>ERZ809735.1-NODE-1-length-530738-cov-90.5837_pt1 | contig 530738 bp, 414 predicted proteins | sample MGYA00520442_ERZ809735 | MGnify/ENA primary metagenome ERZ809735 (study PRJEB31588, sample SAMN03401222) | human gut metagenome | study: EMG produced TPA metagenomics assembly of the PRJNA231909 data set (A prospective, longitudinal analysis of the... | reverse complement strand
ACGCCGCCGCACCACACGACAAGGACCCCCGGACGAGGCAAACAACCCCCGGGGGCCCACCCATACCCAAACACAACAACAGCCGTTGCAACAGAAGAATCCCTGTCCTAGACTGTGGTGTTGCTATGCATTACTTCACTCCGAAACGCTGTTCCACCTCGAACAAGATCATGTATCATGACAAGGCCCAGGCGCAGCATGCCGCCGACCAGAGCCTTATCGAACGCGGAGCGGAGCTGTGGGTGTATCGGTGCGAATATTGCGGCACCTGGCATCTGACGCATCGTGATCCCGCTCATGAGCACATGTATGTCCCCCTGAACCAGCAGATAAAACCGCACAGCCGCAAGAAGGGCTACAAGCCGCGGTGGCGTTAATGCTCTTCTCCCGTCATTCGCCGAATAGGCGAATCCGCGAGGACCGAACAACGCGAGTCAGATAACACAATGGGCGGTGGTCGGAACCTGATATCGGGTTCCGACCACCGCCCATTATCGTTTGGGGGTCATTTACCGGTCGAGACGGAATCCCTGCGATGTGGCGTTCGGTATCACCTGATGCGTGGCGTCCATGCGCTGGGCTGCAATCGAGGCGATCTGATCGCTGAATGCGTCAACGGGACGATCGGTGTTGCGCAGATCGTAGTACTCATGCACTGAAACGTCAAAGGGCCGATACGCTCCTTGATGGATTCAGTGGCGTCATCATCCGACGGATACACGTCATCGAAGAACTGCAGCTCGCGAGGCATGCGAGGCTTGAGCGCGGGAGCCTGATCGGGCTTGCCGATCGCCAATCCCAGCACAGGATACGTGTACTGGGGCAGGTGCAGCGCTTCGATCAGACCGGGAACATCATTGAGCAGGGAACCGAGGATGACGCATCCCAGGCCGAGCGAATAGGCGGCGGTCTCCATCGCATGCAAAGCCAGAACCGCATCGTTCTGGGCCTGAGAGAACCGGTAGCTACCGGCGAGACCGTAGGTGTCCGAATCCGTGGACACGCCCTTCGACTCGGCGATAATCGCATTGCGGTGCTCGTCCGCGACGAACACATACAGCAGCGGTGCTTCGGCGATATACGGCTGCCTGCCGATCTCGGACATGCGCTTCTTAAGCGCCGGATCCTTGACACGGACAGCCGACCAGTCGTTCAGATACTGGCTGGAAGCGGCGTGCTGGGCCACGGTCTCCAGCGTGGCGACGGTATCATCGTCGAGGGGCTCGGCAACGAATTTGCGGATGGACCTGCGATTGAGCAGCGTCTCGATAGTGCTGTTGGTAACCATGCTGTCATTGTCGCAAAGAGACGCCCCAAGAGCCACCCATTTGCGCTGACGGGGAACACGTCGGTAATGCTGGCGCCCCAGAACGTCTTTAAGTGCGCGCCGAAACGACGACCGTGCGCACTTAGGTACGCAAACAGGGTCATTTGCGTTCCTATGTTCGCGCACTTGTCGTTTCGGCGCGCACATAAAGACGCAAAACGGGCTGATGCGCATAGAAGATGCACGGCGACAATGCGCTGGACGACGCCAAGTGATTATCAGTCGGATTGGCGACGGTGACGGCGAGCGACGAGGGCTTTGGAGCCGCGATCGGAGAGCTGCGAGACCGCGGCTCCCACGGCGGCGGACAATGCGGCGAACAGGATGCTCATGAACAGGCTCTCCTGCTGGTCCACGACTCCGTCCCCCAGCTCGCCCGTGCCATCGGATGGACGCTTGCGGGCGACGAACTTGTTCCACGCCAGAGTGAACAGCTTGCCGGCCACGAATCCCGCGATGGACGGCAGCGCGAATTTGACGGCCTTATCGCCGAGGGAGTCGGGGTCGTTCAGACGCTGATTACGCATGGCATCCACTTTCTCGTTGATTCGGGCGAAGCCTTCGATGATCCGATCGGTGCTTGAACCGTCGAGCCCCGATCCGTCGTTGCCCGGTCCATCCTGAAATTCTGTCATGTCACCATTATTTTGCGAGGTGGAGACGCATCGCATATAGGCCTCGGCATGCGAATATGCTGCAGGTTGAGTACAGTACTGCATATGACTCAAACGACAGGTGGCAACGCGGCTACGGCAGGGCGACTGGTTCTGCTCCGACACGGGCAGACTGTGTGGAGTGAGTCCGGGCAGCATACCGGGCGCACCGATATTCCTCTTACCGCCGAAGGCGAGCGACAGGCCCGCGATGCCGGCACCCGGATTCAGACGGCGTTTCCGCAGGGATTCGGCGAGAACTGCGTGTACGCCAGCCCGCTGAAGAGGGCCCAGCAGACGGCAAGCCTCGCCGGGTTCGCTCCGCGTACGCTGCCGGCGCTCGCGGAATGGGATTACGGCCGGGCGGAGGGCCGTACCCGTCAGACCATCGCGCAATTGCACGGCGGCTCTTGGGAGCTATGGAATGATGGTCCCGATGCGCTGAGCCCCACAATGGAAGGCGACTGGACGGAGACGCTGCCGGACGGCGAGCAGGTTCCCGTGCATAACGGGCCGGGCGAGTCGCTGAGCGACGTCTATGACCGTGTGCAGCAGGCCATCGATCAGGCGGTGCCGCTGATGGAGAGCGGCCATTCCGTGCTGTTCGTCGCGCACGCGCATGTGCTGCGCATCCTTACGGCACGTTGGCTGGGGGTCGACCCGCATTTCGCGCGTCTGCTGCGTCTGGATACCGCTCATTATTCGATTCTGTCCGTATACAAGGGGGACCGTGTCATCGAGCGCTGGAACTGCTGACGTCCATGTACGTCGGTAAGAAACCCTCCGCCGGCGTCGACGCCGAAGGCAACATCACTCTGAGCTCCTCGAACACACCCGACGGCTCATACGCCGCCGGAGCCGAAGGCCTCACCGTCATCAACGGCAAACTGGCGTCACAAGTACAACGATGCGGGCAAGAACTGGCGGCACACCGGTGACGTGTGGCGGTACGGGTTGCGGCTGTTGGTCGCGGCGGTGGTCGCAGAGGCCCCGTATGACAAGATCGTGACCGGCCGATGGTGGGATTGGAGCGTGATGAATCCCATATTCGGACTTCTGATCGCGCTGGTGGTCTGCGCCCTGGCGGTCTGAAACGGGTTCAGTCCGTGTACAGGGCGTCTGACTCGCGCAGCATCAGGGTCGGCTGCACGATTTCATGCGGCTTCTCGGGTTCCTCTCCGTTGATGAGCTTGATTGCCTTCTGGGCGGCCGAACGTCCCATCTTGAACGGGTCCTGTTTCATGGTGGTGAGGTTGACGGTGTCGGCATAGGGGCTGTCGTCGAAGCCGATGATCGAGTAGTCGCGTGGCGTGCGGTGTCCGTAGCGTTCGAGCTTGAGCATCAGCGGAATCGCCATCATGTCTATCTGGCAGCAGATGGCGTCGGGGAACTCGTCCAGCGCGAGCAGCGCCGACAGCGCCGAATCGGCGAACGCGCGTCCGCGCGGCACGGTGACCACCTGCCAGTTGAGTTCGCGCCTCTTCTCGACGTTTTCGCAGGCGCGGATGAATCCGCGGCCGCGGGCGTCGATCGAGGAGTCCATGGACTCGGACGCCGCCGAGCAGGCGTACACGATGTGCTTGTGGCCGAGGTTGAGCAGATGCTGGGTGGCCGTGTACATGCCGTTTTCGTCGTCGATACTGATGGAGGCGTCGAATCCGTCGATGGACGGCGTGTTGATGCCGATGATCGGCACGCGGATGCGCTTGAGCTGTTCGACCTCTTTCTCGTCGATGGCGAAGGACGCCACGAACACCGCGTCGACGTTGCGTCGCACTGGCAGGTCGGTGAAGAACTTGCGGCGCATGTCGGCGGTGTCGATGTGCTGGAAGACGGAGATGTCATAGCCGGCGTCGTGCATGATCGAGTTGATGCCGGCGAAGATCTGGGTGTTGAACCAGCTGGTGATCTCCTCGTTCATGAGCAGCGCCACGCGGAACGTCTGCCCGGATTTCAGGGCCGCGGCCGAGCGGGAGATGTTGAAGTCGAGCTGGTCCGCGGCCTGCAGCACCTTGTGCCGTGTCTTCTCCGACACGACTTCGGGGTGGGCGAATGCGCGGGATACGGTGGATATGGAGACCCCTGCCGCTTTTGCCACTTCGCGTATTCCTGCTTTATCCATGTAGACAACTCCTTTGCTGTGTGTTGAATTCCCCATCGTGCCGTGACTGCCGACATCATATTCGTTTCATTATACTGCAAACGTTCTCAAAGAGAAAGGGGTGTGTGTAAGGCTCTTTGAAAATGAAAACCGTTCTCTCGGTTACGGAAAATGACCGCGGAAGTTCACGTTACGTTCGGATACTCGTCGCGTGACGGTTGAATGGCCGACATAGTTTGCTCGGTGAGGGCCGCGAGGCCTTCCGGCGCTGCCGAGAGAGGCTTGCTGTGCCCGACGGCGCCGGTGATTGACCGCCGGGGCATGCCCGGCTTCGTGATTGGAAGAAGAGATCCATGAACATCAACAAAATGCTCAAAGGCGCCGTCGCGGCGTTGACCTCAGCTGCGGCCCTGGGCGCGCTGACCGCTCCGGCGTTCGCCGCGAGCGGCACCTACGATCTGAACGGCAAGGGCGTGGACGCCCTGTCGGTGCACGGCGGCGCCCAGCGCATCGCCACGATCGGCAACGCGAAGGCGAAGAACGTCATCCTGTTCATCGGCGACGGCATGGGAGATTCCGAGATCACCGTCGCACGCAACTACCTGCACGGCGTCAACGGCACGTTCCAGGGCCTCGACAAGATCGGCCAGCCGGGCGCACTCCAGACCTCGACCGGCAAGGCCGCCGAAAGCGGCGTCGGCCAGTATACCACGTTCTCGCTGGGCGGCAGCTCCAACGATTCGCTGATGGCCAAGGATTCCAAGGGCCAGCTCACCGGTTCCAAGACCGCCGGCGTGATCACCCCGGTCACCGACTCCTCCGCCTCCGGCTCCGGCTGGGCGACCGGCACCAAGACCTACAACAACGCCGTGTCCGTGGACGTCAAGGGCAACCCGCAGCTCAACCTCATTGAGCTCGCCAAGGCCAACGGCCTCGCCACCGGCAACGTGACCACCTCCGAGATCCAGGATGCCACTCCGGCGGTCCAGGAATCCCACTCCTCCGAGCGCGCCTGCTACGGCCCGCAGGGCAAGTGGGACGGCACCGACAAGAACGGCGACGGCAAGGTCGATATCAAAGACGCCGAGCTCGCCGGCATCGGCAGGTGCCTCGCCGACCAGCTCAAGGCCAACGGTGGCATCGGCTCCATCTCCGAGCAGCTGCTCGACACGCGCGCCGACGTGACCATCGGCGGCGGCGCCAAGTACTTCAACCAGCTCGACGAGAACGGCAACACCCTGTGGCAGCAGGCCGCTGACCGCGGTTTCCAGACCGTCAAGAGCGGTGACGTCGACGGCTTCAAGAACCTGACCTACAAGGATGGCCAGCCGGTGCTCGCCCTGCTCGGCGACGGCAACCTGCCGACCCAGTTCAACCCGTCTGTGGCCACCAAGCAGGACGCCGCCAAGGACGAGAACCCGACCGTGTGCACCACCAACGCCAAGTGGCTCGGCAATCAGGGCGCGTCCCTCGCCGACTTCACCGGCAAGGCGCTCGACCTGCTGCAGGCCAACCCGAAGTCCGAGAAGGGCTTCTTCCTGCAGGTCGAAGGCGCTTCCATCGACAAGCAGGACCACAACGCCAACGCCTGCGGCCAGATCGGCGAGACCGACGACCTTGACAAGGCCATCTCCGCCGCCCTCAAGAAGGTCGACCTGAGCGACACCCTCATCATCGTGACCGCCGACCACGCCCACACCTCGCAGATCGTCGAATCCCAGCCGTACTACGCGCTGAGCACCGTGCTGAAGAACGCCGACGGCTCCAAGACCACCATCTCCTACGGCACCTCCGAGAAGAACCTGTACTCCGACGGCCAAGACACCGAAGGCGCGGCCGATTCCAGCAAGGCCCAGGGCAACATGAGCCACACCGGCACCCAGCTGCGCATCGCCGCATCGGGTCCCGGTGCGTCCCGCGTGGATGGCCTGACCGACCAGACCGATAACTTCTACACGATCGCCGGCGCCCTTGGCCTGGCGACCGACACCACGTCGCAGAACAACCTGTCCAACGGCGGCAAGGTCACCGTGAACAAGGACAAGGACGGCAAGTACAGCGCGGCCGTCACCGGCTTCAACGGTGACGCGGTGCTGTCGTACCAGCTGGTCGACAACGCCTCCAAGAAGGTCGTCGCCGAGTCCAACACGTCCACCCCGCTCTCCGGCGTGCGCGTCGCCACCGCGGCCACCACCTCGATCTCGTTCGCCGACTTCACTCCGGCCGAGGGCGCGTCCTACACGCTGACGGTGAACGGCCGCCAGTCCGGCAAGTCCGCCTCCGTGAGCTTCCCATCCGCCTCAGGCTCCGCCGACAAGACGCCGAACGGCGGCAACGGCAGCGGCACTGTCGCTCAGGGCACCGTCAAGGAGCCGACCGCTCCTCTGGGCAAGACCGGCGCGACCGTGCTCGGCCTGGCGCTGATGGTGCTCGCTCTGGGCGCCGGCGCGATGGTCGTGCGCTCCGTCAAGGCGGGTCGCCGCTGAGCTGACGCTCGCCGCGATTCGTGACGTCGCCTAGGGCGACTGATACGCCAGCCGGCTGCAACCTGTGATGGTTGCGGCCGGCTCTTTGCATTTGGGTGCTCTCAAAACTCGCAGATACGGCGGCTTTTTCGCTAAGAAATCGGTGTATCTGCGAGTTTTGAGAGCGGACTTGAGTGATATCGACTCAAGTTTTTGTGAAGAAGTGGGAATAAAAACTGGTGCTCGAAAGTTGAGTGGTGTAGGCTCAAGTTTTGGAAGGCAAAACGAGGGCAACCTTGAGGCGAAGACCCGTGGGCGTCGATCGAGCACCGATGGCCGCGGGGCCAAGACTTGAGCAAGCAAACGTAAACGAACAAGATATCTAAGGAGCACACATTATGGCACGTGCAGTTGGTATTGATCTGGGTACTACGAATTCCTGCATCGCGACCCTTGAAGGTGGCGAGCCCACCGTCATCGTGAACGCCGAAGGCGCGCGCACCACGCCGTCCGTGGTGGCGTTCAGTAAGTCCGGCGAGATCCTGGTCGGCGAGGTCGCCAAGCGTCAGGCCGTGACCAACGTCGATCGCACCATCAGCTCCGTGAAGCGTCACATGGGCACCGACTGGACCGTCGAGATCGACGGCAAGAAGTGGACGCCTCAGGAGATCTCCGCGCAGATCCTGATGAAGCTGAAGAGGGACGCCGAGGCGTACCTCGGCGAGCCCGTCACCGATGCCGTCATCACCTGCCCGGCATACTTCAACGACGCCCAGCGTCAGGCCACCAAGGACGCCGGCAAGATCGCAGGCCTGAACGTCCTGCGCATCATCAACGAGCCGACCGCGGCCGCGCTGGCCTACGGTCTTGAGAAGGGCAAGGAAGACGAGCGCATCCTGGTCTTCGACCTCGGCGGCGGCACCTTCGATGTGTCCCTGCTGGAGATCGGCAAGGACGACGACGGCTTCTCCACCATTCAGGTGAAGGCCACCAACGGCGACAACCACCTGGGCGGCGACGACTGGGATCAGAAGGTCATCGACTGGCTCGTCGGCGAGGTCAAGAACAAGTACGGCGTCGACCTGTCCAAGGACAAGATCGCGCTGCAGCGTCTGAAGGAAGCCGCGGAGCAGGCGAAGAAGGAACTGTCTTCGTCCACTTCGACCTCCATCAACATGCAGTACCTGGCCATGACGCCCGACGGCACCCCGGTGCACCTGGACGAGACCCTGACCCGTGCGCACTTCGAGGAAATGACCTCCGACCTGCTGGGCCGCTGCCGCACGCCGTTCAACAACGTGCTGCGCGATGCCAACATCTCCGTGAGCGACATCGACCACGTGGTGCTGGTCGGTGGCTCCACCCGTATGCCGGCCGTCAAGGAGCTCGTCAAGGAGCTTACCGGCGGCAAGGAAGCGAACCAGTCCGTGAACCCGGATGAGGTCGTGGCCGTCGGCGCCGCTGTGCAGTCCGGCGTCATCAAGGGCGACCGCAAGGACGTCCTGCTGATCGACGTGACCCCGCTGAGCCTTGGCATCGAGACCAAGGGCGGCATCATGACCAAGCTCATCGACCGCAACACCGCCATTCCGACCAAGCGCTCCGAGGTGTTCTCCACCGCGGAAGACAACCAGCCGTCCGTGCTGATTCAGGTCTATCAGGGCGAGCGTGAGTTCGCTCGCGACAACAAGCCGCTGGGCACCTTCGAGCTGACCGGCATCGCGCCGGCTCCGCGTGGCATCCCGCAGATCGAGGTCACCTTCGACATCGACGCCAACGGCATCGTGCACGTGTCCGCCAAGGACAAGGGCACCGGCAAGGAGCAGTCGATGACCATCACCGGTGGCTCGGGCCTGCCGAAGGACGAGATCGACCGCATGGTCAAGGAGGCCGAAGCCCACGAGGCCGAGGACAAGAAGCGCAAGGAGGACGCCGAGACCCGCAACCAGGCCGAGGCATTCGCCTACCAGACCGAGAAGCTGGTCAACGACAACAAGGATAAGATCTCCGACGAGATCGCCAAGGAAGTCACCGACAAGGTGAACGCCCTGAAGGAAGCCCTGAAGGGCGAGGACATCGAGAAGATCAAGAGCGCGCAGAGCGAGCTCATGACTTCCGCGCAGAAGATCGGCGAGGCACTGTACGCGCAGCAGGGTGCTGCGGGCGCTGCTGATGCTGCCGGTGCGGCTGCCGGTGCGTCGGGTGCCGCCTCCAACGGTGGCGATGACGACGTGGTGGACGCCGAGGTCGTGGACGATGACGACAAGAAGGACAACAAGTAATCATGTCCGAGTTCAACAAGGACGATTACCTGAACGACCTGCCTGACGCGGACAACCTGTCCGCCACCGGGCAGGCCGGCCCTTCCGACGGCGCTGCCGCCGGTTCTGCCGGCAAGGCGTCGGACTCGGCCAAGTCTGCGGATGCGTCTGCTGATAAGGGCGCTGCCGGCCCGGCTGGGGACAAGGCGTCCGCCGAAGCGGGCCCTTCCGATAAGACCGGTGACTCCGCTGCCGCGGCTGCGGATGACGGAGCGGCCGCCGACGACTCGCTGACCCCGCTGGGCAAGGCCAAGAAGGAAGCCGCCGACTATCTCGAAGCGTTGCAGCGTGAACGCGCCGAGTTCGTCAACTACCGCAATCGTGCGCAGCGCGAGCAGGAGCGTTTCCGCCAGCATGGCATCATCGACGTGCTGACCGCGTTGCTGCCGGCGCTCGACGACATCGATCGCATCCGCGAACACAGCGAGATGGACGATTCCTTCAAGGCCGTGGCCGCGAAGATCGACAAGGCGTTCGAGAAGTTCGGCGTGGAGAAGTTCGGCGAAAAAGGCGAGGAATTCGACCCCACCAAGCATGAGGCGATCCTGCACAAGCCGGACGCCGAGGCCGAGAAGGAGACCGTCGACACGGTCGTGGAAGCCGGCTACCGCATCGGTGACCGCGTGATCCGCGCCGCCCGCGTCGTAGTAGCCTCCCCGCAAAACTAACCCCCCCCAAGAGGAGTTTGCGGAAATCCGACCACCCTCAGATTTCCGCAAACCACTTGTCTCATCTCGCTGTCACCGCAGCAAGCGTGCGATACCACACTCGCGCAAAACATGCACCCGACTCGGAGATGCAGACGCAAGTCACTGCACCTAACGAGTGCGGAGCTGGCGGGCATGTTGTCCGACCGTAAACCTCGGCCCGAGCGGCCTGGAGCGAAGTCGGACAACATGCCCGCCAGCTCCGCACGGTCTACGGTCTCCGCACCGCCCCAAGTGTCCGCTACCCCAAGCGACAAAACTCCGCACGGTCGCGCGTTGACCGCAGACACGATCACATCACCGTCGTCTCCGCTCCGGTCACAGCAAACATGTCGACCTCCGCGGTGACGAACGCCAATACGCAACAACAGAAAAACAACATACGACACACATACACGCATACACGAAAGGAGACCTGAATGGCTGAGAATGAATGGCTGAGCAAGGATTTCTACAAAGTCCTCGGTGTCTCCAAGGACGCCACCGAGGATGACATCACCAAAGCGTACCGCAAGCTGGCGCGCAAATACCATCCCGACCTGAACAAGACGAAGGAGGCCGAGGAGAGGTTCAAGGACATCTCCGAGGCGTACGACGTGCTCAGCAACAAGGAGCAGCGGCAGAAGTACGACGCGATCCGCCAGTTCGGCATGGGCGGGGCGCGTTTCTCTGGCGGCTCCGGTCAGGGCGGGTTCGACGCTTCCGGATTCTCGGATATCTTCGGTTCGATGTTCGGCGGCAACGGCGGCAATGTGCGCTTCAGCACGTCCGGCGGCGGTCCGAGCAATCTCAACGACATCTTCTCGATGTTCGGCGGGGCTGCCGGTGGCCGTGGCGGTGCGAGCTATGGCGGTTCGCGTTACGGTAACCCGTATGAGGAGCCGCCGACTCCGCAGCGCGGCGATGACCGCAAGTCCAAGATCACGTTGACGTTCCGTCAGGCGGTCAAGGGCGCTACCGTGTCGCTGCGCGTGGACGGCAAGCAGTTCAAGACGCATATTCCCGCCGGGGTCAAGGACGGGCAGAAGATTCGTATCGCAGGCAAGGGCAGGCCGGGCAGCAACGGCGGCGCGAACGGCGACATGTATCTGACCGTGCAGGTGAAGCCGGATCCGCGGTTCACGATGCGCGGCCATGACATCGTCATGGATGTGCCGGTGACCGTAGGCGAGGCTGTGGCCGGTGCCCGCGTGGAAGCGCATGACATCGATGGCGAGACCGTCACGTTCAAGGTGCCGGCGGGCTCGTCCAGTGGCGCGGAGATCCGTGTCAGCGGCAAGGGCGTTCAGTCCGCCACTGCCGGCGACCTGATTGGGTGCGTGCAGATTCGCGTGCCCGCGAAGCCGGGTCTGGGCGCGAAGCACGCCGCGAAGGAATTCGACAAGTCCGTCGAGGGCTACGCCGAAGCGGTTGCCGCCGAGCGGTAATCCTCCCGGCGGCATCTCGCATCGTCGCGGAGCGACTGGGGGCGGTTCACCATCACCCCGCAGCCGATAATCAACGTTAAGGAGATGATGATCATGGCGCGAATCGCACAGGAAGTCAGGCGTGCGTATGCTGCTTGCGCCGCGGCGTTGGTCTCCGGCGGCGTTGATCTCGATGCAATCGACGCGCTCGGCCTGAACGTGGAGATGCCGGTGTTCACGGTGAGCCAGGCGGCTCAGATTGCGGGCGTGCATCCACAGACGTTGCGCCAGTACGACCGCCTTGGTCTGGTGGTGCCTCAGCGCACGGAGGGTGGTGCGCGGCGCTACACGCTTCGTGACGTGGCGCGTCTTGCACAGGCGCAGCAGTTGAGCCAGGACGAGGGTATCAATCTCGCAGGCGTCACGCATATTCTTTCGTTGCAGGAGGAGAACAGGCAGCTGCGCCGGCAGATTCGGCATCTTCGCCGTCGACTGGACGGCGATAGCGTGTTCGAGGCCGGTATGGATGGTGAAGTCGTCGAGGTGCGGCAGTCGCCGTTCTATCATGTGCGTCGGCGCGGGCGCGCATATATCGCGCCGTTGCAGATCACATCCGGTCGCGAATAGGCGGCCGTCATCCCGTCATAGTCCCATCTGGCATCCGCTGGATGGGACTTTTGTCGTATGGGGACGTCTTGTATCCCGCCATCGTCCCGTTTTATTCCTGTCGGATGGGACTTTGGGCGGGTGCTGGATGGGAAGTGGGGGGGGTGATACGGAATCGCAGACAATTGTATGTCATTTTGTTCACAATGTAGGCTATAATACTGTACCCGACAGCGATTTTGCTATGCCAATGAAGATTGAATAGCAAGATACTATACAAATAACGCTTGATGGTGAGGAAGCCATGCCGTCCCATAGGTGGAATGGCGGTCGGGGCCCAAAGTCGTGACCCGGCGTTGCACAGGAGAGGAACACACATGGTTCGTTCGACCAAGCCATCGCTGCTGCGCCGTCTTGGCGCGCTGGTGGCGGCCGCTGCCATGCTGGTGGTACTGCCCGCAGGGGTATCCACCGCGAGTGCGGCCAGCGATGATGCTGACATGCTCACCGTCACGATGACGCGTACCGACGCCCTCGGCGACGAGGTATATGTCGGTGACACGCTCACCTACAGTTTCACCAACACCAACAACACGAGTTCGGCATTCACCGCATTCCCCGCCGAGTCGAATCTGAGCGGTGTGCTGACCACAGGAACGCCGAACTGCCGTTATGAGAACCTTGCGGGAGGCGCTTCCTACCCTTGCTCCACGGCCAGCCACACCATCACTGCGGATGATCTCACGGCCGGCAGCTTCACCCCGCGTACCGTGTGGAAGGCCACCTCTGACCGAGGGGGCACTCAGGTGCTGCAAGACAACATCGTCTCCACCGGCGATACCGTCACCGTGAAGGAAGGCAAGCGCCCCGATCCGGCCACCATCCCCACAGACCGTGCCGATGGCGAGGCCGTGCGCCTGGCCACCGCCCGCCAGAACCTCGGTACCGAATGCTACCGTATTCCGGCGCTCGCCGAAGCGCCCAACGGCTGGATCCTCGCCGCATTCGACCAGCGTCCCAATACGGCGATGGCCAACGGCAGCGGCGTCAAGTGCTGGGATGCCCCGCAGCCGAACTCCATCGTGCAGCGCATCTCCAAGGATGGCGGCAAGTCGTGGACGCCGATCCAATATGTCGCGCAGGGCAAGAACGCCCCGGAACGCTACGGCTATTCCGACCCATCCTATGTGGTCGATGAGGAGACCGGCGAGATCTTCCTGTTCTTCGTTCACTCGTACAACAAGGGCTTCGCCGACTCTCAGCTTGGCGTCGATGAGAGCAACCGCAATGTGCTGCATGCGGTTGTCGTCAGCTCAAAGGACAACGGCGAGACGTGGAGCAAGCCGCGTGACATCACCGCTGACATCACCAAGGGTTACGAGAACGAGTGGAAGTCCCGTTTCGCCACCTCCGGTGCCGGCATCCAGCTCAAGTACGGCAAGTACAAGGGTCGTCTGATTCAGCAGTATGCCGTGGGCCGTACGACCGGTTCGAACGCCGCGGTATCCGTGTACTCCGACGACCATGGCAAGACTTGGCAGGCCGGCAACCCGGTGACGGGCATGCTGATGGATGAGAACAAGGTCGTGGAGCTGTCTGATGGCCGTGTGATGCTCAACTCCCGCCCGGGTAACGGTTCCGGTTACCGTCGCGTGGCGATTTCGGAGGACGGCGGCGTGAACTACGGTACGGTCAAAAACGAGACGCAGCTGCCGGATCCGAACAACAACGCGCATATTACGCGCGCGTTCCCGAACGCTCCCGAGGGTTCGGCGAAGGCGAAGGTGCTGCTGTACTCGTCGCCGCGCGCGAACAACGAGGGCCGTGCGAACGGCGTGGTCCGCATCTCGCTCGATGACGGTACCACGTGGTCATCCGGAAAGCTGTACAAGGAAGGCTCGATGGCCTACTCGGTCATCACCGCGCTGAGCGGTGCCGCTGGCGGTGGTTATGGTCTGCTGTACGAAGGCGCTTGGGTCACCGGCGGCGGCATTGACAGCCACGACATCATGTACACGCACATTTCCATGGATTGGCTCGGCTACCTGTCCGCCACCGCAGACGACGTGACCGCTTCGGTTGAAGAGGGTGCCAGCACGGTGGACGTGACCGTTCCGGTGAGCAACGTCGGTTCTGTGGATTACACCGGCGTGACGGTGACTCCGGCCGATCTGCCGACCGGCTGGTCTGCCTCTCCGGTGAACGTGGGCGCTCTTGCCAGCGGCGCGTCCAAGGACGTGACCGTCACGGTGAATGTTCCCGCAACTGCCAAGAAGGACGATGTCGCCAAGATCGTCCTGCGCGTGACCGGCACGTCCGCTGCGAATGCCGACGCCACGACCGGCTTTGACGGCTCCATCACGGTGAACGTCACCGAAAAGAGCGAGCCCGATCCTGAGCCGGAGCCGACCATCACCGGTGTTTCGGCGGTGACGTCGCAGGCTGGTGTGAAGGTCGGTGACGTGTTTGATGCGTCGAAGGTGTCGGTGACCGCGGCGATGAGTGATGGTTCGTCGAAGGCGCTGGCTGCCGGCGAGTATTCGCTGTCGGCTGTGGATGCTGACGGCAAGGCGGTCGATTTGGCTGAGCCGTTCGCAGCGGCTGGTGTGGTGACGGTCACGGTGAGTGTGCCTGTGGAGGGTGCGAATCCGTTGACGGCATCGTTCACGATTGACGTGGCCGAGAAGAGCGTCGACCCTGAGCCCGAGCCTGAACCCGAACCCAAGCCCGAACCGGAGAAGCCGGCCGGCCCGAAGGTCGACGTGCCCACCGAGCAGCCCGGCCTGTCCAAGACCGGCGCTTCCACGGCAGGCATGTCCATCGTGTTCGTCTTGTTGGCGCTGTCCGGTGTCGCGGCGTTGTCGCTGCGCCGCCGCTCCGCTCACTGATCTGACCGAGACCTCACTGCCGCGGCGGTAAACCGTCCGGCCGATGAGTGACGGCATACAGGAAAAGCCCCCGAAACACGGGGGCTTTTTCATGTTGTAATTCGTTCACTCTGTAGACTACAATGAGGGAAATTTCAGCGTATCGCTGTGATTCTCATATAACCGATAGTTCATAAAAATCATGCGGTAAAGAAGCCGACTGCGCCGAAGAAGACGCTGCTACCCCCGTATCGGTCCGGAAGCTGACCTGCCGCAGAGAAGAAAGACTCGATATGACCACAATATTCCGACGTGCCACGGCAAAAACGCTGATGCGCAAGCTCAGCGGGCTGCTGGTGGCCATCGCCATGCTGGCAGTGCTGCCGGCTGGCACCATCAGCGCAAATGCGGCGGACGAAACACCCCAAGAATATCTGCAACTCACCCTGACCCGCACCGACAGCAACGGCACCCCGGCCGAAGTCGGCGACAAGCTCACCTACAGTCTCGGCTACAAAAACGTTTCCGATACCGGTTTCATTGTGTATCCCACGGCGTCGAACCTCAACAATGTCGCCACGCCGCAGTCGGCGCGCAACCCCAATCCCATGTGCCGGTGGGGGAATCTCGCGGCGGGTGCTTCGGCTGCATGCACTTGGAGCGCGAGCAAGGAGTTCGCCTACCATGTGGTGACCGAAGACGATGTCGCAAACGGCTTCACGCCCACTGCGACCGTGGCGGCGACCACTCAGGACGGCACCAATGGCGTTCTGCAAAGCGTCGACATCACCGGCGAGACGGTGCCGGCCGTCCCTGCGACCTCCGCACTGCGCGTCGCCATGCAGCGTACCGATACGCTCGGCGATAATGTGAAGATCGGCGACCGGCTGACCTTCAACTTCACCTACACCAACAAAACCGCGCAGAAGATTTATGCCTACCCGAGCGAGTCGAACATCGAACGCGTGGACGTGGTGTCCTATCCGAGCAACAGCTGCCGATCCGGAGTGGAGGCCAACCAGACCGCATCATGTGGGTTCGCCTATCACGTCATCACCGCTGAGGACGTCGTGGCCCGCAGATACACGCCGACAGCCACATTCCGCGCCACATCGGACCGCGACGGCACGCAGGTGCTGCAAGATGACATGACGTTCACCACCGGCACGGTGACCGTCGCGGGGCCGGCCGACGACGCCGCGTCCACGCCGACGGAGCGCAAAGACGGCGAACCGCTCCTGCTGGCGACCAACAAGCAGATCGGCAACACCGATTACTACCGCATCCCCGCCATCGCGCAGGCACCCAACGGCTGGATTCTCGCCGCATGGGATTTGCGGCCGAAATCGGCGGCGGACGCGCCCAACCCGAACTCGATCGTGCAGCGCATCTCCAAGGACGGCGGCAAGTCATGGGAGACGCTGGCATACGTGGCGCAGGGACGCAGCGCCACCAACAAATACGGCTACTCCGACCCGTCCTATGTGGTCGACGAGGAAGCCGGCAAGATCTTCCTGTTCTGCGTGAAATCGTACGATCAGGGCTACTTTGGCTCCGTATTGGGTGTGGAAGATGCGCGCAACGTGCTGCAGGCCGTCGTCATGGAATCCGACGACAACGGCGCAACATGGAGCGAGCCGCGCAACATCACCAAAGACATCACCAAGGGTCACGAAGACGAGTGGAAGTCCCGTTTCGCATCCTCCGGCCATGGCATCCAGCTCAAGTACGGGCAGTACAAGGGCCGTTTGATACAGCAATACGCTGTGCGCACCACGAGCAACACGAACATCGCGGTGTCCGTGTATTCCGACGACCATGGCAAGACCTGGAAGGCCGGCAACCCCGTGACCGAAGCGAACATGGACGAGAACAAGGTCGTGGAGCTGTCCGACGGTCGCGTGATGCTCAATTCCCGTCCGGGCGCGGCGGGATACCGTCGCGTTGCGATCTCGGAGGACGGCGGCGTGAACTATGGTCCGATCAAGTCGGAGACCCAGCTGCCGGATCCGAACAACAACGCGCAGATCACGCGCGCGTTCCCGAACGCTCCGGAAGGTTCGGCGAAGGCGAAGGTGCTGCTGTATTCGGCACCGCGTGCGAGCAACGAGGGCCGTGCGAACGGTGTCGTGCGTGTTTCATTCGATGACGGCACCACATGGTCGGCCGGCAAGCTGTTCAAGGAAGGCTCGATGGCCTACTCGGTCATCACCGCACTGAACGACGCCGCCGGCGGTGGTTACGGTCTGCTGTACGAAGGCGAAAGCATCACCTACACGCGCGCGTCGATGGAATGGCTGGGATATCTCACCGCCACGGCGAGCGGCACCGCGACCGTCAAGGAAGGCGAGGGTACGCTGACCGCGCCGGTCACCGTCACCAACGACGGTCTGACCGACTACACGAACGTCACCGTGACCCCCACAGGTCTGCCGTCTGGTTGGAGCGCCGAAGCCGTGAACGTCGGCAATCTTGCCGCCGGTCAGAGCGCGACCGTGAACGTTCCGGTGACTGTGCCTGCGGCGGCTGTCAGTGGTACCGTCGCGAAAGCGACGATGAAGATCACCGGCAAGTACGCGCAGTCCGAAGACACGCTGCACAGCTTCGCCGAAGGCGAGTTGGCGGTGACTGTCACCGACCTGGATCCCGCAGCCAAGCGGCTCAAACTCACCATCGAACGTACCGATGACAACGGAGACCCGGTCAAGGTCGGTGACACGCTGACCTACCGGATCACCTATGAGAACGTCGGCACGCAGTCATTCGCGGTCTATCCGCGCAAATCCAATCTGGACGGCGTGACGACCCCGCAGTCGGCGAGCAACCCCGCACCCGTATGCCGGTGGAGCAGGTTGGATCCGGGAACGACCGGTGCATGCGTCAGCGGCAACGGCAAGCGGCTCGCCTACCACACGGTGACGGAAGCGGACGCGACGGCCGGCTCGTTCACGCCGAGCGCGACCATCGACGCCACCGCAGACGCGAGCGGCGAGACGGTGCTCGAATCAGTGTCCATCACCGGTGACCCCGTCACCGTGAGCCAGCCGGTCGAACTGCCGGCGGACATCGCCGCATGGAAGACCCGCAACGAGGCGCTCGCCGACTGGCAGACGCTCTCCGAAAAGCTCGCAAAGACCGACCGCATCAACTGGCTGTTCACCGGCGACTCCATCACGCACGGCGTGCAGTTCACGCGTGGCTACCGCACCTATTCGGAACTGTTCGCGAACCATCTGGACACCACGCCGGTGCGCGGTGTATCCCGCGCCAACGATGTGGTCATGAACACCGGCATCTCCAGCGCGGACGCCAGTTGGCCGCTCAAGGACGGCGCATTCGAGAAATGGGTGTCCGACAAGCACCCCGACGTCGTGTTCCTCACGTTCGGCATGAACGACGGGCGTACAGGCCAGGCGTTCACCGTCGACCAGTACACCGCCAACCTGTCCACACTGATTGACAAGATCCGCGACCTCGGCGCCATCCCGGTGCTGCAGACGCAGAACTACACGACCAACACGACGTTCAACGCCAACCTCGACACGTACTTTGACGCGGAACGTCGACTCGCGCTCGACAAGAACGTGCTGCTGGTGGACTTCAACAAGCAGTGGCTGGAACTCGGCGGCGGCAACCGCGAATCCGGCACGTATATGGGTGCCGGCAACGACATCCACCCCGGCGAGAACGGGCACATCGAATGGGCCAAGTTCACGCTGGGAGCGCTCAATATGATCGCCAACGACGACCCGCTTGCCCGGTGGAGCAGCTCCGACACGACACTGGACAAGCCGACCGTGACGGTGAACGCCGACGGCAACGGGCTGAAGGGCTCGGACGGGCTTGAACCCGCCCCGGCCGCGGCCAAGTCCGTGGGCAAGTTCCTCTCCGGCGCACAGTACGTTGACCTGGGCGGCGATGTGGTGAGCGCTGTGGCCGGCAAGCGGGAGTCCAACGTGACCATCCGGTTCCGTGCGTCGGCGACCGGACAGCCGCAGACGCTGTTCTCGCTGGGCGACTCCGGCTCCGCGACCCGCGCGACCGTGCGCCTGAGCGCGACCGGTCTGGTGCAGTTCCTCAACTCCGGCAACACCGGCGATTTCTACACGGTCGGCACGAACGACCTCGCGGATGGCGCATGGCATACGGTGTCCGTGAACTTCGTGGCGAACGGCTTCACGATCTATGTTGACGGAGCCGCGATGCGCGCGATCAGCGGCGGCGCGGGCACTCAGCTGAACGTGCCGGGCGCGATCACGGTGAACGCGGCCACGGCCGGCGCGATCCGCGGGGCCGACAGCGCCGGCGGTGCGCAGCAGCTCACCGGCATTGTCGATTACGTCGCCGCATGGAGCCGCATACTGACCGATGCGGAAGCCAAGCGAATCAGCGCCGAAACCAGTGCCGTGGCGGTGACGAAGGTCGATGCGGCGGTGAACGCGTTGCATCCGATCATCTCCGATACCGGTGCTCGCAAAAATATCGTGTTCGTGGGTGGCGAGACCATCGAAGGCGGGTATACGGATCATCTGATTGCCAAGAACATCGTGCAGCTGCTCGACGAGCGCGTGCGCTGGGAATACGTCACCGGGCTGAGCGCCACGGACCGCGAACGGCAGCGTGCCAAGTTCTTCGTGGCGGCCGGGCAGGGCGGTCTAACTGCCAAGCAGATGGACGAGGACTACGCTGCGATGGTGGGCGAGTATTCGCCGGACATCCTCTTCTTGGCTCCGGACCTGTATGACGCTGACGGGAATCTTGCGGAAAGCGACGCCGCCGCGTTCGCCGGGCATATTCGCTCCGTGGCCGCCAAGGCGAAGGAGGCGGGCGCCAAGGTCGTGCTGGTGACGCCGGTCACCGTGCGCGGCGGGGAAGACGAGTATGCCGGCGCTATGCGCACGGTGGCCAAGGAAGACGATTTGCCGCTCATCGACGCGCAGGCGTGGATCGGCAAGGTCGTCGCCGCTGACGCGAGCGTCAAGACCGCGTGGTTCAACAAGGCCGGCCAGCTCAACTACGCCGGGCATCTCGGTTACGCGCGATTCATGATGCGCTCGCTCGACCTGTACCCGAGCAACGTGTCAGGCAGCCGCATCGCGTCGCTGCCGTACGACACCGCCAATGTTACTTTGGTCGGAGCGAGTGAAAACGGTGGCGAGCTGCCGGTCGGGCGCGTCGAGGGCACCGACAGGGCGCACATCGACACCATGCAGATCGGTGCGGCGGCTTCGCTGGTGGTCGCCGACAGCTACGCCGTCTACGAGATCGGCGAGGACGGCGGGCGGACCCTGGTCGCGGACGGCCTCAAGCCCGCGGATGTGCTTGCGGATGGCATCGACGTGACCGTAAACGATACGGCGGCGCACCGGTATGAAGTGGTCGGTTCGGCGAACGTGCCGGAGGGCGCGGACACCGTGACCGTGACATATACGGCGACGCTGGCGGCTGTCGAGGAGCCGGAGCCCGGGCCGGATCCCGATCCCACTCCAGACCCGAGCGAAAAGCCGGACGGTGACGGTACCGGTGACGGCACTGGCGCCGGTGCCGGCGACGTGCAGAAGCCGACCCCGGACGCTGTGGCGAAAACCGGTGCGGATGTGTTCGGTCTTCTTGCCGCAGTGGCGGCGCTGCTCGCGGCAGGCGGTGTGACGCTGTCGCTGCGCCGTCGCGCGAATCGGTAAGTCTCTCGACTGGGCGGCGGCAGTCAACGGTTCGTTTCGATTTCGACTGATTGCCGCAGCCCGTACCGAATCGGTTGACTGGTCTTGAGGGCCGTTGGCGGAAATCCTGCCAGCGGCCCGCTTTCGTTTGCGCTGATTGCGGGTTGCCTCGGTCGAAGTATGGTCGTTGCTGAGTCATGAGCGTGTAATGGACGTCAAGAAAATGGACGTCAAGAATCAGGCGCCCTCTTCGAGGTCATCTGGGATAATGAAAACGAAAGCCCGGTTGCTGGGCATGCAGGCATACAGTTGGCGTCAATACAAGGTGGGTTGTGCATGAGTGACATGTTGTTGAAGGCCGTGTTCTGGGATCTGGACGGTACGTTGATCGATTCGGAACCCTACTGGCACGAGGGCGAGATGGAGATCGCCGCGGCGCATGGCGGGTATTGGGATGAGGATCTAGCGTGGTCCTGTTCTGGCACTCCGCTTGACCATTGCGCGAAAACGATGATCGAGCACGGGACGAATCTGCCGCCCGAGCAGATTGCCAAGGCGATGGTCGATTACGTCGCCAAGAAGGAGTTCGAGAGGGTGCCTTGGACGAATGGCGTACTGGACGTGCTGGGGTCGCTGGTCAATGCCGGGATTCCCTCCGTGCTGGTCACGACATCGCCGCGCAGGCTCGCTCAGAACGTGATTGATCATGCGCCGGCCGGCGCGTTCGCCGGATTCGTCTGCGGTGACGATGACCTGCCGCATAAGCCCGATCCGGCTCCATATCTGGCGGCGGCGAAGATGCTCGGCATCGAAACGGGCGTGGCCGGAGCCGATGGCGCCGCGGCACTCCCTGGCATCGCGAGGTGCGTCGCTTTGGAGGACTCGGCCACGGGCATCGCCTCGGCTGTCGCGTCCGGAGCCACGACCATTGCCCAGCTCGGCTTCAACCGCAACGCCAAAGCCGACGGTCCGCAATGCGCCTCCATCGACGGCTTCGCCGGCATCACCGCCGAAGCGCTGAATGCCTTCATCCGCCAGCGCCTCGGCTCCTGAACCACCAGCGGTCGCTGAATCTTCCTCCCGCTGGCGGGGCTGTCGACTGAAAGCCGACTGGGGCGGTCTTTACCGTATCGGCCCTAGACCCCCCCAGTCTCGCTGTGCTCGACAGCCCCCGCCAGCGGGGGCATATGGTCATCGGGGACGAAAAATGAAAAAGGCCGATCCCGGTGGAATGGAATCGGCCTTCGTGGAGCTGATGGTAATCGAAACCACGACCTCTTCGATGCGAACGAAGCGCTCTACCAACTGAGCTACAGCCCCTTGGATGTTGCCTTGCTTCGCAGGACAACTCAATACACATTAATACGACCCATGTCCAAATGCAAGCCGGCGTGTGTGAAAATTGGGTGCCGGTTATGGGCTGATATGCGTCACTGTGCGTGGGGTGCGTCACTGGGTGAGCCCTCACCCAGTGACGCAACGGAACGTAATCAGGCAGGCCGGGCGGCCAACAGGAGTGGCCGGTCGCGTTACTTGTTCTGCGTGCCGGCCGCCACACTCGATGAGTTCGCCGCGGTACCGGGCTTCTTGCCGAATTTCGCCTTGAGCAGTCCGATGATTGTCGGCAGCAGCGACACCAGCAGAATCAGCACGATGACCAATTCGAAATGCTTCTGCACGACGGGGATGTTGCCGAAGAAGAATCCCAGCAGTGTGAACAGCGTGGACCAGCACAGGCCGCCCAGCACCGAGAACGGGGTGAACCGGCTCCAGCGCATGCCGGAAATACCGGAGATGAACGGCATGAACGTGCGGATGAATGGGAAGAAACGCCCGAGGAACACCGCCAGTGGCCCCCATTTCTCGATCATCTTCTCGGTTTTCGCCAGCCGTTCCGGCGTCATGGCCTTCACCTTGCCTGACGCGATGATTCGGCGTCCGAAGAAGTGTCCGATGAAGTAGTTGCTCTGATCGCCCAGGATCGGAGCAATCCACACTACGGGCAGCAGTGCCATCAACGGCAGCCCGCTGTCGCCCTGCGCGGCGAAGAAGCCGGCTGCGAACAGCAGCGAGTCGCCGGGGAGGAACGGGAAGAACACCACGCCCGTCTCAATGAATACGATGAGAAAGATGAAGCCGAGCGCAGGTGCGGTGCCCATGGCAATCCAGCTGGCGATTGCGCCGCGAGGGTCCTTCAGCAAATTGACGATGAAATGAACGAAACCCATGAAAATTCCCGTCACTATCAATGGTGTAGTTCCATTAAGAAAACTCTAAGAACCATACCAGCGGGGGTGTAGCAGGGGAGATGCGGCATGTAGCGGTGCAGATAGGCGGTTTTGCGTTCTTAAGTGCGCGCTGAAACGACGACCGTGCGCACTTAGGTACGCAAACAGGGTCATTTGCGTTCTTATGTTCGCGCACTTGTCGTTTCGGCGCGCACTTAGGGACGCAACGGGTGGTCGTCAGGTACTTGGCGTGCGGGATACTGGGAACCATGGATACTGTGCAAGATGATTCGCAAGTCGTGCCGGAGGGCGCCTCGCCGGACGCCACTGTACCGGAAGCCACCGAGCCGAAGGCCGCCCCGCGGACGGTCATGGTGCCGAGCGGCACCGTTGTGCTCGCCGCCACGCCGATCGGCAATGTGGGCGACGCCTCCGACCGATTGAAGGCGCTGCTGGCGGACGCCGACATCGTCGCGGCCGAGGACACGCGGCGACTGTATGACCTCGCGAACCGACTCGGCGTGCACGTGAACGGCACGGTCATCGCCTATCACGACCACAACGAGCGAGCCAAGGCCGACGGGCTGCTCGACCGTGTGGAGACCGGCGCCACCGTGCTGGTGGTATCCGACGCGGGCATGCCGACCATCAACGATCCCGGACTGGCGATCGTGCGCCGGGCCATCGAGCGTGGGCTGCCGGTCACGTGCGCGCCCGGACCGAGCGCCGTGCTCGACGCGCTCGCGCTCTCCGGCCTGCCGACCGACCGGTTCTGTTATGAGGGGTTCCTGCCGCGCAAGCACTCCGAACGCGTGCAGCATCTGCGCATGCTGCAGTCCGAGCGCCGCACGATCGTGTTCTACGAGACGCCCCATCGCATCGCGGATTCGATGGATGACCTGCTCGATGCGTTCGGCCCGAACCGCGCGATGGCGTTGTGCCGCGAGCTGACGAAGGATTATGAGGAGATTCGTCGCGGCATGGTCGGCACGATACGCCAAGGCGTCGTTGACAATCCGCCGCGCGGCGAGATGGTGCTGGTGATTGGTGGCGCGTCGGATGAGGAGGCGGAGGCGGCCGCGCCGGCGACGTTGAGCATCGACGATCTGGCCGTGCTGGCCATCGACCGTGCCCTGGAGGATGGCGTGCGCATCAAAGACGCGATCGCGCAGGTGGTCGCCGAACATCCGCTGCCGGATGGCTCGTTGCCGAACCGCAAGCAGGTGTATACGGCCGTTCTGGCAATGAAATCCTGACTTATGCCGCCGGCAGACCGTCGAGCAGGATGGTCAGGGCGCGGTTGACGCCGGGGCCGCCCGCCTGCGCGACGTATTCCAGAAGTGCGGCGTCCGCGCTGGGATTGGCGACCAGCCAGCGCCGCAGTTCCGGCTCATGCTCGGCGATGAACCAGAGCACTTCCGGCGCGGTCGCGGGATCGCACGCCAGCAGCGGGGAGAGTCTGAGCGGCGGAGGGGGAGGAGCCGCCCGCGTTGACCGCCGTGACGCCGTCGCCTGTTCACGCCGTTGCAGAGCATGCATCCGTCTGCCGGGAATGCTCTTGCGTTTGGCTCGTCTGGCTTGACTGTGTCGAAGCCGTCGCCTGGCCGTCCCCGCGCGGGGACGCTCGCACAGCGTCTCCGCGGGATTCTGCAATCGCTGCAATGTCTTCTCCTGTGATGGCATTCGCATGTGGCTCTCCTTTCGTCGTGTCGATGCGTCGTGTTGATGTGTCGTGGCGGTGAGCCGTGTCGATGGTTGAGTCGGACGGGAGGCCGATGCGGCCCCGCGACCGCTTGCAATTAGAAGAAATGCTTCATCGATGTGAACAGTTCCCTGGCCGGTTGGGTGTTCGGCCAGAAATGGTTGTCATCGAGCGTCTGCATGCACTGCGCAAGACTGACCTGATACTCCTCGAACAAGGCGCACAGCACGTCGCACGCGTCGTGCTCGTTCAGCTCTCCCGGCGTCAGCAGCGCGATGTCGCAGGCTGTGCGCATCGGCGTGGTGATGCGCAGGTTCCCGACCTGTATGACGTGCTCGGGAGCCGTCTTGCGGTTGAAGACGCGAATCTTCCGCCCGTGCGAATCCGCCCGGTAATGGGAGCTGGATATGACATCGACCGTGCGCGGGAACGTGCCGCCGAGCCATACCCACGCGGCGGTGAGCGCGCATGCGATCGTCCCGAACGGGATGAGTTTCAGCGCGATCATCGCGCGGCCGTACAGGGTGTCGGCGTGCTCGGCGCTGTATGCGTTGGTTTGGTCGAGCGAGTGCAGGGTGCCGAAATGCGTCAGCCGAGCCATGCTGAGCGGACCGGGAAAGTCCTTGTGGGTGAGCAGTGGCGTGGTGTCGATACGCGGCATGGTGCCGCGCGCGATGAGGTCGGAAACGATTGCGACGGCGTTGTCGCTGTGGCTGATTGTGCCGGCTGACTCCGTGCCGGGCCGCGTTGCGCCGGGCTGAGTCTTGCTTGGCGCCGCCGCAGTGGGTCGCGTTGCGCTGGGCGGCCCTGTGTCGGGCTGTGTCGCGTTGGGCTGCGGCTTGCCGACTTTTGCCGCTTCAGCGACATCCGTCTGGTCGGGCGCCGGCGCGACTCCATATCTGATATCCGAAGGCAGTATTCTGTTCATACGCCGACCATAACCATACGATGCGGCGGTCCGCCACCGACCCGGCGAAATCTGTGGATATGTGCATAACTCACGTTCCGCGACGCCGCATTGTGGATAATGCTGTGGATACGCCGCGGTGTCCCCGCTGAGCCGGATAATCGGGATTTATGAGTCATGTTTTGGTAAATGTCGCTTGGCCGTACGCGAACGGCCCCCGTCACATCGGGCATGTCGCCGGTTTCGGCGTGCCCTCGGACGTCTACGCCCGATATGAGCGTATGAAGGGCAACGACGTGCTGATGGTGTCCGGCACCGACGAGCACGGCACCCCGATTCTCGTCGAGGCGGAGAAGGAGGGACTGACCGCCCAGGAGCTCGCGAACCGCTACAACCGCGTGATCGCCAAGGACCTGTGCGACCTCGGCCTGAGCTACGACCTGTTCACCCGCACCACCACCGGCAACCATGAGCATGTGGTGCAGGAGCTGTTCAAGCAGTGCCTGCAGAACGGATACATCTATAAGGGCACGCAGAAGGTCGCGATCTCGCCGTCCACCGGACGCACGCTGCCGGACCGCTACATCGAGGGCGAATGCCCGATCTGCCACGCCGACGGCGCCCGCGGCGACCAGTGCGACGCCTGCGGCAACGAGCTCGACCCCGACGAGCTGATCAACCCCGTCTCCAAGATCAACGGCGAAACCCCGCGCTTCGAGGAGACCGAACACTTCTTCCTCGACCTGCCGGCGCTCGCCGAGGCGAACCTCGCGTGGCTCAAGACCCGCAAGGGCTGGCGCACCAACGTCATCAACTTCTCCATCGGCCTGTTCAAGGAAGTCAAGCCCCGCGCCATCACGCGCGACATCGACTGGGGCATCCCCGTACCGGTGGCGGGATGGATCGACAATCCGAACAAGAAGTTGTACGTGTGGTTCGACGCGGTGATCGGCTACCTGTCGGCCTCCATCGAATGGGCCCGCCGCCAAGGCGACCCGGAGAAGTGGCGCGAGTGGTGGAACGACCCGAGCTGCCCGGCCTACTACTTCATGGGCAAGGACAACATCACCTTCCACTCCCAGATCTGGCCCTCCGAGATGCTTGCCTACAACGGCAAGGGTTCCAAGGGCGGAGAGACCGGTGAACTCGGCCCGCTGAACCTGCCTGAGCAGGTGGTGGCCAGCGAGTTCATGACGATGGAGGGCAAGAAGTTCAGCTCGTCGCGCGGCATCGTCATCTACGTCAAGGACATCCTCGCTCGCTACCCCGTGGACGCTGTGCGCTACTACATCTCGATCGCCGGACCGGAGACCTCCGACGCCGACTTCACGTGGGCCGAGTTCGTACGCCACAACAACGAGGAGCTGGCCGCGAGCTGGGGCAATCTGGTCAATCGCGTCGCCAACCTGATCAACAAGAACTTCGGCGAGATCCCGGCGCTCGACGAGGACTCGATGACCAACGAGGACCGTGCGCTGCTCAAGGAGACCTCGGACGCGTTCGACGAGATCGGCGCGCTGATCGAGAAGCATCACCAGAAGAACGCGCTGGTCGCCGCGATGCGCGTGGTCGGCGACATCAACAAGTACATCTCCGCCGAGGAGCCGTGGAAGATCAAGGACGACGAGGCTCGTCTGGGCACGGTGCTGCATGTGGCAGCGCAGGCGGTGTACGACGCGAACCACCTTCTGGCGCCGTTCCTGCCGCACGCGTCGCAGAAGGTCTACGAGGCGCTGGGCGGCTCAGGCGTATTCTCGCCGCTGCCGCGCCTTGAAGAGGTCGAAGACCTCGACAAGCCGGGCTTCACGTACCCGATCATCACCGGCGACTACAAGCTCGGTGAGACCGTGCACCCGTGGGAGAGCGAGCGTCTGGTGGCCGGCACTCCGGTGCCGAAGCCGCATCCGATTTTCGCGAAAATTCCGCCTGAGGCTGTGGCCGAGGAGCTCACCCGCTTCGACACCGAGCTCGCCGCCCGCAAGAAGGCCGAGGCTGAGCGGTTCGCCGCGGCCCAAGCCGAACTCAAGCAGTGAAATCTAGGCGCTGACAAGGGCCGTTGACTGTTGAGGCTTTGTTGTAATCCCCCTGACATATGAATGTCAGGGGGATTTTTCGTCCGATACGTGAGCAATGGTAGAAAATAGGAAATATTTTTCGTATATTATGCTCAACTGACGGCCATACAAGGAAGTGACGTCGCGCTTTGGCGGCTATCGCATGTGTTGCGATGACCGGCATCATGCAAGTACCGGCTGCGTCGGCCGCCACCGGTACCGGTTTCACGGCCGGCGAGCAAGTCGACCTGACCGATGTGGCACCCTCTGGTGCCAAACAGTCGTTCGCGCCCGCCGCGGAATCCTTCAGCATGGCCGTTAGCGAGCAACGTGACTCCGCCATGCGCATGAGGGTCATGGACGGGGTGCTCAAGGCGCTGCGCATGCGCATCAACGGTGTCATGGAAGCTGGCGCGGCCATACCCCTCGCTGAGAGACGTCGGCAATTCCCCTTCACGCCGATGACCACCGGGACGCTGCTGCTGACTCGTGACGAGCTCATGGACGTGCAGCAGCGTATCAATGGCCTGATGGACGAATACCTGCGGCTGAGCGAGCAGCGGCGCGGCAGCGATTATGAGTATCAGGTGTCGTACGTGTGGTCGCTGCTGCCATCGAACCCGGCTGCGGTAGTTGGGGAGGATGTGGATGCGGGTGGGTCCGCAGAGGATGATTGCGACGACCGGTGACCACCCCCAGTCGCTACGCGACAGCCATTCGGGCCCTGCAATTGGGGACGGCCTTCGGCCGCAGCCCACTTGCTCGCCTGTCGGATCGCCTTCGTCTACAAACAGCTCTGCCGTTTGCTCAGCCCGCCGCAAAGTGACGGGGGTTGTTACCGGTGAAGAACGGCCAGGTTCCTTGCCTATTGGCCGGTTTTCCGTACATTGTGTCGGGATGTGACTACATGCTCACAAGTCGGGCACACATCTCACAGATAATTCCGAGGAACGTGCATCATTCCTCCAAGCATGATGCGGTTATATAGAACATGTCAGCGGTTGTTACAACGTTGGCGAGGTTGTTGAAACCCCATAATTGAACCCCTTCTTCTCTCTCTTCTCTCACCCGGCGGCTTCCCCGCCGGGTTCTTCTTTTCCGGTGTGTGGTTGCGCCTATCGGATAGGAGCGTGAGGCCTTTCATCCAACCTCTGACGCGACACGCCCGGATTGCGTAGCACAATCGTCTATCTGCGTTCACAGGGTCGCGGCATTCCGCCATTCTCCGGAATGTCGTGCTTCAATTGTGCGAAGCAATCCGGGCGTGTCGCATCAGGGGTTGGATGTCGGACTGCCGCGCACGGCGGATTATGAAGGGATTTCGATCGTGCGGGCGGCACAATCACAACAGTTGCATGATGTTCCTTTCATTGTTCGGGTCGGCACCCGGCCTACCGTACGGTGAAGCCTTACTCTTCTCCATATTTCTTGAGCGATTCGCCCCACTGCTGCAGGGCCTCGTGCAAGGTGAGTTTGCCGTGGTATGACTGGCCGATGGAATCCACGGCGATCGAGTTCGCGTACGCCGTGTACGACAGATACGTGAAGTCGGTGCGCACGTCCTTGGACGCCTGGGCGATGACGGCGTGGGGCTTCTGCCCTCCGAAGAAATCATCGGTCTGGGCCGCGGGTCGCCGAGCGTCGATTTCAGCGGAGGAATGCCCTCCTGCGCAAGATTCCCCTTCACGCCGTCGCCGTGCGCGAACGTGTAGGCGGCCTTGGCCTCGCGGTCGTCTGTGCCGGTCGGCAGTGCGAGCGCACCGCCTCCGTTCTCCCCGTTCGGGGCCTCCCCGGCAGCATCATCGCGCTGGTGGTCAAGGACACTGCCGACGGCGTCTCGTCGCAGATCCTCAAAGGGGCGCAGGTCACGGCCATGGAATCGGACAGCGCGGTGAGCGTCATCGAAACGGGGTCGTCCGGGCAACGCACACAGCAGATGCTCGACCATCTCGCCGACAAGGTGAACGGCGTCATCCTGTCCACCGACGCGCCCGGCATCAGTTTCATCCGCGACTATGCGAAGCGCGTGCCGCTGGTCGTGCTGAACCGTCCTCTCGAAGGCGTGGCCAGCGTTGTGCCCGATCCGCGCATCGGCACCGTGCGCGCTGAGCCTGCTGAAACGCTACCATCACACCGCGGTCACGTACGTCGCCGGCCCGGCCGCGTCATGGGCCAATCAGTCGAGGTGGCCGCGGTGCATGACATCGGGAACCGCATGGGATTCAAGGTCAATCAGATAGGCCCGGTGCACCCCACAGTCGAGGGCGGCTATCAGGCCGCGCTCGCATTGGAGGGCGGGGACACCACCGCCATCATCACCTACAACGATCTGATCGCGGTGGGCATCGTGCTGCGGTTCACCGCCGACGGCGTGAACGTGCCCGGTGACGTGTCGGTGATCGGATTCGACAACACGCTGATCGCCCCGGTGGTCACGCCGCCGATCACCTCGATCCGCATTCCGCGCGTCCAGCTGGGGCAGGTGGCCGTACGCCGTCTGCTGCTGATGATGATATCGCCGATGATCCTGCTGGGGGTGTTCCTGTGGATTCCGGGGATGCCGTTCGGCATATACGTGTTCGCCTGCTGGCGGTGTACCTGGGAGATGACGCCTGAGACTGCCGGATTCGGCGCGCACGCGCGGGGCGAGAAGCGTGACGGGCACGTCGGCATGGCGGGCTGGCTGCGGCGTGCACGGCTGGTGTTGCGCGAGTATGCGAGCACGCTGCGCGTCAAGGAGTTCCGCAAGCATCTGGCCATCTACCTTCTGGTGCAGGTGACGATGGACGTGTTCGGCCAGACGTTCGTGTTCTTCGTGGTGTACGACTGGAACCATACGGCGGCGTTCGCGTCGCTGCTGCCGGGATGCACCGCCGTCTCGCTGCCGCTGATGCCGGTGTTCGGCTGGGCGATGACCAAGATAGGCCCGAAACGGCTGTACTCGATCAATTTCATCGGCTGGCTTGGTACGGCCTGGCTGTTCGCGGCGTGGATGCTGGTCGGCACGCTGCCGGAACCGTGGTGGACGGTGTTCCCGTACATCGCGGACATCGACCAGATCGTGACTCGCCGGTACCGTTCCGCCACGTTCTCCGGCATTCAGGCATCGTTCCGTCAGCTGGGCTCGGGAATAGCGACGATTGCCGCCGGCCTGGTGCTGGGCGCGGTCGGCTTCGACGCGACGCGCGCACGGCAGACGACGGTGGCGGGCATTGGATTGGGAGCCGTGCTGCTGGGCTGGTTTACCGTCTTGCCGTCGCGATGGTCATCTGCTGGATTGTGTCCGCCCATCTCGCCATCAACAAGCGTGCGGACGGCATCGTATTGACAGAGATCACCCGCCTGCGCAACGGCGGCGACAAGGCCGACGTCACGCCCGAAACCCGTCATGTGGTGGAACGACTGACCGGTCTGCCCTACGAGAGCTGCTGGCGGTAGCCGGCGAGGCGAGACCCATGAACGGCCGCGCAGCAATGCCGTGCCGCTCGCTACACTGGTGAGACATGAGCAAGCATCATCATCGTGACCGCAGCTGGGCGCCCGCGCCATCGCCGCTGCCCGACGACGCGCACGTCATCGACAACCATACGCATGTGGCATCCGTCATTCCGTTTGCGCGGGCCATGAGCCACGAAGCCGTCGAAAAAGGACAGCCGGAAGTACCGGTGTACGACGTGGAGCAGCTGCTCGCCCAAGCCGCGGCAGTCGGCATCACCGGCATCATCGACTGCGGGTGCGAGCTGCCGAACCTCATGACCGCCATCCAGATGGCCGTCGACCATCCCGACTCCGTTCATGCCGCCATCGCAATCCACCCCAATGAAGCCGTGCTCCACGGTCACCGCGGCGTCCCCGGACCGGACGGTCTGTCGCTGAAATACAAGCCCCACCATGACGTGAGCTTCGACGACGCACTCGCCGAAGTGCATCGCCTGGCCCTCGCATACCCGCATCAGGTGGTCGCCATCGGCGAGACCGGCATGGACCTGTTTCGCACCGGGGAAGGCGCGAAGGAACTGCAGCGAGACGCCTTCCGCGAGCATATCGCGCTCGCCAAGGAGCTGAACCTGCCCATGCAGATCCACGACCGCGACTCGCACCGGGAGGTCATCGAGACGCTGCTCGCAGACGGCAGCCCAGAGCGAACCGTGTTCCACAGCTACTCCGGCGACGCCGAAATGGGCGAGATCGCGCGCGACAACGGCTGGTATCTGAGCTTCTCCGGCACGGTCAGCTACAAGGGCAACGACGGTATCCGCGAATCAGCCCGGCTGGTCGGACTGGACCACATCATGGTCGAGACGGACGCGCCGTATCTTACGCCGATGCCATACCGCGGGCGCACCAACGCGCCGTACATGATCCCGTACACGCTGACGGCGCTCGCCGACGTGTTCGACCTGCCCGTCGCCGAAGTCGCGCGTGCGACGCGGCGCACGACACGCACGGTATACGGGGTGTGACGAGGGGCGGCAAGGGCGCCCGGCGTCCTCCCCAAGTTGGAAAAAACCGAAAAGGGGCATATACTGACCGCTTGAATTTGAAATACCAAGGTTTCCGTTAGTAGCTGTACCTAGAATATGCGGATATCATGTGCGGATTATCCCCGTCGATGGAGGAAGCATCATGGCTCAAAAGCCCGATGAAACGTTGTTACGTGCCGACACGTTCACCAACGTCCCGAAAGTCTCCCGTCGCACACTGACGAAAGAGGAGCGCGAAGAGCTTGCAAAGCAGCAGGCGGCAGAAACCAAGGAAGCGGAAAAACTCGCCAAGACCGCAAGCAAGGGCGCGATCGGTCGCTGGTGGCGCAGATTGCAGTCCGGCCCCAACAAGATCTCGCTCGGCATGGCCATCGTCGCGCTCGGCGTGGTCTACGGCGACATCGGAACATCGCCCCTGTACACCGCGCAGACGTTCCTTTCCGGCCAGGGCGGCATCGCCAACACCGACCGTGAGGCCGTGCTCGGCATGCTGTCGCTGGTGTTCTGGTCGATAACGCTGATCACCACCGTCAAATACGTGCTCATCGCCATGCGTATCGACAACAAGGGCGAAGGCGGCATCTTCGCCCTGTATTCGCTGATTCGCAGGCATGGCGCATGGCTCGCCATCCCCGCCATGCTCGGCGGCGCGGCGTTCCTCGCCGATTCCGTGCTCACCCCGGCCGTGTCGATCAGCTCCGCGGTCGAAGGTCTGAAGACGCTGCCGCCATTGGAGGCGCTGTTCAAGGAAAACGGCAACCTGACGCTGATGATCACCGTGGTCATCATCGTCGTGCTGTTCTCCGTGCAATCGCGCGGCACCGAAAGCATCGGCCGCGTGTTCGGCTCCGTGGTGCTGGTGTGGTTCACGTTCCTCGCCGTGGTCGGCGCGGTGAACCTCTCCGGCGATTGGTCCGTGCTCGCGGCGCTCAACCCCGTGTACGGCGTGAAATTCCTGTTCAGCCCGCACAACGCGGCCGGCATCGCCGTCATGGGCACCGTGTTCCTGTCGACCACCGGCGCCGAGGCGCTGTACTCCGACATGGGACACGTGGGACGCGGCAACATCTACTTCACGTGGCCGTTCATCAAGGTCGCCCTGGTGTTCAACTACTTCGGTCAGGGCGCGTGGATCCTCAAGAACCAGAACAATCCCGAGTACCAGCACATGGAGGGACTGAACCCGTTCTTCCAGATGATGGATCCGAACGTGCGCTATGTGGCCGTCATCCTGTCGGTCACGGCCGGCATCATCGCCTCGCAGGCGCTGATCACCGGCGCGTTCACGATGGTGTCAGAGGCGACCGGCCTCAATTGGATGCCTCATCTTCAGGTGCGGTATCCGGCGCGCACCCGCGGCCAGCTGTACATTCCCGTCATCAACTGGGTACTGTGCGTGGCCACGCTCATCGTGCTGGGCATATTCCGGGATTCCGAGCATATTTCGGCGGCTTACGGCCTTGCGCTGACGATCACGATGATCACCACCACGATCCTGCTGGCGGTGTACATGTGGTACGACCGCAAGCGGGTGCTGGCGGTCGTGTTCACCATCGTGTTCCTCGCCATCCAGCTGATGTTCTTCATCGCGTCGATGGCGAAGTTCCTGCACGGCGGCTGGTTCACGATGCTGCTGACGTTGGCGATCCTGTTCATCATGTACACGTGGAACGAGGGCACGCGTCTGGAACGCGCGCAGCGCCGCCACATGATGCCGAAGGACTTCCTGCCGGCGCTTGACCGCCTGCACGGCGACTTCCGCATCCCGTATTTCGCCGACAACATCGTGTATCTGACCAGCGATTCGGATATGCGACGACTGGATACGGACATCTTCTTCTCGATCTTCGCGGATCATCCCAAGCGCGCCCGTGCGTGGTGGGCGGTGTCGGTGCAGACCACCGACGAACCGTTCACGCGCGAGTACTCCGTGCAGAATTTCGGCACGAGCTACCTGTTCCGAGTGCGTATCCGTCTGGGATTCAAGGTGTCGCAGTCTATTCCGGTGTACCTGCACCAGATCATGCACGACCTGTCGGATTCCGGTGACCTGCCGCAGCAGAAGTCCGTCTACCCGAAGGTGGACGCCGACCCGGAGATCGGCACCATCCGTTACGTGCTGATTCACAAGGACCTGATGCCGGAATCCAAGATCTCCACGCGAGGCGCGATGTCGTTGCAGGCCAAGTACGCGATTCGTCACGTCGCCGGCTCCCCGATCAAATGGTTCGGCCTGGCGCCGTTCAACCCGTTGGTCGAGGTTCAGCCGCTGTTCATCTCCACTCGCCGACCGCCGCGTCTGAAGCGCGTCGCGTTGCGTTCGCGCACGCCGCGCGTCAACGATATCGTGACCGTCAGCAAACCGGAAGAACGGCCGGCTGCGAAACCGACCGCGAAGAACGGTGGCTCGGGCAGCACGAAGGCTGCGTCCGCGGCGAGGGACGGAAGCAAGACGAAGCCTGCGGGCTCGGCGCAGAAGGCCACCGCTGCGAAGGACGGCGCTGCGAAGCCTGCAGCCGCAGATGCCAAGGGAGGCGCGAAGGTCGACGCGACGAAAAACGATGCCGTGAAGGTCGACGATTCGGCGAAACTCGCTAAGCAGTAGACGCACACGGGCCGCACTGCCGGCTCGCGTGCGCTCCTGATGGACTGATGGACTGCGGAGGCAAACCGCCCATGCGTTACGGCCTGGGTGCCGCGTATTTGCGCCAGCAACCGCCTCAGTACGGGCGATGGTCGTCGGATGGCGCAGCCATGACAGGACCGTTGCCGGCTGTTCCGTCTGCGCAGTAGTCGCTCTATGCGCCACCGTCGCGGTAGCCGCCCCGCTGGTACTGCCGTTCGGTGCATATCCGGTTATCGCAAGGACGACCTCTACTGTCTGTGACCGGCGAGATGGCATCACGGTCTGCGTTTGGCCGGTCAGCCGGCTGCCGACTTGTCTGGGAAACTTGGTCGAAATGGATATGTGACGCCTGCCAAGTTGTCCGAATCCCCGGCGGATCATACTGCATGGCTGTTCAGCGCTGAAGACAGTGAACAGTTGTCCGGCGATGAGATTGCCTCGTACCTGCTGTCCGGTCTGCTGACGTATGACACCACACAGAACGGATGCGAGATATTGGACACGCAGGCACGTGATTATCAGGTCGCTGAATTATGGATGACGAACGCTGCCGGCTTGCATGAAGACGGCGAGGATGGCACTGCTGACGATGCTGTGTTTGGCCGCGCAGCTTGTTACGCTGCCATTGGCGTCCATGACGGTTGGATTGCCTGCGCTGGTCGGTTCCGGCGTGAGTCTGCCTCTTGCGACGTTGGCGGCGCTTGTGCCTGCCGATGATTGCGTGGTCGCTGCCTGGCATGTCTGCGGCTGATGTGGTTGCCGTCAGGAATACGTGGCTGATGGATCGTGCGGCGTTGCTGGTGTTGATTGCGGGAATGATGGCACTGGGTGCGGTGATGATACCGGTATATGGCACGGCCGGGGTCGCGCAGGCGCTATCTGTGGGCGGACTTGGCTGCTTCGGGGTGATATGTGGCCGCCTGTGCGGACTGAGAGTTGGCGCGGCGGCACCTGCCTCATACCTGTTCGTCTGTTGTGCGATTGGCGAGCGGGCAGGTGGACGCTTGTTCTTCTGGCAGTTTCCCCTGATGATGACGCTTGCCTGTCAATCGGCCGTTTGTGTGGCCGTATTGGTCGTATCGGCATGTGTCTGCCGGGTGCCGGACCGCATGCGCATCGCGGCCGTGCGCACGCTATAAGGAACTCCTATAGCCACGCCCGCTTGTCAGCCGCCGCGGCACGATACAGTACCAAGCATGTGCAGATTACTGGGATACGCGACATCGGGATTCAACCTGAGCCTCAACGACGTCCTGGGCATGCACGAGGTGACGGATTTCCGGGATCTCAGCGAGATTCACAATGACGGTTGGGGTGTCGCGTTGCTGTCGAACCCCACTGAGCTGCCGTTTGCCGCCGGCGAGGTGCGCAAGCCCGAGACCGGCACGAAACTGTACAAGAGCACACTGGCCGCCCGCCATGACCCGATTTTCCGTGACTTTGCGGACGACCCCGCACGCGGTGGCCTGTGGCACCTGCGTCTCGCCAGCTCCAACCTGCCGCTGATTCTGGAGAACCAGCAGCCGTTCTTCGCGAACGGGCTGAGCTTCATCCACAACGGCGACATCTCCGACGACCGCGGCATCAACATCGTGCTCAACCGTGCGTACCCGATCAATCAGGGTGCGTTCCTGTCGACCGGCGGCCGTTCCGACTCCGCGATCTTCTTCTCGGTCATCCTCGAATACATCGCGTTCGGCTTCGCGCTGGATGAGGCCGTGGCGCAGGCGGTACGCCAGCTGCGTCAGGCGTACCCCAAGTCCAGCTACAACTGCATGATCCAAAGCCAGGACCAGCTCGTGGCTTTGTGCGCCGCCGGCCGCGAGAAGACGTCGCCGCGCATCGTCGAGATTTACGACGAGTACGGCAAGGGCGAGAAGGCTCACGATTACCGTGTGATGAGGTACCGTGACGTGCAGGACCGTGACGGCAAGCCGTCCGGTGTAGTCGTGGCGAGTTCCGGCTTCGAGCAGAACGAGTCCGATGGCTGGAAGGTGCTGGAGAACGATCAGATGATCGTGGCGTCCAACCGTACCGGCGAATACCACGTGCGCTCCATCTGAGAGGCGTCTATCGGGCGATTGATGGCACCCGGCATCTGTAACTTGCTCGCAACGCTCTCCTCTTTTCCTCCTCGCCGGCGCGACACGCCCGGATTGCGCAGCACAATCGATGTCGCTGTTTATGATGAAGGCCGGAAAATGGCTGATCTGTGGAAATGCACCTTGCGATTGTGTGATGTTATCGGCGTGTCGCGATGGCTACAATGAGCCGTATGACCGGTTATATCCCCACACTCGACCAGATTGACGAGCTGCACAAGAAAATCGCCCCCTCCCAGGCCGCCTATAACCTGGTGCACATGCATTGCGTTGTCGTGGCGACCATCGCCCGCCAGCTCGCCCGCCATCAGAACGCGCTGTTCACCAACAAGCTGGGCCAGGGCAGCGGCAACGCGCTTGACGATTCCGCCGGGGCAGCTGAACAAGCCGACCTGCCGTCGGACGGCATCACCGGTGGCCGTGTGCCGAAACGCCTGATCGACGAGCATCTGGCGACGATCGGCGGCCTGCTGCACGACATCGGCACGTATCGCGTGCTCAAGCATGACGGCAGTGATGGCGAACCGCTGCAATTCGACGGGAAACGTTACATCCTGCATGGCCTGCTCGGCTACGAGTACTTGCTGGAGCAGGGCGTGGACGAGTCCATCGCCCAGTTCGCGCGCAATCATACTGGGGTCGGCCTGACCCAGCAGATGGTCATCGCGCAGAACCTGCCGCTGCCTCCGGTCGATTACATGCCGGTCAATCTGGAACAGGAAATCGTGATGGTCGCCGACAAATACAACAGCAAGTCGATACCGCCGAAGTTCCTGACCGCGCAAGCCTACGCCAAGCGTGCGGAGCGCTATGGGGAGGCGAACAAGCGGCGCTGGCTGGATCTGGTCGACCAGTACGGCGTCCCCGACGTGCCGGCCCTGGCCGCGAGGTTCCGCATGCGCATGATCTAGGTGGAATCAATGCGCTCCCGCTGGGTGGATAGCCCGGTGGACTGCCCACCCAGCGAGGGCGTATCAGATGAGGCCGTTTATAGCTTGATGATGGTTTCGGCTATGTTGGCAACGGCTTCTGATTCGGTGAGGATGATCACGCAGCGTTTGGGGTCGCCGTGGGTGAGCGACGTGAGCAGCTGCAGGATCTCCACGCTGTCGTCATCGTTCAGCCCGCCCGTGGGCTCGTCGGCGATCAGCACCTCGGCCTCGCAGGCGATGGCGCGCGCGATCGCCACGCGACGCTGCTCCACCACGTCCAGCTTGCCAACCGGAGCGTTCGGGGTATCCACATCGAAATGGACCTTGTGCAGCAGCTCGCGTGCGATCACCGGCTTCGGCTTGAGGAACGTGCGCCCGGAGGCATCCATCGCATACACCAGGTTGCGTTCGGCGCTCATGTCGTCTCGTACCGCATACTGCTGCGGCACCAGGCCCAGTCGATGTCCACGGACTTCGCCGGGCTCAAGCTCCAGCAGGTTCGCGCTTTTGTTCATCACATTGCCGTCATGCGGCCGGATGATGCCGCTCATCACGCCCATCAGGGTCTCGTGCAGCACGCGGTCGTTGTCGGGCAGCAGCACCGAGTACACATGCCCGGCGTAGAACGCCTGGTTCATGCGGTCGAGCACGTGACGGCCGGACTTCTTGTCGGTCACTGTGACCTTGTTCATCGAGAACATCGGGTAGGACTTGAGACGGATGCTGTCCGCCTTGCTGCGCTTGAGCTCCTTGTCGATGCGCGATGACAGGCGCATTGCAGGGTCGATGCTGGCCGATGCCACGGTGACCCTGCCGGCCCTGGTCTTCTTCTGGCCATCACCGGCCGTCTTGCCCCCGGTGCTCAGCTTGAGTGTTTCGTTGACCTTGCTGGCGTTGGCCGCTGCCACGTCCAAGTTCTCGTCGGCGGTGTCCGCCGCCGTGGTGCCGGTATCAGCATCGCCGGTATCGGCACTGGTGTTATCGGCGGTGTTGTCGGCACTGGCCGGCTCCTGCGCGGCGGCATCCTGCGTATCATCTCCGGGCTTCTCGTCGTCGGCCGGTGCCTCCTCGGCGGAGCCATCCGTCGCGACCGTCGTATCGGCTTCCGCGGTAGTGTCGATTTCCGCGTCGGCAGCGTCGATCACGATGGCGTCGGAGTCGTCACCGTCGTCGTCGAAGACGATGGAGAACTGCACGCTGTCCGGTACCGTCGTCGAATCGCTCGCTCCGGCGGCATCCGGGGATTCGGTTGCCGTGTTGGCCGTGGCGTCGGCTGCCGCGTCTGATTCGACCGCCGTGTTCTCGCCTTCGGAACCGGTCAGTGTGACGTCGTCCTCGTTCATGTCGTCCGCCTTATTCGTGTTCGTGTCGTTCATGCCTGCTCCTGTGCCGATTCCGCCGTATCGTCGGCGTCTGCCGTATCGCTGTCGTTCGCTGCGTTGTCGCTTGTTGCGGTGTCGTCCGTCCCGCCGTCATCCACGACCTCGACCTCATTCGAGGAACGGGCCGCAAACAGCGTCCTGACACGGAACAGCAGCACGCGGATCATGGCGATCACCATCAGGACCACAATCGTGCCGAGACCGCTCCAGATGACAGTCCAGATCAGGTTGCCCGGCACACTGACCGCATTGCCGTCGGCGAGCTTCGTGGCCAGCGGCTTGACCGCGAACGCGCCGACGACCATGCCTACGGCGAATCCGACAAGGTTCAGCAACAGCGTCTCCAGCATGAACTGCCAGGCGATACGCCCACGCGAGACGCCGATGACGATCTGGTTGCCGATTTCACGCCGACGGCCGACCAGCAGGCTCGATCCCCACGAAAGCAGCAACAGCACCGCGCCCACAATCCAGAGGGCGGCGAGCATAGGCTTCATCGAGCTCGCCAGGGAGCGCAGCGGCGCGATCTGCTTCTCGTGCTCGATTAGCGTCGGCGAGGTGAGCTCATGGTTCGCGGGCAGCTTTGCCTTCTTGATGACTTTCTCGAACTTCCGATAGGTCGACATGCTGTCGAGCAGGAACGAGATGTTCAGGTCGGGAATCAGCCAGCCTTTGCCGTCGGCCGCATACAGGCCGTCCATCGCGAAGGTGTAGTACGCGGTGTAGATGACGTTGTCGCGGTTGTCCTTGGCGAGCTTGGCGTCCGAACCCTGCCCCGCGGCGGCCGGCTCCGTGTACTCGTAAATGCCGCGGACGGTCTGCTCGATGGTCTTCTTCGCGTCGTTCGGGAACGCGACGGTGAACTTGTCGCCCACGTCCAGGCCGTTCTTCTTCGCGAACGCCTGTGAAATCAGCACGCCTGTCTTCGACTGGCTCGAGTAGTCCAGTTGCTTGCCCTTGACGATCTTGTACCGGCCGAGCTCGTTCTCATGCGCGGCCTCCAGCGAAGAGAAGCTGCGGTACAGCATCTCGCCGCCGGTCTTGTCGGCGCTCTGGTCGTCGGTGCCGGCGATGGCCTTGACGTCGCCGCTCTGCCGCACCGGCACGGTGATGGTGAGTGCATAGCTGTACGTCAGGCCGGCGGCCTGCAGCGCAGACGCGTAGTTGTCGTATGCGTCGAACGCCAGGTAGTTCTTCGTATAGGAAGAATCGGCGCCGTTGTAGGTTGCCTTGGTCTTCGCATCCGGGCGGATGACGGCGCTGATCAGCTGGGGGTTGTAGCCATCGGTGGCCGATTCATCGGCGTGCAGGACGGAGAAACCGAACAATGTCCCGAATGTGACGATGATGGCGATGAACATGGTCAACAGCGTGCGCCATTTGCGGCGGACTATGGATGACCATGCGTTCTTGAGAACGAACATGCGTGTACTTCTCCAGTTCTTCCCAGCGGGGGCTGCGATCATGGCAACCGTGCGCCCGCGTTTTCGTGACAGTGGCCGGGACGCCACCCGAAGAACCCCGAAAGGCCCCGTAAAGCACGGCATCCCGTAGGCAACACTATGGTCGCGCTATGTGTATGTTATCTTGCTCCATACTGTTATACCCCTCAATGAAGTCTGAAAGCAGTCTGACAAGGTCGCGGGTGTTGTGCCGGGCCATCCTTCCGCCTGTCCCGGGCAATGGTGAAAAAAACGTCGAAATACAACGGTTCAGAAAGAAGACTTAGCGTGCGGTAAGCATCGCGCGGTATCATCTGAGGTTGTATTACGTAGCGTCGAGAGCCGGTTCACCCGAAAAGACGGTGTGACGGCAGACCATCGAACCCGACGGAACGATAACGGTCGTCGCGTGGAACGACGGACGCGACAAAACGGAATGTAACACGAAGCAAACGAGGTTAACCCATGCGCCGATCCCCCCAGCACATCGGACGAAAAGGACATCAATTCCTGTCTCAAGCGCTGCGTCCGCGGCGCATCGTGCTGTATGTGGTGTTCGTGCTACTGGGAGCCGTGTTGTCGGTCGTCGGCATCTACGGAATCTCCGCGCTCAAACTGTACACGGAGGCGAACCGCTTCATCTCCGCTTCCGAAAACCTCGCCAACACCGCGCTCGGCTGCGGTGGCGGAGGTAACATCGGCACGTCCGCACGTGAGATGGTGACGTCCACGCGGGCGCTGCGCGACGAACTGGACAAGCCGCAGTGGACGTTCCTGCGCGACCATACGGCGTACGGGAACGACATCACCGCCGCGCGCACGATGCTGGACGCCATGGGAAACCTGGTGGACGGGCCGTTCACCGATTTGATGGACCTGAGCAAGCAGCTGTCCGGCTTCTCCATGAAAGACAAATCCGTCGACCTGAGCGCGGTGACGGCCATGCCGGGCATCGTCAAGCAGGCCCGAGCCGACATCAAAGTCGAGACGCGGCGGCTGGAGAAGCTGGCGCCTCCGAAGAGCTCGAGCATCGCCTCCATGGTGAAGACCGGCGTCTCCGGCCTGAAATCCGTGGACAAGATGCTCAACGAATACGACGAGCTGATCAACCTGCTGCCACAGCTGCTGGGCGAGAACGGTGAGCGCACGTACCTGGTCGCGATCTACAATCCGGCCGAGCTGCGGTCCGGCGGCGGCATGGTCGGCAACATCGCGCCGGTGACCGCCGACCACGGCAAGGTCACGATCGGCGACTTCATCGCCACCACCGACATCACCTACGGAACGCAGCCGTACGATGCCGAGAACGTCAAGGAAGCCGCGGTGTTCGGCGACCAGGTGTGGAAATACCCGCAGACGACCACCGTCAACCCGAACTTCCAGCGGGCTGCGGTCACATTGAAGAACATGTGGCTCGCGCAGCCGGGCAACGAGAACCAGGAGATCGCCGGTGTGTTCGCGCTTGACCCCGTGTTCCTGCAGTCGCTGATCGGTGCGACGGGATCGGTCAAGCTCAGCGACGGCAAGGTGCTGGACGGCACGAACACGGTCAAGTTCTTCCTCAACGAGCTGTACGTGGACCACCCGATCTACAAGGAGCAGAACGCCTACACCAACAAGGCGTCGAAGACGATCATGACCCACGTGTTCTCGGGCGTGGGCACGTCGACGCTGTCGCCGATGCTCAAGGCGCTGCGGCAGACGTCCGCGAACGGCCATTTCAAGCTGTGGATGGCGCAGGAGGAGGAGCTGGCGGCGCTCGTCCAGACCAAGGTCTTCGACGCGAACGTCGCGGGCATGATTCCCGGCAGTGTGGAACAGCCGAAGGCCGGCGTCTACGTGACCGAGGCGAAGCCCAGCAAGCTCAGCTGGTATCTTGAGCCGAGCATCACCGTCAAGAAGACGTGCGGCAGCGATTTCGCCGCGAACTCGTACCGCATCAGCGACGAAGTGGATGCGCCCGCCCGAGCCACCAACCCCATGACCATCGCGAACGCCGGCCTCGGCGACGAATACACGGTGACGGTACGGTTGAAGAACACGATGACCGAGGAGCAGGCGAAGTCATTGCCGGCGTTCATTACCGGCAATACGGAGAAGGGCACGATGCAGCCGCGACTGTTCCTGATGGCGCCCGAAGGCGGCGCGATCACGTCGCTCGCCTACGAATCCGGCGAAATGGTGTCGAATGGCACCGTGGAGGACCGCCAGTTCATCAACCTGCGTCTGACCCAGGGCATCAAGCCGGGTGAGACGGTGACCATCGCGTTCACCGTGCGGGCGGCGGAGAAGGCGAAGTCGACGCTGGACGTCGTCACCACGCCGATTATCAACGAGAAGGGCATCTACACGGGCACCAACGGCAAGGTCACCGACACGTGCGGCGCTGATGTGCCGGATGCGGTGGAGGACCAGTGGGCGGGAACTGGCAGCGACGGTTCCGCGAACGGTGACGGCAGCTCGAACGGCACCGACGGCACCGACGGTGGTAAATCCTCCGGCAAGACCTCATCGAAGCCCGCCGACGAGAACAAGAACTCCGCCGACTCCTCCAATGGAGGTGCGCTGGACAAGCTCAGCAGCATCAAGGATGGCCTGAGCTGTCCGGTGGATCTGAAGAAATTCATGTAGCCACGGACGGCCGCGCGGGTACAGCTGTGCGTGTCCGCGCGGACACCTTACGTAGGCTGACGGTTGCTGGCGAACTCGCGGATTTCGTCGCGGGTCGAATCCTTCGACCCGTCGTCCACGAACAGGAAGCGATAGTCGATGCGATCGTCATCGTCCGGTGCCAGCTAGGCGTTCTCAGAGAGCGTGGTGAGCCGGGCGAACAGCATCGGCAGCGACTCCTCCTCGTTGTAACAGGGTATGAGAATCGTCACGGTGCGTTTGTTTTCGTTCGTTGTCTCTTCCCTTTGATGCCTGATCTGGTGTGACGGCCTGCGGCATGTAATCGACTTCCGCTAGCCATGATAGTGGAAGTCGATATGCGCGTGGTGTTCCATTCTGGCGTTTTCGTATGGTTTCACCGGTCTGATGGCCGGGCTGGCCGGTTCCGCCGGCAATGTGGACAACTGTGGATAAGGGGTGAGTTATCCACTTATCCACAGATTTTCGAGGGTGGGTGGCGACGGGAGCCTTGGGTGTGCCATGGTGTGCCTATGCGCGAGGACGCGGAGGGACCGTGACGGCAATGGCGCATACGAAAAGGAGCGATCATGGCGACATCATTCTCGATGGATACCATCGGATTTCTGCAGGCTATCAACAAGTTGGAGCGGCGATTCGAGGAACTCGTCTCTCCGGAGACTATGCGCAAGGTGTGCGAAGACTATGACAGGGACGGCACGCCCACGCCATGGGATCACCGGTTGTACGCGCTGGCGCGCGACGTGTTCGCGTGCGGCAGTTGGACGACGAACCTGTGCGCGGCGGCGATGTCATTCAACGGGCGGCTGGTGGGCGAGTGCCGGAGGTTTCTTCACGGCTGCTCCGAAACGGTGCGCAAGTACGGCATCTCGGTGTGGCTGTACGAGCTGCTGAACGATTCCACGCTGGCTCTGTTTCGCGACGACCCGTCCGATTACATGCCGTCGCTGATTCGTATGACGACCGTCGAGGAACTGATGCGACGGCCTCGCGGCAGGAAGCGGTTCGGCAACCGCAAGCAGCGCGGGCTCGCCATGGAGGAGCATTCGACGCAGATGCACCAGCTGGCGGCATACACCCTGCTCAATTGGGGTGCCGATGAGCGGCGCAGCCTCGACATCGCTCGGATGCTGCTGCTGTACCCCGGCATCGGCATGTGCATGCTGCGCGAGGACGGAGACGTGTTGCGCTTCGGTGCGGCGCCGGACATGCGGTATCGGCGCGTGGTCGACTATCTGCACGAGCGGCGGGCGCAGGCCGATGCGGAATACGAGCTGCATGGCAATCAGTGGATGAGTGAGTATATGGGTCGTCATGACGATGAGGAACCGGCTGTCGGAGAGATTGCGACGGCAGATCGCGACGCGGGCGGATGCTCGTCGAAGCGAGATGGCGTTCGCGGATATGCCGAGGTGGGCGACGAGTCGCTGTGCGACTGCGAGAGCTGCGCCCGCATCGACATGGAGGATAGGCTGGATCTGCTGAAATGCGAGCGGCGATACATGTACGATGTCGTCCGGCTGATTGATGCATACGAGAAGATGTGGGACGATGAACCGATAGATGTCGATGACCGCATGTTCGCGCTGGAACATAATCGGGATGTGCCGGGAGAACCACTATGGCAGGATGTGGCGTTCCTGAACGATCTGGCATACTCGCTGATGGGCGACGTGATGGCCCATGACCTTATCCTCGGATTCGAGCGGCGAGACCGCAAGCGGTTCGACCGAGGCGTCGAGCAGCTGGAACTGCTTACGGAGACGCTCGTCCGGTTCGGTCTGCTGTCATTGCCGATAATCGCGTTCATGAACGGATTCGATGAATTCTCACGGGGACTTGATGATGACTACGCGACGGACGGCACGCTTTACAGTACGTCCGAGGCGGACATACAGCGTCTCACACGCCGCATGCAGAAGCGTCTCGACAAGCTGAGCGAGGAGGAAATGAACGAGAAGGCACATTTGGGCGAGTCCTTGGCGAACATCGTATTGGCACGGTTCCCGGATGAGCGCCTGGCGCGGGGGTGCGCTTTGGCGTTGTTCCGCGGCAATCCGGACCAATATGATGAGGTCGTGGAATCGATGCTGATGCGCCCTGATGATGATCCCGGTGACATGGGCCCCGGCGACGGTGATGATGCGCCCCTTGGCGATGTTCCCAATGACGACGTGCTCAGGAAGCTCGACTTCGATGTCGAGGAACTGGACGACGACCTGGAGCTGGCGATGGCCGTTGACCTGTGATCGCAGGGTCTCGGGCCGCGGGCTGGGCGTCATCGCGAGATTAAGGTACACCCGGCATCGTGCCCCACGTATGGGTGCACGCTGCCGGGCGGCGACGTGAGTAGGCGACTCAGTACGGGTGGCTCAGTGCAGGTAGTCGGCGGCGTTCGTCGGGCTGGACGGCACGGCGTGGCCCTCCGTCACCGTGCCCAGACCGGACAGGTATGCCTCGCGGCCGGATTCGATGGCGTGCTTGAACGCGCGGGCCATCAGCGGGATGTTGCCAGCGCTCGCGATGGCCGTGTACGCCATCACCGCGTCCGCGCCCATCTCCATGGCCTCGGCGGCCTGGCTGGGACGCCCGATGCCCGCGTCGATGATCACCGGCACGTGCGTGTTCGCGATGATAACCTCGATGAAGTCGCGCATGCGCAGTCCCTTGTTGGAGCCGATAAGCGAGCCGAGCGGCATCACGCAGGCGGCGCCGGCCTCCTCAAGCCGCTTGGCCGCGATCGGATCGGGGAACATGTACGGCATCACCACGAAGCCCTCCTTGGCGAGCATCTCGGTGGCGCGAATCGTCTCCTCGTTGTCGGGCAGCAGGTACTTCGTCTCGTGCTCGATCTCGACCTTGACGAAGTCCGTCTGGCAGACCTCGCGGGCGAGACGCGCAATGCGCACGGCCTCCTCCGCGTTACGCGCGCCGGACGTGTTCGGCAGCATCGTGATGCCCTTGGGGATGTAGTCGAGCAGGTTGTTCTCGGTCGTGCGGCAGCGACGCAACGCCATCGTCACGATCTGCGTGCCGGCGTTCTCTATGGTCGCCTTGATGAGGTTCAGGTCGTAGCGCCCCGAGCCGAGGATGAAGCGGCTGGTGAACTTGTGCCCGCCGAGCACCAGCGGGTCGGCGTCGCCGGTCGCGATGTCGTCGTAGGCGTGCGCGTCCGGTTCGGGGAGCAGCGCGGTGTTCGTCGCCGTGCCGATGAGTTCGTCGAGCACCGGGTCGTCCGATTGGGCGGCCGGTGTGGTTGATGCGATGGTCATGATGGTACCTTTCTTTGAGGTATATGACGCTTGATGCGTGCGGTATTCGGGTCGGAGTGCGGTTCGCTGGCCGGCATCGGCATGAGCCCGTGCCGATGCCTTGCCGCGTGTTTGCCGGGCTCTCAGCCGCCCTGCACGAACGTGACGATTTCGACGGTGTCGGTGCCGCTCAGCATGGTCTGTGCGCGCTTGTCGCGCGGCACGATGGCACCGTTCACCTCGACCGCCACGCGTCCCGCGTTAAGGCCCTTGCGCGCGATGAGTTCGTCGACGCTGAGCGGCGTGGCGATGTCCTCCGGCTGCCCGTTGATGATCATGTGTCCCTCCTCGGTCGCTGGCGTGATTCCCATATCGGCGACATTGCGCTGCCGGCCGTTGCCGGTCGATCTCCGATCGGGTGCGCCGGCGTCCGCCGATATGAAAAACGGGTCGCTGGAGCAAGCCGTACCCTGTGAGGTGGTGCGCCCCTCCATGACCCGAATCATGCGTTTTTTCGTTATGCCTGTTCTGTTATATGCCGGGATGCCCGGTGCGTTTGGCTGGGAACCGTCCACCATCGGTTGGCGGATGCCGATTGTTGCTGCGCTGCGACTGGACAACTCGTCCCTACGGCGGCATTACCCGCATCAAGTTGACGGTCGAAGCGTCGCTTCCTCTCAGCCTTGCGGCTCCCGTTCGGTTGCGCCTTCATCATAGCCCAGACCGCGTGACATCGCGCCCGGCCGCAGGGCTTCGCGGCCTTTCAAAATCCCTCGAATTGGTTATGATTGTCGTAACGAAGAGACAGGGGATGATGATGGCCAGATGCGCTCGATGTGGTAATGAAATTCCAGCGGGATCGGCGTTCTGCACATACTGCGGCATTCCGGTCGCAAGCGGTGCCGCCGCAGCGCCCGGTAGCGGGGCGCAGATGCCTCAACCCGGTACAGCCGCGTCCGGCTTCGCTCCGAACACAGTACCCGGTACGGGGACGTTGCCGCCTGTCCCGCAGCCAGCGGGCCCCGCGGATAACGGCGGCAGCGCACCCCAAGGTCAGCCCGGGTCGCAATCCCAACCCGGCAAGAAGCCACCACTTACGCCCGCGCAACGCAAGAAGCGCAAGATCATCATCGCCATCATCGCGGCCATCGTCGTCGTGGCGATCGTCGTCGGCGGAGTTGCCGCATTCCTCATCCTTCACGGCAAGAAGAACGCGGCCGCGGGCCCCGTGCAGACCAGCGACACGACTGATGCAACGCCGAAGAAAACGCAAAAGCAATCCCCGACGCAGATCGAAGGCAAAAAGCGGTCAGCGAAGTCACCATGACCAACTTCGTCTGCAACTACGACACCTCCGACTGGGGGTGGGACGGCGGCGCAGTGGTTTCCGACGTAATGCCCTGCGCCAACGGCGATGCGAGCTCCAGCAGCGATTCCGACTATGGCAGTTCCAGCCAATCCGCCGATGACGGGCAATATGCGTTCGGCGTCTGGACACCGGCAATGGACGAATCGAAGGTGATCTACTTCTCGGCTCTGAAATCCGGGGAGAAGATGTACTCCGATCCGGTCGTCGCCGCCACATACGGTCCCAACCCGGCCGTGTTCGTGATCTACGCGGTCAAGACCAAGGCGGTCGGCACCACGCCGGAAACCGTGCACCTGTTCGCCCATCAGGTCGATTTGAAATCCGGCGAATTGTCCGATCGCATCGATCTGCGCACCGAGGAAGACAATCTGATCAACCTGCAGCAGGATTACGAATTCGATGTGCTCGCGCAATCCAACAATCGCGTCGCCATCGAGAAAAGCTGGAAGACGACGGAGAAGAGGACTGTCAACGACGATCAGCGTGAGGTCGAAATCGGCCACAAGCAGATCATGGGATTGAGCGGCGGCGCGAAGCAGGCCGAGACCTTGCAGACGTTCAAGGACAGCGTGAGCATCAGCAAGGACAGCGGCGGATACCAGTCGTTGAACACTACTGAAGTCGATGTGGACGATTACCACGTGTTCGACACATATGTGGTCAAGGACAGCGCATACCACCTGTATTCCATCGACAGCAACAAGGAAATCGTGAAGCTTCCTTCGGACTACTGCTCGCCTGGCGACACCTACCGATGCGACTTGCAGGGCCTGTATCGGTTCGGCGCGAATCAGTACGTGCTCAATCCCTCTGAAAGCTATAACGGCAACAAGCTGCTGATTCTGGATGCAGGCACGGGCAAGACCAAAAAAGTCACCGACCTGCTGAACATCAACACGAAGGATGACCAGTACGTGAACTTCACGGACTTCGGCCAGTTCTCGGACGGTTCCCTGTATTTCCAGTGGGATGAGTCGAGCGACAGCAAGCGTGTGTTTATCCTCTCGCGCGACCTGAAGGTCACCGAGGTGCTGGACGGCGGGCGGTGGGCCCGCCTGATGCTGAACTCCGGTGAGTTCGAAGGAGCCAACTATCTGCTGAAGCAGTTCTACGTCAAAACCACGGACGAGAACATCATCGTCGACGAGAAGGGCGAGACGGTCGGCAGCTACACGTTGACCCCGTCGGGCGATGACGCGGACGACTACGACCATACGGCCGTGGACTGGATTATGTGGAGGGATGGCTCCGAGAACACGGTGACGGTCACGCGCGGGCAGGCGCCCGGCGAGCCGGCCCCGGACTCGTCCGACGGCAGCGGGTCGAGCAGCGGCGACGGCAGCGCCGGTGAAAGCAGCTCCGGCGACTGACCACGCGCCGGGCGGTGCCGCCCTCATGACCCACCTCCATACTCTCTGAACGGTAGCTGCACGGCCGGAAACATCGGCATGACATTATGGCGTTGTCTGGTGGCAATCCTGTGACTATCACTTTCCTTCACATAAACGGTGTCACAATGAAAGGTATGACTTACAGGAACGACAAAACTGGGGAAGCCACGGTCGAGCACACCTGTGATGCCCGTGCGGTGTTCGACAAGCTCGCCATCATCGTGGTGACATATAAGCGCCAGCAGTTGCTGGAGGAACTCCTGGCCTCATTCGCGCAGCTGACGGTCGCGCCATGGCGCATCGTCATCGTCGACAACGAACACTCCGACGAGACGCAGGACATGGTCGACGAATTCCGGGAGAAGGCCGACGGTCTGTGGGGGACGACGGACGCCGACCGCAAAGGTGGCACGAGCCGTGTGGTGTACGCTCCGCAAACCGACAATCTTGGCGGTGCCGGTGGGTTTTCCGTCGGAGTAAAAGTCGCGTACGATCTCGGGGCGGAATGGTTCTGGGTGATGGACGACGACGTCGCCGTACTGCCTGACGGCATCGAGAAGCTCGCGAAATGGGGTCGCGACCATGACGTGATCCAGGGCGGCAAGCTCGATTTCGACGGCGGGCCGTTCTACTGGCAGTACAACTTCATCGTGCCGCTGGGCATCCCGAACCCGATCGCGCCGGCCGCATTCGGCTCCGCCGGGTACCGCGTGATGAACACGCTGTGCTTCGAGGGCGGGCTGTTCCGCAGGCGCATCGTGGAGAAGATCGGGCTCCCCGACCCGCGGTTCTTCATCTACTGGGACGACACGATGTACGGGTATCTGGCCAGCAAGGTCACCAACTCGATTGTGGTGCCCGACGTGGTGATGCGGCGCACGCGCGACATCAGCAACTGGGACATCGCCGGATTGCGGCAGCTGAACTCCACCTCGGACATGAACCGGTACCACATCCTGCGCAACCGCGGGTACATGGCCCGGTACTTCATGGTGCACGGCGACTACCGGCCAGTGCTGTTCGCCCTAGGAACGGCCGCCACGGTGGCGAAAGAGGTTATTCGCCTGGTCGCGGTCGACCGCGAACACGTGCGCACCGGGCTGGTGCAGATCGCCAAGGGATGGCGGGACTCGCACAAGCTGATGCATGACCCGAAGTGGCGGCCGATGCCGCCGTTGGTGCGGCAATAGCGTCAGGGACGCTCTCAAAACTCGCGGATACAAGCACTTTTTGCGTATATTCATGCTGTATCTGCGAGTTTTGAGAGCGCGATTTTACGCGACGACGAAATCCGACACGTCTTTGATCAGGTCGAAGGCGTCATCACCGCGTGTGGTGAGCACTCGCAGACAGATGCCGTTGACGGCGCGGCTGACTCCCAGCTCGCCGGGGAAACCTATGGCGTCCGCGTGGGATCGGATGAAGTCGATGAGTTCGTTTTCCGCCTTGATACGGGCGGCCTCGATGCGGGCGCGCACCGCTTTTCGGCCGACATGTCGGGATCAGCCGCCGTTGCTGGCTCCGCCGTGGGGCCTGCGGCATCCCGTGGCGCAGGCGGCGACGCGAGCGGATCGACCTCCGGCACATGCGCGTACAGCACGCCGCAGTGGGTGAAATTCCGCCACATGCCCAGTTCCGTATAGTCGAGCTGTCGCCGATCGGTCTGCTGGCCACCGGCGATGCGTAGAGTGAATGGGGTGTCGAGGACTCCATGAGCGCGACGGGGCTGAATTATGTGCCGCAGTACATCGCCCGCGGCTTCTCGTGGGATGCGCTGCTGCCGTACTATTCGCTGCAGGGGTTGCCGGACGTGGTCGGCTACATCCTGTCCGCCGTGATCGTCGATGTGCTGCGTTCGTTCGCCGGAGCCGGAAAGACCGTGCTGTTCTCCACCACCACGACATCGTTGAGCGGCTCATCCCCCGCATCATCCACATACACCCCGCCGACTAAACGCGGGACCCGCTGGCACAGCCTCTGCGCGACAGCCCTCCGGGCCTGCAGTTGAGGATGGCCTGCGGGCTACGGTCTTTCTGGCTCGTCGGTTGGCTTGTACTCGCCTACGGTTTCCGCTGTCTGCTGTACGTCTCGTCCCATCAGCAGCAGCGTGTTGCGGATTCAACGGGGTGAGAAAGAAAAAGAGAATGCGCCGAACCACGAAAGCGCCTGTCGGCGCAAAGGCCGCTCGCAGCGGCAAAAAATGGAGCCCGGGGCTATGCATGGCCCGACGCGGATATCAGTATATCCGGGTTTGCCCTGTTACGCTGTCCGCGTGTTGCGCCGGCTCAGTCCAGTTTGCCGCGACGCCACAGCTGCGCTCCGTGGCGGAAATCCTTGGACGTGGCGATGAGATTGCCGGCGGTGTGCATCAGCTTGGCGCTGCGGGAGCGCATGACATGGGCTTCGGCCAGGTCTGCGGCGGTCGCGGTTTCGGAGCCGGCCTTGGCCTCGGCCTGCCGCACCATGTGCCGCGCTTCGACGCGCAATCCCTGCGCCACCACGTCGACGAACGCGCTCGCCCTCTCCAGAGCCACGGCGAAATCGCCGGTGAACGCGCCTGCGAGAATCGAATCTGCCGTATGTGCGATGTCCGCTTCGGTGGGTGCCTGGTCGACGCCTGCGATGGCCGACGCGGCGGTCGCCACTGGTTCGCCGAGCCGCCACAGCCGCGAGATCAGATCGCGGTCGCGCCGCATCCATGAGCGCAACGTGTACAGCCGCCACATGATGCCCGGTAGCGAGTCGGGTTCCGACCGGCTCCACAGTTCGGCGATCATGTCCACGCCTTCGCGGTCGACCAGCGTCAGCACCCGTTCCACAACCTGCGGATCAGCGGAGTGATGCACGCGGTCGAGCAGAGCGGCCGCCGATGCGTGACTCATTTCGCTGACCACGCTGGGATCGGCGCCTCCGGCGATGCCCTCGATGAGACCGGGGTCGATCTGCCCGGGGCGCGATGGCCGCGGCGAGCCGGTCGGCGTGAATCCCGTGCGGCTGGGAACGACGGAGCCTGAACCAAAATGCATGCTAGTAGACAAGTGGCGTGACCTTCTGAATGTCGATGATGGAAACGGTGTCACCGCAGGGTACCACGAACAGCGCGATGGCGGTGCCGGTCGGCATGTACGGCGAGGACGGAATCAGCCGTTTCATCAGCGATTTCGTCGCGCACAGTTCGCGCAGATGCCCGAAAATACCGCCGATGACCGGACGATGCATGCAGACTGCGGTCGCACTGTGACGCTGCAACGTATTTTTCAGCTCCTTGTGGAAGCACTGCCACGCCGCTTCCGGATCGGCGGCGAACGCGTCCTCGGTGAGCGGTTCGGCCGTATGCAGCGGCAATCCGGTCTGCCATGACAGCATCTGTATGGTCTGCTGGCAGCGCAGCCACGGCGAGGTGACCAGCCGCGTGGGATTGTAGCAGGCGAGCTCACGGTCGAGCGAATACGCCATCGACGCTCCGCGCGGCGTGATGGGACGCTTGTCGTCGGTACCCGTCCACTGCTTGCGGGGCTCGGCCTTGCCGTGACGCACCAGCAGCAGTATGTCGCCGTCCAGCGCACCTTCCTCCACACGGTCGACAAACAACGCGAGAATATCGCGGTCGGTCGAATGGGTGAGCATACGCCGCGCGCGCTGCACGCTCACCCACATGACGCTGTCGATCTCGCCCACGTCAGCGCGATGCACGGGGCCGAACGCGTCGGCCCGCCGCACGGCGTCCTCGGGGTCGATCGGCCTTGCCATCCAGAAGAGAATGTGCTTCGTGTCGACGGTTCGATCCTTGGAACGGCGGGTTTTCTTGCCTTCCTCGGCAAGCGGGTATTCGATTTCGCCGAGGAACGGTCCGAGCGCGACCGGCACTCCGGTCTCTTCGCTGACCTCGCGTACCGCCGCATGGCGGTGGGTCTCGTTGAGCTCCAGCTTGCCTTTCGGCCAGCTCCAATCGTCGTATTTTGGCCGGTGCACGATGCACACTTCAAGCGTATCGAAGTCGGCCAGTCGGGATGCCGCGGACGTCTGCCGCCCGTCGTCCGAGAACTTCATCCATCCTTGAAAATCAGTATTGCGGCGATACAGCACCGCGCCTGCAGCTTCTACGATTTTCACCTCACCACTCACCCTTCCATTATGCCTCACCGGCTGCATGACTACGTTGTTTCTCGTCTGTAATGACGATGGCCGGCCCTTGCGGGTCGGCCATCGGCTTATGCACCTACTGTACCTCGTGCGCCGCTTGTCTTGCGGAAGATGCGGTGCACGAGGCTCGTGCCGGATGCCCTATCGGGCGTCCGGCCGGGTGCCATGTCAGTTGTTGGTGCGCGGGCGGCGCTGGTGCTTGCGGATGAGATATTCCTGGCTGTCCACCAGCGGGCGGCCTTCGTCGTCGCGCGAATGATGGATGTACGTGCCGTCGGGCTGCATGTGCCAGGAGGCCGTGGAGTCGGACATCTGCAGGTCCACATAGCGAATCAGCTCGTCGATCTGCTCGGGCGCGGTGACGCGGACCAGCGCCTCGACGCGGCGGTCGAGGTTGCGGTGCATCAGGTCGGCCGAGCCGATCCACACTTCCGGGCCGGAGATGGGGCCTTCGCCGATCTGCGGGCCGTCGGAGTTGCAGAAGGCGTAGATGCGGCTGTGCTCCAGGAACCGGCCGAGGATCGAACGCACGCGGATGTTGTCGGACATGCCGGGCACGCCGGGCTTGAGTGCGCAGATGCCGCGCTCGACGATGTCGATCTTGACGCCGGCCTGGCTGGCGCGGTACAGCGCGTCGATGGTCTTCTCGTCGACGAGCGAGTTGACCTTGATTTTGATCCAGGCTTCCTTGCCGGCCTTGGCGGCGTCCTCCTCGCGGCGGATGCGCTGAATCAGGCCGGTACGCACGGTGCGCGGGGCGACCAGCAGGCGGTGGAAGCTGGACTTCGGCGCGTAGCCGCTCAGCTGGTTGAACAGGCGGGTCAGGTCCTGACCGACCACCGGGTCGCAGGTGAGCAGGCCGAGGTCCGTGTACAGGCGGGCGGTCTTCGGGTTGTAGTTGCCGGTGCCCACGTGGCAGTAGCGCTTGAGGCCGTCCTGCTCCTGGCGGACGACTTCGATGAGCTTGCAGTGGGTCTTGAGGCCGACGATGCCGTAGACGACGTGCACGCCGGCGCGTTCGAGCTTGCGGGCCCAGGCGATGTTGGCGTCCTCGTCGAAGCGCGCCTTGATCTCGACCAGCGCCAGCACCTGCTTGCCGGCGTGGGCCGCGTCGATCAGCGCGTCGATGATCGGCGAGTTGGAGCTGGTGCGGTACAGCGTCTGCTTGATGGCCAGCACGCGCGGGTCGGCGGCCGCTTGGGCGAGGAACGCCTGCACCGACGTGGAGAACGAATCGTAGGGGTGGTGCAGCAGGATGTCGCGCTCGCGGATCGCGGCGAAGATGTCCTGTGCGCGACTCGATTCGACTTCGGCGATCTGACGGTTCGTGGTCGGGATGAACGGGCGGTTCTTGAGGTCCGGGCGGTCGAGCGACTGCAGTTCGAACAGTACGGTGAAGTCGAGCGGCGCGGGCAGGCGGTAGACCTCTTCCGGGTTGACGCCGAGCTGGTCGGCGAGCAGCTGGGAGAGGAACGGGCTGGTCGCGTCGGAGATCTCCAGACGGATCGGCGGTCCGAAGCGGCGGCGCAGCAGCTCCTTCTCCATCGCGTTGAGCAGGTTCTCGGCGTCATCCTCTTCGACGTCGATGTCCTCGTTGCGGGTGACGCGGAACGAGCGCGCCTCCTTGATGATCATGCCGGGGAACAGGGATTCGAGGTGCGCGATGATGAGGTTCTCCATCGTGATGAACCCGAAGCGCTCCTCGCGGCTCTCCTCGTCGGTCAGGTCGTCGACGGGGACGAGGCGGGGCATGTTGCCGGGGATCTTCACGCGGGCGAAGTGGGATTTGCCGGAGTTCGGGTTCTCCACCAGCACCGCGAGGTTCAGCGAGTTGCCGGAAATGTAGGGGAACGGGTGCGCGGGGTCGACGGCGAGCGGCGTGAGCACGGGGAAGACCTGCTGGCGGTAGTAGCGCGAGAGACGTTCCTGCTCGGTGGTAGTGAGCCGGTCCCAGCTGAGCAGCACGATGTGCTCGTCAGCGAGGGCGGGGAGCAGCTTCTCGGTGACGTAGTGCGAGTGCTCGTTCTGCAAGCGGTGCGCCTGCTCGCTGATGGCACGCAGCTGCTGGCGGGGGCTCAGGCCGCTGGCCGCGGTGACGGCGATGCCGGTGTCGATACGGCGCTTGAGGCCGGCGACGCGGACCATGAAGAATTCATCGAGGTTAGAGGCGAAGATCGCGGCGAAATTGCAGCGTTCCAGCAGCGGCTGGTCTTCGTCCTCGGCGAGTTCGAGGACTCGCTGGTTGAACTTCAGCCAGCTGAGTTCTCGGTCGAAATAGCGATCCGCGGGCAGCGGCTCTTCGCCGGCTTGCGGCTCGCGCTTGTCGGGTTTGTCTGTCTCGGCTATGTGCTCGGCGATTTGGCTGCGCAGGATAGCCTTTGAAGGTGCGTCAAATGTTTGTGCCATGTATATAACTTTATGCGAGAATATGGCAGTTTCCTATGCGGCGTGTGAGAAATTCAGCGGTTGTTTACCATTTTCGTACGGATGGGGTGTCGGGTGATGGTACGGCGACACGCCGATGGGTCGTCGGTTCCGCACACAAGTGAACAACGAACCCGTCCGATAGGAACATGAGGTGACAGTTTTCCGTCATAATTGAGCGGTATCGAACACTTGCGCAAAAAATCGCACAACGTAGTTGGGTGAGTTGCGGTATCGCGGTGTTGCGCCTAGATTATGAAGTGCAAGGACAACTTAAGAGCAGGCCCACAATAGTGTATGGTCACGAAGGACTGTTACGTTGAACGGGCAATGGAAAGACTTACCGTTACGACGATGAGGTTGTGCAGCGATCTGCTCAAGATGGACTTGCAGGAAAAACCCGCTCCGGCGGGTTTTTCCATGTGCGGCGGTCTAATGGCGAGGGTGGGCTTGGCTCGGGTTGGGGTTCGGACTGTTGGCTCCTGCTGTTCCGCGTGACTTCCTGTGTGCAATCATTGGGTTAAGTGGTCAAAAGTGTGTCTTACCCGGGTGCATTGCCGGTGTGTTGATGGGGCAGCGTGATCGTTCGGCCCGGCCTTTTCTGGCGCCGAACTCGCAATCACCGGGCTTTGGCCTTCGAAACGATATTTTTCGCCGAATCGCGGATTGCGGCGATTTCGGCCCGTGTTGCGGTGGCGATGGTGGTGGCGGACGGCAGTTGGCGGCGGGCTGTACCACACCACGTGATTTTATGCGGTTTTGGGGCTGGTGTGGCCGGGGAGGATATTGGGGTGCTTCTGGGATTGTTGAAAAATGGCGGTTCTCATGATTTGTGCTGTACCACACCATGCGATGTGAGGGTTCACATTTCATTGTGAGGCCTGCGGAAAAGCCACACAATGCAATTTTTGTGTGTTTTTCCTCTGGTGTGGCACGCCGGTGGTTATGACGGGCGGGTGGGTTCTGGTCAATGTTTGCCGTGACCGACTGACCGGCAGAGATGATCGGAGGCGCGATGGGCGTTCGTGAGCGCGGGGTATGCGACGTTCGGCGAGATGCGCACGGGCGAAGGTTGCAGAGAGGTTGGCTCGGATTCCTCCCGACTCCGCTGCCGGGTGTTTTCGACTGGATGCTAAGTGGAGACGGTTCCATATCACGCGAATATGCCCATCTAGGTGTCGTCTGTCCACAAAAACTGTGGATAACACGCCGTGATGTGGATAAGTCGCGGGCCTTCGACCACATTGTCGCCTCACGTTGCGCCGCTGTGGCGCTATTCGTTTCAATCGGAATATGACACACAACGTTACAGTTCAGAAGATTGGCGCCGCCGCTCCGCCGGGTGCAGCGGCGCCGCGGCAGGTTCCCATGCCGCCTCGCCGGGCCTCCCCGGACGCTTGGCGAAGGCCGGCTGCGCAGGTTTCCCGGCTTGACTCGGATGCTGCAAGCCATCGGATGCGTGCGCGCAAGCCCATGACCATGCCGCGAGTCGTATGCCCGAGCCCAGTCTCATCCGTGGACGGCAATCAGTCGATCGGCACGCTGACGCATGCAGGATGCCGTAATACAGTGGTGTTCTCTTCCGCGTCCGGGGGAGCGGGAACCAGCGTGTTCGCGGCGATGGTCGCATGGCGCTTGGCCCAGCGCAAGTTGCAGTGCGCACTGGTCGACTGCGATTTCGCGGCCGGAGGCATCGACGTGCTGCTGGGCATCGAAAACGAGCCGGGCCTGCGATTTCAAACAGTCGATATACCACTCGGGAAAACGGAAGGTGCGGCGCTGAATGGCGAGTTGCCGCAATGGGAGCGCGTGGGGGTGCTCGCCAGTCAACCTTGGAACGGTTCGGATCCTGAGCCATGGACGGTCTCTGCCGTACTTGAGGCGCTGGCGCAGGCCAATGATGTGGTGGTCGTCGATATCGGGGCTCCGAGCGCGTTGCATTCGCTGCCGATGCTGCGACAGTGCCGCCAGGTGGTATTGGCCGAGCTGACGGTGCTCGGTCTGGCGCGTGCTCGGGCGGCGAGGGCGATGATGATACGTCAAGGGGAGTCGCGCCCGATTATGGTCGGTGTCGTGCCCCGCGGACTGTCGCGCCGCGGCGGCGTGGTCGACGCGCACGAGGCATCGGAGTATCTGCATGAGGAGCTGGCCGGGGTGGTGGCTCCGGACCGCGGGCTGCATGGCGATGTGCTGGAGGGGCTGGGCATCCGGGCTATCGGCAAGAGCAGCCGCAAGGCGGTGGATGCAGTCGTCGGTGCCATCGAGACGGGGTTGGGAGGTGATGTCCCATGATTGAATTTGGGCCGTTGGATGCGCTGGCACGCGATCCAACGGTCACCGATGTCGCGATCACCTGCGAGGGAAGGGTGTGGGCGGACCGAGGCGGAGGAATGACGGAGTGCCGGTTGCCTATGCCGTTGCGCACGCCGCGAATAGTGCGTGAATATGCGGTGCGGCTGTGTGCGCAATTGGGACGGCGTCTTGACGACGCCTGCCCGATTGCGGACGCGTCGAGCGAGGACGGGATTCGCGTGCACGCGGTGATCGCGCCACTGGTCGCGCAGGGCGCGGCGGTGACGATTCGTTTTCCGGATCGGCGGTTGCTCGGATTGACCGGATTGCGTGATGCTGGGATGTTCCCGCCGGACTGGTTGACGTTGCTGAGGAATCTGGTGAAGAACCGGGCTCGAGTGCTGATTAGCGGCGGCACGGGCAGCGGCAAAACCACGCTGCTGAAAGCGCTGCTTGCGGAATGCGATTCATTGGACCGTATCGTCACCGTTGAGGAGGTTCGGGAATTGGGGGACCTCGGACGCGGCAACCATGTGTCGATGGTGGTGAGAGGGGCGAATGTGGAAGGCGCCGGAGCCGTAGGACTGCCGGAGCTGGTCAAGGCGACCCTGCGCATGAGACCGGATCGGGTGGTACTGGGCGAATGCCGTGGCGAGGAAATCGCCGATCTGCTGCGCGCGTTCAATTCGGGCCACCTTGGCGGTATGACCACATTGCACGCAGATGGCATTGACCGGGTGCCGGCGCGATTGATCGCGCTGGGCATGCTGGCCGGCCTTGACGCGCATACGTTGACGATGCTGGCGGAGGGGGCGTTCGACGTGATGCTGCATCTTGAGCGGCATCATGGTCGCCGGAGAATCGCTCAGATCGGGTGTCTCGGCATGCGCGACGGAGTGTTGTCCGGCGACGTGGTGGCGTTGTGGGACGGTGAGGGCGCCATGATGCCATGCCCGCGCTGGCATGATTTCACCGGGCGATGGGGCATGTGAGATGGATCATGTGAATGAGACATGTGAGGTGAGACATATGAGCGTGGGTGGGTTGCCGCGATGCGTCGCGCTGATGGTCGTGCTGGCATGGATGCTGTGGCCGTATGCCCCTCGCGGCCGTGCCCTGTTGCCGGTCTCTTCGAGGGTGCCGCGAGCAGGGCGAAAGACCGGTGCCGGTGATGCCGTCCGTAATGGCCGTGTGATGGGGCTGTCCGGCGTGATCGCGCATATGAGTTCGTCTGTTCGGGCCGGCGGCATGATCTCAGATGTTCTTGCCGATGTCGACGGGAGCGGATTCGCAGGGGTGCCGTTGACCGCAAGCCGGTTGAAACGGCTGCTGATGCGACAGCGAATGCCGGGGGAGAGCGCCGCCCAGGCCGAACATGTCGCCTTCGAACTCGCCGTGGCCTGTGCGATGTGCGAGCGGTCAGGATGCTCCCTTGCCGATTGTCTGGATGTGGTCGGCGAGAACCATCGGATTTCCAGGCTGTTGCATGATTCCCGACGCAGTGCTTTCGCGGTTCCGCGCGCGACGGCGGCGCTGTTGGGCGCGTTGCCGTTGGTCACCATAGGTTTGGGAGAGCTGCTGGGCGCTCGCCCGGTGCAGGTACTGTTCGGCTCCGCGCAGGGCAATGCGTGCCTGGCGGTGGGCGGCGCAGGCTACGCGCTGGGACTGCTGTGGATGTCATCGATGATGCGGAACACCGGCACGAACGTTGATACCGTCTGATTGCCGTCATGAACATTAAGGGGTGGGGTGATGTGGAACGCGATGGCGTGCGCCGTCATGGTGTTGATGGCATCGATGATATGGCCGGACTCGGCACGGTCGGGCCGCTTGACTGGCGTGCCGTCCGATGTTGCGGGAGAAGGGGGTGCTGCTGTGTCGTTGCCGTTGCTGATTGGACTGTTGTCGGTGTCGCTGCGGTCAGGCATGTCTGTCACGCGTTCTCTGGAGGGCGTGGGTGAGGCTGTCGGAGGGGCTCTTGGCGGCGGGCTGTGTGCGGTTGCGGACGCTCTGCACCGCGGATCGTCATGGAAGGATGCTTGGAATGCCGCCGATTTCGGTGATTATGCGGAGACTTCGGCAATCCTTCGTGGCGCGTTGGAGCCATCGTGGACTCGTGGTGTTTCGCCGATCGGCCGTCTGACGACGGCTTCGGAGCAGTGGATGGAAGGCGAGCGAACCGCGATCGAGCAGGAGTCGGCGTCTCTGTCGGTGAAACTGCTGCTGCCCACGGGATTGTGCATGCTGCCGGCGTTCGTGTTTCTAGGCATACTCCCCTCGGTGATGGCGTTCGTGGGATGAACTTGGTGGCGATGCCGCCCGATGGTCGGTGAAGAATGCTGCACGGCCATCTGTCATCCACATAATGTGTGGATGACACGCCGCATTGTGGATAACTCGGCAGCCTTCGACCACATTGCCCGAAAACCCGATGGTGGGCGGGCCTGATGAGGCACAGTGGAAAGTGCCTTGTAGTTGGGCAAGGTCAGTCGAGAAAGGATTGTCATGAATATCGAGGAGACGATGATTGCCATTGACGGACGTACCGGGCCTATTGCGGCGATGACACGTACGGTGGGCAACATGGGGGCGTCGGCGCGGCGGGGCATTTGCCTGTTGGATGCACGGCTGCGCACGTTGAGCGCGGAGCCAGAGGAAGGGGCCACCACCGCGGAGTACGCGGTGGTGCTGGTCGCAGCCACAGGCTTCGCGGCCGTGCTGGTCGCGTTGCTCAAATCGGACACCATCAAGACGTTGCTGACCAACATCGTCAAGAAGTCATTGAGTGTGGGATGACGGGCATTCACGATGGCGACGATGTCACATGCTGACAGGGGAGCCGTCACTGCGGAGTTCGCGGTGGTGCTTCCCGCTGTGGCCATGGTGGCGATGGTGTTGCTCTGCCTGACGAGAACGGTCACGGTGTCCATGCGATGCCAGGATGCCGCGTCGGCCGTAGTTCGCGAACTGGTGACGAGGGAAGGCGGCCTATCGGGAGCGGGGATGTCCGTCAACGCCGTGGCGAGTGGTATCGCGGGCGAAGGCGCGGTGGCGTCGGTCGCTGATGATGGTCATTCGATACGCGTGACGGCGCAATGCCCCGTGCTGCCGGATCCATTCGGCGTTCTACCCGTCAAAGTAACCGGCTCGGCCACAGGATGGCGGTGATGCCTAAGTCCGTCTTGCCCTCGCTGGCGGGCCGAGCCGTGAGCAAACAGCAGAGCTGTTTGTAGGCGAGGGGTGAACGTCAGTGAACCCAATGGGCGGCATGCGTAGCATGTCTGTAATTGTAGGGCCCGGAGGGCTGTCGTGGAGCGACTGTGCCGTCTTGCCCTCCCGCTGGCGGAGGCTGTCGCGCAGTTGCTGGGGTGGTCAAGCTCCCCTGCGCAGCTTGCCTCTGATGCGGTGGAATAGCGACGAAAGGAAAACACGATGGCGCAACGAATTCAACCTAGGAGACCATCGCCCGTGCGAGCCTATTGCTCGCGGCTGATGCAATCCGATGAAGGGTCGGGAACGATGGCCTGCGTGATGCTGATCGCGCTCGCGGCCGCACTGATAGCGACCGTCGCGTCGGTCGGAGGTGCGCTGCTCTGCCGGTCGCGTGCGCGGAGCGCTGCCGATGCCACGGCATTGTCGGCGGCGTCGGCGTACTGGTCTGGTGGCGCATCCGATCCGTGTGCCGTAGGGCGGCGTGCCGCGGCAGAGAATGACGCGCAACTGGAGTCGTGCGTCGTCGAGGGAGATGACATCGTCGTGACGGTGTCCGTGCCGTTGCGTCTGCCATTCATGTCACGTGTCAGCCAGCGTTCCCGCGCCGGGCCCATCAGCTGTGAATAGTCGATGGGCCACTCGCGGCGGGTGTGGGCAGACAGCATTGATGCCGATGCCGAGACCGATTGCGGAGCCTGTACTGGCGGGGAATGCCGTTGATGCATTATGTTTGACGTATGGGCGAAGCGAAGACAATGGTGGCGTTGATCGGCAATCCCGTCTCAAACAAGGGGTGGGGTGCCGTCGTGGGCGAACAGGTATTCACGATGCTGGCCGAAGCCGGACAGCGGCATGGATTCGACGTAATGGATCTGACCGGCACCAGCTTTGATGATTCGCTGACGGCCGCTCGCGAGAACCGCGCCCTATACGACTACTTGGTGGTCGTAGGCGGCGACGGCATGATCGCCTTGGGGGCCAACGCCGTCTGCGGCAGTGGCATCCCGCTCGGCATTGTGGCGGTCGGTTCGGGCAATGATTTCGCGCGAGGTCTGAAACTGCCCGTCAACCGGGTCAAAACCGCGGTGGAAGGCATCGTCGGCGCCATCGCATGCGGCACCTATCTGGATGTCGATATGGGACGCGTGCGCTCGACGGAGATCGCCTGCATGGTGCATGGCGAGTCCGGTGAGCCCGTGGTGGATGAGGAAGGCCGCCCAGTGAACGGGCTGATCGACCGATACTATGCGGGGATGCTTAATTGTGGGCTTGACGCAAGCATCAACGATCGGGCCAACCATTCGCGCCTTCCCGGAGGGTCAGCGCGATACGCTGCGGCGGTGCTGGTGGAGATTGCACGCATGAAACAGTACGGCTATCACGTCAAGGCCACGCTGTCGGACGGCACGGTGGAGGAACACGACATCATCGCTCCTCTGCTCACAGTCGCCAATGCACGGTACATCGGAGGCGGACTGGAGGTGTCTCCATACTCCTTGCTTGATGACGGAATGCTGGATCTGGTGTGGCTGAACTGCAAGCCGAATGTCGGCCAATGCGCCAAAGCGCTGTCCAACGCCTATAACGGGAGGTTGCTCGCCAGCCAGATATTCAACTGGAAGCGTGTACGCCAGGTGGAGATAACCCGCGCCCACGAGGGAGACGAGCCTCCGGTGCTGATGGCCGATGGGGAGTACGTCGGGCATCTTCCAGTGACCGTCACCGCGCAGGCCAAGGCGTTGCGCGTATTGGTCCCGCCTGCGGTCGCCCACTGGCATGACAGCCGGAGCGAGGAGCATATCATGGCGGCGATCGAGCGCGACGGGCGTGACCCGGTGACCGGCGAATTCATCTGACCGGCGAGTCCGCCTGAGCGGAGCCTGCCTGTCCGGCGGCTTTCGGCCGACAGGCCAACGATTGACGTTGACGAGTCCGCAAACGTCGCCGCGGCGGCACCATCTGGGCAAGCCCCCGATGCGTGCGCAAGTAATGGGGACAATAGGGAAAGACACCCGGAAATAGCCGGGTTGCGATAGGTTGGAGCTTATGGCACTTGCACTGTATCGACGTTATCGACCGGACACGTTTGAGGGGGTCATCGGTCAGGATCAGGTCACTGTTCCGCTGATGCGGGCCCTCGACAGCGGCAAGCTCACGCATGCGTACCTGTTTTCCGGGCCGCGTGGCTGCGGTAAGACCAGTTCCGCGCGTATCCTCGCGCGGTGCATCAACTGCGCCAAGGGGCCGACCTCGCATCCATGCGGGGAATGCGCCAGTTGCAAGGACCTCGCCACTGGCGGTCCAGGTTCCATCGACGTGGTGGAAATCGACGCGGCCAGTCACAATGGCGTCGACGACGCCCGTGAACTGCGAGAGCGCGCCGGATTCGCCCCCGCTCGGGATCGCTATAAGATTTTCATTCTTGACGAGGCGCACATGGTCACCCAGCAGGGTTTCAACGCGTTGCTGAAGATTGTCGAGGAACCGCCGGATCATGTGATGTTCATCTTCGCGACCACCGAACCCGACAAGGTGATCGGCACCATCCGTTCGCGTACCCATCATTACCCGTTCCGGCTGGTTCCCCAGGAGGTCATGGGACCGTATCTGGAGGAGATTTGCGCCAAGGAAAGCATCAAGCCGGAACCCGGCGTGCTCAAGCTGGCGATGCGCGCCGGCGGCGGTTCGGTGCGTGACACCCTGTCGGTGCTCGATCAGTTGATGGTCGGCGCGGTTGACGGCGTGATCGCCCACGACGCCGCCGTGGCGCTGCTCGGCTTCACGCCGGAGGCGCTGATCGGCGAGGCCGTGGACGCCGTCATCGCGCGTAACGGCGAAGCGCTGTATGGCGTGGTGCAGAAAGTCGTGGTGGGAGGATTCGACCCGCGTCGGTTCGTCGAGGATCTGCTGGCGCGGGTGCGTGATCTGCTGGTGCTGACATTGGGCGGCGCTCAGGCAGAAAGCGTGCTTTCCGATGCTGCCGAGGCCGAGGACATGGACGACCTGCGTAGGCAGGCGTCGTCGCTTGGCTTGGGTGCGTTGACGTCGATGGCAGAAACCATCAATACCACCCTGGGGTCTATGACCGGGGCGATTTCTCCGCGCATGCGGCTCGAATTGCTCGCCGCGCGCTTACTTGCCGGGCGAGAGGGACTGGATGTCGCGTCGGCCGCGGGCGGCACTGCGCCCGGGGCGGACTCTGCAGGTACTGGCCGCGGAGCTGCAGGAGTGAATGCGCGAACAGGCGGCATCGCCGAGAGCCGGTCAGGCGGGACGACTCCGCGCAGGGGAGGATTCATCGGATCCGCTCGCAACCAGCAGACGGACGCTCGCCAATCGGCGACAAGCCAGACGAATACGTCACCGAGCCGAACCACCGGCACCCAACCTGATCGCGCACTCCAGACGGAAACGCCCACTATGGCGGAAGTGCCTGCAACAGCGGATGCGCAAGCCGGTGCCCCGTCTCCCGCCGCTCAAGCACCGTCCGCCGCTCGAGTACCGTCGGCCGGTGAGCCGACAGCCGCGCAATCCTCTCCGCAGGGCGACGACCGCACGCCGGACGAACGCTGGGATGCACTGGTCGCCGGATTGCCGGCGGACGTCGCCGCGTACGTGAACCGCAGCAAGGTGCCGCGCATCCACTTGGAACAGCACGAGCCAGGCGGAAAAGGCACGTTGTGGATCAAGTTCGACAAGGCGCTGAGCAAGTATGCCTTCGCGAAGGCCGTCGCTGGTGAGGAAGTCGGCGGAACCCGCAACGTGGTGCAGATCATGCGCGCTGAGACCCGCAAGGCGTTCGGCGACCAAGTGCAGCTCGCGCCCACCAAGAAGATGGCCGACGGGCAGGTCGCGCCGCCGTTCGGCCAGCTGCCGGCAGACGAGCAGCAGCGCATCAGTGCCCAGATCGTCAAAGCGAGTCTCAGCGCATCATTGGGGGCGATGAGCGTCGGCAACAATGCCAAGGAGCCGCAGACTCCTCCCGAAAGCGGCGACACCGCATCGGCCGATACGGACGAAGTCCATCGAGCCGTACACGACGCGCCGGACGCGACAGTGGCTCATGACCGCGACAATAACCGGGCGGTCGCACAGGATACCTCGCGTGCGGACGCGCAGTCGACAGTGGATCCGTGGGCGCTCCCGGAAGCGGGGGCTGGCGACGCTTGGTCACCGACTGACGATGCGTCTCACAATGTTTCACGGGATGTTTCACGGAATGCTCCGCAAGATGAGGGCCATCACGCGAAACACATCGCCGTGCCGGATTTGAGCGACGACACCGACCCGTGGGCCAACGACGGCGGCAACAGTATGCCCGTTGACGGTGTACGCGGTGGCGACGCGCCCGGCACACCTCAGAACGTTGCCCATGCGCAGTCACAGTCGCGAGAGGACTCCGAGCGCACCAACCCTGGCCCCACCGCCGTGCCGGAGTCCATGTCCGCGGAAGACCCCTGGGCTGGCATGCCGTCATCAGTCGCTTCCGCTTCGTCGAGCATCGCCGCGCCAAGCGCAGGCTCCCCGGCAGCTCTCCAAGGGTCTTCCGACGACTTGGCTGCGCCCGGGCGCCCGGAAAACCCCGGAGTCGAACCGGGAACGACGCATCTGCAGCAGACTCCCGGTGCCGCAGCCGGTCAGAGAGCATCCCGCCCTGCGTATAACGACACCGATCCGTTCGCCGGAGCCGACCCGTATGCGCAGGAGGACATTCCCATGCCGACCGTGGCGCCGGAAGACGACGAATATTCGATGAATGACGTTTCACTTGGCTCGCCCGAGACGATGAGTCTCGACGACGTCAAGCAGTTCTTCGAAGTCGTCAAGCCGGTGGAGGAATACGGCCCCGACGACCCCAAGAACCCCAGGAACATCCAGCACGTCAACAAACATGATTCGGAGTGAGCACACCAATGGCTTTGGCATATGACGGCGCGATACAGCGACTCATCGACGCATTTGCCGGACTGCCCGGTATCGGCCCAAAAGGGGCGCAGCGCATCGCCTTCTATCTGCTGTCGGCCTCCGACGAGGAGACGGGCAAGCTGGTCGACGCCATCACGGAAGTCAAGGAAAAAGTGCGGTTCTGCGACATCTGCGGAAACGTGTGCGAGGTCAGTCCGTGCCCGGTATGCACCGACCCGAGACGCGACCACGGGGTGATCTGCGTGGTCGAAGAGCCGAAGGACGTGATGAGCATCGAGCGCACCCGTGAATACCGCGGCCAATACCATGTGCTCGGCGGCGCCATCAACCCGATGGCCAACGTCGGACCGGCCGACCTCAACATCCCCAAGCTTCTCGACCGCCTCAAGACTGACGAGGTCAAGGAAGTCATCCTCGCACTCGACCCCAACATCGAAGGCGAGGCGACGACGACATACCTGAGTCGTCTGCTCAGCCCGCTCGGCATCAAGGTCACCCGGCTCGCCAGCGGTCTGCCCGTCGGCAGCGACCTCGAATACGCCGACGAGGTCACGCTTGGGCGGGCCCTCACAGGTCGCCGCGAAGCATAAACGCGGCTGCCAGCGTCGGCCCATCCCGGCGTCGCCGACGCGAATCATCGCTCGGATACCTGCGCCCGCAGTGTGGCCGTTCCTGTCCGCATGGCGGCGCACGCGTGCGCGGCAGTGCCGAAATTCCTATAATCGTGCCGCTTGCGTAGTATTGACGCAGATGCATTCCGCGAGAAGATAGGACAGCAGTGGCTCTCATCGTGCAGAAGTACGGCGGCTCGTCGGTCGCCGATACCGAATCGATCAAGCGCGTGGCCAAGCGCATCGTCGAGACCAAGAAAAAAGGCAACAAGGTGGCCGTGGTCGTCTCCGCCATGGGAGACACGACCGACGACCTGATCGACCAGGCGCTGAGCATCGACTCCAACCCGCCCGAGCGCGAGATGGACATGCTGATGACCGCCGGTGAGCGCATCTCCATGAGCCTTCTCGCCATGGCCATTCACGCCGCCGGGGACCGTGCGCATTCGTTCACCGGTCAGCAGGCCGGATTCTTCACCGACACCCGTTACGGCGCCGCGCACATCAAGGCCGTGAAGCCCGACCGCGTGCAGAACGCGCTGTCGCTCGGAGACGTGGCCATCGTCGCAGGCTTCCAGGGCATCAACGCCAAGGGAGACGCCACCACGCTCGGCCGCGGCGGCTCCGACACGTCGGCCGTGGCGCTTGCCGTGGCGCTCGGCGCCGACATCTGCGAGATCTACACCGACGTGGATGGCGTGTTCACCGCCGATCCGCGCATCGTGCCAAAGGCCAGTCGCATTCCGGTCATCGGATACGACGAGATTCTGGAGATGTCCAGTTGCGGTTCGAAGGTGCTGGCACTGCGCTGCGTGGAGTACGCGCAGCGGTTCAACATGCCGCTTCACGTGCGCAGCTCTTTCTCGCACCGTCCCGGCACGCTGATCGTGCCCGACGGAGTCGACCCGCGCAGCCTGCCCAACATCGACTGATGTCGTCCACTGACATACGACATATTCGAGACCTGATTTACCGTTCACACAAATACAAAGGCGAAAAAACATGAGCGACAACAACAGCAAATCCATGGGTGACCTGTTCCCCGACCTCGGCCCGGAAGCCCCGGTCATCTCCGGTGTGGCGCACGACCGCAGCGAAGCGCTGGCCACCGTGCGCGGCGTTCCGAACGAGCCCGGCATGGCGGCGAAAGTGTTCACCGAGCTGGCGGCGGCCGGTGTGAATGTGGACATGATCGTGCAGGCCGGCGCGTCCGTGGGCACCGCGGAGATCTCCTTCACCGTGCCGGAATCCACCGTCAAGGAAGTCGAGAACGTGCTGATCGACAAGCATGACGAGCTGGGCTACAAGTCGTTCGACGTCAACAGGAGCGTCGGCAAGGTCGCGGTCGTGGGCGTTGGCATGAAGACCCATTCCGGCCTGGCGGCCAAGTTCTTCACCGCTCTGAGCGACAAGGGCATCAACGTGCTGATGATCTCCACGTCCGAGATCCGCATCGCGGCACTCGTCCCGCTCGACCAGCTTGACGACGCCGTGCGCGCGCTGCACACCGCCTACGGCCTCGACGCCGATCAGGTCGAAGCCGTGGTCTACGGCGGCACCGGTCGCTGATTTTTGACGCAATCGCGTAATTGACCACCCCGCCCGCTACGCGGAATATCTCCGACAGCAGGAGCCGGCTGGGTGGTCAATTTATCTGGTTTGAGCGTTCTTACCTCCTCCTTCCGTATTCATTCGCGCTCCTGAGCCGAAGGAGGAGCACATGGAACGTTCCAACGGAATTATGCGGCTCCTTGTGGCAGCGGCGCTCACCGGCATGCTGCTGCTCTCCATAGTCATAGTCGCCGTGATCGTTACGGTACGATTCCGCCGTAATCCGCGCGGCAATGCACGTCACCTGCGTCGGTGACGACACCCGATATGCCGAACGGCCGGGTTGACTGCGGAATCAATCCTAGTCAACCCGGCCGTTTGATGGTCTCCAGCCGCAATTTCAGTCTCAGCGGCAGGCTGCCGTCACTTCGCGCTGATATAACCGAGCGCCTTGAGCATTTCGGCGCATTCGAGCGCGCCGCCGGCGGCACCGCGCAACGTGTTGTGAGCCAGCCCCACGAACTTCCAGTCAAAGATCGAATCCTCGCGCAGACGGCCGATTGACACGCCCATGCCGCCCTCGTAGTCCACATCGAACTTGACCTGCGGGCGGTCATCCTCGGTGAGGTATTGGATGAAGTGCTTCGGCGCGTGCGGCAGCCCCAGCTCGGACGCCTTGGACGTGTAGTTCACCAAGCGGTCGACGAGCTCTTCCTTGGTGGCCTTCTTGCCGAAGTTCAGGAATACCGTGGCGGTGTGGCCGTTGAGCACGGGCACGCGGATGCACTGCGAAGTGATCTTGAGACCGCCGTCGAACGGCACGATCTCGCCCTTGCCGGCATCCACGTGACCGAACACCTTGAGCGGTTCCTTCTCGCTCTTCGCCTCCTCGCCGGAGATGAACGGGATGATGTTGCCCACCATCTCAGGCCAGTCCTTGAAGGTCTTGCCCGCGCCGGAAATCGCCTGATACGTGCTGACGACGACCTCGCGCGGCTCGAATTCCTTCCACGCGGCCAGCGCCGGCGTGTACGCCTGGATCGAGCAGTTCGGCTTGACGGCGATGAAGCCGCGCGTGGTGCCGAGCCGCTTGCGCTGGTGCTCAATCACCGCGAAATGCTCCGGGTTGATCTCCGGCACGACCATCGGCACATCCGGCGTCCAACGGTGGGCGCTGTTGTTGGAGACGACCGGGGTCTCGGTCTTCGCGTACTCCTCTTCGATTGCGCGAATCTCGTCCTTCGACATGTTCACCGCGGAGAAGACGAAATCGACGCCATCGGCCATGCCGGCCACATCGGCGACGTCATGCACCGTCATGCCCTTGACGTACTCGGGCATCGGCGTTTCCATCTTCCAGCGGGGGCCGACGGCCTCTTCATAGGTCTTTCCCGCACTGTGCGCGGACGCGGCGAGTTTGACCACCTCAAACCACGGGTGGTTCTCCAGCAGTGTCACAAAACGCTGGCCGACCATACCTGTGGCGCCAAGAATGCCGACCTTCAACTTTTCGGACATAACAACCTCTGGGTTTGATTCGGTTTCCTATACAAGCGGCCGCAGTGACATGGCCGCACCTATCCAATGGTACGGAATGCGCGGAACAAGACGGGCCGCTTTCCCGAATGATGGCCGTGTTCGCCGATGGGTGGGTGCTGCGGCCGGGATTCGCGGTACTCTGGAAGCATGTCAATAGCATCGCAGGAAGCGCAGAAGCAGCTGGATCGTATCGTGGCGCTGGGTTACCCGGACGTGGCGGACATGAGCGCCGCCGCGTTCCGCGCGCTCGCACGGCCGCTGATCCATGCGTTGGAGCATACCGATCTGGGCTCGAACATCCTGCTGATCCCCACGCGCGAGCTGGTGTCGCCTGAGTCGCTGATCGCCCGAACCAGCATCAACCGCATGGCCGGTTTCACGACAATGCCTCCGCGCGACATCGCAAGCTTCCTGCCGCAGGACGGGTTCGAGCCGCCGGAAGGGCCGTTCTATCTGGTTGTCGAGCCGCATACCGGCACCTGCTACATCAATCGCGAGCCGGACGTGGCGCGCAAGCTCATCGATTCCGACGAGCGCACGCCACTGACCCTTGAAGAGGGTCTTGCCATTGCCACGCAGCACCCCGATTGGCTTGAGATCAAGAACGGGTTCAACCTGCTCGGCTCTCGCAGCGCCGACGGGCGCGTGCCCAGCATCTGGATGAGCCAGAACGCGCCGCGTCTGGGGGCCGTGTGGCCGAACTCGCGGCACACGTGGCTGGGTAACGCCTACTGCATGGCCCGGCGCGGCGTGAGTCTGTTCCACTGAATTTCGCTGGAGCGCTTGTCTGTCGCCTTCGCTGGGCCGCCGCACAGTGACGCATCTGGGCGTGACCGATGGATGCTTGGTGTTTCCTGATATGTGACACTGTGTTGTACGACGCCCGGTTTTATGATGTTCTTGATGTGTTCGCGAGCGCTTTCGCGCCGGCGGGCAATGATGAGAGACGCCATTGGGCGGGGGAGAAAGGCGGACACGCATGAAGTGCCCATATTGCGGGAATGACGAGAGCCCGGACAGCAAATTCTGTGGGAACTGCGGGCAGCCGCTGCAACAACAGGTATCACAGGCCGCGCCGGCGTCGCAGCCCGCAGTATCGCAGATGCCCCAGCCCTCTGCGGCGCAACAGCCGGCGACTCCAGCTGTACCACTGCCAGGCGGCGGATTCGCGCCGGCTCCTGCTGCACCTCAGGAGCCGCTCCAGCCTGTTGCCCAACCGGCGTGGCCGCAAGCCCAGCAGTTCGCCCAGCCGTCAGGTGCCGGAGTCTCGACTCCGGCCGCGCCCGCAACCCAGCCGTCAGCGGCGACGCCGGCCGTGCCAGGGCAAACGCCGAAGCCCAAATCCAGGGGCAAGCTCATCGGCCTCATCGTGGCCGTGGTGATCGCCCTCGCGTTGGGTATCGGTCTTGCCCTGTTCTTCACGTATCGCGCGGGCATCTGGGGCGGAACCCCGCTGCCTACCGCCGAAGAGATCTCCGGTGCGTCCGGCGGCGAAGCCACCGCCGATGACGTGGTCACCCAGCTGAAAGCCAAGGGCGTGAAGGCATCGAAGTCGATCATCTTCTCCGGCAAGAAGAAGGGCGTGTTCCTCGGATACGAGGGCATGAAGCCCGGCGACCGCGTCCAGAAGGACGCCGCGGTAATCGTCCAGGAGTCGGGTGGCCCCGGTGTGCCCAAGAACACGATGGGCAAGCAGGCCACGAAGGTCGTATCCACGTTCAAGACGATGGGTGTGCCGGTACATTACAAGCAGGTACCGGTGTCCGACACCAAGAAGAAGCCAATCGGTTCCGTGGTGGCGACCTACCCCGCCGAAGGACAGACGCTGTCGGACGGCGACAAGGACGACGGCATCTACATCGGCGTCGCCACGAAGAGCGACGGCGGCGCCATCAGCATCGACATCGTCGGCCGGGACGTCGACACGGTGAAATCCGAACTGGAAAGCCAAGGACATGACGTGACGCTCGTGCCGCGCCTCGCCTCGAAGAAGTTCGTCGGCAAAGTGTCCGGTTCCGACCCGATGCCCGGATCCACGGTAGCGGAAGGCGATGCGGTCACGCTGTATTACGGCATCGACGCCAGCGGCGTCAAGGACGCCTACACGGTTCACGATTCCCCGGAGACCGGCGGCGACAATCTGCTCGGTGTCTCCGGTGTGGCCGCGGGAACGTGGTGCAACAACTCCGGTGCCTGCATCACGTTCAAGGATGGCGGCGATGGCAGCGAAGGCAACTCGTACATCTCCTATCCGAAAGGTCGCGACGGTACCGAATACGGCGAATACGAGTCGCTGAGCTCCTGCGATGCCATCCAGCAGCCGTACTGCTCCAGCCCGAAAGCCGACTACCTGCTCACCGGTGACACCGGCGCGTTCGAACTGTTCCCGCGATCCAGTATGACGAACTACTGGTGCGGCACCAGCCAGGAAGACTCGAATACGGCAGGCGGCATCGTCTGCAACAACGGCAAGATGGTCGAAAACGGCGATTACAACAATATCTCCGGCGCGACGTATCACATGCAGGACTTCTATCTGGTCGTGCCGGTCGGCGCGGACCTGAACAAGCTCGAAAGCGACGGGTACTTTGACGCGGACGCGCTGGCCGCGGCCAAGAAACAGAAAGCCGTGAACACGACCAAGCCGTTCCTGATCTACCGTGACCCGAAGCTCTACGACAAGACCACGGCGGACATGACCAATAACTCCGCCAACCCGTTCATGCCGTACAACGGCTACGTCGGCAGCAAAAGCGACATCGTCAAGATGAAGCCCGCTCCCAGCGACGACACCGTGTACTATCTGACCGTCTCCATCGACCTGGATTGGGGTGAGCTGCCCGACGCCGATGTCAAGTAGCCGGGCGGCAGCGCCGGCGTGGACGGCGGTGCATCATCGGCCAAGCCCACCAAGGACATGAGCCTGACGGATGTTCGCACCGCACTCGGCAAAGGCGATTTCTAGCCGATAGCAGGCAAATACTGCCTGAAAGACGACAGTTGGTGCCTGACGTTGGACGACAAAGGCAAGGCCACCTCGGTTGGCTCGGGCAAGCCCATGCTGAGCCTCGATGCTCCGCAGTCGGTCACGCTGCACGCCGGACGGACACGGGTGGTGACGATTGGTGGAAGGTGCCGTCGGACGTCGGCATCGAGCTCATGGGGCCGGATAGCGACTATCGCTGCGGCGGCAAGAAAGGATTCAAATCCTGCTATGGGTCGAGCTCGACGTATAGCGAGGCCGAAATCAACAAGCCGATGGACTCCATCTATGTGCCAGCCGGCATCAGCAGCGACAAACTGGAGGGACTGGCCGGCGCGAGCTACCAGTTGCCGACGTGTCAGGCCATGCCAAGCCTGACAGCTCCAAGCCGTTCCTGAAAATGGAGGGGTACCACATGAACGTCGTTCCCCCTTGACGAGAACGTGCTGTACCTGACCGAGTAGAGGTAGGGCCGGCCCGGGGACGAGCCGGGCGGATATACGGCGGATATGAATAGGCATGGTGTCGACGATATCGCCGCCGGAACCATGCCCTTTGTCGTCTGTTTGCCGCCGCTGCGCTATCGTCGCAGACGCCGTGCGATGGAGCGCACGATTGCCGCGAAGCCGGCGGATAGGGTCAGGGCGACGGTGGCAAACACCTGCGGCCGGCGCAGTTCGTTGCGCAGGGTCGCGGCGCCCGTCACGCAATGATCCTCGAAGAACACGCGCAACTCATTGCCGCTGTAACGGCCGACCAGGTCGCCCCACGTGAGCATGCGGGTCTCATACGCGGCCGGGTCGTCCTCGCGGAACTCGAACAGGCGGATGCCGCGCAGGCGAGACTTCGGACCGTAGCATTCGAAGCCGCACGTCGGCGCATACCCTAGATCGAGGTCATGCACGTGCCCGACGAACGAGTTCTTGTGATCGTGCCCGCAGTACAACGCGAAATAGCCGCCCGCCTCGCGCAATGCGTCCACCTCGCCGACGTTCTCGTCAGCGCAGCCGATCGCCTCGCCGAGCCGTGACCCCGGCCGGCATACGGCGTCGTTGAGCACGTAGCAGCGCCCGGCGTAATTGCGGGCGCCCTCCACGGCGTTCGGCGTCCATGCCGGGACCTCGGTCAGGCAGTCATAGAATTCCTGCGGCGGAATATGCTGGAACGTGATCGACGGCACCGGTTCGCCATCGCCGTTGCGCTCGGCGAGCGTGCGCTGCACGTCGCCCAGCCATGCGATCGCCTCAGCGCTCGGTGTGCCGTAGCCGTCCGAATCCGCCAGGTCGAGTCCGCGCGAATGCGCCACATACCGCGGGTACTGGGCGTCATTCTCCTCCGGCTTGCCCGCATAATCGCCGGAATTGACCAGCATCACGCCCATCGCCACATGCTCCGAACCGTCGGAGGACAGCACGGGCAGCGCGAATGTGCCCGGCTCGATGGCCAACGGCGAGCCGCCGGCAGCATCGGCCTCGGGATTCAGGCAGCCGGGGAACTCGCGGTAGATGTCGTCCTGCTCGTCAGGCAGGATGCCGCACTGGAAGTCGTGATTGCCATAGGTCGCGGCGAACGGCACGCCCGCGTTGATGACCGGTCCGAGGAACGCGCTGAATGTGTCGCGCACTTTCTGCCGGGTGTCGTTCATCAGGTCGTCCATCGTGACCACATCGTCCTGCGGTGGCAGGTCCGGATCGCGCCGCGCCGCGATGCGCCTGTGGATGCCGTGTAGCTTCGCCTCGATTTCGGTGACGAGACGTACGCGTGCGCCGGGGTTCTCGCCGCGCCGGCGCAGGAACGTGTCGATGTACGCGGGATCGTACCCGCGGATTTGATCGCCGGTGAACACCACCAAATCCGGCTTCGCCTCGTTGATTGCGGCCTCGATCATGCGGATCGTGTCGCGGTTGACTTCCGGGCCGTCCTGAATGTCGGCCATTTGCAGCACGCGGAACGTGCCGTCGTCGTGAAAACGCAGTGTCATGCCCTCCACTGTAGCGAGTCGTCCTGTGCGGCGCCATACTCTTCGCGAAGTCGCCACCACGCGTGGAGCGGGCGCCGCCATGCAGTCAACGGGCGTCCGGAGAGGGGCCGAAACGTTATCTCGGCAGGGTATCTACGTTTCGAGGGGGTGACTCGGACGCTCTGGAACATCTATCTGCATTTCGAGGGGTTGGTGGCCGAGTATCAATGGCATGGGAGCCGCATGATTCCAGTGGCGTCCATCATGCAATACCTCGAATATCGAGCAACGCCAACCCCTTGAAACGCAGATAGATGTTCGGCGGGCCTGAAATCACCCCCTCGGAAGCGAGATAACGCTCCGAAGGCCGCATGGATTGGCCGCATTCTTGATATCTCGGCGGTTTACCGGGGCGCTTCACGCTAGACTGATTAATTGCATGACCTATCGTGCGACGACAACATACGGCCGGCAGGCAACAGGCGCCGGCATCATCAAGTAAAGGAGGAGATATGGGTCAGGATCAATCATCAGTGTTTGATCTTGCGGCGGTCGCCGCGGCGTCCAATGGGGGGAACAACGACCCGCTGCTGCCTCCCGCACGATTCATCGGCGAGCCGCAGAAGCCGAGCGATATGCCTTACACCAAGTACGTCGCCTACGACAAGCAGGTGCCGTTCGACTATCCCGAGCGCACGTGGCCGGGCAAGCGTCTGCAGCGTGCCCCGCGCTGGTGCTCCGTCGACCTTCGCGACGGCAACCAGGCGCTCGTCAACCCGATGGACTCCGAGCGCAAGCTGCGCTTTTGGAACCTGCTCGTCTCCATGGGATTCAAGGAAATCGAGGTGGGCTTCCCGTCCGCCTCGGAGACGGATTTCGACTTCATCCGCATGCTTATTGAACGCGAGCTCATCCCCGACGACGTGACCATCGTCGTGCTCACCCAGTGTCGTGAGCACCTGATTCGCCGCACTTACGAGGCACTCAAGGGCGCCAAGCGTGCGATTGTGCACTTCTACAACTCGGTCTCTGTGCTGCAGCGCGAGGTCGTGTTCCGCAAGAACAAGGAAGAGATCAAGAAGCTCGCCACCGACGCGGCCGAGCTGTGCAAGGACCTTGAAAACGAGGCCAAGGGCATCGACCTGTATTACGAGTACAGCCCCGAATCGTTCACCGGTACCGAGCCGGAATACGCGGTCGAGGTGTGCAATGCGGTCATCGGCATCATCAAGCCGACCCCCGAGCACCCGATGATCATCAACCTGCCGGCCACGGTCGAGATGACCACGCCGAACGTGTTCGCCGATGAGGTGGAGTACGTGTCCACGCATCTTGACGACCGTGACGCCGTGGTGCTCTCCCTGCACCCGCACAACGACGAAGGCATGGGCGTGGCCGCCACCGAGCTGGCCGTGCTGGCCGGCGCTGACCGCGTGGAGGGCTGCCTGCTGGGCAACGGCGAGCGCACCGGCAACGTGGATCTGGTCACGCTGGGTCTGAACATGCTCACGCAGGGCATCGATCCGCAGATCGACTATTCGAACGTTCCCGAGATCCGCAAGACCGTCGAGTACTGCAACCAGATCAAGATCTCCGAGCGTCATCCGTACGCGGGCAACTTCGTGTTCACCGCGTTCTCCGGCTCCCATCAGGACGCCATCAAGAAGGGCCTCGAAGCCCGCGAGGTCGCTGCGGACCGAGTCGGCGCCGATCTCGACAAGTTCGTGTGGCTCGTGCCGTACCTGCCGATCGACCCGAAGGACATCGGCCGCACCTACGAGGCGATCATCCGCGTCAACTCGCAGTCCGGCAAGGGCGGCATGGCCTACCTGCTCAAGACCAACCACAACCTCGACTTGCCGAAGCGTCTGCAGGTGGAGTTCGACAAGATCGTGCAGAACTTCGCCGACACGACCAAGAAGGAAGTCAAGGACGAGGACATCTGGCGTCTCTTCAAGGACGAGTACCTGCCGGTGGAGCAGTCCGGCATGACGGCCGCCGGCGTGGTCGTCGGCGATACGCATGACGCGACGCTCGCTCCGTGGGGCCGCCTCAAACTGCTCAAGGTGGCCGTCAGTTCCGGCGAGGATGGTTCAGACACCGTGCTCAAGGCGCGTGTGCTCGACCGCGGCGTGAACGTGGGCGTGGACGAATCTCACGAGCGTGAGATCTCCGGCATCGGCAACGGCCCGATTGCGGCGTTCCTCAACGCGGTTTCCAACCTCGGCATTGAGGCGTCCGTGATGGATTACGTGGAGCACACCATGTCCGTCGGTACCGACGCCATGGCCGCGTCCTACGTGGAATGCCAGGTGGGTGAGGACGCTGAGACCCAGATCATCTGGGGCGTCGGCATCGACTCCTCGATTACCACCAGCGCGCTCAAGGCGATCATCTCCGCGATCAACCGTTCGCAGCGCTGATATTTCGCGGTAAACGAAAGGGTGGCTGCAGGATTTGAACTGCAGCCACCCTTTTTTGATGGTCGTGAGAGGCCGGAACCACCTCCAGTCGCACGGGGCCTAGCCCTCGTGCCCCCGCCGGTGGGGATGGTCAACGCACGCTAATAACCGCGAATCCGGCCTCGTCCCTCACTGCGACGCTATGCCGTTGGTGCTGGATTCATTGCCGGTGGAGCAGCCGGCGGCGGTGGGATCGGTCGCGCAATCCGAGCCTCCGCCGTTGTTGCCGTTGTTCCCTCCGTTGCCGTTATTCCCGTTGTTGCCGCCGTTCCCTCCGTTGCCATCGGACCCGTTGCCGCCCGATCCATTGCCGCTGCCATTCGAACCGTTGCCGGTCTGCGGCGTCGTCGACTGCGAGCCCGACCCGTCGCCAGACTGCGTGCCGCTCTGCGACGGCTGGTCGTCGCTCCTGCTGCCGCCCTGCGAATTCCCGCTCTGCGACTGGCCGCTGTTGCCCCACGACGAGTATTGCGAACCGGTGCCCCACGTGCCGTCGGGTCCACCGATCTTGCCGCTGTCGGTCACGTCGGGGAACTTCTCGTCCGCCACGTTCTCCAGCGCCCTCGACATGTAGTTGGTGAACAGCACGGCCGGATATCCCATGCCCTTGTAATACCCGTTGATGGTCGGCAGTTCCAGCGCCTCGCCGTTCGCTCCGGGATTCCAGATGGCGAACATGGTGAGCGTCGAGGGTGTGAACCCGATGAAGCTCACGGCCTTGTTGTCGTTTGCCGTGCCGGACTTGCCCGCCATCGTCTTGCCGATCGCGCTCGCCGCACGACCGGTACCGTATTGGATGGTGCCTTCCATCGCCTTGACCACCAGTCCGGTGTCGTTCGCGTCGAACACCTGCTCCGCGGTGGATGGCGCCTTGTACAGTTCCGGCCCCTTGCTGCTCTTCACGCTGGCGACGATGTGCAGCGTCGGCTTCTTGCCCTGGTTGGCGATGGTGGAGAAGCCGCGCGCCATGTCGATCATGCTCAGACCGGAGTTGCCGAGCGTCACGTAGCCGTCATCGGTGATCTTGCCTTTGATGCCGGCCGTGTGCGCGGTCTTGATTATCGTGTCCGCGCCGAGATGCTGCTGCAGATCCATGTACACCGTGTTGACGGAGTTCGCCGTCGCCTTGTACAGGTTGATGTAGCCGTAGCTAGCGCCGCCCGAGTTCGACATCGGCTGTTTCAGCCCGGGGAAGCTGCGCGGCGAGTTGCCGTTGAACACAGTATCGAGGCTGACGCCCGTCTGGACGGTCGAAAGCAGCGTGAACGGTTTCATCGTGGAACCGACTTCGTAGGTCGCGTCGGTGACGTTGTTGAGCTGTTTCTTCAGGTAATCCTCGCCCGCGTACAGCGAGATGATTGAACCGTCTTTGACGTTGACCGACAGGCCGCCGGTCTGTACGCCGTCCGGCATGCCCGCGTTGCCCTTGGTGGGGCTCGCGGTCTGATACATCAGATCCTGTTTGGATTTGTCGATGGTGGTGACGATGGTGTAGCCGCCGGTGTCGAGGTCGTCTTGCGTGAACGCCTTTGAGTTGATGAGTTCGCTGCGGACCATCTGCAGCAGATACCCGTTGGGGCCCTCGTAGATGTTCTGCTGTGCGTTGGTGACGGTTTTCGGCATCGTGGCTTCACTGGCCTGTTTGGCGGTGATGTAGCCGTCCTCTTTCATGATGTTGATGACGCGCTCGAATCGCGATTTCGCCTGCTTGGCGTTGACGGCCGGATCCCAGTTGCTGGGGGACGGGATGATGCCGGCGAGCATCGCCGCCTCGGGCACAGTCAGGTCTTTCGCGTCCTTGCCGAAGTACGCCTGGGCGGCGGCCTGGATGCCGTAGGCGCTGCGGCCGAGATAGATGGTGTTGAGATAGTTGCACAGGACGGTGTCTTTGTCTTGCGTCTGCGCGATCTTGACCGCCAGTATGGCTTCCTTGAGCTTGCCCATGTAGGTGGTGGTCTCGCCGAGGTAATACCGTTCCGCGTACTGCTGGGTGATGGTGGATCCGCCCTGGCGGGTGCCCTTGGTGACGTTGTTGATCAGCGCCCGTGCGATGCCCTTGAGATCGATGCCGCGGTCCGTGTAGAACGTGCGGTTTTCGGAGGCGACCACGGCCTGGCCCACGTATTTCGGCAGTACGGAGCAGTCGATGATCTCACGGTTCTGCTCGGCGAACGTGCCGATTTTCGTTTTGCCGTCCGCATAGTACACGCTGGTTTTCTCGGCCAGCGCGATGGTCTCCGGTTGGGGGATTTCGATGGTGGCGTACAGGTAGGCGAACGCGCCGATGCCGACGGCGAGGAACAGGCCGATGATGCCGAGCGTCCACTTGAGAATCAGATGCTTCTTGCGCCCTTTGGCTTTCGGGCCTTTCGAGCCGGGGGAGCGGTGGGTGCCGCCGCCGCGGTGTGTGCCTTCGGGCGGATTAGCGCCGCGGCCACGCCTTGAGCCGCTGTTGCGCTGCGCGCTGTAACCGTTGGTTGCGGAGGTGCCGCCGGTTCTCGTGCCCGTCGCCGCACCCGCTTGGGTGCCGGTCGCGGTGCGGCCTGAGGCGCCGGCCGCCCGACGGCCGGACGTTCCTGCCGCGCGTCGGCCTGAACTGGAATTAACAGTGCGCGTATGTGAAGCCATGATTCTACCGTAGTCCTTGCAATATGATGCGAACCGGTTTGCGCGTATTTTCGCGCTTTCCTCACCGGTTTTCCTCTGAATCCTTACAAACGTCGATATCGTGCTTGGTGCTTGTCTATATCTAGCAAAACCACAACCATAGCCTCTCGGCGTGACGGTATCGTGAGAAACGTTGGAAAATAAGGGTTTTAGCCGGATGTGTCACTGTGCGAGGGCTCACACGGTGACGATACCCTCGCACGGTGACGGTCATGACCGTCCTTAATGTGAGTCGGATTCTGCATTGTGGGATTGTATGAATGCTTCGCTGGTTTGGGCCCGTCCAAAGCGGTGCGGCGTTGCCTCATCCGGTCATAGCCCCACTTTCCGGTGAGCGTATGAGACTGTGGCCGGATGAGATGGGCGGGAGATCCGGATGAAATGAGAAGAGGCTGCGGCGGAAGTGCCCGCCAGTCGGTGTCACCGGGCGCGCAGCATCGGCGCGACCTGCTCCTCATATGCGGTGAGGGCGGCGTCGATCACGTTGTGCATGTCGTAGTACTTGTAGGTGCCCAGGCGCCCGCCGAACACGACGTTCGGCTCGGCGGCTGCCCTGGCTGCGTACCGCTCATAGAGCGCCTTGTCGGCGTCCGTGTTGATCGGGTAGTACGGTTCGTCGCCGCGCTCGGCGAAGCGGGAGTATTCCTCCCACACCACTGTCCTGTTGTGGTTCTGCGCGTCACGCCTCTCCGGGTTGAAGTTCTTGAACTCGATGGCGCGGGTGTAGGGCACGTCCGCGTCGGAGAAGTTCATCACCGGGCAGCCGAAGTGATCGTCCTCGTCGTAGCGCACTTCCTTGAAGTCCACCGTGCGCCATTTCAGGTCGCCGAGTTCATAGCCGAAATACCGGTCAATCGGCCCGGTGTAGACCACGGGCGTGCCGGCGGCGCGCAGCGCCTTCTTGTTGAGCGGCTGGCTCTCGTCGAAGAAGTCGGTGCCGAGCGTCACATGGATGCGCGGGTCGTCGATCATGCGCTCCATCCACGCGGTGTAGCCGTCGCGCGGCAGCCCCTCCCATGTGTCTTTGAAGTAGCGGTTGTCGTAGTTGAACCGCACGGGCAGCCGCTTGATGATGCTCGCCGGCAGTTCGGCCGGATCGGTCTGCCATTGCTTGGCGGTGTAGTTCTTGATGAACGCCTCATACAGCGGCCGTCCGATCAGCTGGATGCCCTTGTCGTTGAGGTTTGTCGGGTCGGTGCCGGCCAGTTCACCGGCCTGTTCGGCGATGAGCTGCCTCGCCTCGGCGGGCGTGTAGGCCGCCCGGAAGAACTGGTTGATGGTGCCGAGATTGATTGGCAGCGGGTAGACCTCGCCGTCGTGCGTGGCGTACACGCGATGCACGTAGTCGGTGAATGCGGTGAAGCGGTTGACGTAATCCCAGACGCGTTTGGTGGAAGTATGGAACAGGTGGGCACCGTATTGGTGGATTTCGGCACCGGTCTCCTCGTCGATATAGCTGTACACGTTGCCGCCGATGTGGCTGCGCACATCGATGATCTCGACCCGGGCGCCCGCGCGCTCCGCCACCTGCTGTGCGATGGTCAGACCGAACAGGCCCGCGCCGACGATCACCAAATCCGCGTTCATAGCTTCCTTCCGTTGCGGCCCGCGCCGGCGGTGCCGGTTGCGCCGCGACCCTTCCATTTGATGATTCGCGCTGTTCCCCGCGTCGAATATGAACGGCCGTCATGTGCGGTTCGTTCTCAGCTCGACCAAGGATACCGCACATTATCGACCGCGCAACCATCCCTGTGAACGATTTGATGAACGTTCGGTGACGGCATGTCCGGTGTCTTTTACAGCGCGCACACGACCAGATATATGGCCACCACGTGGCAGGCGTACCCGATGACCGTGCCCATGTGAAACACCTCGTGAAACTCGAACCAGCCCGGAATCGGATTGGGTTTGCGAATCGCGAAGCATGTGGCGCCCGCAATGTAGGCGGCCCCGCCGCACGCAATCAGCACGGTCGCCGCCGGACCCACCGCGGGCGCGGTCCACAGCGCCGGAAGCAGTGTGACCGGCGCCAGCCCCAGCACCACGTACACGACGGTGAACACCCAGTTCGGCGCTCGCAGCCATACGATATGCATCACCGTGCCGACGAGCGCCGCCGCCCATATCACCGTCAGGTACGGCCATCGGATCGAAGGGCTGAGCGCGAACAGCACCGGCGTATTGGTGCCGGCGATGATCAGGAAGATGTTGGAGTAGTCGATGCCGCACAGCACGCGCGTCACCTTGGCGCTGCGCCACGGTACGACGTGCAGCAGGGCGCTGTTGCCGAACAGCAGTATCGCCGACGCGCCGTAAATCGCGCACGCGGCCTTGACCGGTCCGGCCGGCGCGATGCAGATCAGCACGATGGATGCGGCGATGCACAACGGCAGGGTGATGAGGTGCTGCCAGCCGCGCAGCCGAGGCTTGCGGTTGCCGAATGCATCGACCGGCGTGACCTGGCGTTCGGCGGCTTTCAGTGTGGCCTTGGCTTGGCGATAGCGTGCGCGCGCGGCGCGATACTGCTCGAGGGCGCGGTTCATCGCGGTGGCCGAGGCACCGGTCTGCGTCGCGGCCATGCCGGCAGCGGTTGCGGTCTGCGCTGTGGCGGCCGCCCGCATCCCGCCGCCCGCGGTCTGTCGCCGCGCTGTTTTTCGCTGCGCCGCGGACTTGCGTATGGATGGTGCACTGATTGACGCGCTCATCATCATCACCTCGCTGCGGCCGGAATGCCCGGCCTACACTAACTTACGCTACCGTAACTTAGTGTAGGTCGCTGATGGTTCGCTGACAATGCTTCTCTGGTGGTGAATCGAACGCCGTCCGGACCGCCGAAGGCAGCATGGCGGTTCGTGTGTATCATATATTGACCGTCAGCTGAAGATTTTCATAGTTTTTTCTTATAGCCGGGCATAAGCGGATTGTGGATGCGCCGGGATCCGGAAGTACGTGCTCGACTGCCGTAATGGATACCGGTCGAATACGCTGTGGCCGCATGGGAGGGGGCTGAAAAGCGCGGTCTGATGGAGGTCTGCCTGTCTGACGATGGCGTGCGTCATGCGCGGACCGTGAGAGTCGGCGTATATGGCATTGTGAGGTGAGTGTTAACAATATGTTTCTGAGACGTTGCGCGATGCGACAAAACGTAACGATATCGGACGAGCGCCAGGTCTAGTTTCTTTCACAGTGTCGTCGTGAGTGACGCACGCAAAGAGAGGAAAACAATAATGGCCAATAAGCAATGGCCTCGCTGGGTTGCCGCTGTAGCGGCCCTGGCGATGGCGGGCAGCCTGCCCGGTACCGCGCTCGCGGCTCCGGCACAAGGTGACGCGGCGTCCACGACGCCGACTCTGTCGACCGGCAATCTGAAGAGCAAGGTCTCATCCCAGCTTCAGCAGGCGAAGGGCGAGGTCACCGCATTCATCCAGACCACCAGCCCCTCCGCGCTGGAACGCAAGAACAGTGTGCTCAAGAACTTCAGCAGGCAGCGTTCCGCGCTGCCCACGCTGAAGCAGCGCGCGCAGTCGGCCCAGGCGGCCACGCAGAGCGCGAAGACCGCCGAGAAGACCTCGGTGAACGTGTTCTCGCAGCTGCAGTCGCTGGACTCCAGCGCCAAGAAGATCTACTCCACCTCGTATGCGCTGTCCGGCGTAGCCGTTCGCGCCGACGCGGCGTCGCTGCGCAAGCTCGCCGAGCAGTCCGGCTCGGTGGCGCACATCACGATCCTGACGCCCAAGAAGGCGCTCGACACGACCAACGGCAGTGGCGAAGCCCCCGCGAACAAGAACAACGACCAGCTGGTCAACGCCGTCAAGACTTGGGAACAGACCGGCAAGACCGGCAAGGGCGTGAACATCGCAGTCGTCGACACCGGCCTCGACTACACGCACGCCGACTTCGGGGGCGCAGGCACCACCGAGGCCTACCAGACCGCGCTGAACTCCACCGCCGACCCGCTGACCGACCCGAAGGTCAGCAAGCTGCTCGACAAGACGAAGTTCAAGGGCGGTTACGATTACGCCGGCGCCACGTATAACCCGAACGCCGGCAACAACAATCCCACCCCGGACGCCAACCCGATCGACGGCCAGGGCGGCCACCACGGCACGCACGTCGCCGGCACCGCGCTGGGCTACGGCGTCAAGGCCGACGGCACCTCGGGCAAGACCGATACCGCAGGCTACCAGAAGCTGACCGCCGGCGACATCGCCAGCTGGAAGATTGGCCCCGGCGCCGCTCCCGAGGCCGGCATCTACTCGTACAAGGTGTTCGGCGACAACGGCGGCACCACCGACCTGGTGCTCGAAGCGCTTGACGGCATCGCCAAGCACAACACCGAGGCGGAAGTCAACGGCGACGAGTCCAGCCGTATCAGCATCGTCTCCATGTCGCTCGGCGGCAGTTTCGGCGCCTCCGACGACCCGGAGAACGTGGCCGTGGATAACCTCACCGCAGACAACGTGCTGTCCGTGATCGCGGCCGGCAACGACGGCGACATCACCGACATCATGGGTGCCCCCGGCACCGCCAAGAGTGCGCTGACCGTGGCCGCGAGCCAGTCCGGCAAGGCGCTGCAGGACGCCGTCGAAGTGACCGACGGCCCGGCCTCGCTCAAGGGCCAGACCCTCGCCGGCCAGTACTCCGTGAACTACGCGAAGCTCGACGACTTCTCCCTGACCGGCAAGGTCGTGCGCGTCAAGGACAAGGACAACCTGGAAGGCTGCAAGGCATACTCCGCCGATGACGCCGCTGCCGTCAAGGGCAACATCGCCTACGTCGAATGGAACGACGCCGCTGTGAACTGCGGCTCCAAGACCCGCTTCGACAACGCCGAGAAGGCCGGCGCGACCGGCATCCTGTTCGGCTCGCAGGCGAACATCCCCGAGTCCGGCATCGGCGGCAACGCCGACATCCCCGGCTTCCAGCTGGTCAAGAACGCCGCCGAGAACAAGGACCTGCAGAGCGCCATCGATGACGGCACGCTGACGGTGACCCTGTCCACCAAGCTGCGTATGAGCAAGGACGCCGACTACTCCAGCGAGAGCGAAGACACCATCGCGTCCTTCACCTCCCGTGGCATCCACGGCTCCTATGACGGCACCGCCAAGCCCGATGTCTCCGCCCCCGGCGTGGGCATCGTGTCCGCTTCGGCCGGCACCGGCAACAGCGACGAGATCATGAGCGGTACGTCCATGGCCACTCCGTTGACCTCCGGCGTCGCCGCGCTGGTCCGTCAGGCCCGGCCCGAATACCTGGCCAACGTGGTCAAGGCCCAGCTGATGAACACCGCCAACCACGACGTGCTCACCGCGGATCGCAAGACCGCGTACGGCCCGCTGCGTGTGGGCTCCGGTCGTATCGACGCGCTCGCCGCAGTGAACAACAACGTGCAGCTTGCCGGAGAGGATAACGAGGCCATCACCGCGCAGTTCGGCGTCATCCCGGTCGGCAAGGACGGCTACACCGACAAGCAGACCATGCGGCTCGTGAACAACACCGATCATGACATTACGTACAAGCTCACATACTCGGCCCGCACCCCGGTGCCGGGCGTCACGTACTCGGTGAGCGGCGACAACGGTGGGGACACCGTGGTCGCCAAGTCCGGGACCAGCACCAGCTTCCGCGTGAAGATCAGCATCGACCAGTCCAAGCTGACCCGCACCCGTGACGCCACGCAGTCCGCGCAGGTCGCAGGCAAGGACCGCCAGTACGTGACCGACGCCAGCGGCATCATCACCGCGACTCCGGTCACCCAGGAGGATGACGCCACCACGCTGCGTGTGCCCGTCACTTCGGTGCCGAAGGCAATCTCCGAAACCACCACGGAACTGAGCGGCTTCAACAACAAGAAGGGCATGCTGTCCGTGTCCGGCCATGGCCTTGACCAGGGCGACACCGCCACCGGCTACCACTCCGAGCTCGTCCCGTTCGTGTACGGTGCCGAGGATCCGGTCGACGGCTACACCGGCAACGGTGACGCCGCTCGCAGCCTTGCCGCAGGTGACATCCGCGCGATCGGTTATTCCAGCACCGCACCTCAGCTCTCCGATCCGTCGCAGGGCCTGCTGAGCTTCGGCATCATCACCGACAAGACGTGGTCCCACTTGGGCAACAATTTCATTCCGGACGTGATCTTCGACGTGGACGGCGACATGAAGGCCGACTACATGATCTCGGTGAGCACCACCGAAGGCAGCACGCAGTACGACACCGCATGGGCCACGACGACTTCCGCGACAACCGGCAAGGTCGTTGACGAGGAGCCCATCGACCCCGCATATGTCTCCGACTCCAACCAGGTCGTGCTCTCCGTGAAGCTGTCCGCCCTTGGATTCACCAAGGACACCAAGGTCGCCCCGATCGCCTACATGGCACAGATCGAGTCGATTTACGCTGCCGGCGCGAAGGATCAGTACATCGTCGACACTGCGGGCGGTTCCAAGGACGACTCGTTCGACGCGTACCACCCTGCCCTGTGGTTCGGCGACTCCGCCACCGAAGGCAACGGCACGGTCAGCTTCCCCGACGAGAACGGCACGAAGGTCGCCGTCCACACCGCGGATGATTCGTCCGAGACCGCTCCGAAGGTGCTGGCGCTGCACAAGAACGGCTTCTTCCCGAACATCGAGACCGATGAGCCCGTCATCGACGCGCACACCGTGAAGAACATCGACAAGGCGCTGCTGGAGACTCTGGTCTTTGCCGCTAGCAAGTACCAGGAATCCAACTACACGGCGGATTCGTGGGCCGCATTCAAGAAGGCCTTCGACGCGGCGAAGAAGGTGCTCGACTCCGACACGGCCACGCAGCAGCAGGTCAACGACGCCTACACGGCGTTGCGAACCGCCATCAACGGGCTCGTCAACGCGACCGCCAAGCCGTCTAAGGACAAGCTGAAGGCGGCGGTGGATGCTGCGGCCAAGCTGAAGGAATCCGACTACACGGCGGATTCGTGGGCTGCGTTCGTCAAGGCGCTTGATGCCGCCAAGGCGGTGCTCGCCAACGACAACGCGACTCAGGAAGAGATCAACAACGCGACCGGCGCTCTGTTCAAGGCCGAAGAGGCTTTGGTGAAGAAGGCCGGCACGCCGACGAATCCCGGCAAGCCGAGCCAGCCTGGCGCCCCGGCGAAGCCCGGTGCGTCGGGCGCCAACAGTGGCCAGAACGGCAGCAATGCCGGCGTCGCCAAGACGGGTGCCGCTGTCACTGGCATCTCGGGCGCAGTCATGCTGCTGCTCGCCGCCGGTGCCACGCTGGTGATCATTCGCCGGCGTGACGCGGTGCGTCGCTAGTCTCCCATAGCCGATAATGCCCTTTCCCGCGAGCGCGGGGAGGGGCATTATTGTCGTTGCGCACCCGATATCCGGGGGTGATGTATACTAGTACAGCCTTCACGTGGCGTTATGTCACCCAATCCCCCCAGGGCAGGAATGCAGCAAGGGTAAGTGGCCTCTGTCGGGTACGTGAAGGTTTTCTTTTTCTTTTCTTGGCCCTTCACCCTGACCGTCGCGGCGCCGTGAGACTTAAATTACAGGTTGAAATCGCCGTTCTTGGCAATTCCCCGTGCGAAATCGCCGTTTTTGGACCTTGAAACGGCGATTTCACACGGGGAATAGTAGATTTCGGCGATTTCAACCCGTATTTTGATATGCCGGGGCCAGGTTTTCGATTATTCTGTCGGAATATGGGCGCGATGAGGCGACTGACACATGTACAGGCTCTACAGTCTTGAACTATGAGTGAAGAACAGCGTGTTGATGATCCCGCCGAAATCTCGCGTGACGGTGCGATTCCGCCTGACGCCGTGCAGGTCAGCGGCGACCGGGCTGATGCGGCAACGTCGGCGGAACGTCTGCCGTCCACGGAGACGACCGATGCGCCCGCTGACACGCCGAATGAGCCGGATACCGCAGCCGCATCGGATACGACGTCATCCGGCGCGTCGGCATCAGACCCCGCACCAGAACAGGCGCGCTCGTCGGTGAAACAGGAGCCAGAACCCGTGGTGCCGCAGGCGTCCCCGGCCAGCGCATGGTCCGCTTTGGAGACGATCGCGGATCATCCGCTGCGCGCCCTCGGATCGCCTGCGCCGGCCGCGCGCAAACGCAAGGCCGCCGCACCCGACGAACACGCGGCGGACATTGACGACGAGGCGGACATCGAGCGCGGATTGGCGCGTCGCGACCCGCTGACCGTGCGCCCGCGCGTGTCGAGCCGTGTGCTGTGTGCGGTGTTCGGCGTGCTGATGATCGCGATCTCGTTCGGCGCATGGTGGATCGCCGTGCGCACCGAGGACGGGCAATCATACGAGGATATGGTGTTCAGCGGCTTCCACGACAGCCTGCCGTCGTGGGCGTCCGCTCTGGTCGCCCCGTTCATCAGCCGCAATATCACGTCAATCGCCGGGCATCCGTTGAACTTCACCGTAATCATCTCCGCGCTGCTGATCGTTGTCGCGGCGGTGGTGATGCTGGTACGCAAGCGTTGGTGGCTGGTCGGGCAGTCCGCGGTGTTCGCCGCGCTGTGTTTCGCGTCCACATATCTTAAAGGTGTGCTGCCGCGGCCGTTCATCATCAACACCGTGTCTCAGCCCGCCAATTCCGCGCCTTCCGGTCATACGATGCTGGCCGTCGTCGCGGGCGTGCTGCTGCTGTTCGCGGTTCCGCGCGGATGCCGTGCGTGGATGGCGCTGGTCGGGGCCGCCTATGCGCTGGTCATCGGCCTGTCGGTGATCGCGGGGGCATGGCACCGCCCGGTCGACGTGGTGATGAGCCTGCTGCTGGCGGGCGGCTTCGCGCTGCTGGTGATGGCATTCACGCGCACGTCCGGCATGGACGCGCCCGGCAAACGCGCGTCCTCGCCGAGCGTGCAGATCGTCGGCACGGTGATGATTACGGCGGGTGTGCTGTGCTGCTGCTATGCCGCATACATCATGTGGCAGATTGAGCCCGGTCTGAGCCTGAGCGCGAGCTGGGCGAGCGTCGGCGCCCACGTCTCCACCTTCGCGATGATAGCCGGTGTTTCGTCGCTGGTGTTCGGGATGCTGCTGGCGATGCGCCAGATCACGGCGTCCCCGTTGAGCCGAGCCGGCCTGGTGGGGGCGCCGCCGGCCCCGCCGAAGAAGAAGCGGTGACCGCCGCGGAGCCGCGCGATTTGCCGTTTGACCATGCCGCGTGAGTATGATGAAGGCCAATGACATTGTAGGTAAGGAGAGACAATGGGCACCGGCAACAAGCTTGTCATCGTGGAGTCTCCCACCAAAGCGAAGAAAATCGGTGGGTATCTTGGCAGCGGCTACACCGTCATGGCATCGGTCGGTCACATCCGTGACCTTGCACAGCCCAGTCAGATTCCCGCGGACGACAAGGCCAGGTTCGGCAAGTTCGGCGTGGACGTCGACGATGGCTTCAAACCGTACTACATCGTCGACGGTGACAAGAAGAAGACCGTCGCCGAACTGAAAAAAGCGCTGAAGAACTCCGACGAGCTCTACCTCGCCACTGATGAGGATCGCGAAGGGGAGGCGATCGCCTGGCACCTGGTGCAGACGCTCAAGCCGAAGGTTCCCGTCAAGCGCATGGTGTTCCACGAGATCACCAAGGACGCCATCAAGGCGTCGCTGGGCAACACCCGCAACGTGGACGAGGACATGGTGGACGCGCAGGAGACCCGCCGCATCCTCGACCGCCTCTATGGCTACGAGCTGTCGCCCGTGCTGTGGCGCAAGGTGGGCCCCGGATTGTCGGCCGGCCGCGTCCAGTCCGTCGCCACACGCCTGATCGTCGAGCGTGAGCGCGAGCGCATGGCGTTCGTGCGCGCCTCCTACTGGGACGTGACCGCGGTGCTGGGCGCGACGGACGCGGAGGGCGAGCCGGCGTCGTTCGAATCGCGCATGGTGTCGCTTGGAGGCAAGCGACTTGCGGGTTCCAAGGATTTTTCGGATGACGGCAAGCTCGCGCCGTCCGGTTTCGCTGACAACGTATGCCAGCTGGATGAGGCCCATGCGAACGCCCTCGCCAAGCTCCTGGCCGACGCGACCTTCACCGTGGCATCGATGGAGACCAAGCCGTACCGTCGCCGCCCGTTCCCGCCGTTCACCACATCCACGCTGCAGCAGACGGCCGGCAACCGCCTGTCCATGAGCTCGCGTCAGACCATGCGTGCCGCGCAGGGGCTGTACGAGAACGGTTACATCACGTATATGCGAACCGATTCGGTGACCTTGTCGCAGGAGGCCATCGCCGCCGCCCGTGATGCCGTCGAATATCATTTCGGAAAGTCGTTCCTGTCCGATGGGCCCAAGCAGTATGTGACGAAGACCGCTAGTGCGCAGGAGGCCCACGAATGCATCCGACCCGCCGGCGCGCGGTTCCATGACCCGGCGGAGCTCTCCGGCAAGGTGCCCGCCGACCAGCTGAAACTGTACACGCTGATCTGGCAGCGCACGCTCGCTTCCCAGATGGCCGACGCCACCGGCTCCACCGCGACCGTGCGTCTGTCGGCTCCTGCCGGCGAGGACGGCGAGGCGATGTTCCAGGCGTCCGGCACGGTGATCGAGTTCCCCGGATTCATGAAGGCCACCGGGGAGGGCCGTCGTGCGGCGGCCCCCGCTGCCTCCTCGATGGGCGCCGGTGACGGCGAGGCCGCGGCGAAACGCGCTTCGCGCGAAACCGACGACAACGGATCGCTGCCGCCGATGCAGACCGGTGACCGTCTCGCCGCGTCCTCGGTGGAGGCTGACGGGCACGAGACCCAGCCGCCGGCGCGATACACCGAAGCGTCGCTGGTGAAGACGCTGGAGGCCAAGGAAATCGGCCGTCCTTCAACCTATGCGAGCATCATCTCCACCATCATCGACCGTGGATACGTCTACGAGCGCGGTCGCGCCCTGATTCCATCGTGGCTGGCGTTCTCGGTCATCAAGCTGCTGGAGACGAAATTCCCCAAGTACGTCGATTACCAGTTCACCGCGGATATGGAGAACGGGCTCGACCAGATCGCGCACGGTCAGGAGACCGGCCGTGACTGGCTGACCCATTTCTATTTCGGTTCCGGCGGCGACGCGGCGACTTCGGCGGACGAAGCGCACGCGGGCCTGCAGCAGCAGGTCGCGCAGCTGGGGGAGATCGACGCCCGCGCCATCAACACCATCGACATCGGCGACGGACTGCACGTGCGCGTTGGTCGGTACGGCCCGTATCTCGAAGACATGAACCACGTGGATGCGGCGGGCAACCCCAAGCGGGCCTCCCTGCCCGACACCATGGCGCCCGACGAGCTGACCGTGCAGGTCGGCCATGAGCTCATCGACAGCAATGCCGGTGGCCCGCGCGAGCTGGGCGTCGACCCGGCAAGCGGCGGCACGGTCGAAGTGCGCAACGGCCGGTTCGGCCCGTATGTGGCCTTGGTGCCGCTCGAGACGGACGGCGGGTCATCCGAGACGAAGTCCAAGAAGACCACTGTGCCCAAGCCCAAGATGGCGTCCCTGTTCAAGACGATGAGCCCCGAATCGATCACGCTGGACGATGCGCTGAAACTGTTGTCGCTGCCGCGCACCGTGGGCGTTTACGAGGAGGCCAACACCGAGACCGGCGAACTTGGCGAGGTCACGGTCGAGGCGAACAACGGCCGGTACGGCCCCTACCTGACCAAGACCGGAGCCGACGGCAAGTCCGAGACGCGGTCTCTCGCCTCGGAGGATGAGATCTTCACCGTGGACGTCGACAAGGCGAAGGAACTGTTCGCCCAGCCGAAATACGGACGCGGCCGTGGACGCGGCACCGCGAAGCCGCCGCTGCGCGAGCTCGGCCCCGATCCCGAAACCGGCAAGAACGTGACCATCAAGGATGGCTTCTACGGCGCCTACATCACCGACGGCGAAACGAACCGGACCGTGCCCAAGCAGTACACGGCCGAGTCCATCGAGCCGGCCGAGGCGTTCCGCCTGCTGGCCGAGAAGCGTGCCGCCGGCCCGTCCAAGCGCGGGCGTCGCAAGACGACGGGCGCCACCGCGAAGAAGACCGCCGCGAAGAAGAGCTCCACGGCATCTGCCACCAAGAAGACGGCCGCCGCGAAAAAGACGGCCGCCAAGAAGACCACGGCCAGGAAGACCGCAGCGAAGAAGACCGTCGAGTAGAGTCACGTCGCAGCCGCCGCGATGGCGGCCTGGCCGCGTCGCATGCCGCCATCGCGTACACTGTGGGCAAGGGGGTAGATATGACTGGATTGTTCATTTCTTTCGAAGGCGTTGACGGCGTAGGGAAGACCACGCAGGTCGAGCGCCTGCGTGACTACTTGGAGGCTGCAGGCCGCGAGGTCGTGGTGACGCGTGAGCCGGGCGGCACGGCATTGGGCGGCAGCTTGCGTCAGCTGCTGCTGCGTGAGCCGGGAGACGCCGCGGAAGCCGACGGCACCGATATCGCACCGCGCGCGGAGGCGCTGATCTTCGCCGCCGACCGGGCGCAGCACGTGGCTGAAGTGGTCCGTCCGGCGCTGGAACGCGGAGCCGTGGTGATCACCGACCGGTATCTTGATTCGTCGCTCGCCTATCAGGCGGGAGGCCGTGAACTGACCGCCGACGACGTCCGCGGGCTGAGCATGTGGGCGACCGGCGGGCTGATGCCCGTGCGCACGTACCTGCTCGACATGGACCCGACGGCGGCGCACCGGCGTCTCCAGCATGACGCGGATCGCATGGAGTCCGCGGGCGACGAATTCCAGCAGCGCACCAGGCAGGCGTTCCTCGATCTGGCAGGCCACGAGCCGGGCCGTTTCCGCGTGATTGACGCCGCATGGCCGATCGAGGCCGTATGGGAGCACATCAAGGCGGACGTTGACGCGGTGCTGGCCGATGCCGCGGCGGATGAGCGGGCCGCGGCGCAGGCGGCTGCCGCTCAGGCTGCCGTCACTAAGGAAAGCGACGGTAACACTCCGGCTGGAGGTGCGCGATGAGCGTATGGGACTCCATTGTCGGCCAGCAGGCAGTGGTCGGCCAACTGCAGGCCATCGTCTCCGGCGACCCGAAGACGCTGGCCCAGTCGTGGCTGATCTGCGGACCGCCCGGTTCCGGCCGCTCGAATGTTGCGCGCGCGTTCGCGGCCGCGCTGGAAAGCCCTGACAGGGGCCTTTCCGACGAGCCGACCAATATAACCCGTCAGGTGCTGTCCGGCACCCATCCCGACGTGACCACGTTGGCCACCAACAAGGTCACCATCGGCATCGATGACGTGCGCCAGCTGATCCTCACCTCCGAACAGATGCCCAGCACGGCGCCGTGGCGGATCATCATCATCGAAGACGTTGACCGCATGCTGGAACGCACCACGAACGTGCTGCTCAAGGAGATCGAGGAGCCCAGCCCGCACACCATATGGCTGCTGTGCGCCCCCAGCGCGCAGGATGTGCTGCCGACCATCCGCTCGCGTACCCGCATCGTCAACCTTGCCGTGCCGTCCATGAAAGCGGTCGCGGATTACCTGATGGCATCCGTCAATCCGGCGCTGCCGGCGGAACGCCAATTCGACCGTCATGTGGCGGTGCGCGCGGCGCGGCTCGCCGAAGGGCATATCGGCATAGCGAAACTGTACGCCTCCGACACGCAGGTCATGTCGGACCGGGACGAGCTCATCGTCGGGCTGCTGGGACTGCGCAAGGCATCGGATGCGGTGCTGCTGGCCGATGATCTCATCGACACCGCCAAAAGCCAGGCGGAAGCCGACGTGAACCGGCAGACGGCCGCCGCCGAAGCGGATTTCCGCCGCATCAACGGCCTCGGCGAGCAGGACCGCATCCCGCCGAAGCTGCGCGGCGCCTACAACGCCATCGCCAAGAAGGACGAGATCAAGCGGCAGGCCACGCGCCGGAGCCGCGACGTGCTTGACCGCGCGCTCAACTCGGCCGCCAGCATCTACCGCGACATAGCGGTGCTGCAGAACAACGCCGAGGACGCAGTCGGGCTGATCAACATGGAGAACCGCACGGCCATCGCCGAGCTGTCGGCACGGCTGAGCCGTCAGGAAGTGGTCGATCGGTTGGAGGCCATCGCCGTGGCCAGGAAGCGGTTGCTGGGCAACGGCAACCCGATGCTGGTGTTCGAGGCGCTGTTCTGCGCGTTGATTCCGGGGAGGCTATGACGGCACCTGGTCAGGAACGCACGACGGTGGAGCCCCGGACAATCAATTGGGGCAGCAGCGAGATGTGCGCCGCCTGATCGGGCCCCTGCCCGATCAGGCGCAGCGCCTCGGTGACGATCTGGAGGAACGGCGGGCGGACCGAGGTCAGCGTCGGCATCGTCGTCAAGGCAAGCGGGGAGTCGGCGTAGCCGACCACGCGCACATCGTCGGGCACGCGGATGCCCAGCGTCTGCAAGGCGATCATCGCGCCCAGCGCGATCATGTCATCGGCGCATATCACCGCTTCGGGCGGTCGCGCATCCGAGTCGGCGAACATGCGCCACACGCACTGATAACCGCGCTCCACGGTCGAATCGCCGAATCGGTTCCATGAGGTGTCGGTGACGAGCCGGTGCGTGCGCATCTGCGTATGGAACATCGCGAACATCTCGGCCGATTCGAACGATACCTCCTTGCCGGCCAGATAGGCGGCGGAACGCACGCCCTGCTCGGCGAGGTGCGCGACGATGCTTTCCATCGCCGCATTCTCGTCGATGCCGACCATGGACGTGCGGAAGGATCTCTGCCGTCCGCCGACCTGTACGATGGGCGTCGTCATGGTGGTGCGGTCAAGCGTGTGGGCCAGATCGACGCCCGCGGCAGGAACGATGATGATGCCGTCGACCTTGCGAGCCACCAGCGATTCGATGCGTTCGTCCTGCGTATGCTGCTCGTTGCCGATGCCGAGCAGCAGTTGCTGTCTTTCCATGTCGATGACCGGTTCCAGCTCATCAAGCAGTCCGGCGCTGAAATGGTCGGTCGCCGAGGGGATGACCAGTCCGATGGTGTTGGTGGCGGCGCCGCGCAGCGAACTCGCCGCATAGTTGACCGAATAGTTGAGTTCCTCGGCGGCGGCCCGGACCCGCCGTGCGATGTCGTCGTCCTTGGTGCGTTTGCCGGAGAGCACACGGGAGACCGTGGCGATGGAGACGTGGGCCATGGCGGCCACGTTGGTGATGGAACTGGTCGCCGGCTGTGGGCGTTGTTCCGGGCCGGGCGCCGGGTCGTCGTTGACGGGCGTCGCGTCTGGCTTGGATGCCGGTATGGCGTCCATTACGGCGGATGGCTGTCTCTTCATGGGGCTCGCAGTGTTCGGTATGACGGCGGGCGGCCGCCATATGCTTGCGATGCGCGTCGGTGCGCATCTGATGGATGGGAATACGCTGACGGCCGCCCACGCGGTTCGTGCGGGCGGCCGTCGAATGCGTGCGCAGGTTACTCGGCCGCGGTGAGCGTCTCGATGAGGCTGTCGATGACGGTCTCGGCGTTGTCGCCGTCCACGGTGACCTCGACGGTGTCGCCCTGCTTGATGCCCAGGCCCATGATGGACAGGATGGAGCCGGCGGGAACGGGGTTGCCGCCCTGCTTGGCGATGGTCACGCTGCAGCCGGACGCGGTCGCGGCCTGAGCGAACTTGGCGGCCGGACGGGCGTGAATGCCGACGGGATCGGTGATGGTGGTAGTGCGGGTAACCATGGAGACACTCCTTTGCGTCGTCGCGCCGGTGGTTCCGGTGCGGTTTGTCGTGCGTCGATATCGACACTCGTCAGCGTGCGTGTGCCGTGTTGGCCCGCGCCGATACCGATTAGCAATAACATTACTCTATGCCAATTGCTGGGCGGCCGTTCTTTTGGCTGCTGACACAACAGTGTACCATGATTTTCCAATTTTCTGGAAAACGTTTACTTCTAGTCGTGTCGCGCTTTTGAGGGTGTATACTGGCGTGGACAGAAAATGATTTACCGGCGATGAAGTTGGTGGGTCAACAAGGCGGTCCGCGGATGGGAAGTACCGGTCATTCGCGGCGAGAGGCCATAACATAAGGAGAACATATGGTTATCAAGGGTGTTGGCATCGGACGCGGCGTTGCGGTCGGCCCGGTCATTCGTATGGCAGCTGCGCTTCCCGAACCGTCCGATGCGCCTCGCGCCGACAGCGTCTCGGCCGAATCCGAGATCGAGCGCGTGACCAAGTCTCTGGCGCTGGTCAACGCGGATCTGAACCGCCGTGCCGAAGAGGCCGCGAACGGCGACGAAGGCGCCAAGCAGGCCGCTCCGATCCTGCAGGCCATCGCCATGTTCGCCTCCGACCCGGCGCTCGCGCAGAGCATCAACACGCTCATCGAGCAGGGCAAGACCGCTGAGCGCGCCGTGCTGGAAGGCTTCGGCGCCGTGGAAGAGATGTTCAAGGCCATCGGCGGCTATCAGGGCGAGCGTGCGGCGGATCTGCACGACGTCGGCCAGCGCGTCATCGCCGACCTGATGGGCGTTCCCGCGCCGGGCGTCCCGGTCTCCGACACCCCGTTCGTTCTGGTCGCGGAAGACCTGTCCCCGGCCGACACCGCCGGCCTCGACCTGGACAAGACCCTCGCCATCGTCACCTCGCAGGGCGGCCCGACCTCGCACACGGCCATTCTGGCCCGTGCCCGCGGCATCGTGGCCGTCGTGTCCGCCGCCGGCGCCGACGACCTGAAGAACGGCGAGACGGTTATCGTCAACGCTGCGGAAAGCACCATCACCACCGAGCCGAGCGACGAGCAGGTCGCCGCCGCCGAAGCCGCGAAGGCCAAGGCCGCGAAGGCCAAGGAGCTGCGCGGCAAGCCGGGCGCCACCAAGGACGGTTATCACATCCCGCTGCTCGCCAACGTCGGCAAGCCCTCCGACGGCAAGACCGCGCTGGAGTACGGTGCGGAAGGCGTCGGCCTGTTCCGTTCCGAGTTCCTGTTCATCGGCAACGCCGAACCGCCGAGTGTTGAGGAGCAGACCAAGGCGTACGCCGAACTGCTCGCCCAGTTCCCCGGCAAGAAGGTCGTCATCCGCATGCTGGACGCCGGCGCGGACAAGCCGCTGCCGTTCCTCACCCCCGAAGACGAGCCGAACCCCGCGCTTGGCCTGCGTGGCCTGCGCACGCTGCGCACCCACATGAACGTGCTTGAGGGGCAGCTCAAGGCGCTTGCCGCCGCCGATGCCCAGACCGACGCCGACCTGTGGGTCATGGCGCCGATGGTCGCCGACGCGCATGAGGCCGCCTACTTCGTCAAGCTCGGCAAGTCCTTCGGTCTGAAGAAGGTCGGTGTGATGGCCGAGGTGCCGTCCATCGCCCTCATGGCCGATCAGGTGGCCAAGGTCGCCGACTTCGTGTCGATCGGCACGAACGACCTGACCCAATACACGCTGGCCGCCGACCGTACGCTCGGCTCGGTCGCCAACTACCAGACCGCATGGCACCCGGCGGTGTTGCGCGCGATCAAGCTGATCGCCGACGCGGGCAACGCGAACGGCATGCCGGTGGGTGTGTGCGGCGAGGCCGCCGCCGATCCGGATCTGGCCGTCGTGCTCACCGGCATCGGCGTCAACTCCCTGTCGATGACCCCGGTCGCGCTCGACGACGTGCGTGCCGAACTCGCCGGCGTCACGCTTGAGGAAGCGCAGGAGAAGGCCGCCAAGGCCCTCAACGGCGACTTCTACAACCCGTCCGAGTGGAACATCTGAGGGAGTCACGCCTATAAGACCATAATGTGATTCCACTGCCTCAAACGAGAGCGACGCCATACGAGATTCGGCTGTTTTGCCGGCTCGCGTACGGCGTCGCTTTTGCATATGCGGTGTGATGAGGTGCGGCAAAGCGCATGATTAATCATTGTTCATACTAAGATTTCGCAAATCTTAGTATGAATGATTTAAAAAATATGTACAGCTAGTGTTATGGAGAAAGAAATGTTCGCGCCAGATGCGCCCGGCGAGCTGGGGGGCCTGCCTAACCCCGATATGCCGCGTCGCCCGACCATGCGTCGCGAAGCGCAGAGCACCAGCGCCCTGGAAGGCACGTTCGAGCCGCTCGAAACCGTTCTCGCTCAGGATTATGAGGTGGGCGAGGACAAAAGCGGGCTGAGCGAGTCCATGCGCGAGGTGCTGAACTACCTCGATGCGGCGGAATGCGGCATAGGCCAGATTCAGTCCGGGCATCCCATAAGCCTGCACTCTCGTGCGCGAATTGCAGAAGCTTCTTGTGAAGGGCACGAAGTCCGACAATCCACAGGCCTGGGATATACGATCCACCCAAGTGTTCATCGGCTCACCCACGCGGCGCATCGAGGATGCGCGTTTCGCGCCCATGCCTCCCGGTCGAGACCTGGATATAGCCGTCCAGTTGCTTGTGGACTGGTGGAGGTCACGTAAAGAGCCGGGACTGGCCGTACTGGATATGGCGATGTTCCACTATCAGTTCGAGACGATGCATCCGTTCACGGACGGCAACGGGCGAATCGGGCGGTTGCTGGTGCTGTTGCAGATGATGAGCCGAGGCCTGCTGAGCCAGCCGCTGCTGTCCGTATCCCCGTGGTTCGAGCGCCGTTGACCCGAATATCAGGACAGATTGCTCGGTGTTTCCACGAAAGGGGATTGGGACGACTGGATACTGTTCTTCTGCCAAGACATCGAGGAATCCTGTGAGGACGCGCTGCTGAGCGTGAAGCGTCTTGTCAATGTGCGGCAGAGGTATCGCAGTCTATTGGATGAGCACAGATACAGCGGCCTGTCCGTGCAGACGGCGATGTACCTCATCGGGCAGCCCACCGTCACGGCGAGTATGTTGAGGAGAAGGTTCGGCAAGAGCCCGTCGGCCGTACAGCACGCGCTGTCTCATCTGGTGTCCGCAGGTATACTCCGTGCGTATCCGGCCGGAAGGGGCAACCTGTATATCGCTCCGGACATCCATAAGGTGCTTGCTGCACCGCTCGGCGCGGCGATTGACGTGTCGGCGCCACTGATGTGCGAGCGTGGCGAATAGGCACAAGAAAACCTGGCGGTGGCATGACGCAGGTGCTCCCCCCCCCGCATTGTTTATACGGTGAAGAAGTTGCCGGGGAAGTGACGGCTCATGATGGCCGTGCGGTCGGCGTGCACCGCGGCGCATTCGAAGTCGAATGCGCGGGCGAGCTTGTCCGGTGCGGTGACGAAGCATGCGGTGGCGAGTCCATCCGCCAGCGCGGTGGGGTAGGGTCGGCCAGCCGCCGATGGCACATAGACCCAACTCGCGGCGACATCGCGCACAGGACGGCCGTCGACCGCGTTGAGCAGATGATGCAGCTGACGGCCTGCCTCCTCACCCCAATGGCGTCGGCTGGGGGCGCTCGCGCAGAACGCCCCGTCAACGATGCTTGCGATGCCGATCGCCTCGGTTCCGGGGTTGGCGGGATCCTCCAGGGCGATGGTGACGGTGTCGCCGGTGTCGTGTCCTGACCCCTCGGCGAGTGGGGCCGGTTGAGCAGACTCGCCCGTGCGGATCAGCAGATCGCCGCCCGCGTCGATGATGTAGGGCGCGTGAGAGCCGGGGCCGGTGGCGGATTGCCGGACGGTTTCATCGCCCGCGTGCCCGTCCAATATCGCGCCGATCAGATCGGCGCAATATCCCTTGCCGAAAGCCCCGAAATCCAAATGAACCGCGCGCTGCGTCACCAGCGTTGTGCCATGACGCTCCACATCGTTGCGCCATGTCGGGCGCCCGTGGACGGCACCGAGATGATGCTCCGCATCGGGTCCCATTGTCATCGAATACCGTGCGTCATAGCCAAGCCGGATCAGATCCTCGCCCACACACGGGTCAAGCGCCCCGTCGGTCGCGGTGCAGAACGCATCGGCCAGATCGAACAGCCCGGAGGCCCAATCGGGAAAATCAAACGAGCCGCCATGCGAGGATTCGCCCATTGCGGTCACCAGCGAATCGGCGCGGAACCGCGACAGCACGGACTCGTACCCGTCGATGAACGCGTCGAGTTTCGAGCGGAAGCCGTCGTCGAGAGCCGTCGCCGACTGAATGATCATTCCGGTGCCCATCGCGCGTTCAAACGCAGTCGTATACGGCATCCGCCCATGCAATCCGCTCATGCCCCTCAGCGTAGCATTTCGCCAGCGGGGGCAGCCGCCTCCCGATGTCTATTTAGAGGTGCAACACCCCTGTCGGTCCTGCAATTCTAGCAGTTCGTCGGCGAATGCCCCGGCGGGTGTCCGGAGATGGGAACCCGTCCGGGAATCGGGAAACGCGACGTCCTCCCGCCGCCACGCCCGCGCCGCCTCCTGCTGCCGCGTGGAAGGCGGCGCGCCCGGCGCTCACGGCGATGACGGTCGGCGTAGACCCAACGGTGGACGGTCTCCGGGCACACGCGCATGGCGGGGTCGTCGGGGAACGGGACGCGCGGCCTGCCGCCGACGGGCGGCGGCGACCAGCCGCGACCCGGCCATTCGGCCACCCGCGCCCACAGGCGTCCGCATGACGGGCGGTGGCGCCTGCGCGGCTTGGCGCGCCTGCGGACGGCCCTGCGCCGCGCGGGGTCGGCGATGCAGCATCCGCCCGTCCACGGGCCCGTCCTCAGCCGTTTCGGCCGGCACGGCCGGCAGGACCCGTTCTCGTCGGACGGGAACCCACGTGTTGCGTTTGGCCTCCCCGCCGGCCGTCGAGGCGTTGCGGCCGGGCATCAGACCGATCCCGCGGATGCCGGCGCCGTTGCCGATCTCGATCTGGATGACCCGGCGTTCCCCTTCCGACAGGTGCGAACATACTTCTCCCATAGGTGCAACATCCCTTCGGACTGGTTATCCGGACAATCTCCAATCTAACGAGTGTTGCACTTTCAATTAGACAACGGGACCCGAAAAACGTCTTGTATCTGCGAGTTTTGAGAGCGGCCCCTAAGGGGCCACCCATACGATGACCACAATATGAGACATTTCGGCCTCAGGGGCCGCTCTATTACCGCATAAAATTTCAAAAGTCAAGACTGTTCTTTCAGGTTTTTTTTCTCTATATTGCATAGATGGTTTAGAAAGCGTTGATATGGAGAGGAATCCAATATGCGATGTCGTGCGGTAGCGCATCTTCGGGCGGTTGGATGTCGTTCGCTGGCCGTCGTCGCGGCGCTGTTCACGGTGATGGCCGTCATGTTCGCCCCGCAGGCGATGGCCGCCGACGGTTCCGCGGATTACGACACATGGGCCGACGTCGCCGCCGCGATGGACAAGCAGCTGCAGCAGGGGCAGAAGGAATACAAGGACGGCAACACCGCCGGTTCCACGTCCGACTTCATGGCCGCATACAACGAGATCTATGTGGCGTCCAACTTCACCCAGGTCGTGACCGACAACATCGGCTCCGACAAGCAGGCCTCCCAGCAGCAGGCGTTCCAAGACATTCAGGACCTGTCATATGTGACGGGCAACGAGGCGAAGATCGAACAGAGCGTGACCGCGCTCGTCTCCGACCTCGACAGCACCGCCAAGCAGCTCGACGCGAACACCAAGCTCGCCAATCCCCGCGACTACGACAAGGCGCTGCAGGAGCAGATCGCAAAGGAGCGCAAGGTTCTGCAGTCCAAGCAGAAGAAGAACCCCGGCAAGGGCGACCGCAGCTGGACCGACGTGGCCAACGAGATGGTGCCGATCCTCGACAAGGCCTACAAGTCGTACGCGGGCGGCGACGGCGCGAAGGGCGCTACCCTCGTCAACGACGCCTACTACCAGTACTACGAGAAGCTCGGCTTCGAGAAGAACGTGATGAATGCCATCAGCGGCGACCGCGTCTCGCAGGTCGAGTACCAGTTCAAGATGTGCCGCAGGTCGATGAACACAGGCGCCTCGCTCAAAGACACCAAGAAGCTCGTCGACGATTTGAAGGCCATGCTGGTCGAGGACGCCGGCAAGCTCGACGGCGGTGCCGCCGACAAGGAAGGCAGCTTCACCAAGTTAATCACCAGCTCGGTTGGCCAGGCGTTCCTGATTCTGATTCGTGAGGGTCTTGAGGCGCTGCTGGTGGTCGCGGCCGTGGTGGCGTACCTCGTCAAGTCCGGCAACAAGCGTTTCACCAAGTGGATCTACGTGGGCGTGCTCGCCGGTCTTGCCGGCGCAGGCGTGGTCGCGGTCATCTTCGTGCTCGCGTTCGGCGGGTCCGGCCCGATTCAGGAGATCATGGAAGGCGTGTGCGCCCTGATTGCCATGGCCATGCTGCTATGGACCAGCAATTGGATGCTCAACAAGTCCAGCGTCGAGGCATGGAACCGGTACATCAAGGAGAAGACCGAAGCCGCGGTGGCTTCCGTCTCCTCACCGGTCGATGCCGGCGAAAAGGTCGCGTCCCGTACGGTGATTTCGCTCGCCATGCTGAGCTTCCTCGCCGTGTTCCGTGAAGGCGCCGAGACGGTGATCTTCTACCAGTCGATTTACACGATGAGCCGCGATACGCATGGCATGGTGATTGGTGCCGTCGCCGCCGCAGTGGTGCTGCTGATCATCTTCTTCGTGATTCGCTTCACGTCGGTGAAGATTCCGATCGGACCGTTCTTCCTGGTCACGTCGATCCTGATGTCGGTGCTGGTGGTCGTGTTCGCCGGCGGCGGCGTGCACTCGCTGATCGAGGGCGACGCACTCCCGGCAACGTATCTGCAAGGCGTTCCGACGAACGACTGGATCGGCTTCTATCCGTACGCCGAATGCATCATCGCCCAGGTGATTGCGGCCATCGCGGTGATCGCCCTGTTCGTGGTCGGCTTCATCAAGCAGCGCAAGGCGAAGGCCAAGGCTGCCGTGATGGCCGGTGCCGCGAACAATCAACCCAACAATCTGTGAATACCATTCACTACACAACAAAGGAAATAGAGAAATGATGAAGAACAAGAAGATCGCCGCCCTGCTCGGCGTGCTGCTGGCCGGTTCCATGGCCTTCTCGCTGTCCGCGTGCGGTTCCACCAACAATGCTTCCGACAACAAGTCTTCGGGCAGCTCCTCTCAGTCCAGCGACAAGAAGGACGACTCCAGCTCCGGCGCAGGCTTTGAAGAGGTCCCGGTCGGCCCGTCCGGCACCGCCGAGGAGCAGGACAAGGACGCCGGCCCGCTGACCGTCGGCGCCGTGTACTTCCAGCCGATTGACATGGAGCCCGCCTCCATGGGCCTGAAGGCCGCTGATTCGAGCTTCCACCTCGAAGCCGACATCCACGCCAACCAGAAGGGTACCGAGCTGGGCTACGGCAAGGGCGACTTCGTCCCCGAGCTGACCGTGAACTACACGATCATCGACAAGTCCACCGGCAAGGAAGTCGAAGGCGGCAAGGCCACCTCCGGTACCTTCATGCAGATGAACGCCTCCGACGGCCCGCACTACGGCGCCAACGTCAAGCTCGACAAGGCCGGCACCTACCAGCTGAAGCTGTCGATCGAATCCCCGGCCAAGAAGGGCTGGATGCTGCACGTCGATCCCGAGACCGGCGTCAAGGGTCGCTTCTGGACCGAGCCGATCGAGGTCACCTTCGACAACTGGGAATACACTCCGCGTCAGTGGTGATTGACATTGCCTGAGTGAAATGCTCCTCTCTGCCCGAGAGGAGCTTTCGCTGTTTTTATGACGGAATGAACGGAACATAATAGACGGAACAAGGAAAGGGTGCGAATGCTCGAACAGTTCGTAGCGGTGATGCCGGGCACGCTGGGGCCCGCGTTGCTGGTCATGTGCATGAGTGTGATGCTGACCGTCGGCGAGGGGCGTGACAAGCCGATCAGCTCCCGATGGCGTCTGTGGGGAATCCTCATCGGATTGGTGGCGGCGATCGTGTTCGCCGGACTGCGTGCATCCGCGGTTATTAACCAGCGTACATTCATCAACTACCCGGTGCTGTGGTGCTGCGTGGTCATCGACCTCCTGCTGATCGTGTTGGTGTTCGTGAACCGACTGATCACCCGCAATTGGCGTCGGCACGCCGCGGTGATGCATCTCGCCAATCTGGTGGCGGCGTTGGGCATCGCGCTCACCGTGTTCTATGCGCTGCCGGACGTGATCCTGCAGCTGACCATCTGGGTCGAGCCGGGAGACCCGATCTTCACGTCCGATATGCTGCTGCGTGCGCTCGGCTTTGTGCTGGGCATCATCGCGTCCGCGGTCATCGCCGCGATCTTCCGCACGATGCGTTCGACGGCGGTCCGTCCGGCGTTCCTGTCCGCGGTGCTGGTGGTGCTGGTGATCCAGCTGATGCAGCATCTGACCGGCCTGCTGCAGATCATGCAGGCCCGCACGCTGCGGTTCCCGCACATCGCGTTCGTGATGCTCGCCTGGCTGATCAACAACAAGTCCGGTTTGATTATGGCCCAAGCGTTCATATTCCTGATTCCCGCCGTCGCCTCGGTGGTGGCCGGCTTGCGTATGCCGGTTTCTGCGAAGCGACTCGCGGCCGACGTCAATGCGGCCACGGTGCGCAAGCACAAGGCGTTCCGGCGCCGTGCGATCGCCGCCGCCGCATGGAGCATGGTGGCGATGATCGGCGTTACCGCGACGCTGACCTTGGGCGTGGCCGCAATCAGCCAGCAGCCGACTCTCTCGCCGCCGGAAGCGTATTCGCTCAAGGACGGCGTGGCCACGATCCCGTTCAGCCAGGTCGAGGACGGCCATTTGCACCGCTTCGAATACAAGGCCAAGGACGGCACCGTGATGCGCTTCATCATCATCAAGAAGAACGGCGGCGCGTACGGCATCGGCCTCGACGCCTGCGAGAACTGCGGCGACGCCGGATACTACGAGAAGGACGGCAAGATCATCTGCAAGAAGTGTGAGGTGGCCATCAACCTGGCGACCATTGGCTTCAAGGGCGGGTGCAACCCGATTCCGTTCCCGTACAAGACCGGTAGCGGCAAGATCACCATTCAGACCGCCGACCTGGACGCGCTGAGCGCCCACTTCCAGTAAGGCAGGAAGGGGTTTAGACCATGTTCTTTCTGAGAATGATCAGGCGCTCGTTCACCCGCCAGTTACGCAGGCGCCTGCTGATCGCGCTGACCGTGTGCCTGTCGGCCACGGTGTCGGTGTCGATGCTGGGCGTCGTGTTCGACGTGGGCGACAAGCTCAACGCCGAGTTGAGCACGTATGGCTCGAACATCACCGTGCAGCCGAAGTCCGATGCGGTGGTGTCCGACCTGTACAACATGGAGGGCGGCCCGCAGTCCGACGCGGACCCGACCTCGTTCCTGAAGGAGTCCGACGCGGCGAAGATCAAGACGATTTTCTGGGCGTTCAACATCACGAATTTCGCGCCGCAACTCAACGTCCACGCGCAGGTGAATGGCACGGCGGCGGCGGTAGTCGGCACGTGGTTCAACAAGACGCTGAAGCTCGCGTCGGGCGAGACCACCGTCGTGGGCGTCGACGGCATGCGCTCATGGTGGAAGCTCGACGGCAGCTGGCCGAAGGATGACACCGATCAGGGCGTGATCGGCACGACGCTCGCGCAGCAGCTCGGCGTGGGACGCGGCGATACGGTCACCTTGCGCAAGACCACGGCGGCCGGGAACACGCACGAGCAGAAGATTCGCATCACCGGCGTCTACGATTCCGGCGACGACGACAACAGTGCCGTCTACATCTCCTCGTCGGTGGCACAGGTGCTGTCGGACCTGCCGGACTCCGTCGACAAGATCGAGGTGAAGGCGCTGACAACGCCGGAGAACGATCTGGCGCGCAAGGCGGCCCAGAACCCCGCCGCGCTCAGCCAAGACGAGTGGGAGACCTGGTATTGCACGGCATACCCCAGCTCAATCGCCTATCAGATCGAGGAGGTCATTCCCGGCGCGGTCGCCAAGCAGGTGCGGCAGGTCGCCGCGCTGCAGGGCAACGTGCTGCAGAAGACCCAGGCCGTGATGATCCTGATGACGGTGCTGAGCCTGCTCGCCGCGGCCGTGGCAGTGGCCAACCTGATGGTCGCCTCGATCGGCGAGCGGTCGAGCGAACTGGCCCTGCTCAAGGCGATCGGTGCGACCGATGGCGCGGTGTCGCGCCTGATGATGGCGGAGACCGCGGCGATCTCGCTTCTGGGAGCCATCGTCGGCGCCGCTTTGGGCTCGGGCGTGGCGCAGATCATCGGGCAGGTGGTGTTCGGTTCGGGCATCACCATGCGCCCGATGGTGTTCGTGCTGGTGTTCGTGCTGCTGGCGCTGACCGTGCTGCTGGCATCGGCGTCGTCGATTCGCTCGATTCTGAGCCTCAAGCCGGCGGAGGTGCTGCATGGACGCTGATCGTAAGACGATGATGAAGGAGGCGTGCTGAGATGACCAATACCGGTATGTTCTTCAGGATGCTGTTGAGTGCGGTGTTCCGCAGGCGGTCTCGCGCGGTCATGGCCGTGGTGGCGTCGCTGGTCGGCGCCGCTACGCTGTTCTGTCTGGCGATGATCTGCATCGCCGTGCCGCAGCAGATGAATCAGGAGATGCGAGCCTATGGCGCTAACCTGATCGTGACGCCGCTCGCCGATTCGGAGAACGGCAAGTCCGGCATCGATGACGCGATGGTCGAGCACACCACGGAGATGGTGAGTGCCAAGGGCTCGGAAAAGCACGCCACGTACCGTTACGAGAACGTGCGCGTCAACGCGGCCCCGTACGTGATGGCCGGCGTCAACCCCGCGCAGGTCAGGAACCTCAACCATCATTGGGTCGTCGACGGCTCCTGGCCGTCCGCGGGCAAGGTGCTGGTCGGCCGGGACGTCGCCGATGCTATGGGCTTGAAGGTCGGCGGCAGCATCACCATCGGCTACCGCGCATCAGACAACGCCGCGTCCTCGGGACAGGCGAGCCAGTCCGGTACTGACGGCACCGATGGCACGGCGCAGTCCGGCACTGACGGCACGTCAGACGGCCAGACCTCGTCCGGCTCCACCGGCGCCCAGCAGACCCAGAACGGCCACGTCTCCAGCGACATCATGGACACGTCCGGCACCGAGTTCCGTGTGGCCGGCATCGTTGACACCGGCGGCAGCGAGGATTCGATCATCTACGCGCTGGCCGGCGACGTGGACAAGCTCACCGGCTCCACGCGCGGCGTGGACGTCATCGAATACTCGTCGGGCGCCTCGGATCTCACCGCGCTGGTCAACAGCATCAACGATATGACGTCGATGCATGTCAAGGCGCAGCAGGTCACCAAGATCACCGCTTCCGACACGCGCGTCATCACGATGCTGCAGACGCTGTTCTGGATCGTGTCGCTGGTTGTGCTGGTGTTCACGCTGGTCGGCGTCGGCACCACGATCAGCTCCATCGTCTCGCAGCGGCGCAACGAGATCGGTCTGCGCAAGGCGCTCGGCGCGAGCTCGCATGCCATCGGCGTCGAGTTCTATGTGGAATCGGCGGTGTATGGCCTGCTCGGCGGCCTGCTTGGCACTGCGACAGGCTATGGCATGGCCCGCTGGCTGTGCGCCACCGTGTTTGAGCGTTCCATCGGTTTCAACTGGTGGCTCGCCGTCGTGTCGGTGGTGTTCAGCGCGCTGGTCGCCGTCGTCGCATCCATCCCCCCGGTGCATCGCGCCACGCGCATCGACCCCGCGGTCGTGCTGTGCGAGGAATAGTTGGAATAGTTAAGGAATAATCATGGATATGCTGCTTGAACTCGATCATATTTCCAAGATCTACGGCGACCTGCATGCGGTCGATGATCTGAGCCTGACCGTTCCGCAGGGCGAATGGCTGGCCATCGTCGGCTCGTCGGGTTCCGGCAAGACGACGCTGATGAACATGATCGGCTGCATGGACACGCCGAGCAAGGGCTCCGTTTCGCTGGAGGGGCGCAAGCTGGAGGATCTGAACGCCGGCCAGCTCGCCGACGTGCGCAAGAACCTGATCGGCCTGGTGTTCCAGAAGTTCTATCTGGTGCCGCACCTGACGGCCGTCGAGAACGTGATGGTCGCGCAGTACTACCATTCGGTCGTCGACGAGAAGCAGGCCCTTGAGGCGTTGAAGAAGGTCGGTCTGAAGGACCGCGCCCACCATCTGCCGAGCCAGTTGTCCGGCGGCGAGCAGCAGCGCGTGTGCGTCGCGCGTGCGCTGATCAACAACCCGAAGCTGATTCTCGCCGATGAGCCCACCGGCAACCTGGACGAGAAGAACGAGAAGATCGTCCTCGACCTGTTCCGCCAGCTGCATGACCAGGGCACCACGGTCATCGTGGTCACCCATGACGCTCTCGTGGCGAGTTGCGCCCAGCGTGAAATCATGCTCAACCACGGCGTGCTCGTGGGCGAGAAGTGGAATGATAAAAATGCACATGATGCGTACGTAGCGGCCGGTGGCAAGCCTGCGTCCACCGGTTCTGACGCCGAAGGTGCGCAGCATGGCGATTCTTCCATTGATTTCATTGATCCTACCAAGGCGGCGAAGACAGGTGGTGACCATGAGTGACGGCAGCGCTCTGCAGCATGACGGGCTTGCGGACGGCGGTTCCCCGTCGAAATCCCGCACGCTGAAGAGCGTGACGGTGGCGGCCGCGGGACTGATCGCGGCGACCACGTTGCTGGCCGGTTGCGGCGAGCCCAAGGCCGCGCCGATGAACGACGAGTATGCCGGCAATTCCGGCGAGACCGAGAAGTCGCAGGAGAGCGAGTCCCAGTCATCGAGCGGCTCCGACAGCTCCTCCAAGCGCAAGTCCACGACCTCCGACAAGAAGGACACCGGCAACTACAAGGACGGCACCTATTCGATCAACGGCCAGTACGGGCCGGTCGGAGAGGATTCCATCGACGTGCACCTGACCATCGCCGACCAGAAGGTCGAGAAGGTCGAGATCGTGGGGCATCCGTTCACGACGATCTCCAAGAACCACCAGAATGACTTCGCCGAGGCAATCAATGGCGTGGTCGATGGCAAGCCGCTCAAGGACCTGAAGGTCGACAAGGTGGCCGGAGCCAGCTGGACGTCGGATGCCTTCAACAAGGCGTTGGAGGTCGCGCGGCAGGAGGCCTCGATTCAATAATCGCATGTCGGTTCGTATGGCGCTTGGGTGGCATGGCATGTCGCCCAAGCGCCATTGTCGTATAAGGGGCGTCGAGGCGCACGATATTACGATTATCATGTACGATTGTACATGTTGTTATTCGAATAACCGTGTGTTGTGCGATAAAATCATGATGTCATGGGATGCGGTGTCTCTGGCGGTGATGGGGGCCGCTGCATCGGGCGGAATCAGACGGTAGGAGGAATGATGGCTCAGGATTACCGCGAATTGGCCACGACTCTCAGAGGCCGTATCGATGCCGGTGAGTTCCGGCAGACCGGGAAGCTGCCCACCGAGGACCAGCTGATAGAGGAGTACCAGACCACGAGGTACCGCGTGCGCAATGCCATCGCGGTGCTCGCCGAGGCCGGCGACGTGTTCCCGGTGCGGGGCAGCGGCGTGTTCGTGCGCGAGGACCGTGAGGGCGATTACCTGTCGATCGGCACCACGCGCGGCATTTCCGCGGAGTACCCGCATCGCAAGGTGACGTCCGTGGTGCAGGAGTTGTCGCTGCTGCAGGCTGACTCCGTGCTGGCCAAGCGCATGCACTGCGCCGAGGGTGATCAGGTGTGGCGTGTCGTGCGTCTGCGGCAGGTCGACGGCAATCCGCTGGCATATGAGACGGCGTGGTATCTCAAGGAATTCGTGCCGTTCATCAATGAGCAGATCGCCGAGGGGTCGCTGTTCGGGTACGCGCGCAACGACCTCGGTCTGAATTTCGGCTTCGTCGACAAGGTGCTGTACGCGGGCAAGCTGGAGGCGGACGCGGCCCGGGTGCTTGGTCTGAACGAGGGTGATCCCGCGCTGTACCTGGAGGATGACTCGTTCCTGACCAACGGCCGTCTGTTCAACTCCTCGTTCATCGCATACCATTACGTCAACGCGAGGTTCTTCACGATGACCTCGATGCGCTGACGCGCGGCAGCCGGCTCCGCTCGTAAGGCCGCATGGCCGCCACGACCATCGACGAAAGGCGGACGACGATGTCCAAGATCATCCTGTTTGACGTGGACGGCACACTGGTCGACTACGACAACAACCTGCCGGACTCGGCCGTGAGGGCCATCCGCGCGGCCTTGAATTCTATCTGGAAAGCAACAACGGCCTGTTCGCCAGCGAGGGCTTCGAGGAGGGCGCGCTCGACGCCATCCGCGAGTATTCCGCCCGCAAGGGCAAGGAGAACGTCAATCGCCTGACCGTGCGCGAGGCGTTCCCCGACATGATCTTCGACGGTGAACTGTACCGGGACGACGTGAACAAGATCAGCTACGTGCTCGGCTCGTACCAGGACTTCCTCGACACCCGCGGGCGTTTCCCCGACCTCGAATCGGGCACGTGGGGCGGTAGGGGAGCGCCGGCGCTGTTCGGCGATCTCGGAGTCAAGGGCATCACCAAGGCCCATGCGATTGACCGGCTGCTCGCGCATCTCGGCGCGAATCGGCAGGACACCGTCGCGTTCGGCGATGCGGCCGTCGACATCCCGATGCTGGAGTACTGCGCGGTCGGCGTGGCGATGGGCAACGGGTCGGAGGACATCAAGGCGATGGCCGGCATCGTCGCCGGCGATGTGGAGGAGGACGGGCTCGCCCGCGCTTTCGAACGGCTCGGCCTGATGTGAGCCGTCGAAGTAAAAACGATTAATTTATTCGAATAAATTTTGACCACCGGCGTGTCGCAATCTTGACCAGTGAGCGCTGACAATGGCTGAATTATGCCGATAATCGGTGTAATAACAGCGATGTGACCATATTTGACAGGATTTCCATAATCCGTATACTAAAAGCACAAGTTATTCGAACAACAAAAAGTATATCGAATAACTGAAGGCTGAAAAGCCGTGCTGGAAGTACAACAGAAGATGCGGACTACGAAGTCCGCAGATGTCCAAGGAAGGACTCCTGTGATGAAGGAAAGGTTCACCAACGTCGCGCAGAAGACGCTTGACGTGTTCGTGAAATTCGCGAGCACCAAAGCCATCACCGCGCTCAAGGACGGCTTCGTGCTGTCCATGCCGATCACGCTCGTCGGCTCGATCTTCCTGCTGATCGCAAACCTGCCGATCACCGGCTACACCGATTTCATGGCCCGGATCTTCGGCAGCGATTGGAATCTGGGTCTCAACCAGATCAACAACTCCACGTTCAACGTGCTCGCGATGGTCATCGCCGTCGGCATCGGCTACTCCTACGCCCGCAACGAGAAGATGGACGGCATCTCCTGCGGCATCCTGACGCTGGTCTCGTTCCTCATCGTCTCGCCCTCCACGCTGACGGTCACCAGCGACACCATCAAGGCGCTGGGCGGCGACACCGCCACCATCTCCAACGTCCTGCCGAACACGTGGATGGGCGGCAACGGCATCATCTCCGCCATCATCATGGGCCTGATCGGCTCGTGGGTCTACACCACCTGCATCAAGAAGAACCTGCGCATCAAGATGCCCGACGCCGTGCCCGAAGGCGTATCGAACGCCTTCTCCGCGATGATCCCCGGCTTCTTCATCATGTGCTACTCCGCGATCATCTACCAGGTGTGCCAGGTCTTCGGCGGCGTTTCGCTGACCGAGCTCATCTTCAAGATCATCCAGACCCCGATGCAGGGCCTGACCGACAACTGGGCCGGTGCCATCATCATCGTGCTGCTCATGTCGCTGCTGTTCTGGTGCGGTCTGCACGGTCCGAACATCGTCTCCGGCATCATCTACCCGGTGCTCACTGCCAACTCGCTGGTCAACCAGAACCTCATGGACCAGGGCATCAAGGCCACGCAGGCCAACGGCGGCCACTATCTGGTGCCGCAGCTCATCGACTGCTTCTGCAAGTTCGGCGGCGTCGGCCTGACCCTCGGCTTCATCGTCGCGGCGCTGCTGGTCGCCAAGTCCGCCCAGGTGCGCGAGCTGTCCAAGCTGTCGCTCGCCCCCGGCATCTTCAACGTGAACGAGCCCATGATCTTCGGCCTGCCGATCGTCTACAACCCGATCATGCTCATCCCGTTCATTTGCGCCCCGCTGGTCGCCGTGATCCTCACCTACGGTGCCATGGTCATCGGCTTCCTGCCCGCCTTCGGCGCCATGCAGGTGCCGTGGACCACGCCGCCGATCATCTCCGGCTTCCTGCTCGGCGGATGGCAGGGCGTGGTGATCCAGGTGCTGATCTTCGCGGCCTCCATCGCCATCTGGTTCCCGTTCGTCAAGATGCAGGACAAGATCTGCCTCAAGCAGGAGCAGGACGCCGCGGCCGAGTAACCGTCAGGCCGCCGGCCGGCCACTGCGGCCGGCGACCGGTCCGCACGACACAACTTCAACCCAACCCCCTCAACAAGCCAACAAGTCAACAGCGCGGCCGCAAGGCCGCACCCCACGAAAGGAAACCATCATGCATATCGTCCTTTGCTGCAACCAGGGAATGTCCACCTCCATGCTCGTCAAGAAGATGCGCGAAGCCGCCGCCAAGAACGGTGTCGACGTGCAGATTGACGCCTACCCGATCTCCGAGATCGAGGAGAAGGCTCCCGACGCGGCCGTCATCCTGCTCGGACCGCAGGTGCGCTTCGAACTGAACCGTGTCAAGGGCCTGTTCCCGAACATCCCGGTCGAGTCCATCAACCCGCAGGACTACGGCCTGGTGCGCGGCGAGAACGTGCTCAACCACGCGATCGAGCTCGCCGGCAAGTGATCTCCCTCTCCCGGCGTCGCCCGATACGACGGTGCCGGGCATTCCCTCCCTCATTCCCCACCACCCAACCCCACGAATGACCGTCCGCCGCGAGCCGGTGACCGGCGCGGCGAACACCGACGAAAGGACAGTCCAATGGCGGACGCACCCGAAACCCTTGACATGGAAGTGCTGTGCATGCAGATGATCGTCGCTGCCGGCTCCGCGAAATCCGATTACATGGAAGCGCTGCAGGCCGTCAAGTCCGGCGACTATGAGACCGCCGCCGCGAAGATGAAGTCCGGCGACGAACAGTACGCGGTCGGCCACGAACAGCACGCGAAGCTGGTGCAGCAGGAGGCGGCCGGCGACCCGGTCACGATGTCGCTGCTGCTCACCCACGTCGAAGACCAGATGATGTCGACCGAGACTGTGAAGCTCATGGTCACCGAGCTCATCGACCTGTATCGAAAGCTCAACGGCTGAGGGCCTTCGGCGCACGACGCGCATATCACGTACGGCAAACACAAGTAAAGGAACAAGCATCATGGGATTTCCCGAGAATTTCCTCTGGGGCGGCGCGGTCGCCGCACATCAGCTTGAAGGCGCATGGGACGTGGACGGCCGCGGCCCGAGCATCTGCGACGTACTCACCGGCGGGGCGGCCGGCGTGGCCCGCAAGATCACCGACGGCGTGATCGACGGGCTCAACTACCCGAACCACCGCGGCATCGACTATTATCACACCTTCCGCGAGGACGATGCGCTGTTCCGGGAAATGGGCTTCAAGTGCTTCCGCACATCCATCTCCTGGTCCCGCATTTTTCCGAACGGCGACGAAGAGGAGCCGAACGAGGCCGGACTCAAGTTCTACGAAGAGCTGTTCTCCGACTACCGCGCCAAGGGCATGGAGCCGGTCGTCACCCTCTCCCACTTCGAAATGCCCCTGCACCTGGCCAAGATGGGCGGCTTCACCAACCGCAAGGTCGTCGACTGCTTCGTGCGCTTCGCCACCACGGTGATGGAGCGCTACAAGGACCTGGTGACCTACTGGCTGACCTTCAACGAGGTCGACAACCAGATGAACATGCACACGCCGATCTTCCCGTACACGAACTCCGGCATCATCCCCAACCCGGACGACACCCCGCACGAGGTGGAGCAGAAGGTCTGGCAGGCGATTCACAACGAGTTCGTCGCCGCGGCCATCGCGGTCAAGCGAGGACGCGAGATCAACCCGGACTTCCAGATCGGCTGCATGCTCTCCTTCGTGCCGATCTATCCGGAGACTTGCCGCCCGGACGACGTCATGCTCGCCCAGGAGCAGATGCGCAAGCGCTACCTGTTCGGCGACGTGTACGTGCACGGCGAGTATCCGCGCTACCTGCTCAAGTGGTGGGAGCGTGACGGCATCGACATCGCAATGGAGCCGGGCGACCTCGACGCCATCAAGGACGGCATCGTCGACTACATCTCCCTGAGCTACTACATGTCCGTAGCCGTCAGCTCGCAGGGCTCCACGCTCGACGCGATGGAGCACGGCCTCGACGGGCTGGTGCCCAACCCGTACATCAAGGCCACCGACTGGGGCTGGCAGATCGATCCGGTCGGCCTGCGCTACTCGCTGTGCGAGATGTACGAGCGCTGGAACAAGCCGCTGTTCATCGTCGAGAACGGCGTGGGCATGTACGAGACGCCCGACGAGAACGGCTACATCGCCGACGACTCGCGCATCGAATACCTCAAGAGCCACATCGCCGAGGTCAAGAAGGCCATCGACCTGGACGGCGTGCCCGTCATGGGCTACACGGTCTGGGGCTGCATCGACGTGGTGAGCTTCACCACCGGCGAGATGAAGAAGCGCTACGGCCTGATCTACGTGGACGGCGACGATGAAGGCCACGGCTCGTACAAGCGCAGCCGCAAGAAGTCCTTCGGCTGGTACCAGCACGTCATCGCCACCAACGGCGAGGAGCTGTAAACCCGAATCCCGCCGCGCGCGAGCAGACGCGGCGGGATGGCGTTACGCTCGGCGACCTGGTGCCTGGCAGCAAGGGCGGGGGACTGCGTTTCGCTGCGGCCACCATGGGCGTGCCGCTCGCCGACACGGTGGCGATCGGCGACAGCGACAATGATCTGACCATGATCGAGGTGGCCGGCATCGGCATCGCGATGGGCAACGGGGAGCAGTGCGCCAAAGACGCCGCCGATTGGGTCGCCGATGCGGTGGACGCGAGCGGCCTCGCGCACGCCTTCGAGCGGCTGGGCGTGGTGTAGCAGCCCCAGCCCGCGCACGGCACGGCTTTCCGGCAAGGAGCGTAATCCATCTGACTGTATTACGATGGAACATGATTCGTACACCGACGTCGGAGGTATCGCCGTTATGACATCCAAGCAGAACAACTATCTGCGCGAGCGTGAAAAAGCCAATGCGCGCTCGCCATTCTCCAAACGAACGCCGGAACGTGTGATCATGTGCGCCGGTGCCGTGTATTCGGTCGGCATGGCCATCTTCTTCGCGCTGTCGTACTTCGGCGTGATTTCCAGTACGTCCGAGGCCGCCCGGACGTCGGCTCAGGCTGTGACCGCGCTGAGCCGCAACAGCAGCAACACGGCGCTCATCATCCTGTACGCCATCGTGACGGCGGGAGTCGCCGCGGTGACCATATATATGGCCGTGAAGCACATGCAGCCCGGTCCGCGGTTCAAATGGACGGTCGGCTGGATGATCTTCGTGATGGTCTTCTCACTGTTCACCGCTGACATGGTGGGGCTGATCGCGTTCGGCGTGGCCTTCGGCATGTACATGACACGCGATTGGCAGCTGCTGCGTGCCGTCAACGCCGCGAACGCCGGCAAACGCTCGTCGAAGCGCTGACGCATGACCTCTGACACGACCAGTCAGCGTCGCGACGGGCAGGAGCTCGCCGCGGACGTCGACGCACTCGCCAACCAGGCGGTACTCGCCGACGTCGAACAAGAAGCGAAAAGCCGCTCCGGCAAGGATGCCGCGGACAGGCGGCTGCCGCTGATCGCCCGCATCTACGGCGTGCTCGTGCTGCTGCAGGGCGTCATCACTCTCCCCGTCATTGTGCTGATGGCGGGATATTCGGTGCATGAGATTCTCGACGGCCGTGTGACCGTCGACGTGCTGAACCTGACATTCATCCTCACATGCGCCCAGACGGTGGTCTCCAGCGCCAACGCGGCATGCCTGACCGTGCTGGGCGTGCTGCTGATCCGCAACCGACGGCGGTATTCCGCCTGGTGGTCGTATATCGTCATGATGGTGACGTTCGCCGAGGGACTGCTGTCGCTCGCATTGGACGGGTTGGGCGCGAATCTGCTCGTGCCGTCCATCCAGATGACCATACTGGTCGCGCTCGCCATAACCCTTGACCCGACTCTGCTGGAGGAACGGCGGCTGCAGCGCGCGCTCAAGCGCATGGATGAGCGCGACGAATACGAGGCGGCGCTCGCCAAGGGCATGGTTGGCCGCGACATGAGCGGCAAGGGCTATATCTCGCTGGATTTCTTCAACCTGTTCTGGATTTTCGTCATCGGCTGCATGATCGGGCTGGTGGTCGAGACGATATATCACTGGTATTACTACGGCGAATATCAGGATCGCGCTGGCATGCTGTGGGGGCCGTTCTCGCCGATCTACGGGTTCGGCGCCGGATTCATGACGATTCTGCTCAACCGGCTGTGGCGCTCGAACTGGGTGCTGATCTTCTTCTCCAGCGCTCTGATCGGCGGCGTGTTCGAGTACTGCTCCAGCTGGTTCATGGAGGTCGCGTTCGGTATCAAGGCCTGGGATTACACGGGCGAATGGCTGTCGATAGGCGGTCGCACCTCCGGCAAGTACATGGTGTTCTGGGGGATTATGGGACTTGCCTGGATCAAGTTCGTGCTGCCGTACCTGCTGAAGTTCATCAACCTGATTCCGTGGAAGGTACGGTATTCGCTGACCGCCGTGGTGTTCGTGCTGCTGTTCATCGACGGCATGATGACATTGATGGCGTTCGACTGCTGGTACGGGCGCATGGCGGGGCATGCGCTGGATTCGCCGATCACGCAGTTCTTCGCCGACCATTTCGGCAACGATTTCATGGCGAACCGATTCCAGACCATGTCCATCGACCCGTCCAGGGCAGGGCGCATGTAGGTCGTGGGCCGTGCGCGGGCGGGGCTGTGCCGAGCCGGGCCGTGCCGGGCCGGGCGGAGTGCAAGACCGCCCGAAGTCCTACACTGGTGCACCGGAAGCGCCTGGAGAAGGCGCGGGAAGGGTGGCAATGTCCAGCAAACTGGTGTTTCTCGATATCGATGGCACATTGGCCGACGAACGGCATGAAGTGCCGATCTCCGCGCAGGAGGCATGCAAGGCGGCCCGGTCGCGCGGCCACAAGCTGTTCATCTGCACCGGACGCTCGATGCCGAAGATCGAACGCGGCATTCTCGATCTCGGATTCGACGGCGTGATCTCGGTGGCCGGAGCGCAGGCGGACGTCAACGGGCGGGTGCTGTTCCGGCATGACATCGCGCCCGAGGCGATCGACGCCGCAACCGCGTATTTCGAACGGCACGGCATCGAGAACTACCAGTGGCAGGGCGCGGACGGCATGTACATCTCGTGCGGGTATGCGCGGCATCTTGAATCCAAGGGGTCGGCCGTGTGGAAGAACGGTCAGTTCGCGCGGTACTGGCATCTGATCGACGACATCGCGGTGCCGGACGGTTCCACGCTGGGGCATGTCATCCATGCGAGCAAGGGCTCGTATTTCTCCGGAGCGGATCCCGATGTGAGTTTTGATGACGTATCGCGTGATTTGGGGGAGTGGTTCACGCTGGTTCACGGCTCGTACGATGATATTTCGCCCAACAACGGCGAGTTGCTCATCAACGGCGTCGACAAGGGCACGGCCCTGTGCGATGTGGCGAAGGACCTCGGCTACAGCATCGCCGACACAATCGCGATTGGCGACAGCGACAACGACGCCGCGATGCTCAAGGCCGCGGGCACGTCCGTGGCGATGGGCAACGCCACTCACGGCATCGAGTGTTTCTGCGACATGACCACCACCGACATCCACGACGACGGTATCGCCAACGCCTTCGTCACCCTAGGCCTGATCTGATTCAGCGCGTCGCGGGGCGACTGCTGTCTTGCCCCCGCTGGCGGGCTGAGCCGTTAAGCAAACAGCGGAGCTGTTTGTAGGCGAAGTCGAGCTGACAGGCGAGCAGCAGAATGGTCGTGCGTAGCACATCCGTAGTTGCAGGGCCCGGAGGGCTGCCGCGTAGCGACTGGGGGGGGGTGGTCGTCAGTCAGCGCGCGCAAGATGCCGCCTGCGCGCAACGCCGTACTGGACATTGTCCGGTGTTCGCGTGTATCTTGGTAATGTTGCCCCTTTAGCTCAACGGTTAGAGCAGCGTCCTTTTAAGTCGTGGGTTGTGGGTTCGAATCCCACAGGGGGCACGGTTAAGTCCTTGGAAATCGGCGTTTCCGGGGACTTTTTGCTTGCCATTGACTTTCGACCCTGGTAGGGGCCTGATGGGAGGTGCTTCCTTCCGTCGATTCATTGCTCGTGTTGAAATCCAACATTCGGATATCATGAAAATTACCAATACCCGCCTGAAGCCGTGACTGCTGCTCTTACATGTGGCGGGTCTTTTCATCTGCGATATCAGAGGGGAGTGTGGCGATGGCGTCCATTACCGTATATCCAGCCACGCGCTCCGGTGGGCCGTCAGACAGAGCGGAGCTGATCCGGTGGCTGTAGCACATAGAGATGGTCTTGCCGAGCTTCCTCAATGGCTAAATGCGGATGCTCCGTTGGACTTGTCTTTTACCAAGCTATCCACGATTGGTTCTGCGTTGCAGATGCCGTTTGGTGCGTTGATGCGTTCCGTGGTTCCTGAAGCTCGTGAAGACGATCTGATTAGATATCGGACGATTAACAATCAGGGAGTCGAAGCGAGCCGGAATCTTCGAGATACGATTGTTACTATGCGCAATCGTCAGGATTGGGCGCGTGATGAGATGATTGCTCAAGGGTTCGGGGAGAATCTGCTGGTGGGCAGTGTGCCGTCTCGCGCAACCGCAGATGAACTGGCTTCGCATATCCGTGAAGGACTGTCTTTGACGGCCGGCTGGTGTCGGCATAAAAGCAATGCCGAACGGTTCCGCTTCCTGCGTGGCAAGTCTTCTGATGCAGGTCTTATGGTGATGGTCGATTCTCGGGTAGGCTCATCCAGCGCACGCCGTTTGGACGTGTGTGAGTTTCGTGCATTCGTGCTGTTGGATGACGTGGCTCCATTGATTTTCATCAACCGCAATGATTCCTCCATAGACGGCGGCAGCGGTGTCGAACGCAAAATCAATCAGGCAGTTATTCTGACAATTGTGGACGATGAGGCGGCATTCCGCGCGTATTGGAAGAAAATGATCGCAGACGGTGCTCACGTGCAGGATGTAGCGGATGATTGTGCGAGAAGGTATGGTCTGAGTGCTTTGGCGTTGACGATTCACGCTCATGGGCTTGGCCTGGTCAGTGACAGGGACGTGAGCCTGATTCGCACCCTGAGCGAACAGCATGTGATGGATGCGGAGACCGCTGGTTCAGGCGGTAATCAGAATCTGACGAACGCATCCCATCTGGACACAAGGTTCGTGCGCATGGTTCGCAACGGTGGCGAACGGGGCAGCCTGCCCTATTCCGATGGCTTGTCCCTGCTGGGTATAAAGTCCGTGCGCTCCATAAACCTACGTGAGTTCTATGACGCTAGCGGCGATCTCATTCCCCTGCCATGCCCCATTCAGCCGACACTCTGATCGCGTGCTGACGGCGCGGCGTATCGGTCATCGTGAGCATTTGTCGCATCCTTTGCTGTTCCATTCGTGTGCGTCATCGGCGTAACCACCTCGCGTGTGTCGCCCGGGACATTGAGACAGAACAAACGCAATGGCTTCCTGAGCCGTGGCTTCAATGGAGGGATTTAATCGTGTGTCGGCGCTGTTGCGGCAGCGAGGCGTTCCCTCTGGCGCAATTGCTGAAATGCCTGTATGATTGTCCTTATGTCGGACAATTCAGAGAATGCCGCTGTGGGGCATGGCGGCGAGAGAGACATGGCTCGGGATATTGAAGCGTCATCGATCACGAGTCATATCGATTTGTTCTTCGATGAACTGCATCGCATTGACGTGGCGTATTCGGATTACGCTCGCCGAGCCGGAGTGTCGGATAATGTGATGTGCATTCTGGACTACCTCAAGGACCATGATGGGGCGTCGCAGCGGGCGATCTGCGAGTACACGCTGTTGCCGCGGCAGACGGTCAACAATGTCATCGCATCGTTTGTGGCGCATGGGTTCGTGGAGCTTGGGGACGCCGAAGGCGATCGTCGGGTCAAAACGGTCCGTTTCACGCCTGCCGGGCGCAGATATTGCAACGGCTTGATCGCGCCGAGTCGCGCCGCGGAGTATCGGGCGATGAGCGAGCTTCCTGACGAGCTGCGCAGCGCGTTGCTCAAGGGCATGGGCGTCTACGGGCGGGTGTTCCGCAAACAGATGCATGACATTTCCGTGTAGTTTTTCCCGCCTCGGACTTCGCCACGCCGTATGGCTCAATTGTCCTACTTTGGGACAATACTGAGATATGAGCGTAGACGACTTCGCGAGGGGAAGGAAGAAGCATGCGGCTGGTTGTCCGTTTCATGAAGCCATACTGGGCGCTGTGCGCGGTGACGACGGTGCTGCTGCTGGTCGACGTCGTCGGCGCGCTGGTCATTCCCACATTCGCCGCGGAGCTGCTGAATGAAAGCGCGACATCCGCATCATTCAAGAAGATGACCATCACGGCGGTCGGCATGGGCGTGGCCGCGCTGATTTCCGGCATGTGCGCCGTGGCGGGCGGATGGTGCTGCTCGCAGCTGACCTCTCGCGTCGGCAAGGACATGCGCATGGCTCTGTACCGCAAATCCATGGATCTGTCGATCTATGATTTCCGCAATTTCGGTACGGCATCGATAACCACGCGAACGATCAACGACGTGGTCAACATCCAGATGGCCATGACCAATGTGCTGTGCATGCTGATGCCGGTGCCGATCATATTCATCATCGCGCTGACCCTGTCGTTCCGGCTCGACGTGACCCTGTCTCTGTGGCTGCTGGTGGCGATAGCCTTCGTGTGCGTCGTGGCGCTGTTCATCATGCGATCCGCGGCGCCGTTGTTCCGCAAACTGCAGAAACTGCTTGACCGCATCGGCGCCGTGTTGCTCGAAAACCTTACCGGCGTCCGCGTGATCCGCGCCTTCAACAAGGAATCCCATGAGCGGCGGCGCATGGACGGCACGTTCGTCGACTACGCCGATACGTCCATCAAGGCGAACCGGCTATTCGCGAACCTCGACGGCCTGTCGTACTTCGGCATGAACGCATTCATCGTCGTCGTGTATTTCCTCGCGGGAGGACGCATCAGCGCCGGAAACTTCCAAATCGGCGACATCACCGCCATCGTGGAGTATGCGATCATGGCGCTGTTCTATCTGATGATGGCGCAGATGGTGATCATCACCTTGCCGAGGGCGCTTGAATGCTGCGAGCGTGTGCGGCTGGTGCTGGACCACAGTCCGCAGATCGCCGACCCGGAGCCGGGCGCGGCGGTGGATATGAGCGGTCGCGGTCCGCTCCCGGACGGCGAGGTGCTGGCGTTCCGCGATGTGACATTCCGTTTCGCGGACGCGCAGGAGGACACGTTGCGACATGTCAGCTTCTCCTGCAAGACGGGCCAGACCACGGCGATCATCGGTGGCACGGGCTCGGGCAAATCGACGATCGCCATGCTCGCACTGCGGTTCCATGACGCCAATTGGGGAGAAGTCACCCTCGATGGCGTGGACGTGCGCAAGATGACGCAGCACGATCTGCGGCGCCGCGTGTCCTACGTACAGCAGCAGGCGTGGTTGTTCTCGGGGACGATTGCCGACAATCTGCGGTACGGAGACCGAGATGCCTCCGATGAGCGGCTGAATCATGCGATCGATGTCGCGCAGGCCCGCGAGTTCGTCGATTCGCTGCCGCAAGGACTGGAATCCCGCGTCGCGCAAGGCGGTACGAACTTCTCCGGTGGGCAGAAGCAGCGTCTGTCGATTGCGCGCGCACTGACCGGAGACACCCAGCTGGTGGTGTTCGATGACAGTTTCTCGGCGCTCGATTTCAAGACCGACGCCGCGCTGCGGCATGCGCTCGCCGCAGAGACGAACGGGCGTGCGGTGCTCATCATCGCGCAGCGCGTGAGCACCGTCCAGCACGCCGACCAGATCGTCGTGCTGTCGGACGGACAAGTGGCAGGCATCGGCAAACATGACGAACTGATGGCGGACTGCGAGGTGTACCGCGAAATCGTCGAATCGCAGACCAAGGAGCCGGCAATGGGAGAGGAGGCGTGACGAGAATGACAACGCAGAATGACGATATGACGGAAACCGTTGTGAACGCGGGCGACACGGTAAAGACCGACGACATCGAGCTCGAAGCGCCGAAGAACGCGATGGCCACAGCCCGGCGGCTGTTCGTGCAGCTGGGCAATCAGCGGGTGCGCCTGTGCGTGGTCGCCGCGTCGATTCTGCTGTTCACGTTTTTCCATATCGCCGCTCCGATGTACAGCGCCGTCGTGGTGGACTCGATATGGGATGCCGTGCAGGGCGCATGGCGTGACGGCGTTCCGTTCTCAGTAAGCTGGAACGCCGGCGGTATCGGCTGGACGATCCTGATTCTGGCAATCCTGTATCTCGGCGAGTGGGGCTTCTACTACCTGCAGTCCTATCTGATGGCGTCCGTGGCCGAAAACCTCAACCTGACGCTGCGCAAGCAGATCAGCGCGAAGATCCAGCGGCTTCCGCTGCGCTTCTTCGACCGCAATAAGCCGGGAGAAGTGCTGAGCAAGGTCACCAACGATCTTGACCGTATCAGCGAAGTCATGCAGACGGGGTTGCTGCGACTCATCACTGCCATCACCACGGTGACCGGCTCGCTGGTCATCATGGTCTACTACTCGTGGCTGCTCACGGTCGTGTTCCTCGTGTTCATGGCATTGAGCATGTGGGTAACCAAACTGGTCGCCCGCAAGAACCTCGAGATCGCGTCATTGCGTCAGGAGACCATCGGAGAGCTGACCGGCCTGGCCGAGGAATACTACAAGGGCCGCAACATCATCAAGGCATACAATCGCGAGGAAGACAGTGCGGCAGCGATGGAGGACGCCGCCGAACGCACCCGAAAAGCCGCGCAGCTCGCCGACTTCATCACGATATCCGTCAATCCTCTGATCCGCATGATCGCGCGGTTCTCGCAGATGGCGGTGATGCTGCTCGCCGGTTGGATGGTACTTGGCGGCCGCATGACCGTCGGCGTGGCGCAGGCGTTCTACCAATACATCAACCAGGTGTCCGAACCGCTGACCGAAGCCAGCTACATGATCAACTCGCTGCAGTCCGCGCTCGCGTCCGCCGAACGCACCTTCGAGCTGTTGGACGAGGAAGAGGAACGGCCCGACCCCCAGCCAGCTGACGCGGCGAAGATCGCTGAGGAGCCTGTGCAGGGCCGTGTGGTGTTCAACCACGTGAGGTTCGGATACGATCCGCAACGGCCGCTGATGAAAGACGTCAACTTCGTGGCCGAGCCAGGGCAGAAGGTCGCAATCGTCGGGTCAACCGGCGCGGGCAAGACCACGCTGATCAACCTGCTGATGCGATTCTACGAGATCGATGGCGGCGCGATAACGCTTGACGGCGTATCCACAGCCGCCATGACGCGAGGCGATCTGCGCCGCGAATTCGGCATGGTGCTGCAGGATACGTGGCTGTTCGGCGGCACCGTGGCGGAGAATCTCGCCTACGGGCGGCCCGATGCGACCCGCGAGGAGATCATCGCGGCGGCCAAAGCCGTGCGCGCCGACTACTTCATACGCACGCTGCCGCACGGCTACGATACCGTACTCGACAACGAGGCCGGGAACCTGTCGGTCGGGCAACGCCAGCTGCTCACCATCGCCCGCGTCTTCCTTGCGGACCCGCCGATCCTGATACTCGACGAGGCTACCAGCTCCGTCGATACCCGGACCGAGGCGGAAATCGGCAAAGCCATGACAAGACTGATGGCAGGACGCACCAGCTTCGTCATCGCGCACCGGCTGTCGACGATCCGTGACGCGGACCTGATTCTGTATATGGAACATGGTGACATCATCGAGCACGGCAACCATCATGAACTGTTGGAACGCGGCGGCCGTTACGCCGCACTGTACAACAGCCAGTTCGCGTGACACGTCAAGGCTCATCGACGGGCGATCATGCCGGCGATGAGCCTATGCCTCGCGGTCGAGCGGAGGCAACTTGTGCAGGGCCCGCACGATGTCGCATTGGTCGCGCAGCGTGCCTTCGTCGGCGCACATCGTCGGGTACCACATGCGTTTGCGCAATGTGGACTCCGCCCTCAACAGCATTCCGTCATCGCTGGCGTACTGAAAATGCAGATGACTGAGCAGGCCGCCGCTCGCCAGCGCAGCCCGTTCGGGCATCGGATCCATCGCCACCAGCACACTGAACGGGCAGCCTGCCGGCGCGTCCGTCGCATGAAACACATAACAGGGTTTGCCCTCCAACCCCTTGGCGATGGTCCGGTCAAGCCGATACCGGTAGCGGCCCAGTGAACGATCCGGTCCCACCAGCCAGTCGATGATGAATCCGTCGGCCTCGTCGGCCGCCGTTTCGACGCCGGCGCTCTCCTGCCGCGGCGCCCCGTGGCGAGGCGCCATCCTCCGAATCCGCATCGGCCTGACGGTATCGGAACGAGCAATCGCGCAACCGTATGATCACATCGCTCATAGTACACCGCCGATGCTCAGTGCCAGCGGGATCGTGCAGACCGCCATCGCCGCCCAATCAAACCAACGCTGTGAATCTCCGTTATGCAGGTATGCCGGCCGGGCCGTCCCAATCCCTTGGTAAGTGCCGCGACCGACAGGTCATGCGAGACGATCGTCGCGTTCATCAACAGCGGAACCAGCACGAACTCCAGCGACTGGGCCGGATGCCGCAGCAGCGCGAGTCGGCCGGAGACAAGACCGCGAAGGGCCATCGCGTCGCGGGTTCGCCGGTAGTCCCGCCCGATCGTCGGAAAGAACCGGATGACCACCATGCAGGGGATGGCCACCGATTCGGGCACGCGCATACGACGCAGCGCGCACACGAATTCGCTGACGCGCGTGGTGGAGAACGCGTAGGCACCGGTGATGAAACAGGGCATCATCATGCGAAGCCCCACGGAAAACAGCCCGACGACATGTATCCAGGCGTCGGCGTCAGAGCCGGAGGCTGACGCGGCGCCCGAAGCCCCGCCGTGTCCAGCGTCGCCGCGTCCGACCACAATCCCCACCCCAGCAGAACCGCATAGCAGGCCGTCAGCCGCAGTCCCATACGCCAGCGTCCGGCAAGGAACAGCGGCGTGAGGAACAGTGCCGTCAGCAGCGCTTCGGCTCGCGCATCCGCGTGGAAGAACAACAGCGTGTTGGCGAGCAGCATCAGATACAGTTTCGCCCGAGGGCCGAGGACGACGGCCGCTGGCGCGGGAGCGGACTTGGATCTGCTCATGCCGTCTGCGCCGGCTGCATATGCGCCGGTTCGCCCCGCATGGCTGCTCTCGAATGTTGCCCGTGAATTCATGATGTGTCGGTGTCGATGTTCGCGAACACCACGTAGCTGATGAGGATGCCGATCTTGCTGGAGTATTTGCCGGCTTTGGCAATCAGATCGGCGACCAGCGCGAAGTACAGCGCGGAGAACACGCCGATGTTGATCAGATCGGGGATGTCAGCTTGCCGGAGCGGCTCTGGCGTGCGGTGCCGGCCTCGGCGGGGCTTCCCGCCTGTGCGGTCGGGCGGGCGCGCCAGACAAACTGCGCCGATTGCGATGCCTTGCCTAGATGCGTGGGCCGGGGCGCCACAATACGGGTTGAAATAGCCGAAATCCGCAATTCCCCGTGTCAAATCGCCGTTTTGTGGCCCGAAAACGGCGATTTGACACGGGGAATTATCAAGAACGGCTATTTCAACCCGTGTTTTGGTGAAGTGCGACACCGCGATGGAGGGGCGCGGAAAAAGAGAAAGCCCGGCGGGGAAGCCGGGCTTGAGAGAGAAGAGAAGAAGGGGTTCAGTTATTGCGGCCTTGCGGTCGTGATTACTATATAAACGCATGTTTCGGGGCAAGTCATGTGGTTTACCTGAAAAATTCGTGTGAAACCCTGCGTATTTGGCTGAGATGACATAATATTTGGCCTTCCGCAGTATTTTTTCTGCCGCAGCCGTCCCGTTGATGCACGATGGTGAGGCCGGCTCCTACAGTGGTCGGCATGTCATGCACCACATTGCTTATCGGAAAATCAGCCAGCTGCAGCGGCGCGACGATCATCGCCCGCAACGATGATTCCGGCTCCGGCCGCTACGATCCCAAGCGGCTCGTGGCCGTGGCTCCGACGGACCAGCCGCGCCACTACCGCAGCACGCTCAGCCATGTCGAGATCGACCTGCCGGACGACCCGTGCCGCTACACCATCGCGCCGAACGTGCTGCCGAACCGAGGCGTGCTCGCCGAGGCCGGCGCAAGCGAGCGCAACGTGGCGATGAGCGCCACCGAAACCATCGCGGTGAACGAGCGCGTGCTCGCCGCCGACCCGCTGGTCGAGCTCAGGCCAGCCGAAGGCGTGCCAGGAGAGGCCGGCTATCGGCCGGAGACCCCCGGCGGCATCGGTGAGGAGGACATCATCACGCTGGTGCTGCCGTATGTCTCTTCGGCCCGCGAGGGTGTGGAACGGCTCGGCGAGCTGCTGGAACGGTACGGCACCTATGAGTCGAACGGCGTGATCATTTCCGACGTGGACGAGATCTGGTATGTCGAGACAATCGGTGGGCACCACTGGATTGCGCGCCGTGTGCCCGACGACTGCTATGCGACGATCCCCAACCAGCTGGGCATCGACGACTTCGACTTCTCCGACGCGTTCGGCGAGCGGCGGTTCTTCATGTGCAGCGCGGACCTGCGCGAATTCATCGATCGGCACCATCTGGGCCGTGCCATGCGGCCCGCGCAGGGCGCCGGTTTCGGCGTCGCCGCCGTGCTGCAGGACCACATCAACCCGCGTGTGGTGTTCGGCACCAGCACCGTCAAGGACCATATCTACAACACGCCGCGCGCCTGGTACATGCAACGTCACCTGAACCCGAGCGAGGATTGGGATTCGCCCGCGGCCCGCTACACGCCGACCTCCGACGACATCCCGTGGTGCCGGGCGCCGGAGAACAAGGTGACGGTCGAGGACATCGACTTTCTGATGTCGTCGCATTTCGAAGGCACGCCTTTTGACCCGTACGGAACGCTTGGTACACCGGAAAGCCGGCATCGCTACCGTCCGATCGGCATCAACCGCACTGGTCACATGGTCGCGATCGAACTGCGGCACGACGTGCCGGCCGCAGCGGCGGCGGTGATGTGGATCGCCTTCGGTTCCGGCCCGTTCACGGCGGTCGCACCTTTTTATGCGAACGTGGACGACACTCCGGCGTATCTGCGCGACACCACGCCCGAGGTCTCCACCGACAACCTGTACTGGACGAACCGTCTGATCGCCGTAATTGCCGACGCGCATTGGTACGAGACGCGCAACGCGATCGAATACTATGGCGAGCAGGTGCGGGCGTTCGGGCGCCGGCTTGTCGAAGAAACGGATGCGGTGCTCGCCGATGCCGAAGCCGGGGACATCCGCGCGGCGCTCATGGCTGCGAACGAGACGATGGCCGGGCGTCTGCAGGATCTGACCCATAAGCTGCTCGATAACGTGCTGTATACGTCGAGCAACCTGATGCGCAACTCGTTCGCCATGTCCGATAGGTGGGTCTGAGAGGTTTGTCACACTCCCTTGTCGCAGCGAACGGTTCTCAATAAGAAAGGTGCGAGTCCGTGTGACGGGGGAAATGAACATGAAAACAGCAGAAAGCCCGGAATTCCGGGCTTTCTGCGCAATGTTCGCTTGTTCGAAAATGTGCGGAATCCTCGCACCTTTCTTAATGAGAACCGTTCGCTGCTACCTCATACGTCTGCGCGTGGAAATCACACGTCACGGCGGTGCCGTCGGCGAAGACCGAGCGCTGCACCAGCGGGTCGCCGCCGACAAGGTCATGCCGCACGAGCTCCTGCATGCCGACGCGCCGGTGCAGCCCGGCCACGACCGCACACCGCTCGATGTCGTTCTCGGTACGGGCGCGCAGTGCGGCATTCATATCACCGTCCATGCCGGCATATGCGGCGTCACGGATCAGGTACGGCGCACCGCCGTTGAGCAGCGCGTACAGCATGTAGTCGTCGCCACCGGCCACCCGATCCATCATCCACGGCTGGATCACGCAGTCATGGTAGACGAGGTTGTACAACGGCACCGGGATGCCGTGCCGAGGCGCGTCGGGGGAGCGCATCTGGAAGTCGTACGGCGCGTAATGGCAGAACACCAGGCTCGGCACCGCCCAGTCGGACACCTCCTCAGACGAGGTGAGAATGCCGTGCGCCAGCAGGTATTCGAAGCATTCGGCGCGGCGCTCGTAGCATTCGCGGCGGGTCATGCGGTGCTCGGGATGCGAGCATTCGTCGCCTTCATTGCAGGTGAACACGTCCAGATACGCGCAGTCCAGCGCGATGCCGTGCGTGGCGATTTCACTGAAGTTGCGGCGCACGTAATCCGGCGCAAGCTCGGCGCACAGGTACGTTTGGCGCCCGCCGGCCCACATCGCGTGCTCGGGCATCGTGCCGTCCGCCAGTCGGATCGCATTGCGCGGGTCGAACGTGCGCGCGGCGAAGTAATAGTCGCGGTATTGGTCATGCGTGCCGAACAGGTCTCCCTGCTCATGACAGGCGTCGACCAGCGATTTCATGCCCTTCCAGCCGCCGGCCTCGCGGCATGCGGGCAGATAGTCGGGATGGCCGTTGTCGTAGCCGGGCTGCGCCCAGCCGTCCAGATGCAGGTACAGCCGCCCGGCACCCATTTCGTGCAGCGTGCGCATCTGCCGTTCGCGCTGCGCGAACGTGACGAGCGAATCATTCTTGCCGGGCTGCGCGGGATCATAGAACGACGAGTCCGGCTGAACCTTCGTCTTGATGCCGACATGCACCCATGAACGGCCGAGCAGGTCACGCACCGACGGGTTGCGCGCCGCCTTCTCCGCCAGCGTGCGCAGCCGGCCGCGTTCGTTGACGTAAGCGCGGTACGTCTTGCAGACGGCGGTATGGTCGGCGTGGTCGAGGAGACGATATCGCACGACACGGCGGTAATCCATGCGGCCGAGACTTGGCTCGAACCACATTCCGACGTGCGTGTACGGTCCGCCGGCCGGATGGTCGATGTCATATCCTGCGTTCCACGGCGTCTCGCAGATGGCGATGTACGCATGCCCGTCGCTGCGCAACTGCGCGAACCAGGGCATGTACCCGCCCGCAGTCTCGAACCGCCCGCCGAAGGAGACCACATCAGTGCCGACCTCGGTAGGCCAGTTATTCGGTATCATCACGCCCTGCTCGTGGGTGATGAGCGTCACGTCATGCGCGTCCGCATGGTCGAAGGACAGCGGCGCAGGCCAAAGCACCCTGTCGATGCGCGGCTCGGCCCCACACTCGCGCAGTGGCACCCATTCGCATAGCACGTCACCGCTCGACCGCTCGATCCAGATATACGTCTCAAAAGCGTAATCCGCACCCGCGAACCCGGCGAACACGCTGCGCACGCCGACTCCGGTGCCGGTCTCGATCCGCTCATGCGTGACGGTAGCGGCGCCGGCGAACGAGAATGAACGATCCTCGCGCGTCAGCTGCGGCTCTATGCCGTCGCAGCCGCTCCAGGTCGCACCGTCGCGGCTGAATGAGAACCGCAGCGTCGTCTCATCGAAGCGCAGCATGGTTCCAGACATGGTGAATTGCATCATGGACGTTCTCCTGATCGGTGATAGAGGGGCGAATATCAGCTGGCAGCCCCGCCGCGCGGCACGTCAGTTGAAGCCGACGACCTTCTCTGCGACGACATAGCCGCGTCGGATCACCCAGCGCCCGACAGACCCACGCAGGTTCAGCGCGCGCGACACCAGCTTGCGCCGCACGTCACGCCCGATGGCCGGCGACGCCTTGTCGATGTCCGCCCACAGTTCGTCCTTGAGACGGTAGTTTGCCTTGTCTTTCGACAGGATCAGGAACACCGACGTGACCGAGCTTTCGATCGCGAGGAAATGAATCATATAACGGTATAGGCCGTCCGGCACGGTTCCCGGTTCGGGAGTGGCCTCCACCATGCGTTGGTTGACGAGCCGCAGCTGCGCGACGCGGCGGATCATCACGTCGGTCTGTACGCTCTGCCCCTCGCGCCCGATGAAGTAGTGGTAGAACGGGATGTCCATGTACAGCATCGACTTGACCCACGGGAACGGCTGGTATGCGTAGATGAAATCGACGTAGAACGTGTGCTCGGGCAGCTGCATGCCGGAGTCGCGCACCACCTGGGTGCGGTAGATCAGCGCGTGCATCAGTATGTATTCGGCGACGCCGAAGCAGCCGAGATCGTCCCAGCCGAGCACGGTGTTGGTCGCCATCGCATGACGGAAGTTCACTGTGTGCTTGACGCGCTTGCCCACCTTGTCGTACACGTAATTGGTGACGATCATGTCGACCGGATCCGTGGCGACGCGCTGCACCCGCAGCGTGCCCATGAGCGTGTCGATGGAGGGCATGTCCACCCAGTCGTCGGCGTCCACGACCTTGACATACATGCCGGTCGCGTTGGCGATGCCGGTGTTGACCGCGCCGCCGTGGCCCTTGTTGACCTGGTGGATTGCCCGCACGTTGCCGGGCCAGCGCCGCTCGTACATGTCGGCAAGTTCCGGGGTGCCGTCCGAGGATCCGTCATCGACGATCAACACTTCGATGTCGCTGTTGTCCGTCGCGGAGAGCAGCGACTCCACGCAGCGCTCCAGATACGTTTCCATGTTGTAGGCGGGCACCACGAAGGTGAGTGTTTTCGACGATTGTTCCATAGTTCCTCGTTATACAGGTGTCGCGGGGATGACGTGCGACACGTCGCCTCGGATGTTGCAGCGAGTCTAACCTCTACAAGCAAAGCTATCACTAAGCGGCGTTCAGGCAAGTCCCGTCGTCCGTTCCGCCGTTTTTTGGGCTTCCGGCTTGTGCGCGGTTCTGATGATCAGTCGGCGCTCGCGGGCAGGTATGCCGGTTCGTCCGGTTCGGCGGTCTCGACAGGAGCGTCCGGCTCGTCCGGGGCCGTTGTCTCGCTCCGCTCTTTGTCTCGACGTTCTTTGTCTTCCTTGGCTGCGAGCTGCTTCGCCTTCTGGCTCTCGAACCGCAGGATCGGCTTGGAATCCAGCCGGCTCAGGCCGTGCCATGCGAGGTCGACGACGTATGCGGCGAGCTGCTCCTTGTTGACCTTCGGCCGGTCCGCCCAATATTGACCGGTGAATACGGTCATGCCGACCAGCATCTGCGCATAGTATGGCACGCCCTTGGCGGAGAGCTTCCGGCGTTTGAACGCGGCGGTGAGCAGATCCTCCACGCGCAGGCTGATGTCGCCCAGCAGCGAGTTGAACGATCCGGCCGGGTCGGTGGTCGGCGAGTCGCGCACGAGCACTTGGAAGCCTTCGGAGTTCTCCTCAATATAGGTGAGCAGGGCGAGTGCCGCGCGCTCCACGATCTGGCGGGGATGCGCCTTGGTGTCGGACAGCGCCTCGATGAGCGCATTGGTCAGCTCGCGCATCTCACGGTCGACGATTACCGCGTACAGTCCCTCCTTGCCGCCGAAATGCTCGTAGACGATCGGCTTGCTGACCTTCGCGTTCGCGGCGATCTCCTCGACACTCACCGCCTCGAACCCCTTGGATGCGAACAACGCTCGCCCCACGCGGATGAGCTGTTCGCGGCGTTGCAGCGCCGTCATTCTTGCAGTATTGGCCATGAGCTCCAGTGTAGTGGTCGCGGTGCCTAGCGCCTATACCCCCCCGAAATGTTGTCGGGGTCTACGTTTTCGCGGTAGGTCGTGCGGCTGAGGAGAGTCGATCATGAAGACGTATGTGGCCCCGTCGATGACGGCGAGCGAGTTCGACAACCATGACATCGTGTCGTGCGTGTCCTGTTTGATACGTGTTTTCGGTGGCGGTCGCGAGTATTACCACGATGAGGGTGGGGCACCATTGCCCGACTTGTTCTATGTTGAATATCATGGGACCGCTGGCAATCCGGTGCCGTCTGGTATGCCGCTTTATGCATTGGTGGCAGATTTGCCTATACCAGCGTCTTCCCCGGTTCGATATGTAGGGACGACTCAGGGGCAGCGTCTGTGCCAGCAGCCCAATTAGTCGTCGACTTGGCTGCAACAATGCGACGTATGTGGTATTCCGGCCGCTGTCCGTTGCGGTTTTTAGGCTGGAGCCATGGATACGAATCTGATTATCGGCATTGTCGCCGCAGTGGTGATTGTCGTCCTGCTCATTGTGTGGGGCGTAGTACGCGGCAGGTCGCGTAAGAACGAAGTCGTCGGCCGGCCGGCGGAAACCGCAACATCGCCGCGTCAGGCGGGTCGTGCGGGTGAAGAATCCGAGACGGTCGCCGCAACAGTTGACAGGCAGCTCTCTGCTCCCGAAACCGAGGGCGAAGCCGCCTCCCCTCGAAGTGAGGAAGAGCGTAAGCCGGTCGAACCGACGCAGGCCGCCCCGGTCAAGCCGGCGGCTCCCGCATATGATGTACCGGAAAAATCCGGCTCGCGCATTCAGCGGCTCAAGGCGAAACTTTCCAAGTCCTCGAATCCGTTCGGCAAGGCGTTGTTCAACATCCTCACCAAAGACAACCTCTCCGAATCCGATTGGGAGGACGTCGAGGACACGCTGCTGCTGGCCGATGTCGGTGCCGAAGCAAGCGAGCAGCTAGTCGGCGAATTGCGCCGCGATGCGCGCATCACCGGCAAGGCAAGCCCCGACGAGGTGCGCGCCACGCTGCGCGACAACCTGCTCGACCTGGTCGGCCGCGACACCGACCGCCGTCTGAACGTCGACAAGCCGGACGCGCACAAGCCCGGCGTCATCATCATGGTCGGTGTCAACGGCACCGGCAAGACCACCACGGCCGGCAAACTGGCCCGTCTGTTCGTCTCCGAAGACAAGAAGGTCGTCATGGGCGCGGCCGATACGTTCCGTGCCGCCGCAGCCGACCAGCTCGAAACCTGGGGCGCCCGCGTCAACGTGCCCGTCGTGCGCAGCGACAAGGACGGCGCCGACCCGGCATCGGTCGCGTTCGAGGCGGCGGCCCGCGCCAAGGAGGACGACGCCGACGTGCTCATCATCGACACCGCCGGCCGCCTGCAGAACAAGTCGAACCTGATGGACGAGCTCGGCAAGATTCGCCGTGTCACCGAAAAGAACCTGCCCGTCGACGAAGTGCTGCTCGTGCTCGACGCCACCACCGGCCAGAACGGCATGGCGCAGGCGAAGGTGTTCGCCGAGGCGATCGGCCTCACCGGCGTCGTGCTCTCCAAGCTCGACGGCTCCGCCAAGGGCGGCATTGTCATCTCCGTGCAGAAGGAGCTCGGCGTGCCGGTCAAGCTCGTCGGCCTCGGCGAAGGACCGGACGATCTCGCGCCCTTCGACCCGGAAGGATTCGTCGACGGCATTCTCGCGTGAGGTTGTTCGCAAACCGTCGGACATGAACCCTGCAAGCCGGCAGTCCACAACGTGGACAGCCGGCTTTTGCATTCCGGAACCGTTGCCTGCGCCGGAATCCGGCCGAAAGCCAAGACCCGCGTCATCGCGCTTTACATGAGCGTAACGTGCCGTAACGTGTTGAAAACTCAGCGAGCGTTGCATATCGTTGTGTTGATTCCCCCTATCAGGGGATGTCAGATGAAGTGGTAACGACCCGCTTCCCGCGCGGTCAAGATGCGCGGCGGCGGGAACGAACAAGAGAGGAAGGTAACGATGGACTCCGGTAATACCGCATGGATGCTCACATCCGCAGCCTTGGTTTTCCTCATGACGCCTGGCGTGGCGTTCTTCTATGGCGGTATGGTGCGCGCCAAAGCCGTGCTGAACATGCTGATGCTGTCGGCGGCGGCCCTGTCGGTCACCGCGGTCGTATGGACGCTGTGGGGCTGGTCGATCGCATACGCCGGCAGCAGCATCGGCGGCATTTTCGGTGACCCTGCGACCGGGTTCCTGCTGAAGGACACGATGGTGTTCGACGCCGGCACCCGTCAGTACACGGCCGCCGGTCTTGCCGCGAACGGCAACAAGTACCCGAGCAGCGTGGACGTGTCGTTCCAGGTCACGTTCGCGATGATCACCGTGGCGCTGATCTGCGGCGCGATCGCCGAGCGCGTGAAGTACAGCACGTGGATGCTGTTCGTGGCGCTGTGGGTCACGTTCGACTACGCGCCGATGGCGCACATGGTGTGGAATAACGGCCTTCTGAGCGCAAAGGGCCCGATCTCCACCGCGATCGGCGCCGCGGCGCATGATTTCGCAGGAGGCACGGTCGTTCACATCAACGCCGCAATGGCGGCCCTTATCATCGTGCTGATCATCGGCAAGCGCAAGGGTTTCGGCACGCAGCCGATTCGCCCGCACAACGTGCCGTTCGTCATGCTGGGCGCGTTCCTGCTGTGGTTCGGCTGGTTCGGCTTCAACGCCGGCTCGGCGTTCGCGGCCAATGGCACCGCTGGCTATGCGTGGATGAGCACGACCGCGGCGACCGCGGCTGCCATGCTCGCCTGGGGCTTCACTGAGAAGATCCGCACCGGTCATTACACGGCTATCGGCGCGGCCTCGGGTATCGTCGCCGGTCTGGTTGCCATCACCCCCGCGGCCGATGTGGTGTCACCGTTGTGGGCCATGGTCATCGGCGCGATCGCCGGCGTTCTGTGCTGCTTCGCATGCGGCCTGAAGTTCAAGCTCGGCTATGACGATTCGCTCGACGTGGTGGGCGTGCATGGTGTCGGCGGTTTGACCGGTACCGTGCTCATCGGCTTCTTCGGCGAGGGCACTGGTCTGCTCGCCGGCGGCGACTGGCGCCAGCTGGCCGTGCAGGTCATCATCGCCCTGTGCGCGATGCTGTACTCCGGCGTGGTGACCGCGATTATCGCGTTCGCGCTGGAGAAGACCATCGGCTGGCGTGTGACCGAAGCCCAGGAGGTCGGCGGCATCGATCTGGCCGATCAGGGCGAACGTGCCTATGATTTTGCTGGTACTGCCAGCTCGGTTCTCAAGGAGGTGAGGTGAGATGAAGCTCATCACTGCCATCATTCAGCCCCATAAGCTCGATGACGTCAAGGAGGCGCTCGCCGCTGCGGGCGTGCATGGCCTGACGGTCTCGGAAGCCAACGGTTACGGCCGCCAGCGTGGCCACACCGAGGTGTACCGCGGGGCGGAATACACGGTCGATCTGATTCCGAAGATTCGCGTCGAGGTGCTGTCCGATGACGCGGACGCGGAGACCCTGGTCGGCGTGATCGTCAAGTCTGCCGGTTCCGGCACGATCGGCGACGGCAAGGTGTGGGTCGCCCCGCTCGATTCCGTGACCCGCGTGCGTACCGGCGAGACCGGCTCCGCCGCGATCTGAAAGCGGCCCGTGGTTCGGCGCTTTCCGCCGGACGCGGGTTATCGGTAAGACAAGTCCCCGCACGCCGTCACCTGACCATGCGGGGACTCTTTATATATATATCGACATCCTTGCCTCCGGTGGCGGAGGGCAAGGATTGAAATTGCTCCCGCTGGCGGGAGCTGACTCGCGTAGCGAGACTGAGGGTGGTCTTGTGCACCCGGGTGGGTTTGACCACCTCCAGTCGGCTCCACCGACAGCCCCCGCCTGCGGGGCGGAATTTGGCGAAGGTGGTGTGTCTTGAGTTCGGCGGTCGATCATCTCAAGCAACGGTTCATGGACATGAGCCAGCCGGATGCTGACGGCGTGTACCGGGGTGGCTCCGCGAAGCGCCGGGCGCGAACGGAGCTCGCCATGGATTGCCTGCGCCGCCTGTGGAGTGACGCGGTGGCCGCGGTGCCGTTCGACGTGCCGTCCACCGGCATCGGATTCGGTGCGGTCGGTTCGCTCGCACGGGGGCAGATTGGCCCGAGCTCCGACCTGGATCTGGTCATCATCTATGAGCCACATACGATCAACGACCAACAGCTCAATGAGCTGGCCAACAAACTGTGGTATCCCCTGTGGGACAGCGGTCTTGACCTCGATCAGTCGGTGCGCACGCGGCAGCAGTGCGAGGCCGTGACCGATTCCGATCTGCCGGCCGCTATGGGTTGGCTGGATGTCAAGCCGATCGCCGGCGATACGGCGCTGATTTCGGCGACGGCCACGTCGATTCTGGAACGCTGGCGTCGAGCGGTCCGCAAGCGGCTGCCGGAACTGCTGAATTCGGCGCGCAAGCGACTGGACGAGTTCGGACGACTCGCCTACCTGAACCAGCCCGACATCAAGGAGGCGCGAGGCGGTCTGCGCGATTCGGTGCTGGTCTCCGCGTTGACTGTGTCATGGCTTGCCGACCGACCGCACGGCCGGTATGACGACGAGGTCGAGGCGTTGCTGGACGTGCGCGATTGCATTCATCTGGCTGCCGGCAAGGACGCGAATCGGCTGCTCGCCCCATATCAGGCGCAGGTGGCGGCGATGCGGGGTTTTGCCGACCCGACACTGCCGCCGGGGGAGCGGGAGGCGCGTTCCATCGGGGACTTGCAGACCCGGCTCGCCCGCATAGGCCGACAGATCGCGTTCGCGCTGGATTCCACGGCGTCGCGTGCCGAGCATTCGCTGACGCATGAGCGCCCGCGTTTCTCGTTCTTCCAGATGCTGTCGCCGCGCGGTGGAGGCAGGCGAGAGGCTCCGAAGTTCGAACAGGTCGCGCCCGGCGTGGCCAAGCACGAGCAGGAAATCGTGCTGGCTCCGGGCGTGGAACCGGAGCCGGACCGGTATCTGCCGTTGCGCGTGGCCGCGGTGGCTGCCGAGTTCGAGCTGCCGATCAGCCCGGTCACCTTGCAGAACCTGCGGCGCTGCCCGATCCGCGATTCCGTGTGGGATGATGAGTCGCGCCAACTGTTCGTGCGTCTGCTGGCCTCCGGGCCGGCGCTCATGCGCGTGTGGGAGGAACTGGATTTCGTGGATATACCCGGTCGATGGATGCCTGAATGGCTGGGCATACGCAATCGCCCGAGCGCGTCTGCAGCGCACCGGTATACCATCGACCGGCACAGCGTCGAGGTGACGTCACGGCTCGCGCGGGTTTCGGCGGCGCGAGGCGAGCGGTATGACGACCGTCACTACACGGCGCTGCTATTGGCCGGACTGCTGCATGATGTCGGCAAACGTCCGTTCGTGACCGATCATGCGGCAGAGGGCGCCCGTCACGCCGCGGTGATCATGAAGCGCATGGGATTCGACGCGGACATCGCGCGATGGGTGCGCATCCTGGTGCGGGAGCATCTGACGCTCTCTGAGTTCGCGACCGGCAAGAACCCGAACGATCCGGCCGTGGGGGAGTCGCTCGCCCGTTGCGTGGACCGTGATCCGATGCTGCTGGACATGCTGTATGACCTGACCCGCGCCGACGGGTCGTCGCTCGGGGCTACGGCCGGTGAGGAGATATCCAAGCGATACGGGTGGAGCCATTGGCGCGAAAGTCTGGTGCGTGCCATGTACAGCGCCGCCCGTGAGAGTATCCGGGTATAGGTTGAAAGTGGCTATGTCGACGTTGACTTCGGCTGACACGGGATTGCCCGCCGCGTCGAGGGCGCGTACCACGACCAGGTCCTGCGGCATGTATTCCTGACCGCCGACCACATAGGTGTCGTTGCCCTCTCGCACCCAGCTTTCGAACCCGCGACCGGTCAGGCGCGCGCTGAACTGCCTAGCGGCCTTCTCCCGCACGTCGATCATGCTTTGCTTATCTGTGAGTATTCGGATGTCATCTGATTCGAGGCGGAATCTCCTTCCGCGTGGCGTCTCCCATCTTCGAGAGCCGATGCCATTATCATATGATGCTCAGCTGAGGCAAAGGTGATGTCAAGGTGGGTGTTCCGCAGCGCAGCGAGGGCTGTCGCGGGCCGGTCGTTAGAGGGCGGTCTGACCGAGCCATGATTCGCCGCGTATGCGCAGACCATTGAACAGGCCGCGGCCGCCCATGAGCACGATATTGAACATCGCCCACAACAGCACGGTCGAGGCCAGGTCGCCGGGCAGCATGGGCGCGGCCGCATCCACGCAGATCGCGGTCAATGCGATATACACCGTTGCGGTCAGTGTGCAGGTAATCGCCAGGTAGCGGAAATCGCGGGCGCCGATCAGTATGCCGTCCAGCGCCATCATCCACCCCTGTAGTGGCAGGAACGCACCCATCGTCACCATGCCGGCGGCGACCAGCAACTGGACGTGCGGGTTGGGCGAGAACAGGCGGCCGACGAACAGGCCGGCCACGGCGAATCCACAGCCGATAGCGGCTCCGGCCGCCAATCCGGCTCGTCCCGTGGCCCGGGTCAGTCGCAGTGTGCGTGCGCGGTCTCCTGCGCCCATCGCCGCGCCCACCAGGGTCTGACCGGCGATGCCTACCGAATCCAGCATATTCATCGCGAAATTCCAAGACGAGTTCACCGCCTGGAACCCCGCCAGCACTGTCGTTCCCAATCGGGCCGCCGAGGCGACCGTCATCACCATCGCGGCGCGAATGGCGAGTGTGCGGATGAATAGCGGCAGGCCATCCCCTCCGGCGGCGGCGATGCCCGACAGGCGTGGTCGCAGCGCAGCGCCGTCGGCCTTCGCCCATAGCACTGCCGGAACCGTCAGGAACAGTCCCATGAACCATTGTGCGATCATCGTCGCCGCGCCCGATCCGGCGATGCCCCAGCCGAATCCGAACACGAACAGCACATCCAGCATGGTGTTGAGCACGGCGCCGCACACCGCGGCCACCAACGTGATGCGTACCTTCTGCAAACCGCGGAAAATGCCGTTCGCCGCGTACACGAGCAGCATGCCAGGGGCGCCGAGTACCACCGTCTGCGTGTACGCCACCGCCTGGTCGAGCGTCTCGCCCGTGCCCCTGAGCGCCACGCACAGCGGCCGGGCCCCTGCGAACAGAGCCGCCGCCAGCACGATGCCGATGCCGAGAGCCAGCCATAGTCCGTCTATGCCGGCCTGCAGCCCCTCTCGGCGGCGGGCCGCACCAAGCAGGTGAGCCACCTGCGCGGTGGTGGAGTAGGCGAGGAAGATGCACAGTCCCACCGCGGTGAGGATGATGGTCGATCCGATTGACAGTCCGGCCAGGGCGGAGACGCCGATGTGCCCGACGATGGCCGTGTCGATGAGCACGAAGGTCGGCTCGGCGATGAGCTGGCCGAATGTGGGGAGGGCCAGCGCGAGTATGCGGCCGTATGCGGCTCGGTTACCGGTGCGGGCCGTGCCGGCGGTCGCGGGATCGGATGATTGTGGGTCAGGGGTGTGCACATGCACACTGTAGCTCATATGGGCGGGCGCGTATGCGGCATCGAAGAGCTGAAAGCGCGGCGGTGATCCGAATGGGGCGCCGTTTATATCGCATGACGACGTGTTTGGCAAATCGAGTGGGGGTGTTTATGGACTTATCCCCATGTTATGCACAGAGTTATCCCCCTGATGTGGATAACTGCATATGTTATCCCCAGAGTTATCCCCTAAATGTGGATAACTCAACTTTTTTGTCCACATGACGTCACCCGTGCGTGTCGCGCAGGTAAACGCCGGCTGAATATGACTTGCGAGCAAGCCGTGCGTGACGGTGACGAATGTCGCGTCCGCTTACCGCGACATGCCGTCCGAGAGATGGCCCTGTGCATTTTTCGCCAGATATCTTCCACCGGAAAAGCTCCGATATATACTCAAGTCTTATGGCAGCAGAAGAAACGAATTGGGGAGGGCCGCGCCCGCAATCAGGTGGCTCGTATGTGCAGGGCGACGCGGGGTTGCCGGGGCGCGACGCCGTGTTCGACCGCGTGCCTCCGCACGACGACGAGGCGGAGATGGCGGTGCTCGGCGGCATGCTGCTGAGCAAGGACGCCATCGGCGAGGTCAGCCAGATGATCGACGTCACCGACTTCTACCAGCCGAAGCACCAGACGATATACGAGGCGATCATCGACCTGTTCTCGAACTCGCAGAACGTCGATGTGGTGATCGTCGCCAACCAGCTGATGAAGGACGGAAACCTCGACAAGGTGGGCGGCGCCGACTATCTGCACACGCTCGTCGCGTTCGTGCCGACCGCCGCAAACGCCACGTACTATGCCGAGATCGTGCATCAGCGGGCGATATTGCGCAACGTGATCGCGGCCGGCACCAAGATCGCGCAGCTCGGCTACTCGGCGGAGGGCTCGCAGGCCGAAGACGTGGTGAACCTCGCGCAGGCCGAGGTCTACGAGATGAGTACCGGACGCGTCAAGCAGGACTACGAGGCCATCGGCCCGGTGGTGCACGATGCGCTCGAACAGCTCGACAAGCTGCAGAACGGCGACCTGAAAACCGGCGTGCCGACGGGTTTCCGCGATATCGACGACGTGACCCAGGGCCTGCAGCCCGGCCAGATGGTGGTCGTGGCAGGGCGCCCCGCCATGGGCAAGTCGACGCTGGGCATCGATTTCGCCCGTGCGGCCGCGCTGCATCACAATATGACGTCGATCGTGTTCTCGCTGGAGATGAGCAAGGTGGAGCTTGCGCAGCGCATCATCTCCGCCGAGACCAACATTCCGCTCGCGGCGATGCGCCGCGCCGACGACATCACCGCCGACCAGTGGAACACGCTCAACAATTTCTGGAACAAGTTGCAGAACGCGCCGCTGTTCATCGATGATTCGCCGAACATGTCGCTGATGGAGATCCGTGCGAAATGCCGCCGTCTCAAGCAGACCAACGACCTCAAGCTCGTCGTTATCGACTACCTGCAGCTGATGTCATCCGGCAAGCAGGTGGAAAGCCGACAGCAGGAGGTCTCGGAGTTCTCGCGAGCGCTGAAGCTGCTCGCCAAGGAGCTGGAAGTGCCGGTCGTGGCGTTGTCCCAGCTGAACCGTGGGCCCGAGATGCGCAACGACAAGAAGCCGCAGCTGTCCGACCTGCGCGAATCCGGCTCGATCGAGCAGGACGCCGACGTGGTGTTGCTGGTTCATCGACCGGATTTCTACGACAAGGAGGACCGGCCCGGCGAGGCAGATATCATCATGGCGAAGCATCGTAACGGTCCGACGGAGACGTTCCATCTGGCGTTTCTGGGCGCATACTCGAAGTTCAAGGACATGCCGCAGGACTACAACAGCGATCAAGGAGTGTGACGATGGGTGAGGAAAACGGATCCCAGCCTCGTGAAACATCGCGTGAAACACGGCGCGAGGCGCTGGGCGGGCAGTCGGATGCGGCGCGTCCATGGACCGCGTTCGCCACGCCGCTGATCGGCAAAGCCGTACGCGGCGCCTCTCGGCTGCTGCGGCACGGCGGCAGCGCGTTCCCCGGCAAGATCGTCGAACAGATCGACCCCGGTTTCCTCGCCCGCACGCTCGCCGACCTGCCGTATGGCGTGGTGCTGGTGTCGGGCACGAACGGTAAGACCACCACGACGCGCATGGTCGCCTCGATGCTGGAGACGCTGGGACTCAAGGTGTTCACAAATCCGACCGGCTCCAACTTCACGCGCGGCGTCGTCTCGGCGCTGCTGACCGAAGTGCCGTTGAGCGGCAGGCTGGACGCCGACGTGGCCGTGCTTGAGCTTGACGAGGCGTATGCGGTGAAATTCGTGCAGCAGGTGAAACCGCGGTTCGCGCTGTTGCTCAACGTGATGCGCGATCAGCTCGACCGGTTCGGCGAGATCGACAACACCGCGCGTCTGCTGGAGCGTGTCGCCGAGGCGACGACGGGCACCGTGGTGCTCAACCGTGAGGATCCGCGAATCGCGCGTTTCGCTTCGGCCGTGCCGGAAGGCACCGGAGTGCGCTATTTCGGGCTGGCGCCCGAACTGCGTCGGTTCTTCCCCTCCGACGACGACATGCAGACCACCGTCGCCGAAGAGGCCGCGAGCGTGGCCGGCAATGGCGGGCCGTCGGCAAATGACCGAGCGCAGCAGGAGCCGGCAGGCACATCGGTTTCGGCTGAGGCCCCCGATGCCGATGGGCGCGAGGCGACGGCCGATGTCACGCTGACCCGTGTCGGCAACCATGAGGCCGATTTCCTGATTGACGGGCGGGCCGTCCATACCGCCGTCAAGCTGGAAGGCGTGTACAACCTGTTCAACGCGGCGGCGGCGCTCGCCGCCGTCCGCGCGGTCATGGCGCAGGATATTGCTTCGGCGCAGGTCGCCGAGACCATGCCCGGCCAGGCCTCGCATGCGTCAGACGCGGCGATATCTGACGAGAGCCCAGTAGACAGCCCAGTAGACCATGACCGGCTTCTGGCGGCGCTCGCCGAGGTGACCCCCGCGTTCGGCCGCGGCGAAACGATTGCGGTCAACGGCAGCGACGTGCAGCTGCTGCTCGTCAAGAACCCGATGGGCTTCAGGCTGTCGCTCGGCTCGTTCCCGCCCGACGGGCATGACACGATGATTGCCATCTGCGACCTGTACGCGGACGGGCGCGACATGAGCTGGCTGTGGGATGTCGATTTCACCAGCCTGCGCCCGACTGGCGTCGCGATGGTGTCGGGTACGCGAGCCTGGGATATGGCGTTGCGGCTCGAATACGATCAGGTCAGGGTGGAGCAGACCGGCACGGACCTGGAGGCGGCGGTGCGGCAGTTCGTCACCGCCCGTCCCGGTGTGCCCAAACACATCTACTGCACGTACACGTCGATGCTCCGCGTGCGTGCCGAACTCGCCAAGCTGACCACCGTCGCCGATGCCGGCGTCGGGCGATGAACGGCGCGACGACTGACAGCATGAGCGGGAAAGGCGAACGGATATGGGAAAAGTGATCGACGTGATGTCCCTCTACCCGAAGGACATGAACATCTACGGGGATTCCGGCAACGTGCTGGTGGTTCTGCGCCGGCTGGCACTGTACGGGTATGAGCCGCGCCTGCACGCATACAATCAGGGCGACGAATGGCCCGAGCGCGTGGACATGATCCTCGGTGGCGGCGGTCAGGACACCGGGCAGAAGAAAATCACCGGCGACCTGTTCAAGCGGGCCGGACGGCTGCGCGACCTGGCCGCGGACGGTACGCCGATGCTGATGATCTGCGGCCTGTTCCAGCTGTTCGGCGAATACTTCGAGACCTCGGAAGGCGAGCGGTTGGACGGCATCAACGTGCTCGGCGCGTACACGGTGGGGCAGAGCCACCGGATGATCGGCAATCTGGTCGAGCACAGCGACGAATTCGGCGACGTGATCGGCTATGAGAACCATTCCGGGCAGACGTTCCTGCGCGAGGGAACGTTGCCGCTGGGGCATGTCGATCATGACGGTACCGGCAACAACGGCGAGGATCATACGGAAGGCGCTCGTGTCGGCAATGTCATCGGCACGTACATGCATGGCTCGCTGCTGCCGAAGAACCCCGCGGTCGCGGATTTCCTGATTCGGGCCGCAGTGACGAGACGGTACGGGGAGTTCGAGCCGGACCAGTCCAGCGAGCAGATGTTCGAACTGGCACGGTTGGACGCTCTGGCGGACAAGGCCCGCAAGGTCGCCGCCGCCCGCCCCCGGTGAATTGGACGGTTCCGTGCCCTCGGACTCTGCGATGCTTGACGGGTCGATGAGCTTGATGGGCCGATGAGCGGATTGCCGGGGCGTGGTTTCCATCTCATAGCGGAAACCACGCCACCCCTATCGCGTTATGCGACGGGTGGGGGTAATCTTGGAACCACAAGTAACCAAAGGAGGTATCATGGCTGATTTCGATTTGGGTGAAGGCCTGCGCCGGGTGTTTCTCGCGGGCGTTGGGGCATTGGCCACCGGCGTTGAGCTGGGGCAGCAGAGCTTTGAGAAGAGCCAGCAGATCGTCGACGGTCTGGTGAAGAAGGGCGAGCTCACCGTGGAACAGGGCAAGGCGTTGAACACCGAGCTCAAGCACAAGGCGCAGGAGGCCAAGGAGAAGGCCGAGGAAAAGACTGAGGGCGCCAAGGAGCAGAGCGATGCCGGTGCCGCCGCCGAAGATCCTTCCCCGGCGGAAGGCTCCGCTGCTTAGCATGCCGGAGCAGCACACCATGCCGTCCTATACCGCGGGCGGCCATGCCGGCGACCCACGGCATGATCCGGAACGGGGGAAATCCGCATCGGGGTCGGACGGTTCGGCGAAAGACGGTGTCGTGACGCGACGTGCCGGCAAACGCCGCGAATGGGACGGGTCTCCCACCATCGGGCTGTTCAACAATCATCGCGACACCTTCTCCAGCCGATATCACCTGACGAGGCGCGGGAAAGTCAAGCGCCTCGGACAGATCATGCGCATTGCGAACCAGTTCGACGTGGTGCACGGCCTCACTCCGGTGAAGATGAGGCTGATGCTGGAGGCACTGGGCCCCACATTCGTCAAGGTCGGGCAGATACTGTCCATGCGGTCGGAGATTCTGCCGCAGTCGTTCTGCGACGAGCTCGCGAAGCTGCGCGCCGATGCCGACCCGATGCCGTATCAGATCGTCGTCGACACGTTGACGCAGGAATATGGCCGCCCCATAGGCGAGGTGTTCGCCCGCATCGATCCGACGCCGCTCGGTTCCGCATCCCTCGCGCAAGTGCATCGCGCCACGCTGGTCACCGGCGAAGACGTCGCCGTGAAGGTGCAGCGGCCTGGCGTGCGCGAGATCATGGCGTTGGATGTGTCCATCATGCGTTCGATCGCCCGGGCTGCCACGAAGATGCTGCCCAGTGCGCAGGTGGTGGATCTTGGCGGCGTGGTCGAGGAACTGTGGGATACGTTCGAATCCGAGACGGATTTTCTGGTGGAGGCGCGTAACCTCAGCGAGTTCAAGCGCTTCTGCGAAGCCTATCGGTATATGGACTGCCCGAAACCGTACATGGATCTGTGCACCGAGCACGTGGTCGTCATGGATTACGTCGAGGGCATCGCCGTCTCCCATACCGATCAGCTGATCGAAGCCGGGTATGACCTCAAGGAAATCGGCACCAAGCTGGTCGACAACTATGCGACGCAGGTGCTGGACGACGGTTTCTTCCATGCGGATCCGCACCCCGGCAACATCATCATCTCCGGTGGCCAGATCGTGCTTATCGATCTGGGCATGACCGGGCGGCTCAACAGCCAGGCCCGCAGCGTGCTCCGGGAGATGATCTTCGCCGTCGCCAAACAGGATTCCGCCGCGCTGGCGGACGGTCTGCTGCGTTTCGCGGGCACCGAGTCCGATCCTGAGGATTACCCCGCGCTGCTGGCCGACCTGGACATGGTCGTCAAGGAGTTCGGCACGGTAGACCTGGGCGACCTGGACATAGCGGCGTTCCTGACGTCGCTGACGTCGTTAGCCCAAAGGCACGGCATCGAGGTGCCGGGCACGGTGACGACGGTCGGCAGGGCGTTGGTCACGTTGGAGGGCCTGCTGGATGAATTCATCCCCGACGTGAACATGATTCAGATCATCTCCGACCATATTGCCGGCAGCAAGTCGTTGGATCGAGCGGCGAAAGACGAGATCAAGGCGCTGGGCGTCGAGGGACATCAGGCATTGCACGGCTTGCTGTCCGCGGCGAGCGAGTCCAGGGTCGCGATGCGCATGCTCACCCGAGGCCAGCTGCGCATGAACATGGAGGTCGTTGGTTCCGAGGAACCGATGCGCCTGCTGTCGGACATGGTCAACCGCCTGACGATGGCGTTGATCGTCGTCGGCCTGTTCGTCGGATCGTCGATCGTGTACTACGCGGGCATGAAGCCGATCATCTTCGGCATACCGGTCGTGGGATTCATGGGATATGTGATAGCGTTCATCCTCTCCGCATGGATCGTGTTCGACATCTACTTCAAGGGACGCAGATCGAAGCGCCGGTAGTACTCGACGGAATGATTTGCGCCCCACGGTCCGGTCGGTCTTCAGACCGGACCGTTTTACGGGCCGGTCAGTTTTCCAGGAACAGCTGCGGTGCCTTCATGAAGTTGTTGGCGCAGTGTCCCCCGCAGAAGTAATAGGTCGTGCCGTCGTGCTCGCGCGTGATGGCGTCGTTGTTGACGGCGACGGTCATGCCGCACACAGGGTCGGTCGCGGTCTGCGTCGCGTCGTTCATGTCTGCGGAATGCATGTGGTTCATGTGCATGGGTTGCTCCTTGTTCGGCTGATGGTGATGGCCCTCATCGGTGTGATGGCCATCGGCACGGGGACGGTCTCCGGTGTCGAGAATGATGCTGCGCGCGCCGTGTTGGTCGGGCGCTCTCCTGTCGGTGTCTCTTCCGCCTGCGGCGGTGAAGGAGACGGTGTCGGGGCTCAGTGTGACGCGCCGCATGCGGTTCGCGTTCAGCACCAGGCAGACGGAGCTGAGCGCCATCGCCAGGCCTGCGATCATCGGGCTGAGCAGCCAGCCGGTGAAGGGGTACAGCACGCCGGCGGCGATGGGGATGCCGATGATGTTGTAGCCGAAGGCCCAGGCGAGATTCTCCCGGATGTTGCGCATCGTGGCTTGGGATAGGTTGAGGGTTTTCACCACGCCTCGCAGGTCGCCGCTCATGAGGGTCACGTCGGCGGATTGCATGGCGATGTCGGTTCCGGTGCCGATGGCTATGCCCACGTCTGCCTGTGCCAAGGCGGGGGCGTCGTTGATGCCGTCGCCCACCATGGCCACCAGTCCATTGGGGACGTCGGCGATGGCGGGGGCCACCGACGACTGTGCCGCGGCGGCGTCGCGCGATATCTGCAGCTGCCTTATCCAGTAGGCCTTGCCGTCGGGCCTGACCTGAGCGATCACCGTGTCGATGCCGACTTCCGCGGCGACGCGTTCGGCGACCTCCGCCTTGTCTCCCGACAGCATCACCGTGCGGATGCCAGCGGCTCGAAGCGCTGCTATCGCCTCCTTGGAACCCGGCTTGACGCTGTCCTTCGTATAGCTCGGCTTGGCGTAGTCGGCGTCGTCATCGATGGCTCCGACGGTGATCGTCCCGGTCTTGTCGAACACGACGGTTCGGATGTCGCGGGCCTGCTCCAAGGCCCTGGCGGATGTGACCAGCACGCCGTTCGTGGCGCCGAGGCCGGTCGCCGCGGTCACCGATAGCGGCGTGGCCAGTCCGAGCGCGCAAGGACACGCGATGATCAATACGCTGACCGCCGTCACCAGCGCATGGGCTAGTTTGGGTTGCGGCCCGAACGTTATCCATATGGCACCGGTCCACAATGCGGCGATAATCACCGCGGGGACGAACACGCGGGCGATCCTGTCGGCCAGACGCTGCACGGGCGCTTTGGTCGCCTGTGCGCGTGCGACCAGAGCGATGATCTGGGAGAGCACCGTGTCCTCGCCGGTGCGTGTGACCTTCATGACCACATTGCCCTGCTGCATGATGGTCGCCCCCGTCAGGGGCTCTCCGACGCCACGCCGGGCCAGAACGGATTCGCCGGTGATCATGGACTCGTCGACGCTGGCCTCGCCGGCCAACACGACGCCGTCCAGCGGTATGCGCTCGCCGGCGCGGATCACCAGCAGATCGCCGGTCTTCACGCGGTCGATGTCGATGTCTTGGGATTGGGCAGGGTCGAGCCATCCGTCGCCGGATGCCTTGCCGGCGGCCAGATCCTTGGCCAGTGGCGTTCCGACATCGAGGATGTGGGCGACACGTGGGCGCAGCTTGATCAGTGATTGCACGGCCTTTCCGGTGCCCTCACGGGCTTTCGCCTCCAACAGGCGTCCGACCAGAACGAGCGTGATCACTACGCCGACCGACTCGAAGTAGGGCTCTCTCGACCCCTCGGGCATCAGCTCCGAGACGAAGCACAAGGCGATGCTGTACAGGTATGCGGCGGTGGTCCCCAATGCCACCAACGAGTTCATATCCGGAGAACGATGCCACAGTGCCGACCATCCGACGCGGTGGATCGGCGCCCCGCAGTAGAACATGACCGGGGTGATGAGTATGGCCTGCAGCCAAGGGTTCATCAGCCATGAAGGAACGAGCGAGTGACTGACGAGTATGAGCATCATGGGGACGAACACCGGGAGCGTGAGAACGGTGCCGATGGCCACCAGCATGCCGGTATGGCGAATCTCCTGACGGCGTTCCTCCGCCTCCTGCCGCTCGGCCAGCAGCGCGTCCGCGGCGGACATCCTGGGCGTGCCGGCCGGTATGGCGGTCCCGGTCGATGCAGTGCCGTCGTCCGGTTTTGTGGCGGAGTCCGTCTCCCCCTCGACGCGAAGCAACCCATGCACCATGTTCATGCCGCATGCAAAGGGGTAGTCGCCGGCCGGCAGCGGCGGAAGCGACATCTCGGTGGTCTCGTTGCCCGGCAGCATCGTGTCCGTTCCGAGATCGGGGAACACGACATGCGACGTGCATTCGCCGGTCTCCTTCCGATCGAACCTCAGCGTGATCGGAATGCCGGCTTGCATCGTGACGATATCGGGGGAGTACCCACCCCTGACCGTGATGGTCGCCTGTTGAACGCCGTCATGCAGCGTCGCCCGGGCGCCTCCCCTTCTGGGCGCGAAGAAGAATCGCAGGATGCACCATGTCAGCACGGCGGCTATCACCAGTGCCGCCACACCGAGGAAGATGTCGAATTCCATCGCCGCTCCTTTCCCCTTTCTATTATAATCTCGGATATTAACTATACCCTATACCCCTAGAGGGTATATAATGCGTGTTGTCAGGAATATTCGCGCTGGGCGGAAGGCTGGTTATGCAGGGTTACGACGGAGACAAGGCGAAGATCCTCGCGCGGCTGCGGCGTGTCGAGGGGCAGGTCCATGCGGTCGCGCAGATGGTGGAGGATGATGTGTATTGCATCGATGTGCTGACCCAGATCTCCGCCGCGACTTCGGCATTGAAGGCCGTGTCGGTGATGCTGGTTGACGACCATCTGAACCATTGCGTGCGGCAGGCGGCGGCCGAGGGCGGCGAGGTGGCCGACGAGAAACTGTCGGAGGTCGAGAAGGTGATTTCCCGACTGGTTCGCTCATAAGTGCGGCACTCGCTCGTCCGCGGGATGATGTGTAATAATACACATGTTCGATGAAGTGCTTGATGTGGTGATCGTTGCGGTGGTGGCGTTGTTGGGTCTGGCCGCCGGATTCGCGCTGGGCAAAATGCGTGGCCAAGCCTCCGCCCGCATGGCGAAGGCCTCCGAGGTGGACGCGCTGAGGGGATCCTGCGAGGCCATGAAGGACGACAATGCGCGGCTTGCCGCCCAAGTGGCTCAGGCCAAGGCACAGTCCGAGGGACTTCTGCAGCAATTGTCGTTCGCGAAATCCCAGCTTGCTCAGGCGCAGCAGGCGGAACAGGTGCGGGTGCAACGTGAGCGCGAGCGGGCCGAGGCCGATGGGCTGCGGCGCCGGGAAGAGCAGGAAAAAGCGCTGACAGAGCAGGGCAAGGTGCTGTCGGCGTTGGCTCCTTTGCAGAAGAATCTCGATGAGCTGCAGCAGAAGGTCTCGAACATCGAGGAGGGGCGCAAACACGAGATGGGCGTGCTGGGTGAGCAGCTCAAGGGGCTGGGCGAGCAGCAGGCGAGGCTCGACCGTGAGACGAGCTCGCTCTCGGCGGCATTGCGCAACAACAAGGTCCGTGGCGCTTGGGGAGAGGCGCAACTGCGCAACATTGTGGAGTCCGCCGGTTTGCTGGAGCACGTCGACTTCGATACGCAGGTGGTGATGACCGGCGTCGACGGTAAGACGCTCCGGCCTGACATGATCGTCCATCTGCCAGGAGGCAAGACGATTCCCATCGACGCGAAGGTGCCGTATGCCGATTATCAGCGGGCCTGCATGATTCCGGAAACCGCGGGGCCTGAGGATCTGGAACGGCGTGACGAGCTGCTGCGGTCGCATGCGAAAGCTTTGCGTGAACACGTCAGGGCATTGGGTGATAAGGCGTATTGGAGTGCATGCGACACGGCCCCTGATTTCGTGATCGCGTTCATTCCCAACGAGGCGTTGCTGCAGGCTGCAATGGAGGCCGATCCGACATTGATGGATGACGCCTTCGCCCGCAAGGTCGCATTGACCTCGCCGGTCACCCTGTGGGCCGTGCTGAAATCCGTCGCATACGCTTGGCAGCAGCAGAGCCTCACCGATGACGCCAAGACCCTGTTCGACCTGTCGAGGGAACTGTACGAGCGCTTCGCCGTACTGGGGGAGCGCGCGAACAAACTCGGTACCGCGCTCACCCGCACCGTGACGGCGTACAACCAATTCGCATCATCGTTGGAATCCCGCGTGCTGGTCACCGCGCGCAAACTGCAGAAGCTCGATCAGGCCACGGTCATCGGGCCGGTGAACATCATCGATCCGGACAAATCCGATGTCCGTGAAATCACCGCCCCGGAAACCACCTCCGAATAAAACCAACGCTAGAGCATCCAAAGGAATACCGGCATGACTCGGCCCCCGCCAGCGAGGCAAATACGCAACCGCGCGGATATGCATGGCCATTGCCGGCGGTGACTTGACGGCACGCAACGATATCCTGAGAACCATGAATGAAGAGCAAGGATTCCGCAAGACCGGGACGACCGGAACCGCTGTGGGCACGAACAACATTCCTTCCGACGCATCGCCGAGTCAGACGGATGACTTCTCCATGCTGGAGCCGCGCGAACAGCTCCGACGGCTGATTGCCGCGGAAATGGAAGGCAAGCCGTTCTGCGAGCTCGCCGGCGTCACCTTCGACCATCGCGGGGCGGCTATCGTCGGTCACATTCTTCTGGACACGCTTGAGGAGAACGGCTATTCCATCGATGATTTCGACGCCGTCGGTGCGTTGACCGCCGCGGCCGTTCCACTGGTCGGCGCGATGATTCAGGCGGCGGCATCGCGCGGTGAAGACCTCGACGGATTCGTCATGGACTTCGTATACCCGTCCATCAAAGGCCCGTCCATCAAGGGCAAGCGCGTGGTATTGCTGGATTCATGGCTCTCGGAGAAATCCTATGTGCAGACCTCGTCGCTGGTGACGCTGCGCAACGGCAATGAGCTGAGCCTCGATTTCGGCGTGGTGGAGCATGAAGGCGCGAAAGTGGTTGCCATCGCATCGCTGATCGGCGGCGTCGACATGACCGAACCCGTCATCGAGGTCGTCAACCCCGTGAGCGGTGAACGGCAGGAGCTGCCATTCGTCGAAATCTACCACGAATCCGAACTGCGATAGCCATGCACAAGCCCAACCCCATCTCTCTGGCGGCAAAGGCTTCGGGGGAGCCGGAATTTCGTGAAGTCGGCGTAGGACCATGGACGCAGGAGCACCCCGGTGAGCCACGCCCGGATGACCCTAAATCGCCGAACTACGATCGACGCTACGATACGACGCTGCTGGATGAAGGCGATCGTCGCAACGTGCTCGACCGTTACCGGTACTGGACCGTGAACGCCATTCGCGACGATCTGGACGCGGCCGGTCGCCACGGCTTCGAAGTCGCCATCGAAAACTGGACGCACGATTTCAACATCGGTTCCATGGTGCGCACGGCGAATGCGTTCACCGCAAATCGCGTGCACATCGTTGGCCCGCACAAATGGAACCGCAAGGGCTCGCTGATGACCGAGCTGTACCAGCACGTTGAGTATCATCCCAGCATCGACGAACTCGTCACCTGCTGGAAGCTGCGCATCGCGGGAGAAATTGCCGCCGCCCAGGCACAGGCCGCCGCCGCGGCGATGCACGCGCATCAGGCTCACTCCGATGCGAGTGCGCTTCTCTCGGACGATGACGAATCCAACGGATCCCCCCGATTCGCGTCCGCAACGGATCATTCGGGCTATGATGCGGTCGCGCGGGCCGACGCTCGCATCAGGACGCTGGAATCGTCCCGCATCATCGCATTGGATATCATTCCCGGTGCCGTACCGATGGAAACCTACCGTTTTCCGGAACGGTGTCTGATGCTGTTTGGCGCGGAAGGCCCCGGATTGTCGAACAAAGCTCTCGAACTCGCTGATGACGTGGTATACATCTCGCAATTCGGTTCCGTGCGGTCCATCAACGCCGGCGCCGCAGCTGCAGTGGCCATGCACAGCTGGATTGCGCAGCACGGGTGACGCGGGTGTGTATGCTCGAATCATGATAACGATAGAGGCCTTACCGAACGCTTCGGGCGTAAGACCGTGCTTGATAATGCCAGTTTCACCGCCGAAGACGACAAGGTGACCGGTTTCCTTGGGTCGAACGGCGCCGGGAAGTCCACGACGATGCGGGCCGCCCTCGGCTTGGTCACCCCCAATGCGGGCCGTGCGCTGGTTGACGCAGTGCCGTTCGTCAAGACACCATCGCCGATGACCGCCGTAGGAGCGGTTCTCGACGCCAAATCCGCGCATAAGGGTCGGTCCGCCTACACCCATCTGCGTGGCCTCGCCCTTACCAACGGCATACCGCGATCCCGTGTCGATGAGGTCATCGAATTCACCGGCCTTGCGAGCGTGGAAAAGCGCAATGCAGGAGCATTCTCGCTGGGCATGGCCGCGCGGTGCTGTTGAGCTCGCACCTGATGAGCGAGGTCGCATTGACCGCTGACGATCTCGTCGTCATCGGTCGTGGCCGCATTCTGGAGACCACGACGGTCGCGGCGTTCGTCGCAGAGCATTCCACCCATTCGATCCGTGTCGCGACGCCGGAATCCGACAAACTGCACGCGGTGTTCGAAACCGCGCCGCAGGTCACCGTCCGCGAGGTGCCCCGCAATGCCAACGACCCGCAGCAAGGCCGGGTGCTCCGCATTGAAGGTGCCGCATTGGAGCCGACTGCGCGGGCGCTCACCCACGCGCAGGTGCAGTACGAGACCCGCGCGATACCGGGGCAGGTGCCGGCCCAATACGGCGAGCCTGCCGCAACCTACACTCAGCCGAACACGCAGGAGGTGCCGCGATGACGCAGCCTCATATCCCGTCGCAGCCTCAGCCCGTGCCGCAGCCTCAGCCGGCAGCCCAATCTCAGACAGGGAACGGCTTCCAGCCGATGGCCGCTCCTCGGCCACGAGGTCACGCCGCTGGCTGCCGACGAGTGGAGGATTCCATTGATCGGCCTGCTGGTGTTCAAGAAATCCGACATCAAATGACACCCATTCGGCCATATCGTCGCGCGCTCGGGCACAGCCGCGCGATATGGCCGCTGCCGCAGGGCCGCCGGACGCCGTGCAACATCGTGAGAATGTAATGGTGCGTGTCACATACGGCTCATATAGTTAAGGCCATGCCTACATTCACACGTGAAGAAATCGAGCACCTGGGCGATCTCGCCCGTATCGCGCTCACCGATGAGGAGATCACCCGTCTGCAGGGTGAGCTGAACGTCATCGCGGATTCCATCAACAAGGTGCAGGAGGTCGCCGGCGATGACGTGCCGCCGACCGCCAACCCCGTCCCGCTGGAGGCGTACCTGCGCCCCGACGTCGCCGAAACGCCGCTGACGCAGGAAGAGGCGCTTGCCGGAGGCCCGAAGACCGAAGCCGGCATGTTCGTCGCGCCGCGCATTCTGGGAAGTGAGGAGTGACGATGAGCGACACCACTGAACTCGTCAAGCTGTCCGCGGCCGAAATGGCCGCCAAGGTCAAGGCCGGTGAGGTCTCCAGCCGCGAACTGGTCGAGGCCCACCTCGCCGTCATCGACGCCGCCGAACCGTCCATCAAGGCGTTCCTGAAGGTCTCCGCCGATCAGGCGCTCGACCAGGCCGACGCCTTCGACGCCAAGAGCGCCGACGACAAGGCCGCGCTGCCCGAACTGGCCGGTGTGCCGATTGCCATCAAGGATATGATCGTCACCAAGGGCATCGAGACCACCGCCGCCTCGAAGATCCTCGAAGGCTGGGTGCCGCCGTACGACGCCACCGTCATCGAGAAGCTCAAGGCCGCCGGCATGCCGCTGCTCGGCAAGACCAACCTCGACGAATTCGCGCAGGGCTCCTCGACCGAGCACTCCGCCTACCAGACCACGCACAACCCGTGGGACACCGAGCGCGTTCCCGGTGGCTCCGGTGGTGGCTCCGCTTCCGCGGTCGCGGCATTCGAAGCCCCGATCGCCCTCGGCACCGACACCGGTGGCTCGATCCGCCAGCCCGGCGCCCTGACCGGCACCGTGGGCGTCAAGCCCACCTACGGCGGCGTGAGCCGTTTCGGCGCCATCGCCATGGCCTCCTCGCTCGACCAGATCGGCCCGGTTTCCCGCACCGTGCTCGACTCCGCGCTGCTGCAGGAGATCATCGGCGGTCACGACAAGCGTGATTCGACGTCGATTCCCGAAGGCCCGCGTCCGATGGCCGCTGCGGCCCGCGAGGGCCTCAAGCGCGACCTTAAGGGACTCAAGGTCGGCCTGATCAAGGAACTCGGCGGCGACGGCTACCAGCCCGGCGTCGAGGCCCGCTTCAGCGAGGCCGTCAAGAAGCTCGAAGAGATGGGCGCCGAGGTCGTCGAGGTCTCCTGCCCGCACTTCGAGTACTCGCTGGGCGCGTACTACATCATCATGCCGTCCGAGGTCAGCTCCAACCTGGCCCGCTACGACGGCATGCGCTACGGCCTGCGCGTGATGCCGCCGACCGGTGTACCGCAGACCGCCGCCAACATGATGGCCTACACCCGTGAGACCGGCTTCGGCGACGAGGTCAAGCGCCGCATCATCCTCGGCACCTACGCGCTGTCCGCCGGCTACTACGACGCCTGGTACGGTTCCGCGCAGAAGGTGCGCACGCTCATCATCCAGGACTTCCACAACGCCTTCGAGAAGGCCGACGTGCTGGTCTCCCCGACCAGCCCGTCCACCGCGTTCAAGTTCGGCGAGAAGATGAACGACCCGCTGGCCATGTACATGAACGACATCGCCACGATTCCGGCGAACCTCGCCGGTGTCCCGGCCATGTCGATTCCGGCCGGCCTGTCCGACGACGGCCTGCCTGTCGGATTCCAGTTCATCGCTCCGCAGCAGCGCGACGAGGTCATGTACAAGCCCGCCGCCGCGCTCGAAGCCGCACTTGAGGAAAGCTGGGGCGGCCCGATCTGGCAGTCCCTGAAGACCCCGTGGTTCGACGGCCTGAACAAGTGACGCATCGGAAGGAAAACAAACATCATGGCTGAAAAACTGATGAAGTACGCCGATGCCACCAAGAAATACGACGTGGTCTTCGGTCTGGAAACGCACGTGGAGCTGTCCACGAACACCAAGCTGTTCTGCCCGGCCCACATCGAGTTCGGCGGCGAGCCGAACACGCAGCTGACCCCAGTCTCCCTCGGTCTGCCCGGCTCCCTGCCGGTCATCAACAAGACCGCGGTCGACTACGCGATCAAGCTGGGTCTGGCCCTGCACTGCGAGATCGCAGAGTGGAGCCAGTTCGCCCGCAAGAACTACTTCTACCCGGACATGCCGCGCGACTACCAGATCTCGCAGTACGACAAGCCCACCAACGGCAACGGCTACCTGGATGTCGAGCTTGAGGACGGCACCGTGTTCCGCGTGCCGATCGAGCGCGCCCACATCGAGGACGACGCCGGCAAGAACACCCACGTGGGCGGTGCCGACGGCCGCATCGAAGGCGCCGACCATTCGCTGGTCGACTACAACCGTGCCGGCGTGCCGCTGATCGAGATCGTCACCAAGCCGATCGAGGGTGCGGGCGACCGCGCTCCGGAGATCGCCGGCGCTTACATGCGCGCTATCCGCGACATCGTGCGTGCGCTGAACATCAGCCACGCCCGCATGGAGCAGGGCAATATGCGCGCCGACGTGAACGTCTCGCTGCGCCCCTCCGCCGACGCCCCGTACGGCACCCGTTCGGAGACCAAGAACGTGAACTCGTTCCGTGGCATCGAGAAAACCATCCAGTACGAGATCCGCCGTCAGGCGGCGCGTCTGGACGACGGCAAGGAGATCCTGCAGGAGACCCGCCACTGGGATGAGGCCACGCAGACCACCGCCGGCGGCCGTCTCAAGTCCGACGCCGACGACTACCGCTACTTCCCGGATCCCGACCTCGTCATGCTCCACATCACCAAGGAGCACATCGAGGAGATGAAGGCCCAGATGCCGGAGATGCCGCGCGAGCGCCGCAACCGTCTCAAGGCCGAATGGGGCCTGAGCGACCTGCAGATGCGCGACATCCTCAACGCCGACGCGCTCGACCTGATCGAGGAGACCGTCAAGGCCGGCGCCAAGGCCGCCGGTGCCCGCAAGTGGTGGCTGGGCGAGCTGAGTCGCGAGGCCAACGCCAAGGGCGTCTCGCTCGAAGAGCTGCCAATCACCCCGGCCGACATCGCCGAGGTCGAGAAGCTCATCGCCGACGGCAAGCTCAACGACAAGCTCGCCAAGCAGACCGTCGAAGGCGTGCTCAAGGGCGAAGGCACCCCGGATGAGGTCGTCAGGAAGCACGACTACAAGATCGTCGAGGACAACGGCGCCATCGAGGCGGCCGTCGACGCGGCGTTCGAGGCCAACCCGGATGTCGTCGAGAAGCTCAAGAGCGGCAATATGAAGCCGATGGGTGTCATCATCGGAGCCGTGATGAAGGCCACGCGCGGCCAGGCCGACGCGAAGGCTGTCACCAAGGTCGTGATGGGCAAGATCAAGGGCTGACGCCCCACGGGTTCGCCGGAATCCCGAGACTCTGAAATTCCGGTTTGAAGAACGGCCCTTGGCCGCGGTGCTGAACCGCGTGTCGAGGGCCGTTCGTCATGCCGCAGGCGCTCCCACAGCCGGCAGACACGTGGGCAACTCCTTCACAGCAAACGGTCAGTCGGGTAGGATATCTTCTGTACCGACTTCTACCAGCGTCAGTTGAGGAATAACGAATGTCTGAAAATGCCGCATTACCGCTCGATCAGGACGTATCCCGTGAGCTGCCCTCGCAGATCACCATACCGCCGATCAAGGGGGAGATGGTGCACCTGCGCCCGGCCAGCGTCGACGACCTGCCGCGCATGGATGAGCTGGACGCCTACTATGGCGCCTCCAAGATCACCGGCAAGGACGCTCAGGCGGAACGCGCTGTCGTACACACGTGGGTGAGACGCTCGGTGGCGTGGGCGAACGGGCAGAAGCCCGACGAGTCGGGCGTAGGCGATCCGGAGTCCCGCCGCACCATCGCATGGGCGGTACTGACCGACGCCGACCATGACGAGGACGGCGAAATCGACGCGCAGTCGACAGACAACGTCATCGGCATGATTTTCCTGATCGACATCGATGGCTGGTCGCGCTCCGCCCGCATCCAGGTGGTGCTGGGCCGTGACTACCGCGGGCGCGGCTACTCGCGCGACCTGATGCCGCGAGTCATGACGTACGGTTTCGCGCCCGAACCGGCCGGCCTGGGCATGCACCGCATCTGGGTGGCGGTGCCCGAGCAGAACTCGCGTTCGTGCTCCGTCTACCAGTCGCTCGGCTTCGAGCCGTCCGGCGCCTCGCGCGACGCTCTGTGGGATGCGGAGAACAACAAATACCAGGATCTGATTGTCATGGACACGCTGGTGGACGAGTATGATCCCATCCGCTCTCTCGACGCGTTCGGCATGCACGTGATTGAGGACAATCCCGGTGTGCAGGAGGCGATGAGCGCCCGTGAGCACTCGATCGCCATCAGGAAGAACATCGCCGCGCAGGCCGAGCCCGCGCCGGAGCCCGCCGCGGTCGAGGAGAGTGCGGATGCCGAACAGGCGCCCCGAATCGAGAAAGTCGCCGCAGCCCGAGTGCCGGAAGCGCACAATGACGATGAATTGGCCGCGCCGGGCGAGGGAAGCACCTGGCCGTATGGGCAGAGCGAACGCAAACCTTCGAAGGAAGCTTGGTGGCGTATCCTCGGACGTGGCCGTAAACGTGATATGGAGGATGACGAATGAGTGCCGAGGATCTTGACAATTACGAAACCGACGCGGAACTCACCCTGTACAAGGAGTATCGCGACGTCATCAAGCTGTTCACCTACGTGGTGGAGACCGAACGGCGTTTTTATCTGGCGAACAAGGTCGATTTCAACGTGCGTTCCGCCGGTCAGGACGTGTATTTCGACGTGCAGCTCACCGACGCATGGGTGTGGGATGTGTACCGGTCGTCGCGTTTCGTCAAGAACGTGCGCATCGTCACGTTCAAGGACGTGAATGTCGAGGAAGTGCAGAAATCCGATATCGACATCCCCGACGATATGAATTGAGGCGCTGACGGTCGGACCGGCTGATTGCAGGCCGACTGCGGTCGGCCGTCCGCCGTCATTTGCCGGTGCCGTGTGCGCCCCAAACCGGCACGTCGCCGTTTCCCGCTCTCGTTTTCGTTGCGATACGCGGCTTCTCGTGTATGGCGACGGAAGGTTTTTGTAAGCAAAACAACAAAATCGGCGTGCGTTTCCAGCGGTTCATATATACTGTCTCTGATTCAGCGATAAGGAGACCTCACGTGACGCAGAAGCAATCCGTGGTGATCATCGGCGGCGGCCCGGCTGGCCTGACCGCAGCATGGGAGTTCGTCAACAACGGCGGCTCCGACACATACGATGTGACCGTACTCGAAGAAACGCAGGAGTTCGGCGGCATTTCGCGTACCGTCAAGCACAACGGCAACCGCATGGATATCGGCGGTCACCGCTTCTTCTCCAAGGACGACCGGATCATGGACTGGTGGAAGGACGTGCTGCCGCTGCAGGGCGCCCCCAGCTATGACGACAAGAAACTCGGTCGTGAGCACGACATGGAGCCGGGCGGTCCCGACCCCGAAACCACCGACCAGGTGATGCTCAAGCGCCACCGCGTCTCCCGCATCTACTGGAACCGCCGGTTCTTCGACTACCCGATCTCCCTGTCCGCCAACACCTTCAAGGCGATGGGCTTCAAGCTCACCATGGTCGCGGGTTTCAGCTACCTCAAGTCCATGTTCCATAAGCTGCCGGAGACCAGTCTGGAGAACTTCTACATCAACCGGTTCGGCCGCAAGCTCTACTCCATGTTCTTCGAGGGCTACACCGAGAAGCTGTGGGGGCGTCATCCCTCGCAGATCTCCGCCGATTGGGGTGCCCAGCGCGTCAAGGGCCTCAGCATCCTCGGCGTTCTCAAGAACGCCTTCCGCAAGCTCAGCCCCAAGAAGCGCAAGGGTGAGGTCGAAACGTCGCTCATCGAGGAGTTCTGGTACCCCAAGCTCGGCCCCGGCCAGCTCTGGGAGACCGTGGAACGCCGGTGCGTCGACGCCGGTGCCACCGTCATCACCGATGCCAAGGTCGTCGAGATTCGTCAGGCACAGGGCCGTATCGAATCCGTGGTCTACGAGTCCTCGGACGGCAAGCGCACCGAACTGCACGCCGACCAGTTCATCTCGTCCATGCCCGTCAAGGACCTCGTCAACGCCATCGATGCGGCGTCTCATGACGATGACGCCGAAGCGTCTTCGGCGCCTGTCCCGCAGGACATGACCCACATCGCCAACGGCCTGCCCTACCGTGATTTCGTCACCGTCGGACTGCTCGTCAAGCACATGCGCCTCAAGAACACCACCGACATCCCCACGCTCGGCAACCCGCCCATCGTGCCCGATTGCTGGATCTACGTGCAGGATCCCGGTTACAAGGTCGGTCGTCTCCAGATCTTCAACAACTGGAGCCCCTACCTTGTCAAGGATGTCGACGATACCGTCTGGATCGGCCTCGAATACTTCTGCAACGAGGGTGACGATTTCTGGAACATGACCGATGCCGAGGCCACCAAGTTCGCCATTTCCGAACTGACCCGCATGCGTGTCATCAACGGCCCGCAGGATGTCCTCGACTCCCATCGCGAACGTGTCAAGAAGGCGTATCCCGCCTACTTCGACACCTATGCCCAGATGTCCGAACTCGTCGAATACCTCGACTCCTTCGGCAACCTTTACTGCGTCGGCCGCAACGGCCAGCACCGCTACAACAACATGGACCACTCCATGGCCACCGCCATCGAGGCCGTCGCCAACATCAAGTCCGGCAAGACCTCGAAGCAGAACGTGTGGTCCGTGAACACGGATAAGTCCTACCACGAACAAAAGTAACCCACACCAGATATCGCCCCCGCCAGCGGGGGCATTTGTTTATGTCTGCGACTCGGCGTCCGTTTTTGCATTGGTCTCCAGCCCGTTATACAGTATGGAAAGTCCGAAACGCATGGAGTGCGTCGGACGTTCAAAGCGGCAAGACCGCAATCATTCTTAGTGCAGGGACCGGTGCAATACGGTCTGCTAAGGAAAGGCAAACGAGTGGCAACTAGCCAGAATCTTGAAGGTATGAAGCTGATCGAGCTCAAGGAGCTCGCCAAGCAAATGGGTCTGCGCGGTACGTCGACGATGCGCAAGCCGGAATTGGTCGCCACCCTGCAGGCTGCACGATCAGGCGGCGAGGCGCCGGCGGGCGTTACCGTTCGACCGGTGAAGGGCGCCGCAAGCAAGCCGACCCAGCAGACGCAGCCCGCTGCACAGGCCGCGCAGACTCCGGAACAGGCTCCCAAGGCGGAGCCCAAGGGAAGTGCACCGGTGTCAGCGGCGGATGATGCGGTGGCCGGACTGGTCGCGTCTCTGCCCGAGCCCGATGCAGCCTCGACCCGCACGCCGCGTATCTCCCGCCAGAAGGCCGCCGAATCCGACAGCAAGGACGACCGCGCCGCGGCTCCTCGCCGTCGCACCCGCGACGATGCAAAGGCGGGCCAGGTGGCTGCCGATCTGTTTGATGAACTTGACATCGCGCCGGCGGACGATCAGCCGCGTCATCGCGATGATGCGGCTGATTCCGGCATGATGCGTCGTCGTCGCCGTACCATCGAACCGCGCGAGCGCGACCAGCAGAACGACACCGTCCGCGACCTCGACGATATTCTCGCCACGCTTCCGGTGCAGAACGCCAATGCGGACGCCGCCCGCGGCACCCGTGGTGACCGTGATAATCGAGATGACGACGAGCGCGAATTCACCCGCCGCAACCGTAGCGACCGCGCTGACCGTTCCGACCGCGGCGACCGCACCGATCGCGGCGACCGCGGCGGCGATCGCAATGACCGTGGCGACCGCGGTAACGACCGTCGCCAGCGCCGCATGCGCGGACGCGACCGTGGCGGCCGCGACTACGATGATCGCGACACCCGCGAAGTGCGCATCTCCGACCATCAGGACAACGGCGGCGACGATCTCGTGCCGGTCGCCGGCATCGTCGACGTGCTCGACTCCTACGCCTTCGTGCGCACTTCCGGCTACCTGCCCGGCCCGAACGACGTGTACATCTCGATGGGTCAGGTCAAGAAGTACGGCCTGCGCAAGGGCGACGCCGTGACCGGATCCATCCGCGCGCCGCGCGAGGGCGACCGCCGCAACCAGCGCCAGAAGTTCGTGCCGCTGCAGTCCGTCGACACCATCAACGGCATGAGCGTCGAAGAGGCGGCCAACCGCCCGCAGTTCGCCAAGCTCACCCCGCTGTACCCGCAGGAGCGCCTCAAGCAGGAGACCACGCCGAACAAGCTCACCGGCCGCATCATGGACATCGTTTCCCCGATCGGCAAGGGCCAGCGCGGCCTGATCGTCTCCCCGCCGAAGGCCGGCAAGACGATCACGCTGCAGAACATCGCCAACGCGATCACCACGAACAACCCCGAAGTGCACCTGATGGTCGTGCTGGTGGACGAACGTCCCGAAGAAGTCACCGACATGGAGCGCACCGTGGCCGGCGAGGTCATCTCCTCGACCTTCGACCGCCCGGCCTCCGACCACACCACCGTCGCCGAGCTCGCCATCGAGCGCGCCAAGCGACTCGTGGAGCTCGGTCAGGACGTGGTGGTGTTGCTTGACTCGATGACCCGTCTCGCCCGCGCCTACAACATCGCCGCGCCGGCCTCCGGCCGCATCCTGTCCGGTGGCGTGGACGCCCAGGCGCTCTACCCGCCGAAGAAGTTCTTCGGCGCCGCCCGCAACATCGAAAACGGCGGCTCGCTGACCATCATCTCCTCCGCGCTGGTGGAGACCGGCTCCAAGATGGACGAGGTGATCTTCGAGGAGTTCAAGGGCACCGGCAACATGGAACTGCGTCTGAGCCGCGAGCTGGCCGACAAGCGCCTGTTCCCGGCCATCGACGTGAACGCCTCCGGCACCCGCCGCGAAGAGCTCATCACCTCGCCGCAGGAACTGCCGATTATTTATCGTCTGCGCCGTCTGCTTGGCGGCATGGAGCCCGAGCAGGCATACCAGACGCTGGTGCCGCGCCTGAAGAAGACCGCGACGAACCGCGACTTCCTCGCCGCCATTATCCAGCAGAGCAACAGCAACCCGGTCAACGGCAACTGATCCGGCTGCCGTCTGCCGGGCTCCGGCACGACGGCCTGAACGAGAGGAGCCCCCGCTTCGGCATTGAAGCGGGGGCTCCCGTCTATATCCGGCCTGCTTTCAGGCCATGATCTGCAGATGATGGTATCCGGGCGTATGGCGGCCCAGCGCGGGGTCGACGTGACGTTCGGCGAACACGCGCATCCGTCGCACGCCCTCGCGCAGCTCACGCCCGTCCCCGGCGTAGGAAAGCCTCACGAATCCGGCCCCCTCACTGCCGAAGGCCGTTCCCGGCACCACGGCGACGTGCTCCTCGTCCAGCAGCATACGGCTGAACCTGTCGCAATCCATGCCGCAGGCTCGCACGTCCACGAACGCGTAGAACGCGCCCTGCGGCTCGATCAGGCGCAGCGCGGTGCAGCCGTCGAGCTCGTCCAGCACGATCTGCCGCTTGGTGCGGTATTCCTCGCGCATGGCCGTGACATGCTCCTGCGGGCCGGTCAACGCGGCCACGGCGGCATATTGCGCCGTCGAGTTGACCGATGAGTGCATCAGCTCGGCGAGCTTGCTGGTCTGTTCAATCAGCGGCTCGGGGCCGAGCAGGTAGCCGATGCGCCAGCCGGTCATGGCGAAGGTCTTGGACAGGCTTTCGACGACGACCGTGCGCTCGTGCATGCCGTCGATGGCGGCGATGGAGGGCGCGATTGACGCGGAGCCGTCGAAGACGAACGGGTGATACACCTCGTCGGAGATCGCCCAGATGTCATGCCGGATGCAGACGTCGGCGATGCGCTCCAGCTCGGATAGCGGCGTGACAGCTCCGGACGGGTTGCCGGGGGAGTTGAGAAGAACGGCCTTCGTGCGCGGCGTGATTGCTGCTTCGATATCGTCGGCGTTCAGCCGCATCTGGTGTTCCGGTTTGAGCGCGACGGGCACCGGCACTCCGCCGCACATCAGGGCTTCCGCGTCGTACGAGGTGAAGTACGGCGACGGAAGGATCACTTCATCGCCGGTGTCAAGCAGCGCCTTCATCGCCAGGAACAGACCGATGGTCGCGCCGTCGACCGCCTGTATCTCGGTGTCGACGTCGTAGCGCAGCCCCTTCACCTTTTCGGAGTATGCCGCCACGGCCTCGCGGAACGGCTCGATGCCGAGCACGTTCGTGTATGTGGTGTGTCCTTCGCGGATCGATCGGCATGCGGCTTCCACGATATGCGGCGCCGCGGTGGCGCTGGGTTCGCCCACGCACAGCGAGATTGCGTCAGGCACGTGCTCGACCCGGTCGAATACGTCCCGGATGCCGGAACGGGGAACGCTGAGCGAGTGCTGCGAAAGTGCGGGCATGGACATGGTGTCACCTTTCAATCATGAACAAGAATATAAAATATACAGTAGTACATTGAAAAACAGTAATTATTACTATATATTTCGTAAATAACAGTAAGAAATCAATGGAATAATACTGGATTGACATCGCGATAAGCTGTCATCAGACAAGTTCGCGCCGGAACCGCTCCACATGCAGGTTGCGGCGAACCGTATGACCCGGGAGGACGTGATGGCACAGGCGAATACGCGCAATGACGAGGAACCGGACGCGGCATCGCGCAAGGTGGAGATCAGGCCGGAGGGCTCCGCCATGCTCGACGCCACGGACGAGTCCATCCTCGATGCGTTGGAGGAGGACGGGCGGGCCACGCTGGCTCAGCTGTCCCGGCTGTCCGGCCTGTCGGTGTCCGCGGTGCAGTCCCGCGTGCAGAAGCTGGAGAAGCGAGGAGTCATCAAGGGGTATCGCGCGGTGCTCGACTATGAGCTGCGCGGTCTGCCGATCAGCGCGTTCGTGTCCGTCACGCCGCTGGACTACTTGCAGGAGGCCGATATCCCCGGCAAGCTGCATGAGCTGGAAGGCGTGGTGTCCTGCTACTCCATAGCCGGCGCGCCCAGCTTCATGCTGGTGGTTCGCGTGTCGTCACCCAGCAAACTGGAGGAACTGCTGAACCGCATCCATCGGACGGTGCCGGTCAGCACCGAAAGCACGGTGATCCTGCAGACGTATTTCTGACGGATGCCATTCGCCGTAGGCGTTAGACATCCCGGCCGGCATTGACCATATCGTTCCATCGTTGAGGAATAGCCGACGGCCCGGGTTCGGCCCACGCGCTATGGTAGGCAGTATGAGTGAACCCGAGAACAGCGATTGGGCGAAGCCGTCATCCCGCGAGGTGGGAGGCGGCGGATCCGAAACCGTCATCGACGCCGACACCGCACGGCATGACCCGCAGACCGCGGTCACCGTGGCCAAGATCAAGGCGCTCAGGCAGTCCATCGACAATGTGGACACGGCCATCGTCTCCTTGCTCGCGGAGCGGTTCAAGTACACGTCCCAGGTGGGCGTACTCAAGGCGCGGGCCGGCTTCGCGCCGGCGGATTACAAGCGCGAGGACTACCAGATCGAACGGCTGCACCGCATCGCCATCGACGCCGGACTCGATCCCGACATCGCGGAAATGTACCGGGAATTCGTGGTGGCCGAGGCCAAGAAGCGGCATCAGCGCATCGCCGACGCGGGAGGGGACCCCGGCGTGCTCGACGTGTTCGCCTGATCGGCGGAGATTTGCCGCTCTGCCCGCATCGTCGGTGGCGTGCATATGCATGCCTGTATTCGGCATGCGGGCCGCGTGATGATGAATGAAAGGGGGAGCGACGATGGCGCATATGACCGGGGTGATGACGCGAAGCCTGGCGGCTGCCGCCACGCTGGCCCTGACTCTGGCCCCTTCAGCGGGCGGGCCGGTCACGGCCGGTGCCAATCCGGCCGAAGGAGATGCCAGGTATTCCAAGACGCAGAATGTCATGTCTCTCGCCAACTCGGACGGGGTTCCGGGACGCCTGTACGTCACCAACCAGTTCACGGTCTCCCGCGGCGGCGATATCGTCGACTACGTGGCCGGCAACAGCGGTGACGGTTCCATGCTCGCGGCGGAATACAAGGCTGTGGAAACCGGCAAGACCACACAGGAGCGGGTGAAGGCCGGGCAACGCGTGTTGCCGTGGTCGGTCAGCATCGCCTACGGCCTGAACGGCCCGCAGGTGAAGCCGTCCCAGATCGCCGGTGCCAGCGGACTGGTCGATATCCGTATCACCGTGGAGCCCAATGCGGCCGTGTCCAACGGCTACGCGGAGAACAGCATTCCCGTGGTGGCGTTCACCGTACCGTCTTCCGTCTCCGACGATATCACCGTCGGAGACGGCATGACGCTGACGACGCAAGGATCCGACATGCTTGTCAGCGGCGTCGGGGAGCCCGGCAAACGCACGGTGTTCGACTGCTATATGAACGCGAAGAACTTCTCGATGAGCCAACTGGCGTTCGTGACCGTGCAGGCCGATGACACGGCGTCGTTCGTCGACGAGGTCACGGCTGTCTCCGACCGTGCTGACGCACTGGTCAACACGCTGGTCGTCACCGGTTCCGCGTCGGACCGCAAACTAATCGAACAGCTGACCGCCATGCGCGATCGCGAGCAGAAGCTCGGCGAGAAGGCGATCAAGGAGAAAACCGCAGCGCACAAGGCTGCGTTCTCGTCGTATATGGCGCATTACGTGGGGTCGTACACGACCCATCTGTCCGGCAGCATCGGCTCATCCACGCAGATGCAGGCGCTGATCGGCACAGCCGGCGAACTGACCGGCGACACCCCGATGGCGCAGGCGGTCACCGACCTCGCCAACGCGGTCAACGCGGTCAGTGCCGCGCATGAGCACGACGGCGCAGTACATGCCATAGACGACCTGATTCAGCGCATCCGTCAGCGCGGCACGTCGGGACTCGCCGATGAGATCAGCCAGACCATGGCCCAGGAGTCCACCGAGGGCGCAACGGCGTACAAGGCCGGGCAGAGCCAGCTGTCCAACGCGATGATCCCCTATTCGATGGCCTACACCGACGTGTACACCAAGCATCTGAGCGAGCTGACCGGAGGCACGTCGGCGGGAGCCGCGCGGTATCAGCAACAGGCGATTGACGCCGCCAACGAGGAGTTCTCCACCAGCGCCGACCTTCAGGACGACAATCAGAAAGTGCAGTCGGCGATGGACGCCTTGGCGGCGGCATCCGAACATACGGGCGCGGCGAACGCATTGCAGCAGATCAGCATACAGTTCGCCGGCGCACTGACCAGCACCGCCTCCACCGGCGATGCGCAAGGCGGCGATGCGGCTGCGGACCGGGTGCGTTACGGCTGGGCCGGTTCCGACACGACGTCGATGGCGGCGAAGGCCGAGCGCAAGCGGCTGGCCGCCGTCAGCAAGCAGGAGCGTGAGGAGGCCGAGCGCAAGGCGCAGGCGTTGGCCAGTGGCAAGACCGATGACGACTCGCAGTCAGGCATGAGTATCGGCGATGTGATGGGCAATGCCAGCGGCCTGGGCATGCTCGGCGGCGCCGTCAAGAGCGACGGCAAGGGCGGCAACAAGGATAGCGGCGACGGCAAGGATGGAAACGCCAGCGGCAGCGGCTCGTCTTCGGCGACGGGCACGGCATCCGGTTCGAAGTCGGCGTCGGTTCCGAAGTTCTCGCCGGTATACGGCATCGCCGGCATGAACCCCAGATCGCCGTTGCAGAGCACGTCGTCTGAGCTCATCGACGAGACAGTGGCGATTGGTGACGTCTCCGACATGCTGGTTCAGGCCGCGCAATCGTTGGCCGGCAGCGGCAGCGGCAGTGCGTCCGTTGACGGCAAACCGGTCGCGCGTCTCGCTGCCGCGTTGAGACGGTTGTCGTGCGACGGCGCCAACGCATACTCCGACCACTGCATCGCCGACGGGCGGCACAGTTACGACGTGCTATCCGACTGGAACCGGCATACCGAGGATCTGCGTCTGCTGATCATCATGCCAGCCGTGTGACGGGTGCGTGGCATACGGCGCACGGCGCGCGGCCGGCATGCCGCCGCACGATGCCGTGGATGCAAAACGGCCCCCTCGTGGATCCGAGGGGGCCGTTTCCGTTAGTGAGAAGCAGGTTACTTCTTGGCCTTCTTCGCCGGCGGCTCACCGAGCTCGCTGGCATCGATGACGACGGTATCGTCGCCCTCGCCTTCGGCCGCGGCCTCCTCGGCGTGCTTTTCGGCGAGATCGAACTTGCCGATCACGCGGCCGGCCTGCGCCACGTCGTCCAGAGCGGACTTGATGGCGTCGATGCCGTCCTTGACGGCGGCCAGCGTCACCGACAGGATCGGGGTCTTCATCGAGACCTTGGCCTCGGACTTGATCTTGCGCAGCTGCTCGACGGCCTTGCCGGCCCAAGCCAGCGTCTCCGGGGAGGCACCGGTGGCTGCTGCGGCATAGATGTCGGCCTTCGGCCAAGCGGCGCGGTGCACGGACCCCTCGCCGGTGTGCATCCAGCTCCACACCTCTTCGGTGGCGAACGGCAGGTACGGGGCCAGCAGGCGCGCGAAGGCGTCCAGGCCTAGGCCCAGCGTCGTGCGCGCGGACTTCACGGCCGCGTCGCTCGGCACCTTGCCGTGCGCGCCGGCAGTGCCGTACGCGCGGTTCTTGACCAGTTCGATGTAGTCGTCGCAGAACTGCCAGAAGAAGCTCTCGATGACTTCCAGCGCCTTGGAATGCTCGTAGGCGTTCAGCGCGTCGGTGGCCTGGCGGATCACCAGCGCCAGCTTCGCCATCACGGCGCGGTCGAGCGGCTCGGTCACATCGGCCGGGTTCCAGACGGCGTCGGCCGTCTCGCCCACATGATGGTTCTCGTCCTCGCGACCGATGGCCAGCGCGAACTTCGAGGCGTTGAGCAGCTTGATCGCAAGACGGCGGCCGATCTTCATCTGGCCTTCGTCATACGTGGCGTCGAGGCCGAGACGGGCCGCGGCGGCCCAGTAGCGCACCGCGTCGGCGCCGAACTGCTCGATCGGCTTGTTCGGCACGACGACGTTGCCCTTGGACTTCGACATCTTCTTGTGGTCGGGGTCCAGGATCCAGCCCGACAGCGTGGCGTGCGCCCACGGCAGGCACTTGTTCTCCAGATGGGCGCGATCCACGGTCGAGAACAGCCAGGTGCGGATGATGTCCTGACCCTGCGGACGCAGATCCATCGGGAACGTGGCCTTGAACAGCGCCTTGGAAGCCTCGTCCGGCTCCTCCCAGCGGGTCACGATCTGCGGGGTGAGCGAGGACGTCGCCCACGTGTCCATGATGTCCGGCTCGGCGGTGAAGCCGCCGGGCACATCGCGCTGGGATTCGTCGTAGCCTTCCGGCACGTCATTGGTCGGGTCGATCGGCAGACGGTCCTCGCTCGGAGTGATCGGATGATCGTAATCCGGCTCGCCGGAAGCCTTGACCGGGTACCACAGCGGGAACGGCACGCCGAAGAAGCGCTGGCGGGAGATCAGCCAGTCGCCGTTGAGGCCATGCACCCAGTTCTCGTAGCGCACGCGCATGAAATCGGGGTGGAAGTTGAGCTCCTTGCCGCGCTCGATCAGCTCGGCGTTCAGTTTGGCGTCGGTGCCGCCGTTCTTCAGGTACCACTGACGGGAGGTGACGATCTCCAGCGGCTTGTCGCCCTTCTCGTAGAAGTTCGTCATACGCTTGGTCGGGGTCGGCTCGCCGTCCAGGTCGCCGGCCTCGCGCAGCGCGTCGACGATGATCTTGCGGGCGGAGAACGTGGTCTTGCCGGCGGTCGCGGCGAACATCTCACGGCCAGTCGGGTCGGTGATCCAATCCGGGGTGTCCATGACGATGCGGCCGTTGCGCTGGATGATCGGGCGGGTCGGCAGCTTCAGGTCGCGCCACCACTCGACATCGGTCACGTCACCGAAGGTGCAGCACATCGCGATGCCGGCGCCCTTGTCCATCTCGGCGGCCGGGTGCGCGAGAATCGGCACCTTGACCTTGAACAGCGGGGAGTACACGGACTGGCCGAAATACTGCTTGTAACGCTCGTCGTTCGGGTTCGCGATCAGCGAGGTGCAGGCCGCGAGCAGCTCGGGACGGGTGGTCTCGATGTAGATCGGCGTGCCGTCCTCGAAACGGAAGGCGACCTTGTGGTAGAAGCCGGGGTATTCGCGGCTTTCCAGCTCGGCCTGGGCCACGGCGGTCTGGAACGTCACGTCCCACAGGCCGGGCGCGTCCTGCTGATACGCCTCGCCGCGCGCGAGGTTGCGCAGGAACGCCTTCTGCGCCACGCGCTGCGGGTGCTCGCCGATGGTGTGGTAGGTCTGCGACCAGTCGATCGACAGGCCGAGGGAACGCCATAGCGCCTCGAACTGCTTCTCGTCCTGGGCGGTGAGCTTCTCGCACAGCTCGATGAAGTTCTTGCGCGAGACCGGCACCTGATCCTTGGCGTCGATCTTCTTGCCGTCGGTGCCCTCGAACGGCGGCTTGAAATCAGGATCGTACTTGAGCGACGTGTCCACGCGCACGCCGTAGTAGTTCTGCACGCGGCGCTCGGTGGGCAGGCCGTTGTCGTCCCAGCCCATCGGATAGAACACGTCATAGCCTTGCATGCGCTTGAATCGCGCGATCACGTCGGTGTGCGTGTAGCTGAACACGTGGCCGACATGCAGATGGCCGGATACGGTGGGCGGCGGGGTGTCGATGGAATAGACGGCCTTGCGGTCGCGGGTTCCCTGGAACTTGTAGACTCCGTCCTCGTCCCATTCACCGCGCCACTTGTCTTCGAGCCCGTCGACGCCGACCTTGTCGGGCAACGGGGTGAGGTGTGCCTTGATGATGCTGTTATCCTGCTCTTCGGTCATAAGCGACAGTCTAGAAAGCAATCGTGACAACAGCCGCGCGGCTGCGTCCGCCGGCGGGCGGGTCCGGGCGCATGGACCCCCGAATCAGTCCGTGGTGGTCATATCGGCGAGCGGCAGCTGCGTGTAGGTCATGTTGACGGGTACTCCGGTGATGTTGCTGCGGTACGCGCTGATTGGCTTGCGCGTGCAGATCCAGTCCACCGGCGAATCGTCGTCGAGCGTGCCGATGAACGACTGGAAGTTCTTCGCGTAGTCGTCGCTGCTGAAGGATTTCAGCGCCTTGCTCCACGCGTTCTGCGAGTCGGTGCTGACGAAGCCGATGTACGAGTTGCTGTCCATCAGGAGGTCCAGATCGTCCTCGCCGTCGGTCTCGTAGATCGTGAAGTCGTATTGGCGGTCCTGCGTCACGGTCTTGCTCCATGTGGCATCGTCGACCATCGACACGGACACGTCCGAATACGCGGGTTCGGCGTACATCGTCTGCTTGACCTGTTCGCCGATCTGGGAGCCGTATTCCTTCGGATAGACGAAGGTCAGCGGTCGTCTGGAGACGCGGAAACGGAAGTATTTGATCAGGTCGTTGCCCTTGCCGATGTCGTGGCCGAACGTCTCATCCGTCTTCTGATATCCGTCGTCGAGCGGTGACAGCGGCCCGGTCATGACCGTGCCGCCGCCCAGCGCCTCGGTCATCGCGTTCTTGTCGATGAGGTAGCGCGCTGCCTGCCGGAACCGCTTGTCGGAAAGGATGGACTGCGTGTTGTTGCTGAAGGCGAGCACGACCTTGCGGTTGCTGACGCCCTGCTTCTTGACGATGCCGTCATCTTTCACCGCGTCGGCGGCGGACTGATCCAGCGCGACGGCCGCGTCGATCTGGCCGTTGTTCAGAGCCTTGGCCAGCTCCGTGGTGTCGGCCGCGAAGTTGACGGTGACGGTCTTGGCCTTGGACTTGCTACCCCAATAGTGGTCGTTGCGGCTCAGCGTCAGCTGCTTGCCGGATTGCCATTGGGAGACGGTGAACGGTCCGGACCCGCTGGCCTGCTTTGCGTAGTCGATGTTCTCACGCTGGTTGTAGACGATGCCGATGCGCGTGGTGAGCTTGGCGAGCAGCCGCGGGTCGGGTTCGCGAAGCCGCAGCACCAGCGTGCTGTTGCCGTCCGACTCCACGTTGGACAGCGCGGACAGTTCGTCGCTGCCGACATACTTCTTGGTGATGATCTGCTGCAGGGACCATACGGCGTCGGACGAGGTGATCGTGGTGCCGTCGGCGAACGTCGCGCCGCTGCGCAGGTTGAAGCGGTAGGTGGTGCCGTCTTCGGACACCTTCCACGAGGAGGCGAGCGACGGCTGGATCTTGTTGTTGTCATCGCGCTTCAGCAGCGTCTCATAGACGTTGCCGAGAAGGACGCGGTCGAGCGAATCGTCGTCGGTTGTCCGGATATCCAATGATTCCGGGGCGCCGGTGATGCCGACGCTCACCTTGGCGCTTGATTGCAGGCCGCTGAAGGTGGGCAGCGTGTATCTGCGGTGCAGCAGGGACCAGCCCAGCCAGACGGCGCAGCCGAGCACCCCCGCGACGATGACAAAGATGATGGCGGACTTCGCCGAACTGCTGATGGAGGTATGCCGTGCGCTGTGCTGCATGGCTCCGAGTGTAATGCCCGGGGTAAACGGGTCGACGGGGGATCCCTGATGCGTGGGATACCGGCCGGGTCCGTCCGCTTGGTCTATATCAGTGAGCTCGGGCAGGTGTCATGAAGTGGGCACACCTCGCAATCGGGTTTGCGCGCGTGACAGGTGGCGCGTCCATGCAGAATCAGCCGGTGCGACAGGTCGGTCCACTGCGACGGCTCGAAATACGAGCAGATCTCCCGCTCGATATGCACCGGATCTGGACTGGACGAGTTCCAGTCGCCGCGCCAGCGCAGCCGTCCCGTCACGCGGATCACATGCGTATCGACGGGGAATCCGGGCACGCCGAACGCGTTGCCCAGCACCACGTTGGCCGTCTTGCGGCCGACGCCGGGCAACGTCACCAGCGAGTCCATCGTATCGGGGACTTCGCCACCGAAACGGTCACGCAGCACTGCGGCCAATCCCAGCAGATGCTTGGTCTTGGAACGGTAGAAGCCGAGCGGGTGGATGATGTCTTCGACGTCCTGCGGATTCGCTGCGGCCAGGGATGCGGCATCGGGGAAACGCGAGAACAGCTCGGGCGTGACGGTGTTCACCCGCTTGTCGGTCGTCTGGGCGCTGAGCACGGTGGCTATCAGCAATTGCAGGGGAGAAGTGAAATCCAAGGCGCATTTCGGGTGCGGGAACGCCTCGACGAGCAATGCGTACTCCTCGTGCATCCGCTGGATGCGTGCCCGTTTGGATTCGCGTGGCATGATGCGCCGGTCTTACTGGGCGTCGGCGTCAGTGTCGTCGGAAGCCGCCGGAGCCGCGAGTGACTTGTCTCCCTCGCCCTCGGGCGGGTCGAAACGGTAGCCGACGTTGCGCACGGTACCGATCAGATGTTCGTATTCGCCGCCCAGCTTGGCGCGCAGGCGACGGATGTGCACGTCGACGGTACGGGTGCCGCCGTAATAGTCGTATCCCCACACCTCCTGCAGGAGCTGCGCGCGCGTGAACACACGGCCGGGATGCTGCACCAGATACTTCAGCAGTTCGAATTCCTTGTACGCCAGATCGATGGGCCTGCCGTGCAGCGATGCCGTGTAGCCGTTGGTATCCACCACGAGATCGCCGGAACGGATCTGGCCATCCTCGGTGCGCTCCGAATCGACCGTGGTGCTGGCGCCCGTGATCGGCGCATTGCCGCGTTCCGACACCAGTCGCAGGCGCCCCTCCACCTCGGCGGGTGAAGCGGAGGCCACCACCACATCGGCGATGCCCCACTGCGAGTTGACGACGGTGAACCCGCCCTCGGTGAGGATCAGCACGATCGGCGTGGCCAGGCCGGAAGCGTGAATCAGCCGGCACAGCGTCTTCGCCGTGGCGAGGTCATCCCGGGCGTCGAGGAAGAGCACGGTGTTCTCCGGCATCTTCACCAGGCTTGCGGCGTCCATCGGCAGCACGCGCACGCGGTGGGACAGCAGTGCAAGTGAGGGAAGCACGGTGGCAGGGTCGTTCGCGAATGTCATCAGCGTCAAATCAGTCAACCGCTTCCCCTTTCCTGAATATGGATAACCGTAGTACCCATATGGTTAGTGGTCATATTGTAGGCGCATAATGTGGACAGCCGACGCTAGGCTAGAGTTAGTGGAATGGCGGTCGCGAGGCTGCCTCGGATTGCGATTTGTGGAGTGTGATGACGATGGGCGACGGCGAACAGCGTACCGGAAGCTCGATTGGCCGCGTACTTGCGGTCCAGGCGGTGGCGTACGTGGTGCTATTCGGCGTGACGGGCGTGCTGGAGTTCACGTTCGGGAACCAGGGCGGTGTGGCGCAAGGGGTTGCGATCGCGCTCGCCGTGGTGCTGCTCGTGCTATTCCAGGTTGGGTGGCCGTTCCGTGCCGGCATTGCCGACCGCCTGATCGGCGCGGTTGCGGGCGTGCTGTCGATTCTGTGCGCGCGGACGTCGTTGGCCAGCCAGCTGTTTTACCCCGCGTACGAGGGCGGGCGTCTTGCGGATGATGGACGTCTGGTGATGTATCAGCTGGTGCGTTGGGCGGCGTGCTTCGCGATACTGCTGATCGCGGCGACGATCATCGCGTTCGGCCGGCAGATGGTGCGCGCGGAGCGCAGCCACCTGATTCGCGCGCTGTCGCACTGCATGACGGGGGCCGTGGTCTCCGTCAGCGCCGCGGGATGGTGTTTTGTGCCCGATCTCATCGACATGGGCTCCGCGTCGCCGGATAACGGGCTGCTGACGAGATTCATCATCGTGGCCGCGGCGTTCGTGGTAGTGGCGGTGCTGTTCGCCGTATGCTCGGTGTCGTGGAGCCGCGAGGCGGATCCGGATCCGGCTGCTCCGGCGCCGTGGCTGGGTATCGGGCTGCTGCCGGTGATGCTCAGCGGTCTGCTCGTGTTCGCCGCGTCATTCGTCATGCAGCTGATCTTCTGATATTTGACGGTTTTCTTCGGCGGGGAATATTGGTCTTCGCCAGTATGCGATGCGGGGAGTCCGTACCCGTCATTCAGCCAACGCGCTTCTTTCTTTCGGTCGGTGGAGTTCGTCGGCGAAGGGTCGCCATCATGAGCGGCCTGATCGAGACGGTCGCCACGGCCCGCCCTCCGGCGACCGGCTCGCATGGAGGAGCCTGGGTCGAGGACCTCGGCTGCGCGCAATGACGCACACGCGGGGAAGACATGTCCCCTTGGGCGCCACGACGAAATCCGCACCGGCAAGACGATGGCCTCATCGTCCCGGCAATATCCAAACACGGAAAGTCCCGAACACGGACGCTGACAGCCGCATATTTTCAGTCTCGTTGCGTTACCATGCTATGAAGCCAAGGTGCTCAAGCAGCACCTTAAGACCGATGAGCACGAGCACGGCACCGCCGGCGATCTGCGCCGGCTTCTGCCAGCGTGCGCCAAACACGCGGCCGATATACAGGCCGGCAGCGGAGAACGCGCCGGTCACCACGCCGATGACGATCACCGAAAACCAGATGTTGACCTGCATGAATGCGAAGCTCACGCCGACGGCGAACGCATCGATGCTACACGCCACTGCGAGCGGCAGCATATGGCGCCAGTCGAACTGGGCCGTCTCCCGGCTGTTCTCCTCTTCCTCGCCGAACGCCTCGCGGATCATGTTGCCGCCGATGAACGCGAGCAGCGCGAAAATGATCCAATGATCAACCGCGGTGACGTATTTGCTGAACGTGTTGGCCGCGAAAAAGCCCAGAAGCGGGAACAATGCCTGGAAGCCGCCGAACCACAATGCGGTCTTGATGACGTCGACCGGCCGCACGCGCGTGACGGTCAACCCCTTTCCGATCGAGACGGCGAAAGCGTCCATGGCGACGGATACGGAAATAAGCAGTATCTCAATCATAGCTGGAACATAAAGGTTCATCCCGCCGGCTTCCCCGGGGGATGGGCCTCGACGGATAAACCGCCTACGCCTAGGGGGCACGGACTTTGAGAACTGCCGGGCCAGCAAGCCGGCTTTGAATCCAAGCGAATGCTGTTCGCAAGTCGTGAAAACTACAAGGCACTACTGTAACACAACATCGCCCCGCTGGCGGGACGAACCGTGAAGCAAACAGCGGAATCTGCTTGTAGGCGAGTGCGAGCCGACAGGCGAGCCAGAAAGCTGTGGTCGATAAGATAATAAGATAATATAATGCCCCGCTGGCGGGGGCTGTCACGGAGCGACTGGGGGTGATCGTGGCACTTAAGCCCCCAGTCAGCCGATGGCTGACAGCCCCCGCCAGCGGAGGCGGAAGCGAAGCAAATCACTTCGACGCGTTCGCGAGACGCTCGCGCGCCTCCTTGATTTCCTTCTCGGCAACGGTCCTGCAATTGAGGACGGCCTTCGGCCGGCTCATGGTTGGCTCGGTCGCTGTCGCGTCCTCGCACGTTGCCGCCGGACAGCCCGCCGGGCTGTCCTGAAGCAAATCACTTCGACGCGTTCGCGAGACGCTCACGCGCCTCCTTGATTTCCTTCTCGGCAACGTCCGCACCGGTCCAGTAGTCGCCGGGGAGGACTTCCTTGTTGGGTTCCAGGGCCTTGTACTGCTCGAAGAAGTGCTTGATCTCCTTGAGGTGGTACTCGTTGACGTCGTTGACGTCCTTGATGTCGTCGTAGCGCACGTCGGCGGGCACGCACAGCACCTTGTCGTCGCCGCCCTCTTCGTCTTCCATGTGGTACAGGCCGACGGCGCGGCACTCGATGACGCAGCCCGGGAACACGGAGTTCTTGACCATCACCAGCGCGTCCAGCGGATCGCCGTCCTCGCCGAGCGTGCCTTCGATGTAGCCGTAGTCGTCCGGGTAGCCCATGGCGGTGAACAGCTCACGGTCCAGGGTGATGCGGCCGGTCTCCTGGTCGACTTCGTACTTGTTCTTGGAACCACGCGGGATTTCAACGAGAACGTTGAACGTTTCTGCCATGATATTGCTCCTTAGAGTCGATTGACATAATCACACTCCACAATACCCCGTCGTACGCCGGAAGCGCCACGATTTCGCCCAAAAACGCAGATGGGGCCCGTCGCCGAAACGACGGGCCCCATCACCGAAACGGTCAGCCTGCCGGCCGCGCGTCCCTCATGCGTTCTCAGTCCTCATGCACCACGGTGAAGATGTGCGCCACATCGGCCCACGGTGCCAACGAGACGAAGTTGTCCCAGCTCCACGCGAAGTCGCGGCCGGTCAGCTCGTCGTGTATGTGCGCACCCCACTTCGGATCGATGCCGTAGTCGGGCAGCTCCAGATGCACCATGGCCTGATGCGCCTCGTGACCGTCCAGGTTCACCACCACGATCAGCGTCTCCGGCTTGTCGGTGCCGGTCAGCTCGGCCGGTGTGTGGCGGACGAATGCGAGGATGTTCGGGTCGGAGGATTCCAGCACCGTCAGATTGTGGTAGCTGAACGCCTTCGGATGCTCGCGGCGGACGCGGTTTAGGTTGGTCAGCAGCTCGGCGATGCCGTACTTGTCGGCGGCCGACCAGTCGCGCACCTTGACCTCGTACTTCTCGTTGTCGATCTGCTCCTCGAAACCGGGGCGCTGCTTGTTCTCGATCAGCTCGAAGCCGTTGTAGATGCCCCAGCTCGGGCTGCCCATCGCGGCGAGCACCGCGCGCACAGCGTGGCCGGCGATGCCGTTGTCGCGCACGTAGGCGGTGAGGATGTCCGGCGTGGTGGGCCAGAACGTGTTGTGCTGGTAGTAGCCGTCGTCGCCGTTCGTGGTCTCCAGGTACTTGCCCAGCTCCTCCTTGGTGTTGCGCCACGGGAAGTAGCAGTGCGACTGCGTGAATCCAACGTAGCTCAGCGCGCGCATCATGCCCGGGCGGGTGAATGCCTCGGCCAGGAACAGGATCTCCGGGTGCTTCTTGGTGACCGCCGCGATGACGTCCTGCCAGAAGCGCACCGGCTTGGTGTGGGGGTTGTCGATGCGGAAGATCGTCACGCCGGCGTTGATCCACAGTTCGAGAACACGCTCGACTTCCTTCTCGATGCCGGGCATGTCGGCGTTGAAGTCGATCGGGTAGATGTCCTGATACTTCTTCGGCGGGTTCTCCGCGAAGGCGATGGAGCCGTCCGGCTTGTGGCGGAACCAATCCGGGTGCTGCTTGACCCACGGGTGGTCGGGCGAGCACTGCAGCGCGAAGTCGAGCGCGATTTCCAGACCCAGCTCGTGGGCCTTGGCGACGAGCGCCTTGAAATCGTCCATGTTGCCGAGCAGCGGGTCGACGGTGTCATGCCCACCCAGCTCGGAACCGATGCCGAACGGCGAGCCCGGATCGTCGGGACCGGCCTCCAGCGCGTTGTTGCGTCCCTTGCGGTTCGTCTTGCCGATCGGGAAGATCGGCGGCAAGTACACGATGTCGAAGCCTTCGGCCTTGGCGCGTTCCAGGCCGGACACCGACGTCTTGAGCGTGCCCTGGACGATCTTGCCGGTCTCCGGGTCGACGTAGGCGCCCTCGGAACGCGGGAAGAACTGGTACCATGCGGCGAAGCTGGATTCCGGACGCTGCACGAGGAAACGCTGGGGCTGGCTGGGCGAGACGCCGTCGCGCAGCGGGTTGGTCAGATGCAGCTGGGCGACCGGTTCGCTGGTCGCCGCGGCGAGACGGTCCTCGGGCGTAAGCGATGTGTCCTTCATGGTGGCGGCAGCGGCGACGAGCGTCTTGCGCTGCGCGGCGCTCAGCTTGGCGTCGGCGGTCTTCGCCCAGCGTTCCAGCAATTGCGCGCCGGATTCGAGGGCGTTCTCGACGTCGTCGTTGACCTTGACTTTGATGGCCGCGTCATGCAGCCAGGACTTGTAGGTGTCCTCCCATCCTTCGATGGTGACGCTCCATTCGCCCAGCTGGCGCTTGATGGCGGCGAATTCGGGCTGCCACGGCTTGACGTCGCTGTGCTCGCCGCAGGTGAGCATGACCTCCCAGCGGTCGAGGCCGGGGTTGGTGCAGGTCATCGGCAGACGCTGCATCTCCTTGCCGCGGTGGTTGCGCACGATGGCGGTGGCACCGACTTTGGTGCGGCCTTCGATGAAGACCTGCGCGGTGACCTTGAACGGTTCGCCCAGCTCGACACGGGCGGGGAAACGGCCGGATTCCTCGTTCGGCGTCACGTCCATGACGGCGATGCGTCCGAACTGCGACGGGTCTGCGACGGGAATGGACTGCGCGGGGACCTCACCGTTGGCGACGGCGGCCGCAGTGGCGGCTTTCGTCGTTCTGGAGGCGCGAGGCGTCTTGGCCGTCGTGCGCTTGCGCGTCGAGGTGGTACGTGATGTGGACTGCTTGCCCGACGAAGTGTGACGGGTTGCGGATTTCGCTTCGGTCTTGTCGTCCGAATGCGATGTGGCTGATCGAGATGAACTACTGCTAAGCGCTGACGCGCCTTTCTTTTCTTCTGCCATACCGCCCATTGTATACGGCTGATGGCCAATGGGCGATTGTGGATAACCCCCTGTCTTATATGCCGAGAACCGCCAAATGTGGATAACTGTCGTGGGGAGTTATCCACAACACGCCGAAGGGGGATAGCCTTCGACCACATTGCCTGAAATCCGGTGGCCGACGGCGTCCGGCATGGCATGGTGTCATCAACCGCCCATCGTGGACGCGGCGGGATTTCAGGAAGGGAATATCATGAACATGGTTGTATTCAGGCGATGTCAGTCCGCGCTGGGGGTCGCGGCCGTCATGGCTCTCGCATTGGTGGCCTCGCTGGTGTTTGCCGCCATGCCGGCCGCGGCGGTGACGTTGAGCAGGGCGGATGCCGGCACGTTTCTGCGCTATGAGCATGGCGGCGAGCAGGTCATCGGCGTCATGGCGAAGGATTCGACGAACAACTATTACTGCATCGAGTCTGGCGAACGCGTCGAATACCAGCTGGGGGAGAGCGTCAAGCTGCGTGACGACGACACCGCGCGCCGGCTCGGCTGGCTGATGGACCATTATCGCGACGGGACGGCCGCGGAGCATGCGGCGATCGCGGTGCTGGCCCATGATCTGCTGGACCTGAAGCCGGACACGTGGAAATCCCGGCGCGTGTCCGTCATGCGCGACAATCCGACGCTGCGGCGCAAGGTAGAGCAGATGTGGGAGGAGGCGGGATCCAACGCCCCGGCGAATGCGACGGTGACGCGTACATACGCCGAAGGCACGCGGACCGGGCGCGTCACGGTGTCGGTGACCAATGCGCAGGGGAAGACGATCGCCGGGATCAAATACGCCGCGACGCTGAACGGTCCGGCGGTGTTCGCGAACGGGAGCGCGACGGTGACCGGGATATCCGGGGCGGAGCCGATCGTGTACTCGTGGAAGGCGACCGGCGAGGGTGAAGTGAAGGCGAGTGTGGCATATGACCGCAAGCAGGTGGACGTGTTCGCAGTCGCGGGAGGCCAGGATCTGGTGCGTTACGGCGGCTCTTCGCAGGTGAGCGGCAAGGCGGTGAATTTCTCGGTCCGCAAGGAGTTCGTGCCCACACTGGGCACCGCCGTCGCGGCCAAGGTGGTCGACGCCGGGCAGCCGGTCGTGGATACCGTCACGTCCGGGGTGGATGACGGCGATTCCTGGGCGTCCGGATTGGAGTTGCGGGCGTCCGGATGGTATTTCGACGGGCTCGGCGTGGGCGATCTGTCCGAGCCGGTCATGCCTGGTGCCGACGAGACGGCGAAGGAGTTCATCGCAAGGCTGGGCACAATGGGATTCCGGCCGTCCGCTTATGGCGAGGCGTCGTTCACTGCTCCCGGGCAGCGCGTGGACGTGAGAGCAACGGCCGAGCCGGGCGGCGACGCGGCTTATGAGGCGCCGCGAGGTGGAGGATTCGGCACATGGGTGTGGGCGTTCGAAGTCGAGAAGTTGAGCGATACTGCGCGACAATATATAGGTAAGGATGTGGTCAGCGGGTTCCTGGAATACACGGAGACGAATTCGAACCGTGCTCGGGTGAGTGTGGAATCCACGGTCACGGAGCATACCGGCGTGGTTGGTTCCGAACTGAGCGACACCATTACGGTCGACGGATTCCCCGATGATCACGGATCCTTTGGCGGCAATGTCAAGCTTGGCATCGGCGCTGACCGGGCGATGGCGCAGGTGAGCGTGTGGTGGGCGGGCGATCCGAATGATTCCGCCGGCGACGAGGCGTACCGGCCTCAGGGGGAGACGCCGCCGGCCGAGGACAGCAATCACCGGTTGATTGGCGTGTGGGATTATCCGGCGGTCAACGGGCGTATCCGAGTGGGTGCCGGGGCGCCGGACGCTCATGGCGATCCGGTGCACATCGTGGCCGAATCGCACGGATGGTACGTGTTCGTTTGGAGCTTCGACGGCGATGACCGGGTGATGCCGGCGTCCAGCGCATACGATGACGCGTGGGAGCGCGTGCGCATATGGGATGTGGCACGGCCACGCAAGCCGGCGCTGACCACGCAGGTGGAGCCGGACATTGTGCGGGTCGATGAGCCGTTCCGCGATACGGCGCGGATTGTGGGCGATGTGCCCGAAGGGGCCTATGTGACGTTCACGGCGTACGAGGCGGTGGAGGAAGGGGCGGTGCCCGGCATGAACGGCGTGCTGCTTGACGAGGCCCGCGCCGAAGTGGACCATACGCTGTTCGAGCAGACGATCGCCAGTCCGCAGGTGCGCTCGCCGAAGGCGGGACTGGTGTATTGGAGGGCGTCGCTTCGCTCGCGTGACGGTGATGTGCTGGTTTCGCATGAGCTCGGCGTCGAAGGGGAGACCGTAACCGTCGAAGCGCCTGATGATCCACCCGCTGAGCCGAAGGCGGATCCAGAGCCCGAGAAGCCGGTGCTGTCTCATACCGGTGCGGGGGTCGTCGCCATCATCGTCGTCGGATCCGGAGCCGCCGCGGCCGCCATCGGTGCCCTGGCCTTCCGCCGCCGATCCCGTCGCTGACGCTGCCGCTGGCGAAGGTTGTCTAGCGAGACCGGGGGATGGTTTGAGGCACTTGAGAAAGGCGCAATAGAACAGGAAGGCTAGGAATCTTGTAATTCCTAGCCTTCTATTTGGCATGGATTTGAACCATGGGCCTCAATGGTATATGGGTCAGGCGTGGGCGTTTTCGCGACGTCGCATGGTGCGCAACCGGTCGGCGACCCATGTATTGACGACGGCGTTGCGGCTGATTGCCAGCTCGGCGGCTTCCTCGTCCAGTTCGCTGACCATCCATGCGGGCATCGTCAGCGTGATTCGCTTCTCCAGCGGGGGATGATGTTCGACTACGGGATTGCCGAGATCGACATAGCTGAGGATGTCGTCGCCGTTGTCGAACATCTCCTCAAGCTGGTCGCTGGTGATCGCCTTGGCATCATTTTTTTGCTTTCATGGCATGCCTCCTTGTTCTTGCGCGATCGGCGCACGGATATGATGCGGATGCGCTTGCCGCGTTTGGTTGTAATCGCCGTCCAATGCCTGCCGTCGATCATCCTGAGCACGATGTGGCGCACATCGTCGTTTCCGGGATTCGGGGCGGTCAGCGTCACTGGAGGCGTCGAGCCGGTCGACAAGATCGCGGCCTTCCGCGTACTACGATCAGGGTTTTGATTCTCGACTCCATATTAGTTATATACAAATCAGTTTTATGTATGGATAAAAGATATGTGTAACAATATCATGGTTTGTAAATTCCTAATCCAAGACTTGAAAGTAAGTCTATGCATTGCTAATCTAGTTCACATGACTGCAGTGATGGTCTCGCCGGCGTTAAAGGCGCAGAAGCAAGAGCTGAGCCTTCAGGATCGCGTTACATACAACATGAAGGTTCTTATCGCTATTCGACAGACCTCTCAGAAGGATCTGGCGCAGGCTATGGGAATTGCCGCACCGACTCTATCCCAGAAGTTCAGTGGGCGCACCCGATGGAACATGGATGATATAGAAAAAGCCTCCGATTTCCTTGATGTGAAACCGGAGGCATTGGTAGCGGGGCATGGATTTGAACCATGGACCTCTGGGTTATGAGCCCAGCGAGCTACCGAGCTGCTCCACCCCGCGCCGGCTGTTTTCAAACAGCTCTATCTAAGATAGGGGAGAATGCGAGATTGTCAAATCGGCGTGTCGGATTTTTGCGCTGAGTGAAATGCCGGGATTGATAACCGGTCATAACTCATGGCGATAACCTGACGGCGTATCAATATCCCGGCCATTGCCATAATAAGAACATGCCTATCAAGATCCCAAGCGGCCTGCCCGCGCGTGCCATCCTCGACTCGGAACGCATCTTCGCCCTGGAGAAGCCCGAGGCGGAGCGCCAGCGTGTGCGACCGCTCAAATTGGTGATCCTGAATCTGATGCCCAAGAAGGTCGAAACCGAGACGCAGCTGCTGCGCCTGATCTCCAAATCGCCGCTGCAGGTCGAAATCGACTTCATGAAGACATCCACCCACGAACCGACCCATGTCAGTCACGATCACCTGGTCAAGTTCTATGAGACGCTGGATGCCTTCCGCGACAACTACTATGACGGTTTCGTCGTCACCGGAGCCCCGGTCGAGCACCTGCCGTTCGACCAGGTCGATTACTGGGACGAGTTCAAGTCGATTCTCGACTGGGCGAGCACCCACGTGTTCTCCACCATGTACCTGTGCTGGGGCGCGATGGGGGCGCTCAACTACCGGTATGGCGTGCGCAAGGTTGACCTGCCGGAGAAGATATTCGGGGTGTTCCCGCAGTACCTGCAGGACGAGTACTGCTTCCTGACCAATGGTTTCGACGAGATCGCGCTGCAGCCGCACTCCCGTCTGGCGGGTGTGAACGAGGCCGACGTGGCGGCGAATCCCGACTTGCAAGTGCTCACTTGGGGTCCGCAGTCCGGGCCTGGACTGATCGCCACTCGCGATTTCTCCGAAGTGTTCGCTCTCGGCCATTGGGAGTACGGCAAGACGACGCTCCAGGAGGAGTACGAGCGCGACATGGCGAAGGGGATGAGCAACGTCCCGTTCCCGCACAACTACTTCCCGCATGACGATCCGCACCTTGAGCCGTTGTTCGCATGGCGATCGCACGCGAATCTGCTGTGGCGCAATTGGCTGAACTGGGTGTATCAGACCACGCCGTACGATCTCACCGAAGTGCCCGGATTGCGGGCGGAGCGCCGGCTTGGCATCGATCGTTTCCGCCACGCGCCCGCCGGCCCGCGCAAGGACGATTTCTCACCGTTCGTCCATGACGACTACGGCGTGATACGTGGCGAATGATGGTTCTCGCCTGCGCTGCGGTCGTTTGACGGGGGTCTGGGACCATCCCGGTCGGCTCCCGTTGATGGTCTTTCGGATCTGGAGGGCGCAGATGACCTCGGAATCCCGCTGTAATTGGGCGGAGATTCGAGATTTGTTGCATTAGCACGGTTTGGTGTCCACATGGCGTACAAAAGAGGGCCATCGCCGTGCTCAATAGGTGGAATACCGCCTCTTTTGTCCATGCCTTATGAGTGGTGTTTAAAAAACCGTCCAAATAATGAGACAATGACCAATATGTTAACGCTCACGAATTTGGCGAAGAAACGCCGTACAGCCCTTGAAAAATAAGGCGTGTTGCGTGTTGTCCAAGGTGGTCATAGGATAATCACTTAGTCATTCGGAGCGGAATGTCTGGGCAGGAGCTCCGGTTGGTCGGTCTTATGCCCGGGCAGCTTCGATAACGGCTGGACGGACGATATCCAAACGTCACATTCGCCTCAACCGTTGGGCTAAACTGACAGCTGATAATGAGAGCAGGAGGCGCGATATGGTAGATGCGGTCGGTACGGGCGCACTATTGGCGGCCGACAGCGGTCCCGAACTGCCAACGGTCAATGATTTTCTTCCTCCCGAGATCCTGTTCCAGGGGACCCCCTTCGCGATCAATCGCATCATATTGATCCGCATCGTGGCGACCGTGGTGCTTCTCGTGGTGCTCGGTATCACGGCGAAGCGCGCCAAGCTCATCCCCGGCCGCTGGCAAGGCGTGGTCGAGATGGGCATCGACTTCGTGCGCGACAGCGTCGTATATCAGGTCATGGGCGAGCTGCGCGGCAAGCGTTACGTGCCGATGATTTCGACGTTGTTCTTCACGATCTTCGTGTTCAACCTGTGCGGCATCATCCCCGGTATGAACATGGCGGCCACCGCCACAGTGGTCATGCCGCTGGTGTTCGCGGTCTGGGTGCTCATCCAGTACTGGATCACCGCAGCACGCGAGAAGGGCCTGTGGGGCTACATCCGCGACGAGTGCTTCCCCAAGGGAGTGCCGTGGCCGGTGTACATCCTGCTGGCGCCGATCCAGCTGTGCGAGCTGGTGCTGATCCGCCCCGCATCGCTGACCATCCGTCTGTTCGCCAACATGATCTCCGGGCACTTGCTCGTGGCATCCTGCCTGGCGTTTGCACAGTACTGGGTCATCGACGCGACCAATAAGCTTGCCGGCATCCCCGTCGGCGCGCTGTGGTTCGTCTTCGGTTTGGTGCTCACCCTGTTCGAGGCGTTCGTCGCCTTCCTGCAGGCCTACGTGTTCGCCATCCTCTCGACGGTGTACATCAGCATGAGCTACCCGGAGGAATGAGCCGCACCCGCGTGAGACTCACCACGGACAATACGAATACTTTGCAATTCCCGAGACAACTGAAGAAATTAACCAAGTTTTTTTAACGGTTACGTTAGAAAGGAAACAGAAATGGACATCATTACTCTCGCTCAGGTCACCGGCAGCCTTTCCGTCATCGGCTACGGCCTCGCGACCCTCGGCCCCGGCCTCGGCCTGGGCATCCTGTTCGGCAAGGCGATGGAGTCCACCGCCCGTCAGCCCGAGGTGAGCGGCAAGATCCAGATGATCATGTTCATCGGCCTCGCACTGGTCGAGGTGCTGGGTCTGCTCGGCTTCGTGGCCGCCCTGATCGTTAAGTGAGACGACAGGCGACGATTCACACGTTTATTCGACATTGAAAGGAGGGCTTCATGATGACAATAGCCGCAAGTGACGGCCTCAAGCTGTTCATTCCGCAGGTCTACGACATCGTGTGGTCCCTGATCATCCTTGTCATCGTCGCGCTGTTCTTCCACAAGTTCTTCATGCCGAAATTCAACGCCATCTTCGATGAGCGTGCGGCGAAGATCGAAGGCAACATCGCCAAGGCAGAGCAGTCCAAGAAGGATGCCGACGCCGCCAAGAGCAAGTACGAGGCCCAGCTGAGCACCGCTCGCGTCGAAGCCTCCAAGATTCGTGACGACGCCCGTGCCGAAGCTTCCCACATCATCGCCGACGCACGCTCCCGCGCGGAGTCCGACGCCGCCCAGATCACCGCCAACGCGCAGCGCTCCATCGAGTCGCAGCAGCAGCAGGCGCTGGTCTCCCTCAAGGGCGAAGTCGGTACTCTTGCCACGGCCCTGGCCGGCAAGATTCTCGGTGCCAAGCTTGAAAGCGACGACGTGCAGTCCTCGATGATCGACAAGATGATCGACGACCTGGACACGAACGACAAGAAGTGATTCCGGCGTTCCGGAAAGGGAGGTGACCAATGCGAGGAGAGGCATCCCGCATCTCGGATCGCGTTTCGCGTGACGAGTTGGCGCCCAAGCTGCGCTCGACCGGCAAGGACGCATGGCGTATCGGCAACGAACTGTTCACGATCACCAACGTGCTTGACCACACCGTGCAGCTCGAACGCGCTCTCACCGATCCGTCACGTCCGGTCGACGACAAGATCGGCGTGCTCAAGGAGCTCATCGGTGCCCAGGCCCATCCCATGACCCTGGAGATCATGAGCGATCTGGTCGGTCGCAAATGGAGCCGTGCCGCGCACATCGCCAACGCCGTCGAAGACTTCGGCGTTGACGCCATGATGTACTACGCGGATGCCGCGGGCGTCACCCTGCGCGTGTCCGTGGAACTGGCCGAGCTGCATTCCGCGCTGCTCAACCTGCCGGTTCTGCGTTCGAAGCTCAATGACGACAGCGTGCCCGCCAAGGCGCGCATCGATCTGCTGAACGCCGTGCTGGGCAAGACCGAGTTCAACGAGGTCACGCTCCGGCTGGCGGAACACGCCGCGTGCAACCCGCGCAACCGGCGCTATCTGGAGACCATCCAGTGGCTGATCAACAAGTTCTCGCGCCACATGGGCGAGTCGATGATTACCGTGACCACCGCGTCGCCGCTGAACATCGACCAGATCAAGCGACTGACCGCCGTATATTCCGCGAAGCTCGACCATCCGGTGCACATCAACTCGGTCGTCGACCCCACGGTCCTCGGCGGCATGCGCATCCAGGTCGGCGACGAGGTCACGGACAACACCGTGGTCGCCCAGCTCCAGCAGCTGCACCGCACGGTAAAGGCGAAAGCCTGACGATACGGTTCCGGGCCGCGCCACACGCGGCGACGGAGCCCGACATGAAATTTTCCAACAATAAGGAGTGATCATGGCAGAACTTACCATTGATCCCGCCACGATACGCAAGGCGCTCGATGATTTCGTCGAGTCGTACAAGCCGAGTGACACCCCCACCCAGGAAGTGGGCTATGTCGCGACGGCCGGCGACGGCATTGCGCACGTGACGGGACTGCCTGGTTGCATGGCCAACGAGCTGCTGACCTTCGAGGACGGCACGCTCGGCCTGGCGTTCAATCTTGACGCCCGTGAGATCGGCGTGGTTATCCTCGGCGATTTCGCAGGCATCGAGGAAGGCCAGGAGGTCCGACGCACCGGCGAAGTGCTCTCCGTGCCCGTCGGCGACGGCTATCTCGGCCGCACCGTGGACCCGCTGGGCAACCCGATCGATGGTCTGGGTGAAATCAAGGGCATTGAAGGGCGTCGAATCCTCGAAGCCCAGGCTCCTGACGTTATGCACCGTCATCCCGTCGACGAACCGCTGTCCACCGGCCTGAAGGCCATCGACGCGATGACGCCGATCGGCCGCGGCCAGCGTCAGCTCATCATCGGAGACCGCCAGACCGGCAAGACCGCAATCGCGATCGACACCATCATCAACCAGAAGAAGAACTGGGAGACGGGCGACCCGAAGAAGCAGGTGCGCTGCATCTACGTGGCCATCGGTCAGAAGGGTTCGACCATCGCATCCGTGCGCCAGAGCCTCGAAGAGGCCGGTGCCATGGAGTACACCACCATCGTGGCCTCCCCGGCTTCCGATTCCGCAGGTTTCAAGTACATCGCGCCGTACACCGGCTCGGCCATCGGCCAGCACTGGATGTACCACGGCAAGCACGTGCTCATCGTCTTCGACGACCTGTCGAAGCAGGCCGAAGCCTACCGTTCGATCTCGCTGCTGCTGCGCCGCCCGCCGGGGCGTGAAGCGTACCCTGGCGACGTCTTCTACCTGCATTCGCGTCTGCTCGAACGCTGCGCGAAGGTCTCCGACGATCTGGGCGGCGGTTCCATGACCGGCCTGCCGATCGTCGAGACCAAGGCGAACGACGTGTCCGCGTACATCCCGACCAACGTGATCTCCATCACCGACGGCCAGATCTTCCTGCAGTCTGATCTGTTCAACGCCAACCAGCGTCCCGCCGTGGACGTCGGCATCTCGGTCTCCCGAGTCGGTGGCGCCGCACAGACCAAGGCCCTGAAGAAGGTCTCCGGCACGCTGAAGATCTCGCTGGCGCAGTACCGTTCGCTGGAATCCTTCGCGATGTTCGCGTCTGATCTGGACGCCGCGTCCAAGAACCAGCTGAACCGTGGCTCGCACCTGACCGAGCTGCTCAAGCAGCCGCAGTTCTCGCCGTATTCGATGGAACAGGAAGTCGTCTCCGTGTGGGCCGGCACCCATGGCAAGATGGATGATCTGCCGCTGGGCGACGTGCTGCCGTTCGAGCACGCGCTGCTCGATTACCTGGAGCACAGCACCGACATCCTCAAGACCATCCGTGAGACCGAGAACTTCACGCCTGACACCGAAGCCGCCTTGGACGAGGCCGTCGAAGCGTTCCGCGAGACGTACGTGACCAAGGCCGGCAAGCCGCTGGTCGTGAAGAAGTCCTCGACGCGCAAGCCCGTGCCCGTGGAGCAGGAGAAGATCATCGCCAAGGCCGACAAGCCCGCGCACGATCCGACCAAGCACCCGATGGCTGGAGAAAAGAAGTAGCCCATGGGATCGCAACTCGCATTGAAGGGCAGGATCGCCTCTACGGGATCGCTGGAGAAGATTTTCAACGCCCAGGAGATGATCGCGTCTTCGCATATCGCCAAGGCCCGTGACGTGGCCCTGAACGCGAAGCCGTACGCCGATGCGATTTTCGATGCCGTTCAGGCTGTGGTAGCCCACACCCGTATCACGCATCCGATTGTCAAGAAGGAGGAGGACAACCCCAAGGTTGCCGTCCTCGCCTTGACGGCGGATCGTGGCATGGCCGGCGCATACACCTCGTCGATCATCCGTGAGACCGAGGAACTGCTCACGCGACTCGACGACGCCGGCAAGCAGCCGGAACTCTACGTGTATGGCCGGCGCGGCGTGACGTACTACAAGTACCGCAACCGCGCAATCGCCGACACGTGGGAGGGGGATACCGACAAGCCGGGCGTTGAAATCGCCGAGGCCATCTCCAACGCACTGATGACCGCCTACATGAAGCCGGCCAGCCAGGGCGGGGTCTCCGAGCTCTACATCGTCTACACCGAGTTCATCAACATGGTGGTGCAGAAGGTGCGCGTGCTGCGTATGCTTCCCGTCGAAGTGGTCGAGGCCAAGGTCGAATCCGGCCCGGGCATGTCGCGCGAGAGCGAGGGCGACAACGCCGCCAGCTCCAAGGTGCGCCCGTTGTACCGCTTCGAGCCCAGCTTGGACAAGGTGATGGATGCCATCCTGCCGAAGTACATCCAGTCGCGTATTCACGAATGCCTGCTGGAGGCGGCCGCGTCCGAGACCGCGAGCAGGCAGAACGCCATGCACACGGCGACGGAGAACGCGCGTAACCTGATCGACTCGCTGACCCGTAAGATGAACGCCTCCCGTCAGGCGTCCATCACCCAGGAACTTACCGAAATCATCGGCAGCGCCGACGCGCTGAACACAAAGGAAGAGTAGGAACGCATATGGCTGACAATCAGACCACAGCGGCTCCCGAGACGGCTGCAGAGCCGATCAATGGACGTGTGACGCGTATCCAGGGTTCGGTTATCGACGTCGAATTCCCGGTGGGCCACCTGCCCGATATCTACAACGCCCTGACCGTCGAGCTGACCAACACCGGCGCTCACGAGGAAGGCGAGACCGCGCACACGATCACGCTTGAGGTCGAGCAGCACCTTGGCGACTCCACCGTGCGCGCCGTGGCCCTGAAGCCCACCGACGGCCTCGTCCGCGGCGCTTCGGTGCACGACACCGGCAGCTCGATTTCCGTGCCCGTCGGCGACGTGACCCTGGGCCACGTGTTCGACGTGACCGGTCACGTGCTGAACAAGAAGGCCGACGAGACCATCAAGGTCACCGAACGCTGGCCCATCCACCGCAAGCCGCCGGCATTCGACCAGCTGGAGTCCAAGACCCAGATGTTCGAAACCGGCATCAAGGTCATCGATCTGCTGACCCCGTACGTGCAGGGCGGCAAGATCGGTCTGTTCGGTGGTGCAGGCGTCGGCAAGACCGTGCTGATCCAGGAGATGATCCAGCGCGTCGCCCAGAACCACGGCGGCGTGTCCGTGTTCGCCGGCGTCGGCGAGCGTACCCGTGAGGGCAACGACCTCATCGGCGAGATGGGCGAGGCCGGCGTTCTGGAGAAGACCGCACTGGTCTTCGGCCAGATGGATGAGCAGCCGGGCACCCGTCTGCGCGTCCCGCTGACCGCACTGACCATGGCCGAGTACTTCCGCGACGTGCAGAACCAGGACGTGCTGTTGTTCATCGACAACATCTTCCGCTTCACGCAGGCCGGCTCCGAGGTCTCCACGCTGCTGGGCCGCATGCCCTCCGCTGTGGGTTACCAGCCGAACCTGGCCGACGAGATGGGCTCCCTCCAGGAGCGCATCACCTCGACCCGAGGCCACTCCATCACCTCGCTGCAGGCCATCTACGTGCCCGCCGACGATTACACCGACCCGGCCCCGGCGACGACCTTCGCCCACCTGGACGCGACCACCGAGCTTTCTCGTGACATCGCATCCAAGGGCATCTACCCGGCCGTCGACCCGCTGAGCTCCACCTCGCGAATCCTTGATCCGCGTTACGTCGGCCAGGCCCACTACGACTGCGCCAACCGCGTCAAGGCCATTCTGCAGCGTAACAAGGAGCTGCAGGACATCATCGCCCTGATTGGTATCGACGAGCTTTCGGAAGAGGACAAGACCACCGTCAACCGCGCCCGCCGCATCGAGCAGTTCCTCGGCCAGAACTTCTACGTGGCCGAGAAATTCACCGGTCGTCCGGGCTCCTACGTGCCGGCCGACGAGACCATCGAGGCCTTCACCCGCATCTGCGACGGCGTTTACGACGACGTCCCGGAGCAGGCGTTCTCCGGCATCGGCGGCATCGACGACCTCGAAAAGAAGTGGCACGATCTGCAGAAGGAACTTGGTGAGTGATGGCTGAATCGTCAAAGGCCCTGATGCAGGTCAACATCGTCGCCGCCGATCACCCGGTGTGGCACGGCACGGCGAAGTCCGTCACCATCCCCGCCTCCGAAGGCGAGATGGGTATTCTGGCCGACCACGAGCCGGTGCTCACGGTGATCAAGGGAGGCACGGTTTCGGTCGTGGATCCCGCAGGTGAGCGCCATGCGTTCGAGGTCAGTGACGGATTCATCTCCTTCGATTTCAACAAGCTCACGGTTGCCGTCGAACGCGGCCGTGACGTGGTCCGCACTGAAGGACCCGGTATCGAATAGCGAGCTCTTCGGCACGGCAGCGGCTGTGCCGTTGCGCTCGCACTGGGCGTCGTCTGCATCCCGCAGGCGGCGCCCTTTCTGCGTTATCTACTCGGTGTTATCCCCCGTCAATGCCCGGCGCACTCCACCACTCCCGCCAAAATACGGGTTGAAATAGCCGAAATCCGCAATTCCCCGTGTGAAATCGCCGTTTTTGGATCCTGAAACGGCGATTTCACACGGGGAATTGCTCAAAGCGGCGATTTCAACCCGTATTTTGGCGTTCGATACGCTCGCGCTGTCGGCGCGGCCGTACGGTTCGTGCCTGTTACTGGTCCGAGAGGCGCTCCCTCCCTTCCGCGCGTACTGTACACTGGTGTGACGTGCGCGTTATTGTTGCTGATTGCTCTGCTGAATATTCCGGTCGCCTCAGTGCGTCGCTTCCTCCCGCGAAGCGCGTTCTGCTCATAAAGGCCGACAACAGTCTGCTGATCTTCTCCGAACTCGGCTCATACAAGCCGCTCAACTGGATGGCTGCGCCCTGCACTTTGAAGGACGTCACCCCGGACTCTGTTGAGGACGCGGACGGGCCTGCCCCCGAGCATATCCTTCGCGTCTGCGCCGACAAGACCAGCGACGTCTTGGAAGTCTCCCTGTACCACGTCTACTCCGACACCACCTATGACCTCGGCATCGATCCCGGCCTCATCAAGGACGGCGTCGAAGACCACCTCCAGCGTTATCTCTCCGAACAGATCGACCGCATCGGCCCCGGTTCCAAGCTCATCCGCCGCGAATACCCCACCGCAATCGGCCCCGTCGACATCATGGCCCTCAACGCCGACGGCGAGCACGTCGCCATCGAGATCAAACGCCACGGCGGCATCGACGGCGTCGAGCAGCTCACCCGCTACTGCGAGCTCCTCAACCGCGACCCCCTCCTCGCCCCCGTCCACGGCATCTTCGCCGCCCAGACCATCACCCCTCAGGCCCGCGTCCTCGCCCAGGACCGCGGTTTCGAATGCCTCATCCTCGATTATGACGAGATGAAGGGTAGGGAAGATGATTCCCTTCGCCTCTTCTGAACACGCCTGAACACACCGCGATGGCGCGTTACCTGCGTTGCTCCTCAGTCGCGGTACCTTTATTACCGCTTCCTTCGGTGCGTCTTGGTACCGCGCGCATCGCGGCGTGTTCAGGGGTGTGTTGTGTGGTGGCGCGTTGCCGGCGTTGCTCCTCAGTCGCGGTGCGCTCAGGCGGTATGCATGCGGCCCAGGGCGATGGCGGTGCGTAACACGTAGGCTTCGCGCGCGTCGGCGGCGTCCCAGCCAGTGGTTTCGGCGGCCCGCTTCAAACGGTACCGCACCGTGTTCGGGTGTACGCTCAATTCCTTGGCCGTGGTCTCCAACGAGCCGCCGTTGCGCAGGAACGTGGACACGGTTTCCAAAGTAGGATCGTCCGGCCCCGCCGTCTGCAGACTGGCATATACCGTATTCACCAGCTCGTCCACGGCATCCTGATCTCCCAGCAGCGCCCGCTCAGGCAGCACGTCATCGGCACGCATCGGGCGCGGAACCTGCGGCAATGCGGGAGCCGCCGCAATCGCCGAACGGACCGCCTGCACCGTGCGGCAGGCACCCTCGACACCGCGGCGCAAAGGTCCCAGGCACACCGGCGCCTTCGTCGAGAACGCCGACAGCGTATTGGTACACGTTACATCGGGCGTCGCCGCCGCACGCGGCATGATCAGCGCCACGCACAGACCGTTCGTCGTCCCCGTCACGCACGGCCCGCCGCCCAGATCATGCACGGTCCTGCGGATCGCGGCCCTTGTGCCCGCCATCGTGTGCAACGGCTTGCCACCGATGGCAAAGCACAGAAAATCATCCGAAAAATCAAGAATCCCCAGAATCGCCGCGGCACGCTCATCCGCCAACCCATTGACCAGACACGCGAACGCCACCGATTCCAGTCGGGAATCGGCGTCATCCTGAGCGGAACCACTGCTCAGCAGGTCAAGGAAGTCAACGGAACCATGCTCCGTGTCGAAATCGGTCATACCGTCCAGCATAGCCGAACCGTCTGCAAGCGTCACCAGTCGTCACCGGATGTCCGCGTTGCGCCGCGCCCGCTGCGACTCCCGCCAGAACGTGAGCACCACGAATCCGAACACGAACGCCACCGGCAGCATATGCCGCTCGAAATTGTTCGCGGGCGCGGTGATCATCACGCCCATGAGCAGCAGCAGCGGCAGATGTATGACCAGTGTGCGCCACCGGCGAAGCACCACTTCGGCCGCGCCGATCAGCAGCGTCATCATCACATACAGGTTGCCGTGAGCCACCCATCCCAGCACCGGAATCTCACCGAACTGCTTTGCGCCCTCGGCGATGGACTGCCGCCACTCGCTGCACCAGTATTTGATCCACGTGGTCTGGTCTGTCACATAATCGCTGTTCACGTAGTAATCCATCGACACGTACGGCTGATCCATCGGGTTGAAATAGCCGAAGCACTTCGCCAGCAGCGCGTCGATGGCGGTGACGGGATCGGCCTTGACGATCTGCCACCAGGCGCTATTGAACCGGGCCATGTCCTCCTGCGTGACCGACCGCCAGCGGTAGCTCACCTTCTTCGACTGGATGCCGGACGACTTCACCGGGTCGGCATCCTGCGGCTGGTAGGCGTCGGCCATCTGATCGAGATTGAAGATCGGCGCGATCTCCTCCCTGGCGGACTGCGGTATGCTGCCCGGATTGCGCTTGGCGATGCGGGCGATCTGCTGCAGCTGGACGCCGTGGCTTTCGATCGGATCGCCGCTGATGATCGCACCGGTGCGGGTCAGCATCACGACGCCGCCATGCAGCACGATGACCGGCAGCAGCAACGCGACGACGTACGCCTTCCAGCGGCGATGGTCGGAAAGCAGCGCAAGAATCAGCTGCAGCACGATGATGTACCAAGCGTACTTCGCGCTCGCCAGCATCACCACGCAGGCCAGGATCAATGCGATAAAGCTGCGGCGGCGCAGCCTGACCACCTTGTCGCCCTTGCCTCGCCACGTACGGAACAGCTCGTACCACACGCCGAACGCCCACACGAACGAGAACGCGAACAGAGGCGATTTCGTCAGCGAGATCGTCGAGAACACCGCGAGCGGACAGCATAGGAAGAACAGGATAATCACCAGACGCGAGAACCATCCCGAGGCGCCTTCGGGCAGGCGTCCGTTCCCGGCACATGCCCGCGCCGCGAAGCCGGGGGAGGCGTACCCGCGCTCCGGATGCGCGAAATCAAGCATGACCAGTGCCATCGGCCCGCGTTCGGGATGCGTGAAGTCAATGCCGGCGCGGCGCGGCAGCCACGGCAGGTTGAAGAACCGGTTGGCGGTGGCGGCGCAGCAGAACGCGGCGAACAGGAACTGCGCGGATGACAGCACCACGAATCCGACGTCGTTGGAATCGGTGAAATACCGGGAGACCGACAGCACGGCACCATACAGTACCGTCAGCACGATGTTGTGCTGATCGGTCAGGTACGTCGGATTCGACGGCCATATGTAGTGCGCGGTCGGATAGATGTCCATCGGCACGAATGAGAAGAATCCGATATACGGCTGATCCAGGCCGGTCCATTGGTTCCAGGCCCAGCTGAACTCGCGAGCCTGAGAGCGGATGTCGGCGCCGAACGCGGACAGCAGCGTCGTCGGCACCCAAAGCCAGCCGATGAACAGGATCAGTGCGATTTTCCACCACCGGTCGGTGGCACGTACGCATACCCGGGCGAGGAACCGTCCGGTCCGGCTGACCCACGAGCCGGGAGCGGATGCCAGGAGCCGCGCGGCCGCGCGACGTGCGCCCGCCGGAATCAGGCGCCGTGGATGCAGGCCGTTCTTGCCGCTGGACCAGCCGAACACCGGTATGCCGTTCGCCCAGCGAGTCATCGCGACCACGGCGGCGAATGGCACAAGGAATCCGACAACGGCAAACAACCAGTTCAACGCGCCGAAATCCGCGATCGAGGAGTCTGCCCAGTAGAGCGGCCCCACCGCCACGCACAAGGCGATCCACAGGCAGGCCGCGACGGCCAGCGTCCATCGCGCCACGGCCGCGAGACGCGCGAGGGCGGTGCCGGTGGCGCGTCGTGACCTGCCGCCGCTGCCTCCGCGCCCGCCGCGGGCCGGGGTGGCGCTGGAGTGATCCGTGATGTGAGCTGTGGTCATGTCACGGTATTCTACCGATGCGCCTTGAACGGCGGCGATCGTGCCATTGCCGGCATTTGCCGTAGGACGATATCGGGCATAATCTGAAGGCATGTCGGAAACAACAAGGGGAATCATTCCAAACATGCCACGCACCACCGAGGTGGCTGACAATGTGATTGCGGTGGTGGAAACCGCATCGACCAATACGCTGGCGCGGCAGATGCTGCGCGACGGCACCATGGCGCCTCCGGCCGACGGGGGTGCCGGTGTGGTCGTGGTGGCCACTGATGTGCAGAGCGCGGGCCGCGGCCGGCTGGAACGCACATGGGTGAGTGCTCCCGGCGAATCGATGACCTGCTCGTACATCGCCACACTGCCGGCGGGCGTGATCGCCGACGGCAGTGTAAACGGCTGGCTGACGGTGATCGCCGGGTTTGCCGCGCTGGATGCGCTGCGGGGCGCGCTCGCCGAATGTGGGGTGGCCAGTGAAGATTGCGGTCTGCGGCTCAAGTGGCCGAATGACCTGTTCTGCCAGGGACGCAAGCTGGGTGGCATCCTCACCGAGATGGTGCCGCTGCCCGGGCGCGATGACAGCGCGGCGCTGGTGATCGGCATCGGCATCAACCTCGCGATACCGGCCGACCGGTTGCCCACGGAGCAGTCCACGTCACTGCAACTGCATGTGCAGGGGCTGCCCGATGCCCGGACACTGCGTGATATGATCGCCGCGCATATCGTGCGGTCGCTGAGTTCCCGACTGAGCGGTTTCGTGGCAGACCCGCATGCCGCCGCCGAGCGGCTGCGCGAGGAGACCTCCCGCGTGTGCTGGACGCTGGGACGTCGTGTTGAGGCGCGCTTCACCGATGGTTCGGTGCTGACCGGTACGGCGACGGCGCTGAACGCCGATGCGTCGCTGAGCGTGCGTGACGATGCGGGCGAAAACCATGTCGTGCACACGGCCGACGTCGGCGTATTGCCGCTGTAGTCGCAGCGAACGGTTCTCAATAAGAAAGGTGTGAGCCTGCATCCGTCCGAAATGAACAAAAAATATGGAAGAAGCCCGGAATTCCGGGCTTCTTCCATATGAGCGTTTGTGCGGGAATGTTAGAAATCCTCGCACAAACGCTATTGAGAACCGTTCGCTGCGACAACAGCGACACGAATCAGAACAGCTTGGCCAGACCGGTCGCCGCGAGCGACGCGACGACGGCCTTGATGACATCGCCGATCACGAAGCCCATCGACGCAATCGCCACGGTCGTGAACGGAACATGCATGACCATGGACTGAATCGTGATGCCGAACAGGTACAGCACCACCAGGTTGCCGGCCAGTGAGGCGCCGAAGTAGCGGACGGCGGTCAGCGCGGCGTGCGGAGCCGAGTCAAGACGCGCCTTGCCGCGCAGCAGGGCGGTGACGATTACGGCCGGCAGGAAGCCGATCAGGAAGCCCGCGCTCGGGCCGAACAGGGCGGCGGTGGAGGCGCCGCCGGCGAACACCGGCAGCCCGGCCGCGCCGGCGGCCAGATACAGCACCACCGCGCTGCCTGCCTGACGCCAGCTGAGCATCAGACCTGCCAGCATCATGACGAAGGTCTGCAGCGTGATCGGCACCGGGGTGCCAGGGATCGAAATCTCACCAGCTGCCGAAGCGAGCCACATGAGGACGGCGAACAGCACCGGCTTGCCGATGGTCGAAGCCAGCATACGGCCGCGCTGGGCGGTGGAAACAGTACGTTCGGACATGAATAACCCCTCTCGATGATGAAAGAACGGACGGCGAGTGTCCCCCCGTTGTCGCCAATGATAGAAAGCCCTCGCCTTAGACGGCCTGTCGGGAACATACAAAAGTCGAGACGGCCTTTTGTGGATGTTCGCCGGTTACGGTGCCGGAACTTACGTGGCCGTTTGTCTTCGCTCTACAAAATATCGCCGCCGTTTTTGTCGAAAACTTGACTCCGCGCTCGCGCGCATACGGCGATAGTGGAATATATGGGAAATATCGTCAAAAAAATACTCGTCGCCAACCGCGGCGAGATCGCGCTGCGCGTGGTGAGAACCGCCCGGGAGATGGGGATTTCCACGGTGGCGGTGTACTCCGAACAGGACCGCAACGCCCAGTACGTCCAGCTGGCCGACGAGTCGTACCTGCTGTCGGGTGACACATACGCGAGCACATACCTCAACGAGGACCTGTTGATCGGCATCCTGCACCGGTCCGGCGCGAACGCCGTGCACCCCGGCTACGGATTCCTCTCCGAGGTGCCGAGCTTCGCCGACAAGGTCGAGAAAGCGGGCGCGATCTGGGTGGGGCCGCATCCGCAGGCGCTGATCGACCTCGGCGACAAGATCACCGCGCGTCGCGTGGCGAAGTCCGCGCAGGTGCCGCCGGTGCCGGGCATCAGCGAGCCGGTGCGCGAGCTGCGCACGCTGCTGGACTTCTCGCACACGTACGGCTACCCGGTGATGATGAAGCGCACCGACGGCGGTGGCGGCCGAGGCATCACCGTCGTGCACGACGATGACGAGATGCGTCGCTTCTACATGAACCATGACGCGATGCAGGGCGGCGACCTGGACGAGTACTTCATCGAGAAGTTCATCGACAAGGCCCGCCACGTGGAGACCCAGTGCGGCCGCGACCGTTTCGGCGACTTCACCGTGTACTCGACGCGTGACTGCTCTGTGCAGCGGCGCAACCAGAAGCTCGTCGAGGAGGCCCCCGCTCCGTTCCTGCCGGACGAGGTCATCAACCAGCTGGAGACGTATTCGCGCAGCCTGTTCAACAAGGTCGACTACATCGGTCTGGGCACGTGCGAGTTCATGGTGACCCCGCATCGCAAGGTGTACTTCCTGGAGGTCAACCCGCGTCTGCAGGTCGAGCACACGGTCAGCGAGGAGGTGTGCGGGCTCGACCTGGTGCGCGAGCAGATCGATATCGCCGACGGCGGCCACCTGACACCGGCCCCCGCGCCGCGCGGCCACAGCTTCGAGCTGCGCATCACCAGCGAGGATCCGGCGACGAACCTGACGCCGTCCTCCGGCACGCTGGAGCGCATCGTCTGGCCGTCCGGCCCCGGCCTGCGCATCGATACCGGCGTGGAGCAGGGAGACACGGTCTCGCCGAAGTTCGATTCGATGATGGGCAAGGTCGTGATCACCGCGCAGAGCCGTGAGGCGGCTGTCGCCCGCGTGCGCCGCGCGCTCGACGAACTCGTGATCGAGGGCGTGCCGACCCCGGTCAGCCTGTTCAAGCAGATCTTCAACGACGATGAGTTCACCGCCGAGCATGGTCATCTCTTCGACGTGAGCACGAAGTGGCTGGAGCGCAAGTACCTCAACCATGAGCCGCAGACCGTGCGCTCGGGACAGCCGGCGTCGCTCAGCGGCGAAGGCCAGGACGCCGGCGCGAAGGCCCCGACGAGCGAAAGCTTCGTCATCGAGGTCGACGACCGCCGTGTCAAGCTCACCGTGCCGACCGACATCGTCAACAACCTCATGGGAGCGGGGCGTTCGCGCGGAGCCAAGCGCCCGTCGCAGCCGCTGCGAGGCCAGGGGCTGCACGCCATCGCGGAGAAGAAGGAGCACAACGACGGCAAGTCCGGCGTCATCGCCTCGCCCATGCAGGCGGTGGTCACGCGCATCAACGTCGCGGAAGGCCAGTCCGTCACCAAGGGCGACCTGCTGGTGGTGCTGGAGTCGATGAAGATGGAGAACTACGTGTACGCGCCGGTCAACGGCACGGTCGCGAAGATCTTCGTCGCGCCCGCCACCGGCGTCGAGGCCGGCGAGACGCTGGTCGCGATGGACGTCGACGGCGCCAAGGCGCGCGACAAGTCCGGCGCGGTGGATGACGGCGGCAAGTCCGCAAGCACCGCGAAGAACGGCAAGGAGGGCAAGTGATGACCGATATCATGAACTCGCCGGCCGTGAAACAGGTCATGAAACAACCTGGGCACGTCTCGGCGGACGGCGCCGCACAGGCGCAGGGCGAGCAGCCGATCCGCGCAGCGGTGGTACGCGCGGCGGAACTCGCGCGTGACGCTGAATCCAACGCGCGCACCCGCCAGCACGCCAAGGGCAAGATGACCGCCCGCGAGCGGCTCGGACTGCTGCTCGACACCGGCTCGTTCGAGGAGATCGGCCGGTTCCGCGGCGGCGACATCAACGGCGGCAAGGCCGGTTCGGCCGTCATCACCGGATTCGGTGACGTGTACGGCCGCAAGATCGCCGTCTACGCGCAGGACTTCTCCGTCAGGGGAGGCACGCTGGGTCGTGCCGAAGGCGAGAAGATCTGCCACCTGATGGACATGGCGCTGGACCTGAAGGTGCCGATCGTCGCGATCGTCGACTCCGGCGGCGCCCGCATCCAGGAAGGCGTCGCCGCGCTGACGCAGTACGGCCACATCTTCCGCAAGACCTGCGACGCCAGCGGCTTCGTCCCGCAGATCTCGCTGATCCTGGGTCCGTGCGCCGGCGGCGCCGTGTACTGCCCGGCGCTGACCGACCTGATCGTCATGACCAAGGAGAACTCCGACATGTTCGTCACCGGCCCGGACGTCGTCAAGGCGGCCACCGGTGAGACGATCAGCATGAACGACCTCGGCGGCGGACTCGTGCACAGCACGAAATCCGGCGTTGCGCACTACCTCGGCGAGGACGAGGCCGACGCGATCGACTACGCGCGCACGGTGCTTGCCTACCTGCCGTCGAACAGCGACGCCCAGCCCCCGATGTACGCCTATGCGGCGACTCGCGCGGACCGCGAGACCGCGAAACGCCTTACCGACATCGTGCCGGACAACGACCGCCAGCCGTATGACGTGCTCGACGTGATCCGCTGCATCGTCGACTACGGCGAATTCGTGCAGGTGCACGAGCTGTTCGCCACGTCCGCCGTCGTCGGATTCGCCTGCATCGACGGCCGGCCGATCGGCGTGGTCGCCAACCAGCCGAACGTTCGCGCCGGCATCCTCGACGTGGACGCCTCCGAAAAGGTGGCGCGGTTCGTGCGTCTGTGCGACTCGTTCAACCTGCCGGTCATCACGCTCGTGGACACCCCCGGATACAAGCCGGGCGCCGATCAGGAGCACGCCGGCATCATCCGCCGCGGCGCCAAGGTGATCTACGCTTACGCGAACGCGCAGGTGCCGATGGTCACCGTCGTGCTGCGCAAGGCGTTCGGCGGCGCGTACATCGTGATGGGATCCAAGGCGATCGGCGCGGACATGAACTTCGCGTGGCCCAGCTCGCAGATCGCGGTGCTCGGCGCCACCGGCGCGGTGAACATCATCCACCGCAAGGACTTCGTCAAGGCCAAGGAGGCCGGCGAGGACGTCGACGCGCTGCGGGCCAAGCTCGCCGCCGAATACGAGCGCACCACCGTCAACGCGAACCTGTCGCTCGAAATGGGCGAGATCGACGCGATGATCGATCCCGAGCAGACCCGTCAGGCCATCGCCGAATCGCTGCGACTGCTCGCCGACAAGAAGCGCGTGCGCCGCACCACCAAGCATCACGGCAACCAGCCGCTGTAGTCCATCCCGCCGCGGCGGCCACTCCGCGGCACAACAGATTTTGAGCCGATACCGGCAATGGCGGCTCCGCACAATGTCCAAATAAAAGAAGGAACACCAACCCATGTCAGACCCCAATTTCTTTCTCAGTCGGCTCAACGGCGAACCTCATGCGCTCGCTTTCGGCGGACAGTCCACACCCTGGCCGGTTGCGCTCGCTGACCTGACCAATGATCCGGCGCTCGAAGCCACGCTGCGCGGCCATGTCGCCGCGGCGAACACGATGCTCGCCCCCGTGGCCGCCGACCTGCTTGCCACCACCGGACGCGCCGTCGACCTGTTCGGCTTCAAGCCGAACCCGGCACGGCTCGGTGCCGCCGCCGCGGCGACCGTCAGCGTCGAAGGCATCGCACTCACTCAGCTCGGCGCGCTGATCGACGCCGCCGGTCTCGGCCTTGACGTGGCGAACACCGCCCCCGTCGCCGTGCTCGGCCATTCGCAGGGCGTGCTTGGCGCGCACATGGTCAACGTCATCCGCAAGGCCGGCTCCATCGAGGCCGCGGGCCAGCAGATCGACGAGATCCTGGCCATCGCCGAGCTGATCGGCGTGGCCGGCACCCGCAAGGCGCGCGAGCTCGCGCTCACCGCGCAGCACGCCGGCGCCACTCCGATGCTGTCTGTGCGCGGCGCCACCAAGCGCCAGGTCGAGGTGCTCGCATCCCGCGTGCCGAACCCGCGCGGCCCGATCAGCATCGCCGTCACCAACTCCAGCAACAACCACGTGCTCTCCGGCTACCCGGAGGACCTTGCCGCCTTCGAGGTCGAGGCCGGCAAGGAGCACAAGCGTCAGCAGACACTGCGTGACGAGAAGGTCCGCGGCGGCGCGGTGTTCGGGCCCGTCCTCGAATACCTGGAGGTCACGCTGCCGTTCCACTCGCCGCTGATGGCCGATGCCGTCGAGCAGGCCGTGGCCTGGGCGCACGCCTGCGGCTTCAAGGAGACCCGTACGCGCGAGCTGGCCGCCGAAGTGCTGCTCAACCACGTCGATTGGGCGGCCCGCGTCAAGGCGATGCTGGAATCCTGCGATCCGTCCAAGCTGTGGATCGTCGACTTCGGCCCGGGCAACACGCTCGGCAAGCTCATCGGCAACCTGATCCAGGGCACCGGCGTCGGCGTGGTCGAAGCCACCACGATGGCCGAGCGTTCCGCGCTGTCCACCATGGAGGACGAGCCCGTCCGCACCCAGAACTGGAAGACGTTCGCGCCGAAGGTGTTGCACACTCCCGCCGGCGACAAGATCCGCACCAAGTTCACCGACCTGACCGGCAAACCGCCGGTGCTGCTGCCCGGCATGACCCCGACCACCGTGGATCCCGAGATCGTGGCCGCGGCCGCGAACGCCGGCTATTGGGCCGAGATCGGCGGCGGCGGCCAGGTGACCGCCGACGTGTTCGACCGTCATGTCGCCGAGCTGGAGAACCTGCTCGAAGAAGGCCGCACGGTCGAATTCAACGCGATGTTCATGGATCGCTACCTTTGGAACCTGCAGTTCGGCCCCTCCGGCATCGTGCCGAAGAAGCGCGCGTCCGGCACGCCGATCGACGGCGTGATCGTCTCGGCCGGCATCCCCGAGCTCGACGAGGCCAAGGCGCTCGTCGCCTCCCTGCAGGCGGACGGCCTGCCCTACGTCGGCTTCAAGCCCGGCACCGTCGCGCAGATCCGCCAGGTCGTGGCGATTGCCAAGGCCGTGGCCCCCACGACGATCCTGATGCAGGTCGAAGGCGGTTCGGCCGGCGGCCACCACTCCTGGGAGTCGCTGGACGACCTGCTGACCTCCACCTACGCCGAGGTGCGCGCATGCAGCAACCTCGTGCTGGTCGCCGGCGGCGGCATCGGTACGCCGGAGCGCGCGGCCGACTACATCTCCGGCCAGTGGGCGCGCGCCTACGACCTGCCCGACATGCCGGTCGACGGCGTGCTCATCGGCACCGCCGTCATGACCGCCAAGGAGGCCCACACCAGCCCCGCGGTCAAGCAGCTGCTCGTCAAGACACCCGGCATCACCGACACGTCGGCCGACGCCGACCCGTTCGCGCCCGCCGGCGAGAAGTGGGTGCCGTCCGGCAAGTCAGTCGGCGGAGTCTCCTCCGGCCTGAGCCACCTTCACGCCGACATCTACGAGGTCGAGAACGCCTCCGCCGCCTGCGGTCGTCTGCTGGTGCGCGTCATGAAGCACCCCGAAGAGCTGGAAAGCCGCCGCGACGAGATCATCAAGGCGCTCGACGCCACCGCCAAGCCGTACTTCGGCGACCTCGCCTCGATGACCTACGTCGAGTGGGCCGAGCGTTTCGTCGACCTGGTGTTCCCCGTGGTCGACCCGACGTATTCTCTGCGCTTCCTGCACCTGCTGCAGCGCATCGAAGCCCGTGTGTGCGGTCAGGAATCCGGCGAGTTCACCTCGCTGTTCGCCGGCGTGGACGATGTCGCCTCCGATCCGAAGGCCGCCATCGCCAAGCTGGAAGCCGCCTACCCGCAGGTTGCCGAAATCCACGTGACCCCGGCCGATGTGGCTTGGTTCCCGGTACTCGTGAGCGAATATCCCAAGCCCATGCCGTTCGTGCCGGTCATCGACAATGACCTGCTGCGCCGGTGGGGCCAGGATCAGCTGTGGCAGTCCGAGGACGCCCGCTATTCCGCCGATTCCGTGCGCGTGATTCCCGGCCCGATCTCCGTGGCCGGCATCACCACCGTCGACGAGCCCGTCGCCCACATCCTCGGCCGTTTCGAGGCCGCGGCCCTGGAGCGCACCCGCGAACTGCAGTCCGGTGCCTCCACCGACGCCTACAGCGAGCTCGGCGGCGCCGAGAGCGCCGAAGCGTTCATCCGCACCTGCCCGAATATCTCCTGGGTCGGCCACCTGACCACGAACCCGGCATACGGCACGCAGGTCGGCGACGCCAACTATGAGATCATCGACCGCGGCGCTTCCGAGCAGGGCGAGGAATACGACCTCGACATCCATCTCGACACGTACTGGGACAACGATCCGGACGGTGGCGTCTCCAAGCACGCCGTGCGCGACATCGTCATCCCGTTGACGCTGCGCGGCACCGAAACCGGCCTGCTGCCGGTCGTCAACCGCGAGCGCCTGGTCGGCAACGTCTACGCGATGCTCGCCGCCACCGCAGGCATCGGCAACACCGCCATCACCGGCGACAAGCTGACCGACATGCCGAAGATCACCCCGTCCGACGACAAGGCCGCCTACCCGTTCGGCACCGCGTCGGCCACCTACACGCTGTCCGCCAACCTCGGCTACGACCACGAGGCGGCCACCGGCGGCGCGCTGCCGCAGGACCTCGCGCCCTCGCGCATCGCCCCCGACGCGCTGGTCGGCCCGGCATGGCCGGCGATCTACGCGGCGCTCGGCTCCGTGTACGTCAAGGGCTACCCGGTCATCGAGGGACTGCTCAACGCGGTGCATCTCGACCACCTCATCGAGCTTGAGGAGACCGAGGACGAGCTGCTGAAGCACGTCGACGAGACCATCACGCTCACCAGCTGGGCCGAGGACTACTTCGAGTCCGCGTCCGGTCGCGTCGTGACCATCCACGTGCTGCACACCGCCGCCGACGGCACCGTGCTCGCCCGCGAGACCGAGCGCTTCGCCATTCGCGGCCGCGTCTACTCCGACGCGCTGCCGGCCGACGCCCCCGAATACGGTGGCGCCCTCGAAGCCAAGCAGGAGGACGACTCCGCCGCAGCCACGGTGCAGGCCACGCCTCGCCGTCTGCTGCGCCGCGTCACCGTCACCGCACCCGATGACATGACTGCATTCGCGCGTACCTCCGGCGACTTCAATCCGATCCACACCTCCACGCGCGGCGCCCGCATCTCCGGGCTCGCCGCCCCGCTGGTGCACGGCATGTGGCTGTCCGCCACCGCCCAGCACGCCGTCCAGGCGTTGGACGACAAGGGTGCTCACTACGAGATCGCAGGCTGGACCTACAACATGTACGGCATGGTACAGCTCGACGACAAGGTGGAGATCTCCATCGAGCGCGTCGGCAAGGTCGAGCACGGCGGCATGGCATTCGAAGTGACCTGCCGCATCGACGGTCAGCTGGTCTCGCGCGGCACTGCGCTGGTCCGCGCGCCGAAGTCCGCGTTCGTCTACCCCGGCCAGGGCATCCAGAAACAGGGCATGGTGCTTGACGAGCGTGCCAAGTCACCCGCCGCCCGCAGCGTGTGGGAGCGCGCCGACAAGCTGACCCGCTCCAAGCTGGGCTTCTCGATCCTCGCGGTCGTGCGCGACAACCCGAAGGAGCTCACCGCCAACGGCGTGACCTACCGTCACCCGGACGGCCTGCTCAACCTCACCCAGTTCACGCAGGTGGCGCTCGCCACGGTGGCCTACGCCCAGACCGCGCGTCTGCGCGAGGCCGGCTCCGACATCTGGCCGGCGTACTTCGCGGGCCACTCGCTCGGCGAGTACAACGCGCTGTCCGCGTTCGCCGACATCATCCCGCTGGAGACCGAGCTGGAACTGGTGTTCCACCGCGGCTCCACCATGCACCACCTGATCGAGCGCGACGCCCAGGGCCGCTCGAACTACCGCATGGGCGCGCTGCGTCCGAACCAGTTCGGCGTCAACGACGCGCACGTCAAGGAATACGTCGAGTCCGTCGCCAAGGCGTCCGGCGAGTTTCTGGAGATCGTGAACTACAACCTCGCCGGCCAGCAGTACGCGATCGCCGGCACGATCGCCGGCCTGAAGTACCTGCAGGCCGACGCGTCCCGCCGCGCCAAGGAATATGGCGGCAAGCCGCCGTTCATGCTGGTGCCGGGCATCGACGTGCCGTTCCACTCCACGCTGCTTCGCAAGGGCGTGCCGGAGTTCCGCGATAAGCTCGACGCGCTGCTGCCGCAGTACATCGACTACCGTGGCCGTCTGGTCGACCGCTACATCCCGAACCTGGTGGCGTCCCCGTTCGAGATGACGAAGGAATTCGCCGCCAAGATCCTCGAAGTCGTGCCGTCCGAGCGCATCAAGGCCGCTCTGGACGACCCGGCAGTGTGGGACTCCTACGCCGCCGACGACCAGAAGCTCGGCCGTCTGCTGCTCACCGAACTGCTGTCGTGGCAGTTCGCGTCCCCCGTGCGCTGGATCGAGACCCAGGCGCTGCTGTTCAACCCCGCCAACCGCGGTGGTCTCGGCGTGGAGGAGTACGTGGAGGTCGGTCTCGGCAACTCGCCGACGCTCGCCAATCTCGGCTCCAAGACGCTGCGACTGCCCGATTTCTCGGGTTGTGACGTGACCGTGTACAACGTCGGCCGCGATGAGGGCCGTGTGTACATGACCGACTCTGATTCGCTGGTGCCGGACGATGAGCCGGAGGAGACCGAGACCGCGGCGCCCGCTGCTGCCCCGGCTCCGGCTGCGCCCGCTGCCGCCGCGCCCGCCGCGGCTCCGGCAGTCGTCGCCGCGCCGTCCGCCGCTCAGGTCGGTTCCGCCGTCGCCGAACTCGGTTCCGCCGTCAGCGGCCCGGTCGACGACCTGCCGTTCAAGGCGTCCGACGCCATCGGTGTGCTCATGGCTTACTCCACAAAGATCCGCCTCGACCAAATCGGCGCGAACGACACGACCGACACGCTGACCAATGGCGTGTCGTCCCGCCGCAACCAGCTGCTGATGGATATCAGCTCCGAGCTGGGTGTGGCCAGTGTGGATGGCGCCGCAGAGGCGACGCTCACCCAGCTTGCACAGCTCGTCAACAAGGTCGCCCCGAACTACAAGGCGTTCGGCCCGGTACTGTCTGATGCGATCCGTGACCGCCTGCGCGCGCTGTTCGGTGCCGCCGGCGTCAAGCCCGCGCACATCCGCGAACGCGTGACCAACGTGTGGCAGCTCGGCGAAGGCTGGGTTGCTGCCGTGACCGCGGCCCTGCTGCTCGACACCCGCGAGGGTGCCAGCTCGCGTGGCGGTGATCTGGCCAAGCTGCCCACCGGCGCCGCCGCCAATGCGGCCGCCGCCGATCAGCTCATCGACGATGCGGTGGCCCTGGTCGGGCAGACCAAGGGCGTGGCTGTCTCCAAGCCGAGCGCCGGCGGCGCAGCCGGCGGTGCCGTGGTGGATTCTGCGGCGCTCGACGCCTTCGCGGAGAAGGTCACCGGTGCCAACGGCGTGCTCGCCTCCACCGCCCGTTACGTGCTCAACGAACTGGGCGTGACGGCTCCGACCGCCGAACCCGGCGAGGACGAGAACGCGACCGTCGTGGCCGCCGTCGACGCCGAGCTCGGCTCCGACTGGCCCAAGCAGGTCGAGCCGCGCTTCGACTCCCGCAAGGCCATCCTCTTCGATGACCGCTGGGCATCCGCGCGCGAAGACCTGGCTCGCCTGTTCTACAATGGCGACCAGTCTGTCGAGTCCCTGAGCTTTGTCGGCGCTGGCAAGGACGTCGCCGACCAGGCCAAGTGGTTCGCGTCCAAGAGCCATGGACAGCTCGCCGACACCTTCGACCGCATCGCCACCGAGGCCCTCGAATCGGTCGCCGACGTGCCTGACGCATCCCGCTTCGCGAACGACATCGCAGTGGTGACCGGCGTGGCTCCGAACTCGATCGCCGCGCAGGTCGTCAACGGCCTGCTGGCCGGCGGCGCGACCGTCATCGCCACCTCGCACAGCTTCCGTCCGTCCGTCAAGGCGTGGGCGAAGCAAACCTACCGCGAGCACGCGGTGGGCGGCGCCAAGCTGTGGCTGGTTCCCGCGAACCTGTCCAGCTACCGCGACGTGGACGAACTGGTCCAGTGGATCGGCAACGTGCAGAAGAAGACCTCCGGCGCGACCACCACGATCCTGAAGCCCGCATACGAGCCGACGCTGTTCTTCCCGTTCGCCGCCCCGCCGGTGCACGGCACGTTGACCGACTCCGGCGAACTGTTCGAGTCCCAGGCGCGACTGATGCTGTGGGGCGTGGAACGCGCGATCGCCGGCCTATCCGCCATCGGCGCCGACACCGACGTGCAGCACAAGCTGCATGTGGTGCTGCCCGGCTCCCCGAACCGCGGCATCTTTGGCGGCGACGGCGCGTACGGCGAGGTCAAGAGCGCGTTTGACGCGATCGTCAACCGCGCCCATGCCGAAAAGGTATGGTCGTCTCGTGTCACCTTCGCCCACCCGAAGATTGGCTGGGTGCGCGGTACCGGCCTGATGGGCGGCAACGACCCGCTGGTCGAGGTCGTCGAACGCCACGGCATCCACACGTACTCCACCGAACAGATCGCCGTGAAGCTGCTCGACCTGTGCACCGCGGAATCCCGCGCGGAAGCAGTCGAGCATCCGCTCGACGTGGACCTGACCGGTGGGCTCGGCAACGCCCCGATCGATATCAAGGCGCTGCGCGCCGAGGCGATGGCCGACGCAGAGAAGGCCGCGGCTTCCGCACAGCAGTCGGACGACGACTCCACCTCCGCGAAGACCGCCGCATCCGGCCTGAGCATCAAGGCGCTGCCCAGCCCGCACGTGCCGCAGCAGGCGCCGGTCGACCTGGCCGACTGGCAGAACGTCACCGCCAAGCCCGAGGACGAGATCGTCATCGTCTCCATCGGCGAGCTGGGCCCGTGGGGCTCCGGCCGCACCCGCTTCGAGGCGGAGCTCGGAATCCACTCCGACGGCAGCGTCGACCTGTCCGCCGGCGCGGTGCTCGAACTCGCGTGGAACATGGGTCTGGTCGAATGGCAGGACAGTCCGAAGCCGGGTTGGTACGACACCGACGGCAACCTCGTGCCCGAAGAGGACATCGCCGAACGCTACCATGACGAGGTCGTGGCCCGCTCCGGCATCCGTCCGTTCGATGAAGGCATGGGCAACGACTACAAGGACGGCGCCGACGAAGAGGAGACCGAGGTCTTCCTCGACCACGATGTCACCTTCTCCGTGCCCACCGAGGACATCGCCAAGGAATACGTCAAGATGGACGAGGCGCACACCTCCATCGCGGCCGACCCGGAGTCGGGCGAATGGAACGTCACCCGTCACGCCGGTTCGATGATTCGCGTGCCGCGTCGCGCCACGATGACGCGCACGGTCGGCGGCCAGTTCCCGAAGGGCTTCGACCCGCTCAAGTGGGGCATCCCGGCCTCGATGGTCGGCGACGTCGACAAGATCGCGCTGTGGAACATCGTCACCACCGTGGACGCCTACCTGTCCGCCGGCTTCACGCCGACCGAGGTGCTGCAGGCCATCCATCCCTCGATGGTGGCGAGCACGCAGGGAACCGGCTTCGGCGGCATGATGTCGATGCGCAAGCTGTACCTTGACCGCTTCCTCAACCATGAGATCCCGACCGATATCCTGCAGGAGGCCCTGCCGAACGTGGTGGCCGCGCATGTGATGCAGTCCTACGTCGGCGGCTACGGCAACATGATCCAGCCGGTCTCCGCCTGCGCCACCGCCGCGGTGTCGCTGGAGGAGGGCGCCGACAAGATCGCCCTCGGCAAGGCCGACTTCGTGGTCACCGGCGCGATTGACGACATCGGCGTGGAATCCGTGATCGGCTTCGGCAACATGAACGCCACCGCCAACTCGGAGGAGATGTACGCGAAGGGCATCGACGCGCGCTTCTTCTCGCGTGCGAACGACCGTCGCCGCGGCGGCTTCCTGGAGTCCCAGGGCGGCGGCACGATCCTGCTGACGCGCGGTGACATCGCGCTTCGCATGGGTCTGCCGGTCGCCGGCGTAGTCGGCTTCATCCACTCGTACGCGGATGGCGCGCACACCTCGATCCCGGCCCCGGGCCTCGGCGCCCTGGCGGCTGGCCTCGGCGGCCGCGACTCGAAGCTCGTGCACGATCTGGCCGCGCTCGGCGTCACCCCGGACGACATCGCCGTGGTCTCCAAGCACGACACGTCCACCAACGCGAACGACCCGAACGAGTCCGAGCTGCACAACACGTTGGCGCACGCCATCGGCCGCACGAACGGCAACCCGCTGTTCGTGATCTCCCAGAAGACGCTCACCGGCCACGCGAAGGGCGGCGCCTGCATCTTCCAGGTCAACGGCCTGACGCAGCTGTTCAAGTCCGGCGTGATCCCGGCCAACGCCTCGCTCGACTGCGTGGACCCGAAGCTGGAGCGCGACGACCACATGGTGTGGCTCACCAAGCCGCTGCACGTCGGCCGCGTCAAGGCCGGCCTCGCCACCTCGCTCGGCTTCGGCCACGTGAGTGGTTTCGCCGCGATCGTGAACCCGGGCGCCTTCGAGGCGGCCGTGGCACACACCGCGGGTGAGGACGCACTGAACGCCTGGCGCGAGCGCGCGAACGCCCGTCTGGCTGCCGGCCAGCGTCACCTTGAGGAAGGCATGATGGGTCGCGCGGCGCTCTACGAGCCGATCGACAACCGTCGCTTCCGCGAGGACGGCACTAAGCTCGCCGACGGCAATCGTTACAACGGCCACGAAGTCGAAAAGGCCATGCTGTTGAATCCTGACGCCCGCCTCGGTCAGTCTGGCTTCTTCGAAGCCTGATCTGCCGAGTCGTTCGTCAGGATTCCCTCGCGGGCGCAGGTAGCGCGCCCGCTCGCTTCGCCTACGGGGAGTTCACTGGACTCCCCGTTTGATGGCTCAGCCTGACGCCCGCCTCGGTCAGTCTGGCTTCTTCGAAGCCTGATCTGCCGAGTCACGTCTGACTGCTGAATGATGGGCCCGCACGTTTCCGCGTGTGGGCCCATTTTGCGTTCGTAAGTGCGCGCCGAAACGACGTGTCCGTGCACATAGCGACGCAAACCAGCCCATTTGCGTCCTTAAGTGCGCACACTTGTCGTTTCGGCGCGCACTTAAGGACGCAAAGCGGCCCGGACCCGTCATACACTGGAACAGGTCTCTCGGAAAGGTGGCGCGGTATGTCGGTTCTCGGTCTCGGGCACGATGTCGTCGATGTCTCGGCGTTCGCCGAACAGCTTGCGGAACCGGGTTCGCGCATGCGAGGGCTGTTCTCTGTGCGCGAGGTGAGGCAGGCCGGCGAGCGGGCCAGACGCAAGAACGATGACGAGTCCACCCACTTGGCGGCGAAGTGGGCCGGCAAGGAAGCGGTGCTGAAAGCCTGGTGCGACGCGCTCGGCGACATGCCGAACCCGTATACCATCGAGAATTTCCCGTGGAACGGCATTGAAATCGTGGATGATTCGCGCAGCCGACCGTGCGTTGCGTTGCGGCCGGACGTCGAGCGGAAGCTGCGTGCGTCGCTGCCCCCCGCAGCCTCCAGAAACTCCGATGAAATGTCGGGCGCGCCCGGGTTGGTCAGGATGGGGCCTGCGGTCATGCGGGTGCCGATCGTGACTCCGGTGAGCACGGGTTCCGAGCCGGCTGCGGCGTCGAGCGCATCGGTTTCCTTGGTTTTTCGGTGGCATGTCTCGCTGAGCCATGATGGCGGTATCGCCTCGGCCGTCGCCATGTTGACCGTGTGACGGCGGTTTTCGGCAGTCATGACGCCGCTATACGGACAGTTCTCAGACTCTTTGAAGACGACGCTCGAAATAAGCGTGCGTCATAGGTATGTATGCAGGCGGATATTCGTTGGGGCGTCCGCAGGCATCGGCTGGCGAGTGTACGCCATCCATGTCGGGGCAGAATCCGACATCGGGCTCGTCGGCTGTTTACGGCCCGCTGGTGCGAGGCTCGGGCAAGACTCCCGGGAGACGCGCCAGCGGGTCGTATCGTATGCGGCCGACGCTTGTGTGACGATACATCCGTTTTGACGCTGCCATATCTTCCGGCGTACAGTATCATCATGATTGCCTTACACAAAGTCGCAGCGCCGCGACTTGACCGAACTGCGAAAGCGGCGGACGAGGTGGCCGCCTATGAACGCATCGATTCCACCCATGCGAAGGCACGCCGACTCATCGAGCGGGGGAGGTTCGCGCGCAACGATGACGGCGGCATCGCCATCACCGTGGTCGCCGCCGGTGCCATGGATGACGCCCGAGGACGGCTCGGCCGGCCGTGGGCATGCGTTCCCGGGCACTCGTTCGCCATATCGTTCATCGTGACCATCCCCGAATCGGTGGCGACCGATGACGCGGTCAACGGCTGGATGTCGATGATTGCCGGCCTGGCCACTCTGGACGCCATCGAAGGAACCCTGGACGAGTGCGGCGCGGTCCCGTTCGACCCCGAATGCGGGTTCCATCTCAAATGGCCGAACGACATTTACTGCCATGGACTCAAGCTCGGCAGCACGTTCACCCAGGTCGCCTCGCCGCCCGACCGGCACGGTGACGTCGCCGTGATCTTCAGCGTGGGCGTCAACCTGTCGGTGCCCGCGGATCGTTTGCCGACGCCGGAATCCACGTCGCTGCGGATGCACGTCGCACCGCTGCCGCCGACCGCGGAACTGATTGACATGATCGCGGCGCGCCTGGTCGCTTCACTGCGCACCCGTCTGGAGGCGTTCGTGCAGATGCCGCTCATCCAGAGTTCCCGGTTGCGCTCCGAGATGCACCACGTCTGCTGGATGATGGGGCGGCAGATCGACGCGCAGCTCATCGACGGCCGGACGATCGCCGGCAAGGTGGTATCGCTCAACGATGACGCTTCGATCAGCGTGCGCACGGCATCAGGGGAGACGGAGAGGCTGAGCACCGGCGATATCGGTCTCATGGTGTGACGCCTGTTCCGACGGTCCTGTTTTGACGGTCCCGTTCCGCATGGACACGGGAGTTGCCAAAGTGTCGGCGATGTGTATAATAGCTCAAGTCGCCAAAAGCGACATTTTCGCGGATGTAGCTCAATGGTAGAGCCTCAGTCTTCCAAACTGATTACGCGGGTTCGATTCCCGTCATCCGCTCCACTGCCACTTCACCGGCAAATCCGGCCGTCCAATCGCGTTTGACGTGATTCGATAGTAAAACTAGCATGACTAATCGGAACGGTTGAGAGAACGCGTCGTCGATGACGACTGCCACGAGAAGCTGAAATATGGATCGCGGCATCTGGCGAAAACCCGCGGGAACGCAATCGTTTCGCCGCACGCCAGATATACCGCAGCGACGAGGACAGGCCCACCGGGATGTGGGCTTGGTCATGTGATGAGGCATATGCGCGGGCGGTGCACAGTATCACAAGAACAGATAAGGAAACAAATGCGAGCGAATGGTAATTCCACGCATGAGATTCTAGGCAAAATCGTGACGGCCATCGCGTCGATCGCCATGACCGCGGCGTTCGCGGTTCCGGCCATGGCGGCCAGCGACAGCGGCACGGCGGCCGACTCCGGCACGACCCAACAGTCGGGCCAGTACAAGATCTACCCCCAGCCGCAGAACACCGAGTACGGCGCCGGCAGTCTGATTCTGCGCGACAAGGCGAACACCGTCGTGGAACCGGGAATCGATTCCGCCACCAAGGCCCGTCTGAACGAGGCCCTGAAGCTCAAGGGCATCGAGACCACCGCGGCCGACGCCGTGCCCGAAACCGCGTACCAGCTCAACGTGCTGGTCGGCATCAACGGATCCAACGGCGTGGTCGACAAGTACGCCAAGCAGCTGATCGCCGACGGCACCCTGAAGGTGGACGACAGCACGTTCTCCAAGAACGACTCCTATGTGCTTGCCGTCCGTCAGGGCAACGCGAAGACGCCCGACACGATCCTCGTGCTCGGCCGCGACACCGATTCCGCGTTCTACGGCCTGACTACCCTGTACCAGATCTTCCAGCAGCTGCCGGGCCGCGCCGTCAGCAACCTGACCTTCAGCGACTGGGCCGACGTCAAGTCCCGCGGCTTCATCGAAGGCTATTACGGCAGCCCGTGGAGCACCAAGGACCGCGTGAACCTGATGACCTGGGGTGGCTACTACAAGATGAACACCTACGTGTACGCCCCCAAGGACGATCCGCTGCACCGCAACAACTGGCGCGGCCTGTACACCAAAGACCAGATCGAGAACGAGATCAAGCCGCAGGCCGAGGCCGGCAACAAGTCGAAGGTGCGTTTCGTTTACGCGCTCGCGCCGTTCCATAACGACGGCGAGGCTAGGGGCAAGCACTTCCGCTTCGACACCGAGGAGCACTACCAGGAGGACCTCAAGGAACTCAAGGCCAAGTACATGCAGACCATTGACGCCGGCGTACGCCAGATCGCACTGCTCGCCGACGACTCCACCGACTGGGGTGCGCAGTACGGCAACGACAACACCTACGTGCGCGTGCTGAAGGACCTGACCGACTGGATCCACGAGCTGCAGCAGGAGAAGAACGACGACGGCACCGCGAAGTACGAGGGCCTCAAGGACACGATCCTCTACTGCCCGGCCCTGTACAGCTACACCGGAGCCGGTGACGCCTGGTACAAGGACATCCCATCCAACGTGCAGATCGTCATGACCGGCGGCCGCACCTTCGGCGTGGCCAGCAAGGACTTCGCCGACACGTTCACCAAGAACACCGGTCGCGCCCCGTTCATGTGGATCAACTGGCCGTGCTCCGACATGAACCGCAACACCGCCTACCAGTACCTGGTCATGGGAGGCCAGAACAACTTCCTCAAGCCCGGCGCCACATACGGCACCTACGACGGCATCATGCTCAACCCGATGCAGCAGTCCGAGCCGAGCAAGCAGGGCATCTTCATGGCCGCCGACTACAGCTGGAACCTGTGGCAGAGCGAAAAGGACGGACAACAGTCCTGGGAGGACTCCTTCAGCTACATCGACCACAACTCGCCGATCGCGTCCAAGGGCTCCCGTGGCCTGCGTGACCTCGCCATGAACATGCGCATCCTCAACGACGGCGGCATCGACGGCGCGCACAAGGATGCCGAGTATGACGCCGTCAACAAGTGGTGGATCAACAATGAGTCCGTCGACTACACCGGCAAGCTCGACGTCAAGGGCGTCCTGACCGAACTCAAGGGCAAGCTGGACGGCGGCACCGCCACCGCGGCCGACTTCAGCCAGGCGCTCACCGTCTACACCACGCTGCAGCGCGCCGCGAAGAACTACCGCGCGAACCCCGGCGACAAGAACATGTTTGACCAGATCGAACCGTGGATCAGCTACTGGGACGACCTGACCGCCTCCGCCATCGACTACATCACCGCCGCCAAGCAGGCGCTCGCGGGTGACACCGAGGCCGCGAAGGCGACCTACGCAACCGCGAAGGCCGCTTTCGCCAAGTCCGACACGCATACGATCGCCGATTACTACCAGCGCAACAAGCCCGCCCGTGGCGGCCTGGTCATCGTGCGCCCGACCGTGCAGGCGCTCAATTCCTTCGTCAAGGTCAAGACCAGCGGCAGCGTCACCCCGACGCCCTCCGACGCCACGGTCAGCACGAACGGCGTGGGCGCCGCGGCATGGCATGAGAACGTCGATCCGAAGGCCGTCATCGACGGTGACGACAGCACGTTCTTCTGGATGCAGTCCGCCGGCTGCGACTGCGTCAAGGCCAACGCCGCCCTCACCGTCACCTACGCCGAGGCCCGCAAGGCCAAGGAGTTCCGCTTCATCCAGGCGGAAAAGGGCGGTGACACGATCGTCAACGGCAAGATCGAATACCAGGATGCAGATGGCAACTGGACCAAGATCGGCGACGTGAACGGCGACCAGAAGCAGATCTTCACGCTGGACTCCGCCGCGACCGTCAAGGCCGTGCGCATCACCAACCTGGCCCAGACCTCCAAGTGGTGGAAGGTGTACGACCTGTCCGCCACCAAGATCGACGAACCCGGTACGGTGACCAAGGACGCGCTGAACGCCAAGATCGCCGAAGCCGAGAAGGTCGACTCCACCGACTGGACCAAGTCGAGCCGCGAGGCTCTCGCCGGCGCGATTGCCGCCGCCAAGGCCGTCGCTGCCGACCAGGACGCCACGCAGGCCAAGGTCGACGCCGCCGTCGCCGCGCTCGAATCGGCGATGAAGGGTGTCGAACGGTACACGGCGAAGACCGCCGACCAGCTGAAGGCCGAGCACGTCTCCAACGACGATGCCACCTACACCGAGGCGAGCTACAACAAGTACCAGTCCGCGTACGACGACTTCGCCGCCGCGCTGGCCAACGCCGACGATCTGGCGAAGGCCGACGGCGAGGCGCTGGAAGCGGCCTACACCGCCGCGAAGTCCACGCTGCGCTACGACCAGTCCGCACGCGACTACGCGCAGCTCGCGCTGAACGACGCCGAGCCTTACGTGGGCAAGGCCTCCGAGTACACCAAGGACAGCTATGCCAAGTTCACCGTCGCGTATGAGGCCCTGAGCAAGCAGCTGAAGGCCGACCCGAACGGCGAGGGCGATCCCGCCACCTACACCGCGCTGCGCGCTGCACTCGACACGGCCATCAAGGGCCTGGTCAAGAGCGACGGCACCGAGCCGGAGCGGCCTGGCGAGAAGCCCGGCGAGAACAAGCCCGGCGAGAAGCCGGGTGTCAGCAAGCCCGGCGCCGACGGCAAGCTGTCCAACACGGGCGCCGACGTCTTCGGTCTCATCGCCGCAATGACGATGTTGGCCGCGGCGGGCGTGACGATGGCCTGCCTGCGCAAGCGGATCGGCTGATTCGGCATGAGTCCGGGCGGTCGCCCTCGCTCGTGAGAGCCGGGGCGTCGGCCCGGACGACGCTGGCAATTTCGGGCTGAAATGGCCGGAATCCAAGATTCCCCGTACGAAATGGTACGTTTCGCGGTGCCGAAACGGCGATATTGTACGGTGAATCCCGGATTCCGTCTATTTCAGCCCGTATTGTCGTGCATGGAAGTCAGTAAAGAACATATGGCGAGCGAGGCGAACATGGCGGACGAAACCAATAACAACGAGGCGACGGAACTGGTCGGTGACCACGTCGAAACCGTTGACGTTTCCAAGCATCCGGACCCATCCATCCCGGTGACCGACCTGTCTCTGGCCGATATCGAGCGGCGGCAGTCGCACCCGGTGCCATGGGCGGTGTTCATCGTGGCGGTGCTGGCCGCCATCATCGCGCCGTACTGGCTCGGACGCTCCCTGGCGGTCGGCCACACGCAATGGCTGATCACCCATCTGAACCTGTTCACCCCGCGCGGCGTGGCCTTCGTGTCGTGGACCGTGACGCTGACAACGTTCACCGGACTCGGTCTCGCCGTGGTGGAGTCGCGCAACTGGCTGTGCCGCATCGTGTTCGTGGTCGGGCTGGCCGCCGAACAGTTCATCGCCGGCCTGAGCCTGCTCAAACTGAATTTCTGGTACTCCACGTACGTGGTGTACGGCGACTCCGCGCAGCTGCCGAATGCGGCGAATCTGGGAATCATCGCGGCCGGGGTCGGCGTGGCGGTGTATGCGGTCGTGTGGGTCGGCCTGCTGATCCTCATCAAGAAGGACTCTCCGCTGAACGTGCTGACGCGCAGCTGGGCTTCGTTCATCCTGTTCTTCGCCATCGAGACCGCGGCGCTGCTCATTGTGCTGTTCGGCGGATTGCTGACGGCGGTGTGAGACCCTGCCGCGAAAGGCCGGAAGTAGTCCGACCCCTTGCCTATACTATCCCACTGGCGTGTTTCGCCCGCGGATAGAGAGCGCACCGGCATAAAGCCGGGTGCACCGCGCAGCAACCATAAGGAGGATGCCGTGGCACTTACGGCTGAAGAAAAGCAGGAAATCATCACCAAGTACGCGACGCACGAAGGCGACACGGGTTCCCCCGAGGTCCAGGTCGCGCTGCTGAGCAAGCGTATCGCTGACCTGACCGAGCACCTGAAGGAGCACAAGCACGATCACCACTCCCGTCGTGGTCTGCTGCTCATGGTCGGTGACCGTCGTCGTATGCTTGATTACCTCAAGCGCGTCGACATCAACCGTTACCGTTCCCTGATTGAGCGTCTCGGTCTCCGTCGATAAGAGAACTTTCGCCCGGGCATTCCTTGCTCGGGCGTTTTGCATATCGGCATGTGGATGAGGATGTTGCGAATTCGCGGATGACATACTGTGGCCCGGCGGTTGAGGGCCGATGATGAAGAAGAATCTGGAATGAACGGGTGCGGTCCGGGACGGGCCGCGTCAATGAGAAAAGCCGACAAGCTTGAACAAATCGGGATTTCGGCGTCTCGATGTGGATTACAGATATCAGCAGACAATAGAACAAAAAAGGAGGAACCCTATGGAGGGTCCCGAAATCAAGGCCGTGGAGGCCGTTATTGACAATGGTTCGTTCGGAAAACGAACCCTGCGCTTCGAGACGGGTCGTCTCGCACAGCAGGCGGATGGCGCGGTGGCAGCCTATCTTGACGATGATTCGATGATTCTGTCCACCACCACCGCCGGTTCCAGCCCGAAGGAGAACTACGACTTCTTCCCGCTGACCGTCGACGTGGAGGAGAAGATGTACGCCGCGGGCAAGATCCCGGGCTCGTTCTTCCGCCGTGAAGGCCGCCCGAGCTCCGAGGCGATCCTGGCGTGCCGTATCATCGACCGTCCGCTGCGCCCGCTGTTCCCGCACACGCTGCGCAACGAAGTGCAGGTCGTGGAGACCGTGCTGTCCATCGATCCCGACGACGCCTACGACGTCATCGCCCTGAACGCGGCCTCCGCTTCGACGATGATCTCCGGCCTGCCGTTCGAAGGCCCGGTCTCCGGCGTGCGTCTGGCGCTGATCGACGGCCAGTGGGTCGCCTTCCCGCGCTGGAGCGAGCGTGAGCGCGCCGTGTTCGAGATCGTGGTCGCCGGCCGTGTCATCGAGAACGGTGACGTCGCCATCGCCATGATCGAAGCCGGTGCCGGCAAGAACGCCTGGCACCTCATCTACGACGAGGGCCAGATCAAGCCGGACGAGGAAGTCGTCGCGCAGGGTCTCGAAGCCGCCAAGCCGTTCATCAAGGTGATCTGTGAAGCCCAGAACGAGCTCAAGGAGAAGGCAGCCAAGGAGACCAAGGACTTCCAGCTGTTCCCCGAGTACACCGACGAGCTGTACGCCCGCATCGACGAGATCGCCCACGAGGACCTCAACGAGGCGCTGTCCATCGCGGAGAAGCTGCCGCGCCAGGACCGCATCCACGAGATCAAGGAGCACGTGCGTGAGGTGCTCGCGAACGAGTTCACCGACATGGACGATGCCGAGAAGGAGAAGGAACTCGGCAACGCGTTCAAGGAGCTGCAGCGCCAGATCGTGCGCCGCCGCATCCTCACCGAGGACTACCGCATCGACGGCCGTGGTCTGCGCGACATCCGCACCCTGTCCGCCGAGGTGGACATCGTGCCACGCGTGCACGGCTCCGCCCTGTTCCAGCGCGGCGAGACCCAGATCCTGGGCGTCACCACGCTGAACATGCTCAAGATGGAGCAGCAGATCGACGCGCTTTCCGGCCCGCAGTCCAAGCGCTACATGCACAACTACGAGATGCCGCCGTACTCCACCGGTGAGACCGGCCGCGTCGGCTCCCCGAAGCGCCGCGAGATCGGCCACGGCGCCCTCGCCGAGAAGGCCATCGTGCCGGTGCTGCCAAGCCGCGAGGAGTTCCCGTACGCCATCCGTCAGGTCTCCGAGGCCATCGGTTCCAACGGTTCCACCTCGATGGGCTCCGTGTGCGCCTCCACGCTGTCGCTGCTCGCCGCCGGCGTGCCGCTGAAGGCCCCGGTCGCGGGTATCGCGATGGGTCTGGTCTCCGGTGACGTCGATGGCCAGCACGTCTTCAAGACGCTCACCGACATCCTGGGCGCCGAGGACGCGTTCGGCGACATGGACTTCAAGGTCGCCGGCACCTCCGAGTTCATCACCGCCCTGCAGCTCGACACCAAGCTTGACGGCATTCCGGCCGATATCCTGGCTGGTGCCCTGCAGCAGGCTCACGAGGCCCGCACCACGATCCTCGACCTCATCAACGAGTGCATCGACGGCCCGGCCGAGATGAGCGAGTACGCCCCGCGCATCATCACCACCACCGTTCCGGTCGACAAGATCGGCGAGATTATCGGGCCGAAGGGCAAGATGATCAACCAGATCCAGGAGGACACCGGCGCCGAGATCGCCATCGAGGATGACGGTACCGTGTTCATCTCCTCCGAAGGCGGCGAAGCGGCCGAGAAGGCCAAGGCCATCATCGACCAGATCGCCAACCCGCACGTGCCGGAAGCCGGCGAGACCTACAACGGCAAGGTCGTCAAGACCACGTCGTTCGGCGCGTTCGTCAACCTCACCCCGGGCACCGACGGCCTGCTGCACATCTCGCAGATCCGCAACCTCGCCAACGGCGAGCGCATCGACGCCGTCGAGGATGTGCTCAAGGAAGGCGACACCGTCGAGGTCGTCGTGCAGGGCGTGGATGACCGCGGCAAGATCTCGCTCGCCATCCCCGGTTTTGAGGACCAGGAGAACAACGCCGGCCGTGGTCGTCGTGACGACCGTGGCGACCGTGGTGACCGCCGCGGAGGCCCGCGTCGCCGTTCCGACCGCGATGACCGCCGTGACGACCGCGACTACGACGACCGTCCGCGTCGCTCCTCCCGCCGTGACGACCGCGATGACGATTTCGACGATCGCCCGCGCCGTCGTCGTTCCGACCGCGACTACGACGACCGTGACGACCGCGGCTATGACCGCGATGACCGTCCGCGTCGCCGTTCCGACCGTGACGACCGCGATTACGATCGCGACGACCGCCGTGGCGGCCGTTCCGATGATCGCCGTGGTGGCCGTCGTGGCGGTTACGATCGCAACCCGCGTTACGCGACCGACGAGAACTACGACGAGTACCGCGCCGACCGCGTGGAGCGCTCCGAGCGTCCGCGCCGCCGCGTGCGTCGCGACTTCGATCCGTTCGAGAACTGATCTCTTGCGGCATGGCCGCTCGCACTAACGGCTCGACGTCCGAGAGCCGGCGTCCTCTGAGCCAACGCGGGTAGCCTGCGCCTCACTTACGGGGAGCCCCATCACGGGGCTCCCTTTTTTGTGTTTTCTGTGCCGCGCGCCCATCCTGCACGTCAAATTACGGGTTGAAATTGTCGTTATTCGCAATTCCCCGTGTCAAATCGCCGCTTTCGGGCCCTAAAACGGCGATTTCGCACGGGGAATCATAGATATCGACAATTTCAACCCGTAATTTGGGGATGATCCGGCCTGGCGGGGCATTCGCCACGGTAAGTGAGATGGCACCGTTTCCGGATGTGGCCTGCGGCAAAGGCCGCATGCCCCTTGTGCGGCCTCAGCCCGCGAATCCGAGAATCGTGGTCTCGCGGCGGGTGAATCTCGGCGGCGTGCGTTCTACGCCGGGCTCGAATTCCTTGCCTTCGATCTGCTCGATGGCGACTTCGACCGCCCTCGCCGATCAGCCCGATGTCCTTGCCTGGGGTGACGCCGGTGAGCAGCATCATCTGCTCTATCCACGCCAGCGTCCGCGGCGAGCGGGTGTAAATGCATACGCCGTTGCCCTTCCACTCCGGGAACTTCCCTGTCAGCGGCTCGAACGATTGCCAGCGCGTGTCCTTCGCCTCGAACCGCTCCAGCTGTATCCCATGCCGTTCGGCGCATATGACGCTCTCCCGGTCGAAGATGTTGATGAACGGAAACTCGGGGTCGCCGTACGGCACGATGGGCAGGCCGAGTTTCATTGCGGATTTCAGACGCCCGTCATGATGCCGGATGTCCAGCATGATGAATGCGTCGACGAGGTTGCCTTTGCCCAGCCGACGCATGTCGGCGAGGTCTTCGGTCGTGCAGGTCGATGACATCAGGATGAGGTCGTAGCCGTGTTCCTTCGCGGTGGCGCGGATGGCCCGCAGGATGGGGAACAGCTCCGCGCCTTGCGTGGTCTCCGTGGTTTCGGTGAGCAGACCGATGATGTGCGAGTGGTTGCTGATCATGGCCCGGGCGTGCGCGTCGGGCACGTAGCCGAGCTCCCGCATCGCCTTCTCGACTTTGTCCCGCGTCTTCTGCGAGATCGGCCGGTTGCCGCTCATGACATACGACACGGTGCTCTGCGCGACGCCGGCGAGGGCGGCCACGTCCTTTGATGATACCGTGCGGAGTGAAGGACATGGACGGCGACACGGTGACGTATCATTTCACATAGTCATGCTTCAATGGCGGCAACAACGATACGAAGGAGTGCACATGGGGTGGATCATTCTGGCGATAGTCATCGTCATCATCATCGCGCTGGTGCTGTGGGCGGTCGGTGCCTACAACGCGCTGGTCGCGCTGCGCAATCGCGTGAAGAACGGCTGGGCACAGATCGACGTGCAGCTCAAGCAGCGCGCCGACCTGATACCGAACCTGGTCGAAACGGTCAAGGGGTACGCCGGGCATGAATCCTCCGTGCTGACCCAGGTGACCCAGGCGCGCGCCGGAGCCGCTGCGGCCGCGGCGAACCCGAACGCGACCACCGTCGAGCGTGCCACCGCCGAAAACGCGCTGTCCCGCGCGCTGTTCAACCTGCAGGCGACCATGGAGGCGTACCCGCAGCTGCAGGCGAACCAGAACTTCATGGATCTGCAGGCGCAGCTCAAGGACCTGGAGACGAAGATCGCCTACGCGCGGCAGTTCTACAACGATGTGGTGCTCAAGTACAACACCAAGATCGAGACGGTGCCGAGCAACATCATCGCCGGCATGTTCCACTTCGAGCAGGAACAGTACTTCCAGGCCGACGAGGGGTCCCGCCAGGTGCCGCAGGTGCGTTTCTGACGCCCGACGTCACCGACCGCCGGAACCATCGCCGCTGCTGATCATTGGAGATCGCCATGAACCTGAAACGTCTGCTCCGCTCGCTGGCAACGGCGTTGGCCGGCACACTCGTCGTCTTCGCCATCGTCATCGGCGCCGGCCTGATGCTGAGCGGAAGCTCGCCCGACCTGAGCTACCGCACGCTGGACTATGACGTCGCGGTTCAGGCCGACGGCAGCCTGAAGGTTACCCAGCACATCGACATGAAGCTCCGCACGCGCGACGGCGACACACCATGGCGGCAGCTGTACCAGAAGTACACGCTGCGAGAGGACGGCCTGACCAACATCACCGACATCAGCGTGCGCAACGTCACCGCCGGCGAAAACTATGAGCAGGGCGCGCTGGCATCGCCGGCCGACCATTCCGATACGTCATGGGACCGCGAATACGCCGGGCACTGGTACATCGCGGACGTGACCGACGGGGCCGAGAACCCCCAGCCGTTCGATCCCGCCAAGGACGGGTACGAGATCAGCGACAACACGACCTCGCGGCGGTCGAAAGACGTGGAGATCGGCTGGAACATCCCCGCGACCAAAAAAGCCAGCAGTCTCAAGTTCGACGTGACGATGACGCTCCACGGCGGCACCACGCTCTACAAGGACGTGGCATCGTGGCAGTGGGAGCCGTTCGGCGACAGCAACCTGATCCCCATCGGCAAGGTCACCGGAATTGTGCGCTTCCCCGACGGCATCGACGCCTCCAGCAGCTGGGCATGGCTGCACTACGCCGGCGTCTCCGAAACCTCCCGGATGGACGACGGCTCGCTGCGTTTCAGCGCGTCCGATGTTCGCGCCGGGCAGTATCTCGACGTGGTGGCGGCCTACGACGCCTCCGCCGTCAAGCCTCCGTCCGGATGGCGGCAGGGCGATGCCGCGTGGGTGCGCCAGCAGACCGGCCGCACGTACCTGCCGAAGCTGAAGCAATCCGAAGGCCAGCAGGAAATCGCGTGGCGGCAACAGCAGGCCGGACCGGCCCGCGTGCGCGTGGCCTTGTGGATCGCAGTAGTCCTCGCCGGATTGGCGCTGTTCGTCATCGGCATGGTCGCGGCGGTGCGCAGCTATCGCGAATCCCAATACCACGGCGACATCGAATACTGGCGTGAGCCGCCGGACATGAGCCCTGCCTCGGCCGCGGAGATGGCGGATGTCATGGGACTGTCCAAGGGCAGTGTCGACTCGCTGCAGATGACGGCGACGATGCTGTCGCTCGCCTCGAAGAAGGCGATCGCCATCTATCCGGGTCCGTCGAGCCTGTACCGGGGCGTCGACATGAGCAATGCCGACAACGTGCGTCTGGCCGGCATGATTGGCGCCGACGAGGGCAAGGCGAAGTCGCTGGGCAAGACGATGACCATAGTGCTGCTGCCGGCGGGATTCGACAAGGACGCGAAGCGGGAGCTCAACCTGAGCCAGAGCGAGCGTGCCGCGCTGAGCCTGATGCAGAAGGTCTCCAAGCGCGTCGGCTCTCCCGTGTTCGATCTGGACGGCATGAAGCGGCATTGCGAGGACTGGAAGAACGGGTACAAGGCGCTGAACCTGTTCACCGAAGCGTGCTCGTCCGAGTTCGCGATGCTCGGAGCGACGCGCAACGGCGGCACGCTGGCCAGCTGGATGGGCGGCCTCGGCGCCGCGCTGGCGCTGGTCTCCGGCATCATCGCGGTGTTCGGCGGTAATATCGCACTGGCACTGATCATTTCCGCACCGATCATGATGCTGTCGATCGTCGTGTGCTCATATGCTGCGTCCAGTGCGCTGACGTCTTCCGGCCAACGGTATGCGGGACAGGTGCAGGGACTGTACCGGTATCTGCAGGATTTCAGCAATTTCAGTGACCGCGGGGTGGCCGACATGGTGCTGTGGGACCGGTATCTGGTGTATGCCGCGGCATTCGGCATTTCGGACCGCGTGATGGCGGAGTTCGCCAAGGCGTACCCGCAGGTGACCGATCCGCAATGGCTGGACGCGCATGGCGCCGGCTCGCTGCTGTACTGGAGCTACCGCCCGTACGGGTATGGCTATATGGGCGGTCCGACCGCCGGGGCGGGTGCCGGCGGCGTCGGCGGTGGTTTCGACCCGGCGTCGTTCAGCGCGAACTTCGGTGACTTCGGCGCGCGGCTGAATGCCGGTTTCTCCGAGATCGGCTCCGTCATCCACGCGGCGACGTCCGGTGGTGGCGGTTTCGGCGGTATCTCGGGCGGTTCGTTCTCGGGCGGCGGCGGTTTCGGGGGCTCCTCCGGCGGCATTGGCGGCGGATCTTTCGGAGGCCGCTGAAGTCACGCTCTCAAAACTCGCAGATAGAGGGGCTTCTCGACTGAAAAGCCCCTCTATCTGCGAGTTTTGAGAGCGCAACCTCAGCTAAGCGCGTGGTCGATGTCGCGAATCAGGTCGTCCGTATCCTCCAGACCGACGGCGAGACGGAAGAAACCCTGATGGAACTCGGGCGGATACAGGTACTGCCGTTCGTCGTCTTCGCCTAGGAACACGATGAGGCTTTCGTCATGGCCGAGCGACACCGCCGACGTGATGACGTTGAGTTTGCTGACGAAACGGTTGTGTCCGCCATGGTCGGTGTTCAGTCCGAACGCGAGTACCCCGCCGAAACCGGCGTCCGGGCGGGCGAGCTGGCTGGCGGCGAATGCGTGATGCTGGTGCGATTCGAGCCCCGGATACGCCACGAACCGCACCTGCGGCAGTGATTGCAGGTGCTCGGCGATGGCCTGGGGCAAGGCGTTGTGCTGCCTCATGCGCAGTGGCAGCGTGACCGAGCCGCGGTTGATGAGCCATGCGTTGAACGGCGAGATGAACGTATTGTCCACTCCGGCAAAATTTGGTTGAGCAGACGGTATGCGGCGATGTAGGTCGTGTCGGAGAAGATCGCGTGGTCGCCGCGGTTCAGCACGGTCGTGAACGTGGCTGCCAGCGCCGCCACTCCGCTGGCGAGCGCCTACGCGCGTAACCGGTGCGATTCCAACGGTTGATAGCCCCTCATGCAAAGAACCGTCGCGCTGAGGGGCGCAGGGGTACCGCTCAAAGCGTCACTGTGTGAAGCCACCGTCACTGTGTGTGCCCTCTCACAGTGACGGTGTTGCTAGAGCCCAGCATTTGCAACGGTTTTCAGGGTACCGTCACGCTGTGCGCCCTCGCACGGTGACGCAATTTCAGCCACCGTGCGAGGGCACACATCCGTCAGAAGTCCCAGTCCTCGTCGTCGGTCTCCTCGGCCTTGCCCATCACGTAGGACGAGCCGGAGCCGGAGAAGAAGTCGTGGTTCTCGTCGGCGTTCGGCGACAGCGCCGCCAGAATCGCCGGGTTCACGTCGCACGCCTCGGCCGGGAACAGCGCCGGATACCCGAGGTTCATCAGGGCCTTGTTGCCGTTGTAGCGCAGGAACTTCTCCACATCGTCGGTCAGTCCCACACGCTCGTACAGCGACTCGGTGTATTCCACCTCGTTGTCGTACAGCTCGTTGAGCAGGTTGTACGTGTACTCGCGCATCTCCTCGCGCTTCGCGTCGCTCACCCGCTCAAGCCCGCGCTGGTACTTGTAGCCTATGTAATACCCGTGCACGGCCTCGTCGCGGATGATCAGACGGATCACGTCGGCCGTGTTCGTCAGCTTCGCGTGCGCCGAGAAATACATCGGCAGGTAGAAGCCGGAGTAGAAGAGGAACGATTCGAGCAGCGTGGAGGCGACCTTGCGCTTCAGCGGACTGTCGCCCTCGTAGTAGTCGAGCACGATTTCGGCCTTCTTCTGCAGGAACTCGTTGCGCTCGCTCCAGTCGAACGCCGTGTCGATCTCCTTGGTGGAGCACAGCGTCGAGAAGATGCTCGAATAGCTTTTGGCGTGCACGGACTCCATGAACGCGATGTTCGTGTACACGGCCTCCTCGTGCGGGGTGAGCGCGTCGGGAATCAGCGAGACCGCGCCGACCGTGCCCTGAATCGTGTCGAGTAGCGTGAGTCCGGTGAACACGTGCATGGTGAGCGTGTGCTCGTCGTCACTCATCTTCTGCCAGCTGGGGATGTCGTTGGAGACGGGGACCTTCTCGGGCAGCCAGAAGTTGCCGGTCAGGCGGTCCCATACTTCGAGGTCCTTCTCGTCCTCCAGACGGTTCCAGTTGATCGCGGAGACGCGGTCGATGAGCTTGAGCGGTTTGCGCGGTACGGAGATTGGTGCCATGGTTGTCTGTCTTTCGTTGTTGGGGGTGGTCTGTTACGTTCTTTCGGATTACTCGATCTCGTCGTCGGCGGGTTTGTCTTCAAACTCCTCCGGCGCGGTCAGACGGAGTATGAGCCGGTAGATCATTGGCGACATGTGGGTTCCTTGAGTTGCGGGCGTGCGCAGGGCTGGGGGGGGGGAAAAAATTGGTGGATGACGTGTGTGGAGACCGCCGTCTGAGGCCGAAGGCGTACGAAGGTACGTCGAGCGCCGAAGAAAGGCGGTATGCGCATACATCATCCATCGATTCCTCAGAGTGTGCAGGAGACGCAGCCTTGCACCTCGGTCCCTTCCAGCGCCTGCTGGCGGATGCGGATGTAGTAGAGGGTCTTGATGCCCTTGCGCCAGGCGTAGATCTGGGCCTTGTTGAGGTCGCGGGTGGTGGCGGTGTCGGGGAAGAACAGCGTGAGCGAGAGTCCCTGGTCCACATGCTGCGTGGCTTCGGCGTAGGTGTCGACGATGGCCTTCCAGCCGATTTCGTAGGCGTCCTTGTAGTATTCGAGGTTCTCGTTGGTCATGTAGGCGGCCGGGTAGTAGACGCGCCCGAGCTTGCCTTCCTTGCGGATCTCGATCTTGGAGGCGATCGGGTGGATCGACGAGGTGGAATGGTTGATGTACGAGATCGAGCCGGTGGGCGGCACGGCCTGCAGGTTCTGGTTGTAGATGCCGTCGCGCAGGATGTCGTCGCGCAGCTCGGCCCAGTCGGCCTCGGTCGGGATCGCGACGCCGAAACGCTCGAACAGGGCGCGCACGAGTTCGGTGCGCGGGGCGAGGGAGCGGCGGCCGTCGGTGTACTTGTCGAAGTAATTGCCCTCGCCGGCCGGCTTGGCGTACGCCGAATCGGCGAAACCGCGGAACGCCGTGCCGTGCTCGACGGCCAGCGTGTGCGAGGCGCGGTAGGCGTGGTAGGCGACCGTCATGAAATACATGTCGGTGAAGTCGAGCGCTTCCTCGGAACCATACTGGATGCCCTCGCGGGCGAGGAAACCGTGCAGGTTCATCTGTCCCAGGCCGATTGCGTGCCCTTCATCGTTCGCGCGGCGGATCGAGGGCACCGCGTCGATGCGCGTGTGTTCGGACACCGACGTCAGGGCGCGAATCGCCGTCTCGACGGTGCCGGCCAGGCCCGCGTCCATCGCCTTGGCGATGTTCAGCGAGCCGAGGTTGCAGGACACGTCGCGCCCGACGTGCGAGTAGGTCAGGTCCTCGTTGTAGGAGCTCGCCTCCTGCACCTGCAGGATTTCGGAGCACAGGTTCGACATCGTGATGCGCCCGGCGATCGGGTTCGCGCGGTTCACCGTGTCCTCGAACACGATGTACGGGTAGCCGGATTCGAACTGGATTTCGGCCAGCGTCGTGAAGAACTCGCGCGCGTCGATATAGGTTTTCCTGATGCGGTCGTCGGCCACCATCTCGTCGTAATGCTCGGTGACGGAAATGTCGGCGAACGGCTTGCCGTACACGCGCTCCGCGTCATACGGGCTGAACAGCGCCATCTTGGCCTTCTTCTTGGCCAGCTCGAACGTGACGTCCGGGATTACGACGCCCAACGCCAGTGATTTGATGCGAATCTTCTCGTCGGCGTTCTCGCGCTTCGTGTCGAGGAAGCGCAGGATGTCCGGATGATGCGCATTGAGGTACACCGCGCCGGCACCCTGCCTCGCGCCAAGCTGGTTCGCGTACGAGAACGAGTCCTCCAGCAGCTTCATGACCGGGACCACGCCGCTCGACTGGTTCTCGATGTGCTTGATCGGGGCACCGAGCTCGCGAAGATTGCTGAGCAGCAGCGCCACGCCGCCGCCGCGCTTCGACAGCTGCAGGGCCGCGTTGATGCCGCGCGAGATCGACTCCATGCTGTCTTCGATGCGCACGAGGAAGCAGCTGACCGCCTCGCCGCGCTGCGCCTTGCCGAGGTTCAGGAACGTCGGCGTGGCCGGCTGGAACGCGCCGGAGAGCATCTCGTCGAGGTATTCGACGGCCCGCTGCTCGCTGCCGGCCGCCAATTCGAGCGCGACCGCCGCGCAACGCTGCGGGAAGTCCTCCAGATACAGTTTGCCGTCGAACGTCTTCAGCGCGTATGACGTGTAGAACTTGAACGCGCCCAGGAACGTGCCGAACTCGAATCCGGAGGATTCGGCGTGCGCGTAGAAGTCGTCCAGGAACTCGGGGGAGTAGCGTTCGAACACCGCCGGGGCGTAATACTGGTGGTCGATCAGGTAGCGCAGGCGCTCGCCGGTGGATTCGAAGCGCTTCGTGTTCGTGGCCACGTGGCCGGTGACGTATTCGCGTTCGGCGGCCTTGTCCTTACCGAACTGGATGCGCCCATCGGCGTCGTACAGGTTCAGCATCGCGTTGAGCGCATGATAGTCGTGCGCCGGATCGTACTGCTCGACAGTGGTGTCGGTGGTGTTGTCGAGCGGCAGCTCGGTGTCGGTGAAGTCAGTCATGAGTATAGTTTTCCCTTGGAGTAACTGGAATAACGGTGATTGTGGCGCGTTCAGCCGCGGTGGTCCCGGAAGAAACGCACGAGTCCATCGCGCACCTTGCGCGTGTCTTCTCGCGTGCCCATAAGCTCGAAACGGTAGAGGAACGGCACGCGGCATTTCGCGGCGATGATGTCACCTGCCGCGCAGTATGCGGTGCCGAAATTGGTGTTGCCGGACGCGACCACGCCGCGGATCCACGCGCGGTTCGCTGGATTGTTGAGGAAGCGCTTCACTTGCGGCGGCACGGCCTTTTTCGCGTCGCCGCCGCCGTAGGTCGGCACCATCAGCACGTACGGCTCGCGCACGTTGAGCGGCGCCGAGCCCGGCTTGAGGGGGATGCGGTACACGGCGATGCCGATGCCGCTCAGCTGGCAGGATTCGATGAACCGGGCCGTGTTCTCGGAGGCGGAGGAGAAGTACACGACCGCGCCGATGTGCTCGACCGTGTTGCCGGCCGGCTGCTCGGGGGTGCTGGGCGTGGTGCTGTCGGCGGCGGGGATGGCGTGCGCGGCGGTCAGGTCGATCGGGGTGCTGCGCGGATGAGGCTGGGGCGTGCCGGGGGTGGCGGGGGCGCGGCCGTTCATGCGGCCACCGGCGCGGTCTTCTTGGCCAGTTTCTTGGCCAGCTCGCGAATCAGGTCCGGGCGGTAGCCGGTCCAGGATGCATCGGGGGTGATCACGACGGGAGCCTGCTGGAAGCCGGCCTGCTGCAGCTGTGCCAGGGTCTCCGGATTCTGCTCCAGGTTCACGGTCTCGAAAATCACGCCCTGCTTGGTGAGCTGGCGCTTGGTGGCGTCGCACTGCGGGCAATACGGTTTGGTGAACACGGTGACGGTCATGTTGCTCCCTTGATGCGCTGGGGTGAACGTGTTGACTCGCTCAGACTACAGCGTTGTAATTTGCAGTCAAGAACCCCTACAAGTCGTGTCGCGCGCAGTGTGTGGTCACTATATGTAGTGTTTCGTTGGGATGATGCCGATTTTGGGCGATGGTGGATTTTTGGTGTCGGTGTGAAATGTGGGGATAGTCACATGAGCGGTCTCCGGGCGGATTTGTAGCAGCGAACGGTTCTCAATAAGAAAGGTGCGAGCCTGCTGTCGGCCGAAATGAACATCAAAATCGGCTGAGCCCTGGAATTCCGGGACTTTGCCTATTTGTGCGATTGTGCGAAATTGTGCGGAATCCTCGCATGTTTCTTATTGAGAACCGTTCGCTGCTACCGGGGTCGTATCCGCCGCGGCCTCGGCGTATTGTGGAGGGCGACACTATATGACCATCAAGGAGATGCACATGGTACTGCACCGCAACCTCGGTCCGTTCGGCACCACCGCCATCGGCCTCGGCGAAATGCCGCTGACCATCGAGAACAACCTCGGCCACGATAAGGGCATCGAGACCATCCACGCCGCACTCGACGCCGGCTGCCGTCACCTCGACACGGCTTGGGCCTACTACTGCTCCGGCGGCGAAGAGCAGACCGGCGAAAAGCTGATCCGCGAGGCCATGGCCTCTTGGAACGGTCCGAAGGACGAGGTCACCATCGCCACCAAGGTCGGTCATTTCCGCAACTTCACCGACGGCCGCCCCACCTGGGACGTGGACGGGCGCCCCGAAAACCTGATCAAGCGCGGCAAGGAGAGCGCGCTCGCGCTTGGCGTCGACACGATTGACCTGCTCTACTTCCATCGCCCCGACCCGAAGGTGCCGTACAACGAGTCCGTCGAAGCCATCAAGCAGCTGGTGGACGAGGGCGTGGCGCAGGAGGCCGGCATCTCCAACGCTTCCATCGAGCAGATCGACATCGCGCGCGGCATCCTCGGCGACAAGCTCATCGCCGTGCAGAACCAGTACTCGCCGATCTACCTCGACACCGCCGATACGCTGGAATACACGGCGAAAGTCGGTCTGAACTTCGTGTGCTGGAGCCCGCTGGGCGGCTTCCGCAAGCCCAAGGACGAAACCAAGTTCGACCCGTTCCGCGAGATCGCGGCGGCTCGTGGCGTCTCCTACCAGCAGGTCGTGCTCGCGTGGGAGCTCGCCAAGGGCGACCATGTCTTCGTCATCCCCGGCGCCCACCGCCCCGAGACCATCCTCGACAGCCTGCATGCCGGCGATTTGGAGCTCACCCCCGACGAGCTTGTGAGGCTTTAAGGCGACAGGCTCTCAAAACTCGCAGATACACCGGTGGAATAGCGGTTTTCCTTGTCTATCCGCGAGTTTTGAGAGCCTGCTTTTGGGTTATTGGCCAAAATGTGTGTCTGGGGGTATGGGGTTAGTCGGTGGTGTTGGGGTATCTTACGCGGGTGTGGAATTCGTTCCGGTCGATGCCGGTGCCGTACCGGTTGGGGATGCCGTAGGTTTCGTGTGCGCCTTGTGGGCTGTGTTCCCATGCTTTGCGGTAGGGTTCCTCGATCTGCTGGTCGCTGATGGCGTTGGTCATGAGCCATGAGGCTGGTCTGGGCTGTCGGGCGTGTTGATGGCACCGCCGGCAGGTCGCCTTGATTCGGCGCAACAGGCTTGATCCCCGGTGGTGGCGGAGCATGCCGCGGATCCGCCCGTTCCATGACTCGATGAGGTTGTCCGTCGCCGGGATCGGCGTGGTGCGACCCCTGGTCGGTTCCAGGAACGTGAACAGGTGGTTCTCGCGGGATACGTTCGCGGATCATGCGTCCGGCTCTGACGAGGCGTTGGCGCCGGTCGGCGATGGCACCGTCCGCGTACGTGCTCTTCCCGTCAAGGAACGCGTCGTACGTTTGCCCCCACTGGTTGTAGGAGGCGGGCCATGCGGCCGCGGCATCCGTGTCCGTCACGCGGCTCAAGGCGACAGCAACCTTCCGCAGTTGTTTGCCTGCCCCGGACCTTGGCTTGATCCCGGTGGGCTGGGTGATGTTCATGCACACGCGGAACCAGCACCGCCGCGCCTTGGTATCAGGCCAGTGCTCGCGCAACGCCTTCGGAATGCCACCGCCCCCCGTCGACCGCCACCGCCAGTGGCGGGGCGATCCCGGCTATGGGATGAACCCGCGCGGCGGCGGTTTCGCTTTTGACGACGTGCCAGCCGATCACATGCCCGCAGGCGATCGCCATCAACACGACCGCATCCCGATGCAAGCGAACACCGTCCAGATGCGCCGCGCCATACACCTCGCCGACCAGCGGAACCGGCGGCCACAGGCCCCATGACAACTCGTTCATCCGGCGCGGCGTGCGCACCGGGATCGCATACTCGGCCCGGCTCTGCCTGGACGACAACCGGCGCGGCGACGTCTCCGGATCCGCCGCTCGCCGGTCATAGCCGCGCGACAGCGGGCTGCCGCGGCCGGGATCCTTGCGCCGCCAGCGCGTCCTGCCGGCCGAGGTCTTTCCGTTCTTCTTCATCGTGGTGCGGCATCCGGGACACAGGGGAATTCCCATACCCTTCAGACAACCACGTTCAAACGCTCCTCACGCCTGCTGTTATAAGACGTCCCAACCGGTTTCAGACACACATCTTGGCCGACCTGGAAAGTCCCCCTCCATCACATTCAAACACCTCCAAACCCTTGCAGCACAAGGCCTCCAAGACAATTCCAGACACACATCTTGGCCAATACCCCCCCCCATGTCCTCGCCTTCTTCGGCGAGGTGAGCAGTCTGCCTTGTCGCTGCGTTAAAGGAAAGTCTGCTCCAAACGTTTAGTTAAGGTAGTTTACTTTTAGTGACGTTCCGGGGTTTGAGTAAACGTTTTTCTAGCTGTTCCAAAACTTTTTACAAGTTTTCTCACAGGTATAATATTCACGGGTAGACTGTCTGGGCAGAGGTGTCGCAATAATTAGGAAACTTTATTAACAAATAGGGCCGGGAAAACCGGAAGTAAATAAGCCTAACTAAAGCCCTTGAACGGGGGGCGGTTTTTGTTAAGGGGGTGTACTTGACGCTTGATGTCAGAGGCGCGACATTGGCACCAGATTCCATGCACTACACTGGTGGGGTGCTTGAATCTCAACAACGAATGGCCCGGCGTAAGCCGGAAGTGCTGGCTCCGGCGGGCAACCTGCGCGGGCTGAAGGCTGCGGTCGATTACGGGGCCGACGCCGTATATTGCGGCGGCAAGGCGTTCGGCATGAGAAGTGCTCCGAAGAACCTGAGCCTGGAGGACTTCGAAGAGGGCGCCCGCTACGCCCATGCGCGGGGCGCCCGCGTATATGTGACCTGCAACGTGTTGCCGCGCAACAACGAGGTCAGGGCCATCCAGGAATACATCAGCCAGCTGGCCGGCACCGGTGTGGATGCGCTGATCGTCACCGACATCGGCGTGCTCATGACCGCGCATAGCGTCGCCCCCGAGCTGGAACTGCACGTCTCCACGCAGGCGGGCGTCACGAACTACGGTGCCGCCAACGCGCTGTACGACCTCGGCGCCAGACGCGTCGTGCTCGCCCGCGAGATGGATCTGCAGGCCGTGCGAGACATCCGCGCCAACATTCCCGACGACATGGACGTCGAATGCTTCGTGCACGGGTCGATGTGCATGGCGTTCTCCGGACGCTGCCTGATCTCCAACTATCTGACCGGTCGCGACGGCAACCACGGCGAATGCGCGCAGCCGTGCCGCTGGAAGTACTCGCTGGTCGAGGAGAAGCGTCCCGGCCAGTACTTCCCGGTCGAGGAGACCAAAGAGGGCACGTACCTGTTCAACTCGCAGGACATGTGCATGATGGAGCACCTGGATGACCTGATCGACTCCGGCGCCACCAGCCTCAAGATCGAGGGCCGGGCCAAAAGCGCGTACTACATCGCCGCGATGACCAACGCCTACAAGACCGCCGTCAACGAATACATGGTGCAGCGCGGTTTCGAGGCCGCGGACGGCAACACGCTGCGCCCGTTCCACGATCGCGTGATTCGCACCGACGCGCCCGCCCCCGTCTGGCTGAACGATGACCCGTACGCGGCGGAACTGTCCGGTGCCGATCTCACGGACCACATCATGGAACAGGCCGACGTCGCCTTCGCCGGCGTCCCCGGCGACGACGGCGTCCTGGAAGTCGGCCAGAGCCCCACCGCCCCAGACCGTATCTCCGATCTTGAACAACAGGCCCGCAGCACGCGCCGCAAATCGAACACGCGCGACGAGTCCCCGATCGACACGAACGGCTGGCAGCATGCGGCCGTCGCGCCCGCGCCGCCCGTCACGCTGCCCGAATGGTTGAAAGAGGAACCCTACAAGGTCGCTCACCGCGAATACTCCACCGGCTTCTACTACCCGGGCCGCAAGGTCACCGAGAACACCAACCGCAGCGGCTACTTCCGCTCATGGCTGGTCGTCGGCGAAGTGCTGTCGTGGAGCCCGGACGAAGGCGGTCGCGTCACGCTGATGAGCCGCAACAAGATCGAACCCGGCCAGGAGATCGAATTCCTGCTGCCGGGCGACGCGCCACTCATCTACACCGTGCCCGAAAACGGCCTTCGCGACGCCGACGGCAACTGGGTGCAAGCCATCAACAATCCGGCGCACGTGTTCTCCATGCCGTGCCCGCATGAGGTGCCGGTCAACGCCGCGATCCGCTCCCGCACCAAGCACCCCACCCTCAAAGCCGCCTGACGCCAATCGCCGAGCTGAAGAGCACGCAATCACATAGGATAAGGAATCATGAGCGATACGCAGTTTGATGATGAGATTCTGGACAGCAACGCCATCAGCCCCACCGACGAGGAGGGCAACCCGGTTCCAGTGACGATCCCGATCGCGCTGGCGCCTGGTGTCACTGTCGTCTACACCACGCGCCTGGGCGGGGTGAGCCACGGCGATTTCGGCGATTGCAATCTCGGCGGCAAGGGCGGCGACGACCCGCAGGCGATTCTCGCCAATCGCGTGTCGCTCGCGAAATCCGTCGGCTGCGGGCTCTCGCTGGTCAGTCAGGTGCATTCCGGGCGCGCGGTGGACGTGGATGCATCATGGCATCTGAACACCCCGTTCGGCTTCGATGTGTCCGGCACGCCCGGTGAGGTGACCGCCGACGGCGAGGCGCAGGCCGCGACCGTCGTGGAGGCGGACGGGCAAGTCACGTCTCGCGCGGGTGTGGCTCTGGGCATGTTCGCTGCGGATTGCCTGCCGGTGCTGATGGCCGACGCCCAGGCCGGCGTGATCGGCGCCGCTCACTGCGGGCGCAAGGGCCTGCAGCGCGGCATCATCGGCGCCACGATTGATGCGATGGTGGCCAAGGGCGCTGCGCCGGAGCGCATCGCGGCCACGCTCGGACCGTGCATCTGCGGCGACTGCTACGAGGTCGGCGACGCCATCGCCGACGGGTTCGACGCGCAATTCCCCGGTACGTTCACCTTGACGCGATTCGGAGGCCCCGGCATCGACATCGCCAAGGCCGCCCGCATGGAGCTCGCCAAGGCGGGTGTTCCCGTCGACAGCATCGTCGACTCGCGCCCGCGCGTCAACGCCGCCTCCCAATACCTGTATGAAGACGAAGAGCTTGCCTCGCTGTGCGCCGCCGACGGCGAAGGCGAGCCCGCGCTCGCCGACCGCTGGAGCACCGTGCGCCACAGCATGTGCACGCTGGAGAATCCGCTGTGGTACTCCCACCGCCGCGCCTCGCTCGCCGGCAAGGCGCACGAGGGACGCCTGCTCGCCCTGATCATGCGCGGCTGACCCCGATTTGCCTCGGTTGTGACGAATCGGGCCGCTATCTTCGTTTCGTGAGGTTGATTCCACCGGTGGGGAACATCTATCTTCGTTTCGTGAGGTTGATGGCCAAGTAGCCCAAGGCCCTAAACCGCATGATTCCAATGGCGTTTGGCGCTTAATACTCGCGGTATCGTGTTTGGGCAACCCCTTGAAACGCAGATAGATGTTCGGCGGAGCCGAAATCAACCCCTCGAAAGCGAGATAGCCCGTTGCGGCGGGGCCGACACCGGTGTCGGCGGCCTGTTCGTCGTCGAATCAGAAAAAATTCCGTGCAGAAGAGTGTGGCTTCCGTCACACCCGGGCAGGGCGGGGCATACGGTGGGCGGTATGACTCAGAGAGATGACAGAGAACCCGAAGCACCGGTCGTCGCCGTGGTATTGGCCGCCGGCTTCGGCACGCGCTTCGATCCGGACAACCCCAAGCAGCTGGTGAGCGTCGACGACAAGCCGATCGTCTGCTGGTCCATCGAGGCGTTCGAGCAGAACCCGCATGTCACCGACACCATCGTCGTCGTCAACCCGCAGGTGCGCGATGAAGTGGAACGCCTGGTCGATGAGGCCGGCTACCCGAAGGTGCGCATGATCATCGACGGTGGCGCCGAACGCGCCGACAGCACTGCGGCGGCTCTGCAGGCGCTGGGGGCAGCTGGCATCCCGCCCCGCGCGAAACTGCTGATCCACGACGCGGTGCGTCCGTTCGTCGAGCAGTCCTCGATCGACGGCTGCATCACCGCGCTGGACGAGTTCGAGGCAGCCACGGTCGCATTCGCCTCCACCGACACGATGCTGATCACCGAGGATCTGGGCGACCGCAAGGTCGTGCGCTCCGTCCCGGACCGCGCGAACATGTTCCGGGCGCAGACTCCGCAGGCATTCCGGTTCGAGACCATCCGCCGCGCATACGAGCTAGCCTCGCGCGACCCCGATTTCCACCCGACCGATGATACGCGCGTGGTCGTCGACTACCTGCCCGACGTCCCGGTCGCCATCGTGGCCGGCTCCCGGACCAACATGAAGATCACCACGCGCGACGACCTGCCCCAGGCCGAGCAGATCTCGCTGGAGATCCGCAAGCGTCTCGCACGCGAACGGATGCATCAGGTGTTCGCCCAGGTCCGCAAGCAATAGCAGCGGCAGGCGTTCGCGGGGTACACTGGCATCATGCAGCAGCTCAATGTCGTGATTTGTGGGTTCGACCACTACGAGAACATCGACGTCAACCCGTCGTACGAAGTGCCCGAGGCGCTCGTCCGCGACGGCATCGGGGAGCCGTCCGACGTGGACGATCCGCTGCATGACGCCAACGTGTCCATCAACACCGTGGCGCTCCCAGTCAGCTTCGCCAACGCTTGGCCCACGTTGCTGGAGACCTTGGATGCGACCCGGCCGGACATCGTGATCGCGACCGGTCTCAAGCATGCGGCGCACAGCGTGGCGATGGAACGCTGCGCCACGAACCTGATGAACGCCGCCCGCCCCGACGCCGACAATGCGCTGCCGCGGTTCGAGCCGATCATCAAGGACGGCCCGGCCGCATATTGGACCCGTTTGCCGTTGCGGGCCATCATCAACGATTTCGCGCGCGACGGCATACCCGCCACGCTCAGTTCCGACGCGGGCACGTTCGTATGCAATTCGCTGTTCTACCAGCTGCTGCACTGGACGGCGACACAGGATCGTGTGCTGGCCGGCTTCGTCAGCTTCCCTCCGATCAATGGCGGCAGCAGGCTGCAGAACGGCCTGGATCTGCGCCAGCAGGTGCGTGCCGGGCGCGATGTGGTGCGCGAGACGGTCCGTTATTATCTGCAGCCGTCGTCCGGGGATATTCTCATCGCCTGACGTTTTGCTGGGATGCAGCTGGTTTCTTGCCGGCATGTGTGTACGTTCGCGTATGGTTCGTCGCGTTTCTGGCGTGGGCTTGACGCCATGCGGTACAGTCGTGTGTGGTTGTGCTAACGAGCAGGTGTAATGGCGAAAGGAACCGAACATGGCGGACCAGTTCCCGATTGTGATACGTGGATACGATAAAGAGCAGGTGGACCGGGCGTTTGCCAGCGCGCAGCAGACGCTGGCCGCGTTGCGTGCGCAGATCAAGCAGGATGGGGATCGTCTGCTGCAGTTGCAGGCGAAGCTGCAGGAGGAGCGCAACCGTCAGTCGTCCAAGAACCACACGTTCGCCTCGCTGGGCGCCAACGCCCAGCAGATGCTTGCCTCCGCGGAGCAGACCAGCACCGAGCTGCTGGAGCGTGCCAAGCAGGATGCCGCCTCGACTCGCGCGTCCGCCAAGGCTCAGGCGGAGACGCTGATCAACAACGCGAAGCTGGATGCGCAGCATCTTCTCGATGACGCTCAGGCCAAGGCCGATACGATTACCGGCAACGCCACCAATCAGGCGCAGACCATTACGACCAGCGCGCAGCAGGACGCCGCCCAGCTGCGCGCCGAAACGGCGAAGATCGTGACCGAGCAGCGTCAGTCCGTCGATCTCGAACTCACCAATTCGCGCGAGGAGCATGAAAAGCGCATGGCGTCGGAGCGCGCCAAGCAGGAGCGTGAGATCGCCGAGATGCAGGCGAAGGCGACCCAGCAGATCGCCTCGCAGCGCAGGAGCGCGAACGAGGAGATTGCCAAGCTCAAGTCCGAGTCCAACGACCAGATTCAGGCGGCGCTCGCGGAGGCGAACAAGAAACTGTCCGACGTGCGCGAGCAGGTGTCCAAGATGATGGCCGATGCGCAGCGCAGGGCGGGCGAGATTATCGATGCGGCCAAGGCGAAGGCGCAGGAGATTCGCGACGACGCCGAGGTCCGCCACACGCAGACGATGAGCCAGGTCAACGCCGAGGTCGAGCAGATTCGCACTGACATCGCCGCCCAGCAGGACGAAGCGACCAAGAAGGTGAGCGAGCTGCTCGAAAACCTCGAAGAGCGTCGCGTGGCCGCCAAGAAGGAATCCGACGAGCTGATCGGCCAGGCGAAGACCGTGCGCGAGGATGCCGACACGTATGCGGCGAGCAAGCGCAAGGAGGCCGACGATCAGGCCGCGCAGATTCTGGAAAAGGCCGGCGAGGATGCGGCGTCGCAGATCGAGGATCGCCGCAAGGCCGCGCAGGTCGAGCTGGAGGATCTTCAGGGGCGCATCGCCGAGCTGCAATCGCGTGAGGCGGCCATCACGCAGCGCGTGTCCGAGCTGCGTTCGATGTTTACCAAGGCGTTCAGCGGATTCGGGTTCATGAACGAGCAGGGGGCGGAGCAGCCTGGCGCCGCGTCGCATCAGGGAGCGCCCGATGTGCCGCTGTACAATGCCGCCGCGCAGGATGAGCCGGCACCGGCGTATGAGTCGCATGCCGTCGCGGAGCATGCCGACAATCAGGATGCGGAAGCGGTCGCCGCCGAGCCGGTCGCCGAGCATGTGGCCGAGCACACCGAGGCCGGCGAGGCCGAAACCGCCGAATAGCAGTCGGCCGGGATCCCGAAGCGTCGGATGCCGGGCTTCGCCGTCCGGCCCGCAGGCGTCTGCAGAAGTCGCCGGACTCCTGCCGAATCAAGGTATTGAACCGGTTCGATGGCGGGAATCCGCTGTCGCCGCTACACTCATTAGAGACCCGTCGTGGCATCCGGTCAAACGCTGGATGCCACGTTTCATTGCGGCCACAAAACCGGCCGCGCACGTCCCAAGTCAAAGGAGCAGCATGACCGAGAACACGTCATCGTCTGAAATCACACCGCTGTCCGGCGAGCAGCTGAATGATCTGGTCGCATCATTCGATGCCAGCCAGTCCAACCGTCTGGCCATGAACGCCGTCACCGCCGCCGGTATCGACAAGGTCGCGCTGAACTATGACCGTTCCCGTCTGCTGCAGCGCCGCTTCTCCGTCACCGTCGACAACGGCGAGGTCACCCATCAGGACCGTTCCGGTCGCTGCTGGCTGTTCAGCTCGCTGAATGTGGCCCGTTTCGTCGCCAAGAAGAACCTCGGCGTCAAGGAGTTCGAGTTCTCCCAGAACTACGCGATGTACTTCGACAAGCTGGAGCGCGTCAACTACTTCCTGCAGGACGTCGCCGCGCTGGTTCGTGCCGGAGAGCCGTCCGACTCGCGCCTGATCCAGCACCTGCTCGCCGACGTGATGGGTGACGGAGGCCAGTGGACGATGGCGCTGAACGTGTACAAGAAGTACGGTGCCGTGCCGAAGGACCTGTTCCCGGAGACCGAATCCTCGAAGAACACGGGCGCTATGAACACGCAGCTGCGCCACCTGCTGCACACTGCCGTGGCACACATGTACGCCGACCCCGCGTCGATCGACGACGAGGTCGCCAAGACCGTCGCTGCCGGCCACCGCATCCTGACGATTCACCTGGGCGAGCCGCCGAAGAGCTTCGACTGGGAGTGGACCGACTCCGAGGGCATGTTCCACCGCGACGGCGAAATCACGCCCGTCGAGTTCTGGAAGAAGTACGTGGGCACCGCCGACCTTGAGGATTACGTGTGCCTCGTGGACGATCCGCGCCGCGAGCACGCCAAGGGCAAGAAGATCGGCATCGAGCACCTGGGCAACGTGGCCGGCGGCAACCCGACCGAGTACCTGAACGTGCCGAACCAGTTCATGAAGGATTGCGTGCGCGCGATCCTGACCGAAAAGGGCATCCCGGTGTGGTTCGGCGCGGACTGCGGTCCGTTCATGGATCGCGAGCGCGGCGCGTGGGCGACTGACTTGTTCGAGTACGGCAGCGTCTACGATGTGGACTTCGACATGGACAAGGAGTCGCGCGTACGCTTCGGCGACTCCGCGATGAACCATGCGATGGCGTTCGTCGGCGTGGACGTGGCCGATGACGGCACCACGACCCGTCGCTGGCGCGTGGAGAACTCCTGGGGCGACAAGATTGCCGACAAGGGCTACTTCACGATGAGCGACGACTGGTTCACCGAGTACGTGTACGAGGTGGCCGTGCCCAAGGCGATGCTCCCGGCCGAGTATCAGGCCGCGCTCGCCGAGCCCGCCACCATGCTCCCCGCATGGGATCCGATGGGTGCGCTGGCCTGAGCGAGGTATCGGCCCGTGCGTCGAGCACGAGACTGAATGACCGATTTCGTCGATTCCCCGTGTCGGATGGACATTTTACGAAAGGAATGTGCCGTTCGATGTGGGGAATCGTCATTGACGGCGGTCTTCCGCTATTGTTGGATGACAATGATGTTTCTAGCCAGAGGACCGCGCATCGGTTGCGGCATAGCGGAATAAGCCCAGAGAAAGCTTCATGATGAAGAAAGCGTCGGCCGGAAGCCGCACATCATTCAATACATTCAATCGAATACTGACGTGTCTTATCCCGATCGCGTTCGTGTTGACCGTCGGCGCATGCGGAACTCCCGGCTCCGATGCGGGGTCGGCTGAGCGTCAGTCGTCCGGACAATCCGAATCGGCTGAGTCGTCCGAACCGTCAAGCTCGGCTTCCGCGTCCGGCGGACAGCTCGCCACGAGCGTGCTGGAGACGCTGCCGGTCAAGGGACGTGCACCGAAAACCGGCTATTCGCGCGACCAGTTCGGCGCGGCATGGGCCGACGTCGACCACAACGGGTGCGACACACGCAACGACATCCTCAACCGTGACCTCACCAACAAGACTCACAAGGCCGGTACGCACAATTGCGTGGTGACCAGCGGTCGGCTCGTCGACCCGTACACCGCCGCGGTGATTGATTTCGTGCGCGGGCAAAGCACCTCGGCGGCCGTGCAGATCGATCATGTGGTGGCGTTGTCGGACGCATGGCAGAAGGGCGCGCAGCAGCTGAGCGCCGACCGGCGCAAGCAGCTGGCGAATGACCCGTACAACCTGCTCGCGGTGGACGGCCCGTCGAACCAGCGCAAGTCCGACGGCGACGCGGCGACCTGGCTGCCTGCCAACAAATCGTTCCGCTGCTCATACGTGGCTCGGCAGATCGGCGTGAAGGCGAAGTACTCGCTGTGGGTGACGCAGGCCGAGCATGATGCGATGTCGCGCGTGCTGTCGTCCTGCCCGGCCCAGACCGTTCCGGCCGGCGACGGCGCGGAATCAGTGGCGCCGCAGGAGGACGTGTCGCAAGGCAGCTCATCGCAGGACGGTTCATCGGGCGAACAGTCCGAGTCGAGCACGGTGGTGGAGCCGGCCGCTCCGTCTGACGGCGACAGTTCCGATGTCTACTACAAGAACTGCGCCGCGGTGCGTGCAGCCGGCAAAGCTCCGCTATTCAAAGGGCAGCCCGGATACTCGGCCAAACTCGATCGCGACGGCGACGGCGTCGCCTGCGAATAGCGCCCCATCTCCATCCCGCGAAAGTCCCATCCGCAGCCGCCGGAATGGGACTTTCGCCGGGTGACGGCTTCGCAGCTCCGCCGTGCCCGCATTGCAGCCGTTGTTTTCCGTATTCCGACGGCATCTACTATTGTGTGTTCGGTATTGGTATGCGACGTAAGGGCGCGGGTCGAAAGACGTCGGCCTGCGGTGCGGAAGGAGAGCAGAGCGATGGCAGGGCTTCGTGGTCCGGACAGTTCCGAGGACGAGCGGCATTTGGGCGGGAATGCCGTGTTCCCTGAAACGGTGGACGTGAACATTCGCCAGCTCGACCCGATTCCGGCACCGCGGTATTTTCTCAGGGAACTGCCGCTCACCGATGATATGAGCGACCTGGTGCTGCAATCGCGTCAGGAGATCCGCGACATCCTGCACGGTCGCGATGATCGTCTGCTGGTCATCGTCGGCCCGTGCTCGATTCACGATCCGAAAGCGGCGCACGAGTACGCGCAGCGTCTTGCGGCGCTCAAGGGCGAGCTTGAGGACCGACTGATGATCGTGATGCGCGTGTATTTCGAGAAGCCGCGCACGACGATCGGCTGGAAGGGTCTGATCAACGATCCGGATCTGGATGGTCGCTTCGATATCCGCAAGGGCATGTGGCTGGCGCGCAAGGTGCTGACCGACGTGCTTGGCCTGGGGCTGCCGACGGCGACCGAATGGCTGGATCCGATTACACCGCAGTACATCTGCGATCTGATCAGCTGGGGGGCGATCGGCGCGCGCAACACGGAGTCGCAGGTGCATCGTGAGTTGGCGAGCGGCATGTCGATGCCGATCGGCTTCAAGAACGCGACCGACGGTTCGATCAAGCCGGCCGCCGACTCGTGTTTCGCGGCCGGGTTCGAGCACCATTTCCTGTCGATCAACCTGGATGGCCGCGTGATCTCCGCCGAGACGAAGGGCAACCCGGACTGCCATCTGATCCTGCGCGGGTCGAACACCGGCCCGAACTACGATGCGGCTTCCGTGGCGGCCGCGCTTGAGGCGCTGCGCGCGTCGAAGGCGAGCGGTCCGAGCGAACGCGGTCTGGTCATCGATGCGGCGCACGGCAATTGCGGCAAGGACGAGAACGTCGAGGCCGAGGTCATTGAGAACATCGCCTCGCGTATCGCCGATGGAGAGCCGGGCATCCTCGGCGTCATGATGGAGAGCTTCCTCAAGGGCGGGCATCAGAAACCGGCACCGCTCGACCAGCTGGTGTATGGCCAGTCGGTCACCGACTCCTGCGTGCCGTGGGAGCGCACCGAGGAGCTGCTGCACACGCTCGCCGACGCCATCGACGCGCGTCGCGCGCTCTGATCCGGTGCCCGGCCTAGGCCGCTAGGTGGGGCATGCCACAATACATGGCTGTTAGCATATACGTAGGTTCGGCGTGGCCTTGTCTGTTCGAGAGGCCGCGCCGAACCGTTTTTTGCATTGGCGCTGCTTCAGTGATGCATCGTCACAGCGACGCGTCGTCCCAGTGGTCGGCGGCGGGGAGCGAGCGGATCGACGGCATCAGCAGCGCGATGACCACATTGACCGCAAGCACGGCCAGGAACAGACCAATCGTGGCGCCGAACCCGATGCGTGGCAGCAGGGAGCCGGCGAGCGCTGAGCAGAACAGCGTGGGTATCATCGACAGCATGCCGCTCGCCGACCCGACACGTCCCTGCATCTCGCTCGGCACTTTGGCGAACACGAATCCCATCAGCAGCGAGTTGATGGTGGGGATGGGCAGCCCGACGATCAGCGATGACGCCAGTATCACCAGGTAATCGCTGCTGAACAGCATCGGCAGCAATGTCAGCAGCGACGTCACCGACAGGACGACCAGACCGGTGCCCATGTGCACTCGCTCGCATACCCGTGCGGCGATCACCGCGCCGATCAGCATGCCGACTCCCATGACGGTGTTGACGAAACCGAGTCGCACGGAGTCCACGTGGGTGCTCACCAGTTGCAGGTTCACCGCGGCGAACACGCCGTTGAGCCCGAAATTCACCAGCGCGGCGATTACGCAGATCGCCAGCAGCGTGTGCCTGCGCAGCGTCCAGCGCCATCCTTCGATGAAATCCTCGAAGAACGAGGTGTGCGCCGGCTCTGCTGTCGCATCGGCGTCGGGCACGACGGCGGCATCGGACGTGCAGCCCGCTTGCGACGCGGTGTCGGGACGCTTGCTCTTGCGATCTGTCGTCACCATGTCGCGGACATGTTCGTCGACGCGCAGCTGGGCGGCACTGACACCGCTGATCGCGTACATCAGCGAGGCGACCGCGAACGGCAGCCACGGCGCGACCGCGTACAGCACGCCGCCGAGCGGGGATCCCGCGATGCTGACCACGGAATCGCGCCCCTGATTGAGGCTTTGCGCCTTCGGATATTCGCGGGTCGGTATGATCGTGCGCAGCATCGCGTTGGTCGCGTTGGCGAGTAGTCCGTTGACCGCTGACGCCGCGACCGTCACGATGGCGAATATCGGGAATGCGATCGCATGCAGGGCGATCAGCACGAACACCGTTCCCCACAGCAGCGTGCCGAACACGGCGTTGGCGATGATGAGCCCTTTGCGGTTGTGCCGGTCCACGACCGTGCCGCCGAACACGTCGCTGACATGCGTGGCAATTTGGCTGAACGTGGCGAGCCATCCGGCGAGCACCACCGATTGGGTGAGCGAGAAGGCGATCAGCGAGATCGCGAAGCCTCTCATCGCGGCTCCGATCGTCGAGGCGGTGTCTGCAGTGAACCATTGACGATATGTGGGGTTGCCCCACAGCGATTCACTGCGTTGCGGGGAAGTGCGTTCGCGGTGTGGCGCGGTTTGCGCCTGCGATGATTCGGGCATGATGTTTCCTTTGAATAAGTTGAGGGGTGTTGTGCGTCGAGGGGTGAAATTGCGTATGCTTGCGCTCGCCCATTGCATTGTGGGCGCAGGGCGTGGGGTGAGAGGGTATGTCAGGCCGCCGTTATGGCAGCCATCTGAAGGCGTCGATGTTGAGCATGACGGGTTGCGAGCCGTCCCCTTCCTCGTGTGCGAGGTCGCGTGATGTCCATGTGTTGAAGAGCTCGCGCAACTCCTGTGACATGCGCGCGTATTCCTCGCTTGTCAGCCGCAGCACGCTGCTGCTCGTCACCGTTGGGTCCGTCCACTGTTTGGGCAGGTTGTCAGAGGCCGACCTGTATCGCTGCCATGCCTCTTGCCGAAACGTGGAGCTGACCTGATCCATCGTCGTCGCCATTGCCGAATCGACGGCCGCGTCCGCGTTGATTTCCAGTCTGCTTTGGGCGGCCAGCCAGCAGCTTCTGCGGTTGTCTCCGTCGGGTGATGGCGTTTGCGTGACGAATCCGGCCTTTTCGAGCTGTTTCAGGTGATAGCTGACCGTTCCGGCCGATTCGCCGAGCTGTTCGGCGATCTGGCCGACCGTGACGGGTTTGGTGTCGCTCATCACGGTCAGTATGCGCAGTCGTGTGGGGTGCGACAGCGCCTTCAGGCGGTTCGTGCCGGTGACTGTCGCGGTGTTGTCGCGGCGGGGCGGCGTCTGCGGTTGCGCCGTGTCGGAAGCCTGTGCCATGTCCGTTCCTTCCATGCCTCATGACACCTGTCGCGTGTGATGCTGCGCTCATGTTATGAAGCGATATCCAATTAACAAGAAATATTGTACAACAACTCTTGTATAAATCAAGTGCCCCCGTTTTTTCCCGTTTCATGTTAGGCTCGCATAAGAGTTCAAGCGGTGGTTCCTCTCCTTCAAGAAACACCGCGGATACCGGCGCGTGTTGGCATAGGTGCCAGCGCGGGCAGGGGGGGGTATTAGTGCGCGACCGCAGCGTGGCGCAAGTCAGAGAAGACTGAAAGGGCATGGCTCATCACGATGAATGCACGGCAACTGTGGGCGAAGGCGTGACGTTGTTCGCGTCGGTGAAGGAGGGCGCGTGATGGCGGAATCGGCACGGCACTCAGGGCGCAAAACTCCCTGGAAGACGATCCTGGCGGTGTTGCTGGTGGTCGCGATCGCGGCCGGCGACTACAAGGACGCCGCGGCCGGCGAGACGGCAGCGCTCCAGAACATCGTAATGTCCCCGTGCCCGTTCGACGCGGGGCATGGGGACGTTCGTCATGCGCGGCGGATACGGGCTGGCGCGGCCCGTGTGCCGGCCCGTGTATGGCCAAGTACAGGGCCGTGCCTTATCCTTGGGGGAGAGAACAAGGCAAGGAGACATCACGTCATGCAGCAGCAGAACATGGGAGAGCGTACGCCGCAGGGCACGCCGCGTCACGCCGGCCCGAAGCCGCTGAACACGCCGGAGGAGCTGCGGGCCATCCGGCAGGCCATGGACGAGGGCAAGAACCCGCTGCTCGCCACGGGCGTGCCGCGCTGGGAGGATCAGGTGGGCGTCAGCCGTATCATCAACCGCCGTGTGCTGGAGCTCGAACCGCTGCCCACCCCGGCCCAGGTGTTGGCGGAACTGCCCCTTGACTCCGCCGCGCAGGAGATCGTCGCCTACTCGCGCGACGAGATACGCGCCTGCCTGTATGGGCAGGACGACCGTCTGCTCGTCATCGTCGGCCCCTGCTCGGTGCACGACCCGAACGCCGCGCTCGACTACGCGCACCGGCTGTCGAAGGTGATGAAGGAGACCGAAGGCGAACTGCTCATCGTGATGCGCGTGTACTTCGAGAAGCCGCGAACGACGGTCGGCTGGAAGGGACTGATCAACGACCCCGACATCGACGGCAGCCACAACATCCGCAAGGGCCTGCTGCTCGCGCGCAAGACGCTGATCGGCGTGCTGGGCGAAGGACTCGCCGCCGCCACGGAATTCCTGGAGCCCACCAGCCCCCAGTTCATCTCCGACGCGGTCAGCTGGGGCGCGATCGGCGCCCGCAACACCGAATCACAGGTCCACCGCCAGCTCGCCAGCGGCATGTCGATGCCGATCGGATTCAAGAACGCGACCGACGGGTCCGTCAAGGCCGCCGTCAACGGCTGCTACGCCTCCGCGCAGCAGCACACGTTCTTCGGCATCGACCACATGGGCCGAGCCTGCGCGGTGGAGACGCTCGGCAACCCGGACTGCCACGTGGTGCTGCGCGGCTCGATCCACGGGCCGAACTACGACACCGCATCCGTGCGCCGTGCGATGGACGACGTGCGCGCGATGATGCCGGCGGAATCTGCCGCCACCCACGGGCTCATCATCGACTGCTCGCACGGCAACTCCGGCAAGGACGAGCACCGGCAGGCAGAGGTCGTGCGAGACATCGCCCGGCGCATAGCCGATGGCGAGGAAGGCATCACCGGCATCATGATGGAAAGCTTCATCGAAAGCGGCAACCAGCCGGCGGCCCCGTTCGACCAACTGGTCTACGGCAAGTCGATCACCGACCGCTGCATCGGCTGGGACGAGACGGAACGGCTGCTGCACGAGCTCGCCGACGCGGTGTCCGCCCGGCGCTGGCGCTGAAACGGCGTCCATCACTCTTCACGAACAACCACACGGAAAGGATTCCCATGACCACCATCGCCATCATCGGCGCATTGGACGACGAAGTCGCACTCATCGCCGCATCACTGAACGACGTCACCCACGACCGCCAAGCCGGCCTCGATGTGACGCGCGGCACGCTGGGAACCAACGACGGAGGCACCGTCACCGCCGTCGCGACCGTCGGCGGCATGGGACTGGTCAACGCCGCCGCCACCACCCAGCACCTGATCGACACATACCATCCCGACGCGGTGATCTTCTCCGGCATCGCCGGCAACCTCAACCGGAACCTGCACATCAACGACGTGGTGCTCGGCGGCACACTGCGCTACCTCGACACCGACATGCGACTCGTCGGCCAATGGAAGCCCGGCACCGAGCAGCAGCCCGTCGAGGAATTCCACTCCGACGACCGTCTGCTGTCCCTCGCCGACCAGGCGCTCTCGGCCATGGGCGTCACGCACATCATCGGCATCATCGCGTCCGGCAACTACTTCGTCGATACGCCGGCGCAGATCGCCAAGGTCATCCACGACACCGGCGCCGACGCCGTCGAGATGGAAGGCGCATCCGTGGCGCACGTCGCCGCCCGAAACGAAGTACCCGCGCTGGTGATCCGCGCGCTGAGCGACAACGCCGACACCGACTACGAGGAGTTCAAGGGCTTCGACATCTCCGAATACGCGGATACCGCGGCCCGCATCGTGCTCGACATCCTGCGGCGCATGTGACGCCGGGCGCGGCTCGCTCCGACGGGCTGTGCCGCGGAAGGACACGGCAAGTTGAACAACTGGCAAACTTACGTAGTCGCGCTGGCGGCGGGACGTGCGGAGCCGTTACGCTGAAACCATCCGCATCCGCATCATCGGTGCGGGTGGATGAGAGCGGTGCAGGGCCGAGGAAAGGCGGGACGGGTCCGATGACATGGGTGCATGTGGCGTTGGCGGTGCTGGTGACGATTATCGTGTTGGTGATTGCCGTATCGAGGTCGTACGCGCTGGGGCGCGAGTCCGGCGAACGCGACACGCTGGCGGGGCAGGGGAGCGATTCCGGCTCGCTGTTCGGCACCGACGTGCCGGTGCGCGAGGCGGAACAGGGGCTCATCGACGTCATGCCGTCCGAGGTGATCGTCTGCGACGGCAACGGTTCCGTGCGGTGCTCCAGCAAAAGCCAGGTGAACGTCGATGTCATCGAGAACGGCTGGATCGTCAAGGACGAGATCCTCGACATCCTGCACGTCGTGGTGGAGAACGGGGGCGTGCGGGAACGCGAGATGTGCGTCTCGCTCGACCTGACCCGCATGTCGAGCGCGATTTCCGGACGAGGTGTCACCGCCGGCAGCTCCGCGCCCTCCGACAGCTACCTGCGCGTACGCGTCGGCCATATCTGCGACGGTCTGTACGCGGTGTTCATCAACGACGTGACCGAGCAGCGTCGGTTCGAGCGGATGCGCCGCGACTTCGTCACCAACGTCTCCCACGAGCTGAAGACCCCCGCAGGCGCGATCTCGCTGCTCGCCGAAACCGTCTCCGACGCGGCGGATGACCCTGGCGCCGTACGGTATTTCGCCGGCCGCATCACCAAGGAATCCGCGCGGCTGACCGAACTGGTGACCCACCTGATCGAACTGCAGCGCGCGCAGGACGCGCCGGCGATGCTCAAGGCGCAGCGCATATCCGCCATGTCGGTGGTGCGCGCGGCCGTCGGCGAGAACCTGGTGCAGGCCGGTGCGAAGCACATCGCCATACGGCTGTCGCTGCGCGGCGAGCAGGCGCCGGTCGACGCTGACGCCGCCGCGGACGACGAGGCGCAGCGCGACATCGCCATCATGGTCGACCGGGAGACCCTCACCATGGCCGTGAAGAACCTCGTCGAAAACGCCATCCGCTACTCGCCCGAATACACGACGGTCAGCGTGAGCGTCTCGCTGTGCAAGGACCCGAGCTCCATGACGATTCGCGTGATCGACCAGGGCATCGGCATCCCCTCGGCGTCGCTGGACCGCGTATTCGAACGGTTCTACCGGGTCGATCCGGCGCGGTCGCGGGCCACGGGCGGCTCGGGGCTTGGCCTGGCCATCACCAAGCATTGCGTGCAGGAGTGCGGCGGTACGATCTCCGTATGGTCGCGCGAGGGCGAAGGCTCCACGTTCACCATCGAGCTGCCGGTCGCCCCCGAACCGGATGACGATGACGGCGATCGGGCGGATGACGGCGAAGCGCCCGGCGAGACCGTCGGCGCGCCGGGGGCCGGCGACGCCGCGACGCAGGAGTAGGCCCGCCGCCACGGTCTCCCCGGCACGTCGGCCACCCATCGTGAAACCCGCGGAAAAGCAACGTAGTCTTCGGAACCGAATGCGGGCGGTGCCGGAACACGCTACGATGGTGACGGTACGGACATTGAACACAGTATGTGTGAAAGGTAAACATGACACGCATTCTCATCGTGGAAGACGAGGAATCATATCGTGAGCCCTTGGTGTACCAGCTGACGCGCGAGGGCTACGACGTCTCCGCCGCAGCCAGCGGTGAGGAGGGCCTGGAGCTGTTCACCAAGGGCGGCATCGACCTGGTGCTGCTCGACCTGATGCTGCCGGGCATCGACGGCACGGCCCTGTGCCGGCGCATCCGCGAGCAGAGCCGCGTGCCGATCATCATGCTCACCGCCAAAAGCGCCGAGATCGACAAAGTCGTCGGTCTGGAGATCGGCGCGGACGATTACGTGACCAAGCCCTACTCGTTCCGCGAGCTGCTCGCGCGCATCCGCGCGGTCCTGCGGCGCAATCAGGGCGCGGTCGAGGCCAGCGGTGTGGTCGACGACGACATCCCGCTGGTGTGCGGCGACATCTCCATGCAGGTCGGCCAGCATCAGGTCACCGTGCGCGGCGAAAGCGTGTTCTTCCCGCTCAAGGAATTCGAACTGCTCGAATACCTCATGCAGAACAAGGGGCGCGTGATGACCCGACACCAGCTCATCGACCGCATCTGGGGCTCCGATTACGTCGGCGACACGAAGACCCTCGACGTGCACGTCAAGCGCGTGCGCTCCAAGATCGAGGAGGATCCGGCCCATCCCCAGTACCTGACCACCGTGCGCGGCCTCGGCTACAAGATCGACAGCCCGCAGCAGTGACTGGCCCGCACCCGGTATAAAGCGCCCTCGGCCCGCCTGAACCACCCGGTGCAGGCGGGCCGAACCATATCCCGCAAACCGCGCATTCCAACTACGTGGCAAGGTCGGCAACTATTCATCTTCTGTTTACCGATTTTGTCTTCCGACCCCTCGAACAGCCCATAGGCTAGTAACTGTCATGAAAAGGAATCGGCTCTGAATCGTATGACACGAGCCGCTATGACAGTTGATAAGAGGAAAGAAACAATGCGTAAGAATCTCTTCGTTCGTTCCATCGCGGCGGTTTCCGGCATCGTGATGCTGGCGTCGCTCGCCGCCTGTGGCGACAACACTTCGTCCGCCGGCAACAACTCCGGCTCCACCTCGACCGAGAAGATTACCGGCAGCTTCTCCGGCGCCGGTGCCACCTCCCAGCAGGCGGCCGAGGAAGCCTGGATCTCCGCCTACATGGCGGCGAACTCCGGCGCGAACGTCACCTACAACCCGACCGGTTCCGGTGCGGGCGTCACCACCTTCCTGAGCGGCGCCACCGCGTGGGCCGGCTCCGACAAGGCCCTCTCCGATGACGAGGTCACCCAGTCCTCCGACAAGGCGTGCGCCAACGGCACCACCGCGTTCGACGTGCCGGTCTACATCTCCCCGATCGCCATCATCTTCAACTTGAAGGGCGTTTCCGACGCCGGCAAGCACATCAACCTCGATGCCGACACCGCCGCCAAGATCTTCGACGGCAAGATCGTCAAGTGGAACGATCCGGCCATCGCCAACCAGAACAAGGACCTGACCTTGCCCGACACCCAGATCACCGTCGTGCACCGCTCCGACAAGTCCGGCACCACGCAGAACTTCGTGAGCTACTTCAAGGACCAGGCCCCCGACTCCTGGACCCATGAGCTCTCCGAGAACTGGCCTGACATCCCCGGCCAGCAGAGCGCCAAGGGCACCTCGGGTGTCGTCACCGCCGTCAAGCAGGCCGATGGCACCATCGGCTACGCCGACTTCTCCCAGGTCGGCGACCTGGGCACCGCGGCCATCAAGGTCGGCGAGAACTACAACGAGATCTCCGCTGACGCCGGTTCCAAGGTCATCGAGGATTCCGAGATCGACACGTCCGTCAAGGGCGACAACCGCGTGGTCGTGAAGATCAACCACGCCACCAAAGCCAAGGGCGCCTACCCGATCGTGCTGGTCTCCTACGACATCGCCTGCCCCGCCTACAAGGACGCCAACACCGCCAAGTTCGTCAAGAGCTGGCTCACCTACGTGACCAGCGACGAAGGCCAGAAGACCGCCTCCTCCGCTGCCGGCTCCGCCCCGCTGCCGAGCAACATCGTCGAGAAGGTCACCAAGTCCATCGAGGCCATCAAGACCAAGTGATCAGCGTGAGCTGACACGCCGTATGGCGGATGCCGCAGAACACCTGACACAATGAAAGGTGTCTGCGGCTTCTGTCGGTTGTACACGGCCGTGAAGCCACCATTGAAAATGCATACGAAGGAGAACCTGTGAGTTCGCAAGACAAAGCGGCAGACAGTCCGGCCAGTACAGGCAAGACCGGCGATGTCGTGTTCAAGACGATCGCCTATGCTGCCGGCATTCTCATTCTCGTCGCGCTTGCGGCGGTGTTCCTGTTCCTGCTGTTTCAGGCGTGGCCGCTGATCGGAGGCGATCAGGCCGCGAACACCGCCACCATCGAATCATTCACCGGCAACCGCGCGCACAACTTCTGGCAGTACGTGGGCCCGCTGGTGTTCGGCACGGTGCTTGTCTCCGCGCTGTCGCTGATCATCGCGTTTTTCATCTCGATCGGCATCGCCCTGTTCATCTCGCATTACGCACCCAAGAAGCTGGCGACCGCGCTGAGCTACGTGGTCGACCTGCTCGCCGCCATCCCGTCCGTCATCTACGGCCTGTGGGGCGGCCTGATTCTGGTGCCGGCCATCCAGCCGGTGTGGAACTGGTTCGCGAAGTACCTGAGGTGGACCTACATCTTCGATGGATCGCTCAATGACCCGTCGGTCGCTGACAGCCCCTCGCGAACCGTCGCCACGGTCGCCGTCGTGCTGGCCGTCATGATCCTGCCGATCATCACCTCGGTGTCGCGCGACATCTTCATGCAGACCCCGCGTCTGCAGGAGGAGGCGGCCATCGGCCTGGGCGCCACCAAGTGGGAGATGATCAAGCTGGCCGTGCTGCCGTTCGGCAAGTCCGGCATCGTCTCCGCATCCATGCTCGGCCTGGGCCGCGCACTCGGCGAGACCATGGCCGTCCTCATGATTCTTTCCCCCGGCCTGACGTACTCGATCAAGCTGCTGCGGGCATCCCAGAACCAGACCATCGCGGCGAACATCGCGGCGCAATACCCGGAAGCCGACCCGAACATCGGCGTGCCCGTGCTGATCGGCACCGGCCTCGTGCTGTTCGTTATCACGTTCCTCGTGAACTTCGTCGCCCGTAAGATCACCGAGAAAGCGAGCGCATGATGAGTGAAGCAACTGTAAAGAGCACCATCAGCGTCGACGCGAACGCCGTGAAGAAGACGCCCGCCGCACGCAACGACAAGCAACTGCCCGACATCGACTTCGACCGGTTCAAGACCAGCCGTTCCTTCGCCGCGTCCCGCAAGCGCAAGGACGTCTTCATGAAGAGCCTGATCTGCCTCGCCTTCATCATCGCGTGCATCCCGCTGATCTCCGTGCTGTGGACGACCGTCGCCAACGGCATCAAGCGACTGAACCTCAACTTCCTTTCGTACAACATGTCCGGCGTCGTCGGAGGCAGCCAGACGCCCTCCGGCGGATACGGCGGTGTGCTGCACGCCATCATCGGTACGTTGGAGATCACCCTGGGCGCCATGGTCATCTCCGTGCCGGTCGGTCTGATGTGCGCGGTCTACCTGATCGAGTACGCGGCCCGCGGCAACAAGCTCGCCAAGTCCATCGGCCTGCTGGTCGACGTGATGAGCGGCATCCCGTCCATCGTCGCCGGTCTGTTCGCCTACTCGATGTTCTCGCTCATCGGCGGCCCCGGCACCATCAGCGGCTTCGAAGGCTCCGTCGCGCTTTCGCTGCTGATGATCCCGACCGTCGTCAAGACCAGTGAGGAGATGCTGAAGGTCGTGCCCGGCGACCTGCGTGAGGCCTCGTACGCGCTGGGCGTTTCCAAGCAGCGCACCATCTGCAAGATCGTGCTGCGCACCGCCCTGCCCGGCATCGTCTCCGGCGTCATCCTGGCCATCGCGCGAGTGATCGGCGAGACCGCGCCGCTGCTGATGACCGCAGGCTACGCGACGTTCACCAACGTGAACCTGTTCAACGGCGAGATGACCACGCTTCCCGTGTTCGTCTACCAGGAATACAGCAAGCTGCGTGCCAACTGCCCGCCCAACGCCGGCTCCTCCTGCGTCACCACGATCCCGATGGAACGCTCCTGGGCCGCCGCCCTGGTGCTGATCATCATCGTGCTGATCCTCAACCTCATCGGCCGTGTCGTGGCTCGCGTCTTCGCCGTGAAGTCCGAACGGTAAGCCGCCGTACACTGTATATACATCAATAAAGGAATTCATATGGGACAACGCATTGACGTCAAACATCTGAACATCTACTACGGCGACTTCCTGGCCGTGGAGGATGTCAACATCAACATCGAACCCAACAAGGTCACCGCGTTCATCGGGCCGTCCGGCTGCGGCAAGTCCACGGTGCTGCGCACCCTCGACCGCATGCACGAGATCATCCCCGGCGCCCACGTCAAGGGTGAGGTCGAGCTCGAAGGCAAGAACCTGTATGCCAAGGACGTGGACCCCGTCGCCGTGCGCCGCGATGTCGGCATGGTGTTCCAGCGCCCGAACCCGTTCCCCACGATGACGATTCGTGAGAACGTGCTCGCCGGCGTGCGCCTGAACAACCGCCGCATCTCCAAGTCCGACGCCGACGACCTGGTCGAGTGGGCGCTCAAGGGCGCCAACCTGTGGGAAGAGGTCAAGGACCGTCTCGACAACCCGGGCATCGGCCTGTCCGGCGGTCAGCAGCAGCGTCTGTGCATCGCCCGCGCCGTGGCCGTGCACCCGCAGGTGCTGCTGATGGACGAGCCGTGCTCCGCGCTCGACCCGATCTCGACGTTGGCCGTCGAGGACCTGATCAACGAGCTCAAGGGCGACTACACGATCGTGATCGTGACCCACAACATGCAGCAGGCCGCCCGTATCGCCGATTACACCGCCTTCTTCAACCTGAAGGCCGTCGGCGAGCCCGGCCACCTGGAGTACTTCGCGGACACCACCACGATGTTCAACAACCCCCAGAACGCCGAAGCCGAGCGCTACATCTCCGGTCGTTTCGGCTGATCGGCGGCGCGCTGGCGGATCGCATGCGTTGCATCCGCCCGCGCGTCCATCGCCACAAGACCCCGCCTCCGCGCGGGGTCTTCGCGTTTGTGAGGGGGAGCTCCGGAATAGAAGAAGCGACGGCGATGCTGGACAACTGCCGTGTTGTGCGATTTTGCAGATGTTGTACAACGACATTCTTGATTGTCACGCTCCGCTCCACCCGAGAACGTTCGCGTTGTTCCCGGTCATAGCATGATTCGACGCCTATCGTCTTCGGTCATACCGATACCCGTGCTTCCTTGCCAGTCCCTCTTGGCTGATTGCGATGACCTCGAAGCTCCGCGCTCGGCGAGTCGTCTTGCTATACGCAGGGCCAGTTCCGCAATCGACATCTCGTCAATCAGATTTTGAGCGGTCACGATGATTAATATCCAGCCGTGGGCCCGCAACCGTTCCCTTTTTTCGTTGTCTCGGCGCCACTGGACCTTATCCGTTCGATGATGATCGCCGTCATATTCCACTCCGACCTTGAACTCGACCCATGCGATGTCCAGCGAAATGGCTGCTCCTGAACGAAAGGTGATTCCAGGAACCACGACATTGCATCGTCCATCCGGTATTCCGTGGCGTTGAACGCCCAGCCGTAGCGAGCTTTCGGCGGGAGACCGTATATTGGGGCGTACCAGTGTCATGGCTTGCCTGCAAATGCTTTTTCCTCGGAACGGCGGCATCTCTTTTATGAAACGCTGCAACTCCAGATACAATTTGTCCGCGTCCGGCGCGCCATTGCGTACCAGCATCGTGAGAATGGAATCTCCGAGCACAACAAGATCCTCTGTCGAAAGATATGGGGACAGCTGCGCCCACACATGAAACACGTGCAATGCGTGCACGCCATTCGATATGTGGATGAGTGATTGCGGAGTGCAATGGCTCCAGATGTGGACAATGACCGGGACGGATTTCAACGGTCGAATATGAGGCCTGCCGGAGCGCGTCCGCACCGTGACATGCAGCGCGGCCGTGTCGAGATTGCAGTGGGAGGGCACCGGCACGCCTTGCAGTTCCAGAGCGGTGGTCATGCCGAAGAGCAGCTGGCGGTCGGACTGCCCTACCGTGGCGGTGCAGCGTTGCAGAGTCTGCCGCCTAATCTGTTCCAATGACTGGAACATGGTGGCTGTCGGCTCGCCCGGTATCGGTTCGTAATCGTTCATGGGCGCAACGCTAGCGGGTCGGGGGCCCGCGCGCCACCGACGGCGGGATTTCTGTGGATATGTGGATGGAGAACGGGTTATCCACATATATCCACAGGCCGTCCGACACCATAACATCCATGACTTATGAAGATGTTATGGTGGGCGTGTTCGGGAAACCGGGCGAATAGCAGTTTGTCTCGCCGAGGCCGGATGGCCTCGCACATTCAAGGAAGCAGAGAAAGTATGGAGAAGTTCTTCCATTTGAAGGAGAACGGCACGACCGTGTCCACGGAGATCGTGGCCGGCCTCACCACGTTCTTCGCGATGAGCTACATCATCGTCGTCAATCCGCAGATCCTGCACCAGACCGGCATGCCGTGGGGCGGCGTGTTCCTGGCAACGATCATCGCGGCCATCATCGGCACGCTCGTCATGGGCCTGTTCGCCAATGTGCCGTACGCGCAGGCGGCCGGCATGGGTCTCAACGCGTTCTTCACCTACACGGTGTGCTTCGGTCTGAAGTTCACGTGGCAGGAGACGCTGTGCATGGTGTTCCTGTGCGGCCTCATCAACATCATCATCACCGTCACCAAGATCCGCAAGATGATCATCGAGGCGATCCCGCCCATGCTGCAGAACGCCATCGGTGGCGGCATCGGCATATTCGTCGCCTACGTCGGCATGCTCAACGTCAACCTCGTCACCTTCACCCCGAAGGACACCAAGGCCGCCGGCAAGGGCCTGGCCACCGGCGCCACGCCTGGTCTGGCCACGCTGAACACCCCGACCCTGTGGCTGTTCCTGATCGGCCTGCTGTTCGCCATCGTGTTCACCGTGCTCAAGCTCAAGGGCGGTATGCTGCTGACCATCGTCATCACCGCGATCATCGGCATCCCGATGGGCCTGACCAGCATGTCCAACTCCGTGTCCATCTCCGACACGTTCGCCCAGCTGCCGCAGACCTTCGGCGTGATCTTCAGCGCCGATGGCTTCCCGGCGCTGTTCTCCGACGTATCCAAACTGCCGCTCGTGCTGGTCACGATCTTCGCGTTCTCGATGTCCGACACGTTCGACACGCTCGGCACGTTCATCGGCACCGGCCGCCGCACCGGCATCTTCTCCGATGACGACATGAAGCACATGGAGGACGGCAAGGGCTTCTCCTCCAAGCTGGACCGCGCCCTGTTCGCCGACTCGATCGCCACCTCCATCGGCGCGATCTGCGGCACCTCGAACACCACCACCTACGTCGAGTCTTCCGCGGGCATCGCGGCGGGCGGCCGCACCGGCCTGACCTCCGTGGTCGTGTCCATCTGCTTTGCGCTGTCGATCTTCCTGTCCCCGGTGATCTCCGCGGTGCCGTCCGCAGCGACGGCCGGCGTGCTGGTCATCGTCGGCTGCATGATGGCCTCCAGCCTCAAGGAGATCGAGTGGAGCGACATCTCCGAGGCGATTCCGGCGTTCTTCGCCGCCGTGTTCATGGCGCTCGCGTACTCGATCAGCTACGGCATCGCCGCCGGCTTCATCACCTACTGCATCGTCAAGACCTGCAAGAAGGAAGCCAAGAGCGTTCACCCGATCATCTGGATTGTCTCGCTGCTCTTCATCCTCAACTTCATCCTGCTGGCAGTGCTGTAATGGCATCTGCCCTGCCTTGAATCCCGGCCCCCGTTGGTTTTCCATCGGGGGCCGGATTCGTATCGTGCCGTCTTGTGTGTTTGCTCTCTCGGCAATACGATGGATGTAAGGGACAGAACGGACTGCCCTATACCACCCGTCGCGACGATGGTGTTGACGGTGGGCGGCGATCCGTCCGCAGACGACGATCAGATCGTGGCCTGCGAGATCTACATCAGCGGCCAGCTGCTCGACAGCCTAAGGACGCCACGGTGACATGCTCCTACAGCTCATGGCAGCAGGAGCCGTTCAACGGGCGCAAGGTCGACCTGCCGAGGCTTGGCGAATACGGCAACGATCTCGCCAAGCTTGTGTCCTGATAAGATCGAGGCCGTTGTCTTTCATAACACATAGACTGAGTGGATGCTGAGCGCAAGGTCGCGATTGGCATACTGGACAATCAGAAACAGCTGGCAAAGATAAAGGCTGGGACACAATAGGGTGGCCGATTTTCAAAGGTGAAAGAAAGGATGTCCATAAATGAACCGAAGAATATCTATGTGGCTGCGCGGTCGTGGCTCTCCATGGAGACCTGCCGCCGCCGTGATCGCCACGGTATCCATGATGCTGGCGACGGTCATGGGCCCCCATTTCGCGGGGATGCGGGCGCAGGCCGTCGAGCCCGTGCAGACCACCACCATCTCGCACACCAAGATCACCGGCGACGGCAACTACTTCACGTTCGCCGACAACGCCTGGGATCCGGGCAACGACGTGCATACGTGGTCCAAGGCGCCATCCGACAGCCTCCCGGCGGAGGACATCTGGTATACGGTCCGATTCTTCGGCAGCGCAATCGACGTCTATGCAGGCAAGAACAGGCCCATGGGCAAGGTGAAATACTATATTGACGGAGCGGAAAAAGGCACGTACAGCCTGTACAACGCCTCCAACATCAACGAGACGAAAATCGCGTCGTTCACCGGGCTTGACGAAGGTGAGCACGTGTTCAAGGCGGTGGCCACAGGCGAGCGGGACACGAATTCCACGAACGCGCTGATCGACTGCGCCAAGGTCGTCGTGACCCATCAGCCGTACGTGGTCACCGGCGTCACACTCGACACGACCTCGATGACGCTGGGCGTTGGCGACAGCAAGCGGATCTCGTATACGGTGGCGCCCGATTACGCGACCATCGATGACATGACCTACACGAGCGGCGACACGAGTGTCGCCACAGTCGGCGCAGATGGCACGGTCACCGCGGTCGCGCCGGGAGCCACCGCCATCACCGTGGCCTCGACTGCGGCCGGCATCAGCAAGATCGTCGACGTCACCGTCGCCAGGATGGCACCGAACCTGACCGGCGGCATCGTGGACCCTGATACGCAATACACGCAGAAGCGGTTCGACGAGGTGAAGGCCCTCGCGACGAACAACCGGGCGCTGAAAGCGTGGAAGAACGACAAGGTCAACAGCGAGATCTCGCTCGCCGCGGTCGGCACCACCGTCTCGAACCTGACGGTCACCGCAAGCGACCTGACGTCGCAGGACGGCGACGTCATCGCCAAAAGCAACGTCACGGCCACGTTCATCAAGTCCACCAGGGCATACAACGGCAGCTATCTCGGCTACGGAGACCCGAACCGCGAGGTGCCCGCCGCCACCGAGACCAACCGCTCCGAAAGCAACGACATCCTCTACCAAAGCGGCCCGATCACGGTGAAGGCCAATCAGGTGCAGAACATCTGGGTATCGTTCGCCATACCGAAGGATGCCAAGGCCGGCACCTACACCACCACGCTGACCGCCACCGCAGACGGGATGGAAACGCCGCTCACATTCACCTACACCATCGAGGTGAAGGCCGCTACGCTGCCTGATCCGGCAGAGTATGAGAAGAACTTCGACGTGGAACTGTGGCAGTACCCGTATTCCTCCGCGGAATACTACGGCGTCACCCCGTTCTCGGACGAGCACCTGCAGATCCTCAGATCAAGCATGGAACTGTACAAGTCCATCGGCGGCCACGCCATCACAACCACCATCAACGAGGACGCATGGTCCGGCCAGACCTACAGCGCCAACGCCATCCACTACCCGTCGATGGTGAAGTGGACCAAGAGCGGGGGCGGGTTCACCTACGACTTCACCGACTTCGACAAGTGGGTGACGTTCAACAAGGGACTCGGCATCGGCGACAAGATCGTGATATACAGCATCGCGCCCTGGCACGGCAACTTCACGTACTGGGAGAACGGGACGATGAAGTCCGAGAGATACACGGTCGGATCCGAGCGCTGGAGGAGCGTGTGGACCGACTTCCTGCGCAAGCTCATCGAGCATCTGATGGACAAGGGCTGGTTCGACGAGTCGTACATCGGCATCGACGAGCGCGGCTTCAGCGCCGACGCGTTCGACCTGATCGACTCGATACGGAATATCCACGACGTGCCGTTGAAGACCGCCGGCGCGATGGACGGCTTCGTCAACAAGTTCGACCTGGCGCTGCGCGTCACCGACCTGAACGTCGGCGACACCGCGGCGGCGGCCCATCCCACCGACTTCACCCGGCTGATCGAGGCGCGTGAGGCAAAGGGCCTTCGCACCACGCTGTACTCCTGCACCGAGCATGAGCCCGGCAACTTCTCGCTGTCCGCCCCGGTCGAAAGCTACTGGTCGGTGGTCAACGCGGGCGAGCAGACCAGCGGCTTCCTGCGCTGGGCGTACGACGCATGGGTGGCCGACCCGCTCAATGATGCCACGCACAACGCCTTCGAGCCCGGCGACCCGTTCCTGATTTATCCGAGCGAGAAGAGCGGAGACAAGGTGTCCAAGTCGTCCGTGCGCCTGGAGCGCATCGCCGAGGGCGTGCGCGACGTGAACAAGATCAGGCTCATGGTCACCGAGATCCCCTCGCTGCAGGCCGATGCCGACGCGATGTACGCGAAGATCAGAACGACGGTGACGACCTCGCACTCGTATCTGACCGCCGCGCAGGTCACGCAGCTTGCCAATGAGATGAGCGGATTCAAGGGCGACCTCGACACGCTCACCGACAAGTACATATCCCTCAAGGCGCAAGGCACGAGCACGGTGGAATCCGTTGCCATCGACGGCGGCGACCAGGAGATCATGCTGGGCACGGCGAAGCAGCTGACCGCGACACTCAAGCCGGCGAACCTGCTGAACGCGTCCGTGACATGGCGCTCGTCCAAGACCGGCGTCGCCACGGTATCCGCCAAGGGCGTGGTGACCGCCGCCGGCGTGGGCTCCACCACGATCACCGCCACGTCCAAGGCCGACCCGACGAAATCGGCGAGCATCACCCTCACCGTGACGCCACAGGTCGTGGCGCAGGGGCTGCACTACTACTCGTTCGACGACTCGAACGCCAACGACTCCTGGGGCACCCGCAACGGCACCGCCGACGCCACGGCGCAATACGTTGACGGCAAGTCCGGCAAGGCGCTCAAGGTCACGGACGGCAAAGGCGTGACCCTGGCCGGCGGCAACGACATCGCGAAGACGGATCCGTGGACGATCGGCTACTGGGTGCGTTCCGACGCCGAACTCACCGGCCGCTCGGCCGTGATGACGAGTGCGGACGGCAAGTACTCGGCCGACCTCAAGATGGACGCCGACCGCGAATCCGGCTTCCGTGTCGGCACCGCCAGCGGCGACGTGCTCACCTTCCGGTACGACTTCCAGCCGGGCACGTGGTATTACATCGCGTGGACTCAGGACAAGGCAGCCGGACTGACCATGTACGTCAACGGCACGAAGATCGGCGCGACGAACACGTGGACGAAGATGCACGATGTCGTCGCCCCGATCGACGTGATCGGCGGCCCCGGCTTCACTGGCCTGATCGACGAGGTGAAGATCTACAAGCGCGTGCTCTCCGACACCGAGATCGCGGCCGGCATGCTGCTGCCCGGTCTCAACCTCGCCGAGCATGAGACCGATATGTACATCGGCGGGACGTACACCATCGTCGCCAACCTGCAGGGCGGCGACGGCGATGGTACAGTCACGTTCGAGTCGAGCGACCCGACCATCGCCAAGGTCGACGCCTCCGGCACCGTTACCGGAGTGTCCCGCGGAACGGCGGTCATTACCGTCCGGGGAGGTGGATTCACCGACATGGTGACCGTCAACGTGAGCCGCGAACTCACCATCAAGAACACGCTGCCGCAGTACAAGCTCGACCAGACGAAGGTCACGGACGTGCACAAGTCACTCGACACGTCCAACCAGTACTTCGGCCAGCCCGACATGATCCGCACGAAGAGCGGCCGTCTGATCACCTCGTTCCCGCAAGGGCACGGCAAGGGACCGTTGATCATGAAGATCAGCGACGACGACGGCGCCACCTGGACGCGCAAGACCGACATCCCCGCGTCGTGGGCCGGTTCGCAGGAGACGCCGACCCTGTACGTGCTCAACCTGGCCGACGGCACCGAACGCATCATGATGATCACCGCCTGCCCGGGCTGGGGCACCGACTCCGCCGGCAACAGGTACGGATGGAACACATCGTATTCCGACGACAACGGTGAGACCTGGACCGAATACCGGCACTGGCAGTCCAACCGCACGTACGACAACGCCAACAACGACGCCATCGTCGCCATGGCGAGCCTCGTGCAGCTCAAGGACTCCGACGGCAACAACATCCAGAAATGGATGGGCGTCTACCACAACTACGCGTACGTCAATTTCAGGACGTACCTCACTTTCGACGAGAACGGCGACGAGCAGTGGAGCGAATCGGAGCCGTATCTTGCGCAATGGCGCAGCATCGAAAGCGCATACCAGATGTGCGAGATCGGCATGTTCCGTTCTCCCGACGGCAAGCGGATCATCGGTCTGGCGCGCAGCCAGTCGCACAACAACCCGGCGACACTGATCTACTCCGATGATGAGGGCGAGACGTGGAGCAAACCGATGGATCTGCCCGGCTCGCTGGCGGGCGAACGGCACAAGATTGCCTACGATCCGATTTCCGGCCGTCTGCTGGTCACGTTCCGCGAGATCAACTACGATCTCAACGGCAACAACCGGTTCGACGGCGGCAACGACTGGAACGCCGGCGACTGGGTGGCCTGGGTCGGCACCTACGACCAGCTCATTAACCAGGAGGACGGCGAATACCGCATCCTGCTGGCCGAGGACTGGGCGAACAACGCGAAGTCGGGCGACACCGGCTACGCGGGTGTAGCGGTGCTCGACGACGGTACGTTCATCATGGACACGTACGGTCACTGGGACAAGGAATTCTCGCAGAACTGGCCCGGCGGCGTCACCACCGACCGCTGCTATATCAAGCAGGCGAAGTTCAAGCTCGGCGAGGTCGAATACGCGAACGGTCTCATCGACCGCAGCGGACTGAAGGCGGCAATCAAGCGGGCAGAGGCGCTGAATGCGGCCGACTACACGGCTGACTCGTGGGCGAAGATGGATGCCGCAGTGGAGGCCGCGAAGGCCGGAGACGCCGACGAATCCCTGCAACAGGCGCAGGTTGACGCGCTCGCCGCCGCCATCGATGCGGCCATCGACGGGTTGAAGCCCGCCGAGACGCCGGATCCCGAGCCCGGCAAGGTGAGCAAGGACGAGCTGAACGCCGTGATCGCGCAGGTCAAGGCCAAGGATCTGGGTGGGTATACGGATGAGTCCGTCCGGGCGGTGCGTGATGCGCTTGCTGCAGCCGAGAAGGTCGCTGCCGATCCTGATGCGACGCAGGCCGAGATTGACGCTGCGCTCGCAAGTCTGAATGCGGCCGTCGACGGGCTGAAGGCCAAGGATGACGGTGACAAGCCCGGACCGGGTGATGGTGGCAAGCCCGGCGCGGGTGACGGCAAGCCCGGCGACGGCAAGCCGGGCAAGGGCGACGAGACCAAGCCCGATACCGGCAAGAAGGGCGGGCTGAGCGCCACCGGTGCCGGCATCGTTCCGATCGCCGCCGCGGCCCTGACGCTCATGGCCGGCGCGGCGCTCGCACTGGCCAAGCGCTGAGACGCCATGGGGCGGTCGGCCCGTCGGACGGAGATTTTTCGTCCGACGGGCCGATTATTTGCAGCCTCCGACCACAACACGCCCGGAGTGCGTAGCACAATCGTCGCGCGCGTTTGCGGGAATCGGCTCCATGGCGGCGTTTCATGAAATTCGGCATGCCGATCTTGCTGAGCACTCCGGGCGTGTCGCGATGGAATGCCGCCTGTTTAGTCAACATTCCGGACCGATGTGAGCCGCATAGGTCTTCGCTGGCAAATCCTCACTTATGGCCACGATTGCCGTGAGAAACTTATGGTATTGGCAGCGTGGCGTTGATAATGCTTGACGCCGTGAAGGGATAGCGAGGTCTGCGACATGAGGAACCGTGTGATTCATCGCAATTCGCCGTTCCGTCTGCTCGCCGCGGCGCTCGCCGTGCTGACGTTGACCTTATTGGCGGTTATGGTGCCGTGCGAGGGAGAAGCGCACGCAGCCGCGCCCATCAAGATCGCATGCGTGGGCGACAGCCTTACGGACGGCTCCAAATCCAGTGGCGGCAAGAAAGGCGACACCGCATATCCGGCGTGGCTCGGCCGCATCCTCGGCAGCAGCTATGACGTGCGCAATTTCGGCGCCGCTGGTGACACGCTGCTGCGGGGCACGGGCTGGTCATATTGGGATTCGGCCGAATTCCGGCAGAGCAAGGAGTTCGCCCCCGATATCGTCATCATCATGCTCGGCACCAACGATTCCAAGGACGCCTACTGGAACGAGACACTGTACAGGACCGAGGCGAAGGAGCTGGTGAGGGTGTACCGGGATCTCGCCAGCCGACCGGTCGTGTATTTCGCGAGTTCACCGCACTCATACCGGATCGCCCCCGGTACCAAATATGTCTCCGTCAACTCCGTGAACAGGTTACATCCCGTACAGGAGTCGCTGATCCGTGACGAGCGTTGGAACACCATCGACCTGTACGCGGCGACCGCGAACCGGCGGCAGCTGTATGACGCCGACGGCGTTCACTTCAACGACGACGGGTACCGGTTCCTCGCCGAGCAGATCGCAGGCGTCATGCACCGGTCGGCGCAGATCATCGGCTCCACCGGAAGGGAGCGGGTCATCGCAAACGAGACGGAGAACGGCGCCACGAAAAGAGCCGGCGTGGAATTCGGCCTTACCTCGCAGGGTACCGCCGCCGGGAACGCCGGCGATTCGTCCGATGGCAACGGGAAACGGGATGCCCTGCGCGGCTCCGATGCCGTCGTGGCCATCATAGCCATGCTGTCGGCGGGCATTACCGGAGTGGCGCTCGTGCTGGGCGGACGGTCGCGACACGCCCGGGTTGAAGGTGTCCGCTCGCGGCCGTATTCTATATGACTTGTAAACCACAGACCGTTGGTTGGAGTGTGCAAGCACTCACGAAGTTTGGTTCGCCAAGCCAGCGCAGGTTGAGAAATATGTGCCTGTAATACGGCTCGCCGGAAACGGTTGTATGTTGCTCTGCCTGTGCGCAGGGCTTTTTTATTGCCCTGGCAGGGTGCGCGGGACTTCGCAGGATCAATGGCCGATCTAGGAAGGAACGCCATGAAGAGGCCCGAAAAGGAAGCGGTAGTCGCTCAGCTTACGGAACAGTTCCGTAACGCCGACGCTGTCTACCTGACCGAGTACCGCGGGCTTACCGTTCCGCAGGTTTCCGAACTGCGCGAAAAGCTAGGCCGCGATACTTCCTACACTGTGGCTAAGAACACGCTGGCGCGCATCGCCGCCAAGGAAGCGGGCATTGAGGGTCTTGACGACCTGCTCAAGGGCCCGACCGCCATCACCTTCGTGAAGGGCGACTTCATTGAGGCTGCGAAGACGCTGCGTGACTTTGCCAAGACCAACAAGGCTCTCGTTATCTCGGGCGGTTATGCCGACGGCACCGTCTACGACGGCGAGGGTGCTACCAAGCTGGCGGACATGATGTCCCGTCCGCAGCTGCTCTCCAAGTTCGCAGGCGACCTCAAGGCCACGACCGCCAAGGCCGCGTACCTGTTCGTCGCTGTGCCTACCAAGGCCGTGCGTACGATCGACGCTCTGCGCGAGAAGCAGGAAAAGGCAGCTTGATTCTCATGCGGCTTGCCGCATGAACCACAATCGGAAAACAACACACATCAGGCGGACGGCAATCGCTGAAGGCCGCCGCCAGAATGAAAGGAAGCCATCATGGCTAAGTACACCAACGAAGAGCTGCTGGAAGCTTTCGGTGAAATGACCCTCGTCGAGCTCTCCGAGTTCGTCAAGGCCTTCGAAGAGAAGTTCGACGTCGAGGCTGCCGCTCCGGCCGCCGTCGCCGTTGCCGCTCCGGCTGCCGGCGCTGCCGCCGAAGAGGAAGAGAAGACCGAGTTCGACGTCGTCCTGACCGCTGTCGGCGACAAGAAGATCCAGGTCATCAAGGCTGTCAAGGCCATCACCAACGCTGGCCTGGCTGACGCCAAGGCCATGGTTGATGGCGCTCCGAAGGCCATCCTGGAGAAGGCCAAGAAGGAAGACGCCGAGAAGGCCAAGGCTCAGCTGGAAGAGGCTGGCGCCACCGTCGAGCTCAAGTAATGATCGCGGGAGTGAAACCCGCACATTGCAGCTTTGCACAGACCCTGCTGTCGCACACGCGGCCGCAGGGTCTGCGCGTATGCGGCGGTCCGCGCACCGGAGCCGAGACCGCTTCTGTGAACGCCTGACACGGCCTGACATGGGCGTTCCGCACCGGTGTGCGCTACAATCCGAAATACCGGCATCAATGCGATAATGTTGTCAATTCATCGGTCATCAATCCCTGAAAACACAGCGGGACATGACACAATGGCACATAGTATGCGAACGAGCGTGAAAGGAAGGGCGGCACGTGACTGGCGATCAGCGGACGATACAGCAGTGGACGGTGAGAATCGGTGGCATCGATCAGAAAACCGTGAAGCCGGGAGACAGCATCGAAATCGGGCGCAAGCCGTTGCGGCCGTTGCCCGATGACGGCACCGAACGCCTGGAGATAGCGGACGGCACGCGGTCCATGTCGAAACGCCATGCGACCTTCGCGGTGAGTCAGAACGGCGGCGGCACCGTGCGCGATCTGGGCTCGACCAACGGGTCATATGTGGTGCGGGGCAATGGCGATCTCATGCGTCTGCCGCCGAACGTCGATTTCCTGCTGCCGACTTCACCGATGCGCCTGCAATTCGGCGATGTCCCCGTCGATTTCATTCGTGTGGAGCAGCCGGTGAGCGACACGTTCGTCGTGCCCGACCTGTTCGGATACGCTTTGGAGACCGTCAAGCAGGAGCCGGATGTGGCCGACATGTCGGTGGATGACATTCTTGACCTGCGTGCCGGGGAACCTACCGCCGCGATCAGCGCTGCCACCGTGCGCAAGCGTGTCGGTGAGCTGAATGCCGCCGCATCGCAGACGTTCCCGCCGCAGAAGACGACCACGGCGGATGGATTGGCGGCGGATTCCGCGGCCGGCGCCGCTGAGCTGGATTCGGAGCTTGCCGTTTCGTCGGATGCTGCCATGCCCGTTGAGGCCGCGGTGCTGGCCGAAACCGTGTCGCCGGCTGAGGCCGACGCTGCCGAGAGCGATGCCGAGACCAAGGTTCCGGAAGCCGCCGAGTCCTCCGAGAATGCGGCGCCTGCGGATGCCGTTGATGCCGCGGACGCGGCCGTATCCACTGAGACTGCGACATCCGATACGGCATCGCCTGAAACCGTGACTTCTGGAACCGTGGCATCCGAGTCCGCCGCGGATACGGTACCGGCTGATTCCGCTGTATCTGATTCTGTAGTGACCGCGGCCCAATCGCAGACCAACGATGAGCCGAGCGAGCCCGATTCCATGCCGTTGAACGTGGCCGATGCTAAGCCGGCGGTGGCGTTGCCCCGCGACCTGTTCGCCGACGCGCTCGCCGAGGACAGCGAAGAGGCCGGGCAGTCCACCGCGCCCGCAGAGCAGGCGGATCAGTTGGCGAACGGACAGCCGTCCGACGACCGATTCCAGCAGGCGTCATCCGATCAGGAGGCGCACGATGACATCCGTCAGGCGGTGAACGAGGTCGCAGCCAACGCGGCCGGTGTGGAAGTCACCGCCGGCGCCGTGGCAGGCGACGGCGTCGTGAAAGCCGATACGGACACCGCCCACGGGGAGATTCCGGAAGAGCACCGCCGGTTCGCGCAGCCGAACGACGACGAGGCGGACTCGACCGGTTCGTTCCGACCCGCATTCGAGCCGGGATCGGTGTTCGAGCTCGTGTCGAAAGGCAGGCTTGCCGCCGCCGAACCGAAAATCGAAGTCAACGGGTACACCTCTGACCAGGCGAAGACCACGGAAGACTACACCGAGCAGTTCGCCATCGCGAATTGCGAAGAGCTGTTGCCGTTCCTCGCCATGAATCCATTGCTGTACGATGACCTCTATAATTGGCTGGAAGATCAGGGCAAAGCGGACATCGACGCCGCGCTGGAGAACAATGAGGGCTACAAGAGTTACCGCAAAGCGGTAGGGAAGTGAGTCGGGTCATGAGCGAAAGCATGCAACAGGCGCCCCAATCGCTGGAACGCATGCGTCAATGGCATGAGCAGTACCGCGCCGGATTGGTGCCGTCCCCATTGGAGGACATCAACCAGCTTGGGGCGAAGCTCGATTTGACCCATGCGCATCCCTCCGGCATTGCCCAGCTGTTTGCGGGAGGCCGCGCGTCGCTGGATCTGCTGTTTCGCGACAACGGCATGCTGCGTGCGGCGAACCGCCGACTGGAGCGGGTGCTTGACGAGAAGGCCGCGAAACTGCGCGTCAGCGGCGTCGCGGAACTGTCTCTCACCGTGGGAGTCGCCACATGGGACGACGGTGCCATGCCGGTGCTGCTGTATCCGGTATCCGTGCAAAGCGCCCAGGATGAAGGCGATGTGGCGGTGATCCGGTTCGTCGGGCATGTCCGGCTCAACCCCGCGTTCGTGACGGTGATGCGCGAGCAGCACGTCGAACTTGACGAGCGGGAGCTGTTCAACGGCGCCAACTACGAGAGCGGCACGCCCGAAACGTCCGCGGTGTTCGCGGCGATCACCAAGCGTGCGGAGAAGGTGTTCCCCGATTTCACCATCGAGCGGCAGATTATCCTGGGCTGCTTCATGTCGCCCGGCTCGCTGATTCTTGCCGAAAGCCAGCACATCATCGATACGCTGGCCGAGGGGGCGACCGGCAACACGGTGCTGGACGCGCTCGCGGGCAGCAAGGAGGCCGCCGAAGCGCTCAAGGACTCCGGCGCACCTGCGTTCAGCCCATTCGACGCCGATCCGCACAACGAGTTCGAAGTCGGCGATGTCGACAACGCCGTGCGGTACGCGGCCGATATGGTCGCAGCCGGGCATTCGCTCGGAGTCGATGTCGTCAACGGGCGTGACACCGCCGATTACGCCGCCGCCATCGCGTCGCGCTGCGTGATGAACGGCCGCAGCGTACTGTACGTGCCGTGCATCGCCGATCAGAAGCGTCGTTTCCGTCAAGCCATCAGCGCCAATGAGCTCAGCGGCCAAGTGCTCGACGTCTCGGACGAGCGCTGCAATGACAGCATCGACCATCAGCTGATCGCCGCGGTCGGATTCCAGCCCGGCGTCGCCAGCTCCCGGTTCGACCAGATCGCCGATGAGCTGGTCGGCGTGCGTTCCCGTCTCACCCGGTATCTGGGTGACCTGCACTGCACCGACAAGCAGTGGGGCGTGTCCGCGTACCAGACCATACAGAACCTCGCCGAAATCGCCACGTTGCCCGCGCATCCCGCCACCCGAGTGCGGTTGCGCAAGGAGACCGCGCGTGAGATCGGCGGTCATCTGGACGAATGGGCGGCGAAGCTCAGGCGTGCCGGCGAGCTCGGCGAATTCACGCTCGGACCGGAGGATACCGCTTGGTTCAAGGCCTCCATTACGTCCGAGGATGAGGCTGTGACCGTCTACCAGCGTGTGGTCGATCTGCTGCGCAAGTTGCTGCCGTTGACCCGTGAACAGGTGTCGTCCACCGTGCAGACATGCGGGTTCCCGATACCGAACACCGAGCAGGAGTGGGGCCGTCAGGTGCAGGTGCTGAAGAACCTGCGCCGCGTGCTCGACGTGTTCCAGCCGGAGATCTTCGAGCGCGACATCGACGCGATGATCGAGTCGAGCAAGTCCAAGGCCGAACGCAAGGCCGAAGGCACCACTATCGGATTCTGGGAGCGTCGCCGCCATATCAAGGAGGCCAAGAGCCTGCTGCGCGTGGGCGCACAGGTCGAGAACCTGCACGATGCGCTGCAGGTCGTGGCCAAGCAGGCCGCGCAATGGCGCATGTTCGTGCCTCACGGCGGGTGGCCGGTGCTGCCGAACAAACTCGACGACATCATCGCCACGCAGGAGGAGCTGGCCCGCGACCTGACGGCGCTGGACGCCGTACTGTCCACCACCGTGCAGGGCGGCGATCTGGAATCGCAGGATTTCGTCGCCGTCGAGGAACGCCTGAAGGAGCTGTTCGACGACCATCTCGCGCTGGACACACTGCCGGAGCGCTGCCGTCTCGAACATGAATTCCAGACGGCCGGGCTCACCGAACTGGTCGAGGACCTGCACACGCGCCGTGTGCCGGTGGAATCGGTGGATGCCGAACTGCAGCTGGCATGGTGGACCACGGTGTTCGAGAACATCGTGCGGGCGTCCGCGATCATCTCCAATCAGGATGGGTCGGCGTTGCAGTCCGCTGCGGATCGTTTCGCGCAGGTGGACACCGAACACGTGCGTTCGGTCGGTCCGATGGTCGCGCAGGAATCCATGCGCCGCCTGTGTGAAATGCTGTTCTCCCGCACGCAGGAATCCAACCAGCTGCACACGGTGCTGGCCGGCAAGACCCGCATCCCGCTCAGCCGGATACGCCGTGACCACCCCGAGATCCTGGCCGCGGCCAAGCCCATCATCGTGGCGACCCCGGCCACGCTTGCCGCGCTCACCGATCCGACGACCCTCGCCGACGTGGCAATCATCGACGCGGCCGCGCACATTCCGGCCATCCAGTTGCTGACCATCGTCTGCCGCGCGAAGCAGGTGGCCGTGCTGGCCCACCGGTCCACTGTGACCTCGCCGAGCGTGAAGGCGCTGATGGAGCTGCTGCCGAGCGTGAAGGTCCGCTCCCACCCCGTGCGGCGCGCGCCCAGGCTCGCCGCGTTCCTGGAATCCCAGGGGTATGGCGAGGTGCGCTATGACGTCACGACCGAACCGTCGCAAGGCCGGGTGGCCTTCCACAAGGTCGAGGCGAACGGAACGCCGGTCATGGCCACCGGATTGGTCGAGAGCAGCCAGCAGGAGATCGATGAGGTCGTCCGCATCATCACCGAACGCGCGGCGAGTTTCAACGTGGTGCCGGTCGGCTACACGCTGACCGTGGTCACGCTCACTGACGCATTCCGTTCGCGACTCGGTGCGGAACTGAAATCGCTGGCGTCGAAGAACAAGACCATGGGGCAGTTCCTGCGCCACGTGCGCATCGTCGCGCTGCCGGAGATCGCCGGGGCCCAGTCGACGGACGTGATTCTGTCGTTGTGCTACGCGAAGACCGTGCATGGGCGTCTGCTGCAGCAGTTCGGCGTGCTGGAGGGTGAAGGCGGACGTGCCATGCTGCTGGATGCGCTGGCGCTGTGCGACCGCCATCTCGATATCGTTTCGGCGTTCGACGAGTCTGATCTGGACGATGAGCGACTTCACCAGCCCGGACCGCAGCTGCTGCATGCCATGCTGCGGTGGGTGGAGCAGCTGGACGACCACGTGGTGCGTCCGGTGACCATCACCCGGTCGAACAATGTGCTGTTCAATGATCTGGCGGAGCGCGTGCGGTCCCGCGGACTGAACGCCGCCGTCGACTACGGGTTCGACCGCGGCCTGCACATTCCGATGGTCGTCGGGTTGCCCGACAAGCCGTTCGCGCTGGCCGTGCTGACCGACGACGCGCAGTTCATGAGCGTGCAGTCCACGCGCGAACGGCATCGCGGCCTGATGCAGGACCTTGCGTCGCTGGGCTGGTCGGTGATGAGCGTGTGGAGTGTCGGCGCATTCGTCAACCCGGACAAGGAGGTCGATGCGATCGTGTCGCGCATCGGCGAGATCTACGGGGATGTGCGATGAGCGGCGATACTACTGGTGACGGGGATCATGTGGCCGCAGATGCTTCGGAGCCAAGGCCGTACAGTGCCTCGCGTCGTACGCGGCGCGAGCACAAACGCGTCGTGTTCCACGGAACCGAGCGCTTCGATGCAGACGGCGTGAAACTCGAACCGGGCGATATGCGCACCGAGCAGCAGCGCGAGGCCGACGACGACAAACGCATCCTCGGCGAACTGCCACCCCACTGGGCCATCTTCAACGACAAACGTTGAGTGTGGTGACCACCCCAGTCGCGCGAACAGCGAGACTGGGGTGGCTGCTGCGGCTGAGCAACCGCAGCTATTGCGCAGTGACGGCCATAATCGGACCGAGTTCCTGTGCGTTGATGATTGATATGGCTTCGTCGGGAGTCAAAGCGAACGTGATGAGCGTGCCGCCGGTCATCGCATCGTCATGGGCGGCATCCATCGCCGTGGCCGATCGCGCGAGAACGCATGACCGGCCGCCTGCGGATTCGTCACGCGATGAAGTCGTACCAGCCGAAGCGTCGCAAGGGGTGCCGGATACCAGATCCATGACATCACCGGCCGCGATGCCGTCCACCGTGCCGGTGACCCGTACATCGATCACCGTCTGACCGGGTTCCGCCACCGGCCGCCGCGAAACTATGGCGCCGAACAGCGGCTGCCCGGCGGCGATGTCCGTCTGCGCGATGCCTCCCACCGCCTGATTCGCCGCATCGAGCGCCGTATCCCAACCATCCGATACGGGCATCTGCCGGATCTCCACGTCCTCCGCGCCGATACGCGCGCCGCGTGGGATGAGCCGTGCCGCCACCACGACCGGTTGCGTGACGATGCTCGCCGTCACGCATTGCAGTGTCGCGAATGCTGCAATGGCCGTGCAACATGCCGCCATCAGCCGCCGTGTGAGCCGCAGCATCCGACGTTGGCGCAACGTGGGGCGCTTCAGCTTCTCCAATATAGAAAAAGTCACCATGCAAGCATGGTGACTGAACGTTGTTCCGATGCGCAAGCCGTGACGAAAATGTGGTCGAAGGCTCGGCAGTTATCCACATCTTGGGCGTGTCGCACATGCGCGGGCCGAGCACTGGCCGCCGGAAGACGGCGAACGCGCCAATGGCAGCTGCTTATTTGCCGGAGCCGCCGCGCCCGTCGGTGCGGTAGAAGCCGTGCCCCTTGAACTCGATCGGCACGGCGGAATACACCTTGCGCACCTGCTCTTGCCCGCACTGGGGGCACACGGTGATCGGGTCGTCCTCGAACGACTGCTGCTCGGTGAAATCGTATCCGCAGTTCTTACAACGGTAATGATAGGTTGGCACGGTTCCTCCCTGGTCGAAGCTCATTATATGATTCCGGCACGTATGCGATGCCCGGCATACGCATCAAGTCCGTTCATATCCTAGTCGTCACGCGGACACCGCGCCGCTCGACGTCTCGTTTTGTTCCCTCCGCGAACTTGCGCGGATGGCGAACTACAGGCGTTGGGCTCCCTGCGGCGTGACCACCCAGTCGACCGGGATATCGTGAGACTGGCGGGGCAGGTCGTCTGCCATGCATTCCCACGGCCAGCAGACGGCGACGACCGGCACGCCTCCGCGTCGGTATGTCAGCGCGCGGTCATACCAGCCGCCGCCGCGCCCAAGCCGGACGCCATGTGCATCCACGGCCAGCGCGGGCACGATGATCAGGTCGGCATCGCCAAGGGCCGCCGGGCCAAGCGTCTGCGTATCCGGCTCATCCGGCCGTTGTGCCATGCCGGTTCCCTCGCAGGTCACGCCATGCAATGAGGCCATGTCGGGCAGCAGAGCCCATCCCACGTCCAGACCGGAGCCCAAGCGCGGCACAAGGACGCGCAGCCCGCGGTCGAGCAGCAGGGACAGCAGCGGCCGCATGGGGATTTCGCTGCCCATCGACACGTAGGCGGCCACGGTCGGCGGCCGGTGTCCGCGGCCGTGTGGCGCGGACATAACGCCAGACGTGCCGGCCTGCACGCCGACCAAGTCCAGCAACGGCACAATGTGTTCGGCCAGTGCCGCCGCGGCCGCGTCCCGTTCCTGCCGCGTCACGGTCTTACGCCGCGCGATGGCGTCCCGTCTCAGCTGTCTCTTGCGCAGATCGTCCGACATATCGGCATCGGTCGTCTGCCGGCGTTGGCAAAGGTTCATGGTTACGTTCTATCACGGACGAATGTCCGTCATCGGCGGACGGTGCGCCGTGTCGGAGACGCGACGATGGCACAATGGGTGCGTGTCCGTTTTGCAATCGATATGCGCCGTGTTCCGGCAGCCGGCAGCGCCATCCATCCGCGTGCCGCGGTGGATCGGCATTCCGCAATGCCCGATAAAGCTGCGGCCGATCACGGCGGACGACGAAGAGGAGTGGAACGAGGTGCGGTGGCGCAACGATGCGTGGTTGCATCCATGGGAGTCAGGCGATCCCATGCACGGCTCGCCGATGACCTACAACCAGTGGATGCAGCAGATGCGTCACAACGAGCAGACCGGCCGCGGAGTGGTGTTCGCCATCGATTATCATGAGCATATCGTCGGCCAGATTTCGCTGGGAGCGATAGATCTGGGATCCATGCGCACCGGTGTGATCGGGTATTGGGTCGATCAGCGGTACGCGGGGCATGGCTTCGCACCGATGGCGGTGGCGCTGCTCGCCGACTGGGCGTTCTGTGATCCGACCGGCCCTCGGCTGCACCGCATGGAAATCGCATTACTGCCGGAAAACGAGCGCTCCCGCAGGGTGGCGTGTAAAGTGGGGTGTCATTATGAGGGCGTGCGGCCCCGGTACATGTTCGTCAACGGGCAGTGGCGCGATCATGAGACCTACAGCCTGTTCGCCGAGGACGCCGGCGACGGGTTCATCCATCGTCTGATAGCTCGACACGCCATGCCGGAATCAGTGCAATCGTAAGGGGAGTCTCCTATTCTTAAGGACATGGGTTATGAGTCGCTGAGCACCGTGGTGGTGCTGGTGATTCTGATGGTTATCGCGGTTGGCTGGCTGCCCAGGCGGACGGTCAACAGCATGAAAAAGGTGGCCGAGCACCGTCAGGACAGGTACTCGTCGTCGTTGCATCTGGTGGATGCCGACAGCGGTACTCGATTCTCCGACGAGCATACGCCGCAGCCGAAAGGGGCTATTATGCAGCGGGCGCAAACGAGCACCACGACGCCGACCACGGCGAAAGTGGCGCATATTCGCGAGCTTCGGCGTGCGGCGGTCCGTCGTCGGCGCATATTGGCGCTATCGCTGCTGCTGATCACGGTGCTGGTGCTGGTGCTGTCGATGGTTCTGCCTTTCAGCGCCCTGTTCGCGCTGATTCCGGGCGTGCTGCTGGCGGTCGTGTTGGCGTTGGGCGTGCGGGCCTCCAGTCAGGCCCGTCGCTGGGAGCATGCGCTGGCCGAGGCGCGGCGCAGGGAACGTCTGGCGAAACGGGCCGGGGCGAGTGCCCGCCCGCGAGCAAAGTCCCCGTCTCAGGCAAAGTCCACGTCCCCAGACAAGTCTGCGGCGAAGGCAATCGCTGATACGGCCGGCGACCAGGTAACCGCCACCGCGAATCCCTCTGCCGAGACCGAAGTGAAGACCGACGTGATGGAACGCCGGGAGATTCGTCAGGCGCTTCACCGCGCACGTATCGAGCAGGATCGCGCGTTGGCCGCCCGTGAGGCGCGGCAGAAGGCCCATGCGATGGCTGCGTCCGAAAACGGCCGGCATGATGTGGATGCGGCATCGGAACAGCCGGAAGCGGCCGTAACGTCGGCCGTGCAGCCTGAGCCGCGGCAGGATGCCGTCGCGCAGCCGTCCGCGGACGAGTCCGCGACGAATGTCGTGGAGCCCGCGGACTCCCATGCCGAAGTGGTCGTCGAGGAGGGGAGCGCCCCCTCGGGCGGCGACATGACCACGGAACTGGATCGGGTGCACCCGGCCGCGGCCTTGGACGCCTTCGAAGTGGCCGCGTCTCAGGATCTGATTTCGTTCTCGCTGGGCGAGCCGCGCAATGGCGTCGACCGCCATGCGCCCGCGCCGGAGAGCCTGGAGATCAAATCGACGAAGCAGGTCGCGAAGGCCGTTCCTGCACTGGTTGCCGAGCAGCCCACCATCGTGGACGGCGGCGATGCAGGGCAGTCGGATGCGGATGCCACCGTCGCCGCGGTCATGGATGACGCCTCGGTGAACGATACCGACGCGTTCCATCAGACGGAGGTGCGGTCAAGCGTGGATGCCCCGGATGCGTCCTCCGACTCGCTGGGAACCGGCCTTGAGGCGATTCTTGCGCGCCGCTCGTCGTGATTGCGTGTGATTTTCTCTCAGAGCGTTAGCAGTCGAGTTGGCAGAGTGCTAACAATCGCGCTACGATGAGTGCTAGCGCGAAGGGATGATGCCCGAAGTGATCGTCAGCCTCTGAATGGCGGCATTCCATCGCGGGACCATACGATTGGATTTCAAGAATACGAGGTGACCCACAGTGTCGATCAAGCTCACACCGTTGGAAGACAAGATCATCGTCAAGCAGGCCGCTGCCGAGACCCAGACCGCGTCCGGTCTGTTCATCCCGGACAATGCCAAGGAGAAGCCGCAGCAGGGTGAAGTCCTGGCCGTCGGCCCCGGCCGTCGTGACGACAAGGGCGAGCGCATCCCCATGGACGTCAAGGTCGGCGACAAGGTGCTGTACTCCAAGTACGGTGGCACCGAAGTGCACTACGAGGGCGAGGACTACCTGATCGTCTCCTCTCGTGACGTGCTCGCCATTCTTGGCTGAGTGAACGCTGCACGACAGCGCCGTCAGCACGGAACCCCGGATCGCATGATATGCGCCGGGGTTTTCCTATGTCTGGCCGCACTCGTTTGGTAGACTGTGCGGAAGGGAAGACGATACAAGGGAATTCCGATGAGGCAGGCAATCATGATGGTATGTCCGAATTGCGGCAAGCCGATCAGCGCGGGAGGTCACGGCCGTGCCTGCGCCCGCAGCGCCGAAAGAACCCGACCCGAGTGAGACGCGTGTCGCTGCCGTCAAACAGGTGCTCGATACCAAGCTCGCGCAGTACGGCGGCACATGGTCGGCGACCTACATCGATCTGGAAAGCGGCCGCGACGTCACAGTCAACGACGAGAAACTCGTGGCGGCGTCACTGGTCAAGCTCTACATCATGCTGGCCGTGTTCGGCGGCATCGAGCATGGCACCATCACCGATGACGCGAACGTGAACGCCCTGCTGAAGCAGATGATCACCGTCAGCTCGAACGAAGCTGCGAACGGGCTGCTGTCGCGCATCGGCAACGGCGACGACAAAGCCGCCATCGCCACCGTCACCGCGATCGCGCAACGATACGGCTTCACCTCCAGCGAGGAGCTGCGCACATTGACCGGCATGGCCTCGGGCAACGCGGTGGAGAACTGGACCTCGACGCGCGACTGCGGCTCGTTCCTCTCTCAGGTGTACGCCGGGACGCTGGTGTCGAAAAACGCCAGCGAACGCATGATGCAGCTGCTGCTCGGCCAGACGCGGCGCACCAAGATTCCCGCGGGCGTGCCGTCCGGTGTGAAGGTCGCCAACAAGACCGGCGAGCTGGCGGCCGTGCAGAACGACGTGGCGATCGTGTTCGGTACCCATCCGTATGTGCTCGCGGTGATGAGCAACGACATCTCCTCAGCCGTGGCCCCAAGCCAGATCACCGAACTGTCCCGCGCCGTATGGGACGCCGCACAATAGCCGCACCCGCTGACGGGGGCTGTCGGCGGGGCCGACTGGGGTGGTACGCGCAACGGGTATCGAAAGCAACGGCGGAACTGACGAAGACATCGCGATCGACACTCCCGCCATGTCGGCGGCGGTCATCGGCGACATCATCGACGCGCTTGCCGGTGTGCTGTCGTGCTCCCGCGAGGTGATTGAGCTCGCGGTAATGACGCTGTCCGCGGCGACCCGTGACGCGCAGGGCGTGCGGTTCGGAGTGTCGCCGCGAGGCAGCCTCAACGTGGCGGCGATGACCCGTGCGCGGGCGCTGATGCAGGGTCGTGATTTCGTGATGGCGGATGACGTGCGCTCGGTGGTGGTCCCGGTGCTCGCCCATCGAGTGTGCGCCGGCGTCGATGCCGGATGCGGTTCGGCCTGATGGAGGCGGTCGGAGAGACCGGATCGCCGGACGCGACGAACGGCATGGGGCGGGCTTGGCGTGCGGCGTGGCGCGAGGCGTGCGATTCGGCATGGGACGCGGGCGTGAGATGGTCGCCTGTCGACACTGAGCGCGGTATTGCCGATCGCATCGCCGAATGTCTGGAAGCCGTGACGCCGGAAGGGGAGTCCGATTTCGGCGCGTATCTGGCCGAACTCGCGGACCATGTGACAGCCGGCGCGTCCGACGTCCGTCGCGCCGTCGCCGGAACCGTTGCGCGGGTTGTGCGCCCGGTGCGCCGTCGCCGCGAAACGACGCGGCAATGCGGTCTGGCGGATGTTCAGACGGCCGTTCCCGGCGTCATTACGCAGAAAAACATGATGCGAGTATCGAAGGTGAGATGCCGTGATACCTTGGAAATACTTGCGACATGCCGTGTGCGACACGCGAGTTGCAAAAGTCGGCGACTTGTGTTTAGATAGCCAAGTTGCCGGTTGAGGCCACAGCCTCGACAAGCAGCCATGGCGGATTTCCCAAGCGGTCAAAGGGAGCTGACTGTAAATCAGCCGCTTCGTGCTTCAGTGGTTCGAATCCACTATCCGCCACGCCCCGATAGCTCAGTGGTAGAGCACTTCCTTGGTAAGGAAGAGGTCGTGAGTCCAATTCTCACTCGGGGCTCTCTGGCGGGATAGCTCAGCTGGCTAGAGCGTACGACTCATAATCGTAAGGTCAAGAGTTCGAGTCTCTTTCTCGCTACAAAGGCCGGTAAGCCACCGGTAAACAACGACCACAGAGGTGAACCACATGGCAAGCAAAAGCGCCGATATCCGTCCGGGCATCACGCTGGCATGCACTGAGTGCAAGGAGCGTAACTACATCACGACGAAGAACCGTCGTAATACGCCCGACCGTCTTGAGCTGAAGAAGTTCTGCCCGCGTTGCGGCAAGCAGACCGTGCACCGCGAGACCCGCTGAGCTTTATCAAGTCTTTGTCGTAAAAGCCCGACCTTCACCGGTCGGGCTTTTGTCGTTTCATCGCCCCGGCCGTCGTACGGCCGCCGCTCGCGGGACGGGCGCGTGTACCCTAGAGGGCATGACGAGTTTTGCAGATCTGACCACTATCGGCGTCGGCGGCCATATCGCCCGATTCATCGAACCGACCTCGCGCGTCGGGGTGATTGAAGCGGTGGAGGACGCGGACTCCAAAGGGCTGCCGCTATGCGTGATTGGCGGCGGATCCAATCTGCTGGTCGCTGATGGGCCGTTCAATGGCGTCGTCGTGCGCGACGCCCGCCGGCAGATCACCGTGCCCGACGAGGCCGCGCCGGTCGAGAACGGCGAGCGAATCGTGCACGTCAACGCCGAAGCCGGCTGCAACTGGGATGATTTCGTCGCGTTCACCGTCGAGCTCGGGCTGGAGGGCGTGGAAGGTCTGTCCGGCATCCCCGGCACAGTCGGCGCCTCGGTGGTGCAGAACATCGGCGCGTACGGACAGGAAGTCGCAGGCGCGGTCGAATCCGTGGAGGCGTGGGACCGTCGGGACAAGCGGACGCTGGACATCGCGGCTGCCGACATGGGATTCGGATACCGTATGAGCGCTCTCAAGACGAGCATGTATCAGGCTCCGGCGGTGCCGGCCGGCGAGTTCTTCCCGACGCCGCGATACGTGGTGCTGTCGGTGACATTCGCGCTGCGGCACAGCACTACCGGCACGGTCGGTTACGGACAGCTCGCCAAGGCGCTGGGAGTCGAGGTCGGTGACCGCATGGAGACCGCGGCCATCCGCAACGCCGTGCTCAAGGTCCGTGCGGCCAAGGGGATGCTGGAGGATGCCGCGCGTTATCTTCAGCCGGCGATGGCCGGCACCAAGCGCGACGTCAACGTGCGCATCGCGCTCCAAGCGCAGCGTCGCCAGCTGGCCGCAGGCGCGGACACGCCCGTCGTGCGCGATCCCGACCGGCACAGCTGCGGCAGCTTCTTCATGAATCCGGTGCTTCCCGCCGATGCGGCCGATAGGTTGCCGCAGGACGCCCCGCGTTTCCCCGCGACGCTGCCGGATGGCACGGCGGGCGTGAAGACCTCCGCCGCCTGGCTGATCGATCATGCAGGATTCCATAAGGGGTTCAAGGTCGACGAATCCTCGCCGGCCGGCCTGTCCACGCTGCACACGCTGGCACTGACCAACCGCGGGGATGCGGCCGCCTCCGACATCGCGGCGCTGGCGCATGCCGTGCAGGACGGCGTGGAGGCGGCGTTCGGCGTCCGCCTCGTCCCCGAGCCGGTCGTCGTCGGCATGGACCTGCGTTAGCCGCCCAAAGTCCCATCTCGTGCGCGTTAGATGGGACTTTCGCGGGGTGGAGCAAGGCGGGAGCGTGACCGTGCGTCCCCGTTGCCGCGTACTGTGGTAAGTCAAGCTAAGCCAAGGAGGAGTCATGCCATACGTTATCGCCCAGCCGTGCGTGGACGTCAAGGACAAGGCTTGTGTGGACGAGTGCCCGGTCGATTGCATCTACGAGGGTTCGCGTTCCCTGTACATCAATCCGAACGAGTGCGTCGATTGTGGCGCATGTGAGCCGGTGTGCCCGACCGAAGCCATCTTCTACGAGGATGACCTGCCCGACGAGTGGGCTTGGTACAAGGATGCCGCGGTGAGTTTCTTCGCCGAGGTCGGTGATTTCGGCGGTGCTTCCGCACACGGCCCGATCGGCCACGATCCCGAGCAGGTGGCCGCGTTGCCGCCTCAGAATCAGGACTGATCCGCCCGGTATCATTCTGCAGGCCGTCGCCTTGTGCGGCGGCCGCTTTCATAGAGCACGGTTCCTTCGCCGGGTGACACGCCACGGCCGGCCGGAGGACGTCGAGGAAAGGACCAGCATGGGCTTTCACGCTTATTCATCGCCATACGATTGGTCTCGCATCGCCCCGTACAAGACAAAGGCGGCACAGGTGCCGGGCGGCATCGTCGACCTGTCGGTGGGCTCTCCCGTCGACCCGGTGCCGCAATCCGTGCGTGAGGCGCTTGCCGCGGCCTCGGACGCGAAGAACGCGCACGGTTATCCGGCGACGGCCGGATCCGGTGATCTGCGCGACGCCATCTTCGAATGGTTCCGTGCCGTGCGCGGCGTGGACCTGCAATCCATCAACGCCGACGTTGTGCCCACGGTCGGCTCCAAGGAGGCCGTCGCGCTGATGGCCTCGCTGTTGCACCTCGGCGAGGGCGATGTCGTGGTCCAGCCGAAGGTCTCGTACCCCACGTACGAGATCGGCACGCAGCTGGCCGGTGCGAGCGTGCTGAAGGTCGATGACGTCTCGGATGTCGACTCATGGTGCCATGTGCCGGGTGTGAAGGCGGTATGGGTCAATTCGCCGTGTAATCCCACCGGCGGCGTGCTGTCCGGCGGCTGGCTGTCCGATATCGTCGCGGCGGCGCGTCGCATCGGCGCGGTGGTGCTGTCCGACGAGTGCTATGCCCTGATGTGCTGGTCGTCGAATTCGCGTGATTTCCACGTGGACGGTGCCGAGGCCGGTGCGTCGACGCCGGTGTCGTTGGCGACGTCCCCGTGCGCGTTGAACACCGCCGTCTGCGATGGTACCGCAGACCGGATCCTGGTGCTGTACTCGCTCAGCAAGCAGTCGAACATGGCGGGATACCGGACCGCGTTCATCGCGGGAGACGCCGGCCTGGTGCGTGAGATGTCGGCGTACCGCAAGCAGATCGGGCAGATCATCCCCGGTCCGGTGCAGTCCGCGATGGCCGCGGGATTGCGTGATTTCGATGCGGCGAAAACCCAATGGACGCGCTATCGCCGCCGTCTGAAGACGCTGGTCGGCGCGCTGCGGTCCGCCGGATACGACGCCCGCATGCCGCAGGGGGCGCTGTACGTGTGGGTGCGGGCGAAGTCGGGCGACTGCTGGCGCGACATGGACGATCTGGCCGCGCTCGGCATCATAGCGAGCCCCGGGGAGTTCTACGGAGCGCCGGAATGCCTGCGCTTCTCCGCCACCGCGAGTGACGATGCCGTCGCCGACGCGGCGAGGCGTCTCTCGCGCTGATGTCGGTCGGCTCACCCACCGGCTCACAATCCCAGCGACGCCGCGCCCTTGCCGTATTTGCGGCGTATCGCGTCCAGCGCCTGCTCCGCGTCGCGCTGCCGCGCCGACCGCGTGACGGTTCCGGCGGACTGTGCCTCGGTCTCCTCCAGCACGTCATCCAACGTCGGCTGCACGGTCGAACCAGCCGACCTCGCCAATCCGCTCGCGCTCATGCCGGCGAGCCGGATGTCTCGCGGCAGGGGAGTGCCGGGGCTCCGCATGGCGGCGACGCCACCCTCGATCCCCAGCATCCGGCACAGTAGCTCTACGGATTGCGGATACAGCGCGGCGGCCGTGTCCTCGGCGCGTTCCATGGTGTGTGACATCGACTTGTAGCTCAGATCGGCGAACCGCAGTTTCACCGTCACCGTCCGCGCCACCAGACCGCGTCTGCGTAGCGAGCTCGCCACTTCGTCGCAGCACCGGCGCAGCAGGTCGCATACCCGTCGCATGTCGCGCGTGTCCTCGGGGAACGTGCTCTCGGAGCCGATCGACTTCTCCGGAGTGTACGGCGTCACCGCACGCTCATCCATGCCACGCGCGGCCATATACAGGCCGTGGGCCATGGTCTGCGAGCCGACGGCCGTGGCCAGCGTCTGCTCGCTCATCTTCGCCAGGTCGGCCACGGTCTTCACGCCCCACTCCGCCAGCCGCCGCTCCAGCGAAGGCCCGATGCCGGGTATGCCCCGCAGCGGCATCATCTGTACGAACTCGGCGTGACGGGCGACGGGAATCAGCAGCATGCCATCAGGCTTCGCATTCGTCGACGCCATTTTCGCGACCAGCTTGTTCGCGGCGACGCCCACCGAACAGGTCACATGGAACCGCGAGACGACCTCCTGTCGTATCCAGGCGCCGATCCGGGTCGGCCGTTGCCAGACGAGCAGCGCCCCCGACACGTCCATATACGCCTCATCCACCGAAACTTGCTCGAACCGGTCAGTGACCTGGCTGAACACCTCTTCGACGATGCGCCGAGACATCATCCGGTAGTAGTGCATGTCCACCGGCAGGAACACGCCGTCCGGGCACAGCTGACGGGCGCGGGCGCTCGCCATCGCCGAATTGACGCCGTAACGCCGTGCCTCATAGCTCGCCGCCGACACCACCGAGCGCGTCCCGGTGCCGATGATCACCGGCTTGCCTTTGAGTTCGGGATGACGTGCCACTTCCAGCGAGGCGTAGAAGGCGTCCATGTCGATGTGCAGCACCGTGCAGCCGGTCTCGTCATGCCCCCAATCGCGTTTTGCGGCGGCCAGTCTAGGTGCGGTACTCATATCCCTTATCGTACCGTGCCGGGCCGGGATGGAGCGGGCCTTGCCGTACCGGTTGGGGAGCGGCCGTCGCAATCTCTTTGCCGCCCGCGCGTGGCCTGGCCTGCCGGAGCGCAGGGCGCCGCGAAATTGCTGGCGTCGCGCTGCTGATCGTCGCGGGGATCGTCACGTTCACGGGCGACTCGAATCCGGCGCGTTGACCCGCCGTCAGGCCCCGTATGACGCCGCGTGCGGCACACCGTGTTGCTGAAGTCCGGGGGACGATGGTAAGATGCCATGTTGTTGCGCCAATGTGCAACATGGAGACATGCCTGAGTGGCCGATAGGGGCACCCTGCTAAGGTGTTAGTCGTGTTTAGCGGCTCGAGGGTTCGAATCCCTCTGTCTCCGCCGACTAGGCTCCGGACGTTTGCCCGGGGCTTTTTGCTTTTCCGAGTCTTTCTCGAGGGACGTCAAGAACGACTATTGCAGCCCGTATTATGACAGCAGGCTGGAGCCGCCGGCGCGTGGGTCGATGCTGTGTGACTGGTAGGGAATCGGTAAGCCACGAAAAGCTGAATGTCCGCTGGGATTCGTGTGGTCATGATATGAGAAAGCCGGTCGTGCATAATCCGCGCGACCGGTCATCCGGGCAAGGCGCACCGTCCCTTATAGCGAAGCAGGGGGGGCGGAGGTACGCCATTGTCCGTCCGTCTCCAAGCAGTCATTCTACCCCCTTCGTTTACCGTGACACGATGATGTCATCGTTCACATAGTAAGAAAGATGCCGCCGCAATGTGATTGCATATGCCGGTTTCCCGTGCGTGTCGCATGTCTGTGCTTGTGTCGTATGGGAATCCGCCCGCGCGTGTCGTGTCCACTTACTGGACAGTAGCTGACGGGCGTTAGACTGAGAACCATCAGGACGAGATGAGCAAGGAGCGTACGATGGGGCACATCCGGGGAAAAGGGCATCACAGGACGACGGCATCGCATTCGCCCGTCAGGGCGCTCGTCGTCGTGCTGGTCATCGTGGCGGTGCTCGTCGGCGGCGGATGGCTGGTCGTGCGGCATATGCAGGCCGCCGCTCCCGTCGCGAAACCGGGCAAGGCCGCGACGGTGACCCGGGTCGATCTCGACAACAAGCAGGCCGTACCCGAACCGGTTGTGGAGCACCATGGCAATTCGCCCGACTGCCCGGACACCGACTGCATCTCCATGCTGGTCAACGGCGACCTGCTGTTCCATCCGAACCTGTGGAAGCATTTCGCCGGTGCGAACACCGCCGCCACCGACGGCACGGCGTTCGATTTCACGCCGCTGTTCGAAACCATGAAGCCATACATCCAGGCGTCCGACATCGCCGTGTGCGAGTTCGAGACGCCGATCGCCAAACGCGGCGGTCCCTACACCGGCTATCCGGTATTCAACGTGCCGCCGGAGGTCGCCGATGCCGCGGCCTCGGTCGGCTACACCGCCTGCACGCACGCCACCAACCATTCATGGGATCAGGGTGCCGACGGCATCGCCCGCCTGTGGGATACGCTCGCGTCCAAGGGCATCGCGCAGACCGGTTCGTACAAGAACGAGGAGGACTCCACCAAGCCGCTGGTCATCGACTCGCCCACGGGCGGCGGCAAGCTCGGCCTGGTCACCGGCACGGTGTCGCTCAACGGCATGACCGCCGACCATGACTGGCAGGTCGACCGCCTGCGCGAAGCCGGCGACCCCCAGCATCAGTCCGACATCGACCGTGCCGTCGCCAAGGCCAAGGCCGCCCGTGAACAGGGCGCCGACGTGGTGGCCATGGCCATGCATTCGGTGCAGGAATACATCGACTACGCCGATTCGTGGCAGGTCTCCGAGGCGCATGAGCTCGCGGACACCGGCGCGTTCGACGTGATCTACGGCGCCGGATGCCATTGCGCGCAGCCCATCGAGAACTACAACGGCACGTGGATCATCTACGGGCTTGGCAACACGGTGACGGTCAGCGCCCCCGCCAGCAGAATCGTCAACAATCAGGGCGTGACCGCCCGCATCCAGTTCGCCGGCCGCAAGGGCGTGGCCGGGGCATGGCGCGTCAGCCGCATCGACTGGGTGCCGACCGCGAACATGCGGCAGGGCTCATACCAGTGGTGCCCGATCTCCAGCGACCATCCCAACGGCACATGCTGGTCCGAATCGCAGGATGCGCAGGTGCGCCAGCGCATATGGAACGTCATCTATTCGATGGGCGCCGACAAGAACGTCGTGAAGGAGTGGAACATCACCGATGAAAACCGTTCTTGACACGTCCGACCGGCCGGCGCATGACGCACTGGTGGAGAAGAAGTCCGAGTTCATCGCCGATGTGTGCCATGTGGATGCGTTGGACGAGGCGCTGCTGTTCGTCGATTCCGTTCGCCAGCTGCACCCCAAGGCCCGGCATGTGGCGTACGCCGCGATATGCGTCGACGGCGATGGTCGCGTGCGGGAGAGGATGAGCGATGATGGCGAACCATCCGGCACCGCCGGCAAGCCCATTCTCGACGTGCTGCGGCAGGGAGATCTGATGAACTGCGCAGTGACGGTCACCCGGTATTTCGGTGGTATCCTGCTGGGGTCGGGCGGGCTGATTCGCGCGTATTCGTCCGCCGCCTCGCTGGGCGTCAAGGTGGCCAGACTGGCGTCCATCGAGACGTGCCGCAGATACACGACAGCGCTGCAGTACCCGCAATTTGACGTGTTCCGTCAACTCGCCTCGGATTGCGGGGCCGCGCTGGAGAATGAGCGGTACAGTGACCGTGTCGTACTGGACGCGGTGGTGCCGGTGGAGCGTGAGCGGGAATTCCTCCGGCGCGTGCGTGAGGCGTTCAGCGCGACGGTGACGCCCGAATCCGGTGAACTGATAAGCCGTCCCGTCGCAATCTAAACAGGCGCGATGTTATGCGCAGCATGTCTGGGGGTGGTTTTGCGGTACTCAGCTCACCCGTCAGCAGGAACGCAATACTTTGCGGAAGATATGGTTCGGTTCGGCGACCCCTCGGGTATGGTGATGACTATGAGCGAGATGCAACGACATGATGACGAGGCCACGGTGCGCGAGGCCATGGCGCAGACTGCAGCGCAGTCTCAGCCTGACACGCAGTCTCAGCCCGACAGCGCCACTGACTCCACGCCCTTCGAGCCTCTGACCGCCACGTATGAGCGGCTGCGGCACTCCACCGATAGCGCGGAACTGTCCGAGTTCGCGCGCCGTCCGTTGCCGGACCGTTCCGATCAGGCGGCGTTCTCCCGTGCGACGGCACTACTGGAGGCCGTCGCCGGCAACCGGCACACGCCGTTGGAAGATCGCATCATGCTGGCGGAGACGATGCCGTTCCCGAACATCCTGGTCAAGCTGTCGACGGACCCGAGTCCGGACGTGCGCAGGGCCGTGGCGGCCAACGAGGACGACAAGAACTGGCTGGTGGGGCGCCTGACCAAGGACGAGGTCCCCGAGGTGCGCGACGCGGCGCTGCGCAACAAGCGCACATCATGGAAGATGCGGCTGGAGGGAGCGCAGAACACCGATCTTGACGCCGACACCCTGGACGTGCTGTCAAGGCTCGGAGTATCGGAGGAATCCGGTGCCCCGGCGATTCTCGCGACGATGGTGCGGCGCGCGGTGGCGTTGAACCCCGGCACTTCGCAGGAGACGCTCGACCGGTTGCGCGACGACCCTTCGCCCGAAGTGGCGAAAGCCGCGGCGAGCCGGACCTCGGACGCCTCGTGACGCATCATTGCGCGACACCCTCCCTGCGCTCCCTCCTGCCACCCCCGTACTGACCCCGTTTCGTTCCGACCCGTCCGCCGCCGGCGGATCAGGCGATAATCGCGGGTAAAATCTGGCGCAATTCGCGGTATACGTAAGCGTGCCGCGCAAAAGCGGGCTTACACTAAGGAATATGACAGAGAGTACAGAAAGTGCGGAGCGTCTCGCGCGTCCGCTGATCCATCTGGCGCGTCTGGTTGGATTGGCCACGAGCTACATCGGCATGAGCGACGACTATCACGAGATCGATGATGATGTCCTGAAGGCGTTGCTGGGTGCGTTGGGCGTGGACGCCCATGACGATGACGCCATCGATGATTCCGTTGTCCGTATCCTTCGCGAGCGCCACGGGCGTCTCGTCGCCCCGACCGTGTTGCATGTCGTCGGCAAGGAAGATCGTGTGCTGCTCAACACCGGTATCATGCAGATTCCCTCCGCAACCATCACACTGGAAAACGGCGACGAATACCAGGGTGCGCTGGAGCCGGGAGCCGGAGACGGATCGCAGGCGTACGAGGTCGACGGCAAGTTCGTGGCGACGGCATCCATCACCATACCCGCGGATCTGCCGATGGGATACCATACGCTGCATGTCAGCGTGGGCGACCGCACGCAGGACGCCACGCTGATCAGCGCCCCCGAGCGTATTCCGATGCTGCCGGCCATGGAACATGACCAGCTGTGGGGCTGGATGGCCCAGCTGTATTCCATCCGGTCCGCCGGATCCTGGGGCGTGGGCGATTTCGAGGACCTCAAGACCCTCATGGTCGATTCGCACAGCAAGACCGGCGCCGATTTCATGCTGGTCAACCCGCTGCACGCGTGCGAGCCGGTAGCGCCGCTCACCCCGTCGCCGTACCTGCCGATTTCCCGCCGCTTCATCAACTTCACGTACATTCGTCCCGAGGCGATCGAGGAATATGCCGGCCTCGGCGATGAACTGAAATCGCAGATCGGCGAGCTGCACGCGCAGGCCGAACCGCTGAACGGGGATGCGCAGATTATCGACCGTGATTCGATGTGGCGCGTGAAGATGCACGCCCTGTGGCTGATTTTTAAGGCCGGGCGCAGCGAGGAGCGTCAGAAGGCGTTCGACGACTACAAGAGCACGTCCGCCGAAGGGCTTGAGGCCTACGCCACGTGGTGCCTGTGCTACGACAAGTGGGGCGCGCCGACCGGCGAAGCCGACAGCTGGGAGAAGCGCCTCGACAAGAACAGCGACGAGGTGCAGGGGCTGCGTCGACAGTTCCCCGACACATTGGACTTCTACCGCTGGTTGGAATGGATCGCCGACGAGCAGCTGGGAGCCGCTCAGCAGGCCGCGAAGGACGCCGGCATGCAGATCGGCCTCATGGCCGACATGGCGGTCGGCGTGCATCCGTCCGGCTCCGACGTGTGGTGGAACCCGGAGTGTTTCGCCAAGGGCGCCACGGTCGGCGCGCCGCCGGATTACTTCAACCAGCAGGGGCAGGACTGGAGCCAGCCGCCACTCAACCCGATCGAGCTGGAGAACACCGGCTACCTCACGTATCGTCACATGGTGCAGGGCATGTTCGCCCATGCAGGCGCGGTGCGCATCGACCACATCCTCGGCCTGTTCCGCCTGTGGTGGATCCCCTCCGGGCACACGCCCAAGGACGGCGCCTATGTGCAGTACGATTCCGAGATCATGCTCGGCATCCTGGCACTTGAGGCGTCGCGCGCCCACGGCGTGGTCGTCGGCGAGGATCTGGGCGTCGTGCCTGACCGCGTCTCGACGTCGCTGTCCGCGCATCAGGTGCTGGGTTGCGCCGTCGAATGGTTCGAGCAGATGGACGGCAAGTTCCGCGCCCCGAAGGATTGGCGCGAGTTCTCGCTCGCTTCGGTGAACACGCACGACCTGCCGCCCGCAGCCGGATATCTCGCGTACGAGCACGTCGAACTGCGCGAGCGCCTGGGACTGATCGAAGGATCGGTCGAGGACTTCGAGCAGAACGCGCGCGCCGAGCACAAGGCCATGATGGTCATGCTGATCGTCAACGGTTATCTCGACCCCGACCTGCTGAAGGACGAGAAAGCCCACGAGCAGGAGATCGTCGAGGCGCTGTACCGCGGTCTGCGCGGCTCCCCGTGCAAGCTGCTCGCGGCGTCCATCGTGGACGGCGTGGGAGAGCGCCGCGCCCAGAACCAGCCCGGCACCAACAACGAATATCCGAACTGGCGCATCCCGCTGGCCGACGGCAAGGGCAATGTCGTGCCGCTGGAGGAGCTGTTCTCCAACACGCGGCTGCTCTCGCTTGCCAAGGTCATGCAGGGGCGCTGAGGGTGCGATATGGGCATGCCATCCGGCCGTACATGAGGTGTCGTTCGGCCGGATGATGAAGTGTGTCGTGCGGCGTTGCGAAATGTCAAAGGTGGCGTTATCATAGAGGATTGTTGTGTTTCCCTAAGGGGTCCTTCAAAGCGCTTTCCCACTCGCCATCGAGGACTTTCAGGGAGCCCACGGATAATGAGGCCGAAACCGCCAAGCCTGACCAGCGCGGCAGTCCAAGCCCGGAACACAATAAGCAAGAAAAGGTACACCAGTGAAAACTTTCACTCCGAAACCAGCCGATTTGACTCATGACTGGTACATCATCGACGCCACCGACGTGGTGCTCGGTCGTCTGGCCACTCAGGTCGCCACGCTGCTGCGCGGCAAGAACAAGCCGACCTACGCGCCTCACGCCGATTCCGGTAACCACGTGATCATCATCAATGCCGACAAGATCGCTCTGACCGGCAACAAGATGGGCAAGGAACTGTACTCGCACTCCGGTCGTCCCGGTGGCCTGCGTCGCGATAGCTACGCCGAGCTGCTGGCGAACAAGCCGGAGCGCATCATCAAGGCTGCCGTCAAGGGCATGCTGCCGAAGAACCGTCTGTCCAAGGTGCAGCTGGACCGTCTCCGCATCTTCCGTGGTGCCGAGCATCCGCACACCCCGCAGCAGCCGCAGGTTTTCGAGATCGCTCAGGTCTCGCAGCAGGCCAAGTGAACCGAAGGGAGATAGAGAATCATGGCTGAAAACACCAACGACTCCGCGGTTCAGGCAACCGAAGAGGAGCTCACCAGCTACACCACCGAGACCAACGCGGGTGCCGGCACCGGCACTTCCGCGATTGCTCCGGGCTACGGCACCGGCCGCCGCAAGGAAGCCGTCGCCCGCGTGCGTCTGGTTCCCGGCACCGGCAAGTGGACCATCAACAAGCGCACCCTGGAGGAGTACTTCCCCTCCAAGCTGCTGCAGCGTGAGGTCAACTCCCCGATCGTGCTGCTCAAGCTCGAAGGCAAGTTCGACGCGATCGTCCTCGTTGACGGCGGCGGCACCACCGGTCAGGCCGGTGCCATCCGTCTCGGCGTTGCCCGCGCTCTGAACGCCATCGACCGTGACGCCAACCGCGCCGCCCTGAAGAAGGCCGGCATGCTGACCCGCGACTCCCGTGTCGTGGAACGCAAGAAGGCTGGTCTGCACAAGGCACGTCGCGCTCCGCAGTTCTCGAAGCGTTAATATACGCCAGTTCTGGCTATCGCGAGGCCCTTTCGGAAACATCGTTTCCCGAAAGGGCCTCGTTCGTTATGAGCACCTCTACTGCAGCCTGCGCATCACGCTGATGCTGAGTGCGGGCATCGTCCATACCGCCGACCCGTTAACCGTAGCGTTGCCGTCATCACGGGCCGACGCGGAAGCGCCATGCACGGTACTGGCCGCAGACATGGTCGCCGAAACATCCGCGCCAACGCCCGGGGCCTGCTCGTCATCCTCGAACAGCACATCGGCATGCTCTGTGGTGGCGCCAAACAGATCCAGCTTGTCCTGCTCGGCCAGCGACGCCTGAACGGTCTTCAACAGCTGATGGATGTTGTCCTTCTCGCTGACGGACATGGTCCAGTTGCTGCGCAGCGCCTGGTTCTTGCCGATACGCTGCAGCCGATCGCCCGGCGCCGGCCGCAGTCCGACCGCGGTCGAGGAACTCCAGTCACACTGCCAGGAGCAGTCGCTCGGCAGGGTGAACCGGCGTACCTCGTCGACGCCGTTGATCACGATGAGCACATCGACCTCATCCTGCGAGAGCAGTCGCATCGCGAAGCTGCGTATCGTCGTGTCGAACCAGTCCCGATCCATCGGCGTGGTGCCGTCGGGCAGATACCATTGCACGCGGCTCGACGGCTTGAACAGGCCGAGCTGCGTGAGCCGCGTGAAGAACTCCTCGTGATGGTACAGTCCCAGCGACTTGCGTATCGACAGCAGTCGGGACACCGTATCCAGGCGGTGCATCTGCATGGTTTTGCGGGTCTGGTACATCCAGTCCCAGTTCAGCCAGGTGATGTCGTTGTCCTGCGCATAGGCGTTGTTGTTGCCGCTCTGCGAGTTGCCGAATTCGTCGCCCGCCAGCATCATCGGCGTGCCCAGCGACAGCATCAGCGTGCCGAGCATGTTCATGGCGGCCTGCTCGCGTTTGCGGATGATCGCCGGGTCGTCGGACGGCCCCTCGACACCGAAGTTCGCGGAGTGGTTCACGTTCGATCCGTCGATATTGTTCTCGCCGTTGGCTTCGTTGTGCTTGACCGCGTATCGGGTCAGGTCGGTGAGCGTGAATCCGTCGTGGCACGAGACGTAGTTGATCGAGGACACGCATCCGCGCCCGGGCTCCGTGGCGAACAGGTCGGACGAACCGCACAGTCGCGTGGCCATCTCCTGCATGCCGATACCGCTGGGCGCCCCCGGTTGGGTGTCGGTGATCCAGAATCGGCGCACCGTGTCGCGGAACCGGTCGTTCCACTCGCTGAACGGCATGCCGAATCCGCCGGTCCTCCATCCCTGCGGCCCCAGGTCCCAAGGCTCCATGATGAGTTTCAGGTTGCCGAGCAGCAGGTCGGAACGCAACGCATACAGGAACGGGTGATGCTTGGTGAAGTCCCCGTCCAGCCGCGCCAGCGACACGCCGAGATCGAATCGGAACCCGTCGATGCCGATGCGCTTGGCCCAATACCGCAGCGAGTCCACGGCGAACGTCACCACGTGCGTGTTGGTGAAGTCGAAGGTGTTGCCGCAGCCGGTGGTGTCCTCAAGCCGCCCGATATTGCCCTTCTGACGCCGGTAATACAAGAGCGCGTCCAGACCGCGCCAGCATGTCGTCGGCCCTTCCACGCCGCCTTCGCAGGTGTGGTTGTACACCACGTCCATGATGACCTCGAACCCGGCCTCATGCAGCGCGCGCACCATGCCGATGACCTCGTCGCGGACCGCCCGGGCCCCCTTGCGCTGGGCTTCGGCAGTGGCGTACGAAGGCTCGGGGGAGAAGTAGCTGAGTGGCGAGTACCCCCAGTAGTTGTGCCGCCCGCGCTCCTGCAGGAACAGCTCGTCCTGCTTGGTCTGGATGGGCAGCAGTTCGATGGAGGTGACGCCCAGGGATTGCAGGTACGAGAGCGTGGTCGGGTGGGCGAGGCCCGCGTACGTGCCGCGCAGTTCCTTGGGCAGCCAGGGTGCGTTCGCGGTGAATCCCTTGACGTGCAGCTCGTACAGCACGGTCTTGCTCCACGGCACGTGCGGGTGCGAGGGGTCGGCGTCGTGCTTGGTCTTGTCCCGGTCGTCGATGGCCACCGACACGGGCATGTTGCCCAGTGCGTCGACGGTGCTCATCGGCCCGAACGCGGAGCCGCGCACCTTGCCGTCCTCGCTGACGTCGCACTGGTATGAGAACGCGGCCGGCGACAGCTTCATGCGGCCGTCGATCCCCTTGCCATACGGGTCGAGCAGCAGCTTGTACGGGTTGAACCGCAGCCCCTTGCTCGGATCCCACGCGCCGTCCACTCGGTAGGCGTAGCGCATGCCGTCCCACGCCTTGGGAAGATGCACGTACCACAGGCCGTAGTTCGGCCCATCCATGCGGAACAGCGTCTCGCGCACGTACATGGGCTCGATGATGCGCGTGCAGACGGCGTGCTCGTGTATTTCGTTGATGAACGGCGTTGCTGAATCATCGAAGATGCGGATGGCGTCGTTGAAGAAGGCGGTGGGTTGATCGACCTTCTCGTAGATGCAGAGCCACACCTGATCGGCTGTTTCGGAACGGACGATGACATCGGCGCCGCCGTCTTCCGTGAAGTACAGGCCCGGTCGTGTCGCATAGCGATGAGGGATTGCATACCGCTGAGGTATCGCGTGTTTCATACACCCATTGTAGCGGTGTCGATTTTCGTCCGTGTCGGAGCGGGCGAGGACGGGTGCGGGCCCGTGTTCCAGCCGCACAGCGCGTCCATGTAGGGGTCGGTGAACTGCATGGCCGCGCCGATGGCGCCGCTGTTCTCGTCGCTGCGGCTCAGCCGAAGGGTGAAATGGTCGGTGCCGAACACGCTGAGGGCTGTGACCCGCCGCTGCAGGTCGGCGATGTTGTCGTGGTCGAGGTACAGCGCCGCCTCCCCGCCGATGACGACGTCGGCGCAGATGACGCACCGCACGTTGGCGATGGCCAGCGCCACGTGGTCGAGCCAGTCGTTCATGCGCTCGCGGTGATGGGTCTCGCCTTGCTCCAGCACGCTGAAGAAGCCGGGGATGCTCTCGTAGTCCTCCGGCAGGTTTTCGGGAGAGCAGTAGGCGGCCATGCAGCCGCGCCTGCCGCAGTGGCACGGTTTGCCGCCTGGGATGAGCGTCATGTGTTCGATGGCGCCATCGCACAGGTTCGGGCCGCGGTGCAGGCGGCCGTTCATGATGAGCGCGCCGCTGGGTCTGCGGTTCAGGTACAGGCATATGGCGTCGCTGATGGCGGTGTCGTGCAGCGTTTCGGTCATGGCGATGGCCGCGGCCTCGCGGATTAGTTGACGCGGGTAGCGCACCGACTGGGCGATGGTGTCGATGGTGACGCCGGTCGCTCCGGTCGAGTCGTTGAAGGTGATGACGGTGCCGTCGGCCGAGATGGCACCGGGGATGGCGAAGGATACGCCGAGCACGGGGCCGTGGGCCTTTTCGGTCTCCGCGGCGAAATCGTTGATCGCCGAACCCATCCGCTGGTAGTAGGCGTTGGCGTTGGCATAGGGGAGCGTGCGCGAGAGGGTGGCGATGGGGCGCCCCTGCAGGTCGATGGCGCATAGGCGCAGGGTGCTGCGGTGCATGGTGACGCCGATTGCGGTGCGATGACTCGGGTTGAACCGGTAGCTTTGGGATTTGCGGCCGCCCGTGGAGTCGGTCAGGGGGCCGGGGGCGATGATGCCGTCGTGTTCGAGCGCGCGGATGTTGCCGGTGATGGTCGGCAGGCTCAGCTGCAGATCGAGCTGCAGCTGGCGCTTGGTGACGTTGCCGTGCGTTGCGAGGTGGCGGATGATGGCCTGCCTGTTGCGCGTCTTGGTGATGTTTCGGGTTGCGGCGATGTCGGTGTCCGTGGTCGTCATTGGGGCCTCGTTGCTGGGTCGATTCCGTGTGGTGCCGGACGCATGACACCGCTTTTAATAAATAATTTTATAAAAGTTTGTCGACGAGTGCAACTTTTATAAACATGCTTTATATAAGTTGTGTCGCGGAAATTCGTTTGATGGTGTGCGATGTCGCAAAAAGCGAACAAAAGATATCATTTCGTGGAATATCGGCAGCAAAACAGGGTTAAATGTAACAAATAGCAACAAATAAATACCAAAAACAAACACGAAACGCCGTCGTTTTTGTTCGTGTGCGTTTGCGCAGTGTATCACGTAGATTGTGACGTAGGCCACAGATGCGCAATAGCGAGCATGTGGATGGATGATCCGCCAGGTGATGGCGGCAACGACAACGGAATGAAACCACAGCTAGTCGAGGAGTATTCATGGCAGAAGCAACACAGGTCGAGACGCCCGCCAAGCCGAGCCCCGAGGAGAAGCGCGCGGCGGCCGAAGCCGAGGTCGACGCCCTTGTCAAGAAGGGTCTCAAGGCCCTTGACGAGTTCGAGAAGCTCGATCAGAAGCAGGTCGACCGCATCGTCGCCAAGGCGTCCGTCGCGGCCCTGAACAAGCATCTGGTGCTCGCGAAGATGGCCGTCGATGAGACCGGCCGTGGTCTCGTCGAAGACAAGGCCACCAAGAACATCTTCGCCTGCGAGCACGTCACTCACTACATGGCCGGGCAGAAGACCGTCGGCCTGATCCGCGAGGACGAGGTCATGGGCATCGACGAGGTCGCCGAGCCGGTCGGCGTCGTCGCCGGTGTCACCCCGGTCACCAACCCGACCTCCACCGCCATCTTCAAGTCGCTGCTGGCACTCAAGACCCGCTGTCCGATCGTGTTCGGCTTCCACCCGGGCGCCCAGAAGTCGTCCGTGGCCGCCGCGAAGATCGTCCGCGACGCCGCGATCGAAGCCGGCGCACCCGAGAACTGCGTGCAGTGGATCGAACACCCGTCCATCGAGGCGACCGGCGCGCTGATGAAGCACCCGGGCGTCGCCACCATCCTGGCCACCGGCGGCCCCGGCATGGTCAAGGCCGCGTACTCCTCTGGCAAGCCCGCCCTCGGCGTCGGCGCCGGCAACGCTCCGGCCTACATCGATACCGATGTGGACATCGAACGTGCGGCGAACGACCTGATCCTCTCCAAGCACTTCGATTACGGCATGATCTGCGCCACCGAGCAGGCCATCATCGCCCACAAGGACGTCTACGCGCCGCTCGTCAAGGAGCTCAAGCGCCGCAAGGCATACTTCGTCAACGCGGACGAGAAGGCGAAGCTGGAGCAGTACATGTTCGGCTGCACCGCCGGCTCCGGCCAGAAGCCAGTCCTCAACTCCGTGGTGCCGGGCAAGTCCCCGCAGTTCATCGCCAAGGCCGCCGGCTTCGAGATCCCCGCCGACGCGACGATCCTCGCCGCCGAATGCAAGGAGGTCTCCGACGACGAGCCGCTGACCCACGAGAAGCTCGCCCCGGTGCAGGCCGTGCTCAAGGCCGACGACAAGGAGCAGGCCTTCGAGATGTGCGAGAAGATGCTCAAGCTCGGTGCCGGCCACACCGCCGCCATCCACACGAACAACGAGGCGCTGGTGCGCGAGTACGGCCTGCGCATGCACGCCTGCCGCATCATCTGGAACCAGCCGAGCTCGCTCGGCGGCATCGGCGACATCTACAACGCGATTGCCCCGTCGCTGACCCTGGGCTGCGGCTCCTACGGCGGCAACTCGGTGTCCGGCAACGTCCAGGCCGTGAACCTGATCAACATCAAGCGCATCGCTCGGAGGAACAATAACATGCAGTGGTTCAAGATTCCGGCCAAGACGTACTTCGAGCCGAACGCCATCAAGTACCTGCGCGACATGCACGGCATCGAGAAGGCCGTCATCGTGTGCGACAAGGTGATGGAGCAGCTCGGCATCGTCGACAAGGTCATTGACCAGCTGCGCGCCCGTGACAATCGCGTCACCTTCCGAATCATCGACTACGTCGAGCCGGAGCCCTCCGTCGAGACCGTCGAGCGCGGCGCCGAGATGATGCGCGAGGAGTTCGAGCCCGACACGATCATCGCGGTCGGTGGCGGCTCCCCGATGGACGCGGCCAAGATCATGTGGCTGCTCTACGAGCACCCGGAAATCTCCTTCTCCGACGTGCGTGAGAAGTTCTTCGACATCCGCAAGCGCGCGTTCCGCATCCCGCCGCTGGGCGAGAAGGCCAAGCTCGTGTGCATCCCGACCTCGTCGGGCACTGGTTCGGAGGTGACGCCGTTCGCCGTGATCACCGACCACAAGACCGGATACAAGTACCCGATCACCGACTACGCGCTGACCCCGTCCGTGGCCATCGTGGACCCGGTGCTGGCCCGCACCCAGCCGCGCAAGCTGGCCTCCGACGCCGGCTTCGACGCCCTGACCCACTCCATGGAAGCCTACGTGTCCGTGTACGCGAACGACTTCACCGACGGCATGGCCCTGCACGCGGCCAAGCTCATCTGGGACAACCTGGCCGAGTCCGTCAACGGCGAGCCGGGTCTCGCCAAGACCGACGCGCAGGAGAAGATGCACAACGCCGCCACCATGGCCGGCATGGCGTTCGGCTCCGCGTTCCTCGGCATGTGCCACGGCATGGCCCACACCATCGGCGCCCTGTGCCACATCGCCCACGGCCGCACCAACTCCATCCTGCTGCCGTACGTGATCCGCTACAACGGTGCCGTCCCGGAGGAGCCGACCAGCTGGCCGAAGTACAACAAGTACGTCGCCGACAAGCGCTACCAGGACATCGCCCGCATCATCGGCATCGACCCGGGCAAGACCCCGGCCGAAGGCGTCGAGAACCTGGCGAAGGCCGTCGAGGACTACCGCGACAACAAGCTCGGCATGAACAAGTCCTTCCAGGACTGCGGCGTGGAAGAGGACTACTTCTGGAGCGTGCTCGACCAGATCGGCATGCGCGCTTACGAGGACCAGTGCACCCCGGCCAACCCGCGCATCCCGATGATCGAGGACATGAAGGACATCGCCGTGGCCGCATACTACGGCGTGCCGCAGGCCGAAGGCCACAAGATTCGCGTCGAGCGCGAGGGTGTGGCCGCCACCGAAGAGGCGTCCGAGCGCGTCTGACGATGGCATGACATCACCCATCCCAGGTGATTGAACCAATGTGGGGGTCTTCCTATGCGGAAGGCCCCCACAATTATTTCAGGCCATTCCTGCCTCCCGCTGGCGGGAGGTGGCACGTAGTGCCGGTGAGTGGTCACGCGGATTCAGTGATTACCTCCACTAATCTTCTCTTCGCGACTACCCACTGAATCCGTCAATTACCTGCCTTGTCTCCCTCCGCGGCGGTGATCGCCTCGGCTATCGGATCATGCCGGAAATCGTGGTTGCGATACTCAGGATCATCCACCGGCAGATGCTGCACCAGCGTGTCGAACACCTGACTGTATATCTTGCCGTGATCGAGCACCGCGTCGAGCACGTGACCGCCGAACGTGCGATCGTCTGACAGAAAATGCTCGTGAAAACCGGCGACGGCGGCTCCATGAAACATCTCCGGCGAGAAATATCCCAGCATCGTGCCCTTCACGTCGTGCCGCAGGAACATCGCCTGCCGGTCGGCGACCTCCACCAGAGTCGGGTACGGGGCCTGCTGTTTGATGACCGCCCTCGTCTTGATGAAGCTGAAGGTGCCTCGCACGATGACCGAGAAGAACGTGTTGGCGCGGCCGTTCGCCTCGACGATGCGGTTGTTGAGATCCTCCAGGCCGATATCGCGGCGCTCGCACTGGTATTGGAACGCGGCGTGATGCACGTTCGCGAACGGCATGGTGAAATCGTCCGGCACGCGTTCCGCCACGCCGCTTTGTCCGACCTTATAGGCGACGCCGTCGAGGATGATGAGCTCGCCGTCGAGCCCTTCGCCGGTTCCGATGCCGGTGTCGCCGTGGGTGAGCAGTTCGCCGATGGTCGTGGTGCCTTCGAGCAGTCCGGGCACCAGCAGCGCCAGCGTGCCGTGCTGGTACAGCTGGTTGGCGTGATGCGCCGTGATGGGTTTGATCTGTGCAGCTTGCGATTTTGTCACGGTGATTACGATAATGCAGCACGCGGGGCGCTTCAACGCGGGCTTCACATAGGGGAGCGCCTGCGCTGTGACCTGCCTCACGAACAACACAGCCACCTCATCCCGCCAAAGTCCCATCTGCGGCCTCTGAAATGGGACTATGGTCGGGGAGGGAGTCGGATAGGAAGGGGGAGGCGGATCGCCGCTATGCCAGGTGAGGACAGATGATGATGACCGCTATGAACACCAGTAGCAGGCACATCGCTTCGGTGACGCCGGCGATCATCGGTTTCGGCCGTCGTTGCCCGCGGAATCGCAGCGGTATCGCCACTGACCGCGTCAGCAGGACGACCGCGACGACACCCAGCCACATATTGACGGCGAACCCGGTGATGGCAAGCGCCGCGTGCCACACCCATGAGGCCACCAAGTAGGATCGCTTCCCGTATTCGCGAATCATCGTTTTGACGAACAGCACCGAGCCATACTGCGTCAGCGCGAAAACGATCGCGGCCGTCAACGCCGCCTTCGGCACGGAATACGCCGGCCACCATGCCTGCACATCAGCCCAGGAACGCCAGTCAGGCAGTGCGCGAATGCCCTGCCGATACTGCGCCACGGCATCGCACGAAACCTGGCTGCCACCAGCCCCGCATAACGGCGGCAGCCGGTCCCCGAACGAGGCGATGACCACCGTCATCATCGATGTGGCGAGCACGGCCACGGCGTTGCCCCACAGCGAGCGCTCCCGGCGCAGCCATGCGGCGAACAGCCATACGGGTCCGCGTTGACGCCGCCCGTCAGCAGTGCGAGTGCCGCCAGGGCGATGATCGGAGCCGTGCTGGCGCCGGTCTTGGACAGCGGGTTGGACACGCCGTTCGGCTGCGTCGATGGCCTTCGTGGACTTGTCGGAGTAAGTCGCGGTAATCTTCAGACCAGTCGGGTCGAACTGCTCCTGATGTTCCTGCACCCAGGTCTTCTCGATCTCACGGAACTTCGCATCGCCGACCGTCGAACGCAGCGCGGCGAGGGCGAGCGCGCCGCGGTTGTACGCCGCGGAAGTACCGCCGAACTGATCGGTCTCGTTCTCATCGCCGGTGACCGGGTACTTCCACCACGGGTTGCTGGCGTCGGTGGTGTCGTACAGCTCTTCCACTTCGCCTGCACGTCGAGGCCGCTGGTGTTCTCGTAATACTGACCGTCTCCGAACCTTCGGGCATGGATTGTGGATATTGGTGCACGAAAGCCTGGCAGAGTGGAATCTTCCCCTTCCCTGAATGTCTCTCCCAAGTTGGTTGTCATCGTACAGCACGAAAACCGTGCGCGGGGCCGTTTGGCTACTACCTTTCCCGATAGCCCATTGAAAATCGCGTACGGATAGGTGTATCGGCGCACTGAGAGGTGAGAATAATGGGCTATCTGCATTTCGAGGGGTTGATGGCAGAGTAGAGGCGCTCCGGGAACCGCATGATTCCAACAACCGTAGGGCAGTGATACCGAGGGTATCGTGCTCTGACAACCTCACGAAACGCAGATAGACGTTCCCGAGGCGCCAAATCAACCTCACGAAACGTAGATAGCGCCGAGGGGCGGCAGCCCTGAGGGGATATGGCGGGATTCGGGCGTGCGACACGCCCGCGGAGCCGTGTGGCCGGTAGCCCGGTGGGCTGCCGGTAGGCGACGCCGAGGGGCGGCAGCCCTGAGGGGATATGACAGGATTCGGGCGTGCGACACGCCCGAATTCCCTATAGGTACCCCTGGTGCTTTAATTAACAAGTTGCCTGTTTTGGGCTCGCAAATTGGAATCAAAAAAGCGAGCGTGGAACAAGGGGTCCGTTTCGACGGGCTTCTTGCATGTCTACGCACTGATGTGGTTATGGCCGCGAAAAGTATTTTCGTGTGTCATGCTCGCCGGTGCCCTTTAGCAGGATGGTAATAGTCAACGAATCGCTAGAAAGGGCGGACGGCAATGGCGGGACAGAAAATCCGCATCAGGCTTAAGTCCTATGACCATGAGGTCATCGACCAATCGGCGAAGAAAATCGTCGAGACGGTGACGAACGCGGGTGCCACTGTGGTGGGCCCGGTTCCTCTGCCGACCGAGAAGAACGTGTTTGTTGTTATTCGTTCTCCTCACAAGTACAAGGATTCTCGCGAGCATTTCGAGATGCGTACGCACAAGCGTCTCATCGACATCGTGGACCCCACCCCCAAGGCTGTGGATTCTCTGATGCACATCGATCTGCCTGCAGATGTCAACATCGAGATCAAGCTGTAAGGGAGGAGGGATCGTTATGACTTCGCAAAGAGGTAGCCACAAGGCTCTGCTGGGTCGCAAGCTCGGCATGACGCAGGTGTGGGACGAGAACGGCTTCTTCGTCCCCGTCACGCTGGTGGATGTGTCCACCAACGTGGTCACGGCCGTCAAGTCCGAGGAGACCGATGGCTACAAGGCCATCCAGATCGGTTACGGCCAGATTGATCCCACCAAGGTGACCAAGCCGCTCGCTGGTCACTTCGCCAAGGCCGGCGTGACCCCGCGTCGCCACCTCGTTGAGGTGCGCACCGAGGACGCCGCCGAGTACGAGCCCGGCCAGGAGCTGTCCATCGACGCTTTCGCCGAGGGCTCAGAGGTGGATGTCACCGGCACCACCAAGGGCAAGGGCTTCGCGGGCACGATCAAGCGCTGGGGCTTCAAGTCCTACCGCCGTACCCACGGTTCTCACAAGAACGAACGTCGCCCCGGCTCCGTCGGCGCATGCGCCACTCCGAGCCGTATCCTCAAGGGCAAGCGCATGGCTGGCCGCATGGGTCACGTGACCGCGACCGTCCAGAGCCTGACCGTCATGTCCGCTGATGCCGAGAACAATGTCCTCGCCATCAAGGGTGCCATTCCCGGCCCCAAGGGCGGCATCGTCCTCGTCCGCACCGCAGTGAAGGGAGCCTGATTATCATGGCAAACGTTACTCTCAACGTCACTGACGGCAAGGGCCAGGCCACTGGCTCCGTTGAGGCGCCCGCCGAGCTCTTCGGCCACACCGCCGACGAGGTCCAGGCTCACGTCCCGCTGATCCATCAGGTCGTCGTGGCCCAGCTGGCTGCCGCCCGTCAGGGCACGCACGCCACCAAGACCCGCGGCATGGTTTCCGGCGGCGGCAAGAAGCCGTGGAAGCAGAAGGGCACCGGTCGTGCCCGTCAGGGCTCCATCCGTGCACCGCAGTGGTACCACGGCGGCACCGTGTTCGGTCCGCAGCCGCGCGACTACTCGCAGCGCACCCCCAAGAAGATGAAGGCCGCGGCCCTGCGCTACGTGCTTTCCGATCGCGCCAACGCCGGCCGCGTCGTCGTGGTTGACTTCGGTGTCACCGACACCCCGTCGACCAAGGCCGCCATCGCCGCGCTCACCCCGGTGACCGAGAACAAGTTCACCACCGTGGTGTTCTCCCGCGATAACGTCAACGAGTGGCTGTCGGTGCGCAACATCCCGACCGTTCACCCGATCTTCGCCGATCAGCTCAACACGTACGATGTGGTCACGGCTCAGTACGTCGTCTTCACGAAGGAAGGCCTTGAGGCCTTCGTCGACGCGAAGACCAAGCCGGCCGCCAAGGAGGCCTGATCATGGTCGCTATTCACAAGCCAGCACATGACATCATCCTGAAGCCTGTCGTCTCTGAGAAGAGCTACGCCCTGTCCGATCGCGGCCAGTACACCTTCGTGGTGGCCCCGAACGCGAACAAGGTGCAGATCAAGCAGGCTATCGAAGAGATCTTCAAGGTCAAGGTGACGAACGTCAACACCCTCAACCGCGCCGGCAAGCGCCAGCGCACCCGCACCGGTTTCGGCCAGCGTGTTTCCCAGAAGCGCGCCATCGTGACCGTTGCCGAGGGCCAGTCGATCGACATCTTTGGCAACTGAAGGTTAGCCGAGAAAAGTTAAAGGAAGAACTATATTATGGCTATCCGCGTTTATAAGCCGACGACCGCGGGCCGTCGTAACGCGTCCGTCTCGGACTTCTCCGAGCTTACGCGCACCACGCCTGAGAAGTCGCTGGTTCGCAAGCTCAGCAAGACCGGCGGTCGTAACTCTTACGGCCGTATGACCTCCCGCCACCGCGGCGGTGGCCACAAGCGCCAGTACCGTCTCATCGACTTCAAGCGTTGGGACAAGGACGGCGTGCCGGCCAAGGTCGCTCACATCGAGTACGACCCGAACCGTACCGCTCGCATCGCGCTGCTGCACTACGCCGACGGCGAGAAGCGTTACATCATCGCCCCCGAGGGCATCAAGCAGGGTGACACCATTGAGACCGGCGAGAAGGCCGATATCAAGCCCGGCAACAACCTGCCGCTGAAGAACATCCCGACCGGTACGATCGTGCACGCCATCGAGCTCCGTCCGCTGGGCGGCGCGAAGATCGCGCGTTCCGCCGGTGCCGCCGTGCAGCTCGTCGCCAAGGACGGTGCCTACGCCCAGCTGCGTATGCCGTCCGGCGAAATCCGCAATGTGGATGCTCGCTGCCGCGCCACCATCGGTGAGGTCGGCAACTCCGAGCACGCCAACATTCAGCTCGGCAAGGCCGGTCGCGCCCGTTGGATGGGCAAGCGTCCGTGGACCCGTGGTGAGTCCATGAACCCCGTCGACCACCCGCACGGCGGTCGTACCCGCGGTGGCAAGCCGCCGGTTTCGCCGTGGGGCAAGGGTGAGGTTCGTACTCGTCGTCCGAAGAAGGCTTCGAACAAGATGATTGTTCGTCGTCGTCCGAATGGTAAGAACCGCAAGTAAGGAAGTATCGAGAAGATGACTCGTAGCATCAAGAAGGGCCCCTTCGTCGACGCCCACTTGCAGAAGAAAGTCGACGAGCAGAACGAGAAGGGGACCAAGAACGTCATCAAGACGTGGTCTCGTCGTTCGATGATCACCCCTGATTTCATCGGACACACCTTCGCTGTTCACGACGGCCGCAAGCATGTCCCGGTGTTCGTCACCGAGGCCATGGTCGGTCACAAGCTCGGTGAGTTCGCCCCCACGAAGACCTTCAAGGGTCACGTGAAGGACGACAAGAAGGCCCGCCGCTAAAGGAGAGAATGACTTATGGAAGCTAAAGCAATCGCTCGTCACGTCCGCGTGACGCCGCGCAAGGCTCGCCGCATGGTCGACCTCATCCGAGGCAAGAAGGCCACCGAAGCCGTTACCATTTTGAAGTTCGCCCCCCAGGCCGCGGCCCTTCCGGTCCGCAAGGTGCTGGAGAGCGCCATCGCCAACGCTCGCGTCAAGGCCGACAAGGCCGGTGAGCCGTTCCGCGAGAATGACCTGGTCGTCAAGACGACCTATGTGGACGAGGGCGTTACGCTGAAGCGTTTCCGTGCTCGTGCGCAGGGCCGTGCCGCTCGTATCAACAAGCGCACCAGCCACATCACGGTCATCGTTGCCAACAAGGAAGGGGATCGCTGAGATGGGTCAGAAGATCAACCCGTTCGGATACCGTCTGGGCATCACTGAGAGCCATCGCTCGAAGTGGTTCTCCGATTCCAACAAGGTCGGCGAGCGCTACAGTGATTTCGTGCTCGAAGACGACAAGATCCGCAAGGTCATGAACAAGGATCTCGAGCGTGCGGGCGTGTCCCGTATCGTCATCGAGCGTACCCGTGACCGCGTGCGCGTGGACATCCACGCCGCCCGTCCGGGCATCGTCATCGGACGCCGTGGCGCCGAGGCCGAGAAGGTTCGCGCCAAGCTCGAAAAGCTGACCGGCAAGCAGGTCCAGCTCAACATCTTCGAAGTCAAGAACGCCGCGCTGGACGCCCAGCTCGTCGCTCAGGGCATCGCGGAGCAGCTGACCAACCGCGTCACTTTCCGTCGCGCCATGCGCAAGGCCCAGCAGGACGCCATGCGCGCCGGTGCCAAGGGCATCCGTATCAAGCTCTCCGGCCGCCTCGGCGGTGCGGAAATGAGCCGTTCCGAGTTCTACCGCGAAGGTCGCGTTCCGCTGCAGACCCTGCGCGCTCTGATTGATTACGGCTTCTTCGAGGCCAAGACCACTTACGGCCGCATCGGCGTGAAGGTCTGGATCTACAAGGGCGACATGACCGAGCGTGAGTTCGAAGAGCAGCAGGCGCAGCAGAACAACAACCGTCAGGGCCGTCGCGGCGATCGCCGCCCGCGCCGTGGCAACCGTGCCGCCGGCGCTCAGCAGAAGGCCGCGACCGAAGCCGCTCCGGCTGAGGCCCAGGCCGCCGCCGAGGCTCCTGCCGCAACGGAAACGAAGGAGTGAGCTGATGCTTATCCCAAAGAGGACCAAATATCGTAAGCAGCATCGTCCGGGCCGCTCTGGCATGTCCAAGGGCGGTACCGAAATCGCTTTCGGCGATTACGGCATTCAGGCGCTTGCCCCGGCGTACGTGACCAACCGTCAGATCGAGGCCGCGCGTATCGCCATGACCCGCTACATCAAGCGTGGTGGTCGTGTGTGGATCAACATCTTCCCCGACCGTCCGCTGACCAAGCACCCGCTGGGCGCCCGAATGGGTTCCGGTAAGGGTACCCCCGAGTTCTGGATCGCCAACATCCACCCCGGCCGTGTGATGTTCGAGATCGGCGGCGTGTCCGAGGAAGTCGCTCGCGAGGCTCTGCGCCGCGCCATCGACAAGCTTCCGATGAAGTGCCGCATTATCGCACGTGAAGGTGGTGATATCTGATGGCAGTCGGTACCGCTGATTACGCAATCAAGAATCTGAACGAGAAGACCAACGCAGAGATCGAGGGCTTCCTCAAGAAGTCCAAGGAAGAGCTGTTCAACCTGCGCTTCCAGGCTGCCACCGGTCAGCTCGACAACACTGCCCGCCTCAAGGCGGTCAAGCACGACATCGCCAGGATGTACACCGTCCTGCGCGAGCGTGAGCTCGGCATCAGCCAGGAGCCTGAGGCTACCGAGACCAAGTCGGAGGAGAAGTAAGCATGGCTGATACTACAGAGCGCAACTTCCGCAAGGTTCGTCGCGGTTATGTCGTGTCCGAGGCAATGGACAAGACCATCACCGTCGAGCTCGAACAGCGTTCGACCCACCCGCTGTACGGCAAGGTCGTCCGCTCCACCAAGAAGGTCAAGGCCCATGATGAACACAACGACGCCCACGTTGGCGACCTCGTGAGTATTATGGAAACTCGGCCTCTGAGCAAGACCAAGCGTTGGCGTCTCGAATCCATCATCGAGCGCGCCAAGTAAACAAGTTCGGCAAGGCTCCGCGAGACACCCTGCCTGCGCTGGTATAGGCAGGCAGGGTGCTCGGGGAGAACCAGCTCGGCTAAGGAGAATCAATGATTCAGCAGGAAACGCGGCTTCATGTCGCCGACAACACGGGTGCCAAGGAACTCCTTGCCATTCGCGTGCTCGGTGGATCGAAGCGACGCTATGCCGGCCTGGGCGACGTCATTGTCGCCTCGGTCAAGGACGCGATCCCTGGCGGGTCGGTCAAGAAGGGCGATGTGGTCAAGGCCGTTGTCGTCCGTACCGTCAAGGAGCACCGTCGTGTCGACGGCTCCTACATCAAGTTCGACGAGAACGCCGCCGTCATTCTCGGCTCCGGCCGTGAACCGAAGGGCACTCGTATCTTCGGACCGATCGCCCGTGAACTGCGCGACAAGCGCTTCATGCGCATCGTGTCCCTCGCTCCGGAGGTGATCTGACATGGTAGCCAAGATCAAGAGCGGCGACCTGGTCAAGGTCATCCGCGGCAAGGATCGCGGCAAGGAGGGCACCGTCACCCGCGTGCTGCCCAACGACCGTCTGATCGTCGAGGGTGTGCAGATCGTCAAGAAGCACGTCCGCGCCACGCAGCAGGGACAGCAGTCCGGCATCGTCTCCGTGGAGGCCCCGATCCATCGCTCCAACGTGATGCTGGTCGACCCGGAGACCAAGGAGCCGACCCGCGTCGGCGTGAATGTTAAGCAGGAGGCTCGTGACGGCAAGGTGAAGACCGTGCGCGTGCGCGTCGCCAAGAAGTCCGGAAAGGAGCTGGCATGACCGATAGCACTATCGAGGCGCCGGCAACTCCGCGCTTGAAGCAGCAGTACAAGGACGTCATCGTTCCTGAGCTGGAGAAGGAGTTCAAGTACTCCAACCCCATGCAGGTCGCTCGTGTCCAGAAGGTCGTCGTCTCCATGGGCGTCGGCGCTGCGGCCCGCGACTCCAAGCTCATCGAAGGCGCCGTCAAGGACCTCACTCTGATCACCGGCCAGAAGCCGAAGATCACCAAGGCCAAGAAGTCCGTCGCGCAGTTCCACCTGCGTGAAGGCCAGGCCATCGGTGCGTACGTCACCCTGCGTGGCGACCGCATGTGGGAGTTCCTGGATCGCCTTCTGACGCTGGCTCTGCCGCGTATCCGCGATTTCCGCGGCATCAACGGCAAGCAGTTCGATGGTCAGGGCAACTATAACTTCGGCCTCACGGAGCAGTCCATGTTCCACGAGATCGACCCCGACAGCATCGATCACCAGCGTGGTATGGACATCACCGTGGTGACCAGCACCAAGGACGACAAGGAAGCAAGCGTGCTGCTCAAGCACCTCGGCTTCCCCTTCAAGGAGAACTGATATGGCAAAAACCGCTCTTAAGAACAAGGCGGCCGGCAAGCCGAAGTTCAAGGTGCGCGCCTACACGCGCTGCCAGGTCTGCGGTCGTCCCCACTCCGTGTACCGTAAGTTCGGCCTGTGCCGCATCTGCCTTCGCGAGAAGGCCCACCGCGGCGAGCTGCCCGGAGTCACTAAGTCCAGTTGGTAAACATCGACGCTGAAGGTCCGCGGCCCGAACGTCTGCAGTGCAGGCGCTAGGGCGGCGGAAACCACGGCGAGAAAGGGCAACAAGCCCACATGACAATGACAGATCCGATCGCAGACATGCTCACGCGTCTGCGTAACGCGAGCGCGGCAAAGCACGAGACCGTGGAAATGCCGTACTCCAAGTTCAAGGCGAACATCGCCGAGATCCTGAAGCGCGAAGGCTACATCAAGGACTTCACCGCCAAGGAAGCCAAGGTCGGCCAGGACCTTGAGGTCACCCTCAAGTACGGCCCGAACGGCGAGCGTTCCATTCAGGGCATCAAGCGCATTTCGAAGCCGGGCCTGCGTCGCTACGCGAAGTCCGACTCCCTGCCGATGCCGCTCGGTGGCCTCGGCATCGCCATCATCTCGACCAGCTCGGGACTGATGACCCAGAAGGAATGCCTCGACCGGGGCATTGGCGGCGAGATCGTCGCCTACGTGTGGTGAGAAAGGAGAGCTGACACATGGCATCGCATATTGGTAAGCTCCCCGTCACCATCCCGGCTGGCGTGGAAGTCGCTATTGAGGGTCAGAACTTCTCCGCCAAGGGTGCGAAGGGTTCCGATTCCTACGTCATCCCTGAGGGCATCACCGCTCAGGTCGAAGGCAACGAGATTATCCTGACCGCCGCGGATGACCTGCGTCCCACCCGTGCCAAGCACGGTCTGAGCCGCTCGATCATCGCCTCGATGGTCAAGGGTGTGCACGATGGATTCGAGAAGCGCCTGCTCATCGTCGGCACCGGTTACCGTGCCGTCGCCAAGGGCAAGGGCATCGAGTTTTCTCTCGGCTACTCTCACACGATCACCGTCAACCCGCCGGAAGGCATCACTTTCGAACTGCCGAACGCTAACGAAGTGGTCGTCAAGGGCACCGACAAGCAGGTCGTTGGCCAGGTCGCCGCTAACATCCGCAAGCTGCGCGCTCCGGAACCCTACAAGGGCAAGGGCATCAAGTACGCGGACGAGCGCATCCTGCGCAAGGCCGGAAAGGCTGGTAAGTGATATGAGCGTCAAGATTCTAGGTAAGGGCAAGAAGGTCGCGCGCCTTCGTCGTCACGCTCGTCTTCGCAAGAAGGTCGTCGGCACCCCGGAGCGTCCGCGCCTCGTCGTCACCCGCTCCAACCGTCACATGGTCGCTCAGATCGTTGACGACACCAAGGGCCACACCCTGGTGAGCGCCTCCACGCTGACCGCCGAGTTCGCTGGCTTCGAGGGCACCAAGTCCGAGGCCGCCAAGAAGGTCGGTCTGCTGGTGGCTGAGAAGGCCAAGGCGGCAGGCATCGAGCAGGTCGTGTTCGACCGCGGTGGCAACAAGTACACCGGTCGCGTCGCAGCCGTCGCTGATGGCGCCCGTGAGGGAGGTCTGGCACTGTGAGCGACAACGAAGTGAAGGAAACCCAAGTGGCTGAAGAGACTCAGAACACTGCGGCACCCGAGAACAACAACAATGATGAGCGCAAGTCCCGTCGTGGACAGCGTGGCGAAGGCCGACGCGGCGAGCGTCGCAACCGTCGTGAGGAGAACCACGGCGACGAGATGCTCGATCGCGTGGTGACCATCAACCGCGTGTCCAAGACCCACAAGGGTGGTCGTACGTTCAGCTTCGCCGCCCTCGTTGTGGTCGGCGACGGCAACGGCACCGTCGGTGTCGGCTACGGCAAGTCCCGTGAGGTCCCGGCGGCCATCGCCAAGGGCCAGCTCGACGCCAAGAAGCACATGTTCACCGTTCCGCGCATCCGTGGTACCGTCACCCACCCGGTGATCGGCCATGATGCCGCCGGCACCGTGCTGCTCCGCCCGGCCGCCCCGGGTACCGGCGTTATCGCCGGTGGCCCCGTGCGCGCCGTCATGGAGTGCGCCGGCATCACCGACATCCTCACCAAGTCGATGGGCTCCGCCACCGCCGTGAACATGGTTCGCGCCACCGTGGCCGCCCTCAAGCAGCTTGAGGAGCCGGAAGAGATCGCCGCCCGCCGTGGCCTCGCCCTGAACGAGGTCGCCCCCGATGCGATGCTTCGCGCTCGCGCCGCCGGCATCGCCGAGGCCAAGAAGGCTCGTGAAGAGGCTCAGGCCAAGGCCGCCGCTGAACAGAAGGATGGTGAGTGATGGCTAACCTGAAGATCACGTTGCACCATGGTCTGGTGAACCGCACGCCCAAGCAGCGCGCGACCGCCCAGTCCCTTGGTCTGCGCAAGATCGGCCAGAGCGTGATTCGTGAGGACAACTCCGTTACCCGCGGCATGATTCTCACGGTTCGTCACCTCGTTACCGTTGAGGAGGCTGACTGATTATGGCCAACGAAGATGAACTCCTGCAGATGCACAATCTGAAGCCCGCCCCGGGTGCCAAGAAGGACCGTACTCGCATCGGTCGTGGTGAAGGCTCCAAGGGTAAGACTTCGGGTCGTGGCGACAAGGGTACGAAGAAGCGCTACCAGGTTCGTCCGGGCTTTGAAGGCGGCCAGCTGCCGCTGTACATGCGCCTGCCGAAGCTGCGTGGCTTCAAGAGCCCGTTCAAGAAGGAATACCAGGTTGTCAACGTCTCCGCTCTTGGGGAGCTGTTCCCTGAGGGCGGCGAGGTTACCGTTGACGCGCTGGTTGCCAAGGGCGCTGTCCGTGGCGGTTTCCCGGTCAAGGTTCTCGGCGATGGTGACATCACCGTGGCCGTCACCGTGAAGGGCGCCAAGGCATCCGCTTCCGCCAAGGCCAAGATCGAGGCCGTCGGCGGCTCTGTTTCCGAAAACTGATTGTTGTTCGGCAACACTGCATGTGACCAATGAGATAAGGCCCTCCCCGCTCATGTCGCGGGCGAGGGCCTTATCTGTCATTACGACTCGTCATATGACATATGACACCAGCGTGTCTGCGGGTAGACCCCGTACGCTAGACTCGACGGTTAGAGTATGTTTGCTTCGGTGCGCCGGGCGCGCACAACGGAAAGGAATCCTTGTGAGGACGTTAATCCAAGCCTTTCGGACCAAGGAACTGAGGAACAAGATCCTCTTTACCTTAGCCATGATCATCATCTACCGTATTGGTTCGTTCATCCCGACGCCGGGAGTCAACTACAAGACGGTGCAGGATTGTATCAACACACTTAGCGGTAGCCAGGAAAACTTCATCGGCTTGGTCAACCTCTTCTCGGGCGGTGCAATGTTGCAGCTGTCCATTTTCGCGCTGGGTGTCATGCCGTACATTACCGCTTCCATCGTCGTGCAGCTGCTGCGCGTGGTCATCCCGCGCTTCGAGGCGCTGCACAAGGAAGGACAGTCCGGTGAGGCCAAGCTGACGCAGTACACGCGTTACCTCACCATTGGCCTGGCCGTGCTGCAGTCCACCACGATTCTGGTGACCGCACAGTCCGGCGCACTGTTCAACAACATGTGCTCCTCGCCGATTCCGGACAACTCCGTGTGGAACCTCTCCGTCATGGTTCTGATCATGACCGGTGGTACCGGCCTGATCATGTGGATGGCCGAGTTGATCACCGACAAGGGCATCGGTCAGGGTATGTCCATCTTGATCTTCATGTCCATCTGCTCCGGCTTCCTGCCGCAGCTGTGGGAGATCGGTTGGGGCACCAACGGCACCAACGGCGATTGGCTGAAGTTCGGCATCGTCACCGGCGTGCTGGTGGTCATCCTTGTCTTCGTCGACTTCGTCGAGCTGAGCCAGCGCCGCATCCCCGTGCAGTACACGCGCCGCATGATCGGCCGTAAGATGTACGGTGGCTCCTCCACCTACCTGCCGCTGAAGATCAACATGAGCGGTGTCATCCCGCCGATCTTCGCGTCCTCCATCCTGGCCATCCCGACGCTGATCGCGCAGTTCGGCAAGTCGGGACAGTCCTGGGTCGACTGGATCAACAAGAACCTCGCCAACACCACTTCGGTGTGGTACATCGCGCTGTATGCGCTGATGATCGTGTTCTTCTGCTTCTTCTACACGTCGATCACGTTCAACCCGGACGAGACCGCCGACAACATGAAGGAATACGGTGGCTTCATCCCTGGCATCCGCGCCGGCAACGCCACCAGCCGTTACCTGAACTACGTGATGAACCGCCTCAACACGGTCGGTGCCGTGTACCTGCTGTTCGTCGCGCTGATCCCGACCGTGCTGATCATGGCGCTGAACCTCAACTCCAAGCTGCCGTTCGGCGGCACCACGATCCTGATCATCGCGGGCGTTGGTCTTGACACGCTGCGTCAGGCCAAGGCCCAGACCGAGCAGTTCCAGTACACCGGCTTCCTGCTCGAAGGCATCGACCACAAGGAAGGCTGATCCTTCTGCGCTCCCGCTTTTACGGGAGCGAACATATATAACGTATTCACTTCACCAAGGAGACCACATGCGACTGCTGATTATGGGCCCGCAAGGTGTCGGCAAGGGCACCCAGGCCGCCCTGCTCGCCGAGCACTACGGCATCCCCGCCATCTCGACCGGCGACATCTTCCGCTACAACATCAAGAACAAGACTGAGCTCGGCCTTGAGGCGCTGAAGTACACCGACAAGGGCGAACTGGTGCCCGACGAGCTCACCAACAAGATCGTCAAGGACCGTCTGGCCATGGATGACGCCAAGAACGGCTGGATTCTCGATGGCTACCCGCGCAACGCCTCCCAGGTCAAGGCGCTGGACGCGATGCTCGAAGAGCTCGGCACGCCGCTGGACAAGGTCGTCGCCCTTGACGCCGACCACGATGTGCTGATGCAGCGCATCGCCAAGCGCGCGCAGGAGCAGGGCCGTTCTGACGACACCCCCGAGGCCATCGCCAAGCGTCTGGCCACGTACGCCAAGGAAACCGCTCCGCTGCTCGACACGTACAAGAGCCGCGGCCAGCTGGTCGCCATTGACGGCGTCGGCGACATCGACGCCATTCAGGCCAACATCGTCGCCGCGCTGAGCGACTGATTGCCGCTGCCGGTCGTATCGCCGGCAGGAGCAAGGATAAAGCAAGAAATTATAACGGGTCATGCACGCCTCGGCGTGTCGTGACCCGTTATGATATATTCTTTAAATTTGGTGTGTCTTCGGACATACAAGTGTAATACACCCAAGGAATGGACTGTAAGGCTTATGGCAAAAGACGGTGTGATTGAAGTCGAAGGTCAGGTAGTGGAAGCATTGCCGAATGCGATGTTCCGCGTCGAACTTGAGAACAAGCACATCGTGCTGGCGACGATTTCCGGCAAAATGCGGAAGAACTACATCCGCATCCTGCCGCAGGATCGCGTCGTGCTGGAAATGAGCCCCTACGATCTGAACCGTGGACGTATTACGTACCGTTACAAGTAAATAGGTACAAGCAAAGGAAAACCATGAAGGTCAGCCCTAGCGTGAAGAGGATCTGCGAAAACTGCCGCGTGATCCGCCGTCACGGCCGCGTCATGGTGATCTGCACGAACCCGCGCCACAAGCAGCGCCAGGGCTGAGAGCAGATTCCAGCGGCAACAAGTAAATAAGGCGCTGAGTCACAGCGAACAGCTGAACCCCGGGTACGCAGGCCCGGGCCGGGAAACCGGAAGACTCGGTGCACGACCTGCGTGAACACAGAAGGAATCGCAATGGCACGTCTTGCCGGAGTCGACATCCCCAATGAGAAGCGCATCGAGATCGCCCTCACCTATATTTTCGGTGTAGGTCGCACTCGTGCCAAGGAAACGCTTGCCGCGACCGGTATCAACCCGGATATTCGCGTCAAGGATCTGACGGATGAGCAGCTGATTACGCTGCGTGATTACCTCGAAGGCAATTACAAGATCGAGGGCGATCTGCGTCGTGAAATCGACGCGGACATCCGTCGCAAGATCCAGATCAACTGCTACCAAGGCCAGCGTCACCGTAAGGGACTTCCCGTGCGCGGTCAGCGCACCAAGACCAACGCCCGCACCCGCAAGGGTCCGAAGCGCACGGTCGCCGGAAAGAAGAAGGCCACCAAGTAATAGGGTGGCGTCGATTCGGGCCACGGGGTGACACCCATCGTCCGGATCCAATCCAAAACAACAGTTCGTTACAAGGAAACGAGGGTCAATGGCAGCTCCTAAGCAGGCCGCGCGCAAGCCTCGTCGTCGTGATCGCAAGTCGATCCCCGTCGGGCAGGCGCATATCAAGTCAACGTTCAACAACACCATCATCTCCATCACCGACCCGTCCGGCGCAGTCGTGTCCTGGGCGTCCGGTGGCGATGTCGGATTCAAGGGCTCCCGTAAGTCCACTCCGTACGCCGCTGGCATGGCGGCCGAGTCCGCGGCCCGCAAGGCCATGGAACACGGCGTCAAGAAGGTCGATGTCTTTGTGAAGGGCCCGGGTTCCGGTCGTGAGACCGCCATCCGTTCTCTCCAGTCCGCTGGACTCGAAGTCGGTTCCATCACCGACGTCACTCCGCAAGCGCACAACGGCGTTCGTCCCCCGAAGCGTCGTCGCGTCTGAGCACTCAGCAATCTCATCCATCCAAAACCGCTTACGGAAGGTGAGTGCACCACCGTCCAGAAGCTGAAAGGATACACACAGTGCTTATCGCACAGCGTCCGACACTTACCGAGGAATCCATCAATCCGCAGCGTTCCCGTTTCGTCATCGAGCCGCTTGAGCCCGGTTTCGGATACACGCTTGGTAATTCGCTGCGCCGCACACTGCTGAGCTCGATTCCGGGCGCGGCGGTCACTTCCGTGCGTATTTCCGGTGCCCTGCATGAGTTCACCACTCTGCCGGGTGTCGTGGAAGACGTCACTGAGATTCTGCTGAACATCAAGGGCATCGTACTGACCAGCGAGTACGACGAGCCCGTGGTCATGTATCTGCGCAAGAGCGGCAATGGTGAAGTCACCGCGGGCGACATCACACCGCCCGCCGGTGTCACCATCGCCAACCCGGATCAGCACATCGCGACCCTCGCCGACGACGGCGAACTCGAAATCGAGTTCACTGTCGAGCGTGGCCGTGGCTACGTCCCCGCGCAGATGAACAAGCAGGACACCGATGAGATCGGTCGTATCCCGGTCGATTCGATTTACTCCCCGGTGCTCAAGGTAAGCTACAAGGTCGAGGCCACGCGCGTCGAACAGCGCACTGATTTCGACAAGCTTATTCTGGATGTGGAGACCAAGCCGGCCATTTCACCGCGCGATGCGGTGGCTTCCGCTGGCTCCACCCTGGTTGAGCTGTTCGGCCTGTGCCGTGAGCTCAACGTGCAGGCCGAAGGCGTCGAAGTCGGTCCCGCTCCCGTCGCGGAGGAGACCAACCCCGAGATGGCCGTCCCGATCGAGGATCTCAACCTCACGCAGCGCAGCTACAACTGCCTCAAGCGCGAGGGCATCCACACGATCGGCGAGCTTGTCGCTCACACCGAGCAGGATCTGCTGGATATTCGCAATTTCGGTATGAAGTCGATCGACGAGGTCAAGGACAAGCTGCAGTCCATGGGACTGTCGCTGAAGTCGTCGCCGCTGGGCTTCGATACCAACAATTTGGAAGGTGGTACGTTCTTCTCGCCTGAGGACGAGTGACGTCACCTTTCGCAACAGATATAACCGTCGGATTCGGACGTTCGGGCATGTGCCCACCTGAATCCGACGGGCTATAAGGAGAAACTATGCCTACACCCAAGAAGGGCCCGCGTCTGGCGTCAAGCCCGGCCCATGAGCGCCTTATGCTCGCGAACATGGCCACCAGCCTGTTCCAGCACGGTCGCATCACCACCACGCTGCCGAAGGCCAAGCGCCTTCGTCCGCTGGCCGAGCGCCTGATCACCTTCGCGAAGCGCGGTGACCTGCACTCCCGTCGTCGCGTGATGCGCGTCATCCGCAACAAGTCCGTCGTGCACGTGCTGTTCACTCAGATTGCCGAGCAGATGGAGCAGCGTGAGGGCGGCTACACCCGTATCGTCAAGATCGCTCCGCGCAAGGGCGACTCCACGCCTGCCGCCGTCATCGAGCTCGTCACCGAGCCGGTAAGCCCGAAGAAGGCTGTCGTCAAGGAAGCTGAGGCCGCCACCAAGGTCGCCGCCGCTACCGAGGCTCCGGTCGAGGAGACCGCCGCCGCTGAAGCTCCGGTTGAGGCGCCCGCCGAGACCGCTGCCGAGGAGACCGCCGACAAGGCCGAGTGAGACCCGTCTCATAGACATTGATAGGGGCTGGGAACCGTAACTGGTTTCCAGCCCCTGTTTTTGTTTGTTGGGTGGTACTGGAGGCTGTTGACGGGCCCTAGTCCGTTGCACGGACAGCCCTCCGCCAGCGGGTGCGTTGGCATCAGATGCGGTTGCGTTCCTAAGTGCGCGCCGAAACGACAACCGTGCGCACTTAGGAACGCAAATAGCCCCGTTTGCGTAGCTAAGTGCGCGGACTCGTCGTTTCGGCGCGCACTTAGATACGCAACAGTAGGCGATAATGACATATCCACGTTATTACGTACCTGCACGCAACGGAAGAGGGGGCTCCCGGCGTGAACCGGGAGCCCCCTCTAGGGTCTCAGCGTGTCATCCGCGGGGGATGACACGTGATTCGGTCAGATCCTGCGCTTACGCACCAGCAGGTAGCCTGCGGACAACAGCAACAGGGCGCTGAAGACGACCGCCGTGACCGAAGCACCGGTCTTGGCGACCTCGTCAGGCGTGTTCGGCTTCGGCTTGTCGGCACCGGGCTTGTTCTCGCCCGGCTTGTTGTCGCCAGGAGTCGGGGTCACGGTCTTTGCCTTGACGGTGATCGTGAAGGAGTCGGTGAGCTTGCCGGAGGTCACTGTGACGGTGACGTCGCCCGCGGCCGTGAACGGCTTGGTCAAGTCGACGGTCTTGCCGTCGGCGTCGACCGCGGACAGCTTGTATTCGCCGTCCTTCAGCAGCGCCGTCTTGCCGTCGGACCAGGTGCCCGTCACCGCGAGACCGGTCTTGGCGAACGTCTCATCCACGGTGTACGTGGCCTTGTCCGGCCTGGACGTGACCTTGATGGACTTGAGCGTCGCGGGTTCCGGATCGGGATCCTTGGCCGTCACGGTCACGTCGAAGGTGGCGGTCTTGCCGTTGGCGGTGACCGTGACAGTGACCTTTCCGGCCTTGGCGAACGCCTCGTCAAGCGCGACCGCGGCACCGTCCTGCGTGGCTGCGAGCGTGTACTCGCCGGCTGTCAGGGTCTTCGTGCTGCCGTCCGACATCGTGGCGGTGACCGCCAGTCCAGTGGCGTCGAACGTGTCGCCGACCTTGTAATCGGTGACGGTCGGCTTGGTGACGGCGATCGAGCTGATGGTCGGCTTCGGGCCGGGATCCGGCGTGGAGTCCTTGGTGAACTTCGCGGTCAGAGCCGTGTTGCCGTCGGCTGCGAACGTGTACGTGGCATCGGTGGAAACCGCCGTCTCACTGGCCGTCGTGAACCAGCCGCTGAACCTGTAGCCATCCGCCGCGACCGCCTTGGCGGTCACCGAGGCACCGGATGCGACGTCCACGGCCGTATCGGTGCCGGTTTCGCCCTCGGCGGCTACGCTCACCGTACCGCCTTCGGCCGGTTCGGCCGCGACGAATACGCGCACGGTGGAGGACGGCTTGTTCGCCACGCCGAACTCGGAGACCGCGACCCAGCCATCGTTCGAGGACTTGGCCACGAACTTGACGTACCGCACTTCCTGCTCGTCGAACATGAAGGTCTTCTTGGCGCGGCTGGCCTCGAACACCTGATCCGTGGCGACCTGCTTCCACTCGTCGTTCGCGTTGGCCTTGACGTACAGATCGGCCTTGGTTACCTGTCCGCTGTCCTGGCTGGTACGCGGCGTGAAGGAGAACTGGTTGATCGTGTACTTCTGGCACATGTCGATCTCGGCGTAGAACGAGTTCGAACCGGTCAGCTTGTCCGTGGCGCCCTTCCAGTTGGAATGCCAGATGGTGCTCGGGTTGTTGTCGAACGCGTACCGCAGCAGACCTTCCGTGTCGTTGTATTGGGTCTCGGAATTGGTCGTGCCGGTCCAGCAGGACTTGTTGTACTGGTCTGTCTCGGCCTCGGACTTCTTGACGATGACGTTGTCGATGACGCCGTTGGTCGCAGAGGTCTTCGAGCCGATACGCTGCAGCGGCAGTGCGAAGGTCGCGGCGGTGATGCCGGTCTTCTTCTCGATGCCCTTGTCGATGTACTTGCCGGTCGCGTCGCTCACGAATTCGCCGTCAACATACAGCTTCGTGGTCTGCTGGTCCACCTTGATGGTCACGGTGACTGTCTTGCCGACCGGCAGCTCGTAATCGAAGTAGTAGTTGTACAGCTCTCGCGTGAAGCCGAGCTTGCCGTTCTCCATGACGCGGATGTCATGAGTGCCGTACGGAGCGTCGGCCTCGAAGAGGATGTCTCCGGGCTTGGCAGCCTGCTGGAGCGTCACATCGAACGTCAGCTCGTTGCCGTTGCCGAGCTTGTCGAGCTTGGATGTGGCATAGCTGGAGCCGCCGGCGAGCTTGAGCGACTGGTCCTTGACGGCGGCCTTGCTGCCGTCGCCGATGGTCAGGTCGCGGCCGTTGCCGCTGGCGTCGGCGAGCCCGTCGTTGAAGTCGTAGCTCTCGTAGACGCTGTTCTTCGAAGTGGCCTGGTAGTACGGGTTGGTGCGAGGGCCGGTTCCCTGCTTGGCGGCCAGCGCCGTGAGTTTCGCGGCGGTGCCCTTCTCCTTGCCGGTGGCGGCCCAGGTCTTCTCGGCGTAGAACGGCATCGCGTCGAAGAAGCGCCAGTACAGGTCGGATTCGGTCAGACCCGATGCGCTCTTGTCGATGTTGTCGCTCCAGATCGCGAACGCGGCGCCGAGCATCTGGTCGTCGCCGGAGGGCACGGCCTGGTAGCCGCCGCTGCTGCGGACCTTGTTGGGCTCGAAGCTGTCGAAGACGCGGCTGATGTTCAGCAGGTCGCCGTACGCGTTGGCACGTCCGTAGCTGCCGTTGGGCACCATGTAGCCGTAGTCGTCGATCGTGTTGATCAGCTTGTAGCCCATGTTGTACATCTGGAGGCCGTCGGCCCAGTCCTTGGACCACAGGTTCATCTCGACGTTCTCGATCGCGTCCTTGGTGATCTCCGTCTTGTGGTCGTTGATCCAAGTCAGGCCGCCCCACATGCGCACGGTGTTCGTGTCCTTGATGTAGGGGACGATCTCGTTGATGAACTTACGGTATGCCGTGTAGTTGTAGAGGAACTCGTCGGCACCGATGTGCACGGTCGTGTCGCTGTCGAACGTCGGGTCGTCGCCCTTGGTGTAGTCGTCGAAGATCTCCTTGATCTTGGCGATGGTCTCGGGCTTGGACACGTCGAGGTGGTCGATGAGCGGTCGGTTGGAGTTGATCGGGGAGACCCGTCCCTTCACCATGAGCTCGGGCCAGATCTTCGTGAAGGAGTTGGCGTGCGCGGGCACGTCGATCTCCGGCACGACGTTCATGCCGAGGGCGCGCTCGTCCTGGATGAACTGCTTGAACGTCTTCTTGGAGATGGAGTAGTCCTCGGCCGTGGGCGATTCGCCCTTGTCGTTGGTCAGGCTGGATTCGAGACGGAACGCGTCATAGGCCTTGAACGCCTCGTCCTCGTTGTCGCGCTTGCCGTAGTTCTCCAGGAAGATGTAGTTGTCGGACAGATGCGCCTGGAAGTCGTTCATCTTGTAGTAGCGCATCGTGCGGGTGATCTCGCGCATCATCTCCAGCGAGACGGGCTTGCGGGCCACGTCGAGCAGGAGTCCGCGGGTGGTGAAGCGCGGGTAGTCGCGCATCGAACCGATCACGAAGCCGCTGGCGTCCTGCTTGGTCATCTGCAGGATCGTCTGCATCGCGTACATGTTGCCGGTCACGCTGGATGACTTGGCGACCACGCGGTCGGCCTGGATGTTCATCGTGTAGCCTTCGTCGCCGAGCTGCGCGATCGCGGCCGTGGAGTCGGTCTTGACGAAGTTGAACGCACCGGCTTCGGCGGCGCCCTTCTTGGCGGTCAGCTTGATGCCGGTGAAGTCCTTGTAGTCGGCGACGAACTCGTCGACCACGGCCTTGAGCGAATCATCGTCGTAGACGACCTTCGTCACGGCGGAGGCCGCCAGCTTGGCGGCACTGGTCGAATGCCATTCGGCGATTTCGGGGATGATGGTCGGCTTGGCGTTGTTGCCTTCCTGCTGCTGGTTGGTGCCTTTGACGACGTAGGGGATGTCGGAGGTCGTCTTGGTGTTGCCGGTGGCGGTGTCGGTGACGACGTAGGCGACCTGCACGGTCTTGTCGACCAGCGGGTGGTTGACGGTGCCGTCGGCGGCGATGAGCTGCTCGTAGTCGGCGCCGTTGAACTTGACGGTGTAGCCGTCGGGCACAGTGGGCAGAGCCAGCGTGTCGGTGTCGGTCTCGATGGTCAGGTGGTTGGATTCGAGGTCGGAGACCACGCTGTCGAGCGTGGCGCCCGGCTCGGCCTGATCGTTCGAATACGCCTCCCATTCGGCGACGCTCACGTTGTTGTATTCGGAGCTTTTGATCGCGAAGTTCGACAGCTTGAGCGAGCGGGCGTTGACGGCCTGATCGAGCTGGATGACGACGTCAGCGACATAACCGGTCCCGGAGGCCGTCATCGCGTAGCCGGACTTGAGCGTGTGCTCGGTGCCTTCGGAGTCGGTGTAGGACAGGTCGAAGCTCTGGACATTGGTAGGCTTCGGATTCACGTCACGCTCGAAGAAATAGATGCGGATGTCCTTGACCGCGGTGAGCCGCGGGAATTCCGCCTTCAGCCAGATGTTGCTCGGGGTCTCGTAGCCGCTGGCCCAACGGTTGTTGCGGCCGGTGCGGTTCTGGTCGATCGCCTTGTCGGGGGTGAGCGTCGCCGTCTCGTTGCTGGAGGCGGTCATGGTGGCGCCGAGCATGTGGTTCGTGTCGGCCGTGTCGAGCACGGTCTCCTTGGGTGCGGAGTACACGGAAATCTCGTTGATGCCCACGTTGACCCAGTTCATGGTGCCGCCGTCGGCGGACAGTACGGTCACCTTCACGGCGGACGCCTGCTGTGCCTGGTCAAGCAGGATGATCTCCTGTTGCTTGGCGCGGGTGTCCTTCTGATACACCTTGGTATAGGTGTCGCCCTGCTTCAGCTCGACTTTAAAACTGGTGATGTTCTGATCGGCATCTTTGCGCTCGAAATCGATGTTGATCTGCTTGACGGTCTTGGTGCCGCCCAAGCCGACCTCGATCCATTCGTTTGCGGCCTTGTTCTGCGCGGTGCCCCAGCGTGTGCCGAGATCGCCGTCCACGGCCTTCTCGGGCGCAGTCGTCGCCACTTCATATGAACTGGCCGTTACGGTCTGATTCAGTGCAAGATTGTCATCGCTGGCTTGCGCCGCCGTGACGCCGGTCAGCGACATACTCAGTAGTGTCACGGCTGCCAGGACACTGCCTATGGCCGCTTTCACTCTCCTCAATCGCATAATCTCTCCATTGGGTATGTGGTTAATGTTGTTTCTGTTATTGTCGGAATCTTTGTTGATTGGTTAGCGCATCGCCGCATTCGTTGCGACTTTGCTCCAATATAAACAAAGTTTACCGTTACATCCAACATTTGCCCACAGTGTATCGGCACATGGGTGTCGCGAGGTGGGGGAGGGGACTCGGCGCGGCGTCGATATACTGGTGGGCGTGATGAGATTGCGCATTGACCTGGCATATGACGGCGGCGGCTTCTTCGGATGGGCGAAGCAGCCGACGATTCGCACCGTGCAGGGCGAGATCGAACGGGTGCTGCACACGATTACGCGCGTGCCGGTCGACGATCCCGCCGAGCCGCTGCGCCTGACCGTCGCCGGCCGCACCGACACGGGCGTGCACGCCTCGCATCAGGTCTGCCATCTCGACATCGGCGAGGAAACGCTGAGCCGCTGCGTCGGGCACATGAGCGTGCCGCCGACCGTAGCGCTCAAGCACCGTCTGCAACGCATGCTGCCCGCAGACATCACCATCCATGACGTGACGGTCGCGCCGAGCGGATTCGACGCGAGGTTCTCCGCACTGGAACGCACTTACGTGTATCGCGTGGCCGACCGTGCCAGCGAAGTCGACCCGCGTCTGCGCGGCTTCGTGCTGCACCTCGACGCCGACCTCGACGTCGCCGCGATGAACGAGGCCGCCGCGATGACCATCGGACTGCATGATTTCGGCTCGTTCGCCACCCCCAATCCGGGCGGTACCACGATTCGCGAGGTCAAAACCGCATATTGGCGGCGGATCCCCACCCGGCCGCTGGTCGTCGACGGCATGGGGGAGCGATACCGCACGCCGGCCGCCGAATCCGACCTGCTGTGCTTCACCATCGTCGCCGACGCCTTCGCTCGCAACATGGTGCGCTCGCTGGTCGGCGGCTGCATACAGGTCGGCATGGGCAAGCGCTCGACCGACTGGTTCCGAGAGAAGATGGCCGTGCCGCTGCGCGAGGGCTCCACAGGGCCGATCGCGCCGCAAGGGCTGACGCTGGAGCACGTCGCCTATCCCGCCGACGACGAGCTCGCCGAACGGGCCGAGCGTATACGCGCCAAGCGCACGCTGTAGACGCGGGGGTGGGCGCGAAGGCAGACGTTCGGCATGCCGGTGAACCGTTCGCGGCGCGACCGATTCGTAACATGATTGTCGATTTTTCGAGCGAATGCGGAAACCACGGCCGCATACGCTGGGACGAGTTCAGTATCATAGAGCATAAGCGTTCAGCATGCGTATCTGTGAGACAAGGAGTCGCCATGACAGAACGGTCAGCCCGACAATTCGCCGAGGAACTGGTCAACAGGCGAGGAGACATCAACCGTGAACTGAGCCGCAACGGCGTGCGTTTCGGCGTATACAAGAACGGCGAATACCACGACCGGCTGTTTCCATACGACCCGATCCCGCGCATCATCGAATCCGACGAATTCGACGAGCTGGAAGCCGGCCTCAAGCAGCGCGTGAACGCACTCAACGCCTACCTCAAAGACATATACTCAGACAAGCGCATCATCCACGACGGCGTCATCCCCGAAGAATACGTGTACACGTCGGCCGGCTACTTTCCGCAAGTCAACGGCGTGACTCCTCCCGGCGGCATCTTCGCGCACATCGCAGGCGAAGACCTCGTCCAAGGCGAGGACGGGCGCTGGTGGGTGCTGGAAGACAACCTGCGCATCCCGTCGGGAGCCAGCTACCCGCTGTTCGCGCGCGACATCGAACGCCGTACGAATCCCAAACTGTTCCGCGACGTGCACGTGCGCGACAACCGCGACTATCCGCGGCTGCTGCGCAAGGCCATGGACTTCGTATCCACCGAAGGCATCGCCGTCGTGCTCACGCCGGGACGCTACAATTCGGCGTTCTTCGAGCACGCCTACCTGGCCGAGAAGACCGGCGCGGCGCTCGCGTTCCCCGAAGACTTGGAAGTCGTCGACAACAAGCTGTACTTCCTCGACTATGCCGGCAACCGGCATCGCGTGGGCGCCGTGTACCGCCGCCTGTCCGACGAATACCTCGACCCGTTCGCGTTCAACCCGGACTCGGTTATCGGCGTCCCCGGACTGCTGTCGGCCTACCGTTCCGGCAACGTCGCCATCATCAACGCGCCCGGCAACGGGGCCGCGGACGACAAGGCGATCTACTATTTCGTGCCGCAGATGGTCCGTTACTACCTCAACGAGGAGCCGATCCTGCACAACGCGCCGACCTACATGCCGATGTTCGAGAAGGACCGCAAGGAAGTGCTCGACCGCATGGGCGAGCTGGTCATCAAGGACGTGGCGGAAGCCGGAGGCTACGGCGTCGTGTTCGGCTCGTCGCTCGACAAGGCCGCGCGGGAGGATCTGGCCGACCGCATCAAGGAGGATCCGCGCCGGTTTATCGCGCAGGAGGTCATCCAGTTCCGCGACATCGACGTGATCGACCCGGACAGTGGCGAGGTGAGCCCGCGCAAGTGCGATCTGCGCGCGTTCGTGGTCACCGGGCAGAACACGCACGTGTGGTATTCCGGCCTGACGCGCTACTCGTCAGTGCCCGGCCAGATGATCGTCAACTCGTCGCAGGGCGGCGGATTCAAGGATACGTGGGTGCTGGCGCCCGAAGACGGCAGCACGGACAGGCAGCGCGAGGAGTCGGTCGCCTCGGTGAACCTCATTCCGCATTCGAAGCGGCACTCGCTGTCGCTGGTCACCGCGTCGAAGGCCGACAACCTGTACTGGCTCGGGCGGTACACCGAGCGCGCGTTCACGACACTCGTGCAGTTCTTCCCCTTCTACGACCGCGTGATGGACACCGATGTGGACGCGTTCCGCCCGTTCGCGAAGGCGCTCGACCTACCGCAGGATTTCGAGGACTTCGACGGGTTCATCCACTCCTTCCTCTACGACGGCACGAACCCCGACTCGGTGCGCTCCGCCATCGTCGCCGCGTTCAACAACGCCGTGGTGCTGCGCCCGGAGCTGACGTCGAGGCTGCTGCAGTACGTCGAGCTCGCGGTGAAGAACATCACCGAGGCCGCTGAGCGTTCCGCCAGCGCGGATGACATCTACTCGCAGCGTGACATCGCCGACGACATGCTCGCGTTCTGGGGCGGCATCGAGAACTCCACCGCAGACATCACACTGAAGGCGTTCGTGTTCATCGGCAAGTACATCGAGCGCATCGACCTGTACACCCGCTTCCATCTGGACAATAGCGAGCTCGACGCGCCGCTCGCCAAGTTGGAGACCTACTCGCGCACGCTCGACGGCATGCCGTTGCCCTCATGCTTCGTGTCCGGCATCAGCTGGCTACTCGGGCAGTTGCCGAGCCGCGGCTACCCGGAGCTGACGAGCCGCCTGAACGAGTTCCTCACCGACTTCAACAGCCGGGCCATCACCGGCGACCCGAAGGACGCGGGCATGCTCAACGCGATGAACATGGACGCCAAGCGTCCGTGAGGGGCAGGCCGCCGATCGGAGCGTGACCGGTCGGCGGCCGTCAGCTGACGGATGACCTCCGCCGTTTCTGCTAGACTAGAGTGGATTTTTGCGAGCATTATCCGACGAGGAGCCTGCCGTCATGAAGAAACTGGTGTTTGACTACGAGATGAAGCTGACGTTCAGCTCGCCGGTCACCGACCATCGTTTCCAACTGCGCTGCGTGCCTGCGACCGGTCCGCGACAGCAGGTGGTGGACGTGGAGGTCGCCATCGAGCCGGACGTCGAACTGGAGACGACCATCGACTCGTTCGATTCCGTGGTCATGACCGGGTTCATCCCGCAGCCTCACACGATATTCAGCTATTCGGTGAAGGGCATCGCGTTCGTCGACAACGCCCACATCAAGTCGGAGATCTACAAGCCGCTGTACCGGTTCAACTCGGCGCTGACGATTCCCGGGCCGTGCATCGAGTCCATGATCGCGGCGTGCCGGGCGCGCATCGCCGGGCTGCCGGCCGACGCCACGCCGATTGACCAGGCATGGGAGGTGATGGACGAGGTGTATCAGGCGTTCACGTATACGCCCGCCTCGACCACGATCCGCACCACCGCCGAGCAGGCGCTCGCCCAGCGCAAGGGCGTGTGCCAGGACTACGCGCACGTGATGCTCTCGGTGTGCCGCCACGTCGGGCTGACCGCCCGCTACATCGCGGGCCTGCTGGGCGGCGAGGGTGCGACGCACGCATGGGTGGAGATCTACCACGACGGCCGTTGGATCGGGCTCGACCCCACCCACAACCGCATGGTCGACGACAACTACATCACCATCGCCCACGGGCGCGATTACCGCGACTGCATGCTCGACATCGGCATCTTCTCGGGCTATCAGGTCCAGCAGAACCAATGGGTGAACGCCTCCGTCCACGAGCAGCTGCTGTGAGGACGGTTGCCTGGGGCGTTTTGCGGGCTATCTCGCTTTCGAGGGGTTGATTGAGGCTGCTCGGGTCATCTATCTGCGTTTCAGGGGGTTGCTCAAACGCGATACCTGATGTATTCGGCTTGTTACGCTATTGGAATCATGCGGATTAGCGAGCCGTCATACTTGACCACCAACCCCTTGAAATGCAGATAGATGTTTTGCAGGAGCTGAATCCACCCCTCGAAACGCAGATAGCTCGCCGATGGAGGCTCGATGGAGCGGTGGCAGGTGCGCCACGCGCTGATTTGCGTAATCGGGAAATCGACTTATAATGAACAAGTTGCGTTTTTTCGCAGCGCATGGATAGGTGTCCGAGCGGTCTAAGGAGCACGCCTCGAAAGCGTGTGAGGCTAACCCCTCCGCGAGTTCGAATCTCGCCCTATCCGCCAGCAAAGAGGGTTCCGGGATTCTCCCGGAACCCTCTTTCGGGCTTATAGGAACTTTTGTGGTGCTTTAGGTCTGGTTCTCGGCGTCAGTCGGTGCCGTTGGGATATCGCGTGCCGGTGTGGAATTCGTTCCAGTCGATGCCGATCCCGTATGCGGGCGAGGCGTCGCCTTCCGGTTCGGGCGACGTCGCTTTCCCGTCCTCCAGCGGATCGTCGGGAATGAATGATTCCGGCCGCGGGTGCGCGGTCTTCATGTAGCACACCCATTCGCACGCGCGGAGCATGTGCTCCTCGGGCAGTCCGCGGGTTGCGCAACACGTTCTTGACGACCGAGTTGACGCCGCCCTCCAGCCGGTTCGTGGTGCGCGCCACCGGCCCACCTGCGGCAAGCGCCGGCCCGGGAAAGGCGAAGAGTCCCCCGCGCGGAACAGTTTCTCCAACCGCCGGCAGCAGCGGCGCAGCTCCTCGTATGCGCGCCACTGGAAGGCGAGGACTTCTCCGCTTTCGCCGTCGATGGCGATGATCAGGCGCCAGCCGTGGCCCATGTACGTGCCGTCGGCCATGACCGTGTGGCGCTTCGCGTCCGGCGGGGCGATGCGCGGCCGGATTGACCAGCACCATGCGATCCGCTTGCGCAGGGCGTGCGCGTCGCCCGTGGATTCCGACGCCGTCTGGGACGACGGCCCCGGCAGCCATGAGAGGAACTCCTCCAGCGTCCGCGCCCGTCTGCGGCCGCGCTGCGGCATCGTCGAGCTCAGCCGGCAGGCCCGGCATTTCCACCGTTGCGTGCCCTTGCCGGTCCGTCCGTTCTTCTTCATCGCACGCCCGCATGCCGGGCATTTCCTCGCTTTGCTGGATGGCGTTCTCACACCATCCAGCCCACCACCGGGAGCGCATCTTTTTCCACGCGGGGAAAAAGACATGCCGACACGCCTACTCGTACAAGGCCAGACCTCGATCATAAGCACCACAAAAGTTCCTATAGGCCCTACGTTGTCGTTGCTGGCTCATCGATGAGCCATCGAGGGTGAGTTTGGCGTTTTTTCCATCGGGTTTCACGGCAACGTGAGACCTTTTACGAAGAAACGGTTATGTTGCGCATATGCAATCGGGCTGACTTCTGCGGCGTACGGGTGTTGCTTTTACCCCCGTATGCATAATAGGGCTGCGGGAGTGACGCGATCAGGAGAAGAGGAACGCGTCCATGTCGGGGTAGCCGAGTGCGAATGCGGAGGTGATGTGGGAGGAGATCAGCGTGGAGAGGACACGCAGGCGTGCGTCGTTTTCCGTGCCGACGGTGTTGGTATCGGTGGCGTTGACGTCGGTGGTGTCAGTTGCACTGTCGGTATCGCCGTTGCCGTTGGTGTTGTTGCCGGTCTTGTCGGTGTGCTTCGACTTGGCCGACGCCCCGTCATCGGCCATTGCGGCGAGCTGCTCCCGGGCGCAGTCGATCTCCGTCAAGGCCGTTGTCGGCACGCTCAGGCCGGTCGTGGAATCGGTCATCGAGGTCGGCGAGGCGAGGATCTTCTGGATGTCGTAGACCTTTTCTCGTGGGTCGCGGCTCAAGCCGGACGCGGTGAAGAGCAATTGCCCCGCGGTCTTGTGCCGGTCGGACCGGCTCAGGGTGGCGCCGGGCGTATCCCGCGCGGCGAGCACCTCCATGACGAACCCGGCGCGGTCCTCGGCCAGCGACATGGCGCCCAAGGTGGCGCCGTCGAGGTCGATGCCCAGAACCTGCCTCAGGCTGTCGTCGGAGACCGTGCGGTAGGTGTCGTTGCCACCGAGCCTTGTGCCCAGCGTCACGGCCACATGCTCGGCCTGGGCGCTTCTGATCGTGCCCTGCGCGAATCGCTGGGTGCAGGTGGCGGCCACCTCGCTCCACTGCCCGACGGCCTGCTTCGCCGCGAGATATCGCATGATGATATGGTGACGGCCGTTCATGGTGGCCGTCGACGCGTCGGCGGCCCAGTAGGCGCTCTCGCAGGCGCTGGGCTGGTGTTCCGACTCCGCGCGCCCATCGATCCGGGGCGCGCTGCAGGCGCTCAGGGCGCCGCACAGGGCGGTGATGCAGAGTGCCGCGACGATACGGCGACACCACGAAGATATGTTCCTCTCACGGCATGGAATGCCGTGATCTGGCCAATGACGTGTCTGCATAGGCCTCTACACTAATAGACGACTGTGACCATATGCGCGCCACCACGGCTATAACTTCATAGGAGGTCTTGAGTATGGAACTGGACCTGGCAGGAATGCATCAGCTCGCCATCGAGCAAGGAATCGATCTCGAACAACTGGACGCCGCACTGGAAGAGGCGCTGCGTCTGGCCTATCTGAAAACACCTCATGCGGCCAAGCATGCCCGTGTCGAACTCGACACGCGGGCAGGCACGTTCACCGTGTGGGCTCGTAAGGAGATCCCGGTGGAGCCCACCGAGGATGACCCTCATCCCGCACCGGAGCTGGGCGAGGAGTACGACGACACCCCGCGCAACTTCGGGCGCCTCGCCGCGGCCACCGCGCGCCAGGTCATCGGACAGCTGTTCCGTAAGGCCGAGGACGACAAGGTCTTCGGCGCCTTCTCCGGCCAGAAGGGCAAGCTCGTCACCGGCATCGTTCAGCAGGATGCCAGCGATCCGACGAACGTGCATGTCGCCATCGGCGATGTCGAGGCGATTCTGCCCCGTCGCGAGCAGGTGCCCGGTGAGCGTTACCGTCATGGCGAGCGTCTGCGCGTGTATGTCGTCAACGTGGCGCGCGGCGTCAAGGGCCCCGAGATCGTCGTCTCCCGTTCGCACCCCGAGCTGGTGCGTCGCCTGTTCGAGCGCGAGGTCCCGGAACTGGTGTCCGGCGCCGTGTCGATCATGGCCATCGCCCGCGAGGCCGGCGCCCGCACCAAGATCGCCGTCCGCGCCAACACCGATGGCGTCAACCCCAAGGGTGCCCTGATCGGCCCCGGCGGCGCTCGTGTGCGCGCCGTCATGGAGAACCTCGGACCGGAGAAGATCGACATCGTCGACTGGTCCGCCGATCCGGCGAAGTTCGTCGCCTCTGCGCTGTCTCCCGCCGTCGCCACCGGCGTGCAGGTCATCAGCGAGAAGAACAAGACCGCCATCGCCTTCATCCATGACGACCAGCTGTCGCTGGCCATCGGCAAGGAAGGCCAGAACGCGCGTCTCGCGGCGAAGCTGACCGGATGGAAGATCGGCATCGAATCCACCGAAGCGCACGCGAAGAAGGTCGCTGCCGAAGGCAAGTGATCCGCGACACGGCGGTGACGCGCGGCCGACGGCACATCCAACGTCCCTAGTATGCTGGACACGGCACACCGGGTGTGGATGCGTTATGCCGTCATGCCACGGGATCGAGATATGAGGTAACACGACCATGGTTGCACGATGAAACGGGCAGAATCCGTCATCGGAAAATAGCCGCGCGAGTCTACGCGCGGCCCAGAATTAGGAGTAATGTGGCGAAAAAACGCGTGTACGAGCTTGCCAAGGATTTTGGCGTCGACAGCAAAACCGTCCTTGACAAACTCAAGGACATGGGTGAATTCGTAAAATCAGCTTCTTCGACGGTTGAGGCGCCGGTGGCGCGCAAGTTGAAGAACGCCTTCCAGAAGGGCGAGGCGAAGCCGGGAGCGTCCGCAGCGGAACGCAAGACACCGGCTCCCGCACCGTCGGAGCATCGTGCTCCCGCAGTCAAGCCCGCACCTGTAGCCAAGCCCGGTCTGGGCAAGAAGCCCGCCGCGGCACCGCGTCCGGCGGAACCGCGCTCTGCGGCGCCTGCTGCACATGTGCCGTCATCGAATCGCGGCACGACGCCGCGCGACAATCGCAACGAATCCCGCGGCGATATGCGTGACGCTCGACCGAACCGTGAAGGCGGCGAGAACCGTCCCTCACCCGCGCAGCGTCACAATCCGCACGCGCCTTCAGGGCAGCGCGGCGCCTTCCCCGGCCCGCGTTCCCACCAACCCGGTCACGGCGGCAACGCCGGCGGCCGTCCGCAGGATTCCCGAGGAGGCTCCCATCAGGGTCAGCCGCGCCAGGGCCAGCAGCCGGGCGCAGGCAGCGCACCTTCCGCCAACGGCGGCGCCCGTCCGTCGACTCCGGGACCTCGTCCCGGCAACAACCCGTTCAGCCGCAAGCAGGGCATGCACGCGCCCACCCCGCGCGACATCCCCCGTCCGCACCCGATGGCCCGTCCGACCGTAAACGGCAACCACAACGACAATCGCGGCGGCCGTGGCGGTCGCCCCGGCGCAGGTCAGGGCGGTCGCGGAGGATTCCGTGGCGGTCGTCCCGGTCAGGGAGCGCAGGGCGCCAAGCCGGGGCAGTGGGGGCATAACCGTCCGGGTCAGACCGGCGGCGCCCGTCCTGCGGGCGGCAACCGCTTCGGTGCCGGCGCTGGCACCGGCGCTGGTCAGGGCGGCGGCTTCCAGAACAACTCCAACACGTCCGGAACCGGTCCGTCGCGCGGCGGCGGTCGCGGTCGCGGCGGCGCGGCCGGCGCATTCGGCCGTCAGGGCGGCAAGTCGTCCAAGGCCCGCAAGAACCGTCTCGCGAAGCGTCAGGAATTCCAGGAGATGAAGGCACCCGTCATCGGCGGCGTGCGCATCCCCACCGGCAACGGCCAGACCGTTCGCCTGCGTCAGGGCGCCTCGCTCGCCGATCTGGCGGAGAAGATCAACGTCAACCCGGCGGCCTTGGTCACCGTGCTGTTCCATCTCGGCGAGATGGCCACGGCCACCCAGTCGTTGGACGAATCCACCTTCCAGATCCTGGGCGAGGAGATCGGCTGGAACATCCAGATCGTCTCCGCCGAGGAGGAGGACAAGGAGCTGCTGCAGCAGTTCGACATCGACCTTGACAGCGAGGAGCTGCAGGAGGACGAGGATCTGAAGCCGCGTCCGCCGGTCGTCACCGTCATGGGCCATGTCGATCACGGTAAGACCCGACTGCTCGACACCATCCGCAAGACCAACGTCATCGCCCGCGAGGCCGGCGGCATCACCCAGCGCATCGGCGCCTATCAGGTGACCGTCGATCTGGAAGGCGAGAAGCGCAAGATCACGTTCCTCGACACCCCTGGCCACGAGGCATTCACCGCCATGCGTGCCCGCGGTGCCGAGCTCACCGACGTCGCGATTCTCGTGGTCGCCGCCGATGACGGCGTGATGCCGCAGACCGTCGAGGCCATCAACCACGCGCAGGCGGCCAAGGTGCCGATCGTCGTGGCCGTCAACAAGATCGATAAGCCGGGCGCGAACCCGGAGAAGGTCCGTGGCCAGCTCACCGAGTTCGGCCTCGTGCCGGAGGAGTACGGCGGCGACACCATGTTCGTCGACATTTCCGCCAAGCAGGGCACCAATGTCGACAAGCTGCTCGAAGCCGTGCTGCTCACGGCCGACGCCGACCTCGACCTGCGTGCGAACCCGGATATGGACGCCCGAGGCGCCACCGTCGAAGCCCGACTCGACAAGGGCCGCGGCGCTGTGGCGACCGTGCTCGTGCAGCAGGGCACCCTGCGCATCGGCGACGCCATCGTCGCCGGCACCTCGTACGGTCGCGTGCGTGCCATGCTCGACGAGAACGGCAACCACATGAAGGAAGCCACCCCGTCCACGCCCGTGCAGGTGCTGGGTCTGACGTCCGTGCCGACCGCCGGCGATCTCTTCCTGGTCGCATCCGACGACCGCACCGCCCGCCAGATCGCCGAGAAGCGCCAGGCCACCGAACGCGCCGCGCAGCTCGCGAAACGCCGCAAGATCGTCTCGCTCGAAAGCCTCAAGGAGCAGTTCGCCAAGTCCGAGGTGGACATGCTCAACATCGTCATCAAGGGCGACTCCTCCGGTTCCGTCGAGGCGCTGGAAGACTCCCTGATGAAGATCGAGGTGTCCGACGAGGTCGGCATCCAGGTCATCCACCGCGGCGTCGGCGCGATCACCCAGAATGACGTCAACCTCGCGACCGTCGACAAGGCCGTCATCATCGGCTTCAACGTGCGCCCGAACCGTCAGGTGGCGGATCTGGCCGACCGTGAAGGCGTCGAGATCAAGTACTACTCGATCATCTACAAGGCGATCGAAGACATCGAGGCCGCCCTCAAGGGCATGCTCAAGCCGGAATACGAGGAGGTCGTCACCTCCCACTCCGAGATCCGCGAGATCTTCCGCTCCTCCAAGTTCGGCAACATCGCCGGCGTCATGGTGCAGGACGGCGAGGTCAAGCGCGGTACGAAGTGCCGTATCCTGCGCAACGGCGTCGCCACGGTCAACGACCTGGAGATATCCTCGCTGCGTCGTTTCAAGGACGACGTGCAGTCGGTCAAGGAAGGTTACGAGGCCGGTATCAACCTCGGCACTTTCAACGACATCGAGCTCGGCGACATCATCGAGACCTTCGAGATGCAGGAAGTCGAGCGCAAGTAAGGCGCATATATACATGGGCGGCGGGCGCTTTCGGGTGTCCGCCGCTTTTTCGCGGACGGGCGCAGCGAACCATTTTCATTACGGTTCGTGCGCCCCCCGTTTTTCGCCAATGAACAGTATTCGCTGCTGATGGCCGGAACTCCGGGCTTTTCGGTTTTGTTCGATTGTGCGCTAATGTGCGCAATCCTCGCATGTTTCTTATTGAGAACGATTCGCTGTGAGCCTTCGAGTAGGGGATGTGCGAATATGATACGAGTGATATTATCAGCGGTTCGCCGCGCAATCGAGGAAAAGGATTTTTATGGCAGGAACGAACCCGCGCGCCGCACGAGTCGCGGCGCTGATCCAACGGGTGATCGCGTCGTCGATGGAAGCTCAGCTGCACGACAAGCGGCTTGCGAGCGTGACCATCACCGATGTGCGCGTCACCAATGACTTGCAGATCGCCAAGGTGTACTGGACTCAGCTTGGGCATGATGGGCGCGAGCAGGGGGAGCGCAAGCGCGCCAAGCAGGCGCTCGATCAGGCGAAAGGGCGGCTGCGTTCGCTGGTCGGCTCCAAAGCCGGCCTGCGACTGACCCCGCAGCTGCAGTTCATCTATGACGAGGTGCCGAGCGAGGCGCATGAGATCGAGGATATCCTGGCTGTCGCGCACAAGCGTGACGAGGAGATCGCCAAGGCGCGCGAGACCGCGCAGTACGCGGGCGACGCCGACCCGTACAAGCATCCTGAAGAGCGCGATGACGACGAGTTTGACGATGACGACGAGTACGACGAGTACGCGGACGACCTCGACGATGACGACGTCGAAGGCAACGGCATCGGCGTCGAGACCCTGGAAGATGACGCCGAGAACGCGGCGGACGAGGCAACGGGCGACCGCTGAGCCGCATATCAGCGGTTCTGCGAGACGGGAGAGGATTCACTGATGGGGACCGTACCCGAAGCCTCGGGCGGCGAGCAGGCTCCGATCGTGGCTGCGCAAGCCGCGCCTGTGGCTGGCTCCGCCGCGCCGGCGACTCCTACGTCGGGATTGCTGGTCGTGGACAAGCCGCGTGGCGTCACCAGTCATGACATCGTCGCGGCTGCGCGCGGCGCATTGCATATGAAAAAGGTGGGGCACGCCGGCACCCTCGACCCGATGGCCACCGGCGTGCTGGTCGTCGGATTCGGCAACGCCACGCGGTTGCTGAACCATATCGTCGAACACGACAAGACCTATGAGGCGACGATTCGCCTCGGCCAGTCCACCACCACCGACGATGCCGATGGCGAACTGCTGTCGGCTACCTCGCCCGAGCGTTGGCAAGAGCTGCTGGCATTGCCGGTCGCCGGTGGGCCTCAGTCGGCTGGCGAGAATGGGCCTGCGAACGCGGCCAAGGGTTCGGTCGTGGCAGCCGCAAAGGTCGCGGATGACGGCTCCGCGTATCATCCGCATCAGGAAGCGTTTTTGCCGGATTGCCAGCAGCTGTGGCGCGACCGTATCGATGACATCATCGCATTGCAGCTCACCGGCAGCATCGAGCAGGTGCCAAACACGTTCTCCGCAATCAAAATCAACGGTCAACGTGCCTATGATCTGGCCCGCGACGGCAAGGACGTGCAGCTCAAGGCGCGTCGGATCACCGTCAGCGCGTTCGGTGTGCTGGATGTGCGGTTCGGCTATGCCCCGACGCGGCAGCTAGGACTTCCGCTCGTCTCGGCGGCGGACGGGCTGGCAACGACGGAACGGGATGACGCGGAGGCGACGCCGGTGATCGACGTCGATGTGCGCGTCAGCTGCTCGGCGGGCACATATATCCGCGCGCTCGGGCGCGACCTAGGCGCGGCGCTGGGAGTCGGCGGGCACCTGATACGGCTGCGGCGCACGCGGGTGGGCGGTTTCGACGTCTCCTCGCCGAATGTCATCACCGCGCACGTGGAGACACGCGAGTACACCGACCGCAACGGCAACCACCAGTCCCGCAACCGCGCCGTGCTCGATGTGATTGGCGACGAGCTCGCAGGCAAGGCGCTGACGATGCTGGATGCCGCGCGAGGCACCATGCCGCTGCTCGCCATCACCGATCAGGACGCCGTCAACCTGCGGTACGGCCGGCGTATCCCCTATGACATCCACGGTACGGCCGCCGCGTATCTGCCGCAGAGCGGGGAAGTGGTGGCGCTCGTCGAGCGCGCCAAGCGTGGCGAGGCCAAGCCGGCCACCGTATTTGGCGCGTAATGCGTCACTGTGTGCGAGGTGCGTCACGCTGTGCGTCCACGCACACAGTGACGCAATGCCAGAAATCCTTATTTTCCAATGGTTTTGGGGTGTGCGTCACGCTGTGCGTCCACGCACACAGTGACGGCGCCCGCACACAGTGACGGCATCGGGACGGCATGATGCAAATCAGTTCATCATTCGGTGGCGCAGCCGCACTGGTGGCGGGTATCATGGAAGGCCGGAACCATGCCCACAAGCCGCATATACGGCGCAACATGTAAGGAACACCATCACCCATGAAAATCACGACTCTTGCCCCGGACGCCTCCGGGCTGGTCGAATGGCCGACGCTGAGTGCCAACAGGAAATCCGTGGTCACGGTCGGCGTGTTCGACGGCATGCACCGCGGCCATCAGGCGGTCATCCGCCGAGCGGTGGAACTCGCCAAGGCCGACAAGGCGTTTTCCGTGGTGGTGATGTTCGACCCGCGTCCCGGTGTCGTGCACGCGTACGCGGCCGCCCATGACGGGCAGGAACCGGGCGACGGCTTCCGCGACTCCATGGCGCTGACCAGCGTCGACCAGCGGCTGCGGACGCTGGAGAACCTTGGCGTGGACCATGTGCTGATCGTGCGCTATACGCTGGCGTTCGCCACGAAATCATATCGGTTCTTCCTCGGCCAGATGGTCGGCAAACTGGGCATGCGCACGCTGGTGCTGGGAACGGATGCGGCGATGGGCGCCAACCGCGCTGGCGATGTGAAGGCCATCGGAGTCCTCGCGCAGGCCACCGGCGTGTTCGAGCTTGAGATCGTCGACGACCGCGGCCCAGGTCATGTGCGTGTGCCGGCCGACGTCACCCCGCAGATGCCGAGCGAGCCTGGGGAGCCTGTGGATCCGACCGAAGGCATGACCAAGGCGCAGCTGCGCGCGTGGAGCAAGAAGCATCAGGGGCGCGAAGTGCGCGTGTGGAGCTCGACGAACGTGCGATACCTGCTCGCACATGGTCGTATCAAGGCCGCCGACGAGATCCTCGGCCATGCGCACGCCATCGAGGGAACGGTGGTGCACGGCGAGGAGCGCGGCCGCACAATCGGTTTCCCGACGGCGAACCTGGGGAGCATGATTGACGGTTATATTCCGGTGGATGGCGTGTATGCCGGCTGGCTGATCGATTTGGGCGCGGCGGGAGCGACCGCCGGCTCCGACGAGAACGCCTCCGACGACAACAGCGGCAGCGGCAATGCCTCGGTGATTCCGCGCGTGTATGATTCTGGCTCATCCAAGGCCAGGCTCGCCGCCGAATCACCCTACCGGTGGCCGGCAGCGATCTCCATCGGCACGAAGCCGACCTTCAACGAAGAGACCGGTCTCAATGAGCGGGTGGTCGAGGCGTACGCGGTCACCGACGAATGGCTGGACCTGTATGGTCACGATGTGCGCGTCGAATTCGCGGGATTCCTGCGCCCGCAGGTGAAATTCGACAGTGCCGATGCGCTCAAGGACGAATTGACGCGCAATGTCCAGGAGACCAGGGAACTGACCTCCGCGCGTTGAGCGCGGCAGGAGCGCCCGACAGACGCCGGTCTCTCCACCTGCGTCCGAACGGTATCGGCATAGGCTCGCATGCGCTGAATCGCGCCGCTATCGTGCCTCGCGTATCTTGCGCGTGCCGTGTCGTCACCGTCACCGTCACTGTCAGACGACGCCCAGAGACTCCAGCGCGTCGCGCAGATGCGTCACCTCTACGATGCGCAGCCCCTCGATGGTGACACGCTTGCGCATCGGCGGCACCACCGCCGTGGCGAACCCGAGCCGCGCGGCCTCGCGCAGCCGGTGCTCCAGCCGCGGCACCGGCCTAATCTGCCCGGTCAGGGAGATCTCGCCGATGGCGCACGTGTCTCGCGCGATTGGCTTCGACCTGGCCGCACTGGCCAGCGCCGCCACAATCGCCAGATCACAGGCTGGTTCCTTCGCCAGTCCTCCCGCGATCGTCGATACATACAGGTCGTTCGCCAGCAGGTTCACCTTGCCATGTCGGTACAGCACGGCGGTGAGCATAGCGATGCGGTTCGTCTCGACCCCCACCACCGCCCGCCGCGGTGTCGGCAGCACGGAACTGGTCACCAGCGCCTGAATCTCAATGGGCAGGCTGCGATGGCCGTCCAGCGTGAACGTCACGCACGTGCCCTCCACACGTTCGTCGGCGGACGACAGGAACAGTCCCGAGGGATCGCTGACCTCCTCGATGCCCTCGCCACTCATATCGAAACACCCGACCTCATCCGTAGGCCCGAACCGGTTCTTCACCGCCCGCAGCATACGCAGCGCCGTTTCCGGATCGCCCTCGAACTGGCATACCACATCCACCAGATGCTCCAACGTGCGCGGGCCGGCGATGGACCCGTCCTTGGTGACATGCCCGACCAGGAGCACGGGGATGTTCAGCGTCTTCGCCGTGTCGATCAGCGCGCTCGCCACCTCGCGCACCTGCGTGGAGCCGCCGGAGATGCCATCAACGTCTTGCGAGACGATGGTCTGCGCCGAATCCACGATCGCCAGTGTCGGCCGCGTCCGCTCGATCAGCCCCAGCACGGTGGCGAGATCGGTGGTGGACGCCAGCAGCAGGTTCTGCTCCATCGCATTGACCCGCGACGCCCGCAGCCGCACCTGCGCCTGCGATTCCTCGCCGGAGACGTACAGCACCGAGCTGTTGGGCTGGCCTGCGGCGATGTTGCCGGCGGTCTCCAGCAGCAGTGTCGACTTGCCGATGCCGGGTTCGCCCGCGATCAGCACGACCGAGCCGGGCACGATGCCGCCGCCGAGCACACGGTCGAACTCTCCGAAACCCGTGGACAGCCGTGACGTCGTGGACGTGTCTATCTGGGTGATGGGCGTCGCCGCACTGACGATGGACGCGGCCGCCTGCGTGCGTGAGGTGCGGCCCGGCGCCGCGGTGCGCGATGACGATGCGGTGGGACGGGCCTCGTGGAATTCCTCCACGGTGCCCCACTGCCCGCACTGCGGGCAGCGGCCCACCCATTTGAGACCATCCCAACCACATTCGCTGCATACATATCGCGTCGCCGACTTCACCATACCGCAGACCTTAGCACAAAGCGGCACGCCGACGTCGCCGGCGAAACGATGCCGTTGCGTCGTATGCGCGTGAGAGAATCACAGCATGGCAAAGACTCAATCCCCTTCCTATCCGCACGGTAGTTCCGCATCGCGCGGCAAGCTGATCGTCGTGATGATCGTCGCCGCGCTGGTCGTCGTGCTTGCGCTGCTGTCCGCGTTCGTATGGCCCGGTTGGGCATTGAACAAGACGGACGAAGTGACGAAGGTGCAGCAGCAGACCGCCGCCGAGCCTACCAAGCCGAGCATCAAGGCCACCGCGCTGCCGGATGACGCATCCGAACTGCTCAAGGCGATGCCGGACAGCGTGCTCAACTACGCGCGCACCAAGGCGGGCGCCAGCGAGACTTGGAAGTCCGCGTCGCCGCTGGAGGAGTACACGCTCACGTACTCCACGGGCAAGTCGGCGAAGGACGTGACCGTCATCGTCGCGCAATGGTCGGACTCCGACACCGTGAAGAAGCAGTACGACGAGCTGGCGAAGAACCTGACCGGCAAGGAGCTGAAGTCCGGGGACGTCAAGGTGTCGGGCAAGAGTACCGGCAGCTACACGGTGAGGGCCGACAGTGAGGACGGCAAGACCGCGACGGCGTTGTGGCAGAACGATACCGCCGTGTTCGAGGTGACTGGCTCCAAGGAATCCGTGCTGCGGTTCTATGAGCCGTTCCCGCTGTGATTTCGTGATAATTCGGGGTGATTTGCGGATTCATGGCGGAAATGGAACGCGCGGATGCGTAAGTCCCTCAATACGTGTACTATTGGGCAAGTTGCAATCTTTAACGTACTAAGGGAGGCTGACGATGGGTTCGGTCATCAAGAAGCGCCGCAAGCGGATGAGCAAGAAGAAGCACCGCAAGATGCTGCGTAAGACTCGCCACCAGCGCAAGTAGTCGTTCGCTCGCAAGCGCGCACACAAAGCCCCGCGACCCTGTCGGCCGCGGGGCTTTTACATTCTCGTCCCCGCTGGCGGAAGCGAACTGGATATGACAGCGCCGGCAGACTCCGATGGGGGGGGGCTGCCGGCGCCGGGATTGAGGCGGCGATTCGCCGCGTTAGGTCACTTGTTGCCGTTGGTCATTACGCGTGGGCCGTTGGGGTCGCCGACGATGACCTTGTCGACCATGTTGAGGAACAGGCCGTGCTCGACGACGCCGACCGTGTTGATCAGGTCCTCGGCGAGATCCTGCGGGTGGTCGATGCGCTCAAGATGCAGGTCCACGACGAAGTTGTTCTCGTCGGTGCGCACTTCCTTGCCGTCGGCGTCGAGGCGCAGCACCGGCTTGTAGTTCTTGGCCTCGAACTGCTTGATGACGTGGCCGGCGCCGAACGGAATCACCTCGACCGGCAGCGGGAACTTGCCGATGGTGTCGACGACCTTGGACTCGTCCACGATCCACACGATTTTGTTGGAGTTCGTGGCCACGATCTTCTCCCACAGCAGTGCGGCGCCGCCGCCCTTGATGCCGTTGAAGTTCTTGTCCACCTCGTCGGCGCCGTCGATGGTGATGTCGATATGATCCACATCATCGATGTCCACGATCTTGATGCCGTAACCTTCGGCCTGCTCCTGCGTGCGACGGGAGGTCGTCACGCCGGTGAACTGCAGGCCCTCCTCCTTGACGCGGCGGCCGAGCTCATCGACCAGGAAACGCACGGTCGAACCGGTTCCGAGACCGGCGATCATGCCGTTCTCGATCAGCTTGGCGGCTTCGATGCCGGCCGCCTTCTTCAGTGCATCCTGCTGTGCCTTGTCCATCATGTACTCCTTGAAATGTCCGTGCATTCCCCTTGGAGGGAAACATGCTTCAAACTTTGGGATTGAAGTCCACCTCTATAGTATCCGGTTCGTGGAACGTCACCGCCGTTCGTCCGGGTTTTGGGAGGAGAACCGTCGCCATTCGGCTGCTATCCCTGCTTGTCCGTATAGAACGCGGCATTGTCGAGGGTGATGGTGCCGTCGCCGTTCACATATCCGTCCACGCGAACCAGTCCGTGGATGATGCGCGGCCGTCCGTCATATGTCGGGCTGGTGGATGGCGGGGGAGTAAAGCGCAGCGTGCCCGACGCGGTGAGGGCGGTCGGTGAGAGCCGCGGCGCCGCAGGTTCGGCCACAGAGCGTGTGGAGCTACCGGACTGTGTGTCCTCGGCCTGTGCCGAATTCGATGACAGTGCGACGGTCGCGTCCGATTCGGTCGTCATAGGAACAGTAGGAGTTGACATCGCAGTGGTGGATGATGTGTCCGACTGGGTCTCGCCGTAGTCGGGCACGCCTTCGGGTTCGGCAAGCAGCTCCGCCAACGATGGCTTGCGGATTCGCTTTGCGACGTTGTCGCCGTCCGATTCGTGCTCGGCTCCCGCTTCACCCGATTCCCCGCCTCGCCCGAGATGGTACTCCTGCGTGGAAATCTTGCCGTCCAGCAGCATCTGCGCATCCTCCGGCACGTCGGTTCCCTTGGCATACTCCGAAGCCAGCAGCGACTGCCATCCCTCCTTCGGCAGATATCCCTCCTGCACGCCGCTGCGGCAGTCGCCGGCATACGTGCGAGCCAGGTCGTCCACCTTCTCGTTGCCGGCGTTGCCCGCGTGCCCTTTGACCCACACGAACTTCACCGAGCCGGCGCGGCGCGACAGCTCGGCGTCGATCGCCCTGATGAGCGCCGCGTTCTTCACAGGCTTCTTCTGCGAGTTCTTCCAGCCGTTCTTCTTCCACCCGTGCACCCACTTGGTGGAACAGTTGATGGCATACTGCGAGTCGGTCTCGATGACCAGCGGCTCCGCGCCGGGATGTGCGCGCAGCGCCTCCAGCACTGCGCACAATTCGCCGATCTGATTCGTGCCGTTCGTGGCGCCGCCGGCATCGCAGTCGCCGCCGTGCTCATGGCCGCCGGAATGTGCCATGTTGAGTTCGTGGTCGGCCCAGGCCCAGCCCATTGGGCCGTTCGGATTGCCCAGGGCGCTTCCGTCTGTCGATACGGTGATGGTCATGACAACAACAGTAACGCACGCCGTGTCACGGCCATGAATCGCCGATGGGCTGCGACACGACCGAAAACGTCGCGATATTTTGTTAATTATATATACTGAATACTGACCAATGATGAACTCACACGAGTCCCCGTGTCACGATGATGCAAAGCAGCATGGTGACGAATAATTCAATGATGAGAGATTCAGCCGGCGCGTCCCCAGTGCCGGACAAGGAAAGGAACCCCAGTATGCGCAGTAAGGCATTAGGAGGCCTGCTTGCCGCGGCTCTGTCGTTGAGCCCGGCAGTGGCCATCGGCGTGCAGACGGCGTACGCGGCAGGCGGCGATACGGCGGCGACCGAATACACGCTGTACCCCAAGCCGCATTCGATCCGTTATGACAGCGGACAGTACATTCTTCGCGACATCAACGTCATCTATGACGATGACATCGATGAAGCCACCCAGGACCGACTGGACGAAGTGGCGGCGCTCAAGAACCTGAACGTCACCGAATCCGACGCCGCAGTCAGCGGCAAGACCAACGTCTATGTGGGCGTGAACGGTTCCGATGGCAAGGCCGAGACTGCCATCGAAAGCAAGTACAGCCCGGATTCCGCCATCTTCGACAAGACCGACTCATACTTCCTCAAGTCCGACAACGGCACGATCTCCGTGCTCGGCAAAGACACCGACGCCAGCTTCTACGGCCTGACCACCCTGTACCAGGTGCTCGGCCAGATCGATAGCCTGACGATCCGCAACTTCACCGTCACTGACTACGCCGACGTGGTCAGCCGCGGTTTCATCGAAGGCTACTACGGCAACCCGTGGAGCACTCAGGACCGCATCAACCTGATGAAGTGGGGCGGCTACTACAAGCTCAACTCGTACTTCTACGCCCCCAAGGACGATCCGAAGCACAACTCGCAGTGGCGTACGCTGTACACGCAGGACGAGCTCGACACCAAGATCAAGCCGCTCGCCGATGCCGGCAACGCCTCCAAGACGCGTTTCGTGTTCGCTCTGCACCCGTTCATGAACAACGCGATTCGGTTCAACTCCGAGGCGAACTATCAGGCCGATCTGAAGGTGCTGCAGGACAAGTTCGCGCAGACCATCGGGTTCGGCGTACGCCAGATCGCCATCCTGGCCGATGACGCGGCGAACGTGGGTGGTAACAATTACACCAAGCTGCTCACCGATATGGTCGCGTGGCTCAAGGAAATGAAGAAGACCTACCCGGACCTCAAGACCACGCTGCCGTTCGTCACGCAGGAATACATGGGCAACGGCATGAGCTACTTCGCCAACTTCCCCAAGGAAGTGCAGATCGTCATGACCGGCGGACGCGTCTGGGGCGAGGTCTCGCAGAACTTCACCGACACGTTCACCTCGAACGTCGGCCGCGGCCCCTACATGTGGATCAACTGGCCGTGCTCCGACAACTCGAAGAGCCACCTGATCATGGGCGGCTACGACACGTTCCTGCATCCGGGCGTCGACCCGTCGAAGATCCAGGGCATCGTGCTCAACCCGATGCAGCAGTCCGAGCCGAGCAAGGTCGGCATCTTCGGCAACGCCACCTACTCGTGGAACATCTGGCGGAGCAAGAGCGAGGCCGACCAGGCATGGCAGGATTCGTTCTCGTTCGTCGACCACAACTCCGCTGTGCCGACCGCCGCGTCGAACGCGCTGCGTGAGCTGTCCAAGCACACCATCAACCAGAACATGGATTCGCGCGTCACCGCGCTGCAGGAGTCCGTGGACCTGGCTCCCGCACTGACCGCCGCCAAGGCGAAGCTGGCTGACGGCACCATCACCGCCCACGACCTGACCGACATCAAGGCCGCGTTCGTCACGCTGCAGAAGGCAGCCAAGACCTACCGCGCCAAGGGCGATGCGAAGATGCTCGGCGACATCGGCAAGGACTACACCGGGCAGGACGCCAACGAGCAGATCGCCCCGTGGATCGACTGCTGGGATGACACCACCAAGGCCGCGCTCGCCTACATCGCGGGTATCGAGGCCGCGCTGAACGGCGACACGTCCTCGACGCTCAAGGAGTACTCCGACGCGCAGTCCGCGTTCGCCGCGTCCAAGAAGCACGGCTTCTACTACGTGAACCACACCGAGTACGCCGAAGTCGGCGTGCAGCACATCGTGCCGTTCATCAAGGCGATGGACTCCTACCTGTCCAACAAGGTGCAGCAGGAGGCCGACCCGAACGTCGTGACCAAGACGTACATCAGCGACGTGTTCACCACGCCGACCTCCGGCTCGATCGAAGACATCTTCGACGGCAAAGACAGCACGGTCACGGTGTTCCAGAACCCGAACTACCTGCACAAGGGCAACTACGTCGGCGTGAAGTTCAGCAAGGCCACCACGCTCAAGAGCATCCGCTTCGCGTTCAACGGCGGCAAGAACCACTTCTACCACTCCAAGCTGCAGACCACCACGGACGGCGAGAACTGGACCGACGTGCCGGATGCGACGTTCGAGCGCCCGAAGGGCTCCGAGGAGCCGATCAAAGTCACCGGTCTGAACATCACCGGCGTCACCGGCGTGCGACTGATCGCCACCGCCGACAACGGCGATGACCTGTGGCTCGGCATCAAGGGCATCGACGTCAACAAGGTCGAGAAGGAGACTCTCGCTCCGTACACGGCGACCGGCGTGCAGCTGGAGAACCTCAACGCCACCTACAGCAGCACCAAGGAGCAGATGATCGACGGCAACCCGTCCACGATCACCTACCTCAAGGACCCGAACGGCGACAAGATCGCGGCCGGCGCGGCCGTGATCGTCGATCTGGGCTCCAGCAAGCCGATCGGCGAGGTCACGATTACCGGTCATGCCTCCAGCCCCGACGACCGTCCGAGCCAGGGCGTCGTCGAGGTCAGCGATGACAAGGCCACCTGGACCAAGCTCGGCGACCTGAGCGACGACGTCACCTCCACGGTGAGCGGCAACGTGACCGGGCGCTACGTACGCATCCGCAACACCGCCGCCAAGAACGTGTGGTGGCGCGTGGCCGAGATCACCGTGACCCCGCCCGAGACCGCCGATCCGCTCAAGTCGGTGTACACGAACAAGACGCAGCACGGGTACACCGCCACGCTGGGCGCCAATACGGCGGAGCTGTTCGACAAATCGCACACGATGCTTGACGGCGGCCAGTACGCCGGACTCGATCTGCTGGCGATCCGTGATCTGACCGACGTCGAGCTGAACACCGGCAACGCGAACCCCAGCCTGCAGATCTCCGACAACGGACTCGTCTGGACCACTGTCGAGCCGGGCAACCTCACGGGCAAGACCGCCCGCTACGTGCGCGTGATCAATGACACCGACGGAGCGGCCTTCTCGGTCGACAAGCTCAAGGTCGGCTTTTCCACGGTCGGCAAGTTCGGCAAGCTGGTCTCGTCCGACATCCAGAAGCGCACCGATTGGGGAACCGACACCCGCGAAAGCGGCAACGCGTTCGACGGCGATATGACCACGGTCATCAAGTTCGCCGGCCAGCCGCGACAGGGCAACACCGCGGTGTTCGATCTCGGTCAGCCGATCGACATCACCTCGCTGCGCATCTACACGCAGGACACGCAGTACGACTACATCCGCGACACCAAGGTGCAGATGTCCGTCGATGGCAAGACCTGGGTTGACGCGTTCGAGATTGGCGACGGTGTGTCCGACACCGACACCACGACCGCGTTCGGCGACATAAGCGACACGAACAAGAAGACCGATTCCAACTACCCGAATGTCTTCTACTACGGCAAGGACGACATCGCCAACGGCACCGGCATGCGCTACCTGCGTCTGCTGACCACCGCCGACTACCCGCAGCGTGCACTCGCGTTCAACGAGTTCATGGTGAATCAGGGCGCCTACGTCTCCACCGAGGCGAACGCGGCGTTCTCCGCCACCAAGGTCGAGGAGCGCGGCCACGCGCCGAGCAACATGATCGACGGCGACCTGACCACCACGTACAAGCCGAGTGCGGCCGATGGCTCCCTGACCTACAAGATCGATGACCCGAGCGACATCAAGTCGTTCCGCATCGTGCAGTCGGGTGCCGCCAGTGGCGCGACCGTCACCGGTACGGTGTACGACGCGGCGACCGGAACCACTTCCGGTGTGACGGCTCGTACAGCCGCCCGCTCCACCTCCGAGGTGACGTTCGGAACGCTGGAACAGGCGATCAACGAGTTCAAGGTGCCGGACGGCAAGCAGCTGCTCAGCGTCAAGATCGCGTGGGGTGACGCCATCCCCGAGATCTCCGAGTTCATCACGCTCGACTCGGCCGACACCGACGCCGACATCACCACGGCCAAGGCGGCGCTCAAGGAGAAGATCGACGCGACCGTCGACACTTCCGCCTGGACCGCGAACGCCAAGACCGCGTATGACGAGGCCAAGGCCACCGCCCAGGCGGTGTACGGCAGCCCGCTGGTCGGCAGGGCTTCGATCGACGCCGCAGCCAGCGCCGTGCAAAGCGCCATCGACGCCGCGCAGACCAAGGCCGACGCTGCCGCGGTCGCCGCGCTGCGCAAGCTCGTGGATGCAGCCGTCACCAACGACGGCCACTTCTACACGACAGTGACGTTCACCGCGTACACCGACGCGCTCGACGAGGTCAAGGAAGCGCTGAAGGACACGAACAACCTGTCCACAGCAGACGCCGCAAGCCTCAAGAAGGCCGTCGATGACGCTCTCGCCGCGCTGAAGGACTCCACCTACCAGCGTGAGCTCGCGACGATCGCCGTCGACAGCTTCGCCACGATCGACGAGGCCGACTACACCACGAACTCCTACGCGGCTTTCAAGGCCGCTAAGGAGGCGCTCGACACCCTGATCGCCGCCGACGGCACCAAGCCGGCCACGTTCAAGACCAAGACCGCCGAGTACACCACCGCCAAGACCGCGCTGGTGAACGTCGCCGCCCTCAAGGCCCAGATCGCGCACGAGAGCAACTACGTGGAGGCGAACTACACCGCCGACTCGTGGAAGGCGTACTCCGACGCGCTCAAGGCCGCAAAGGCGAAGCTGGTCAACGGCACCACCGATTCGGTGGCCGCTGCGCTGACCGCGCTGACCGCCGCCGAGAACGCGCTGGTGCGCACCACGACGCCGCCCGACACCACCGTGCTCGACGAGACCATCGCCGACATGGAAAAGGTTAACGGCAGCGAGTACACCACCGACAGCTACAAGGCCCTGACCGACGCCATCGCCAAGGCGAAGAGCGACAAGGTCAAGGGGGATGCCGGCCTCAACCAGCAGAACATCGACGCCATGAAGGCGGCGAAGGAGGCCCTGGTCTCCACCGTCGAACTCAAGGCGAAGGTCGCCGAAGCCGGCAAGGTCGACTCGTCCAAGTACACCACGGCCAGCTACGAGGCGCTCTCCAAGCTGCTCGCCGCGAAGGACGACACCACCTCCGACCCGGTCGTCAAGGGTCTCGACACGCTGTACAAGTCCGGCACCGTCAAGGAGCTCGCCGAGCGCGTCGCCGCCATCGACGCTGCGGTCGCCAAGCTGGATGCCCGCGCCACCGGCGTCAAGGACTACGTGGACGGCATCAAGCTCAAGGACAACGACAAGGGCTATTACACCGACGCCAGCTACAAGGCCTACTCCGACGCCTACAAGGCGCTGAAGAAGCTGGCCGCCGCCGGTGAAGGCGAAGTCGGGATTGCCGAGTTCACCGAAGCCAAGGAGGCGTTCGAAGCCGCCGAGGCCAAGCTTGCCTGCAAGTCCGCTGACTACGGCAAGATCGATGACCTGCTCGCCAAGGTCCCCTCGGACCTGAGCGGCTACACCGCCGACTCGGTGGCGAAGTTCGAGGCGGCCAAGAAGGCCGTGAAGCGCGGACTGACCATCGACCAGCAGAGCAAGGTCGACGCGATGGCCGACGCGCTTGAAGCCGCCATCAAGGGCCTGACTCTCAAGTCGCAGGCACCCGGTGACAACAAGGGCGACGGAACCCAGAGCGGCACTCATAAGGGTGACGACATCTCCAAGACCGGCGCCGACGTGCAGGTGTTCGCGATCATCATCGCGCTCGCCACGTGCGCTGGCCTGGGCGCCGTGGCCTACGCCCGTCGCCGCCGTGAGGTGTGACGGCAGGCTGACTAGCCGATAACCCAAGGGGCTCCCCTCCAATCCAAGGAGGGGAGCCCCGATTTGTTGGACGCTGTGTAAATGTATCGCGGACACGCGCGATCCGCGACCGTTACGCGAACAGGTCGTTCAGCGCTTCGGCCATGGTCGGATGCGTGAACATCATGTCGCGCAGTGTACTGGCCGGCGCGCCCATATCCATCGCCAGCTTGACGATGTTGATCACCTCGTGCGATTCGGCGGCGAGCAGCATCGCGCCGAGAATGCGGTCGGTGCCGTTCTCGACGAGCGCCTTCATCATGCCCTCCGGCCGACGCATCACCTGGGCCTTGGGCACCGTGGCCACCGGCAGTCGCTTGACCACGTAATCCAGTCCCGCCGCCTTCGCCTCGCGCTCATTCAGGCCCACACGCGAATACGGCGTGTGCAGGAACGTGCTTGACGGCACGTTGCGACGGTCGCTCAGCGTGTACGGGCGCGCGGAACCGTTCAGCTGAGACCATACTACGCGGTAGTCGTCCAGCGAGATGTACGTGTGCTGCGGGCCGCCGTTCACGTCGCCCAAAGCCCAGATGCCGTCGGCGGTGGTACGCAGCAGGTCGTCGACCTTCACGGCGCCGCGTTCGGTGAGTTCCACGCCCGCCGCCTCGAGATTCAGGCCCTCGACGTTCGGCGTGCGTCCGGTGGCCACCAACACCGCGTCGGTGGACAGGCACAGACGCGCTTCGGAGCCGACGTCCGACGTGCCCCTCATCGAGACGGACAGCCTGATGCCGTCATCCGCCGATGTGATCGCCTTGGTGTCCGCGCCGAACAGGAACCTGACCCCCTGCGATTCCAGCTGTGCACGGATCGCGGCCGCCACATCCTCGTCCTCGCGTGGCAGGAACTCGTCGCTGTGCTGCAGCACGGTGACCGCCGTGCCGAAATCGGCGAACATCGAAGCGAACTCAAGTCCGATGAATCCGGCGCCGATGATCACCAGCCGTTGCGGAAGCTCGTCGACGTCCATCAGACCGGTGCTGGTGTATACGCCCGGCGTGGTGCGAATGCCGGGAATGTCCGGAATGTGCGGCGTGGCACCGGTGTTGATGAACATCATGTCCGCGGCCACGGCGACCGGTCCGTCGGCGGTGGTGATTTCCGCACTGTGGGCGCCGGTGAAGCGCGCGCGGCCGGTGATCACGGTGATGTTGCCCTGGTCGGCCAGCTTATGGTAGTTTCTGTCGCGCAACATCGCGGTGACGCGCCGCTTCTCCCTGATGGCGGCTTCGAATGCCGCTTCGCGGGTTTCGGCGGTACGGTTCGCGCCCTCTCGCCGCGCCCGATCGGCGGAGAGGATCAGTGATTTGGACGGCAGGCATCCGATATTGATGCAGGTGCCGCCGTACATGTCGGCGCTCGCTTCGGCCACGACGACAGTTCGGCCCGTTGAAGCGAGCTTTGCGGCCAATGTCTTGCCTCCCTTGCCGAATCCGATGATGAGGGCGTTCGCGGAAATCGCGGATGGAACGTCGGTGCTGCTGGTGCTGGTCATGGTGATGTCCTTACTTATGCGGATGGTGGTGCGCCCAAACCGAGGTGTATCCGTCTTTCGTCCCCTTCCTTGGCGACGATGGGACCGGTCGACGCGAGTGGGCGCACCACTGTACGCACGCGCGCCGAAGTCGGAGCCGTAGTCCTGTCCTATGCGGCTATGATACCGTCATCATATCAGATGCGGTGGGCGGAGCGAAGCGTGAATCGGACTTATCCACATGGTTATCCACACCCGAGGTGGGCCCGGTCACGGCGTTCATCCAGACGGCCCATGGGTGTAATGCGAAGGCCCTTCGCGGAAGCTGATCCGCAAAGGGCCTCGGGGTCGGTCGTTTGGTGGCTAACGGGCCGCCAGCCCGGCCATGCGTTGCGTGGATCTCATTCGCCCAATGCCTTGTCGACGACGAGCTTGGCCTCGTCGAGCACCTTGTCGAGCGCCTCGGGGGAGACGAAGGATTCGGCGTACACCTTGTAGATGTTCTCGGTGCCGGACGGGCGGGCCGCGAACCAGTTATCCTTGGTGGTGACCTTCAGGCCGCCGATCTTGGCGTGATTGCCCGGCGCCTCGGTCAGCTTGGCGGTGATGTCCTCGCCGGCCAGCTGCGTGGCGGCCACGTCATCGCCGGTGAGCTTGGCGAACTTGGCCTTCTGCTCCAGCGTAGTCGGGGTGTCGACGCGCTTGTACCAGCTCTCGCCGAAGCGAGCCACCTGATCCTGATGCAGCTGCGCGGGGTTCTTGCCGGTCTTGGCGGTGATCTCGGCGGCCAGCAGGTCGGGGATCAGACCATCCTTGTCGGTGGTCCACACGCGGCCGTCGCGGCGCAGGAAGCTCATGCCGGAGCTCTCCTCGCCGCCGAACGCGACCTCGCCGCTGAACAGCGGATCCACGAACCACTTGAAGCCGACCGGAACCTCGACGAGCTTCGCGTTGATGGACGAGGCCACGCGGTCGATCAGGGAGGAGGAGACCAGGGTCTTGCCGATGCCGGTGCCTTCCGGCCAGCCCGGACGGTTGCCGCCGAACAGGTACTCGACGCACACGGCGATGTAATGGTTCGGGTTCATCACGCCCCAGTTCGGGCAGACGATGCCGTGGCGGTCGGCGTCCGGGTCGGTGCCGCCCACCAGGTCGTACTTGTCCCAGGCACCGGCGTTGAGCTGGTCCACGAGGCCCTTCATCGCGTACGGGGAGCTCGGATCCATGCGGATCTTGCCGTCGTGGTCGATGGTCATGAAGCGCCAGGTCGGGTCGACCTCGGGGCGCACCACGCCGATGTTCAGGCCGTACTTCTCGTTGATGAGCGGCCAATAGTTCACGGAGGCGCCGCCAAGCGGATCGATGCCCAGGCGCACGCCGGAGTCGCGGATCACGTCGAAGTCGATGACGTTGCCCAGGTCGGCGACGTAGTGCTCGCGGAAGTCGAAGCCCTCGACGTACTCGGACTTGATGGCCTCCTCGTAGGGCACTCGCTTGATGGACTTGAAGTCGCCGAGCAGTTCGTTGGCGCGGGCGGCGATGGCGTTGGTGGTCTCGGCCGGTGCCGGGCCGCCGGTGACCGGATCGTACTTGAAGCCGCCATCGGTGGGCGGGTTGTGGCTCGGGGTGACCACGATGCCGTCGGCCAGGCCCTCGCCTTCGAAGCGCTGGGTGCCGTCGGCCGCGCGGTTGTGCGTCAGGATCGCCTGGGAGACGACTGGCGTGGGGACGAAATCGCCGCGGGAGTCGACGCGCACGTGCACGCCGTTGGCGACGAGCACCTCTATGGCGGTCTTCTCGGCCGGACCGGACAGGGCGTGGGTGTCGCGTCCGAGGTACAGCGGGCCGGTGACGCCGGCCTTCTTGCGGTACTCGGCGATGGCCTGTGTGATGGCGACGATGTGGGCCTCGTTGAACGAGGTCTTCAGTGACGAGCCACGGTGGCCGGACGTGCCGAAGATGACACGCTGCTCCGGAACCGCCGGGTCGGGGACGAGGTCATAGTACTTGCCGATGACTTCGTCGACATTGATCAGATCAGCTGGGGTGGCGGGCTTGCCCGCATTGTTTGCTACCATGCTTCTATTTTGCCACGACCGGTGTCATTTGGGTTACGTTTTTGTGAGAAATTGTGATTTTTTGTTCGAGAATGTTGGTGATGTTGCCGGGCGTGCTGCCTGCGCATGCCATGTGCGCCCAGCTCTATCCGCTCTGTCATTAGGTACACCGGTACATTACGGGTTCAAATAGCCGTTATCTGGTATTCCCCGTGCGAAATGGTCGTTTCAAAGCCCAAAAACGACCATTTCGCACATGCAATTGTGAATAACGGCTATTTGAACCCGTAATGTACCGGTGTACCAGATAAGAGGATGACGGCGGGGAGGGGGAAGGCGGAAAAGAATGCAGCGAAAAGAGACGCGGAGGAAAGGGGCGGTGGTGGAAAAGAGGCACGGCGAAAAGGATGCGAGGAAGCACGATTGACCCTAGAGGATTGATTAGTGGAGTGACGGAGTACGACGGATAGCCCCGGAGGACAGGATGGCGAAGGGCGGAACATAGGGGATGGAGACGCGGGAGGAAGGGACGAGTGGAAATGGCACGGCAGAGGCGGTCTGTGTTGGACATCGACGCCGATATGCCAACGGCACGGGGAATCAAAGGCGCTTGGAACCGGCGAGAGGTTGATGGATTGGCGTTTGCCGCGAAGAGGGCGGCAATCACGATGGCACCGGTCGTGGAACCGGTCTTCGCGAGCGTCTTCACCGCATCGGCGGAAGGCGCGACCTGAACCTGCGGCTTGAAGATCGTGACCTTCGGCTTGCTGGGCTTGGTCGGCTGATACCGGGCTTACCGGGCTCAGCCGGCTGCGTCGGCTCGCCAGGCTTCGTCGGCGCCTTGTGCGCGTTGGCGAACGTGGCCGCGTCAACGGTCTCGCCATCCTTCGCATACGAGACGGCGGCGGTCAGCGTGTTGTCGGCCGTTGCGGTCACGGTGATGGTCGCCGCGTACTCGGTGCTGTCATACGTGACGCCATCGGCGTTGCCGGCGACCTGCACGAGCGTGTACTCGTACGTGCCGGCAGCGTCGAACGGCAGCTGGTCGAAAGTGACAGTGCCATCGGCGGCGTTCGTGGTAGTGCCCGGCACCCACCACGTACCTCAACCGCAAGGAGAACGTCTCCGATTTGCGCGACACCGTCGGCGCGACCGCATACGGCCATGTCGGCGACAACAACGATGCCGGTATACTCGACCGCCTGTCCACGAGCAAGTACAAGAACCCGGCCGAGCTGTCCACGTGAGGCGCAGACACCACCGGCCCAGACCTGACCACCAAGGGTGTGGGTAATTTCACGCAGGATGATGGCATCCCGTTGCAGGTCTGGGACGCGTCTGCGTCACCATCGGTATGCCCGCCTGCAAGTCCGGTTCGACCAGCGGTTGGACATGCGGCGTCGTCACCGCCGACAAGGTCACCGAAAGCGTGAACGACAACGGCGAGCTGCTCGACGTGTACGACTTCCACTTCAGCGCCTTCCTGCTGAGCGGTGACTCGGGCGGTGCCATCGTGTCCGGCCACTACTCGATCGGCGTGGATTCGTACGGCAACATGAGCTCCTGCGATGACGCGGCCGATGACGATGCGGTCGCCGGTGGCTTCGCCATCGTTGACAGCAAGTACAACGCCGAGGCGATGTTCAAGCACGGCTTCAACCTGTCCATCAACGTCGGACAGCCGAAGTTCGCCAAGCTCGCCGCCGGCCAGATATCCGGTATGGTCGATGCCGCCGCCGGCGCGAAGGTCACGGTGACGGTGGATGGCAAGAGCTACGTCGCGATCGTCGGGAACGCCGGTGCCTGGACGGTTCGTCTGCCGAAGGCGCTTGCGCCCGGCTCGCACAAGGTGACGGCCGTGGCCTCGCTGCAGTCCAAGGGCTCCGATTTCGCCACGACCGGAGCCGCCGCTTCCCGGAAGTTCACGCTGTAGCGGTAGCGGGTCTTCGCGGATGGGCGCCGTGATGCGTCCGTAAGGCGGCGTACGTGCGGGCTGAGCCGCGAGCGCGCCGCCCGCCCCGTCAATTGCGGGTGATGTCTCGCGCGGCGAGATCCGAAAATGGTTCCACGCCATACGGCCGGTCGGTGCTCTATGTTCCGACCGGTCGTCACGCTGCGCGGGTTTTGCGTCACTGTGCGCGGGCCGCGTCACGCTGCGCGACCCCTCGCACAGTGACGATATCCCCAAAGCCCAGTGATTGCAAGGGTTTTCGTCATAGCGTCACTTGGTGCGGGGTCGCACAGCGTGACGCGACCCGCGCACAGTGACGGGTGCCCGCGAAACATGCGTCGCGTGAGCCGGCGATGATGCTTATATGGATGTTTATATAGATGAAAGGCGGGCCGCATCGGCCACCAGCTCATCGTCCGAATGGTTGCGATGCCATCTTTGTGATTTATCGGCGTGTCGCAGTTCATCTGAAGTTAACATACCAATCGACTCGATGCAGGGTTGCAAGTCGACAAGACGCAAGACCTGAGATACGGATAGGACTATCCATATCTCAGGTCTTTTTTTGTTTTGCGACCCGGCACCGGAGACGGATCAATGGAAGATTCACGGAAAGGGATGTGAGATGGCAGCATCAACTGCATCGCAGATCATCGAAGCGATCGGTGGCGCGGGCAACGTCAAGAGCCTGACGCACTGCGCGACTCGCCTGCGTTTCGAACTCGTCGACGCGGGCAAAGTAGACCAGCACCGGCTGGAGACCATGAAGGGCGTGCTGGGAGCGGTGCCGCAGTCCGGCGACCGTTACCAGGTCGTCATCGGCGGCGCGGTCGCCACAATGTACGAGAACATCATGCACCTGCCCGAGATGGCGGGCGTCGGCGCTGGCAAGGGCGCGGTCGCCGGCGACAAGGCGCAGTCCGATGCCGACGTCAAAGCCGCCGAGCGCGCCAAGGTGCGCGGCAAAGTCGCGTGGATGGACTCGTTCTTCGAGTACCTGTCCGACTCGTTCCGCCCGATCCTGGGCGTGCTGCTCGGCGCGTCGATCATCATCGCCCTGATCAACCTGTGCATCTCCATCGGTATCGTGCCGGGCGAGGAAGCCAACACCAGCCTGGTGTTCATCAAGGCCATCTGGAAGGGCGTGTTCTACTTCCTGCCGATCATGATTGCCTACAACGCCTCGAAGAAGCTCAAGGTCGACCCGTGGCTCGGTGGCTCCATTATGGCCGCTCTGATGACCCCGCAGTTCGCCGACCTGATGGACTCCGAAAAGTGGAAGGGCGTGACCACCTGCGTCAAGAGCGCCACGCTGGGCACCACCTCCTGCTCGACCAAGGTGTTTGGCATTCCGATGCTGCTCAACGACTACAGCGGCAACGTGTTCGTGCCGCTGCTGATGGCTGCCGTGCTCGCGCTCGTCTACCACGGGCTCAAGAAGATTATCCCTGACAGCGTGCAGATCGTGTTCGTGCCGTTCTTCTCGATGATCATCGTCGGCGCCCTCACCGCCTTCCTCATCGGCCCGCTCGGCATCCTCGCCGGCAACTGGCTCGGCGTCGGCTTGGCCTGGCTCAACGGCCACGCCCCGTTCATCTTCGCGATCCTGATCCCGATGCTCTACCCGTTCCTTGTGCCGCTCGGCCTGCACTGGCCGCTCAACGCCCTGATGCTGATGAACATCCAGTCCCTTGGCTACGACTTCATCCAGGGCCCGATGGGCGTGTGGAACTTCGCCTGCTTCGGCGCGACCGCCGGCGTGCTGTTCATCTCCATCCGCGACAAGAACAAGGACATGCGCCAGACCTCGCTCGGCGCCCTCGCCGCCGGCCTGCTCGGTGGCGTGTCCGAGCCGAGCCTGTACGGCATCCACCTGCGCTACAAGCTGATCTACAAGCGCATGCTGGTCGGCTGCTTCGCCGGTGGCGTCGTCATCGCGGTGCTCGGCTGGCTGTTCCCGTCCGTCACTGCAGCCGGCGAATCGGTGCGCGGCGTGACCACCAACGCGTTCGCGTTCACCTCCCTGCTCACCATCCCGGTGTTCAGCCAGATGTGGGTGTACGCCGTCTCCATCGCCGTGTCGTTCATCGTCTCGATGGTGCTGATCATCATGCTCGATTACCGTACTCCCGAGCAGAAGGCCGAGATGAACGCCGCCAGCGAGTCTGACGGGACCGCCGTCGAGACGGCGCCGGCGGACGCTGCACCGGTGGCGACCGCCACCGCGACCGCTACTGCCACCGCCGTTCGCACCACCACGGTCGGCGCCCCCGTCGCAGGCCATGTCGTGTCGCTCGACGACGCCGGCGACCCGGTGTTCGCCTCCCGCGCGCTCGGCGAGGGTGTGGGCATCCAGCCCACTGATTCCACCGTGGTCGCGCCGGTCTCCGGCGTGCTGCAGACCGTGGCCGAGACCGGTCACGCCTTCGGCCTGAAGACCGACGACGGCATCGAAGTGCTGGTGCACGTCGGCATCGACACGGTGAAGATGAACGGCGAGGGCTTCCACGTTGCCGTCAGCGCCAACCAGCGCGTGAACGCGGGCGACACGCTGGTGACCGTCGACTTTGATAAGGTCAAGGAGGCGGGATACAGCACCACGACACTGATGACGGTGCTGAACACCGCGGCGCTTGCCGGCGTCACCCCGAAGACGGGCGTGGACGTGCAGGCGGGCCAGGAAGTGCTGGACATCCAGCGCTGACCGCATCAAGAGCCAATCGGCGCAACGGCCGAGCGGCCGGAAGGAATGCCGTGAAAATTCTTCGCGTGTTCAACAACAACGTCGTACTCGCCAAGGACGGTGCCCGCGAGGTCATCGTCACCGGGCGCGGCCTGGGATTCCAGGCCAAACCCGGCCAGCGCGTCGACGACGCGAAAATCGTGCGCGTGTTCGTTCCGGCCGACGGCCGAGACCCGGACCATATCGCGGAACTGCTGTCCGAGATACCTCCGGAGATCATTCGACTGGTGACGGACGCCATGACGGCGACCGGGCTCGCGGAACAGGCCGAATCGCAGCCCACGCTTGTCATGGCGCTCGCCGACCACATCACCGGTGCGGTGCAGAGGGCGCAGCGCCACGTCAACATCGCATATCCGCTGCAGGCGGAAGTCCAGTCGCTGTACGCGTCCGAGTACGCGCAGGCCTCGCGGCTGGTCAATGAACTCAACCGTCACCTGAACGGTGTCCTGCCCGGCAGCGAGACCGTGGCATTGGCGTTGCATCTGGTCAACGCCGGCTTCGCGAACGGCGACCTGTCCGACACATACAAGATGACCGGCGTCATCCAGCAGATGCTGACCATCATCGAGCAGACCTACGGCGTCTCGCTTGATCAGCACAGCGTCAACGTCGGCCGGTTCATCACCCATTTGCGCTACCTGTTCGTACGCATCCATCAGGGCAAGCAGCTCGACAAGGAACCCGAGCCGATCATCGCATCGATCCGGCAGTCATATCCCAAGGCCATGCAGTGCGCGCAGACCATCGGCACCGTCGCCTCGCTGCGTCTGGGCTCCAACCTCACCGAAGATGAGGTCGCATACTTGGCGTTGCACGTCGCACGGGTCGTCGCGGATGCACGTAAGCATGAGTAGCGCTCTCAAAACTTGCAGATAGAGGCCATTTCTCATGAAAAATGGCCTCTATCTGCAAGTTTTGAGAGCGTCGGTTTCGTATCAATCGCGAATCGGCGGGATGATTCCCGTCGCTGACATGTCGGGTGCGACCTCCGGCACGCGCACGCACAGCGCCTCGCGGTCGACGGTGAATCGCAGATGCCGCGTGCGGCCGAGCATGTCGCCGTCGACCTGGGCTAGCACCGGCTTCTCCAGCGTTATCTCCGCGCTCACTCCCTGAATCTGGTCCATCGTCGAATTCGTCGACAGTGGGTTCGATCCGGGCTTGCCGGTGATGGTCTGGTGCACTACATCGCCGAACAGGTTCGCCCAGCCGAAAATGCCGCCCGATGTGTCGATGATCTCGAAATCGAGGATGCCATCGTCGTATGAGGCGTTGGGCATCAGCGAGAACACGGGGATCTGCCCGCAGTTGCCGGCCATGAACGTGCGGAATGCCACGCCATGACGGGTGTGCATGCTGCCGTCCGTGCTGGTGATGGTCACGTCGCCCCGGTATTTCGGGGTGAACAGGTTCTTCACGCCGCCGACGAAATACGCCAGCCAGCTGATGTTCTTCTTCAGCTGCGGGTCGGTGTCGTCGATCATGGCGGCATCGAAACCGACCCCGGCGATGATCAGGAATGCGTGGCCGTGATCGGCCTTCGGATCGTCCAGCAGCGAGAGACGGCCGACGTCCACGTGCCGCGACCCGTGCGATGTGGCGACGGTGAGCGCCGCGTCGATGTCGTCGATCGGAATACCCATGTTGCGGGCGAACAGGTTGCCGGTGCCGATCGGGATGATGCCCATGGCATGGCCGGTGCCGGACATAGCGCTCGCGACCGTGCGGACAGTGCCGTCGCCGCCGACCGCGACCACCACGTCGGCGCCGTTGGCGAGCGCCTCCTTGGCGCATGCGCGGCCGTCCTTGTCGAGCTGCGTGTCGATGAATTCCACGTCGGTCAGTCCCTTGTCACGGCAGAACTGTTCGATGTGCGCGCGCCGCTGGGCGGCCTGCGGCTTGGACGGGTTCACGACGAAGACGTAATGCACCTGATCGTCGTCGCGTTTGACGAGCTGTTGCGACAGGCGCTTGTGGCGGCGGGCGCGCAGGGCGAACGTCACGGCGACGATGAGGACGATGACGCCGGCGATGACGGCTATGGTGATGATGGCGGCTAGCGGCATACCTCCCATTGTGAACGTTCAAGTGGCTTGTAATGGTTTCGCCCTGCCGAAATTCGACGATTCCCACACGATATTCACGGGCGGGGGCATGCGTGGGGAGAGGAACGAAGCGGATGCCACGGCGACCGGCCTCGGTCTTGTGTTGTCATTGGGAGGTGTGTCGTCTTGCTCCTGCTGGTGGGAGCTGGCTCGCGTAGCGAGTCTGACGGTGGCTTGGTGTGTTGGCGACCACTCCCGGTCTCGCTGCGCGCATAAAAAAACCGCGTGGCAGGAGGCACCCGTTGGGGCGCGTCCCACCACGCGGAGGACTGTGGCCAGTTCAGCTGGCCGGTCAGCGTATGCGATCGGCTCGCTTCGACGTGCGGACCGCGGTGAGACCGGCGGCCAGCAGCGCCATCATGGCGACGACCACCGCCACCACGGGTGCGCCGGTCTGCGACAGCTGCTCGACGGCGCCGGCGTTGCCGCCATTGCCGGCTGCGTTGTTCGCGCCGTCGTGCCGTTCATCGCCCGTACCGGGCTTCGTCTGACCAGGCTGCTCGGTCTGGCCGGGCTTGCCGGGCTGAGGTTCGGTCGAGGTGCCGGTGGCGACGGTCAGCGGCAGCGTCACGGTTGTGCCGTTGGTCACGGCCTTGACGGTGAGCGTCGCCGCGCCAGCCGGCAGCCCGGCGGGAACCGCGACCTGCAATGTGGCGGTGTCGCCGTCCTTGACGGCCGCGGAGCCGACCTCGGTGCCGTCGATCGTGGCGACCAGCTTGGTCTCGGCGGGCACGCCCAGCGAGGTGAGCGTGAGCTTCGAGAACTGCAGATCGAACGAGGTACCGGCCGTGACCTTGCCATCGGCCGGGATGCCGGTGACGGCCACCGCGCGACGGTCGTAGCGCGGCTTGAGCGGCGAGTTCTTGGAGATGTAGTCGATCCATGCGTCACGGTCGACCAGACCGGTGTCCTTCGTGTCCTTGCCGGCGGCGAAGGCGCGGAAGTTGTCGCCGCCCTGCAGCAGGAACGAGAAGGATCCGATGCGGTACTCGCGCTTGAGGTCGAGCGGCTTGCCGTTCACGGTCACCGAAGTGATGTGATTGCCCTGCGCCGCGTTCGGATCATAGGTGTAGGAGACGTTGTGCGACAGGCCGAGCTGCAGGTACGGGCGGGAGGGCACGTTGCCGTCGGCGTCGGTCTGCCACTGCTGTTCGAGGGCTTCCTTGAACTGGGCTCCGGTGAGTGTGGTGGTCCACAGGTTGTTGAGGAACGGCAGCACGGCGTTGGCCTGGGCATAGGTGATGGTGCCGTCGGCGGCGATCGTGCACTTCTCGTTGTCGCCGGTCTTGCAGAATTCGGCGCGCAGGCCGCCGGGGTTCACCACGCCGATTTCGGCGCCGCCGCGGTCCTCGGACGACAGTGAGTCGAGCAGCGAGTCGGCGACGAGGTTACCCATCGTGGATTCGGAGGCACGGTCGTCGCGCGCGCCGTCCTTGAAGGCGGTGGTGATGTCGGCGGCGATGGAGCCGACTGGCTTGTCGCCTTCCTCCTGGCCCTTGGCCACGGCGGCGTCGACGATGCTCTTCACGTTCCTGACGGTGTCGTCGCCGGCGGCCGCGAGCTCGTCGTCGCTCTTGCTGGTGTCGACCGCCACGTTGCCGGACTTGCGGTAGGTGACGGTGCCGGTGGCCTTGTCGTAGTCGAGCACGACCTGGCCGATGTTCGCGGCGTAGCTGCCGGTCTGGATGACCGGGCGTCCGTTGTGGGCCGGATCGGTGTACGAGTACTTCATGTGCGTGTGCGCGGTGAAGATCACGTCGACCGCCGGGTCGGTGTCGTCGACGATCTTCTTGAACACCGGGCTGGCGGCCTTCTGCTCGTCGATGGTCGGCTTGGCGGTGGCGCCATCCTCGTTGGAGGCGGCGCCCTCGTGGTATTCGGCCACGATCACGTCGGCCTCGCCGTTCGACTCGTCGCCGTCGGTGAGCTGACGGGCCACGCGGTTCACGGCCTCGACCGGGTCGCCGAACTCGATGCCTTCGATGCCGCCGGGGGAGACGAGCGTGGAGGTCTCCTGCGTGACCACGCCGATCACGCCGACCCGCACGCCATTGACGTTCTGGATGCTGTATTCCTGAAGCGCCGGCGTACCGGTGCCCTTCTTGTACACGTTCGCGCCGAGATAATCCCACTGCGCGTTGCGCTTGCCGTCGGTGCCGATCACGCGGCCGGTCAGGTCGTCGTACCCCTGGTCGAACTCGTGGTTGCCGACCGCGGAGGCCTTGAGCCCCAGCGCGTTGAGCACGTCGATGGTCGGCTGGTCCTTCTGCGCCGACGAATTGAACAGCGAGGCGCCGATGCTGTCGCCGGCCGCCAGCAGCAGCGACGAATCCGGGTGCTCGGCGCGCAGCTGCTCGATGGTAGCGGCGAACGGCACCGTCAGGTTCTTGCCGATACGGCCATGGAAATCGTTGAAGTTCAGCAGATTCAGCGTGGCCGTGCCGCCGGTCGTGCCGGAGGCCGAGATTCCGATGATCACCGGATCATGGTCGGAGGCGCGGAACTGATCGGCCTGGTACAGGTTCTTCGCATTGTAGTTGTAGCGCGAGTATTCCAGCGCCACGGATTCGACGGAGTTGATGTTCCAGATGTCCGCGCCGGTCACGGACCGCATCGCGGCCTCGTTGGCGAAGATGTGGTCGAGCGAGCCGACCCCTCCGTTCGTGTTGCCGGATTCGTCCTTGACGGTGTAGGCGTAGGTGTACTTGCCGGTCTTTTCGCTCACCTGCTCGCTCAGGTCGGTGTATCCGGCCGCCACGATCTTCTGGATCGGTTTTTCGGCGTAGTAGGCGTTGAAGTCGCCGACGAGGAAGACCTTCTCCAGCTTGAGATCGCTCTTCACCTCATCGGTGAACGCGAGCAGCGCGTCGGCTTGCGCTTGACGGGTGTAGTCGGCGTTGCCGGAGCCGTCGCCGGGATCCTGGTTGAGCGCGTTGCTCGCCGAGCCCTTGGACTTGAAGTGGTTGGCGACGACGAGGAACGCGTCGGAGTCGGCGGCGCCCTTGGCCTTGAACGCCTGGGCGTCGGGCTGGCGGCCGTGCTCGTAGCCGTTCTTGCCGTTGAACGCGTCGGAGTCGGTGAGGATTCGGGTTGCGCCGACGGTCGCGACCTTGGCGGGCTTGTAGATGAACGCGGTGCGGATCACGTCCTCCACGTCGAGGTCGGGGACGGTCTGCGGGCTGGGCACGTAGGCCCAGGTGCCTTCGCCGGCCTGCTCGTTGAGCGCGTCGACCAGCGTGGCGAGCGCGTAGTCGCGGCGCTCGCCCTTGAATGATGCCGGCACGGAGCTGGCGGCCTTGGCAGAGTTCTCGATCTCCTCCAGCGAGACCACGTCGGCGCCGAGGTTGTTGATGGCCTTGACGATCTTCGCCCGCTGGCGTTCCATGTTGGCCTTGTCCCATGCGCCGCGCACGTCGCAGTTCTTCGCGGTGACCGGGTTGCCGTCACGGTCGGTGTAGGCGTTGCTCGTGGAGCAGCCGGTCTCGTCGGCGGTGGTGGAGAAGTAGTTGAGCACGTTGAACGTGGCGAGCCTGATGTCGCCTCCGACCGCGGCCAGATCGGGCGTGTCGGTGCGGGTGCTGGTGAACGTCACCGGCTGCGCGTCGGCGTTGTCTCCGGTCAGGCGTTCGGTCGGCTGGAAGCGCCACGCGCTGTTGCGGTAGTCGAGCACGACGGGCTTGGTGAACGTGACCTTCTCGCCCACGCGCACCGGCTGGTCGTTCGACAGGTACGGCAGCGGCGTGTCGGCGTTGTCCGGGTACTTCGTGTCGAGGAAGTTGCGGCTGGAGCCGTCGTCCAGGTACACGCCCTCGGCTTCGATGCGGTCGAGTTCGGCCTGGTATGCGGCACCGGTTTCGGCGTCGCCCTTGAGGCCCTTGACGGTGGGGTTGAGGAACGGCTTGTTCGATGCCGCGAGTCCGATCTCGCCGTACTTGTTCGTGTTGTACACGTCCGAAACGGTGTAGTCGCCCTGCGGCGCGATCAGCATGCTTTCCAGGCTTTCGCGCTCGGTGTCGGTCTTCGGGAACGCCACGGTGGAGGCCTTCGGGGCCTCGACCTTGTCGGAGAGCTTCGTGACGGAGCTCGCGTTGAGCTCGGTCAGGCCGTAGTATTCGCTGATCGTGCCGTTGACCTTGACATAGTCGCCGATCTGAAGATCCTTGACGTTCTTCGAATCGTATACGAACAGGCCGTCGGACGCCTTGTGCTCGGCGAGGTTGACCGCGCCTCCGGTTGCCGGCGTCTGGATGGTGTAGCCGTTGAATCCGCCGTCCGGGTAGGCCGCGGTCACCACGCCTGTGGTGGTCACGGTCTTGCCGACACACGGGCTGGTGTCGGTGGTGCCCTGGATCTGCGCGATTTCGGCCTCGCCGGTCGGGCAGTCGCCGGGCGTCGGGTCTGGTTTCGGTGTCGGCTGGGATTCTTCGCCGGTGCCTTCGGGGGTGATGTCGGCGCTCAGCGTGAAGTCGGCGCTGTTGTCGTTTGTGTCCACGCCGTTCGTACGGTTCAGCGACTTCACGTCGGTGTTGTTCGTCGGCGCGATGGCAGCCGCCTTCTCGAACGTGTTGGTGTCGCCGTAGCCGAGCGTGTCGATGATGTCGGCGTTCGCCGTGGTGTCGCCGACGGCCGGGCTGAGCTTGCTTGTCGTGGCGGCGAGGAACAGCGTGCCTTTGGTGCCGCTGGCGTTGAGGTTGGTGGCGGTGGCGTCCGCTTGCGGCAGCTCGGCACCGTCGGAGCCGTTCGAGCCCGCCTTGATCAGATAGTGGCCCTTGGCCTTGATGACGCCGGTCAGGTCGGCGGCGGCGTTGCTCGCGCCCGTGCCGCTCGCCGGACGGTACTGCAGCGAGGTGCCGTCGAGCGTCACGTCATTGTCGGTGGTGTTGTACAGTTCGATGAATTTGTTCTTGTATGCGGCGCCCTTGCTGCCGCCGGACAGATACGCCTCGTTGATGACGACGCCCGACCAGGACGCCGCGGTCTTTTCCTCGGTCGGCTGCGCGTAGGCTACGGTGACTGGCGTCGCCACCAGCGGCACCAGCAGCGCTGCCGAGACCAGCAGGCTTTGAATGCGTGTTGAAATATGCATGATACTCCTTCTTGCTGAAGATTCCCGAGCGACGCGTCGCAGGGCGCGAACGGTCGTCGCACGGGAGCCGATGTGCAACGCCAGCGTAGGAAGCCCGAAGAGACGGCACATGGAGCCGCAATGAACGTCGTGTGAATCCGCTCGGAACTCTGTTCTCCGGCTCCGTAGTCGGATGCGGCGATGCAACGGCCGCGCCGGCCGAGGGGAGGGAGCGGCCGTGATGTGCGCGGCGGGCCGTTCAAGGGCCGGTCGAGGGGTATTGTCCGTGTCGGCTTACGGCGGTAGTGTTAGGCACATGCTTGATATTCAATTCATTCGCGAACATGCTGACATTGTCAAGGAATCCCAGCGCAAGCGCGGCGAATCCGTCGAACTGGTCGACGAGGTGCTGCGCTCCGACGAGACCCGTCGCTCCGCGCTCAAGGAGTTCGAGGAGGCCCGCGCCCAGCAGAAGGAGATCGGCAAGAAGGTTGCCGCCGCGCCCGCCGACGAGAAGGCCGCGCTGATCGCGCAGACCAAGGAGCTGTCCGCCAAGGTCGCCGAATACAAGGCCGCCGCGGACGCCGCCGCCGAGAAATACGCCACCGCCATGTGGAAGCTGTCGAACGTCGTCGAACCCGAGGCCCCGGAAGGCGGCGAGGACGATTACGTTGTCGTCAAGAAGGTCGGCCAGCCCCGCGACTTCGCGGCTGAAGGCTTCGAGCCGAAAGACCACCTGACCCTCGGCACCGGCGTGGCCGGCATCGACATGCGCCGCGGCGTCAAGGTCGGCGGCTCCCGCTTCTACTTCCTGCGCGGCGCGGTCGCCCGCATGCAGATCGCCATGCTGACCATGGCCGTCGATCAGGCCGAGAAGCACGGATTCGTGCTCGCCATCACCCCGACGCTGGTGCGTCCCGAGGTCATGGCCGGCACAGGCTTCCTCAACTCCCACGCCGACGAGATCTACCGTCTTCGCGAGCCTGACGAGCAGTACCTGGTCGGCACCTCCGAGGTGGCGCTCGCCGGCATGCACGAGAACGAGATCCTCGACCTGTCCAACGGCCCGCTGCGCTACTGCGGCTGGAGCTCCTGCTACCGCCGCGAGGCCGGCGCCGCAGGCAAGGATACGTCCGGCATCATCCGCGTGCACCAGTTCGACAAGGTGGAGATGTTCGTCTACACCAAGCAGGAGGACTCCTACAAGGAGCACCAGCACCTGCTGAGCATGGAGGAGGAGATGCTCGCCAAGGTCGAGGTGCCGTACCGCGTCATCGACACCGCCGCCGGCGATCTCGGCTCCTCCGCAGCCCGCAAGTTCGACACCGAGGCGTGGATCCCGACCCAGGGCCGCTACCGCGAGCTCACCTCCACCTCGAACTGCACCGAGTACCAGGCCCGCCGCCTGAACATCCGCGAGCGCAACGAGGACGGTTCCACCCGCGCGGTCTCCACGCTCAACGGCACGCTGGCCACCACGCGCTGGCTCGTCGCGATCCTGGAGAACCATCAGCAGAAGGATGGCTCCATCGAGATTCCGCAGGCCATGCGCCCCTACATGGGCGGCAAGGAAGTCATCGAGCCGACCAAGTGGGAAGCCTGATCGCTTCGGCGTCGACCGCATCCGGTGGCGGAGAACATCCGCGCCGGATGTATAATTGAATCTTGTGCGCTTCATGGCGCACATAAGGACAGGTGTCTGAGCGGCCTAAAGAGACGGTCTTGAAAACCGTTGTGGTGCAAGCCACCGCGAGTTCGAATCTCGCCCTGTCCGCATATCGGGGTTCCGGGTGCATCGCCTGGAACCCTTTTTGTCTATTGCCGGCATATCCGCGGTCCGGCATCTGGGGATTGTGCCACACCACGTCAATTTGTGGTCAAAATCGCATTGTGTGGCACAGCGTTTGCCACACAATGCGATTTCGACGCGTTTTTGAGCTGGTATGGCAACGAACAGAAATTCAGGAACCGCCATTTTCCAATGATCTGAGGAATTCGCCCGAATTGCCTTGAATCGGCGCTGTACCACACCAGCACAAAAACCGCCAAAAATCGCATTGTGTGGTACGGGGGCGGTTGAAAGCGGCGCGGCGCGGTGTGACGCGGGCGCGCCATGTCCCATTCTTTGTATATATTGTTAACAAGATCCGGCAATGTTCGCCGGTGCGGTTCTTACTGAAAATCAAGAGAAGACAAGGGCAACCAATGATGGTTTCATCCGCTCGTCATCGTCGTGGGCACTCGCCCGAACATCCTCCGACCTGCCACCGATCATGGCGGCGTCGCGCGACGGCCCTGCTCGTCGCCATGGCGACACTCATGTGCGGCCTGATCACATCCGGACGTCTCGCGCGCGCTGTGGAACCGGCGATCGCCGGCGTCACGGCGAGCGGTGCCGCCGCGGACGGCCATGCTGCGGCCGCCGCAGTCGACGGCGATCCGGCGACCTACTGGCAGTCACCCGCAGACTCGTCGATGCAGGACTACCGCCGCTTCCTCGACTTCGACCTGCACGGCACATACAGCATCTCGCAGATCGACATCACCAACCTCGCCGGCTCGTACTACCACTACGAGGTCTATCTGTCCAAGGACGGCGCCGACTACGGCAAGGTGGCCTACAAGAGTGATGACGCCCCCGCGACCGGTGCCGCCGACACGCATCCCATCGATGCCACCGAAGCCGCATACGCGCGCATCAGCGTCAGCTACAACTCCGCCGCCCAGCAGGTCAACCTCGCCGAAGTCGCTTTCCACGGCACCAAGGTCTCCGACGAGCAGGCCAGCCCCAAGGCCATCTCCGTCACCGACTTCGACTCAAGCTCGTGGGGCCGGGAGTGGGCCCGCGTAGAGACCGACTCCGACTATGCCGCCGAGAAGACCGTCACCGAGGTCAGAAACCTCGTCGGCCGCGTGATCGGCGAGCGGTGGGTCGACAAGTTCGACTTCCAGCTGCGCGGCAAGGCCGACGGCAAGGACGTGTTCGAAATCTCAGACGCCGGCGACGGCCGGATCTCCATCCGCGGCAACAACGGCGTCTCGCTCGCGTCCGGCCTCAATTATTATCTGCGCCACTGGTGCAAGGTCGACTACAACCCGCTGTTCGGCTCCCAGCTGTCCATGCCGGAGAGCCTGCCTGCAGTCGGCCGGAAAATCCTCAAATACACGAACTACGAGTACCGGTACGCGCTCAACTTCTGCACCTACTCGTACACGATGGCGTTCTGGAACTGGGATGATTACGAGCCGTTCCTCGACTGGGCGGCGATGAACGGCGTGAACCTCATGCTCGACATCGTCGGACAGGAGGAGGTGCTGCGCGAGACGCTCACCCAATACGGCTACAGCGACGACGAGGTGCGCGAATACCTGTCCGGGCCGGGATACTACGCATGGTTCTACATGCAGAACCTGTACTCGGTCGGAGGCCCCCTGCCCGCCGCATGGTTCGAGCAGCGCGTCGAGCTCGGCCGCAGGATCCACGACCGCATGCAGGCGTACGGCATCACGCCGGTCATCCAGGGCTTCGGCGGTCAGGTGCCGGCCGACTTCCAGGAGAAGAACCCGACGTCGGTGGCCGCGTCGTCCGGCACATGGTCCGGTTTCGACCGCCCGTACATGATCAAGACGTATCTGACCGACGCCGACAAGGCGGCCGGCAAGGAGGACTACTTCCAGAAGGTCGGCGACACGTTCTACAAAGCTCAGGAGAACGTGTTCGGCAAGGTGTCGAACTACTACGCGGTCGATCCGTTCCATGAGGGCGGCATGGTTCCAGACGGCTTCGACATCGTCGACATCTACCGCACCGTGCAGCGCAAGATGCTCGACCATGACCCGGCGGCCGTGTGGGTGATGCAGCAGTGGCAGTGGGGCATCGACGAGACGAAGCTCTCCGGGCTCGCGGACAAGGGCCAGGCGCTCGTGCTCGACCTGCAGAGCGACCTGCGCTCGCAGGCCAGCGCGATGGAGAACCAGGGCGTGCCGTGGGTGTGGAACATGTTGCACAACTTCGGCGGACGCATGGGCCTTGACGGAGTGCCGGAGGTGATCTCCCAGGACATCACGAAAGCCTACAACTCCAGCGGTTATATGCGCGGCATCGGCATCACGCCCGAAGCCATCGACAATTCGCCGATCGTCTACGAGCTGCTGTTCGACATGACCTGGGAGCAGGATCCGGTCGACTATCGCTCCTGGACGCAGGAGTATGCCGAGCGCCGGTACGGCGGAACCGACGGGACGATCGAGAAGGCGTGGGACATCCTGCTTGACACCGCCTACAAGCACACGGACGGCGAATACTATCAGGGCGCGAGCGAATCCATCATCAACGCCCGCCCGTCCGACAACACCATCGGCTCGGCGTCCACGTGGGGCCACAGCGACATAGATTACGACAAGCGGCAGTTCGAGAAGGCCGCGGCCCTGTTCGAGCAGGCGTATGACTCGTACAAGGACTCGGCCGGCTTCCGCTACGATTACGTCGACGTGATGCGGCAGGTGCTGGCCAACAGCTTCCAGGAATACCAGCCGCTCGCCGGGCAGGCGTACAAGTCGGGCGATCTGGAGACGTTCCGGACACTGTCGTCCCGGATGCTGGACATCATCAAGGCGCAGGACAAGCTGCTTTCCAGCTCGGACGACTTCCTCGTGGGCGCATGGATCGACGACGCCCGCACGATGCTCGACGGCGCGGACGATTGGACCGCCGACCTGTTCGAGCTCAACGCGCGTGCGCTCGTCACCACGTGGGGTCTGAACAAGAACGGCTCGCTCATCGACTATTCCAACCGCCAGTGGGCCGGGCTGACCGGCGACTACTACTATCGGCGGTGGAAGACGTACGTGGACAACCGGCTGAACAAACTGGAGCACGGCACCGACTTCACCGACCCGGACTGGTTCGACTACGGCTGGCAGTGGGCGAACCGCAAAAGCGACGAGGACGGGTATGGTTTCGCGACCGAAGCCGCGGATGACGTCGACCAGAAAGCGCTCGGCAAGATCATCCTCGACCAGTATTCGGTCACCGCGATGGATGACGTCACCGACGGTGGCACCGCGGTCGAACGCACGAACCTGGCGCTGGGACATGACGTGACCGACGAGGACACCGGCACCGTCGTCCCGGACGTGACCGACGGCAACACCGACACCGGCTGGACGCAGACGGGCAAGACCGACGCCACGCTGGTGGTCGACCTCGACGGCACGTATTCGATCACCGGCGTCGGCATCACCCTGCAGCAGATCGCGGCCGACTTCCCGCTGCGCTACGAGATCGAGGTCTGGAACGGCTCGGGATGGGTCGAGATAGGCCGCAGTGAAGCCGATGCCGTCAGCTCCAAGAACGAGGTCGCCGCCGACATACTCGGCTCCAAGGTGCGTTGGAAGTTGCATTCGACGAACGGGCGGGACCTGACCGGCATCTACGAGCTGTCCGTCTGGGGAGCCGCGCAGCCGCAGCCCGAGTACACGAACCTGGCGCTCGGCGGCGCCGCAAGCGCCGGCCCCAGCGAGCGGCCCGCGTCGAACGGCAACGACGGCGACGACGGTACGCTGTGGGTCGGCAACGGGTCCGACCCGAACTGGTATCGGATCGACCTGGCGTCGGCGCAGCGTGTGGACCGCGTGCGGCTCGTGTTCGAGACGGCCGGCCGCCTGTTCCAGTTCAGGGTCGTCGCGGGGCTCGCTGACGGTACCGAGCGGACACTGATCGACGAGACGCAGAACCAGGGCGCCCTCGATCAGGTGTATGCGGCGAATCTTGGCGAGGAGGTCGAACACGTCACCGTGGAGTTCACGGGGTCGGTCGGTGGCACCGCATGGCCGGCGCTCGCCGAACTCGAACTGCTGCAGGAGGCCGGCGACACCATCGAAGGCGTGAACATCGCCACCTCGGCCGCCATCACGTCGTCGCCCACCAAGGACGCGCCCGAGAACGCCGGCGCGCTGGTGGACGGCAAGGCGACCGCATGGGTGTCCCGCGACGGCGCCACGCCGGCATGGTTCCAGCTCGACTACGCCAAAGCCCGTGAGGTCGACAGCATACGGCTCAAGTTCGAGGAAGGCCAGCCCGACCGCAGCATGCAGTTCACGTTGAAGGTGATCGACGCGAACGGCGACGAACATACGGTCGCCGAACGAACCGAAGCCGACCTGAGCAAACAGCAGGGCATCGTGATGGACGTGCCGGTCGGCATGAGCATCACACGCATCCGCATGGACATCGCCGACGCCCGCATCCCCTCCAGCGGCTCGCCCGCATGGCCATTGGTGTCCGAGATCGAGGTCTACGCGACGCCCGGCAACGTGGCTCGCGACGCCAAGACGACGGCCTCGGACGGCTCGACGCTCACGGCCGCCGACCTCGCCAAGCTGACGGACGGAGACCGCGACAGCGCGGCCACCTTGACGGCCACGGCCGACAAGACCCTGACATTCACGCTCGCGAAGGCCGCGGACATCAACATGCTCGGCCTGCTGGCCTCCGGTAACAGCGAGCCGGTGCGGTTCAAGGCCGAATACCGCGTGGTGCCGCAGGACGGCGGCGGTGCGGGCGATGGTGCAGCCGACCAGTGGAAGACGCTGACCGACTATTCCGGCAATGCGCAGATGAAGCCGGAGATCGTGGCCCGCCTTGCACGGCCCGTCTACACCGACGCGGTACGCATCACCGTGCTCAACGAGAACCCCGTCGCCATCAACGAGTTGTACCTGTATCAGGCGGATGCAGGGGCGTCTCTGGAAAGCTACCTCTCGTCCGTCGAGACCGCGCTCGGCAAGCTCACCGTCGGCGAATACGCCGGCAACGTCACCCGGGCGGCGAAGACCAAGCTCGAAGTCGTGCTGGAGCGGGCGCGGGCGGCGCTGGACGCCGGACTGACCTCGCGCGAGGCCGGCCGGTGGACGACGACCGTCGAAGACGCGGTGTCCGAGTTCTACCGCACCGGCTACGTGTCGCTCGACCGCAACGCGCTGTATGTGGCGATCGATGACGCCGCGGCGCTGATCGCGTCTCTGGACGCGCATGGCCTGCCCGCGTCGTCGGCCGCATTGGCCGAGGCGAGGTCAAGCGCCAAGCAGGTCTCCGACGCCTACGGCACGGTGACGCAACAGGATCTCGATGACGCCGCGGCTGCGTTGCGGCGGTCGGCCGACACGGCGCTCGCGCAGCTTGACGCGCAGGAGCGCTATCAGGTCGTGCTGGATGCGGCGGTCAAGACGCTGGAGGACGCGCAGACGGCGGGCAGCGTCGGCGAATACGAGGGGCAGCATCCGCAAAGCGCCGCGGACGCTCTGCGCCAGGCCATCGACGACGCCAAGGCCGCACACGATGCGGCCGCCGGAGACGCCGATAAGGTGGACGCCGCGGCGGACGCGCTGCGCCAGGCGACGACCGCGTTCAACGAGTCAATCGTGCACATCGATGCGGCCGCGTTGGATGCGGCGAAGCGGGCGGCGACCGGTCTGGTCGAATCGCAGTACGACAGGGCTGCGTGGGCGACGATGCGCGAGGCTCTTGCCGCCGCCGTAGCCACCGACATGGCGCACATCTCCCAGACCGACGTGGACGCCCTTGCGGCACGGCTGAATGATGCCATCGCCGCGCTGTCCGACGCGCGTCTGGACCGTGGCCCGTTGTCCGACGCCATCGCGTCGGCTCAGGCTCTCAGGGAAGGCGATTACACTGCCGAATCGTGGAAGGCGTTCGCCGAGGCGTTGGCCGCCGCGCAGGAGGAGTGCGGACGGCGATCCACCACGCAGGGCGATCTGGACAAGGCCGTAAAGGCCCTGACTCAGGCTCGCGACGGGCTGGAGCGCAAGCAGCCCGGCGGCGGTGAGGAACCAGGAGGTGGCGAGGATCCCGAGCAGCCTGGCAGCGGCGGGCAGCCCGAGCGTCCCGGTGGCGTCAAACCCGGCGCCGGCGGCAATGCCGATACCTCCAAACCCGGCACGGCGGGCACGGGAGCCCTCTCGAAGACGGGCGCCCAGACGCTGCTGCTCGCAGTGACGGCATGCATCATGCTTGCCGCGGGATTCTCCATCACGAGGGCGCGCTCCCGTCGCCGGTGACCGGCTGCGGTATGGCCGGGCACCTGTATGGGGTGACCGGCCGTACCGACGTGCTCGCGCACACATACGGTCTCCTGCATGACCATATCGCGCCGCCACCGGCACCCCTGTAACTCCCCGTCATAACCCCTTACGAAACATAGTCCCCCCAATATCTTCCCGCCCGGCGCTACACTTCAAAAAACACGGGGGGGGGGGGCTTGTTTTGCGCTTTTTGCGTAGGGTGAACCCTCCCGAAGCAAGAAGTGAAGGATGTATCATGTTTTGGGAAAATCGACGCTTCGTCGTCAGGTTCAGGCAACGATTATCAATATCATCCAGCAAATATACAGGCGATGCCGCCGCCGCAAACGCGGTGCACAAGGCGCACTCCCCAGTCATGCGCGTGGGTGATGAGGCCCCGCTGACCGCCGCCAAGGCCGGATTCGCCGCTCCGGCCGCCAACATCGCTCTGGCCGCAACGCTTGACATCGCCAATGGCGTCGACGTCATCCTGACCGGCGAAGTCGATGGTCACATGATCGATTCCATGGCCGATGCCAAGCCCGTGCTGAAAACCTCCACCCCCGACGCGCCGAACACCCCCGAACCCTCGGAAGTCCCTGTGAAGTCGGAGACCTACGCCGCGGTGACATCCGTCGCGACTGCTTTGGACGAGACACGGCTGCCAGGCACGTCGCCGATGATGACCCGCGCACGCCGCGAATCGTATATCGGCGGCTGACCCGGCCATCCGCCTGCCTTTCACGAGGCAGGGCGGGCGGCCCGATTCGGAGGATACTGCGGGGAAGACAGTGCAGTGAATCCCAGCGAACCTCCGTTTCATGTTCGTCTCTATCGATGATGTTCGTCTCTATCGATGAGAAGAGTGCTGGAGGGCACCATCATGAAAGACAGAGAGTTTGACGACGACGAGATTGACTACCTGCGTTCACTGCCTGCCGTGAACAGCGTCGGACGGAACCGCATCCGATACACCGACCAGTTCCGCGAATACTGCATGCAGCGGTATCGTGCGGGGGACTCGCCGACGGGTATATTTCGCGACGTCGGGCTTGACCCGTCGCTTATCGGATACAAGCGCATCGAACGGTGCATCGCGCGCTGGAAGATGATGGAACCGGCTGATGACGACGCCGAGCCGATGTCCGCTGACAAGTTCCCGCGTACCGGCAATCCGCTGATTCCGCCGGCGCCGATTCGCGCGGCCACGATCCGCGAGAATTTCGGCGGATCGGCGGCCAAGGACCTGCGCGATATGCTCATAGCGCAGCAGATCCGGTACATCCACGAGCTGACCGCGGAGAATGACAGGCTCCGCGAACGCAACCGGAGACTCGAATCCGGACTGCGGGAGGATGAGGACGAGACCGGCGAGCAGAGCGGGGAGACGGACCAGCCCACGCTCTGACGCCGCCCCCGCTGGCTGGCGGGGACTGTCGCGTAGCGACTGGGGTGGTCCCGGAGCGGTTCTCGCCGCGCCAAAATCCCGCGATATGATGCATTGCATGGTTCTTTCTGAGAGGAATGGGCCATGAGATGCACGCGCATCACTACTATGGTGCGTATGACTGATTCCGTTTCCGCCACGCCAACCGCGTGGACCAATCCACTGCGCGATCCGCGCGATTTGCGCCTGCCGCGCATCGCAGGCCCGTGCAGCATCGTGATCTTCGGCGTGACCGGCGATTTGTCGCGCAAGAAACTGCTGCCCGCGATCTATGACCTCGCCAACCGCGGTCTGTTGCCGCCGAGCTTCGGACTGACCGGCTTCGCACGCCGCGACTGGACCGAAGACCATTTCAGGGATTTCGTCCGCGAGCACGTGCAGCAGCATTGCCGCACCCCGTTCCGCGAATCGACGTGGAAGCAGCTCGCAAAGGGCATCCGTTTCGTGCAGGGGACGTTCGATGACTCCGCGGCGTTCGCGCGGTTGAGCGACACGGTCGCTGAACTGGACCGCGACCGGGGCACGCGCGGCAACCATGCCTTCTACATGTCGGTGCCGCCGCGGGCGTTCCCTGTGGTGGCGCGTCAGCTCGCCGACTGCGGACTGGCCCGCTCGTCCGAGGGCGCATGGCGACGCGTGATCATCGAGAAGCCGTTCGGCCACGATCTGGCCAGCGCCAAGGAGCTCGACCGTGTGGTCTCCGAGGTGTTCGACCCGTCGAGCGTGTTCCGCATCGACCATTATCTCGGCAAGGAAACCGTGCAGAACATGCTGGCGCTGCGTTTCGCCAACGCGATGTACGAGCCGATCTGGAACGCCAACTACGTCGACCACGTGCAGATCACGATGGCCGAGGACATCGGCGTGGCCGGCCGCGCCGGATACTATGACGGCATCGGCGCAGCGCGCGACATCATCCAGAATCATCTGCTGCAGCTGCTGGCCCTGACCGCCATGGAGGAGCCGGTCTCGTTCACCGCCTCCGACCTGACCGCCGAGAAGACGAAGATCCTCTCCGCGGTGCGTCTGCCGAAGGACCTCGCCGCACACACCGCTCGCGGACAGTACGCCGCCGGCTGGCAGGGCTCGCATGACGTCGTCGGATACCTGGAGGAGAAGGGCATTGATCCGGCGTCTACCACCGAGACCTATGCGGCGATCCGGCTTGACATCGACACCCGCCGCTGGGCCGGTGTGCCGTTCTATCTTCGTACCGGCAAGCGTCTCGGCAAGCGTGTCACCGAGATCGCCGTCGTGTTCAAGCGCGCGCCGCACCTGCCGTTCGAGTCGACCGCGACACGCGAGCTCGGCAAGAACGCGATCGTGATCCGCGTACAGCCCGACGAGGGCGTGACGATCCGCTTCGGCTCCAAGGTGCCTGGTGGCACGGCGATGGAGGTACGTGACGTCTCGATGGACTTCAGCTACGGCCGCTCGTTCACGGAGAGCTCGCCGGAGGCATACGAGCGACTGATTCTCGACGTGCTGCTCGGCGACCCGCCGCTGTTCCCGACCACCGAAGAGGTCAACCTGTCGTGGAAGATCCTTGACCCGATCGAGGAATTCTGGTCCACGCTCGGTCAGCCGCAGCCGTATCGTGCCGGCACGTGGGGGCCGACGGAGGCCGATGAAATGCTCGCACGCGACGGACGCCACTGGAGGATGCCATGATTATCGAAATGCCGAACACCCGCACCCGCGAGATATCGCAGAAGATCGACGAGTTGCACGAGGAGCGCGGCGAGTCGGCGACCGGCCGCGTGCTGACGCTGCTGATCTCCACCACCGAGGACGAGCTGGAGCAGGCGCTGGAACTGGCCAACGCCGCCAGCCGCGAGCACCCGTGCCGTGTCATCGCCATCTCCCCGCGGCGTGGAAATGGCGCGCGCAAGCCCGTCGAGGGTGCGCCCAAGCCCGCCGAGGACGCGGATGCGGCGTACGACAATTCCAATCTGGACGCCCAGGTGCGCTTCGGCGCGGACGCCGGTGCAGGTGAGATCATCGTGCTGCACCCGCGTGGTGGGCTGGTCCATCATCCCGACACGTTGGTCATCCCACTGCTCGTGCCCGACGCGCCGGTCGTGGCGTGGTGGCCGAACGAGGCGCCGGCCAACCCGTCCAAGGACCTGCTCGGCGCGATGGCGAGGAGTCGCATCACCGACGCCATGCACTCGTCGAACCCCTACCGCACCATCGAGGATCTGCGCCGCAACTGGTCGCCGAAGAACGTGGACATGGCATGGACGCGCCTGACGGTGTGGCGTGCGATGCTCGCCACCATGCTCGACCAGCCGCCGCACCTGCCGATCAGCACGGTGAAGGTCTCCGGTCCGAAGGGCTTCCTGCCCATGGATTTGCTGGCGGCCTGGCTGCGGCTGAAGCTCAACGTGCCCGTCATCATGGAGGAGGTGCCCGGTGCGACCGCCGTGACCGGCGTATACCTGACGCGCGCGGACGGGACGCTCAGTCTGGAGCGGCCGGACGCGAAGGAGGGCATCGCCGTCATCAGCACGCCTGGCCAGTCGCCGCAATCCATCAGCGTGCCCACGAGGACGCTTGAGGAATGCCTGAGCGAAGAGCTGCGTCAGCTCGACCCGGATGAAGTGTATGCTGAAGTCATCACCCAGGGATGGAATCTGATTCATCCTGCCGAATAAGCACTGTCGGACCGGCGTCTCGACCGCAAGGCGCCGGCCCGACGGCAATCGGTGAATCAACGAATGAACGACGATGCGTGAGCGTCACGGAACCGTCACGCGCCCATGCCCGGGCGCGGGTTTCGGACGCGTGAAGACCGAATCAGAACGACAAAGGAGCTGTAACTGATGTCGCAAAGAAAAACCGTAACATACCCGAACCCCGATGTTCTGGCGCAAGCTGTGGCCGTGCGCGTGCTGACCACGATCAGGAACCTGCTCGCCGAACCGGGGCGCAGACGCGTGGATATAGCGCTGACCGGCGGGACCGACGGCAATCGCGTGCTGCGCGCGATCGGCACCGACCCGCTGGCCGATGACCTGGACGCCTCGCGCGTGCACATCTGGTGGGGCGACGAGCGGTTCGTGCCCGAGGGCAGCGACGACCGCAACGCCAAGCAGGCGCGGCGGTTCCTGAACATCCTGGTGGAGCGCGGGCTGATGCCGGAGGAGAACATCCACGAGATGCCCGCTGACACGCGCGATGCCGCACAGATCGCCGCAGCCACCGACGAGGAGAACGATGCGGTGCTGGCCGATGCGGCCGCCGCCTACCAGAAGGAGCTGATCGAGCAGCTGGGGGAGGAACCTACGTTGGACATCGTGTTGTTCGGAGTCGGCCCGGATGCGCATTTCGCGTCGCTGTTCCCCGGTCGGCCTGAAGTGCTGATCGACGACCCGCATGTGCTGGTCGCCGGCGTGCGCGATTCGCCGAAGCCGCCGCCGCTGCGCGTGACGCTCACCGTTCCCATGATCGTCCGTTCGCGGCACACGTGGGTGTTCGCGTCCGGGGAGCGCAAGGCCGATGCGGTCGCCGCCGCCTTCGCTCAGCCGCGCAATCCGCAGGCCCCGAGCTCCTTCGCCGACGGCGAGGAACTCGTCTGGTACATCGACCAGGACGCCGCCAGCAAGCTGTGAGGTTTGTCTCGGCTATCGGATAGTTCGGTATCTGAAGCTTGTTATTTCGGATAACGAGACAATTCGAGGATTCCGTGGTACGAAACGGCAAAGATGCATGGTTTTGCCGTTTCGTGCCGCGTCTCCCGTCGTGAAATCAGATCTGATTGGTGTTCATCATGGCATGAGATTGAGGCCGGTCTGTCAATCATGGCGATGCGGTTCGACGATCGTACTGGACAATCCGGTCGTATTGCGAATTTCGTTCACTCCGTCCGAGGGCTCATTGCGTGCCCGGTGCGGTCCGGCATGCGAATGGGATGCAGCGCAAGAAGCGCGCAGGGTTGCGACGCCGATGCGTGTACAACTCCCGCGAAATGTCATAATGCGCGCGTTGTACGGGGCGGAATCTGTACAACAGCCGTTGAAAACGATTGCGCCCACTGTCGTACACCGACGGAGTTCCTGGAAACGTTGGAATTCCAACGAAATGAGGAATGGTATGCGAGGTCTCTCGGGACGGTGTATGTACAACTGCTGCGTTTGCCTACAATGCGCGCGTTGTACAGGAGGATATGCACCGCCGGCGGTGACTGGGCGTTGATTGGTGATGTTGGGATGCGGCTGGTTGCGATTACTGTGCGCGAAAAACGTTTGTGTGAAAAATGGGAACCACACGATATGAATGGTGTGCCGATGAAACACGATGGCGCAGACGCCCCTAGGGGAGCCTGCGCCATCATTCGTATGGTTCGCGTTCGATCTGCGAGCGGTAGGGAGGGGCTTGTGGTGAGGTTCGGTGTTTGCTTATGACCAGGCTCGCCTTCGGCCCCTGCAATTGTGGTCTCGCTTCGCGAGGCTCATTGTCTCCTCGCGGCTGTCACCGGAAATCACGCAATGATTTCCTCACGGCCAGGCTCAGCCCACAACGTGTGGAAGGCGCCGGGCATGTCGGTGCGCTGGTAGGTGTGGGCGCCGAAGTAGTCGCGCTGGCCCTGGATCAGGGCGGCGGGCAGGCGCGGGGAGCGCAGGCCGTCGAAGTACTCCAGCGAGGAGGCGAACACCGGCACCGGGATGCCGAATGTAATCGCACGGGAGACCACGCGTCGCCACGAGCGCTCGGCGGTCTCGATCGCGTCCTTGAAGTACGGGGCGAACAGCAGAGACACGTTGGCTTCGCCGTTCTCGAACGCGTCGGAGATGCGGTTCAGGAACTTTGCACGGATGATGCAGCCACCGCGCCAGATGCGCGCCACCGCAGCCAGATCGATCTTCCAGTCATACACCTTGGCGGCTTCGGTGATCTCGTTGAAGCCCTGGGCGTACGCGACGATCTTCGAAGCGTACAGCGCCTCGCGGATGTCATTGATGAACGCGACCTTGTCTTCCTCGGCCATCGGCACCACGCCGGACGGTCCCTCGAAGTCCTGCTTCTGGGCTTCGGCGCGAAGCTCGGCCTGCCCGGACAGTCCTCGCGCGAACACGGCCTCGGCGATACCGGTCACCGGCACGGCCAGATCAAGCGCCGACTGCACGGTCCACGTGCCGGTGCCCTTCATGCCCGCGTGATCCACGATCACGTCGACCAGCGGCTTGCCGGTCTTCTTGTCGACTTGATGCAGCACGTCGGCGGTGATCTCGATCAGGTAAGACTCCAGCTCGGTCTTGTTCCACTCCTCGAACACGTCGCCGATCTCGGCCGGCGTCATACCGAGCGCGCGACGCATCAGGTCGTAGCTCTCGGAGATGAGCTGCATGTCGGAGTATTCGATGCCGTTGTGCACCATCTTCACGAAATGGCCAGCGCCGTTCTCGCCGATATGCGTCACGCACGGCTCACCCTCGGCCTTCGCCGCGATGGACTCGAAAATCGGCTTGAGCGTCTTCCAGGACTCCTCGCTGCCGCCGGGCATCATCGAGGGTCCGAGCAGGGCGCCTTCCTCGCCGCCGGACACGCCGCAGCCGACGAAGTGCAGTCCGCGGGCGCTGATCGCCTTCTCGCGGCGGATCGTATCGGGGAAGTGCGCGTTGCCGGCGTCGACGATGATGTCGCCCGGCTCCATCAGATCGGCCAGCTGATCGATCATCGCGTCGGTCGGCTCGCCCGCCTTGACCATGATGATCGTGGTGCGCGGCTTCTTCAGCGACGCCACGAATTCCTCCATCGTCTTCGCGGGGAAGAACTCGCCCTCGCTGCCATGCTCGGTGATGAGTTTCTCGGTACGCGAATAGTGACGGTTGAACACCGCCACCTTGTTGCCGTGACGGGCGAGATTGCGGGCGAGGCTCGCTCCCATTGCGGCCAGTCCGACGACACCGACGTTTGCTTCAGCGGTCATGCTGTTTCCTTCCGACGAGGATAGGGTTTTGTTCGTTACCAGTGTATGAAGAACGCTCTACGTGGGTGGCGTCCGTTTCACCGTCGGCATGGGAATGTCGCCGCGCCGGTCGTGCCTTGCCTCATACGATGCGGCGGTCGGCTGCCCAGCGGGTCAGTTCAGTGCGGTTGGACAGCTGCAATTTGCGCAGCACGTTTGACATGTGGGTCTCCACGGTCTTGATGGAGATGAACAATTCGGCGGCGACCTCCTTGTATGTGTATCCGCGGGCGATCAGGCGCATGACCTCCTGCTCGCGGCCTGACAGCAGGTCCAGCTCCTCGTCGCGGCCCCGTGCGCCGCCGGCCTCGTCCATCGGCGCCCCCTGGAAGGCGGACAGCACGAATCCGGCCAGTTTCGGCGAGAACACCGCATACCCTTCGTGCACCTGCTTGATGGATGAGATCAGATCGTCGCCGGTGATGGTTTTGGTAACGTATCCGCGTGCGCCGGCACGAATCACCGAGCCGACGTCCTGCGGCGAATCCGACACCGACAGCGCCAGGAACGCGGAAGCGGGGGAGAGCGGCTGCGATTTGGCGAGGATCTCCGCGCCTCCTCCTCCCTCGCCGCCGGGTACGTGCACGTCGAGCAGCACCACGTCCGGTCTGATGTCGGCGATCATCGCGATCGAGCCTTCCACGTCGGCGGCCTGCCCGACGATGTGGAAGTACGGCTGCAGCGTGGCGATGACACCGGCGCGGAACATCTCATGGTCGTCGACGACGGCCACGCGAATCGGCGTCGCCGCAGCTTCGCGGGGAGTGGTATCCGTATCAGTGGCTCTGCCGGACTCCACGTCGTTGCACTCCACGCTGCCGAACTCACCGGCCGCCCCTTGCCTCACATCCGCTCCTGATGTCGGTCCGATGCTTGTGCTGTCTGCCTGACCCATATGCTTCACCTGTCGAATCATGTTTCCCTCTGCGTGCGTGTGTATGATGCCGCGCCGGATGGCGGTCGTCCATGCTGCCCGCCGGCGTTCGTGGCATCGCCCCGTTGGTTCGGTTGCCGTCCGCCTGCGACCGGCATGTGCATGCGCACCTCGGTGCCCCAATGCGGCCTCGATACGATCTCCACCGTACCGCCCCGTCGTCGGATCCGCCCGATGATCGACTCGCGGATGCCGAGCCGGCCCTCGGGAATCGCGTTCATGTCGAACCCATCGCCATGATCGCGCACGAAGACCTCAACCTTGTCGGCGCCGGCCTCGCAATACACGGAGATGGGCTCGCCGCCATGCGTCACGGCGTTGATGAGCGCCTGCTGCGTGGCATCGAGCAGCGCGTCGGTCTGGGCACTGGGCCTCGCGTCGCCCACGGTCACCACTTCGATCGGTTTGCCGTGCTCGTCTTCCGTCTGCGCGGCGATGGCCTTCAGCCCGGCGCTGACCGAACGGTCCGATGTGGTGCGTTCCTGATACAGCCATTCGCGCAGTTCGCGCTCCTGCTGCCGGGCGAGCGAGAACACGGTCTGCGGGTCGTCGCTGTGCAGCTGGATCAGGGCGAGCGTCTGCAGCACGCCATCGTGCAGGTGCGCGGTCATGTCGGCACGTTCCTCTTCACGCTCCTTGAGTGCGCGCTCGGTGGATAGGGAGCGGATGAGCGTGCTCACCCAAGGCACGATCGCCAGAGCCGTGCCGGCCAGCAGTACGAACCCGCCGATGATGATGCGGCGAGGGGACGCGCCCCACCCCGGAACCGTGCTGGTGAACACGAAGATCGCATAGCCGACGAACAGAAGCACGATGCCGCCAAGCATCGATGGCAGTTTGCCCTCGTCCGCGTCGAACCGCGACCATGCCAGTCCGAGGCCGCCGACGGCGACGGCCAGCGGCACGATCAGCTCCCGTCCGCCGGCAAACGACAGCAGCACGCTTATGGCGATGAACACCAGACCGGCCAATGCCACCAGTGAAGGTTTCGGGGCGCGGCGCAGAGCCGCCGCCAGTCCCTCCGAGGAGTCGTCGGCGTCGCTGCGGCCACTGTCACCCGCGGTGCCGGCGTATGCCGCATTGCCGCGGGAGAGTGGCTCGGCGAAACCTGTCGAGGCCGCATCCGACATGGCCTGCGCGGCGGCGACGGGATCGCCGACCGGCATGAACATCCACAGGAACACGTATGCGATGACGCCGGCCCCGAACGCGAGAGCGGCCGCGGCGAACGCGAGTCGCACCAGCCATACGGGCGCTCCCAGATGTAGGCTCACGCCACGGCACACGCCGACGAGGACGCGCCCGTTCCGCGGGCGCATCAATGGCAGGCTCGGCGCGGCGGACGGCGGCTGGGCGCGCCGGGCCTGCCATTGCGTCCGACGGGGCGCGTGCGGCTGCCGGTACGGGTTGTTCGGCTGGGTCATGGTTCCATTGTGCGCCTCCGGGGAAGACGACATAGGGCATAACGCCCCGGTTCAGGGAACAATCAGGGTGTCCCCCGATGCGTGCGGCGGCCGGTTGCTGCTGTAATGGAAGCATGAACGATACAACGTATGCCTATGACGCGGGTGGCACCGCCGGCCCCGGCACGAATGGTTCGTATTCGTACGGTTCGAATCCGTACGGTTCTCCTGCGCCCGGACCCCAGCCGAAGCCGAAGCGGCAGAGCGACCGGTTCTTCTCGTGGATCCGCGGCAGCGCGATGGAGCGCGGCGACGACCGGTGGATCGCCGGCGTGTGCAGCGCCATCGCGCAGCGCGTGGGATGGAGCCCGACTCTGGTGCGGGCACTGGTGCTGGCGAGCGTGGTGCTATGCGGATTCGGTTTGGCGCTGTACGCCATCGCATGGGCGCTGCTGCCCGATGCGCGGGATGGCCGTATCCTCGGCGAGGAGCTGATCGACGGGCGCTGGGATTGGAACATGCTTGGCGTGATAATCATGATGATGCTGGCGGTCGCCGTCCCCGGTGCCGGTCTCGCGGCGGCCCTGTGCGCGGCGCTGGTGCTGTGGGCCCTGGTGCAGAACGCCAACCGGCGGCATGGCGGATACGGGTCGGGCAGCGGCGTCAGCGGTACCGGCGATTCTGAGAACGGCTCATACCGGTGCGGATGGCCGGCCTCGTCATACGCCTATGACGGTGCGGACACGGGAGCGCAGGCGGCCGATGCCGGCACGGCTGGCTCATCAGGGCCCACCGCACCGGAAGCCGCGGGAAGTGCAGCGGAGTCCTCCGGAGCGTCGGTGCGTCAGCCGTTCCAGCAGCCCGCTCCGGGATACGGCTTCGGCCAGCCCCATACCGCCGATCGGCCCGCACATCCTTCCATGCCGTACCCGTCGTCTCCGTATCGCCCATCGGCGGGGCCTCTTCCGCCGAAATACGAGCGCCGCAAGCCGGCCGGTTTCGCCATCGTCATCGGCATGATCGGGCTGATGCTCGTCTCCAGTGCGGTTCTGATGCTGGCAAACGACAACTCATCCATCGAATCGATGACCCGTGTGCTCACGCTGTGGATTGGCGGCGTCTGCCTGGCTCTGGGTGCTGTCATAACGGTGCTTGGCCTGATGGGACGCCGCTCCGGAGGCCTGATTCCGCTCGCCTGGACCGCCGCGTTCGTCGCGGTCTGCGTACTGGGCGTCAACGTCGCTTACAGCTATACGGTGGATGCCATGCAGTCCGAAGGCGGCACGCTGGTCAATGTTCACGGAGTCACGAAATATGGCGCCACCGATCAGCAGATCGCCCGATTGCAACAGGGCGTGCGGTTCGTCGGCACGAATTACGGCGACGACCGCGTCAGCATAGATCTGACGCGAGATGGCGTGCCCGGCATCAGCCCCCACAAGGTGACGGATGTCGATGGAAAGGTCAGGCAATCGACGTGTCCGGTCGGGGACCTGCGCATCTCGGCCTATCGGGCCCGGGTGATTCTGACTTTGCCGCAAGGATGCAGCTTTGCGTTCGGCAAGCGCAGCGACGGGTATCGGCTCGTCGGTTCTATCGGAGGCCGGTATACGATCACCAGAAACCAGTGGGGATACGATTTCCTGCGCCTGGACAACACGTTCTCGGGCCGTTCCGGTGAGAAGCCGGCGTGCGACGGCGGCGCATCCAACCTCGATTACAGCACCATTCCCGAAGGCGGGCCCGAACTGATCATCAACGTGCCGTACACCATCGAGGGGAAAGTGGCCGTCCGTTATGTCGATGACAGCGGCGGATGCTCATCCGATGACGCCCTGTGAGCACTGCGGACGAATGATACAAGGAGCACATCATGAATGACGATCACGATATGACACGGCATCTTCCGAATGCCGAGGCGATGCCTGCGGATTTCGAGCAGACCGAGGCTTTGCCGACACTGGTCGGCGGCGTGTCCGAACAGGCTTCTGCCGTCACGCAGGCGTTGCCGGTCGAGCCGACGCAGGCGTTGCCGGTCGAGCCGACACAGACGCTGCCGGTTGCCGAGACAGAGGCGATGCCGGTAGAAAAGGTCGCGGTGCCGCAGACCGAGACCAAGTCGTTGCCGGTTGACTCCGCGTCGACCGAGAAGTTGTCTGCCGAACCACTTGCGGCCGGGGCGGTTTCGGACGAATCGGCGGCCCCCGTGGATGACGGCCAGACCGAGACCGAGCCTGCCGCCGACGCATTCGGGAGTCCCGCCGCCGCTTCCGATCGGCGAACCGGCGATGTTCCGGCCGGAGCCACAACGGCCGGCGATGTTCCTGACAAAGGGCAGCCTCTTGCCGCCGCGCCATCCACAGGCGCGGGCGCCACGCAACAGCCTGATGCCGCCACGGCCTTCGCCGCGGGCGATACAGAGCAGCCCGGTCCGGCACCTCAGCAGATTCCGCTGTACAGCACGCAGCCCCCGCGAGAGCATGACGGATACGGACCGAACCGCCCGGATGCGGGTCCTGCATACGCCGCTCCGGCCGGTCCCTGGGCCCAGCCGGGCGCGGGCTCCAATTACGTGCAAGTGCCGCGGGACGTGCCGGTGCGTCCGGTCGTCCGCAAGACAGGGCCGAGCGCCGCCACACTGACATTGGGTGTGTTCATGCTGCTGGTCGGCGCGGTGGCGATCCTGTTCGGAGTGAGGTTCCCCAATGGCGTGCTCGCATGGTTCGATATGGATCCCCGCGTGATGTTCGCCATCGGGTGCGCGGTGGTCGGCGGGGCACTGATCCTGATCGCCATCATCTGGTCTCTGGCAAAGATAGCGCGCAACGCACGAACGCCCCATGACGAGTGACATATCGACCGGTGCCTTGCCGGTGCCCTGCCGGCAAGGCACCGATTCCCGCGTCAGCCCTGTGCGGCCTCCGCTTCGGCGAGATCGGCGAAACCAGCGAGGGCGACGGTGTGGGCGATCGTCTCCTCGGTCAGGTTCCGACCCTTCCGGAGTAGATCGTCGACGAAACGCCGGTACAGGGCCATCGTGCGTTCCGAGTAGGTGCTGAGCTCCCCGCGCAGATATGTTTCGAACGACGTGGATTGCGCGGTGTCCTCCGCGGTGCGCAGCACGCGCATGGCCCGGCCGAGTTTCGGGTAGCGGGCGTGGAAGTCCTCGGCCCACGCCACCTGCGTCGCGATGACATGCTCCTGCGTCGCGATACGTTCGTCGCTCAACCGGGGTATGTACGGTTCGATGTTGTCATGGAAATCCTGCGGTGCCGTGGACTCCATCATGCGACCGTACTTCTCCGTGACCAGATTGCGCCCGACGCGCTCGGCTTCGACCAGATCGGCCAGATAACTGTCCAGCAGCGGATCGGGCCATGTCATGAACTGGCTCGTGCGCATCTGCCGGAACACCGGCCAATTGCCTTGGCAGGCGGCCCGCCCGCCCTCGTTGTTCGTGCGCTGGAACTGATCCCATTCATGACGCACTATCCGCTCGATCAGCTGGTCGCTCATCCGCCGTCTCTTTCCCGTTGTCCGTTATCGTCGTTGCCGCCGTCATCTCCCGTGCCGGTCACGCCCTGTCACAGGGAATGCAGACAAGCCGCGTCGCTGGCGATGTGCTCCTCGACATATGGCCGTTGCCACTCCAGGAACGTCTCGTCGCTGCCGGTTAGTCCTTCTCGGCGCAGCTCGGCCACGACCTCGGCGCAGACGTGCTCGATGGTCTGGGATATCTTCTCGGCGACCGGTGCCGACCCCTTGCCGCCCTCGCCGAAACCGGCACCGCCATAGCAGGCGGCGGAGCTCAGCCGCAGCAGCGTCTCCAGCTGCCCGCACACATCGGCGAGCCTCGTCGCCATGCGGGACGACAGCCGCCGAAGCGCGGCGAACCGCCACTTGTAATACGGCAGGTATCCCACGGTGATCGGATTGTTGAGCAGGAACACCAGTGATGCCGCCGCCTGCACGAACTCGCCGATCGACAGCCAGGCGGCCGCACCGTCGCCGCGCGCGAGCATGCGCGGCACATTGTATTGCCCGGCCTGCGCCATCATGCCCAGACGCTTGGATATCAGCGCCAGCCGCACGTCCTCCGGCATGGTCTTGAACCCCTGCCGGGTGTCGAGGAACTTGCCCAACGGGTCGGCGAACACCTCGCCGTTGGTGGCGGCGGCAAGCGTCACCTCATCCAGCATCAGCCACTCGTGCGGGTTGTTGGTGCTTGGCGCCTGACGGTATCCGGTGATCGACTCGAAGAAATCGCCGATGCGGAACACTCCGTCGCGCCTGCCTGCACCCTGCGCCCTGGCGGTGGACTCGCGCGGGCCATATCCCATGAACGATTGGGGGAGCGCCTCGTAATCGGCCTGAAGGCGCTCGCCGATCGCCGCATAATCCTCGTCGGTGAGCCATAGACAGAAGCGTGGGCCGAAATCATGGTCTCGCGAGAGATCGTCATCGAACCCGTAGCATTCCGATCCGTGGCCCACCAGTCCCGCCGCGATGCGCCCCTGATATTCCGGGTATTTGTCGGCGATGAGCGGTTTGCCATAGGCGTTCCAGCATTCGCGTGCCAGCTTGAGGCCGCATATGGGTGAGGTGCCGGTGGGTGAGGCGGTAGCGGACGGAACGGCGGCGGATGGGGTGCCGGCGGGTGCTGTGCCGGGCGTGCCGGAACCATTCCCACCTGCGCTCGCATCCTGTGAAACATCCTGTGAAACATTCGCGGGGGCATGCTCGGAGGCCTCGTGTTCGGCCTGCCGCAGGTTGCTCTCGGTGATGCGGTAATAATCAGTGTCCTTGCCGTAGCATTCCTCGATGACCTGCAGGGCCTGGCAGTACAGGTTCACCGCCTGCCCGTAATCATGCTGGTGGAAACACACCTGCGCGTAGCCGGCCAGCGCCGAAGCGTAATGGGCGCTGTGCTCAAGATGACCGTTGCGGTAGATCTCCAACGCCTTCGCCGCATGCCAGCTCGCGGCGGACAGCTTGTCTTCGGCGAGCAGCGTCAACGCCAGATTCGTGTGCGTCGAGGCCACGTCGAGGTCGGTTTCGGCATCCGGGCTCGACGATTCCAGTATGCGCAGGGCCTCGCCCAGCTCCACCTCGGCCTGATGCGTTTTCCCGGTCTCGCTGTACAGCATCGACAGGTTGTTGTGCAGGGCGGCGAGTCGCCGGTCGCTGGGGGCGAGCGTGCGCTCGCTGGACGCCTGCGCCTGCTTGTACAGATCCTCGGACTGATCGTACTGACCGGCCGCCCGCATGGCGGTGGCCGCATTGATCAGGGTGGTCGTCCATGCCTCGGTGCCCGTGATGCCCATACGGGTCGCGAGCTCCAGCGCCCGTTGCACGATCCACTGGTTCTCCTTGTGTCGGCCTTGCGAGCGGTAGAACCCCATCGTCTCGTTCAGCACGGTGAGCAGCCCGGCGTCATCGCCGGCATTCTCCGCGTCGATCATGGCCTGCTCCAGGTACGGCCCTGCCTTGGCGGCGGCGTGCGCGTCGAAGATCGCGTCGAGCCCGGCGAGGAACCGTTGCGTGTCAAAAGGCTGCTCGGAAGGTCGGGGCTCGTCCCCGGCTTGGTCCGGTGCCGCGTCATCGTCGAACGCGGCCATCAGCTTCGCCATCAGTGCATCATCGTCCATGTCATCTCCTTGCCATGAAACCGGTTTCTACCAGTCTAGGAAGCCTTGGTGATGACGTTTTCGGCGTGTGATGTGAGCTATATAACAAACCCCCGCTCTCAAAACTCGCAGATATACCGGTGATTCAGCGAAATTCCACTTGTATCTGCGAGTTTTGAGAGCCTATATCCCGCGAAACTCACACCGTGATCTCGCGCATACGCTCCAGTGCGTCGGTGTGCGTCTCATGACGCATGGAGTATATGGTCAGCAGCGCCACCGCGATGACCGCCAGCGGCACGCCGCCCAATGCGGTGAAGTGGTAGTTCATGCCTGACAAGTTCAGCATGCCGCCGCCGACCATCGAGCCGACCGCGTTGCCGAAGTTGAACGCCACCTGCACGGCCGCGCCGGCCAGCAGCTCGCCGCCGCCCTTGCCGGATTCGGTCATCAGCAGCTGCTGTGGGGCGGAGATGAAGAACAGGCCGAACGCGATCCAGAACGTGAAGATGGCGGCGCTCACATGGTTGCCGGGCACCAGGAACACCAGCAGCAGGCCGACGCCGGAGATCGCCTGCCCGAGGGCTGCGGTTCCCGCGTGACGCCAGTTGTCGGTGATACGCCCGCCGATGATGCCGCCGACCACCATGCCGAATCCGGCGAGCATCATCAGGAACGGCACCATGTCGCTGTCGTATCCGCCGGTCTTCTGCAGCCACGGCGACACGTAGCTCCACCAGCAGAACACGCCGGCATTGCCGGTGAACACCGCGCCCAGAATCAGCCACGGTCCAGGCTTTCGGAGGAACCTGAACTGGCCGGCCAGACCGACGTCCTTCACCGGCGCGATGGCGGGAACCCAGGCAAGCGCGAGGAACACGGTCATCGCGGCCCAGACGCTGAGCACGATGAACGCAAGCCTCCATGACAGGAACTCCGACATCAGCGTGCCGGCCGGCACGCCGATCATGTTGGCGACGGTCTGACCGGTGACCATGGCGGAGACGGCCTGCGCCTCCTTGCCCTTGTCGGCCACGGTCTTGGCGATCAGCGTGGCGGTGCCGAAGAACGCGCCGTGGGGCAGTCCCGAGATGAAACGGGCAGCCAGCAGCATGGGCGCATTGACGGAGAACGCCGACAGGGCGTTGCCGACGAAGGCGATCACCATGAACATGATGATCAGCTGCTTCGGCGGGATCTTGCGCCCGAACACCAGAATCAGCGTGCCGATGCACACGCCGATCGCATAGGCGGAAATGAAATGGCCGGCGGTCGGGATATCGACGTGCATCGCCTCGGCGGTCTGGGGCAGGATGCCCATCATCACGAATTCGGCCGCGCCGAGGATGAACGCGCCGGAAGCCAAGGCAAGCAGGCTTTTCTTCATGGTTCCCTCTTCATCACATCTCGCGGGCGTGCCCGCGCGTGGGTGTCGTTTGTTGTGATTGTCGCTGATGGTTGTGGTGGTCCCGCAGGTGAGACTGCGGGAGCTGCCAAGCCACCGGTAAGAAGAAGGCCAGACCGCTGATGCGATCTGGCCTTCATGTTGTCGGGCTGGCGGGATTTGAACCCGCGGCCTCTTCGTCCCGAACGAAGCGCGCTACCAAGCTGCGCTACAGCCCGTTTTGGCAACGCAGGCTATAATACAACGAAATCCCGGACAAGCCAAACCGGCGTGGCGTGGCATCCTGAAAACCGCGGAATATCAACGGACTCTCGGCGTGTATCGCCATCTCATTACACTGTGACATTATGAGTCAGACGCAAGAAACCCCCGAATCCCTGAACGACGACGAGACGGCGCCCGCTGTTCCCGTCATGACCACGGTCGAGCGTGCCGAGATGCTGCTGCGACAGGACGCAGCCATCCGCGACCGCATCGGCGCCGGCGCAACTTTGGACGAGGCCGTCGATCCCTCCAACAAGGAGTTCGGCCCGCTCGCGCACCCCGAGCAGGTGCAGATGCGCGTCGCCAAGCGCGCGATGATGCTTGAGGCTGGCATGCAGCCCTACCCGGTGCACCTCGACGTGACCGACACCATCGAGGCCGTGCGCGCCAAGTATGACGGCAAGCTTGAAGCCGGTCAGGAGACCGAGGACGTGGTCGGCATCGCCGGGCGTGTCCTGTTTCTGCGCAATGGCGGCGGCCTGTGCTTCGTGCAGCTGTCGGCCGGCGACGGCACGAAGATCCAGGGCATGATCTCCAAGAAGGAGATCGGCGCTGACTCGCTCAAGCAGTTCAAGCAGCTCGTGGACCTCGGCGACCACCTGTACCTGCGCGGCCGCGTGATCGCGTCCAAGACCGGCGAGCTGTCGGTGTTCGCCACCGAATGGGCCATCGCGTCCAAGGCGCTGCAGCCGCTGCCCGCCCTGCACAAGGACCTGAACGACGACACGCGCACGCGCAAGCCGTACATCGGCATGATCGCCGATGAGAAGGTGCGCAACATGGTGCGCAACCGGTCCAAGGCCGTCGCCTCGCTGCGCCGCACGTTCGATGACCACGACTTCATCGAGGTCGAGACGCCGATGCTGCAGACTATCCACGGCGGTGCCGCCGCCCGTCCGTTCACCACGCACATGAACGCCTTCGACCTGGACCTTTATCTGCGCATCGCGCCGGAACTGTTCCTCAAGCGCTGCCTCGTGGGCGGCATCGACCGCGTGTTCGAGATCAACCGCGACTTCCGCAACGAGGGCGTCGACGCCACGCACGCCCCCGAGTTCACGATGGTCGAGGCCTACCAGGCGTACGGCACCTACGACACCATCGGCCAGCTGGTCAAGGAGCTCGTGCAGAAGACCGCGATGGACGTGTTCGGCTCCCATAAGGTCACACTGCTCGACGGCACCGAATACGATTTCGGCGGCGACTGGAAGACCATCAGCATGTATGATTCGCTCTCCGAGGCGCTCGGCGAAGAGATCGTGCCGAACGGCGGGACGGACAACCCCGGCACTTCCGTGGAACATCTGGGCGAGATCGCCGACAAGCTCGGCGTGGAGCGTGACGACGTTGAGAACCACGGCAAGCTCGTCGAGCACCTGTGGGAGCACTTCTACGAGGACAAGCTATACGAGCCGACCTTCGTGCGCGACTTCCCGGTCGAGACCTCCCCGCTGGTCAAGGGCCACCGCAACAAGGCCGGCGTGGTGGAGAAGTGGGACCTCTACGTGCGCGGCTTCGAGCTGGCCACCGGCTACTCCGAGCTCAACGACCCGATCGTGCAGCGCGAGCGTTTCGTGGCTCAGGCCAAGGACGCGCTGGCCGGCGACGAGGAGGCCTGCGACATCGACGAGGACTTCTTGGAGGCCCTCGGCGTGGGCATGCCCCCGGCGGGCGGCATGGGTATGGGCATCGACCGACTGCTCATCGCTCTGACCGGTGCCACGATCCGCGAGACCATCACCTTCCCGCTGGTCAAGCCGCTGGCGTTGCAGTAAACGTGCGGCGGGCCGCTGCCGGCCTTGCGTGCGGACTGCGGCGATGACCGATTGAAATGATATGGCGGGGCTCCACGCGTGTGTGCGTGGAGTCCCGCCTGTTTATGTATCGATGCTGTGCCGACAGCCCCCCCCGCCAGCGGGACGTGCTGATGTCGGCGGATGATCATGACGACATATCCACGGAATCCGTGAAAGGCACGTACACTGGACTACATGACTGTGAAACTGTGGATATCCGGCGCACGCCCGAAAACCTTGACGACCTCCCTGTCCTCCGTGGTGGTGGGCGCATGCTGCGCGTATCCGGTGATCGTGGGCGATCTCAACTGCACGAAGACCCGGTCCGACACGTCGCAATGCGCGGCGGTCACCGCCGATGCGCAGGCGATGATGTCTCGGTTCTGGCTCGTCACGCTGCTGTGCGTGTGCGTGGGCGTGTTACTGCAGATCGCGGTGAACTACGCCAATGACTATTCCGATGGCATCCGCGGTGTCGATGAGGGACGCGGCGGCAGTGAGAAGAAGACCAAGAAGCCCATGCGGCTGACCGCGTCCGGCCTGGTTCCGGCGAAGCATGTGCTCGTCGCCGCCGTGGTGAGCGCTCTGCTGGCCTGCGTGTGCGGCCTCGCCGCCGCCGTCCTGTCACAGGCGTGGTGGCTGCTGCTGGTCGGCGTGCTTTGCCTGCTGGCCGGCTGGTTCTACACCGGAGGCAAGCATCCGTACGGATATGCGGGATTCGGCGAACTCTCGGTGTTCCTGTTCTTCGGTTTGGCCGCCGTGCTTGGCACGCAGTATGCGCTGAGCGGTTCGGTCAGCGTGCTCGGCGTGTTGTGCGCGGTCGTCGCGGGGCTATTGTCATGCCAGATACTGATGGTGAACAACCTGCGTGACATCAACGAGGATCGCCGGCATGGCAAGCGCACGCTCGCAGTGCGCATGGGGGAGCGTGGCGCCCGCGTGATGCTAGGCGTCTGCTGCGTCGTCGCATGGGCGATCGGCGTGTGGGTGGTGATGCTGCTGTGGACGCCGTGGGGCGGCATCCTCATGCTGTCCGGCATCGGCGTGCCGTGGCGCATGGTGACCAGCACGGGCCGTAAGGAATTCCGCAAAGCGCTGTCGGACGCCTGCTTCCAGCCCCCGTTCTTCGCCGTCATCCTGCTGATTTCGCTGATGGTGTGAGTATTCCTGCGCAAGCGCTCGGCGAAACGGTGGACAAAGGCTCGAATTTGGCCGGGCTGAGCGGTAGACTGCGAGTTATGACTTACAAACTAGTACTGCTCCGTCACGGACAGAGCGCATGGAACAAGACCAATCAGTTCACCGGCTGGGTGGACGTCCCGCTGACCGAGCAGGGCGAAGCCGAAGCCAAGCGTGGTGGCGAGCTGCTCAAGGAGAAGAACGTCCTGCCGGACATCGTCTTCACCTCCCTGCTGCGTCGTGCCATCAACACCGCCAACATCGCACTGGATGCCGCCGATCGCCTGTGGATTCCGGTTCAGCGTGACTGGCGTCTCAACGAGCGTCACTACGGCGCTCTGCAGGGCAAGAACAAGACCGAGATTCGTCAGGAGTACGGTGACGAGAAGTTCATGCTGTGGCGTCGCTCCTACGCGACCCCGCCGCCCGAGATCGACCCGAACGACCAGTACGCGCAGAACCACGACCCGCGTTACGCCGGTGACCCGGTTCCGGAAGCCGAGTGCCTGGCCAACGTCGTCGAGCGTGTCAAGCCCTACTTCGAGTCCGCCATCGAGCCTGAGCTGCGCGCCGGCAAGACCGTGCTGATCGCCGCCCACGGCAACTCGCTGCGTGCCATCGTCAAGATGCTCGACAACCTGTCCGAGGACGAGATCGCCAAGGTCAACATCCCGACCGCCATCCCGCTGCTCTACGAGCTGGACGAGAACTTCAAGCCGGTCAAGCCGCGTGGCGAGTACCTGGACCCGGAGGCCGCCGCCGCCGGTGCCGCCGCCGTCGCCGCTCAGGGCCAGAAGTGATTCTCTGACCTGGCATTAGTCTGATGCATAGGGCCGTTCCCTCATGGGAGCGGCCCTTTTGCGTATTCGGCCACGAGTCGACGTGTATGATGTAGGCCGAAGGGGGCGCGTCTCCTCGGTATGCGAAACGCTGCTCGGCGTATTCGGCGCCGTGGCACCGGTCGTGGTCGGCGGCATGCTGCGGTTCGTGCCGGGCGGGTTCACGCTGATCGCCGCCGTGGTGTGCGCGCTGGCCACGGCGGGCATGGTCGTGGCCGTCTTCTCGCCGATTCGCACCATTCCCGCTTCCGCTGACTGGGAGCGCAGCGAAGCGTGACTCGTGCGGGGTGTCACGCTGCGAGGGCGCACGCGGTGACGCAACTCACGCACGGTGACGTCGCGATGGAGTCTATGATCCGGGTTCCAAAGCCGCGCACCGCCCGTCGGGGCATACAAAAACGGCGAGCAGCCATGGCCGTCTCGCCGTTCATGGGACTCTCCGTGGAGAGAAGTTCAGTTATGGCGGAATGCCGGTGACGGCATCGCCGCGGTCGTCGTCACTCGACGGCGCCGTCCTCGTCGCGCGACGGCTCCTTGCTCGGATCGAAGCCGGACACGATGTACACGACGCGGCGGGAGGCCGACACGGCGTGGTCGCCGAGACGCTCCATGAAGCGGCCGAGCAGCACGACGTCGATCAGCTGCTGACGGCTGCCGGTCCACTTGTCGGACAGAGCCAGGTCGAAGGTCTTGTGGTGCAGCGCGTCGAGCTTGTCGTCGTCGAGGATGATCTCCTCGGCGGTTTTGGCGTCGCGGTCCTGCAGCATGACGACGATGCGGTCGGCGGTCATCGACAGGAACTGCTGCATCTCGGTGAACAGCTCCGTGGCCTCGGCCGGCAGCGCCGGTTCGGGGTAGATGCGGCGTGCAGCTTCGGCGATGTGCTTCGCCAAATCGCCCATGCGCTCGAAGGTCGCAGCGAGCCGCAGCGTCGATACGACGACTCGCAGGTCGGTCGCCACCGGGTTCTGCTTGGCGAGCAGACGGATGCACTGGTCGATGACGCTGGATTCGAGGGCATCGATCTCGATGTCGCCGTCGATGACGCTCTGGGCGGCTTCGACATCCTGCTTCAGCAAGGCGTCTCCGGCCCCGTTGATGGCCTTGCGCACGTCTTGCACCATGCGATCGAGGTCATCGGCAACGGCCTTGAGCTCCTCGTCAAAAATAACGCGCATTGTTGTAGCCTTTCATGCTATGTAGTTGCTCTTGATGGAACCTCTATCAAGTGTAAGCCGCATAAGCTGTGTTTGCCTAGTGCGTGGCGGTCAGGTTCTTGAAATTGTCTCAAAATTCATTGGCTAGTTCACCCGGAATTCACGTTCGCCGCATGTCGCCTCTCGGTGTGAGACAATGGAACCATGCCTCAGTTTCAGCCGTCGGTATGGATTTTTGTAGTTTTCGCGCTATTGGCGCTGGCCGCATTGGCGGGAATCGGCTTTTTCATCGCGGACCGGCTGCAGCCCGTCATCATGAACGCGCTGCGCAGCAATGACCGCTTGCCGTCGTTGCAGTCTCGGCGTCGCGGCGCGCGCCGCCGTCAGGAGGATGACGAGCCGGCCGATGATCTGGATGACTCCACCCAGCTGGTGCTGTCGATGCTCTCGCTGGCGTCGGTTGTGGTGGACGATCAGGACGAGGTGGTCCGTGCCAATCCTGCGGCCTATAGACTCGGCTTGGTGCGTGATGACACGCTGATCGAACCTACGTTGCTTGACGCGGTGCACAAGGTGATGAAGGACGGTTCCCGGTGCTCGTTCGACCTGGAGACTCAGACGCCGGAGCAGTTCATGACGATGAACGGATTCGATGCCGCGGCTGCCGATGACGGCCTGACCGCAGAGGCCTCGTCTCGGCCGAACTGGCTGAAGGTGACGGTGGGACGCATCGGCGACCATCTGGTGCTCGTGCTGATCAACGATGTCAGCGAGTCGATCCGGTTCGCTCAGATTCGAGACTCGTTCATATCGAACGTCTCCGAACAGCTGCTGCAACCGACCCGCGCGCTGGAGCGGCTGGCCGATTCGTTGGAGAGCGCGGACGTGAGCCACGAGCAGCTGTCGAACCACGCGCGGCAGGTGCGGCATTCCTGTGTGCGGCTCGACCGCATGATCTCTGACCTGCTGATGCTGATTAAGGCTCAGGAGCCGGTGACGGCTTCGGAGGCGAACCGTTGCGACCTGTTCTCGCAGGTTTCCGGGGCCGTGGATGATCTTGCCGGCACTGCGCGGGATGCCGGGGTGCAGGTGCGGGTCGGCGGCAAGAGCCCCGTGATGATTCACGGGGAGGCCGATCAGATTCGCATGGCCGTGCGCAAGATGGTGGAGAATGCGATCGTGTATTCACACCCAGGCGGGGCGGTCGGCGTCTCCGTCGCCCTGTCTTCGGACGGGAAGAACGCCGTGGTGCGTGTCATCGATCATGGCGAGGGCGTGCCGAAGGCCGATCTGCCCCGTATCTTCGAACGGTTCTACCGCGGTTCCAACCAGAACGAGCGCACGACCGACGGCATCGGTCTGGGATTGGCGATCGTCAAGCATGCGGCGCTCGCCCATCACGGCGATGTGACGGTGTGGAGCGCTCCCGGGCAGGGCAGCACGTTCACGCTGTCGCTGCCGGTGGGGGACTGATACGGCTCAGTTGCCGAGACGCCGGTAATCCCAGCGGTCGAAATGCTCCCATACCAGCATCATGACGCCGATGATCAGTCCGGCCGCGCACATGATGAGCAATTGCAGCACATCCAGCCCGCACGCGAGCAGTATCGCGCTGACGATCAGCGCGACCGACCACAGCACGCAGCCGATGAGGAACGTCTTGCGCAGGTCGACGCGCACCGGTTTCGGTGCCGGCTTGCGTACTTCAGGATTGATGATGGCTGCGAATTTCATACCTATATACCTTAGCGCATGGGATGAATCGGGCGGGTGGCGGTACATACACCGGCACCCGCCCGAGCGTTCAGTCCTTGATGATCGGGCGGCTCTTGCTGCCGCGTCCGTCACAGGTGCTCGACGACGTAATCGATGCACGCGGTGAGCGCGGCCACGTCCGACGGCTCCACCGAGGGGAACACGCCGATGCGCAGCTGGTTGCGCCCGAGCTTGCGGTATCCGGACGTGTCTACGATGCCGTTCTCGCGCAGCGCGGCGATGACCTGTTTGGCGCTGACCGCGTCATCCAGGTCGACGGTGACGACCGCATTGGAGCGCGAGCCCGGGTCGGCGACGAACGGCCGGGCGTATTCGCTGCGCTCCGCCCACTCGTACAGCAGCGCGGCGGACTTCGCGCAACGTGCCGTGGACCAGGCCATGCCGCCATTCTCGTTGAGCCAGCGCACCTGGTTCTCCAGCATGATTAGCGTGGCGACCGACGGCGTGTTCAGGGTCTGATCCTTGCGTGCGTTGTCGAGCGCAGAGGTCAGCGAGAGGAACGGCGGAACCCAACGGCGGGAGCCTTCGAGCTTGGCTTCGCCCTCGACCTGCTGCGCACGTGCGATGGCGCGCGGCGACAGCACCGCGATCCACAGGCCGCCGTCGGAGCCGAACGCCTTCTGCGGGGAGAAGTAGTACGCGTCGGTCTGGCTGACATCCACCGGCAACGCGCCGGCAGCGCTGGTGCCATCGACCACGACGATCGCGTTCTGCTCGTCGCTGCCTTCCACGCGCCGCACCGGTGCCGACACGCCGGTGGAGGTCTCGTTGTGCGCCCACGCGTAGGTGTCCACGCCGTCGGTGCGCTCGGGGAGCCGATAGGTGCCCGGTTCTCCCGCGAAGATGACGGGGTCGTCGAGGAAGGGCGCGCTCTGCGCCGACTTGGCGAACTTCGTGCTGAATGAGCCGTATGTGCCGAATGCGGCCTTGCCGGCGATGAGCGACGCGCAGGCGATGTCCCAGAAGGCGCTTGCGCCGCCGTTGCCGAGCGCGATCTCATATCCGTCGGGCAGGGAGAAGAACGAGCCGAGTCCTTCACGGATGGAGGCGACCAGGGATTTCACCGGCGTCTGCCGGTGTGAGGTGCCGAGGAGCGTCTTGCCGCCGCGTTCGAGCGCGTCCACCTGCTCGGGGCGGATCTTGCTGGGGCCGGAGCCGAATCGTCCGTCTTCGGGCTTCATTGAGGACGGGATGTTCACGATATTGTCCATATGCTCAACACTAGCCAATGATGCGGATTGATGGGGGTCGGCGTTCATGTGTCGGATGCGGTCGGGTTGCCGATGGCCGCACCCCGCGGTAAGCTGGTCAACCGTGATGAACGTGCGGCGTCTTCGGAAGGCCGCATCGCGATGGTATTAAAGGAGCAAAAAGTATGAGGCATGCTGCGCATAAGGCCAATAAGGGTTCCGTTCAGCGCACCAGCCCTTCGGCGTTATTTCGCTCCTCCCGGGGTTCCCACACGGCCAGGGCCGTGCGTGCCGTGCGGGCGGCCAACGGCGATGCCGTGGCGCTCGCCATCGACCCCGTTCTTGCAGCCAAGCTGAACGAGGTCGCCCCGATGACCCGCCGGGCCATCCGCGAGACCGCGAAGGCCGCGCAGCGCAAGTCGTACATGATGTCATCCGCATCCCTTGCGGCTCTGGTCGGCACTGCGGCCACCGCCTTGGCCTTTTCCAATATCCAGCAGTCGTCCAACTCTCGTCTGCTGGCCGACGATCCCGCCACGACGACCACTCAGCTGGCCCGCGTGACCGGTTCGACGGTCTCGCGTTCCGAATCCCGTACCGAGCTCGGCCCCATCGCCGCCGACCAGACCGCAGCCGCGGCCACGAGCGGCGCGGCCGACGCGAAGACGAGCAACACGATCGCCGACGCCAAATCCGTGCAGACCACCAATAACGGCAACTGGGAGCTGAACGACAAGAACTCCGCCATCGACGTGAGCCAGCTGTCCCGCTCCCTGGCGGACAACCCGCAGGTCGCGGTGCTGGTCGACCAGGATGCCGGCAAGCTGCCCGAAGGATTCAACCCGAACCATGCCACGGGCGACAGTGGTCTCGCCTATGCGTTCAGCCAGTGCACGTGGTGGGCGTACCTGCGTCGCCATCAGCTCGGCCTGCCCGTCGGATCATATTTCGGCAATGGTCAGGACTGGGCGAACTCCGCTCGTGCGCACGGCTACTGGGTGGACAACACGCCTCGCCACAAGGGCGACGTCATGGTGTTCCGCGCGGGCCAGGAAGGCGCGAGTTCCGTGTATGGCCATGTCGCCATCGTGGAGAGCATCAACGCTGACGGCACGGTCACCGTCTCGGAGTGCGGCGCTTCGCTGAACGGCAAGCCGGCATCCCGCACCCTTTCCAACGTGAACGACTTCCAGTACATCCACTACTGATTTTCGGCGGGTCTTCGGTCCCCGCCAGTGAGATTCATCTCTATTATTCTCCCGGGAGTGTCGCGCCGGTCGTGTGAAGATTGCCGGTTTTCCCGTGATGTCGCCGATATGGCGTGATTTCCTATCGTGAATGTTCTCAGGCGAAGATGCATGCCTGTGTGCTACAATCATGCCTCGATGATGATTTGCAAGAAGATTATTTCGACTATCACCGCCGCAGCAGCTGCGGTGGCGTTGTTCACGGTATCGGTGCCTGTCGCCTTGGCCGGTTCCGATAATGCGAGCAGGAAGGCGATTACCTCTTCTCGCTCGTTCCCGAAGATGAACACCGCGCGTAAGGATCTGCTCAAGGAGATCGTATCGGTCAGCTCCGATGACAGCGAAAGCTGGGGCGGTGTGGAATCCCTGAACGTGCCCGAAACCAAGTCCACGGCCGAGAAAAAGGCCGAGGAAGAGGCCAAGAAGGCCGAAGAGGAGCGCAAGGCCGCCGAGAAGGCCGCCGCCGAAGCCTCCCGCCTGCAGGCGGCGGAGGTCAGCCGTTCCCGCGCATCGGCCGCGACCAGCAGCACCAGCTCATCGTCCGTCTCCAATGACGGTGCGGTCGATGCCCCGGTCAGCGCCAATGGTGCCGGCGTGGTCGCCTACGCCTCCCAGTTCCAGGGCGTGCCCTATGTGTACGGCGGCACCACGCCGTCGGGATTCGACTGCTCGGGCTTCACGCAGTACGTGTACTCCAAGTTCGGCATCAGCCTGCCGCGTATCGACTATCAGCAGCGTGTGTGGGCTCAGGCTCACGGCACGACGGTCAGCGATCCCCAGCCGGGCGACCTGATGTGGAGATCCGGCCATGTGGGCATCTACGTCGGCAACGGTCTGATGATTCACGCGCCGCGCCCCGGCAAGAGCGTGTCCATCGTGCCCGTATACGCTTCCTTCGAGTATTATCGAATCATCTAAGCCGGTTGCTTCCGGTCGAAGAGTCTTCGAACGATATTTCGCACTGCACAGCGCCTCCATTGGGGCGCTGTCGTGCTTTTTCGACAGGTGATGCGGCGACGATGCCGTGCCCGCTTCCGCTGCGCTGCCGCGCGTTATGACACACCGACGCCAGGAATGTGGCATTGTTCTCAATCGGCAAAATGACTGATGTTCATCCCGCATCCTGACGCGTACGCGGTATTCTAGGAACTATGACCCGATGCGCCGCTGCATCGGTGTTACCTTAAGGAGGTTGCCATGATCAACGAAAAGGCGATTCTGGTTGGGGTGGACGGTTCTCATGCCAGTTACAAGGCCACGTGGTGGGCCGCCAATTTTGCCAAGCATGCGGGATTGACGCTGCAGATCGTATGCGCGTATTCGCTGCCCAGCTACGCCGCAGTGTCGTTCGACGCCACGTACACCGCGATGGGTGATGACAACGCGGCGCACAGCGACGCACAGGAGATTCTTTCCAAGGCCAAGGCCATCGCCGATGAGCAGGGCGTCGAGGCGGCGACGCTGATCGTCACCGGTGACCCGGCATCCGTGTTCGTCGAGCTGTCGCGCAACTACAATCTCATCGTCATCGGCAATCGCGGCAAGGGCGGACTGGCCGAGCGCCTGCTCGGCACCACCAGCTCGTCGCTGCCCGCGTACGCGTACTGCCCGATCGTCGTCGTGCCCTATACCGACGACGACGGCAACCTGATGCACCTGAACAACACGATCACCAAGGTGGCGGTCGGCTCCGACGAGTCGAAGTGGGGTCTGAAGGCGCTGGACATCGCCGCCTCGTTCGCCAACATGTGGGGTGCCGAACTCGACGTGATCTCCGCCGCGCCGAAGGTGCAGGGCTCGGACGGCGACAAGGCCGTGATGGAATCCTTCATGGAGGATCTTGAGGTGCGCATCAAGCCGATCGAGGAGTCCTACCCCGATCTGAAGATCACCCGCACCGTGGTGCCGGGCAACGCCGTGCAGGCGCTGACCAAGGCCAGCTATGACCATGACGTGGTCGTCGTCGGCTCCCGCGGCCGCGGCGGGTTCACCGGCCTGCTGCTGGGCTCCACCAGCCAGGGACTGATCCAGCACGCCGTCGGCCCGGTGTATGTCGTACCCCGCAAGTACGTCGAAGCCGCGGAATCCCGTCTTGACACGGTTCCGAGCTCGCCGGCCGATGTCGAGCCGAAGCCCTTGGAGTCCATCGGCGGTGTCGAGGAGCTGCCGGTGCCGGCCGCGCAGCCGGAGGTCGTCGAGCAGATCGATTCGGTCATCGACCCCGAGCACAAGGCCTGATTCGGCTCTGATACATGCAGTGGCCCCGCCGGACTCGATGCCCGGCGGGGCCACGATGTTGTTGTGCCGGCGCTCGTGCCGCGGACGCGGTAGCATGAACTCCTCCGTGCCGTTATATGACAGGGGAGGAGCCCCGCGATGCCTCAGCGGCGAACCGTCACGTCCATGCGCACCGGCGTCTCCTGCACATAGGTGTGCTTGACGGTGCAGCCCTTTTCGATGTGGCGCGTGACACGCTCCTTGAGCTTGTCCGCATCCTCTTCGCTCAGCTTCGCGTCAGTGGCATCCACCACGACCTGCTCGTTGAAGTTGATGTAGGCATCGCTGTCGGCGTCATATGTGCCGTCCACGACGATCCTCGCGCCCTTGCCGTCACCGAGTGTGTGCTCGATGGCGAACTGGCTGGACAGCGCGGCGCAGCCCGCCAGCGCGATCTTCATCAGGTCTCCGGGAGTGAACACTCCGCGGCCCTTGCCGAACTTGATGTGAGCGCCGTCATCGCTGAACGCATCCCATGAACCATCCTTGTTGCGCTCGACCCAAAGTCGCTTGCCCATGCGTATCTCCTCGTGTAGTCGTCATGACGCGCCTGCCGCGTCACACATACCTCTAATGTAGACCACAATCGTTCGCCATGGGTCGTGATACGCGTTCGGCTGGACGCCCCTCCGGCCCGAGCACGTCTGCTCGCTGGGTACTTTGGTCTGATCTGGGTCTGGTTTGGGCGTCTACCCCCGTCTCGTCCGGCGTTTCATCTCCGAAATCGCCTGTGCATGCCATGTTTCGGCGTCACGCTGTGCGGGTACCGTCACGCTGTGCGGGTTCGCGGCGTGACGGTTTCTTGGAAACCGCTGGAAACACTGGGGTTTGTGGTACCGTCACTGTGTGCGAGGGCGCACACAGTGACGGTACCCGCACAGCGTGACGCTACCGCATCCATCGCACGCTGCCGTCCGTCGTCTCCGCCACTCGCATCGGGCTGTTAGCCGCTGTCGTTACACTGGGTGGCATGGCTTTGACACCGGAACAACTCGCAGATATCCGCACCCGTATCCCCGCCCGTCCTCACAGTGACGTCCCCACGCCGTACGAGGATTTGGTGCGCCGGATCATGCTCGAAGGCACGCTCAAGTCCGATCGCACCGGCACGGGAACGATATCCCTGTTCGGGCAGCAGATGCGTTTCGACCTGTCAGAAGGATTCCCGCTGCTCACCACCAAGACCGTGTTCTTCAAGGGACTGGCATACGAGCTGCTGTGGTTCCTCAAGGGCAGCAGCAACGTGCGCTGGCTGCAGGAGCACAACGTGCACATCTGGGATGACTGGGCGGACGAGAACGGCGACCTCGGTCCCGTGTACGGTGTGCAGTGGCGCAGCTGGCCCGCGCCGACTCCCGAAGACCCGAATCGCACCATCGACCAGATCGGCAATGTCCTCGACCTGATCCGCAACCACCCCGACTCCCGTCGCATGGTGGTCAGCGCATGGAACCCGGCCGAGGTCGAGAACATGGCGCTGCCGCCCTGCCACGCCCTGTTCCAGTTCTACGTGGCCGACGGGCGGCTCAGCTGCCAGCTGTACCAGCGTTCGTGCGACATGTTCATCGGGGTGCCGTTCAACATCGCTTCGTATTCGCTGCTGACGATGATGATCGCGCAGCAGACCGGCTTGGAACCGGGCGAATTCGTCTGGACCGGCGGCGACTGCCACGTCTACGACAACCACGTCGACCAGGTGCTGGAGCAGCTGTCGCGCGAGCCGTACCCGTATCCGAAGATCGAGATCCGCAAGGCCGATTCGCTGTTCGACTACCAGTACGAGGATTTTACGATCGTCGACTACCGGCACCATCCCACCATCAAGGCGCCGGTCGCGGTCTGAACCGACCGTTACACTATTGTCCCAGTCCGATTCAAGGAGTGAATGAAATGGAGCATGATAGTAGCCGCAACGGCTATCACGAACCGGAGCCCGGGTTCGCCGGGCAGGAGAAAGCCGATGATTGGGGTGATGACTTTCCCAAGACGTTTTCAGTGAACCTGATTTGGGCCGAAGCTGACGACAAAGACGGCCGTCCCGGTGCCATCGGGTTCGACGGCGGCATGCCTTGGCATCTGCCGGAGGATATGAAACGTTTCAAGGAGCTCACCGTCTCTCACCCGGTGATCATGGGACGCAGGACATGGGAGTCACTGAACGTGAAGTACCGTCCGCTGCCCAATCGTGACAACATCGTGGTATCGCACAATCCCCAGTATCTGGCGCTGGGCGCCACGGTCGTCACCGATCTGGATGCGGCGCTCGACATCGCGCGGCAGGAGGCCATTCCCGATGACGGGCTTGACCGCAGCGAGATCTGGGTGATCGGTGGAGCGCAGGTCTTCCAGGAGGCGCTGCCTTTCGCCAGCAAGGCGTTCGTGACGAAGATCCAGACCTCAGTGGACGCAGACACGTATGCGCCCGATATGGATGCTCTGGTCGACGCCGGCCTGTGGGAGGTCGCCGACCCCGGCCATTGGAAGAGAACGCAGAAGGACGACAGCGGAATCAAGCGGTACCGCTTCGTCACCTATCGCAAGATCGGCTGAATCGCCGCGCGCGCAAGTTCACCGGGCGCCTTACGCACAGGCGCCCATCGGAAACCATCAGGAGCCATCATGACACAGCAGCACCCATACACCGTGATGACCGTGTGCACGGGCAACATCTGCCGCTCGCCCATGGCGGAGATCATCCTTCGCGCCGAATTCGAGTCGCGTGGGATAGGGGAGGACCGCGTGCGCGTCCTGTCCAGCGGCGTGAGCGACGAGGAGTACGGCCATCCTATCGACCCGCGCGCCGTGCGCGTGCTGCGGGCCGACGGGTATGAGATCCCCACGCATCATTTCGCCCATCGCGTCACGCGCGAGGAGATCGAGGAAACCGACCTGTTCCTGCCGATGACGGCCTCGCATATGCGCGCACTGCTGCGGCAGCTGCCGTCCTCCAAGCGCGCCGAAGTGCACATGTACCGCAGTTTCGACCCGAACCTGCCCAAGCCGGCGGCCGGCCGCGAGGACTCCATCGACCTGGTGGATCCCTGGTATGGCGGGCCCCACGAGTTCCAGGTGGCCATCGGCCAGATTCAGGAGGTCGCGCCGTACATCGTCGATTGGGTGGAACGGCAGATCGGATGACGGCATGCGGCCGGCCGCCGGAGCGTGGCGGCACGCGACGAGATGCGATGAAACGCGACGCGCCTTGGCATGACTGCCGGGCGCGTCGCGTCATATTCGCCGGATTGCGCCGCGGCGAGCCGGGCGGATATCGTTCACCGGATTATTCTGGTGCATTGACAGCCGGTTTCGCGGGGATACCCGCGTATTCCATCGGAACATGTATCGGAACGTTCGAGGAGGAATGATGAGCAGACTGAACGGCAGACGTGCCGAGGCCGAAGCGCAGGGGTTGCGCGTCAATGTGGCGATTCTGGGCGCTGGGCGCATCGCGCATTCGATGGCTCGAACACTGGTGGCGATGGCGGCGGACCCGCGGTATGCCGGTCTGGTAGCGCCGTATGCGGTCGCCGCGCGTGACGGGGGCAGGGCCGCGGCGTTCGCGGCCGAATACGGGTTCCCGGTGTCGTATGGCTCGTATGACGAGCTGCTGGCCGACCCGGACGTGGATCTGGTGTATATCGCCACGCCGCACAGCCTGCACGCCGAGCAGGGCATCGCCTGCCTGAAGGCCGGCAAGAACATCCTGGTCGAAAAGTCGTTCACCGCGAACGCCGCGCAGGCCCGTGCGCTGCTCGATGCGGCCGACGGCAGCGGTCTGCTGTGCACGGAGGCTATCTGGACGCGCTACATGCCGTCGCGGGCCATCGTCGACCGGATCGTGGCCTCCGGCGCGATCGGCGAGCTGCGGTCGATTTCGGCGAACCTGTGCTATCCGGTGTCGGGCAAGGCGCGTATGAGCGATCCCGCGATGGCTGGAGGGGCGCTGCTCGACGTCGGCGTGTACCCGCTCAATTTCATCGACATGGTGATGGGCGGCCACGGCGAGGTGCCGGTCGAGCGCGTCGAGACGTCGATGACGCCATACGCCCCGACCGGCGTGGACGCGCAGAACTCGACCACGCTGTATTACGCCAATGGCGTGATGGCGGTGTCCACGTCGTCGATGCTCGCCTGCTCCGACCGTACGGGCTGCATTTGGGGCGACAAGGGGTACGTGGTGTGCCGCAACATCAACAACATCGAAGCGATCGACGTGTACGGCGCCGACCATGCCGTGGCGGAGCATTACGATGTGCCGGCGCAGCTGACCGGTTACGAGTATCAGGTCGCCGCCGCGGCGAACGCGATTCTCGACGGGCGCGAGGAGTGCGCCGAGATGCCGCACGCCGATTCGCTGCGCATCGTCGAGCTCATGGACGAGCTGCGGGCAAAGTGGGGGCTGAAGTATCCGTTCGAGTGACGGTTCTGCGGCAGGTTGGGCGGCGGGTTCCTCATCCATCCTTGACGGGACTCGCCGCCAGGCATGCTCCTAGAACACCAGCTGTATCAGCAGCATATACACCGCGGTGCCGCCGGCGGTCGAAAGCAGCATGTTGCGCTTCCACAGATGCAGCAATGTGATGACGGCACAGGCGATGAGTTCCGGAATACCGTGCGAACCGGTCAGGATCGGCGTGTTGCGTAGCGCGTATACCACCAGCAGGCCGGTCATGGCATAGGGGAGCACCTTGCCGAAGTATTCGACGAGCTTGGGTGGCTGCTTGGATTCGGGGAACACCAGAAAGGCGGATTCTAGCGGTGGTTGCAACACCAAAAAAACACCAGGTGTTGCAACCACCGCTAGAATCCGCCAGAAGTGATATCGTCGAACTCGCCACGTCGACGCCCCGCGTCGAAATCGCCCTCGCCGGGCACTTCATCATTCATCACTGGCATGGTTCCATTATCACGACATTATGTCGCAGAACGAATACGGCACCCCGGCAACGCGAGTGGGTCGCCGGGGTGCCGGGGTGCGGGGTGCCAGAATGCCGAAGCGGTGTATGGGTGCCGCCCGGCCCAGGTGGGTCACACCCGGGTCAGTTTCTTGCTCCTGAGACGCAGCACGACATCGGCGGAGTCGGCGACGCGCTTGGAATGCGTCACCACGATCACGCATTTGCCGAGCTGATGGGCGGCGTGCTGCAGCAGATGAATCACCTCGTCGGTCATCTTCGGGTCGAGGCTGCCCGTCGGCTCGTCCGCGAGGATCGCGCGGCCCGGGGCGACCAGCGCGCGGCCGACCGCCACCCGTTGACGCTGGCCGCCCGACAGGTGCATGATGTTGCGCTTGGATTCCTCACGGCTCAAACCCAGTTCCTCGAGGATCTTCATATCGGCCTTGGTGCTGACCAGCCGCAGGTTCTCTTCGGGGGTGAGGTAGTCGATCAGGTTATGGTCCTGGAACACCAGGGACACGTGCTCCCGACGGTGCTTCGCATAGCCCGATGCGGCGATGTCCTCCCCTTCGAAGCGGACCACTCCCCGGGAGGGGGCGTCCAGGCCGGCCAGCAGCGACAGCAGCGTGCTCTTGCCGGCGCCGGACGGGCCGGTGATCGCATACATCTTCCCGGATTCGAAATCCGCGCTGACATCCGAAAGAACAAGGATCTTCGCCGCGCCGTAGGCGTAATCGACATGGTCCAGTTGCAGACAGTTAGACATAATTGGTGACTCCTAACGCATAGAGGAAAGAATGGATTTCGGGGATTTGGACAGCACGGCGGCGCATGACACGGCAAGGGCCACGGCGATGACCGCGCATCCGAGCAGCAGGATGAGCAGCGTCTGCTCAGGCGGCAAGGCCTCCACGTGCAACGATTCCAACGGCGCGACGCCCGAATCGCGCAACAGTCGGGAAGACACGTATCCCGACAGCATGGCGCCGGTGCCCAGCGAACACAGGGCGGCGACCACCGCCATGAGTCCGGTTTCGATGGCGAGTTGTGCGACGATCCGCATCTTGCCGATGCCGAGGGCCAGAAGCGTGCCTATCTCATGGATGCGTGAGCGAATCCAGAAGACCAGCGCCATCGCCAGCACCAGTACGTCCGCGAGGCAGACGGACAGCAGCACCATGCGCACCAGATCACGCACCGTCTGCACGGATTGCAGGACGCCGGAGAGCCGGGCCGAATCGTCGGTGACGTCGTACTTGCCGCCGGCCATGGTCTTGGCCTGACTGACCGCCGCGGACAGGTCCTGCGGATTATCCGACAGGCATCGGATCATGCCGATCTGGTCGTTTCCGGTCAGAGCGGAGGTCACTCGCCTACCCGAATAGATGAGGTTCTCGGAAGTGTCCGAGGGCAAGGGGCTTTGGGCCTGCACGTTGCCGGAGAAGATCCCGGCCACACGCACCGTGGCGTTGCGCCCCTCCTGCCGGAGACGGAATGTCGAGCCGACCGATAGGCCGTTCTGCAGCGCGAAGTCGCGGTGGACCAGCACATTGTCGCCGTCGCCAGAGATATGGCGGCCCTGCTCCAGGCGGTACAGGCCGCTCTGGAATTCCTCGGACAATGAGGAATCGGTGGTGCCCAGCACGCTGACCTGCATGGCCAGATCGGAGTCCAATCGGGGACCCTGCCGGGGCACGACCGGGCGTGCGCCATCCACCTGCGCCAAGGTCTTCGTCGCATAGGCGGTCTTCGTCACACCGGGGATACGCGAGAACCGGCTCGCCTCCTCGGCGCTGATGGGATTCTCGCCGGCGCTGACGGTAAACCCTATGCCCATGCCCGCGCCGATGCTGTCGGACATGGTACGCAGGGCCGTCGAGACTCCGACCTGCGCCACCAGGCTCGTGAAGACCATCAGCATCAGCAGACCGATGATGCCGCTGCGTACCGGCTTGCGTACGATCGCCAACGTGGCACGCTTCCACACATTCATGCTCATCATCGAATCTCCGACAGGTCTCGCGGCGATTTGCGCAGCATCGGTATGCACGCCACCGCGACGCACACCAGCATCACCGCCAACAATCCGAGCGCCACGTACAGCATGGCGGTCCCGTCGACCGACACCGTGAGCGAATCCAGGGTGCGCACCGACATGCTGGATTCAAGGTCGCCGCCGACCTGTCCCATGCTGCTCAGCTCCTTCGCCGCGGAGGCGTTCACGGAATGGAGCGCCGTGGTGCCGAGCCATTGGGCCATTCCCTGCGCGCACAGCCAGCCGAGGGCAAGGGACGGCAGACCGATCAGCACCATCTCGGTGAGGTATTGGGCGACCAGGGAGGGCTTGCCGACGCCAAGGGACACCAGTATGCCCATCTCCTGACGGCGGTCGTTCATCCACAGCAGCAGCATGAGACTGAGCACGAGCACGGCCGAGACGGTCACGCCGATCAGGGCGCCGCGCATCATGGAGCGCACGCCGCGGGCGGCATGCAGCATGCTCGACGAATACTGGTCGTTGCGTGTGATCTGATAATTGTTCCAATCCACCGGGAGTTTCTTTGCGGCGTCCATGGTCTTCTCCACGTCAACGCCCTTGGACAGCACGAAGGTGGCGTCCTGGTATATTTCCTTGCCGTCCTTGTACTGGTACAGATCGCGTGTGGTATCCAGATCGGTGTAGATGGTGTTGGCGGTCAGTTCCGCTCGGCTGGATACCTTTCTGGCGCTGTCGCCCTTGAATATGCCCACGATGGTGGTCTTGACGGTCGCCGTCGAATGTGATTCGTTGTCGGCGTCGTAGGCGTTGGCCTTGAGCGTGAGCGTGTCTCCGACTTTGAGCCCGTTGGCTTTGGCGAGATCCTCATGGATCATCGACGTGTACTTGTCGGAGGCCTTCAGATGCCGTCCTTCGGCCATGCCGAGCGTGCGCGACGTGAACACGTTGAGTTTCGACGAATCATTCGTGCCTATGACGTTGGCGGCGTTGCCGAACTGCTGCTCCTTGGTCGCATCGTAATCATCGCCGCCGGGGACCTTCGCCACATTCGCCCCCACGAGATCGGCGGTGGCGTTCTGACGGACCATATACGAATCGACCCCGGGCAGTTGGGCGATCCTGCGCACGTCGGCGGGACGTACCATGCCACCTCCGCGAGGCGTGAGCATGCTGCCCTGCAGGTTGCTGGCCAGCACGAACCCGCCGACCGCTTCCTTCTCGATTCGTCCGGCGGCCTGTTGAGCTGCCCGAGAAACCGCGATCGTGGATAGCATGCTCGCTGTTATGATGGTCAATACTATGAGGAGCACTATGGTTCGCACTCGTTTTCTGAGAACATAGCGCACCGACCGTGCAACGAACGTCATCAATACCTCCTGTGGGCCTTGGGCTTTTCGCCCAAAATGCGAAACATGCCGCGTTTCGCCGGTTAGTTAGCCGCGACAATACATGATGCACCTCAAGATACGGGTAGATATACGCCTTGGGCGAAAGACGGAACAGCGGCGAATGTCGGTTATTCTGGATTTTGGTCCATCTCGGGGCGCGTCGATGCGTCGGCCCGCGAGGAATCAGCGCTCGCGCCTCGCCTTCGAGGCGGCGAACGCATAGTTCTCGCATTGGATGTACAGGTATGCGACCAGGACGAGCCAGCAGATGACGGTCTTGTGCCAGACGTCGGATTCGCCCGAACACGCGCCGGCAACGCCATCATCACTATTACCTCCGGCAACATCAGCAACGTCGGCGACACAAACACCGTGCGCCAGCCCGTCGGACGATGCGCCATTCGCACCGCCACGGCATACCGTCCTCCCGCGCGTCATGCAGACCAACGAGGAGCCGATCAGCATGGCCAGCCCCCTACCTCGATGTGGCCGCTAAATGTCTTACGCTCCCTTCGTGAGAGCATTGATAAATGAAAACGGCAGCCTATGAATCGAGTAGGATGCCGTGCTGATAGTGTCCGCCGACGATGATGAGGATTTCGGAATATACGGATCACGTAATTTTAATGATTTTCTGCGCTTTATCGTTCTTTGAAGTAGGTGAAGAGATGTCGTTCTTTGATATGGAGGGCGGTGATGGTGGTGGCGAGTAGGTAGGCGGTGTTGGTGGTGATGGTGGTTTGTATGGCGTTGAGGGTGATGGCGGTTCGGTCGGTGGTGTCGATGAGGAGTCTGGCGGCGGTCATGTCGATGGGCAGGCTGATGGCGGTGGCGAGCAGGATGGTGATGCCGGTTTCGATGATGATCTGCGTGGCGAGTGCGGGTTTGGGTACGCCGCAATGCAGTGCGGAGGCGATTTCGAGCCGTCGGCCGCGTATGAGCAGGTATCCGATGGCGAGGGCGATGAGTGCGCCGCAGGCGGGCAGGATGCGTGTGGAGCGTTGCCGGTAGAGGGTTTGTCCGTCGAAGCCGTCGCCTTTGGTGGTGTTGAGCTGGCCGAGGGTGGGTGCATCGTCGCCGGTGGTTTTCGCGTTCGGGGTGAGGGTGGACCATAGGGCGTTGCGGGTCCGGTCGGTTTGCGGCCAGGTCTTGGCCCAGCAGGCGTCGAACGTGCCGGTGGCGGGTGTTTCCTCCATGAGCGCGTACGCGTATCCGGGGGTGCGTCCGTCGTCGGGGTATTGGTAGATGCCTTTGACGCGCGCGGTGCGCCCGTCGGCGAGGCCGATCGTGCCGCCGGTGGAGGTGCCGAGCGTTTCGGCGACTTGTTGGGATGCGATCAGCCCGGTCGTGTTCGGGTCCTGTTTGGTGTCGAGGAGTTTGGCCAGGCCGGGGGTGATCTGGTAGAGGGGCGTGGTGGTGTCGGGCAGGGCCGCGAGGGTGAGCGGGTCCGTAGTGCGGATCGCTCCGGCGGCCTGGACGTTCGTGAGGCTGGTGAGGCGTTCGCAGGATGCCGCGTCGATGCCGTCGGGCGCGTTGAGTACGAGGATGTCAGCTCCGGATTGCCGGTATGCGCTTGCCTGGTCGAGGATGGTTGAGCCGGCGGCGATGTCCATGACGCCCATGCCGGCGGCGGTCAGGGCCAGGGCGAGGACGGCCGGGGCGAGGCGGGCTGCGCCGCTGGTGATGGAGCGCCATGCCTCGGAGATGACGGCGGTTGCTTTCATCGTGGTGTGGTTCATTGGTAGTTCTTCAAATCGATGATGTCGGTGCACGCGTCGCGCGTGTTCGGGTCGTGGGTGGAGACCACGACGATCGTGTCGTTGCGGGCGATACGGGAGAGGGATTCGCTGACCGTGGCCGCAGTGTGCATGTCGAGCTGGGCGGTGGGCTCGTCCACGAGCATGAGCGAGGGCTGGGCCGCGAACGCGCGGGCGAGCATGAGGCGCTGGGCCTCTCCGCCGGACAGTTCCGCGAACCTGCGGTCGGTGACCCGGGTCAGGTTGAACCGGTCCATGAGCGTGCGCGCCTGTTCCTCGGCCTCGCGGCGCGGGAGCCCCTTGGCGAGCAGGGGCAGGCTGACGTGGTCGATCGCGGTGCGTTGGGCCACGCCGTGCGGGTTCTGGAAAATCCAGCGCATCGAGTCGATTCCCTGCCGGGTCACTTGGCCTTCGGCGGGCGTGGTCCAGCCGGCGATGATGCCGAGCAGCGTGGACTTGCCCGCGCCGCTCGGCCCGGTCAGCGCGTACACGTGCCCGGGCATGAGGCTCGCGGTCAGATCGTGGAACAGGAGCGGACCGTCGGCGTACCGGTGGCCGACGTGGTCGAGGTCAACGCGCATCGCACACCGCCTGTCCCGGATCGGCCTTGATGCTCGCGGGCGCCTTGCCGTCGATCGTGACCAGCGTGCGGCCCAATGAGCTGCCGGCCACGTGCGCCTTGACGCTTGTGCCGTCGGTCGCCACTACGCATCCGTCGCTGCCCTTGAGCCCGGTGAGCGCGGACGCTGGCACCGAGTACACGCCGATCGGCTTTTTGAGCTTGTAGGTCACGGTCACGCTCGTGACGTCCTCGCCGTCCTTGTGCGCGCCCGTGTACGTGGACCATCCCGCCATCGCCTGCAACGCGGCCGTGTCCGATACGATGCCGTCGTCGCCGATGGGATAGTCCCTGCCGTTGATTTCGACCACGCGATCGCCTTGGATGCGGCCGTCCGGCAGGGACGCGGCCTTGACCGACGCGACCCCGGCCAGACTGCGGAACGCGAGCGAATCCGTCGAATCGCCGGTCACGGTCGAACCCAGCGACGCCGCGCATGACACGCTCATCGTCTGCGCGGGCAGCCACACCGCCAACGCGCGGGAGAACGCGCCCTGCTGGACTCGGGCCGCCGCCGTGGCCGTGCCGGCGTTCGCCGCGTACAGGCGCCGCCACGCGTCCCACGTGGCCCAGTCGAACACGCCCGACCGGGAGCCGCCGTAGCCGAGCGCGGCCAGCTCGTTCTGCAACGCTGTCACGTCGTCGCCCTTGTCCCCGTACGCCAGATCGCGGTACAGGGGAGTGTCCGTGTGCAGGCTCACCAGAGGCGTGCCATCCACGCCGTACTCGCGTGAGCCCGAACGCACCACGCCGTCCGCGGGGCACGACGCGAACGTGACCCGGCCCGACACCGGGAACGCGACCCCACCGGCCGGCGACGCCGTCACGTCCACGTTTAGGGAACGCACGTCGTCGAACTCCTCCGACCCCAACGCGAGATTTCCCGCATCCGAGGAATCCGACAGGGACGGCGGCGTCATCGTCCGCTCCAGCCCCACGGCCAGGCCCATGCCCGCCGCCAGACACGCGGCCATGCACGCCGCCACGAACCCCACGCCGTTCACCCGCCGACGCGTGCGGGCACTATTCTTCCCTGTCGAAACACGAGCAACACTTCCTCTACTTGCTCGGGTTCGCCAGGCACTGGGAGAACGCGTCCGACGACGTGTCCAGCTTCGACGACCCCTCGGGCTTGCCCATCTCGGTCAGGTAATCCTGCTTCGTGAACGAATCAGGCACCAGCTTGCGTCGTTTCAGGCAACCCACGACCAGTTCGATCTCGTCCGCGTTCGACGGGTTCTGCACCATTCGCTCGTACAGGTCGCGGATCTGCAGGTTCGTGCCCTTCGCGCACGCCATGCTGTCCTCGTTCGCCTTGGCCGAATCGTAATTATCGTCCGTGTTCATGTGTTCCTGCATCAACCCGGTGGACTGGTCCGTGTCGAACTCCACGTCGTCGCCCTTGGCGGCCATGCACTCCTGGTACTTCTCGTTCGCCTCGCGGTAATCCGACTCGCTGATCCTGCCGGCCTTGACCGCGCGCTCCAACACCCCGCGCTCGAAATCACTCGACGCCGACTGCAATGCCTGCTTCAACTCCGCCTCATACGACGACGATCCGGAAGACGACGAAGACGAGGAGGAGCCCCCATCTGATGCACCGGCATTCCCGGAACCCGGCATCGAACACGCCCCCAAACCCAACACCACTGACAACACACCGGCAGCCGCAACCACGCGCAACGCATCTTTTGACATATGTATTCCTTTCTTCATGTTCATCATGTTGTTTCCTTTCTTCTGTGAAAGAGGCCGCGACGGGGAAGTCCGTCCAGCCGGAGTCAAAGCTACGACGTGCACGGCTGGCAAGGCGGGTTTTGACCTGCCGCTGACTGAACCTGACCGATTCCTGACCAGGTTGGACGCGAATGCTATGGTGTGCGCATTGTTTCGCGAAGGGAGCTGGACGGATGAAGGTTCTGATTGTCGAAGACAACGCCAATCTCGCTGATGTGGTACGGATGGGACTCTCCATGGAAGGCATGGAGGCAAAAGCTGTTTACGATGGCCGGGATGCCCTGGAGGAACTGAATTCCGGGGAGTGGAACATGCTGATACTTGATCGCGATCTTCCCGGACTGCATGGTGACGAAATCGCTAAGAGGTTAAGCGAACGGCGTGATCCCATACACATTCTCATGTTGACCGCGGCATCTCAGACCGAGGACATAGTCCGCGGGCTTGATCTTGGGGCAGATGACTATTTAACGAAACCATTTGAATACGCCGAACTGCTGGCCAGAGTTAATGCGGTGCGTCGGCGTTTGAGCATGGTGAATGACATGGTCTACAACCGGGATGACTTTTCTGCGGACTTCAGAACGGGATCCATCACGGTTCGCGGTGCAGAACTAAAATTTGGGAAACGAGAACTTGCCGTATTGAGGACGCTGATTGAGGCGCGAGGTGCGGTGATTAGTGCGGAATGTCTATATCGTGAGATTTGGCAGGATGATCACGCTCATACGAGAGGAATCGTCAAGACCACAATCTATGCGATTCGCACGAAAATCGGAATCACTGATTTCATTGAAACCGTTCCCGGACAAGGATATCGCATATCATGAAAAAGCCTGAATATCCTTCGTCGAATGGGAGCCATTCCAGCCATCCGAAACTGCGTTTACCGTTTCAGTGGTCTACAAGGAGAAGATTGGTCACCACGATCGTCATCGTGTTCTTCATGCTTACCGGAGTGGTGACCGCCATGACATATTATGTCGTGAACCGGCAACTGGAAACAGTGACCGTAAATAAATCTTTTACTCAGGCAGAAGATGCCGATGAACAACATAGTTTGAATTCGCAAGCCATTCCTCCTGACTCCGGTAAGGATTACGTTTCTGCCGGGTATGACTCCGGTAAGGATGCTTTAACGCTAACTATGGAACAAGGAGACATAAAATCCCGGGATCTGATATTGGCGGTAAGCATAGCCCCCATCATTGTTTTCGGCATATTATCTGGAGGAATAACTTGGATTATCGCCACTAGGACACAACGAAGAATCAATAGTGTGGCCTCTCAGATTATCGCGTCCGACGCTGGATTGGAAAGGCAACCTATCGTTATTCCATATGAAAACGACGAGGCGTACACTATTGCATCCGCATACAACCTCATGTTAAAGGATCTCAACAGCGCAATCAGTCGGGAAAAGGAATTTATCGCCGATGCGTCACATGAGTTAAAAAATCCACTTGCGGCCACTTCGGCCGCATTGGAGATTCCGCTGCACAACCAGCTTTTCGATGAGCGTTGCAGACCTTTCGTCGAAAAGGCTTTGGCTTCAAATCATGCTGGGGTTGAAATCGTCAATCATCTGCTCGAATTGTCGAAAGTTCAGCAATTAAACCGAGCTGACCTTAGCCGAGTTAATGTAGCTGAGATCATTCGCAATGTTCTTCAGGAAAATATGGAACTTATCGGAGATAGAGTTCAAGTACATACCAATCTGGAGAATGCATATATCCTAGCCGATGGTCTGCTAATTAGACAGATGATTGCAAACCTTATTACGAATGCCATTCAGCATAATCGTGCGGCTCAACCACATGTATGGATAAACTTAGCCAACGACAGGCAATACGAAGGCGAGTCCTGCATTGCGATAGACATATCCAATACCGGCATGGATCTTTCCGATACGAGGATAGATGATTTCCTGTCACCTTTTAACAGAGGGGAGGATAATAGGATAAATACGCATGTGGGATCTGCATCACCTCATCACGGATTGGGTTTATCCATAGTGCAAGAGATTGTCGCTATGCATCATGGCCATTTGAGTCTGCAGGCGCGGCCGGAAGGTGGATTGAGAATCCTAATTCTTTTACCTGACACGCTATAAGAATCGTAAGGTGACGGGAATGTTGCTGCACATGCCCGCCACCCCCCTATGCATTGCCCCTATTGCCGGGACATGTGCAGTCTACCAGTCATGGGTAAACTTCCACGCCGCCAATGCCGCTAACCCCGCCTTCCCGGGTTATGCTGTAGTAAAACCCTTTACTAAAGTTTGCGGGGAGGATGTCATGGCCACGCTCAAGGAAGTCGCGGGACGGGCCGGGGTGTCGCAGAGCACGGTGTCACGCTTGTTGAACGACCCGTCGTTCTCCATCAAGGAGGAGACGCGTCGGCGTGTGTTGCGCGTGTGCGAGGAGATGGGGTATCGCAACGTGTTCCGTCCCGCGATCGCGGTGTTGGATGCGCCTCCGTCCGGGGAGGAATTGCAGGACGCGTACTTCGCCGATCTGCGGAAGGTTCTTGCGGAGCGTGCGGAGTCGTTGGAATTGGACCAGCTCACGTTCATCCGGTCCATACACGAGTTGACGGAACGCGCAACGGAGTTTGATGGGTTCATCACCGTGGGAGCCACGGTGTTTCCCGAAGCGGACCTGCGCGCCCTGCATATGGTGCTCCCGCATGGCGTGTGCATCGACACGAATCCGGCGCCGCGCCTGTTCGACTCCGTGCGTCCCGATCTGTCGCAGACGATGCTGGACGCCTTGGACGCGATGATCGCGGCGGGCCGCAGTCGTATCGCGTTTCTCGGCGGCGTGGGCAGCATCATGGGCATGCATGACTATCCCGAGGACATTCGCGAGCTGTCGTTCCGTCAGTGGGCCGCGCATCTGGGATTGGAAACGGACGGATTGGTGTATTCGTCCGGCACGTTCACCGTGGAGAACGGCTATCGTCTCGCGGAGCAGTTGGTGGCTGACCATCGTGAGGCCGGCAGCATGCCCGATGGTTTGATCGTGGCCGCCGACGTGCTTGCGGTGGGGGCGTTGCAGGCGTTGAACGCACTGCGCGTGGAGGTTCCCGACGAGTTGGCCGTGGTGAGTGTGAACAACCAGTCGATCGCCCGGTACACGTCGCCGCCGCTGAGTTCGTATGCGATCGATCAAAGGGAGTTGGCCCGCATGGCGTTCTCCACCCTGATCGATGGGTTGAAGCATGAGCGGCGGGTGCGTCGTCACATCCTGCTGACGACCGAACTGGTGCCGCGCGCAAGCTTCGTTCCTCAGGCGTAAGACGTCGTCTCGAAGACGGGCGGCACCGGCGTCGATTTTGCTGGAAGGAGTTTACTCCACCTGGCGGCCGGCGCACCAGACGTGTTGGGCGGTCCAGTCGGTGGGGTCGAGATGGTGATCTGGCGGATGCAGCCGAGCTTGCCGGCGGCGAGGTCGGCGCCCGAGGTGTCGAGCATGCGGTCCACGAGTTCGGGCACCGGGTCCTTGAGGCAGTTCGGATCGTGCGCGCCCTTGCGCTTGAGGGCGAGGAACGGGCCTTCGAGGTGGCAGCCGAGGATGTCGGGGCGGGTTGCCATCTTCTCGCGCACGGTGCGGATGTTGCGGCAGATCACGTCCATCGGGTTGGTGATGAGCGAGAGGACCTGGCGGGTGGTGCCGTGGACCGCGTGGCCGGCGCGCTCGAACGCCTCCTCGCCGGTGCCGTCCGCGGCCGCAGCGCCCGTGGCCTCGATCGCCGCGTCGTAGGCGGGGCCGGCGGCGGCATGGTGGTGCATGCCGCCGCCCGTTGCCGGTCAGATGAGTTCGAGGTTCACGTCGAGGGTGAGCGGCCTGCCGGCGGGCAGCTGGTAGGCCGTGTGGACGGGGGCTCCCCAGGAGTCGTCTCCGCCGACGCCCATCTGGGCCGCGAGCAGGCGCAGGTAGTTGTGGCGCGGTTCGGGCAGGTCCTCGTGGCGGCGTGCGGCCTCGATCATGTAGGTGTTCCAGGGCAGCAGGCTGGCCGTGAAGTGACGGTCGCCGCGTTGGGTGACGCGCAATCCGTGGCCTTGGATGTCGGTGGCTTCGAGCCAGCGGACGTCCTCGTGGCTGCCGGTTTCCTGCACCATGAGATACGGCGCCATGCTCGCCTTCGCGGTGGCGTCCCAGATGCCGAGCTTGCCGCCCTGCTTACGGTCGCGGTAGGTCTCCTCGGGGCCGGGGCCGTAGTAGCGCAGACGATCGTATTCGCCGGGCAGCTCCCATTCGATACCGAACGCGGGCAGACTGGCCATGTCAGTGGCGTTCCCGGGGTATTCGACGGTCAGTTGCATACGCATATCGGAGTTGACATGGTAAGTGACGGACACGGGCGTGTGGTTCGGATCGGCAAGCTCGTACTGGTATTCCGCTACGAGACCGTCATCGCTTTCATGGATTTTCGTTTCGGTTACGATGGCGTATCGGCCGGCCGCGAACCATGCGGCACGGTCGAAACCGGAATGGTTACCGCGATCGTTGTCGGTCAATGGGCGGAACGTGACGAGTTCGGGGCGACGGATGACCATTTCCCGGTCGTCGCGCTTCCAGGAGACGATGCCTCCCTGAGTGCGTGACAGGAGAATTTCCTCGTCGTCGCGGCGGATGCCGGCGTTCCATCGGCTGAGCGTGCGAGTTGCGCGGCCGTCGTCGTCATGGCTGGTCTCGGTGATGTCCTGTTCGGGGTTGAGCGTGCCGGTGAGTTGGCCGAACGCGAGCTCGTAGCCGGCCGGCGCCCATGCGGTGGCTTCGGCGAGCAAGAGATCGACCTCGTAGGTGACTTCGCGCGTATCCCTGTCCGCGTCGATGTCCGGGAAGGCGATGTCATGGTGTTGGGTATCTCCTGCGGCCACGTCGAAACGGTAGTCGGCATGCCAGATCTCATGCCCATCTTCGAGGAGCCGTGCGGCGAACACGTAGCCGTCGGTGCCGGCGAACAGGTTGCGGTTCTCGATGGTCACGCCGTGCCCGTCGGGGGCGAGCTTGACCGGCGAATACAGCTGCTTGACCTCCTGCGCCTTGGGGCTGGGCGTGCGGTCGGCGAACACGATGCCGTTGCCCACGAATTCGTAGTCGGTTGGACGGTCGCCCCATTCTCCGCCGACGCTGAGGCGTTCGCCCCCGTCGGGCAGACGCTGGACGAGCCCCTGGTCGATGTAATCCCAGATGAACCCGCCGGAGTAGCGCTCGTACCGTTCGAGGTCGATGAACTCGCTCAGACCGCCGCACGAGTTGCCCATGGCATGCATGTACTCACAGCTGACGAACGGCTTGCTCGCCTCGCCCCGTTCGTCGCCGTGTTCGAGCCAGTCTTGGATCTCGGCCGGCTTGGCGTACATACGGCTTTCGAAGTCGCTGATCCCGTCGTAGGCATGGTTCCAGTTGACACCTTCGTAGTGGACGGGACGACCCGGATCAAGCCGGTGCGCGTGCGCGCTCATGGCCTTGAGGACTTCGCCCGCGTAGGATTCGTTGCCCAGCGACCAGACGAGCACGCTGGGATGGTTGCGGTCGCGCAGGATCATGCTGTCCAGCCGGTCGATGCACGCGCCCAGCCAGGCCTCGTCGTCACCGGGGACGGAGGTTCCCACGGGGATGTCGCCGGGGCTGTTCCAGCTGCCATGGGTCTCCAGATTGGTCTCGTCGATCAGGTAGATGCCGTATTCGTCGCACAGCTCGTACCAGCGCGACTGGTTCGGATAGTGCGAGGTGCGCACCGCGTTGATGTTGTGGCGCTTCATGAAGCGGATGTCCCACAGCATGTCCTCTTCGGTGATGGCCCGGCCGCGCCGGCAGTCGAACTCGTGGCGGTTGACGCCGCGGAACACGAGGCGCTTGCCGTTGAGCTTGAGGATGCCGTCCTCGATGGCCACATGCCGGAAGCCGATGCGAGTGCGAGCGGTCTCCAGGACCTTGCCGTCCGCGTCGAGCAGGGTGACGGATAGCTCGTACAGGTCGGGGCGTTCGGCGCTCCATGGCGCCGCGTCATCGATCTCGGCCTCGGCGTGCAGCGTTCCGTCCGCTTTCGTGGCGGTGTGCCAGACGATGGTGCCGTTCTTGTCCCACAGTGCGAAGTCGGCCGTCGCGGCGTTCGCGGCACCGTCGATCAGCACATCCAGCGAGAGCGAACCCCTTGATGTGGCGAGATCCCAGTCGGCGTCGGCATGGAGGTCGGCGACGTGGGCGGCGGGCCTCGCGTTGAGTTCGACGGAGCGGAACAGGCCGTGCAGACGCCAGAAGTCCTGATCCTCCAACCAGCTCGCGCTCGAATACTCGTAGCAGGCGACCGCCAGCACGTTGCCGTCCACCTTGATCGCGTCCGTCACGTCGAACTCGCTGGGCGTGAAGGAGTCCTCGGCGTAGCCAACGAACGAGCCGTTGAGCCACACGTAGATGGCTGTGGCCGCGCCCTGGAAGGTAAGCGTCACCGGGCGCCCTTCGCGCACGGCCTGGGCGACTTCGCCATCCGCGTCGAACTCGCGCCGGTAGACCGCCACATGGCCGTGCTCGGGGATGGCCGGGGCCTTCGGGTCCTCATGTCCGTCCCATGGGTACTGCACGTTCACGTACTGCGGGGCAAGCAGCCCCGCAGTCTCCAGATGCGAGGGCACCTGCACGCGTGAGAACGACGAATCGTCGAATTCGGGCGCGGCGAACAGAGGCGACATGTCGCTGCTCCAGTCCGGCCCGTCGCTCGTCCCATCGGGGAAACGACCAGTCGGCGCCGTCTCGACGCGGACCCGCCATTCGCCGTCAAGGCTCTGCCTGAGATCCGTGCTCTCGCCGTCGACTGGGGAGCGAGACCAGCACGCATGATCGGAATGGGCGTCGAGCCGGTGAACCGCGTACACGCGCGGGTCGGCGAGCCATGCCGTCGTCGGTATGGACGGGGAGACGATCGGATCGCCGTTCTTCCGCTGATCGTCGGTTGTGTTCATGATGTCCTCGCTTTCGCATCGGATTGCGTCGCGTCGTTGCCGCCGCAGTGAGGGAACCTCGTTGAATCGGGTTCCTTGTACAACAAGGATAAATATTGTTACTTGATTGCGCAAATTCTTTCCAGCATTTCGCGGCACAAGGCCTGCAACATGCAAAATACGTGGATTTCTTAAGATTCAAGCACATCAAGCAGGCTTCAAACCTTACTCATCCACACGGAGTGCCGGTTGCAGAACGTTGGCATGATTTGCGACACGCGGTATAGTTTTCTACTTTTTCAAGAAAGTTCTATACTCACGCTTTGCGGGATCGGAGCGGTTCACGCGCACGGATTCTTTACAGGTCGCAAGGAGGCCACCACACCATGAGCGGATCCACCACACAACACACGGAAACGACCGGAAGGCCGCAGCCCACGCGGAACACGGGTCAGAAGATCGCATACGCATTCGGTAACCTGGGCCAGGCCGCGTTCTACAACACGATGAGCACGTTCTTCATCACGTTCGTGACCACCGCGCTGTTCATCGACGTGGACAAGACGCTTGCCAAACGCCTCATCGCGGTGATCACCGGACTCGTGGTGGTCATCCGCATCGCGGAGATCTTCCTCGACCCGCTGCTCGGCAACCTCGTGGACAACACGAACACCCGATGGGGCCGGTTCCGCCCGTGGCAGTTCATCGGCGGCATCGTGCCCGGCATCCTGCTGATCATGGTGTTCACCGGCCTGTTCGGCCTCGTGGACGTGAACACCGGCGTGTTCATGGTCCTGTTCGTCATCGTGTTCATCCTGCTCGACGTGATCTACTCGCTGCGCGACATCTCCTACTGGGGCATGATCCCCGCGATCTCCTCCGACTCGCACGAGCGCAGCACGTACACCGCGCTCGGCGCGTTCACCGGATCCATCGGCTACAACGGCGTCACCGTCATCGTCGTGCCCGTCGTCAGCTGGTTCACCTGGAAGTTCACCGGCCAGTGGGAGCAGGGCCGCACCGGCTGGGCGGCGTTCGCCATCATCATCGCCGTGCTCGGCTTGCTCACCGCGTGGAGCGTCGCGTTCGGCACCCGAGAGAACCAAGGCGGGCTGCGCGCCAAGGCCGAGGCCAACGGCAACCCCATCGAGGCGTTCAAGGCCATCGCCCGGAACGACCAGCTCCTGTGGGTGGCCCTCAGCTACCTGCTGTACTCCGTGGCCAACGTCGCCACCACCGGCGTGCTTTTTTATCAGTTCAAGTACGTGCTCGGAGCTCCGGACAGCTTCTCCATCGCCGGCGTCATCCCGGTCATCACCGGACTGGGCACCACGCCCCTCTACCCGGTGCTCAACCGCCGCATCCCGCGCCGCTGGCTGTACATCGCCGGCATGGCGCTCATGATCGCCGGCTACACGCTGTTCATCATCGCGCCCATGAACCTGCCCGTCGTCATCGTCGCGCTCGTCCTCTTCTACCTTCCCGCGCAGACCATCCAGATGACCGCCATCCTGAGCATGACCGACTCCATCGAATACGGACAGCTCAAGACCGGCAAGCGCAACGAGGCCGTCACCCTCTCCGTGCGCCCGATGCTCGACAAGATCGCCGGCGCCCTGTCCAACGGCATCGTGGGCTTCGTGGTCGTCGCCGCCGGAATGGTCGGTAACGCCACCGCCGCCGACATGACCGCCGCGAACATCCGCACGTTCAAGACCTGCGCCTACTACCTGCCGCTCGCCGGCATCGTCGCCAGCCTCGTCGTCTTCCTCCTGACCGTCAAGATCGACGAGAACATGCACGACCGCATCGTCGAACAGCTCGAAGGACGACTTGCCTCCGAGGAAGCCGACAAGCAGTAGGATCGAGCTGAGGTGAATCATGTAGGATGAAGCGCTCATGATTTCCGAAGTCAATGATCCCGATGTCTGCACCGCATACCGCGTTGGTGGCGGCTGATAAAAGGATTATGGCGGGCTCCTTGTCAAAGGAGCCCGCCGTTCTTATTTCAAGGAAATAGAAGGTGAGAGAAATTGGGCGCTATTGCTGTTTTCGTGGGTGGGTTTCTCCGTTGGGTTGTTGGGGGAGTAGGAGAAGAGCGCTTTTTGGGTAGGATGTTTCCGACCAAGATAAGCAAACAGCCGCAAAGCGCCTGATGAACGGCTTCGCGTCGCCGGGACGGTGCTCGAACTCCAGCGACCACAGGTAGTCGGACAATGGTTGCGGGAAGTCGCGGCATTCGTCGGCCTTCTTCCACGCCTCAAGATGCTGCCCGTCCCCGCTCATGGCCGCACCGCCTCTGCCTGCGCGCCGGCTTTCGCCTTGCGCCGTCCGGCGACGCCGTGGGTGGCGTGGTTGCGTTTGTCGTATGCGCATACCGGGCATGCCTCCTGCGAGATGACGCCTTCGATGTGTTCCTGACACAACGAGGTGCGCAGCAGCGCCGCCCCGTAGATCGGTACGCCCAGTCCATCGTCGCGACGATCTCGCCGTACGGCCTGTCGATCAGCAGCGAGTGGACGGCCTTGCGATCGGCCATGGTCGCCGGAACGGGTTCGGGCTTCGGATCAGCGACCGGCTTCGTGGAGGCTGATTCGGCGTTGAGGGGAGCATCCCCGAAGGGGATGAGGGGAGAATTGTTTATCACTTGTCTATTGGGCGACTTTCTGTCCAAGATTCCGGGACAATTTGTCCTCGGCTCCACGTCCTTCGGCTCGGGTGACAATCCGTCGGGTGACAAATTGTCCTTCATCGGATCCGTCTTGCTGTCGCCTTCCGCCAGCGTGTCCAGGTTCCGGGGCTTCTCCTCGATGTTCTCGGCGGAATGGCCGCCGTCCATGACGACGTCCCACATGCGCGAGCGGTGTCCCTTGGCGATCGGCTTGCGGGTGCGCGGGTTGCGCGCCTAGTGCGCGGAACCTTCTTTTGCCGGAGGAGACAGCAGCCTGTTCATGAGGGCGGCATCGTTGCCCAGCACGAAATCCGACGGCAGCCCCTTCATCCGATACAGCCAGACGAGATCGGCCTGCTGCCAATGGAGGGAGCCGTTCGCCTTTCCCGCAGCCGATGACTTCGATTACCCCATCTCCGCGGCAGGACAGACTCTGCTGCGCCGCGAAGATGAAGAACAAGAACACGTGGAGCATCCCCGACATCGCGGCGCTGGCCGACTACTTCGGCGTGCCCGTGACGTCCCTGCTGGACGACACGCTCATGCGTCAGATGCTGGGAGAGGGGAACTTAGGTGCATCTTTGGTGGCAGCGACCACCGCACGATTTCCTGTTCGAGCAGCTGAAGGCCAAGCTGACGGCCTGAAACCGTTGGAAACAAAAGGCTCCGGGCCACGATACCTCGTGGAAACCGGAGCCGGTGGGTACCCCCAGAGAGAGTCGAACTCTCGTTGTCAGATTGAAAGTCTGGTGTCCTAACCGTTAGACGATGGGGGCTGACAACTCGATATACATTACGTGAGCTGCGACGATAATGCAAATCCGCGACACGCCGTAATCGGCGTCACACCGCGATATAGGTGAGGTCGTGGATGACCCGACCCGCGGCGAGTCCCTTCTTTTCGAAATTGGTGAGCACCCGGTCGTCGAATCGCTCCGATTCGGTGAAATCGGCGTGCGGCATGTCGTCGGCGAGCTCGGCGTTGCCCTTGCCGACGTGCCCGGTGGGCAGGCTGACGGCGATCGTGCCGGCGTTGCGGAAGTCCGTGCGCCCGTCCATCACCTCGTGCACGTGCAGGGCGTAGTCTTCGATGTCGGTCGCGATGCGCCACGCCCCGCCGTCGGCTAGCGCGCCGTGGATGGACTGCGCGAGCTGCGGCTGCACGATGCGGCGCTTGTGGTGCTTCATCTTCGGCCAAGGGTCGGGGAAGAACGTCCAGACCTCGGCGATGGAGCCGGGGGCGGTCGCGGCGAGTAGTTCGGGCGCGTTCACCTGCGCGATGTGAAGGTTGCCGAGCCGCTGCTTGCCGGCGAGCAGCAGCGTGTGCGCGACGCCGGGGTCGTACACCTCCAGCGCGAGGAAGTTGACGTCGGGGTGCGCGGCCGCGGCGGCGACGATGTTCTCGCCTTGTCCGGTGCCGATTTCGACGATCAGCGGATTGGCGTTGCCCCAGGTCACGGCGATGGTGTCGCGGTCGAGCGTGAAGTCGTCGCGCACGTCCAGCGACCCCTCGCCGTCGTTGATGTCCAGCAGATACGTGTCGGCGTAGTTGTCCCACGCGCGTTGCAGCCGCGCGTCCAGACGGCCGGATCGCCGCACGAACGACAGTACCGGACGCGGGGTGAAAGTCGGCTGTTCGATCTGCTCTGGCACGGTTTCCTCGTTTCTGGTCGGTCGTGGTATGTGCCATATTATCCCGGGGCCGTTGACCTCCTTCGTGGCCGCCGTGCTTCGATGGGCCGTCTCGCCTGTCATCTGTGCATGGTCTGGAATGTCGGTAATGTTTCAATGAACATATTTTGTTCTCTTATGTTCATGTGCTACGATAAAACTGTTCGGAAAAATAACAAAAGCGAGCATAATCAAACATTCAACTATCGTTAACCATTGGTTATGGTCAGTCGTCGCGGATGCCGATGGTTATGCTCACGGTCACGAAAGGACAGACATGACAGTTCTCGTTACCGGTGGGTGCGGATACATCGGTGCCCACGTCGTCCATGCGCTCCATCAAGCCGGCGAACGCGTTGTCGTCGTCGACGATCTGAGCTACGGAAAGCCCACCCGCATCGAAGGCGCGCGGTTGTATGGCATGGATATCGCCGCGCCGGGCGCCGGCGACCGCCTCGCCGAGATCCTCGACGCCGAAGACGTCGATTCCGTCATCCACTTCGCCGCGCGCAAGCAGGTCGGCGAATCCGTCGAGAAGCCGCTGTGGTACTACCAGCAGAACATCAACGGCATGCTCAACGTGCTCACCGGCATGACCCAGTCCAAGAACGCCAAGAAGCTCGTCTTCTCGTCCTCCGCCGCCACCTACGGCGTGCCGCCGGTCGACGTGGTGCCCGAGGACGTCGTCCCGATGCTGCCGATCAACCCCTACGGCCAGACCAAGCTGTTCGGCGAGTGGATGGCCCGCGCCTGCGAGCAGCCGTTCGGCATCCGCTTCTGCGCGCTGCGTTACTTCAACGTGGCCGGATGCGGTCCGGTGGAGCTGGAGGACCCCGCGATCCTCAACCTCATCCCGATGCTGTTCGACCGCCTGAAGAAGGGCAAGGCGCCGGCCATCTTCGGCGACGACTACCCGACCCCGGACGGCACCTGCGTGCGCGACTACATTCACGTCTCCGACCTGGCCGACGCTCACATCGCCGCGCTGAAGTACCTTGACCGCGACGAGCGCAAGTACGACGCCTTCAATGTGGGTACCGGCGAGGGCACCTCCGTGCGCCAGATCGTCGACGAGGTCAAGAAGGTCACGGGCCTGCCGTTCACCGAGGCCGTGATGGCCCGTCGCGCAGGCGACCCGCCGCACCTGATCGGCTCTCCGAAGCGCATCAACGAGGAGCTGGGCTGGCACGCCAAGTACGACGTGGAGGACATCGTCAAGTCCGCGTGGGATGCGTGGCAGGCCAACCCCGAGCACCACATCGACGTCGCCACCTGGAAGCAGGTCAGCTGAACGGGTGGCCGGGTGTCTGGGTGGCCGGTCGGGCTGCTGGGCGTTGACGGTCGGCTTATGGCCGGACGTACCGCCGTCTGAATGGTGACTCGACCGAATACGGGGCCGGTTCGCGTCGCTTCGTCTGCGGATGGGGCGGTGCGGCCGGCCCTGGTCTGTCCGATCGTATTGCGCCGGGTCGGGGATGGCGCTGTGATGCCTTGGCGTTGAGATGAAGGCGTTGACAGGATATACTGGGCGTAGCGCCGGGCGGTGAGCGGCGGCGGGAACGATAGCGACCGAAGGAGTCCTGAGATGTCATCGAATACGCCAAGTGCCATGCCGACTGACGGTAATGACGGGCAGGTGCCGACGCAGGACGGGTATGAGCAGGCGGGCGATGGTTCGTGGGCTCCGGGTGCCGGTGCCGCGGATGGTCAGGTGCCGCCGTATGGTCAGGGTGAGTATGGTCAGACCGGATATGGCCGGCCGGATTATGGTCAGGCCGGGTACTCGGGCCAGCCAGGGTATGGCCAGCCTCAGCACAGCCAGACCGGCAGCTATGGAGCACCGGGGTATGGCGCCCAGCAGCCACAGTACGGGGCTCCCTATGGCGCTGCGCAATATCCTCCGTATCCTCCGTATGGCGCGAACCCCTATGGCGTGCCGGCGTACTATGCGCCGAACGATCGATGGAACACGATGTCGATTGTCGGGTTCGTCCTGTCGTTCGTGTTCTGCCCGGCCGGACTGATTCTCTCGATCATCGCCCTGCGGCAGATCAACCGCACGCAGGAGCGCGGCAAGGCGTTCGCCATAGCGGGCATCGTCATCAGTGCGATTGCCATCGTGATCGTTATCATCACCATCATTTTTGCGATCGCGGTGGGGGTATACATGGTGAATCATCCGGAAACCTGGAACGGGTCGTACTGCATCAACGGCGATTGTGTCTACAAGGATTACGGCGACTCCGCCTTCACCAGTCTTGCGATCATGCCGTTGGCGGCGCTGATAGGGTAGGTGCGGGAAGTGCTGGAAATACTGGGATTCAGGTTCATCCTCGGTGGTGTTCGGGCCTGCCTGGGAGGCTCTGCGGGCGCTGCGACACGCCGAAGTTGCATATCGCCCAGAACTCTGTAATATATCTACTCGTTGCTTGCAAACAAGCATATGGCCCCGTAGCTCAGTTGGTTAGAGCGCCGCCCTGTCACGGCGGAGGTCACCGGTTCAAGTCCGGCCGGGGTCGCTGGAATGTGAAGACCCGGTTTTCGCCGGGTTTTTATGTTCACTGGCTCTGTAGCTCAGTTGGTAGAGCGAGCGACTGAAAATCGCTAGGTCAGCGGATCGATGCCGCTCGGAGCCACCACGGAAAACCCGTCACCCTTTGGAAACATTGGGATGGCGGGTTTCTTGCATCTGGTCGAGAAGTCGGGCAGGTCATGGGTCTTACCTGATTGCGTGGGCTAGGGCCAGCATGCGTCTCGGTCCTGCATGCCCCCAGCGCCCTCCCTCCTCCCGGTCTCTTTCCCCCCCCCACTCTTCCCGAAATTACGGGTTGAAATCGCCGCAATCCGTGATTCCCCGTGCCAAATCGCCGTTTTTGGACCTTAGAACGGCGATTTGGCACGGGGAATTGCCCAGAACGGCGATTTCAACCCGTAATTTGCACCCGGTGCTGGTTGAAGGCGTTACCCGCGCTAGAGTAAACCCGTGAGCATGATTGAAGAAGGCAAGAGCAAGCGCGGCGCGGGCGGAAATGTCAGACGGCGCCGTTGGGCACGTTGATCGCCGGGCTGATTTCGCCGCGTGTCGGCTCGCTGCTGTTCGCCGCATGGCTTGCATTGCTGGCCGTACGCGGCGCATGGACCGCCATCAAGGTGACGAGTGCCGTGCATCATTCCTGAGCGGAGCGCAGCCGGGCGTCTGATTGATGTGCAGGCATGAAAGCGCCTCTTTGCATCGTCCCCAGCATGAGCATTCTGGCCACGTCGTCCGTGTGTGGTCCCATCCGCGCCGCGCCAAACGGGATTTTGGCCGGATGGGGGTGTCGTCCGAGTGTCTAGTCCGAGCGATGTCCCGTTTCAGCCCGTGCGGATGGGACTTTGGCGGGATGAATGAGGGCGGCGGGATGCGGGGCGGCTCATAATGTGGTACGGCGTGTACTGCTTTGTGGGACTTGCGATGAAGAAACTTACGCGGTGACAAATGGGATTTTTCGTAGGGGTAAGGCCGCGGGGGCGATTGTATGCTACAGCGCTATACCGCAACTGTTCTCTGCTGTGTTTGCGTTACCTTCCCAGCATGTTTCCAGTTTTCGAGGTACGATAGGAATTGTCATAGCAGATACGCCGAGCGCAACGCCCGCGCGTCATTCAAAGGAGAGCCAGCATGGTATATCGCATGATCTTCAATCAGACCGCGTATTTTGGCCGTGGAGCCATCAAGGAGATTCCGGCGGTCGCGAAGTCCCATGGCTTCACCAAGGCGTTCATCGTAACCGATCCGATCCTGCTGAAGACCGGAACTGTCAAGAAGGTCACCGATGTGCTGGACGAGGCCGGCCTGCCGTATGAGGTGTTCGACAACGTCAAGCCGAACCCGCCGGTCGAATGCATCCAGGACGGCGTCAAGAAGTTCGCCGAATCCGGCGCCGACTTCCTGATCGGCCTGGGCGGCGGCTCCCCGCAGGATACCTGCAAGGGCATCGGCATCATCACCGCCAACCCGGAGTTCGCCGACGTACTGTCCCTTGAGGGCGTGGCCGACACCAAGAACCCGTCCGTCCCGATCTTCGGCGTGCCCACCACCGCCGGCACCGCCTCTGAGACCACCATCAACTACGTGGTCACCGATACCGCCAACAAGCGCAAGTTCGTGGCCGTCGACCCCCACGACATCCCGATCGTCGCATTCGTCGACCCCGACCTGACCGACACGATGCCGCGCGGCCTGAAGGTCGCCACCGGCCTGGACGCCCTGACCCACGCCATCGAGGGCTACATCACCCCGGGCGCATGGAGCCTGTCTGACTGCCTGAGCATGCAGACCATCCGCATGATTGCCAAGAACTTGGCCAAGTCCGCCGACGGCGACGTGCCGGCCGGCGAGCAGATGGCCTACGCCTCCTACATCACCGGCATGGCCTACTCCAACGTCGGCCTGGGCCTCGTGCACGGCATGGCCCACCCGCTGGGCGGCCGTCTCGGCGTGGCCCACGGCGTGGCCAACGGCATCCTGCTGGCCCCGGTCATGGAATACAACAAGGACTTCACCGGCGAAAAGTACCGTGACATCGCCGACGCGTTCGGTATCGAGGACGCCTACACCGGCGACCTTGAGAAGGTGCGCGAGGAGGCCGTGCAGGCCGTCCACCAGCTGACCGTGGATCTCAAGAACCCGACCACGATTTCCGAGGTGGGTGCCACCGAGGCCGACTTGGCACCGCTCGCCCACGACGCCTTCAACGACGTGTGCACGCCGGGCAACCCGCGCAAGGCCACCGAAGAGGACATCCTGAAGATCTACACCTCGCTGATGTGATAGAGCGACACGGGACCGGTCCGCGGCGGCGCGTCCATCCGCCGGCCGGCCCCGTGAGCGGGAGAAAGCCGCGATAATCCGCAACGGATACGGCTAACAGATGATGGTGGGGTTCCGGCACATACCGTGTTGGAACCCCACCATCATCTGTCGGCTGGCGTCAGCCGACGTCAGCCGACGTCATTCGACGGCGTCCACCTGCTCGGGATTGTCGAAATGGCTCTTGACGAGCTTGATCTGCTCGTCGAACCAGATCTTTTCGGCCGGGTTGATGTCCTTCGCGGCCAGATGCTGCTGATAAATCGGGTACAGCATGTGCAGCCACGGGTAGAGCGCATACAGGCGCCGCTCGGTGTGGTGCTCGCGCCAATGATCGGGATGTGCGGCGAATGTGTTCTTGAACCGCTGCATGTACCGGTGGAACGACGCGAAGGACGTGTCCATGCGCCGTGCGGAGATGCCGCAGATCATGCACTGTGAGTACACCGTCTTGAAACCATGGTTGAGCAGATGCAGCGACACGTCGATGTCCTCGTGCATCACGTCCTCCGGGTCGCGGCAGACCTCGCCCGAGATGGCGTGCCATGCTGAGGCGCGAATCGCCATGTTCGAACCGAACAGCAGCACCTGATCGTTGTCCGCCCGGTACGTGTGCCGGCGGATGTGGTCGTCGCCGGCGAGCCCGGCACCCTTCGCGGGCATGTCGTAATACACCACCGGTCCGGTCGCGCCCATGGCGTCCGGATCCTCGGTGAAGATGCCGGACACGACCTCCACCCAGTCGGGTTTGAGCATGCAGTCGGCGTCGATGCGTCCCAACACGTCGCCGGTTGCGGCGTTCAGACCGAAGTTGCGGGTCGGGATCAGTCCTTGATCCTCGTTCTGCTGCAGCAGGATGACCGGAGCTTCGGGATGGTCGCGCTGGAACTGTTCGACGATGTCGCAGGTGCGGTCCGTGGAACGGTTGTTGACGACGATCACTTCATGTGGTGCGACGGTCTGGCGCGTGGCGTTCATCAGGCAGTCGGCGATGCGCTCCTCCTCATTCCACGCGGGGATGATAATCGAAACGTTGAGCATACTTACAGGATAAGCACCTGTGCGTACACTCCCGCTGGCTACAATAGGGTCTCATGAGTGAAACGGATGATCAGAAACTGGATTTGGCGTCGGTGTTCCCCGCCAAAGGGGATTCGCGTCGACCGCCGGATTGGTGGGGGCGCGCGCTGTTGTACACGGTCATCGCGGTGTTCGCCGCGATTTTCGTGTGGACATCGTGGGGCAAGATATCGACCATCGTGCTGGATGTCGTCATCTCGATATTCATCGCGCTGGCGGTCGAGCCGCTGGTGGTCTCGATGGTGCGACACGGCTGGAAGCGTGGCCCCGCGTCGGCGGTGAGCCTGATCGGCCTCGCCGTGATCGTCATGGCTTTGCTCACGCTGTTCGGCAACATGTTCGTGCAGCAGCTGATCTCCATGGTGAAGGGGCTTCCGTCGATATACACGGAGATCGTGGACGCGGTGAAGCAGTACACGTCGTTCGACATGCCGAAGATAGAGAACCTCGGCATGGAGATATTCAAGAACGTGCAGACGTCGTGGATCACCGATTTCGCCGGTCAGGCGTTGACCACCACGATGGGCGTGTTCAGCTTCCTGTTGAATCTGCTGACCGTGTTGATGGTGACGTACTATATTTCGGCCGCGGGCCCGAAGATGCGCCGTAGCCTGTGCCAGTGGCTCGGACCGAACACGCAGCGCCGTTTCCTGCTCGGCTGGACGGTGGTGCAGGAGCAGATTTCCGGCTTCCTGTTCTCCCGCTCCATCCTGGCCGCCATCAACGCCACCTGCACGGCCGTTTTCCTGGAGATTATCCACGTGCCATATTGGCTGCCGCTGGCGTTGTTCTGCGGTATCGTGTCGCAGTTCGTGCCGACGGTCGGCACGTATATCGGCGGCGCGCTGCCGGTGCTGTTCGCCTGGGGGTCGAATGGCCTGTGGTACGGGGTCGGTGTGCTGGTGTTCATCATCGTGTACCAGCAGATCGAGAACCTGATTCTCTCGCCGAAGGTCTCGCAGCGCACGATGGACCTCAACCCATGCGTCGCGTTCCTCGCCGTACTGGTGATGGGCGCGTTGTTCGGCGCTCTGGGCGCGTTCCTCGCACTGCCGGTCACGGCGAGCATGCAGGCCATCTTCAAGGTGTACACGAAGCGCTATGCGCTGGTGGAGTCGCCGCTGATGAGCGATCCGGTGCCGGGGAAGAAGTCCAAGGTCGTGGAGGGCGCCGAGGCGTTCAGTGAGCGCGTGATCAAGCCGATGAGCGACCATATGCCGCGCGCCGCCAAAGGATCGAGCGCCCATGTGCCGATCAGCGACGAGCTACGTGCGCTGCGCGACCAGATATATGACCTTGACGAGGCCAACGAGACCGAGGATTCCGAAACGATTGCCATACCGAAGGACGTGCTGTCGCGCAGCGTGCGCGAGGGGGCGAAGTCGGGCAACGCCGTGAAATTGCGCGGAGTCGGTGACGGTACCGCACAGGCGCATGGCGATGATGGTAGCAGCGACGGCTCTGCAGAGCCCGGCGCCGCGAAGACCTCCTCCGATAGACTGTCCGACAGCGAATCATCCGGCACCGCCGCGAAGCCGGCAGCCGACCGTCCCGCAAAGACCGCCCGCCCACGCCGTGGTGACGGGTCTACCGACAATCCGCGAAGCAGGTGGCGCTAATGGCATTGCTGACCGTAATCGACGTGCTTATGATGGTGGTGGGCGGCGTCGGCATCATCTACCAGGCCATCTGCGTCATCATGTCTCTGTTCTCCAAGCCGGTGCACTTCCCGGACGCGCCGATGGACAAGCGCTACGCCGTGTTGATCTCCGCGCGCAACGAGGAGAACGTCATCGGCAACCTCATCGACTCGCTGCACAACCAGACCTATCCGAGCAAGCTGATCGATATCTGGCTGGTGGCCGACAACTGTACCGATCGCACCGCCGAAGTCGTCCGCGAGATGGGATGCCATGTCGTCGAACGCCACGACACGGAGCTGATCGGCAAGGGATACGCGCTGTCGTACCTGCTGAGCACCATGATTGACTCGGGTGTGGCCGACGACTACGATGCCTATTTCGTGTTCGACGCCGACAACCGGCTCGACCGTCATTACGTCGAGGAGATGAACAAGGCCTTCCAGTCCGGTTTCCGCATCCTGACCAGCTACCGCAATTCGGTCAATCTGGCCGACAACTGGGTGTCGTCCGGTTCGGCCCTGTGGTTCATCCGCGAGTCGCGATTCCTGAACAATTCGCGCATGATCCTCGGCTCCAGCTGTCATGTGGGCGGCACCGGATTCATGTTTTCTCGCGAGGTGATGCGGCGCAACAGGGGATGGAAATTCCATCTGCTGACCGAGGATCTGGAATTCACGATGGACTCCATCCTGCACGGCGACCGCATCGGATACTGCGGCACCGCCATGCTGTACGACGAGCAGCCGGTCACGTTCCAGCAGAGCTGGCGTCAGCGACTGCGCTGGAGCAAGGGATTCCTGCAGGTGTTCCGGTATTACGGCATGGCGCTGATCAAGCGGGCCGTGCGTGAGCGTGATTTTTCGTCCGTCGATTTCACCCTGCTGCTATGCCCGTTCACGGTGCTGGGCGTCATCCGCATCGTACTGGGCCTGCTGTTCGTGGCGTTCGGATTCGTGACGTGGCAGAGCCAGCTCAGTGCGATTGCGGGATGGGCCTTTGACATCGTGCTGGCGGTCGTGACGATGATGGCACTGGCCGCATTGACGATCGTCGCGGAACGCGACCACATCGGCGCCACCAACAAGGAGCTGTTCGCCTATGTGCTGAGTTTCCCCATCTACATGCTCAGTTACATGCCGATTTCGTTCCAGGCCATCTTCTCCAAGGCTCAGTGGAAGCCAATCGTGCATAAGGGCTGAGCGGTTTTGGACCGTGCTTCGACCGGCGTTCGGCAGCGATGTCTGGCTCCGCCGGCCGGGCCGATGCTGGCTGCCGCCGACCCGTCATCGATCTGCGGGATGATTGGTCTATACCGCTGCATGGTCTATGCTTGAGTCATGAGTATAGACAATCAGCCGCAGATTGGCGGTTTTCCCGCGCGTACGGCATCGTCATCCGTCCCCTCCCGTCCCGCGGTTGCGACACTGCCGCCGCCCGACCCGCGCGCGGCGGTCTCCATTCGCGGCCTGTACAAGCGCTTCGACCGCAAGATTGCGGTCAACGGACTGTCCCTCGACATCCCGGTCGGCTCGTTTTTCGGCCTCGTCGGCCCGAACGGCGCGGGCAAGACGACCACGCTCAACATGGTGACCGGCCTGCTGGTCCCCGACGCCGGTACCGCGATGATCCTCGGGCAGGACGTGTGGCAGGACGTCAACGCCGCCAAACGTGAGATCGGCGTCATGCCGCAGCCCGACCAGATATTCGACCGGCTCACCGGAATGCAGCTGCTGATCTATTCGGGCATGCTGCGCGGCATGAAGCGCGATGTGGCGCACAGTCGCGCCGGCGACCTGCTGAACGCCTTCGATCTGGTTTCCGCCGCGGACACGATGGTGTCCGATTATTCCGCGGGCATGACCAAGAAGATCTGCCTGGCGTCCGCGATGATTCACAGCCCGCGCATCCTGGTGCTTGATGAGCCGTTCGAGTCGGTCGACCCGGTGTCCAGCGCGAACCTCAAGGACATCCTCGCCGAGTACGCGTCCACCGGCGGCACGGTCATCATCTCCTCACACGTGATGTCGCTGGTGGAGAAGATGTGCACGCACGTCGCCGTCATCAACGCCGGGCAGGTCCGCGCGGCGGGCACGATAGAGCAGGTGTCGGCCGGCGAGGACCTTGAGGAGCGGTTCCTGCAGCTGGTCGGCGGCCGGCATGCCGCGGCCAAGCTGTCGTGGCTCGACGGCGGATACGCGGCGAACGGCGTCGCCCCTGCCGACTCGTCTGCGCCCACCGCCCCGTTCCCATCGCCCGAGGAGTCATGATGGAAGTCGCTTTGACCATGGTGCGTCTGCGCTGGGCGCTCACCCTTGCCACCCTGCGCAAGTCGACGTGGCAGACCATCGGCTATGTGCTCGGCATCGTATTCGGCATCGGCGCCCTTGTGGGAGTCGGCGCTCTCGCGTGGTTCCTCGGCGGCCCCGTATTCGATATGGCGGGTCATCACATCCCTGCGGGGTGGATGTACGGGGTGCTGCACGTCGCGGTGATGTACGGGTCGACGTTCGCCGGCTTCATCATCCTGTTCATTCAGTTGATGCTCGTCGGCGACGGCTCGACCATGGCTCCGCACCGGTTCGCGCTGTACGGCATTCCCGACCGGAAACTGCAGCTCGGCATGCTGCTCGGCGGCCTGAGCGGTCTGCCTGCGATCTGTGGCACGCTGGCGCTGATGCTGTGGTCCCTCGCATACCGGTGGATGAGTGTGGGCATGGTCGTCATGCAGCTCATCGCCGCCCCGCTGGCCATCATCACGATGATGTCGCTGGCCAAGCTGGTCATTTCGGCATCGACGACGCTGGTGCGCTCGAAACGTGGCAAGAACGCGTTCTACCTCATCGCGATGATCGTGTTCATTGTGCTGTGCCAGCTGCAGAACATCATCGTCAACCCCGCCGATTCCGGCAGTCTGTATGATTTTCCGTCATTGACGGATCTGAGCGTGGCCGACGCTCTGAGCTGGACCCCGTTCGGAGCCGCGTTCCAGTTGCCGTACGACCTATTGGCCGGTAACCCGCTCCTGTTCGTGGCGCGTCTGGCGATCCTGGCCGTCACGTGGGTGGTGTGCTTCGTCGGCTGTGTCTGGTGCCTGCGTCATGACCGCGTGACCGCGGGTGCGCCCGAGCGTGCCGCGAAGGTCCGCGGCATCGGCGCGTTCGGCTGGATGCCGGACAGCACGTCCGGCGCGATGTCCGCCCGTCTGCTGACGTATCTGCGCCGCGACCCGCGTCAGATCCTGCTGTTCGTGATGCCCGTCCTGTTCGTGGCGTTGTTCGCGCTCCAGTCGCGTGGCGTCACGATCGTGATCTGGCAGGGTCTGATCTGGGGCGGATGGATGATGCAGATGACCGAGGGCAACGGCCTGGCATACGACGGCCGCGGTTTCACGCTGGAGGTGCTGGCCGGCGTGCGCGGCTGGGACGACCGTCGGTCCCGCATGCGGGTGTTCGCGTCCATCAACGTGATATATATGGTGGTGCTCGGTCTGGCCTGCTTCGTGTTGACCGGCGATTGGCGTACGGCTGACGGCCTGCTCCTGGGCGTGACGTTCATCTGTCTGGCGTTGGGCGTCTCGTTCAGCAGCATCGGCGTCGCGGAGATCACCAACTGCTCGCTGATGTATCCGGTGCCGTCGATGGACAAGCCGTTCTCCACGCCGCAGGGCCGTGCCGTCGCCCAGGGATTGTTCCCATTCGTGCAGCTTTTCGGCTGTCTGATTCCGATGCTGCCGACGATTCTCGTCGCGATCGTGCTCGTTGTGGCCGATATGGGCGGCTGGCTATGGGTCATGGCGCCGGTCGGTCTCGCCAATGGCGTGGCGGTCATGGTCATCGGTTCATGGCTTGGCGGTAAGCTGTTGGATGCGCGCGCGATCCGTGTCGTCCAGACGTTGGATTCGTTCGCGTCGCTGCAGCGCTGAGCCGGTTCGGGCGGCGCCCTTGCGGCGATGATGTAACGTCTGTCTAAGGAGTTCGCTCGTGGCATCAAAGGCTGCGGCCCGACATCATATGATTCGGCATCTGCCGATGACGCGGCGTACCGTCACCGTCGCGGTGTCCGCCGTCGTCGCCGTCGCGGTGATGGCGGGGTATTTCGTGGCTGACATCTATGACGTGGCACCCGGCATCCTGACGTTGCGGGGAGTGGACCGCGTCGTGATTCCCGACCCGCAGGACGCGCTCACGGGCGGCACGGTCGCCGCCGGCGTCGACGCGTCCATGCCCGTCGACGCCCAGGGCGCGAAGACCATCCTCGACGAGTTCTCCGCCAGCGAGGGCGTGGGCAAATCCTTCTCGCTGGCCATCGCGGACGGCAAGGGCAACATCGTAGCCGAGCATGACGCCACGATTCCCCGCCAGCCCGCATCGACCCTGAAAACACTGACCGCGTTCGCGGCGGCGACCACGCTGGACATGGGCTCCACGCTCGACACCAAGACCTATCTCATCCAGGGCGACGACGACCGCAAGACCGTGGTGCTGCAGGGTGAGGGCGACATGCTGCTGTCGGACGGGGAGAGCGATCCCTCGCACATCAACGGCCATGCCGGGCTGGGCACGCTGGCGCAGCGCACCGCCGAGGCGTTGAAGCAGCGCGGCATCACGCATGTCGACCTGCTGTACGACGATTCGCTGTTCGGGCAGGATCGTACGCCGGCTGGCGTCACGGAAAACAACGCGGAGCACCGGTACTATACGGCGATCTCCACGATGGCCGTCGACGGCGGACGCACCTGGACCGACATGGTCAAGCCGGCCAATTCCGACGATTCCAGCCAATACCCGGTGCTGTCCCAGCAGCCTGTGCTGGACGCGGCGACGACCTTCGCGAAGCGGCTTGCCGACAACGGCATCGCCGTGACGTCCGGGCCGACCGCGGGCGCGGCGCCAAGCGGCACTTCAGCGCTGGCCTCGGTCAGCTCGGCGCCGCTTAACGAGGTCATGGCGTTCATGCTGAGGCATTCCGACAATACGCTAGCCCAGCTATTCGGCCGTCTGACGGCGCTCAAGCGTCAGGCCGGCAACAGCATCAAGACCGACACGCAGGCCGTCGCCGACACGCTCGCCGAGCAGGGCATCGACACGTCCGGCCTGCAGATGGCCGACTGCTCCGGTCTGACGCCGGGATCGAAGGTCAGCGTGACCACGCTGATCGAGGTGCAGGAGCGCAATCTCACCGCCGGCATCGCCACCGCGGCGGCGGAAGGACTGTCCATCCCCGGCCTGGTCGGCACGGCGAGGAACCGTATCGTCACCGGCCCGGACAACGGCCTGTTCCGCGTGAAGACCGGCAGCCTCGACGCCGTGACCTCGCTCGCCGGCAACGTGTCCCGCGTCAAGGGCGGCGTGCTGTCGTTCGCCGTGATCGTCAACGACCCGGAGAACCAGTGGTCGGCCATCGAGGCGATCAACGTGATGGCCGCCAAACTGGCCAAGCTGTAAAGGTTTCGACCCATGCCATATACCGCTGTGATGCGTGCCGCGATCGGCCGGATGCGAGCCATGCTGGTCGATCTGGGACTACCCAGGCAGGATCCGCGCTTCGCCGAGCACGGCGACCATACCCCCGCGCCCGATGCCCCGCTGGTGCTGGTGGCCTGCTCGGGCGGTCGCGATTCGATGGCGTTGGCGGCGGTGGCCGGCATCGTGTGCGCGTCGTGGGGCATCAGATGCGGGGCCGTCGTGGTCGATCATCGGCTGCAGGAGCATTCGGATGAGGTGGCTCAGTCGGCGGCACGGCGATGCTGCGGGCTGGGGCTCGACCCGGTCACGGTGGTGCCGGTCGAAGTGTCGGGGGACGGTCACGGCGTCGAGGCCGCGGCCCGCGACGCGCGATACCGTGCGCTGGCCGATGCGGCCCGACGGGAGTCGGCCGCATGCGTGCTGCTCGCCCACACCGGCGACGACCAGGCCGAAACCGTGCTGATGGATGTGCTGCGGTCCTCCGGACTGGATGCGCTCGCGGGGATGCCGCGGATCGTCGAGCGTGACGGCGTGCGGTTCGCCCGCCCGTTCCTGCGTCTGACCCGCGCGGACACGACCGGCATCTGCGAGGATCTCGGGATCACATGGTGGGATGACCCGACCAACGGCGACCATATGGCTGCGGACGAACCGTTGCCGGACGATTTCCCGCTGCGCTCGCGCGTCCGCCACACGCTGATTCCCTATCTGAACGCGTTCGCCGGCGGCGATATCGTGAGCAGGTTCTGTGACGGTGCCGAACTCGCATCCATCGAGAAGTCGTATCTCGACGGTATCGCGGAATCGGTTGCGGCGCACGCGGTGACGTTCGCCGGGGATTCGTGCGGGAGCGTCGACGGAGACTGCGAGCTGTTGCGGATCGACGCGAAAGCGTTGGCGCGGGAGCCGCGGGCGATCAGATTGCGCGTGATCGCGCACGCGCTCGCGGCGGTCGGCATCGAGGCCGGGTTCCGTCACGTCGACGCCGTCGACCGGCTGATCTCGCAGTGGCACGGTCAGGGTGCCGTGGCACTTCCCAGCGGTCATTCAGCATTTCGTCGGAAACACGTCATTCGCGTGTGCCAAGATGGTCTCCATGCAAATCGCTGATGTTCAAGACGAGATCGACCATGAGCTGATCACCAAGGCTCAGATCGCAAGCAAGATACACGAGGTGGCGGCGCAGGTAAGCAAGGACTATCAGGGGCGTGACCTGCTGCTGGTCGCGGTGCTCAAGGGTGCCGTGAACACCATCGCCGCGTTCTCGCAGGCGCTGAGCATTCCCGTGCAGATGGATTTCATGAGTCTTTCGAGCTACGGGTCGGGCACCGAATCGAGCGGGACGATCGCCATACGGCAGGACCTGTCCTGCGATGTCCGCGGTCGGCACATTCTTATCGTCGAGGATATCGTTGATTCAGGGCGTACCTTGGCATGGCTCGTCGAGGAACTCAAGCGCCGCGGCGCGGCGTCGGTGGAGATATTCGCGCTGCTGGAGAAGCCGTCGCGCCGCGAAGTGGACGTCGACGTGCGGTATCGCGGCTATGAGATTCCCGATGAGTTCGTGGTCGGGTTCGGCCTGGACTATGACGAGCGATTCCGCAATCTTGACTCCATCGCCGTGTTGAAGCCCGAAGTGTATCAAGGAGAATAATCAGGTATGAGCTATCCTCAAGGCCCTCAGCAGATGCCGCCGAGTGGCAATGGCAACCGCGGCAACGGCAACCCGTTCAAACGCAATTCGCCCAACGACCCCAACGGCAACCAGAAGGGAAACAACTCAGGCGGCCCGCAGCCGTTCTGGAAGTCTCCGTGGCTGTGGGGCGTGCTGCTGGTGGTCATGGCGGTCGCCGGCTTCCAGCTGTTCGCCGGCGCCGGCACGCAGACCATCGACACCAAGGACGGCTTCGCCCTGCTCAAGACCGAGAACGTCGCGTACGCCAAGATCATCGACAACAAGCAGCTGGTGCAGCTTGAGCTGAAGAGCAACTTCACGAAGACCGATCCGGACACGAACAAGCCGCACAACTACGGCAAGAAGGTGCAGTTCTACTACACGTTCGCGCAGGGCGCGCAGGTCGTGCAGGCGGTCGAGAAGGCCGACCCCTCCAAGGGGTGGACCTCTAACATGCAGCAGACCAGCATGGTCAGCTACCTGATCAGCTCGATATTGCCGTTCATCATCATGATCGCCGTGTTCTGGTTCCTGATGAGCCGCATGGGCGGCGCGTCCGGCATGTTCGGCATGGGCGGCAAGAAGAACAACGGCAAGCTGCTCGAAGGCCAGACGCCGTCCACCAAGTTCTCCGACGTGGCTGGCGAGGACTCCGCCGTGCAGGAGGTCGAGGAGATCAAGGACTTCCTCAAGGATCCGTCGAAGTACAAGGCCCTGGGCGCCCGCATCCCGCGCGGCGTGCTGCTGTACGGTCCTCCCGGAACCGGTAAGACGCTGCTCGCCCGTGCGATCGCAGGCGAGGCGGGTGTGCCGTTCTATGCGATGGCGGGCTCCGACTTCGTCGAGATGTTCGTCGGCCTTGGCGCCTCCCGCGTCCGTGACCTGTTCGATGAGGCGAAGAAAAACGCCCCGGCCATCATCTTCATCGACGAGATCGACGCCGTCGGACGCAAGCGTGGTTCCGGCATGAGTGGTGGTCACGACGAGCGCGAGCAGACGCTGAACCAGCTGCTCGTCGAGATGGATGGCTTCGACAGCGACACCAACCTGATCATCATCGCCGCGACCAATCGCCCCGACGTGCTCGACCCGGCATTGCTGCGCCCCGGCCGCTTCGACCGTCAGGTGTCGGTGGAGGCGCCGGACCTCGAAGGCCGCGAGGCCATCCTCAAGGTGCATGCCAAAGGCAAGCCGTTCGTGCCGGACGTCGATCTGCACATGGTCGCCGTGCGCACGCCGGGCTTCACCGGCGCCGATCTGGCCAACGTGCTCAACGAGGCCGCGCTGCTGTGCGCCCGTGCCGGCGCCCAGCTGATCGACAACCGTGCCATCGACGAGGCCATCGACCGCGTCCAGGCCGGCCCGAAGCGTCAGTCGAAGGGCATGGCCCTCAATGAGCTTCGCAACACCGCATACCACGAGGGCGGCCATGCACTGGTCGCCGCCGCGCTGCACAACACCGATCCGGTGACCAAGGTGACGATTCTGCCGCGTGGCCGTGCGCTCGGCTACACCGCGGTCATGCCTACCACCGACCGTTACTCGCAGTCGCGCAACGAGCTGCTCGACCAGATGGCGTACGCGATGGGCGGACGCACCGCGGAGGAGGTCGTGTTCCACGATCCGACCACGGGCGCGTCGAACGACATCGAGAAGGCGACGAAGATCGCCCGCACCATGGTCGTGGAATACGGCTTCTCCTCGAAGCTCGGCGCCATCAAGTGGGCCGACACCGACGACCAGAGCGCCGATTTCGATGGTCTTGCGCCGCACAAGTACTCCGAGCGCACCGCCGAGGTCATCGACGAGGAGGTGCTCGGCCTTGTCGAGACCGCGCACACCGAGGCATGGAACATCATCAACGACAACCGCGATGTGCTCGATGAGCTGGTTCGCCAGCTGCTCGTCAAGGAGACGCTGAATGAGAAGGAACTGGCCGCGATCTTCGCGAACATCAGGAAGGCTCCGGAACGTCCGGTGTGGCTGTCCGACCAGCGCCGTCCCGATTCCGACAAGCCTCCGGTGGAGATTCCGGAGTCGCTCAAACGTTCCGTCGGCATGAAGCCGGGGGAGCGGTGATTTCGTGCCCGTGCGCCCGACGGTCCCGCAAAGGGGCTCGCCGGGCGCACGGGCGTTTGCCGTTTGACGGCAAACGGTGTGCCTGCCCCGGTTCGGCGGGCATGACGACTATATAAGTGGTGAGGGAAGCTGGAGGATATATGGCGATTGACGAAGAGGGCGTGCGCAAGGCCGTACGGCTGTTCCTGACTTCGATCGGCGAGAATCCCGATCGCGAGGGTCTGCTGGAGACGCCTGACCGTATCGCACGTGCCTGCGAGGAGATTTTCTCAGGGCTCGGACGCAGCCCGCAGGAGGTGCTGTCCAAGCGTTTCCCGGTCGAGACCGATGAAATGGTGCTGGTGCGCGACATCGAGCTGTTCTCGGTGTGCGAGCATCATCTGCTGCCGTTCCACGGCGTCGCGCATGTCGGCTACATCCCGTCCAACGGGCAGGTCGTCGGATTGAGCAAGCTCGCCCGACTGGTGGAGCTGTACGCGCGTCGCCCGCAGGTGCAGGAACGCATCACCCAGCAGGTCGCGGACGCGCTGATGGAATACGCGGACGCCAAGGGCGTCATCGTCGTGACCGAATGCGAGCACATGTGCATGGCGATGCGGGGCGTGAACAAGCCCGCGTCGCGAACCATCACATCGGCGGTCCGCGGCGTGATGAGCACCCCGGCCACCCGTGCCGAGGCGATGAGTCTGATCATGGCCAAGCACTGATCCGGCTCATCGCCGTGACTGGTCGGCATCGCCGCCGTTTCGGCGATTGACGGAGAGGAGAATTCATGACTGAACTGCAGCGGTTGCATGATACCGACTGCACACTGCTGATGGGTGTGCTCAACATCACCGAGGACTCGTCTTCGGATGGTGGCCTGTGGCTGGATCCGGGCAAGGCCCGCGACCACGGCGACGACATGCTGCATGCGGGAGCCGACATCATCGACATCGGCGCGGAATCGACGCGCCCCGGCGCCAAGCGCGTCAGCGAGAAGGACGAGCTCGACCGTGTGACCGGTGCCGCGAAGGCGCTGATCGCCCACGGAGCGGTCGTCTCCATCGACACCACACGCTCTGCCGTGGCGCAGGCCGCGCTGGATGAGGGCGCGCAGATCATCAACGACGTGTCCGGCGGACGACTGGACCGAGATCTGCCGCACGTGGTGGCCGACCATGACTGCCTGTACATCGTACAGCATTGGCGTGGCTGGCTGGCCGGGTCGAAAGGCGGCGCCGAGCCGGACGCCGACACCTCGCACTACGAACACGACGTGCTCAAGGACGTGTATGACGAGCTGATGTCTCAGGTCGATGCGGTGCTCAAGGCCGGTGTCGCCCCGGAGCGGGTCATCATCGACCCTGGTCTGGGATTCTCCAAGCCCGGCATCGAGCATAATCTGCCGCTGCTCGTCGGACTGGATCTGTTCAAGCGGTCGGGATATCCGGTGCTGATCGGAGCCTCCCGAAAGCGGTTCGTTTCGGCGGCGTTGAACGATGCCGGCATCGGCGAGCCGACGATGGACGACCGTGACAATGCCACCGCCGCATTGTCGGCCCTGTGCGCGGAACACGGCGCCTGGGCGGTCCGCGTGCATGACGTGCGCCGCAGCCGCGCCGCCCTGACAATCGGCTCCCTCTGGCGACAATACCAAAACTAACCCTCCTCCCTCAGCCGGAGGGCCGTCGGCGAAGCTGACTGGGGTGGTCACCCACCACCAACCTAAACGAAAGGACGCAACCGTGGACACGATTCGCCTCACCGGCGTTCAAGGCATGGGCACGCACGGCGTGCTGGACTACGAGCACCAGCGCGCGCAGCCCTTCATCGTCGATGCCGTGCTGCATCTCGACCTGTCACGTGCCGGTTCCAGCGATGACCTGCATGACACGGTTGATTACGGGCGCGTCGCCAAACGGATCGTATCCGTCATCGAAGGCGAGCATGTCGACTTGATTGAGCGGCTGGCGGCTCTCATCGCTGACGCCGTGATAGCCGACCATCCCGCAGTCCAAGGCGTAACCGTCACCGTGCATAAGCCCAAAGCTCCGATCACCGTGCCGTTCGCCGACGTGAGCGTCACCATCGAGCGATGGCGGAGCGGACGGAATACGGACGGCAAAACTGGTCGAGCTGATGAAGGCCGTGTCACGCCCATGCACCACGCCGTGATCGCACTCGGCGGCAACAAGGGCGACGTCGCGGCGTCGATGCGGTCCGCGATCGCGGATATCGACGGCCTTGAAGGCACACAGGTGACTGGGATATCGCCGTTGTACCGCACCGCCGCATGGGGCATGCCGGATGGTACCCCGGATTTTCTCAACGCTGTCATCGAGGTCACGACCGAGCTGGACGCGGCGAGTCTGCTTGGCCGCCTGCAGCATATCGAAGTTGCTCATGGACGCACGCGGGAACAACATTGGGCGTCACGCACACTGGATCTTGACATCATCGATGTCGATGGCCTCGTCAGCGAGGACCCGAATGTGACTTTGCCGCATCCGCGTGCGTGGCAGCGGGCGTTCGTTTTGGCACCGTGGCTGGCTCTTGATCCGGCCGCCCGGCTCGCGGGCCCGCACGGGGGAGAGATTGCCGATTTGCTGCACGAGGCCGGTGACCGCGAGGACGTACATCGCATCGACGACAGTTGGATGACCGGCATGGCCGACAATGCCCCGGTGCATCCGTCCGGCAGCGCAGCCGACATACCGCAATTCGATGGAACCGTCGACGGTTCGGCGCGGAAACCGGGCGACGGCGATACCGCTACCGTTCAACCGGCCATACATACGGCCGTCATCTCGATGGACAGCCGCAGTAACGAGGCCGAAACCCTGTTTCGCACGGCGATTGTCGCATTGGAGGGCATTCCCGGTGATCAGGTCGAGGGCATCTCACCGCTGTATCATGTGAGCCATCTGCATGGGTCGGATGCCATGTCGGCTGTCATGCAAATGACGTGCCGGATGGACGCGAAGGCGCTGATTGCCACGCTCGGTTCCGTCGAGGAGTCGTTGAACGGGGATGTCGACCTCGATCTGGTGGATATGCCGGGAACGGTCTGCGATGAGCCGGACTGCCGGGTGCCGTGGCCGTCAGCCCGCACCCATGCTTCGGTGCTCGCACCGTGGATGGACATGGATCCGCAGGCGCGGCTCGGCGGCGACCCGGTGTCGTATCTGCTGGCCATGGCACCCGACGCCGACCGTGTGGGACTGCTGTCCGACACTTGGATTGTAGGGAGTACGGAATGAAGATACGTCGCACCCCATGGTGGCAGTATGTCGTCGCGCTGCTGCTCGGCCTGATCGCGGGCTGTCTGCTTGCGCAGGTCAGTGAGTCCTCGGGGCTTTCGTTGTTGGGGGCGCCATGGTTCGTGTCCGTGGTGCTCCTGTTGCTGGGCATTGTCGTGCTGGTGATGGCGCTGCAGGTGCATCAGTACGCCACCACCGATCCACAGAAGCGGACCCGACTCAAGCCGCTCGACCCGACCAAGGCCGTGTACACGCTCATGCTGTCGAAGGCGCTGGGGCTGACCGGCGCTGCGCTGACCGGCTGGTATGTCGGGCAGATTCTGCTGGTACTCGATCATATCGAGGCGGATTACTATGCGACGGCCGTGGCGCAATGCGCCGTCGCCGCCGTGATATGCCTGGCGGACATGGTGATCGGTATCGTCGGCGAATGGCTGTGCCGGCTGCCGCCCATGGAGGGCCCGGAGAACCCCAAGATGAAGGCCGCCAAACGCCGCCGCGGCATCGCCTCCGCCACCGCCAAAACCCGCCACTAAGCCCCTTCCCGCTGGCGGGAGGTGCCGCGTAGCGGCTGAGGGTGGTCCGGTGCCAATCAGGACTACGGATCCCGCACTCTGATCACCGGCAATCTCCGTGCCCCTTCAATAGGTGAACACCCCCGTCCGCGATAAACGGAGGTTTCGCAGGTGCAGGAATAGAATCGCCATGGAGAGAGCATGGAATCCGCGGTTCCGCTGATCGGAACGCACATTCTGTGATGGGCCGTATCCGAGAGGGAAAAGCATGAAGTTCTGCATGCACTGTGGGCAGTGCACTTGAAGCAGGCGCCAAATTCTGCGCGAAATGTGGAACCAAGGTCGAGAATGCCGTACCGGTGTCTGGCCCGGCTGCCCAGACCGGTCCGGCAGTTCAAAATGGCACACCAATGACGGTCCAGCCTCATTATCAGCCTCAGCCTCAGTACCAGCCGCAACCGGGATACCGGCCGCAGCCGCAATTCCCGGCACCGAACCAGTCTCAGCCCCAGCCTCAATACCCGCCGCACTCATCGTCCGTGGCCTCACTGCTGTGGCACGCGGATCATGGCCTCCTGCGCCATCGCGGCGACGAGCTCGCCGTCCTGCGTGTACACCTTGGCCACGCCCAGTCCACGCCCGTGCGCGGCGGTCGGCGTATCCTGCACGTACAGGTGCCACTGGTTGATGTCCACGTCGCGATACCACCACATCGAATGGTCGATCGACGCGTACGAGATGCCAGGCGTCGAGATGCTCAGCCCCGCCCTGCGCAGCACCGGTTCCATCATCACCTGATCGCAGCCGAGCGCCAGCATCGCCCGATGCATTACCTGCGGCACGTCCACCACGCCGTCGGCCTTCATCCACACCAGCTGCTTGCCTGAGTCGTGCGCCGCGCTGTCCTTGTCGGCGCCGAGCATGATGGTCGGCGTGACGTGGCGGATGTCGAACGGCGACTTCTTCGCATAGAACTTGGCGAACGGCGATTTGTCGGCATATGGTTCCATCAGCTCCTTGGCACTGGTGAGCGTTTCGGGTGCCGGTACGTCCTGCGGCATCGTATCGGAGAACTCCACTCCGGACTGCCCCTGTTCCTGGAAGCTTGCGATGGCGGTCAGGATCGGCCCTTCGGACTGCGTCACGTTGACCCGGCGCGCTGAGAACGACCGGCCGTCCCGCAGGGTCTCCACGTCGAACAGCAAATCCTGGCGTATATCGCCCGCCGCGATGAAATACCCGTGCACCGAATGGGGGAGCCGGCTGGGCGAGACCGTCTTCGACGCGGCGATCAGCGACTGCGCGATCACCTGCCCGCCGTACACGCGTCCGGTGGGGAAGTACAGGCTCTCCCCGCTGATGTAGGTATGTCCGCGGTATTCGGAAGGGTCGCCCAGTCTCAATACCTTTACCAGATGATTCAACGGTGTCGTTCCGTCTTCGTGCGTCATTGCCGCTCCCTTCCAGTGACGTGCCGGGACGTATATCATGCGGTATATATACGGTCCGTTTATATGTTCATGCTTTCGCTCGGCTCCCAGCCGGTTTCGGTACTCACAGCAGTGTAGCGTGACCAGGTAAATTCGGTCGGACGGTTTTGTAACGAGCGTAAGCCGATGATGAACGCGACGTGACGTGGAATATGGGTGCCGGGCGTGGAAAAGGCTGGAACGCAAGGCGACATTCATGCATCTTGCTAATTCTGTTAACACAGTGTACGTTTAATTAGTGGTGATGTTGTGACGGCTTTGTCTTGCTTTGCCGGCTCGGCATCCATCGGAGACGATGAAGCCCTCCTGTCATAACCGCAACAAGAGAATAAAGGAAGTTTCAATGGAGAAAAGCTCCAATAGACGTTTCGGTGTGCGCACCGTTGCGGCCATTGTAGCCGGCCTGATGGTCGGTGGCATGTGCACCGCGATGACGGCCAGCGCCGCCGACGATAGTGCAGCCGGGTACAGTGCCACGGCTCCCGTGAATCTCACCCGCCCGGCCACCGTCCCGAGCATGGACGGCTGGACCGGCGGCACCGGCGCATGGACGCTGGGCGAAGGCACCCGCGTTGTATCGAGCGATGCACTGGCCGCGCGTGCGCAGAGCCTGGCATCCGAGCTGACCAAGTTCACCGACGTGGACATCAAGGCCGCGACCGGTTCAGCGACGGGCAAAGACATCTCGCTCACGTTGGATGCATCGAAGAAGGCCGAACTGGGTGATGAGGGATTCAAGCTGTCCATCGGCTCGAAGGGCCTTGAGGTCATCGGCGCGACCGACATCGGTGTGTTCTACGGCACCCGTTCCGTCTCGCAGATGCTGCGCCAGGGCCAGCTGACCCTGCCCGCCGGCACGGTCGCCACGAAGCCGAAGTACAAGGAGCGCGGCGCCACGTTGTGCGCCTGCCAGATCAACATCTCCACCGACTGGATCGACCGTTTCCTGTCGGACATGGCCGACCTGCGCCTCAACTACGTGCTGCTTGAGATGAAGCTCAAGCCCGAGGAGAGCAACACCAAGAAAGCCGCCACATGGTCGTACTACACGCGCGACGACGTCAAGAAGTTCGTCAAGAAGGCGAATAGCTACGGCATCGACGTGATTCCGGAGATTAACTCCCCGGGCCACATGAACGTCTGGCTGGAGAACTACCCGGAGTACCAGCTTGCCGACAACTCGGGCCGGAAGGATCCCAACAAGCTCGACATCTCCAACCCGGAGGCCGTGAAGTTCTACAAGACGCTGATTGACGAATACGACGGCGTATTCACCACGAAATACTGGCACATGGGCGCCGATGAGTACATGATCGGCACCAGCTTCGACAACTACAGCAAGTTGAAGACGTTCGCCGAAAAGCAGTACGGAGCCGGCGCGACACCGAATGATGCGTTCACCGGCTTCATCAATGACATAGATAAATACGTCAAGGCCAAGGGCAAGCAGCTGCGCATCTGGAACGACGGCATCGTCAACACCAAGAACGTCTCCCTGAACAAGGACATCGTCATCGAATACTGGTATGGTGCCGGCCGCAAGCCGCAGGAGCTCGTCCAGGACGGATACACGTTGATGAACGCGACCCAGGCCCTGTACTGGTCCCGTTCGGCGCAAGTGTACAAGGTCAACGCCGCAAGACTGTACAACAACAACTGGAACGTCGGAACCTTTGACGGCGGACGACAGATCGACAAGAACTACGACAAACTGACCGGTGCGAAGGTGTCCATCTGGCCCGACAGCTCGATCTACCAGACCGAGAACGAGGTCGAGAAGGAGATCTTCGACGGCATGCGCTTCATCTCGCAGATGACCTGGTCCGATTCCCGCCCGTGGGCGACGTGGAACGATATGAAGGCGGACATCGACAAGATCGGCTACCCGCTGGACATCCGCGAATACGACTACACCCCGGTCGATGCCGGCATCTACGACATCCCCCAGTTGAAGTCGATCTCCAAAGGTCCGTGGGAGCTCATCACCACGCCTGACGGCTACTACCAGATGAAGGATACAGTGTCCGGAAAGTGTCTTGCGCTCTTCACCGGAAGCAAGCATCTCGATGTCGTCACCCAGGTCGGCGCGACGCCGGAACTGCGCAACTGCGCCGACGTGTCCGTCGGTCAGGATCAGCGCGACACCGCCAATGAGCGTAACACGCAGAAGTGGCAGATCCGCGCCGACAAGGATGGCAAGTACACCATCTCCCCGGCGCTGACGCAGCAGCGTCTCGCCATCGCCACCGGCAACGAGCAGAACATCGATCTGGAGACCCATCGTCCCGCCGCTGGCACCGTAGCCCAGTTCCCGGCCGATCTGGTCAGCGACAACGCGCTGTTCACGCTCACCGGCCACATGGGCATGTCCGCCACCGTGGACTCCAAGACCGTGAACCCGTCCTCCCCGTCCAAGATCACCGTCAAGGTGAGGGCCGCATCCGACGCGAACACCGGTGACGTCACCGTCACCCCGGTCGTGCCGGAAGGCTGGGAGATCAAGCCCGGAAGCGTCAGCCTCAAGTCGATTCCGGCCGGCAAGGCCGCCATCGCCTACTTCAACGTGGTCAACACCACTGGGACGGGCGACGCCACCGTGCAGTTCAAGCTCACCAACACCAAGACCGGTGAAGAGCTCGGCACCACCAGCGTGGCGCTGACCGGCAGCCTGACCAAGGACGTGGAAGCAAGCGACTACGCGGCGAGCTCTCAGGAGACCACCGGCGAGCATGCTCCCGTGGGCAACGCCTTCGACAAGAACGCAAACACGTTCTGGCACAGCAAGTACTCCAACCCCAGCGCCAATCTTCCGCACTGGCTGGCGTTCAAGGCGTCGCCCGGCGAGGGCAACAAGATTGCGGCCATCACCCACCTGTACCGTCAGGACAAGCTGAACGGCCCGGCCAAGAACGTCGCAGTGTACGTGGTGGCGGCCAGCGACGCCAACAGCGTTGCCGATGTCACCAACTGGGGTGAACCCGTCGCCACGGCTGAGTTCCCGTACACCAAGGAACTGCAGACCATCGCGCTGCCGAATACCATTCCGTCCGGTGACGTGTACGTCAAGTTCCAGATCAACGACGCATGGAGCCTCACCGAAACCAGCGCAGGCGTCACCTGGGCGGCTGTCGCCGAGCTGGCTGCGACGGCCAAGGCCACTCCGGTCGAGCTCACCGAGCCCGAGCAGCCGAAGGACAACCCCGAGGTGACGGAGACTCCGGAGGCTACGGGTGTGACCGTTTCTGGCGATGGTGTTGCCAATGGCGCGCTGTCGCTGAAGAAGGGCACCACCGCGCAGCTGACCGCGAAGGTCGCGCCGGATGACGCGGACCAGGCGGTGACGTGGGCCTCCAGCGATGACAAGGTCGTGACGGTCGACAAGACCGGCAAGGTGACCGCCGTCGCGAAGGGCGTGGCGAAGGTGACCGCGACCACGGCGAACGGCAAGTCCGCCTCTGTGACCGTCACCGTCACCGAGGACTCTGAGGTGCCCGGCCCGACTGGCCCGACCGAGCCGACCAAACCGGGTACGGAGAAGCCGACCACGAAGCCGACCACGAAGCCGAACGACGGCAAGCTCAGCGCCACCGGCGCCGACACGGCGGTGCTCGCCACCATCGCGGCTCTGTTCGCGCTGGCCGGCGGTGCGGTCGTCGCGGTTCGTCGCCGCAGCGTCCGCTGACGCTGATCGGTTCTGACCGATCAATAGCCACAGGAGGCCCCTCACCAACCGTGAGGGGCCTCCTCGTATATGTTATGCGCCATGGTCTCGCCCCCCCCCGGCGCTGCGCGTCACCTCCCGCCAGCGGGAGGATATTTGGCGAGGGACCGAAAACGCGAGAAGCCCCCTTGCGGGGGCTTCTTCATGACTTAATCAAGTGTCACACGCGGGTCAGCTTCTTGTGCAGGCGGTGCGGGCGTGCCGCGTCCTCGCCGAGGCGGGCGACACGATTCTCCTGGTAGGCCTGGAAGTTGCCTTCGAACCAGTACCACTTGGCCGGGTTCTCGTCATCGCCCTCCCACGCCAGGATGTGCGTGGCGATGCGGTCGAGGAACCAACGATCGTGGGAGATGACCACGGCGCAGCCGGGGAAGCCGAGCAGCGCGTTTTCAAGGGATTCCAGCGTCTCGACGTCCAGATCGTTGGTGGGCTCGTCGAGCAGCAGCAGGTTACCGCCCTGCTTCAGGGTCAGGGCCAGGTTCAGTCGGTTGCGCTCACCGCCGGAGAGCACGCCGGTCAGCTTCTGCTGGTCGGAGCCCTTGAATCCGAAGCTCGCCACATAGGCGCGGGTCGGCACTTCGACGCCGGCCACCTCGATGAAGTCGAGTCCGCCGGAGACAGCCTCCCACAGGTTCTTGTTCGGGTCGAGGCCTTCACGGTTCTGGTCGACATAGCTGATCTTCACGGTGTCGCCGATCTTCAGCTCGCCGGATGTCAGCGGCTCCAGACCGACGATGGTCTTGAACAGCGTGGACTTGCCGACGCCGTTCGGACCTATCACGCCGACGATGCCGTTGCGCGGCAGCGTGAAGGACAGGTCGTCGATGAGCACGCGGTCGCCGAAAGCCTTGTGCAGGTGCTCGGCCTCCAGCACCACGGAGCCCAGACGCGGGCCGGCCGGAATCTGGATCTCGGAGAAGTCGAGCTTCTTGTTGTTGTGCGCCTCGTTCTCCATCTGGTCGTAACGCTCCAGACGCGCCTTGTTCTTGGCCTGACGGGCCTTGGGCGAGCTGCGCACCCATTCGAGCTCGTTCTTGAGGCGCTTGGCGAGCTTGGCGTCCTTGGCGCCCTGGATCTCCAGACGCTTCGCCTTCGTCTCCAGGTACGTGGAGTAGTTGCCCTTGTACGGGTACAGGTGGCCGCGGTCGACCTCGCAGATCCATTCGGCCACGTTGTCCATGAAGTAACGGTCGTGGGTGACGGCGATGACGGCGCCCTTGTACTGGTGCAGGAACTGCTCCAGCCACAGAATCGACTCAGCGTCGAGGTGGTTGGTGGGCTCGTCGAGCAGCAGCAGGTCGGGGGCTTCAAGCAGCAGCTTGCACAATGCCACACGGCGACGCTCGCCACCAGAGCACACGGAGACCGGGGTGTCCATGTCGGGGCACTGCAGCGCGTCCATGGCCTGTTCGAGCTGTGAGTCGAGATCCCAGCCGTTGGCCGCGTCGATCTCGGTCTGCAGCTTGCCCATCTCGTCCATCAGCGCGTCGAAATCGGCGTCCGGATTGGCCATCTCCTCGCCGATGGCGTTGAAACGCGCGACCTTCTCGGCGATCGGGCCGAACGCCATCTTGATGTTCTCGCCCACGGTCTTGGTGTCGTCCAGCGGCGGCTCCTGCTGAAGGATGCCGACCGTGAAGCCCGGTGTGATGTAGGCTTCGCCATTGCTGACGGTCTCCAGTCCGGCCATGATCTTCAGCAGCGTCGACTTGCCCATGCCGTTCGGGCCGACCACGCCGATCTTCGCGCCCGGCAGGAAGCTTAGGGTCACGTCGTCGAGGATCACACGTTCGCCGTACGCCTTGCGAGCCTTGATCATCTGATATACGAATTCAGCCATATAATACCTAACCATTCACTAAACGTTGAAGTTCCAACGTTTTGCGGGACTCGGACCCCGTAATGACACAACCGGTTTCGGGGGGGGCGAACGGCAGTCATTCGTGTCATCCGCCCGGCCGTTTCCGTGTCGCCACGGCCGTTCCGGTCCACGCAAAAGCACCTTGTGGATTATCCCATACGCCATCGTCATGGCGCAACAGCGCGAACGCGCGCATGCGGCGTGTCCCGACGCCGCCAGAATGAGTCCACGGGGGGGGGAGGGAATGTCATGAGGCGTTTCGGAAAGGCCATGGTGGCGTTGGCCGTGGCCGCATGCACATTGTTCGGGGGGGGGCGTCGCCACTGCGAACGCGGCGGATGTCACGAATAAGGACAATCCGATCACGTTGTCCAACGTGAGGGTGTCGGATGTGGGGGCGCAGACGGCGAACGTGTCGTTCGACTACAAAATCGACCCTGCGCAGGTGGACGAGATCAAGGACGTGTGCTTCTCTATCGAGGTGCAGCGTATCACCGACATCACCCCGATAGAGAAGGCGCACTCAAGTGCGAATACCATCGGGGGTACTGGATTCACATATATCATGGATTGCAGCACGGGCGTTTCCGATGATGAGCTGACCGCAGGCTCGTATGACAGCATCTATGGCTTCCATGGCGATAAGGAGTACAAGGGCGTCTTTAACGACAATGACCTATCGACTGATGGGAGCAAGGTGGCTTTCAAGGCCTCTGGCCAATGGTTCGCCAGGTATTTCAACAAGAACTCCTGGAATGGCAAGGCCTCCGGCAGTTTTGATTTCCCATTGATTGGCTTGACTCCCAACACCGCGTATACGAACAACGCAAAGGGCTCTGATTTTCCTTCGTACCCCTATCAGGAAGTCGTCCAGGACACGTCGAACGAATTGCTGCGTAATGGCGTGCATGTGAAGACCCCGGTGGATATCCGGCAAGTCGCGCTGTACGCGCAGCCCATCTACAAGGATTCCAATACCAAGGTGAGCCATTGGGTGGAGGACAACGAGAACGCGTTGAAGTTCGTCCCTGATTTCACGACGAAGTCCGTCGCGGCTGCGAAGCCTGCTGAGACGTTGCCTGATAAGACTGACGTGAAGGCTGAGGTTGCCGGTGGCAAGGTCGAGCCGGGCAAAACCGCCCGCGTGTACATCGATAACCTGAAGGATGTGGCGAAGGGCAAGGCGGATGCGAACAGCCTGTTCTGGTACGCGTACATCTATTCCACCCCTCAGGCGTTGACCGGCCCGGACGGCGCCCCGTTCGTGACGGTGAAGAAGGAGGAGAAGACCGGCAAGTACTACTTCGACGCGCTGATCCCCTCCAACCTGCCTGACGGCGAGCACAAGATCAGCGTTCAGGACGAAAACGGCACCGTGCAGGCGTGGACCCCGGTGACCGTGGGCGATACTTCTCCCACTCCGACTCCGGTTGACAAGTCCAAGCTGAACACGGCCGTGGGTGACGCCGCCAAGCTGGCTGAGAAGGATTACACCAAGGATTCCTGGGCTCCGTTCGCGAAGGCGCTGGCCGACGCGAAGACTGTCGCCGGTAAGCAGGATGCGTCCCAGGCTGACGTGGATGCTGCCGTGAAGGCCTTGGCTGACGCGCAGTCCGGGTTGAAGAAAGCGGAGACCGTTCCCTCGAAGCCAAGCAAGCCGGACAATGGCGACAACGACAAGCAGTCCGACAGCGACAAACCGGCTGCAACCAAGCCGTCTGCAAGTGACAAGAAGGCCGATTCCAAGAACGATGGCAAGAAACAGGGGTTGGCCAAGACCGGCGTTGACGTGCGGTCGTGGCCGGTGCGCTGGTCGCCCTGGCCGTGCTGGGTGCCGGTTTTACAGCGGTGAGGAGGATCCGCTGCTAAACACGTAGCCGGTTTGCCGAACCACTGACATCAGGGGTGGGCATGTCCTTTCATGGCATGCCCACCCTTTCGTCGTATGCGGGCTGAGTGTTTTTATGCAAGCGTCTGTTGGAAACGATGCGGGAGATGGCGGTTATTTTGCTTGTTTGCGGCGTAACGCTTTGAGGTAGTTCTGTTTGAATGAGCGCCAGTCTCCGAACATTTTGTGATCGGTTTCGGTGTTTTCTCCGGCTTTGAATTTCAGCGCGGTCAATTCGATGGCGCACATGAGATCGGCTGCTTGTTCGAGGCGGTAGTCTTTAGGGTCGGCTTTGCGGTAGATGACCGCTTCCTTGGAGAGTGCATAGCCGATGGATGCCTTCAACGCGTTGGTAACGACCTGCTGTCCGTTGTCGTAATAGATCTTGATGGTGTCGTACGACTGGAATCTGTCGAGGTGTGTCAGCAGATAGTTCGCCAGGTCTCGCCGCAGCTGAGCCTCGAAACGACGTTTGTCGTTGTCGAACTCGCTTTTGCGGTGTGCGAACGTCACGTAGGTGAAGGGCAGATTCCGTGCGAGGGTGAAGAACGCGACGAACAGGCGCTTGCGGTCGGCCATGCTGAGGGTCTCGTAGTCGGCGTGCCCGTTGAGCAATGGTCCTGCGTGGAAGGGAATGTCTGGCAGTGAGGCATCCGCGAGGTGTTGCTCATAGCGTTCGATGTGGGGCATGACCGGTTCTGACTGGTCATGGAACACGAGCGTGATGAGATAGTACTTGGAGAGTTTGCCCCATTCGCCGGACTCGTCGACCATGATGCTCAACTCGCGCATCGCCGGCCTCCCCGGATGAAAAAGAAGTGCCGGGGGAATACCCCCGGCGGCTTGGAGCCTTCCTTATTGCTAAGAGAAAGCAAGCCTAGTTTACTGGTCTTGTGTGACGATGTCAATCCGTTCTCTGGGTTCAAGGGAGGCGGTGATGGTCACGGGTGGGCCAACGATGGTTTCTGGTCTGGGGTGAAACGATGAGGTTTCTGATTTTGGTTGAAGCTTGTTTCGGTTTCGCCGTTGGTTCGGGGATTGGTCTGTTGAGTAGGCTGTGCCCGTGGCTGAATGGGATAGGTATGCATTTATGCTTACGGTGTTGACGTGAATCAACGGAGCTACGGGCCAGGACATGTGTCTAGTGTCATCCGTTCCGAACGCAGTGAATTGCATGATCATCTGAATGGAATCCGACTGATTGATGACACAACAGGTGACACAGTCTTGACACAAAACGCTCGGGAACCACCGGGTTGGTTCCCGACACACTTTTGTGTCAGCGGACACGCCAAGGAAACGTTGAAATAGCAACGATCACGAAGGCTGACCCATCTGAACAATAAATGCGAACCTGTTCGACCAGGTGTTTCCTCACCCGACGGTCGCCGTGGATCCCAGCGGCGAATGGATCGTGTGCGATCCCGACGGTCGGCCTCCCGATAAGTGATTCGGTCCATCTGCAGTGTGCCGACGAACCCATGAGCGGGCTCGTCGGCACACTGATATGTCAGTGGTTTTCGACGGATGGGCGTGATTAGTGGGTTTCGCCCATGATGTCGGTGGCATCCTCATCGACGCTCACTGCGGCTTCGATCGCGGCCTCGATGGCCTTGGCCATTGTCGCGATTTCCATGGTGGGCGTGCCGCTCGGCTTGCCCACGCCCTGCGCGGTCGCGTACGGCACGTGGATGAAGCCGCCCTTGACTCCGGGGAACCTGCGGTCGAGCAGGTACAGCACGTTGTACATGATGCTGTTGCACACGTAGGTGCCAGCCGTGTACGACATGAGCGCCGGGATGCCGCTCGCGTTGATGCGCTTGACCATGGCCTTGACCGGCAGCGTGGCGAAATACGCGGTGTCGCCGTCCTCGCGCAGCGGGGTGTCGAACGGCTGCTCGCCGTCGTTGTCGGGGATGCGGGCTTCGGCCAGATTGATCGCGACCTTCTCCACGGTCACGGCCGAACGGCCTCCGGCCTGACCGATGCACAGCACGTAATCGGGCTTCTCGCGTTCGATGGCCTCCTCGACCACCATGGCGCTGCGCGTGAACACGGTCGGAATCTCCAATTTGACGACGCTCACGCCCGCGATGGATTCGGGCAGCAGCTTGACCGCTTCGAATGCGGGATTGACCGGCTCGCCGCCGAACGGATCGAATCCGGTGACCAGGATCTTGCTCATAATGGCTCCTTTGCTTGAAATATATGGATGGAATACGGTGTCACTGGGCGATGAGCATGTACACGATCTGCACGACGATCATCACCATCGCCGGCAGCACCTGCTTCTTGATCACGCCCATGCGGTCCTTCATGTCGAGCATCGCAACGGGCACGATGTTGAAGTTGGCCGCCATCGGCGTGCACAGCGTGCCGCAGTAGCCGCAGGTCAGCGCGAGGATGCCAATCGCCGCCGGGTCGGCGCCATAGGCGAGCACGAACGGCGCGCCGATGCCCACGGTCATCACGGTGATCGCGGCGAACGCGTTGCCCATGATCATCCACGATGATGATCAGGATCGCATCGAGCTTGAGGGCGAACCCTATGATCACGATGACGATTCCCAGCAACACGAGATAATTCGGTTCCATATGGAAATCCTTCCTGTACTGTACACGCATGAGGTTGCGGCAGTGTGCCCGAGGCGTGTGAATAGGACAAATCTACGATTATAGGCATCGCACATGCGGGGGGGGGAAGAGACGGTGGTGGATGGCCGCCGGCGTAAGTGGTACGGCCGCAGGTTCCGCGGTATAGTGACGGGTCTCAGCGCATCGTCGAGAAGACGATGACTGGTGGGGAAGGCCGGAATGAATTTCGGCATGACGTTGGCGTCGTTGGCGGCGCTGCTGGCGGCGGCCATTGTGGGCTGGTGCGTGCTCTATCCGGCGCTGTTGATCATGGACGCGCCGCGATGGCTGCTGTCCGTCTCCTCGCTGGTCACTTTGGAAGGTGTGTGGTTCTTCTTCTCGTTCGCGGCTCTGCTGGTATATTCCACGCTGTACCGCCTGCTGCCGCGCAAACGTGTGTATGACTACATCATCATCCACGGTGCCGGGCTCATGCCGGACGGTGCGCCGACCCCGCTGCTGCGGGCGCATCGATAAGGCCGTGGCGTTGTGGGAGAAGCAGGGCAAGACGGGCGTGTTCGTCGCCTCCGGCGGACAGGGGAGCGACGAAGTGGTGTCCGAAGCTGAATCGATGCGGCGGTACCTGACGGAAAGCCGCCATGTTCCCGCCGACGCGGTGCTCATGGAGGACCGTTCCACCACGACCATGGAGAATCTTCGTTTTTCGAAGGAGATCATGGATGCGCGCAGCGGCGTGCAATCGGTCCCCGGGCGCCGGGGCCTCGCCTACCGTTGCGCGCTGGTCGCCAGCGATTACCATGTGTTCCGAGCCAGCGAATACGCGCATCATATCGGGCTGAAGGCGGATGGGGGCGGCAGCCATACGCGTGGCTACTACTGGCCCACGGCGTTCATCCGGGAGTTCATAGCCGTTACCAAGGCGCATTTGTGGCCGTACTGTGCGCTCGCCCGGCCGGGCATTGACCGGTTGCCGTGTGCGACCGGTCTTTATCGGGCGCTTGGCCGCGACACGCCCATGGTCGAGTAGTCCTGTATTATATTCTCTTGTGCCTGATGACGGCACGAACGGCCCCGTAGCTCAGTTGGTTAGAGCGCCGCCCTGTCACGGCGGAGGTCACCGGTTCAAGTCCGGCCGGGGTCGCTTTTTCTTTTTTGCTCAGCTTTTTCTCCGCATTGCGGCTGATCCCATCTTCAATTACGGGTCATGGAACGGGAGTATAGTCAAATCAAACCCGGGGCGGCACAAGGAGCGATGGCGATGACGGGACTGGATGAAGCGCGTCCGACGCGACGCAATAACGAGCGCACGGTCGCAGGGTGCCATCGCATGATGCGCCGCGCCGATCGCGAGGTGACCGATTGCGAACAGATCGAGGGAATCATCGCCGCATGCCGTATCGTGCATGTGGGCTATGCGGATGCCGAGGGACTGACGATCGTGCCGCTGAATTTCGGATACGAATGGCAGCGGCGCGAGGGAGCCGGCACCGGCGACGAACTGGCCGGATTGACCCTGTACATCCACTCGGCGTCGATCGGCCGCAAACTCGACGCGATCCGGGCTGCGGGAAACGCGTTGGATGTGGCGTTCTCGATGGAGACTGATTGTGAGGTCATCGCCGGCCGCACCCCGTGCAACTGGGGCGAGGCGTTCAAGTCGGTGATCGGCAACGGCGTGGCCAGCGTGATCGACGACCTGGACGAGTGCCGCAAAGGGCTGCGGCTGCTGATGGGGCAGCAGGCGGGCATGCCGGATATCGAGTTCACCGATCAGCAGGTGCGCAGCGTCACGGTATGGAAGATCGAAGTGCGCCATCTCACCGCGAAGATCCATACCAAGCCTGAGCCGCGGAACGCGCGGCGTCAAGCTGCCGGTGAGTGACACTGCCAAGTTGCCGCCGTGGTTGCTGTCAATGGGCTGTTCCGCGGCGTCACCGTGTGAGGGTACCGTCACGCTGCTAGGGCACGCACAGTGACGGTACCCACGCACAGTGACGCAATAACCCACGCACGGTGACGGCGCACAGCCAAGGCACAGGCGCGGGATATGCGCGAATGGGCCGGTGAACCTCCGACAGCAGCCTTTACCTCGCGTCGAACGCGCGGCGGAGCCAGTCGAAGGCGAGCCGCGGCCAGATCTGCACGGCCGGCACGACGTTGTTGAGGTCGCCCTCGCCCGGCGAACCGGCACGTGCGGTGTCCACGGTGGCGAGTGACAGTCCATGCCCGCCCTGCGGGAACAGGTGCGCCTCGACGCTGACGCCGGCGTCACGGCAGGCATGGATCATCAGCAGTGAATTCTCCACAGGAACGGCCTGATCGGTGATGGTGTGCCAGATGAACACCGGCGGCATGGTCGCGTCGACATGCTTCTCGATCGACAGCAGCTCCAGCAGCGACGCATCGTCTTTGCCGTCACCCAGCAGGTTGTCGAAACTGCCGCGGTGCGCGAACCGGCCAGACGTGATTACCGGATAGCACAACAGCAGCGCGTCCGGGCGCACGGCAGCCGGATCATATCCGGCGTCGCGCAGCTCGGCATCGCTGGAAACCGTCGTCAGGTTCGCGGCGAGATGACCACCGGCCGAAAACCCGATGGCCGCCACGCGCCCGGCATCCACATGCCATTCGTCGGCATGCCCGCGAATCATCGACATCGCCTCGGCCATCTCCAGCAACGCCACCGGGTACCGGCTTGGCACGCAGGAGTATTTCAGTACGAACGCCTGATATCCGGCCGCGAGGAATTGCAGCGCGACCGGTTCGGATTCGCGGTCGGATCCGATAGCGTACCCGCCGCCGGGAATGATCAGGATCGCCGGCCGGCGCCGGTCCGGGTCCATCTCCGGGCTGTTGTCGATCACATAGCCGACGAGTTCGGCCTGCGAGCTGTCGATGCCGTCGATGACCTGGGTGAAATGCTGCATGGTCTCCCTTTCCTGTCGTCGCTCGGTCTGGCGCGAGCGAGGATTCGCCGCGTCCTCTACCAGCATGATACGCGCACGATACGCGGATGCGACTTATGCGGATTTGCAAATCGTGCTACGGTGACGGCTGTTTCAAAACCGCATGACATTCGTCGAATCGGCTCGCCCGATGCCAGTCATGCGGTTTTTCGTTGCCGTCGCAGGTCCGGACGTTAGGGACTTCTCGACGTGTACGCAGGGCCCGGCCGTGCGCGCCGCTCGCTCGACGGTGACGGGAAGAGTACAAGAGAGGTCATGTTGTCCGCGATCCAGACAACTTCGAAAGAAACAACCCTGCAAGAACACGCGGCCGCAGAACACGGCTCCGCACATGATATTCCCGCCGAATCCCCGAAATTCAGGCATCCGCACAAGGTGATGCTGGGACTGTACATCGGCGCGTTCCTGGGCATGCTGTCGGAAACATCGATGAACATCGCGCTGCCCGATCTGGTGGACGAGTTCTCCGTGTCATCCGGCACCGCCCAATGGATGGTCGTCGGCTATATGCTGGCCATCGGCGTGGCGCTGCCATACGTCGGCTTCCTGCTCAGATGGGTCAAGGCCAAGACGCTGGTCATGGTGGCGTCAACTGACCGTTAGTTGCGCGCCGCCGAGGCCGTCCGAATGCAGCGTCCAGCGGATGGATGCGGTGCACTCCAGGAATCCCTCGTCGTGAGAGACGAGCAGCAGTGCGCCGGGGTATCCGGCCAGCGCGTGGGCCAGCGCCTGAATCGAATGCAGATCCAGATGGTTGGTCGGCTCGTCCATCACGATCAGATGCGGGTGATCTCGCAATCCCAAGCACAGCAGCAGCTTGCGCAATTCGCCCGGCGACGGGTTGCCGCCGGCGAGGAGGCGGCTTGGGTCGACGTTGAGCTGCGCGAATGCCGACAATACGTCACCGCGGTCGGTGGGCGTCAACGCCGTGAGCCGGCGCATCGCCTCCCGGGCATCCTGATCCGTCGTGTTCTGCGTGATCGTCAGCCGGGGGAGCGGGACGCCGGAATACTGCTCCCGCGTCGCGATCGTGCGCAGCAACGTGCGGACCAGCGTGGTCTTGCCGGTGCCGTTCGGCCCGCTGATGCCGATCCGGTCATGCGGTCCGACGGTCAGCATCGGTATCTTCAGGCCCGCTGTCTCCGATATCGCTGCCGCGCCGACTCCATCCGGCGATTGCGGCGCGTACGGGATGATCTGGGGCTCCAGCCGCACAAGCTCCCGTCGGTTGCTTGATTCGGCATCCATCCAGATGTCTCCGTCATAGCGCTTCGTGGCGGTGACGACGGCTGCGGCCCGTTCCCGGGCGGCGGCCACCTGTGCGTCGATGCGGGCGCTCGCGGGGCCGAGTCGGCTGGGGTTATGGCTTTTCTTGATGCGACTGCGCGCGTCATGGTCTTTCGGATTCACGAGCCGATGCGCTTTGGATGCGCCGGCTATCTCGCTCGTCGCCGCCCGTCGGCGCTGCTCCTTGACCGTGTCGATGCGCGTGGATTCGCGCCGGGCGTTGCGCGCCATGCCTGCCGCCGCTGCCCGCTCCCGTTGCGCATCCATGGATGCCGCGGAGTAGTTTCCCGGCCGCACGCGCACCACGGTGATGTTATGACCGCGCACGTGATCTCGTTCGAACAACGCGCAGCTGCTCGCCACCGCGTCAATCAAGGCCACGTCATGCGAGACGAGGATGCCGATGCCGTCATACGAGCGCAATGCCGCGATGATGCGCTCGCGGGTCGGCCGGTCTACGTGGTTCGTCGGCTCGTCCAGCACCAGCACGTCGGGATCGGTCGCCAACGCACATGCGATCTGCAGGCGTTTCGCCTCGCCGCCCGACAGGGTGCCGGGCCGCCAAGGCCAGTCGTCGCCGATGCCCAGTTCACGGCGTATCTCCATGGCTTGCGGTGACCAGTCGCAGGCGAAGTCCTCCAGATTCTCCGGTGTTTCGTCGGTGTTTTGTGGGCAGTAACCGGTATGCAGGCGGTTCGGAGTCGGCGATATGCGCCCGGCATCTGGCGAGAGCCGGCCGATCGCGAGCTTGGCCAGCGTCGTCTTGCCGATGCCGTTGTCGCCGAGCACGGCGGTCCATCCGCGTGCGAAAGTGACGTCGATGCCGTCAAGCAGCGGCTCCGGTGTGCCCGGATAAGTGAAAACGATGTTCGTCAGGGTCAGTGCAGGTATCATTGGGTTCCTTGTTCTCGATGAAATGGGGGGGAAATTCACATAAAGCGCGGATGCAGAAACCGGATCGGCGCAATCTTGCCGATGCGGTTTGCGGATCTGTGATTGGTGTGAGTTGCGATCGCGTACGCCGAGGCACGGCTTCGCTCATGAAGCCACTCGGCGACGCTCATCGAGAAATCAAAACGATACTACCTTTGCAACGCGGCTTTCCTGGCATATCGGAATGCCGCCCAATATGAACGACAGCAAGACTACCACATGCTGTGATGCGGCTGGGCCGGAGGGTGTGGCGAGGGAGGATACGGCGATGCTCGAACGCTGCTGGTGATTCGGCAATTTTTCGTTGTATCGTGCAAGATTTTTCCGGGACGCGAATAGAACTGCATGGGAGGCCCAATTACTGACTTGTTTAGTATTCGGTATCCTTTGTTTCAAGCAATGAGACAAGTCGGATATTTCATGCCACGAACCGGCAAGAACCCACGTTTTCGACATTTCGTGGCATTTCCCACCGCGAACGTGCATTGTCTTAGGGTGTCGGCCGTTGTCGGTCAAGGTAAACGGGATCTGTGATCCGTGTCCGGTGCGAATCTCGCATAACGGCAGGCACCGCGTTCGGCTTCATGTGAGAGGTGGAGATGAAAGGGATGTGATTCGGTCCGGAGGTCTTTTCGAAGGTCTTTTCGAAGGGGACCTCGTGTACAACGTGCGCATATCGGGCGAATGCGGCAGTTGTGCACGAGGCGCTTTGGGAGACCTATGCATGTAGATGTGTGTCTTGTTGGAATTCCAACGTTTCTGGAATTGCGGTCGGTGTACAACAGTGGATGAAATCGTTGTCATGCACTGTTGTACACGTCTGGCGTTGGACAACGCGTGCATTATGCCGTTTCGCGGGAGTTGTGCACGTATCAGAACCCGTAAGCCCGCGTGCGGTCCATGTTGGGATGTTGCACGCGTCGCGATTGCGTCTGATCGTCATCTCTCATCGCGCATCTTAGCGCAGTGCCAGGTTGGCGGCGCCGATCAGGCCGGCGTCCTGCCCGGCGGTGGCGGCGACGATGCTCGCGTGGCCACGGTATGCGCTGCCCTCCAGGAACCGCTGGTAGTTGTATCGCGCCGGCTCCAGCAGGATGTCGCCGACCGCCACTACGCCACCGCCGATCACGAAGACGTCCGGGTCGAGCACCGCGGCGGTGGCGGCCATCGCGCGGCCGAGCCATTCGCCGATTTTGCCGAAGGCGTACAGGCCGAGCACGTCGCCCTCCTGTGCGGCCTGCGAGACCATCGGGCCTTCGAGCTTGTCGACGTCGCCGCCGCACAACTCCATCAGGCGTTCGGCGTCCTGCGGGCGTCGGCGCACGGCGGACTTGGCGAACCGTTCCAGCGCGCTTCCAGACGTGTAGCGTTCCGCGCAGCCGCGAAGCCCGCATCCGCAGGTGTCGCCGTCCGGCACCATCGGCAGGTGTCCGAGTTCCGCGGCCATGCCGAACGATCCGCGGTACAGCCGCCCGTCGATGACGATTGCTCCGCCCAGTCCGGTACCTACGGTCAGCGCGACCATGTTCGAGCTGCCCTGGCCCGCACCGTGCACGTATTCGCCCCAGCCGGCGCAGTTGGCGTCGTTCTCGACGACGACCGGCACGGCATGGTCGATGAGCGCGCCGATGTGCTCGGACAGGTCGTAGTTGATCCACGCGGGGATGTTCGCGGCGAAGGTGAGGGTGCGGCGGTCCGCGCCGACGTTGCCGGCCGCGGAGATGCCGATGGCCTGGATGTCGTCGTGGCCGGCGGCGACGGCCTCATGGTAGATGTTGGCGATGTGGTGGTTGATGGCGTCGGCGTCCATCGGTGTGGGAACGCGCCAGCGATGTGTGATGGCATCGTTTTCATCGCATACGGCTGCGGCGATTTTGGTTCCTCCGATATCAATGGCTAGCGTGGTCATGAGATCTCCTGTGATGTTTGATGGCGAGTAAGTATGGCAGATATGGTATCGAGCCGGTATGACCATTCTGCCGGGCGTGTTTTGCCTGGTGTATGTACCCTGTATGCCGGGCTTTACGGGGTGACGTGCCGGATCGTGCATCACCTGCCGCTCCTGTGCTGAGAACGGTGTCATCTACTCAACGAACCCAACGGGCAGTCGGCCGGCACCGCACGGGAATGCGACATCACGGTGCGCACGCTGCGACGTGCGTTGGCGCTGATGCAGGACGACGCCGAACGCCGGTAGCCGAGCTGACGGCCGTCCCGGTCCCGCGGCCGCAGCCCATCCGCCACGCATCCGGCCGCATCCGGGTATCGGAAATCAAGGAAAGGACACAATGAGCGCATCAACCGCACGCCTGCCTCACGGCGGCAAAGAGCCGGTCACCACGAAACTCGTCATCGTCGTGGTGTCTTTGGCTATCCTGACGTTCCTCGGCATCCTGTCGGAAGCGTCGCTGAACATCGCCTAATCCACACTGATGGAGGAATTCTCGATCAGCGCATCGGTCGTGCAATGGCTGACCACCGGCTACCTGCTGTTGCTGTCGGTGTCGATCCCCAGCTCGCCGTTCATGGTGCGCAAGTTCGCCACGAAGACCCTGTTCATCATGGCGATCGCGATCTTCACCGCCGGCACGGTGCTGGGAGCGCTCGCCCTGTTGCCCGGCGCGGTGCTCGGCGCCGTGTCGGGCACGGTGGTCGGCGGCATGCTGAAGCGTCATTCTGTACCCGATCACTGTGGTTCAGCCGCTGCCGGCCGGGTCGCGTGCCACATGGCAGGCGGATCACCAGATCAACGACCTGCTCACCGATGAGAACCTGGACATGGTGGAGCGGCTGAGCGGCGTCGCCGACGAGCTTGGCACGAACCTGCCGGTCCTGTCGATGGCATGGATCCTGCAGCATCCTGAAATCAGCTGCGTGATCGCCGGGGCGAGCAAGCCCGGCCAGCTGGAGAACAACCTCAAGGCATCCGGCTTCCAGATCCCCGTCGACGCCATGGCCGAGATCGACCGCATCACCGGCTTCCACCGCTTCGAGCGCTACGTCGGCTGACGTGATTGGGCTTCCCCGCTGGCTGGTGCCGGCTCGCGAAGCGGATCCGGGAGAGCGTGTCCGAGAATGATTTTGCGAGCCGGCTGAGCGAAATCGATGATTGATCAGAGCACGGCGTCCATGGCCTGCCTGAGGTCGGCGATGATGTCATCGGCGTTTTCGATGCCGCAGCTCAGGCGTACCAGGTCGATGCCGACGCCGGCCTCCTCAAGCTGCTCCTCGGTGAGCTGGCGGTGGGTGGTGCCTGCCGGGTAGAGCGTGCAGCTGCGCGCGTCCGCCACGTGCGTGGCGATCGAGATCATCCGGAAATGGTCGAGCAGCGAGGAAACCGTGTCGCGCCCGCCGGGCACGCCGAAGGAGATCACGCCGCACGTGCCGTTCGGCATGTACTTGGCGGCCAGCGCATGGTTGCGGTCGCCTTCCAGCCCCGGGTAGCTCACCCATGAGATGCGTGGGTCGGCTTCGAGGAACCTCGCCACGGCGAGTGCGTTGGCGCAATGGCGTTCCATGCGCACGGCCAGCGACTCCAGGTGCATGCCCATGATCCACGAGTTGATCGGCGCCGGCGTGGAACCGAAGTCGCGCATGAGCTGCGCGGTGGCCTTGATGATGTAGGCGGCCGGGCCGAAGTCGGTGGCGTAGGTGACGCCGTGGTACGAGTCGTCGGGCGTGGTCAGTCCCGGGAACTTGTCGGCGTGGGCCATCCAGTCGAAGCGGCCGGAGTCGACGATCGCGCCGCCCACGCAGGAGCCGTGGCCGTCCATGTACTTGGTGGTCGCGTGCGTGACGATGTCGACGCCGTAGTCGAACGGGCGGCAGTTGACCGGCGTGGGGAACGTGTTGTCGACGATGATCGGCACGCCGTGGTCGTGCGCGGCGGCGGTGAACTTGTCGAAGTCCAGCACGATGAGCGCCGGGTTGGAGATGGATTCGCCGAACACGGCCTTGGTGTTCGGCCGGAACGCGGCGTCCAGCTCCTCGGGCGTGCAGTCGGGGCTCACGAACGTGCATTCGATGCCCATCTTGCGCATCGTCACGTTGATGAGGTTGAACGTGCCGCCGTAGATCGCGGACGAGGCCACGATATGGTCGCCCGCGTTGCAGATGTTGAACAGGGCGAAGAAGTTCGCCGCCTGGCCGGAGCTGGTGAGCATCGCGGCCGCGCCGCCTTCGAGCTCGCAGATCTTGGCTGCGACCGTGTCGTTGGTCGGGTTCTGCAGACGGGTGTAGAAGTAGCCGGATTCGGATAGGTCGAACAGTCGGCTCATCTGCTCGCTCGACGTGTACTTGAACGTCGTGGCCTGGATGATCGGGGGAGTGCGGGACTCCCCGTTGCCCGGCTGGTATCCGCCCTGGACGCAGGTGGTGTCGATGTGCGTCATAGTGCTCTCCTTCGCGCTTGAAACCGCTTGGCGTGCATGGGATGCATGCGTGATGTTGACGTGACCAGACCATTGTAGTGCGTGTCGGCGCGTGCCAGGCGGCCGGGGCGTCGCGTGTGAAGGGGAGCGCGTAGAATCGATGGCATCACGGGAGGCCGCCATGGGGAACATCGTCGATGACATCCGCGCGAACGAGGACACGTTCGCCGACCGTCCGTTCAACGAGGTCGACAGTCTGGCGCTCGCGCAGCTGTCATACGCGCGGATGCCCGTCAACGTGCCGAGACTCGATGCGGAGGCGACGGACGTCGACCTCGCCATGGTGGGCGTCAGGGACCTGCTGCGCGCGGAATGCTATGACGACATGTTCGGCAAGGTGTGGTCGCCGTCGATGAATGTCGACCTGTTGCGGGCGATGTGCGAAAGCCCGCGCTGGCGGGATCTGCGCGTCGGCGGCTACGTGGACGAGTTCGACCCCGAGACCACCAAGCAGTTCTCCGCCTGCGTGTTCGACGTCGGCGACGGCTCATCGTACGTCGCGTTCCGCGGCACCGACAGCACGATCGTCGGCTGGAAGGAGGATTTCGCGATGGCGTTCCGTCGTCCGGTCGCCGCGCAGGAGTCCGCCGCGCGGTATCTGGCCGACATCGCGGGGCGCCGGGACGGCCCGCTCATGGTCGGCGGCCATTCCAAAGGCGGCAATCTGGCGGTGTATGCGGCCGCAAACGCGCCTGCCGCGGTGCAGGAGCGCCTTATCGCCGTGTTCTGCCATGACGGGCCGGGCTTCGACGCCGACTTTTTCGATACTCCCGGTTATGCGCGGGTCGCGCCGCTCGTCGACAAGTCGGTGCCGGAATCGTCGATCGTCGGCATGCTGTTCGAGATGCGCGAGCATGTGGAGGACGGCTATACGATCGTCTCCAGCGACGGTGCCAGCATCATGCAGCATTTCGCGTTGAACTGGCAGGTCGAGCGTGGCGAGTTCGTGCACGCCGGCGGCCTGTCCGCGAGCTCCCGGTATCTGGCGCGCACGATCAACGGGTGGATGGCGAAGTTCGATGACGAGCATCGCCGCCGGTTCATCGAGAACCTGTTCGCCGTCCTTGAGGCCGGCGGGTATGACACGTTCGGCGAACTCACCTCGCATTGGACGCAGTCGTTGCCGGTCATGCTCGCCGCCGTCCGAGGCATCGACGCCGAGGACCGTGACGTGATGGCAGACGTACTCAAGGGGTTCGCCGCGACAGCCGCGACGTCAGTGATCGCGACGAAGCAATGACCGCCGCCGTGACGGCGGTCGCCCGCGCGGCGGCGACGGGGAGGCCTGAGCACTCGGATCGCTGTAGCGCGGGCCATCGTGCGACCGCGTCGCGCATCGTGATTCATGTCCGCTATGTTGACGAGCGGCTGCGGGCCGTGCCGCTTTGACGTATTCTCCCTGAGTCGGAATGTCCATATATGCGGGGAGTTGATGCGGTGGTGATTGCCGGTTTTTCGCTGATGACGATGCTGCTGATCCTGCTGGCCGGCATCGGTGCCGGATTCGTGGGATATGCAGTCGGCGCGTCTTCGCTGGTATCGTATCCGGCCCTGCTGGCGCTGGGTATTCCGCCGGTCCTCGCCAACGCGAGCAATACCGTCGGCGTGATCGGCACCGGCATCGGTGGCGTGCTGGGCGCCCGCAAGGAGCTGCGCGGGCAGCGGCTGCGTTCCATCACCTACGTAAGCATCGGCGCGGTGGGAGGCGTCGCCGGCGCTGCGCTGCTGCTCAGCCTCGACCCGAAGATCTTCGAATTCGCCGTTCCGCCGCTGATCCTGTTCAGCTCGCTGATCATAGCGGTCAATCCGCGCGGCCGCATGCAGGCGCGGCAGGCCGCGGCGGACGTCATGGCCCAGGCCAGATCCCTGACGACGCCACAAGGGCAGGGGAGCGACGGCGCACCCGCGTCGGCTCCCGCATCGACACAACCCATGTCCAAGGACCCATGGTGGATATGGCTCGGCGTCGCGTTCGTGGCGGTATACAGCGGATATTTCGGCGCCGGTGCCGGCACATGCGCGCTCGCGGTGCTCGACGCAGGCAAGATCGGTCCGTTCCATCAGATCAATGCGCTCAAGACGCTGATCGGCACCGGTGCGAACATCAGCGCGTCGGTCATCTTCATCGTGCGCGGCGTCGTGGACTGGCCTGCGGCCATCCTGCTGTGCATCGGCTGCTTCATCGGCGGATACATAGCGTCGCCCGTCACTCGCAGGATCCCGGCCCGGATCATGCGCATCGCGGCTGTGCTCGCCGGCATCGTACTCACCGTTGATCTGGCGATGAAAACCTACCTGTGACGAATCGGAAGCCGTCGAATGCGACAGTATCCGGCATAATATCGCATTTCTCCGTTCAGAGAGTTTTCAGAAAAGAGCCAGACAAGATTCGACGGTCGTGGCGTTCTCTCTTAGCGTCATGATGATGACCTCCGGCGACTTCACGCTCACTGGCTTCTCGTCGGACACCGCCATCGCCAACGCGGCGAACGGCACGTTCACGATGTCGTCCGGCGAAGTGTTCGGCTATGGCGAGTCGGACAACGGCAAGGTCATCATCTCCAAGGCGCTCGCCGACTTCAACGACCTGAAGGTCGGCGACGAGATCACCGTCACCAACCCGTCCGACACGTCGACGACCTACACGTTCACCATCAGCGGCATCTACAAGAACAGCACGTCCAGCAACACCAGCGCGATGGGCCCGATGGGCGGTACCTCGCAGGACGCCGACAACGCGATATACACATCCGTCTCCACGCTTAAATCGCTTGGCTTGGACGCCGACACCACCGCGAACGACGATGACAACAACACCACGACCCAGCTGAGCTACACCTACGTGCTCGGCAGCGCCGACGACTACGAGACCTTCGCTTCCGACGTTCGGAAGGCCGGACTGGACGACACCTGCGCCGTGCAGTCCGCCGACGTGGAGAACCACGAATCGAGCCTCGTGCCGCTCGACAACCTCGCCAAGTTCGCCCTCACGCTGCTCATCGTCGTACTGGCGGTCGGTGCGGTCGTGCTCAATCTGTTCAACATCTGCGAACGCAAATACGAGGTCGGCGTACTCACCGCCATCGGCGTGAAGAAGGTCAAGGTGGCGGCGCAGTTCGCAATCGAGCTGCTGATCGTGACGATGTGCGGTATCGCGCTTGGCGTGGCCGGCGGGGCCGTGGCGTCGGTGCCCGTGTCGAACCAGCTGCGTCTCCTCGCAGGAGACCCAGACCGCCAGCCAGGAGGAGCAGTTCGGTCGCGGCGCCGATATGGGCGGTGCTCCGGGCAGCAGCTCTGATTCGGGTGGTTCCGGTTCGACTGGTACGAGCGGCGACTCCGGCAGCGCGTCGCCATCGCGCGGGCGCTGAGCTATGGTCCGTCGATTGTCCTCGCCGACGAGCCGACCGGCAATCTCGACATGGCCACGCAGGACGACATCATGGCGCTCGCCCATGAGGAGGGCAAGTGCGTGACCAGTCCAGAAGTCGCCGCGGCCTTCGACGAGGTCTATCAGCTCGCCAAGCTGCGTCGCCGCTGATCGCACGATTGCATGCGACACGCCCGGAATGCGTAGCACAATCGCAAGGTGCGAATCGAAGAACGGCGCAATGGCAATGCATGGCCAGTGACGATTCGATGATTGTGCTACGCACTCCGGGCGTGTCGCACGGTGGCGTGGTGTCGCACGGTGGCGTGGTGTCGCACGGTGGTGTGGTGTCGCACGGTGGTGTGGTGTCGCACGGTGGTGTGGTGCCGTGTGGTGGCACCACTACCGCGCCTTGCGGCCGACCCGCTCCAGCAGACGCCCGTTGAGCCGGATCTGCGACACCAGTATCGCCAGGAAAATCAGCGCGAATCCGGTCGCCGCAGCACCACTGACAGTCTCTCCATAGAACAGCACCGAAAACACCATGCTGAACACGGTCTCCAGGCACATGATGATCGACGCCTGCGAAGGCGGGGTCACCTTGAGCCCGACGTTCTGCATGATCTGAGCCAGCATCGTCGCGCCGAGAAACAGGTAGACCAGGCATGCGAGGACGCCCGGCGCAAGCCATGAGGCGTTCGGCGCCGGTTCGCTGAACGACGCGCCGACTATGAAGCACACGCCGGCCGTCACGAACTGCGCGAACGTCAGTGCCACCGGGTCGATGACGCGGCTCCACTTGCCCAGACACACCAGATTGAACGAAAAGATCACCGCGCACAGCAGCGTCAACAGGTCGCCGGTGCCAATCGTGAGCCCGCCCAGCCCGGACCCGAGCGACACGAAGCCGACGCCGGTCAGGCACAGGGCGGCCGCGACGATGTTGCGCGCCGCAGGGCGCTGCCGCATCAGCAGCCATGAGACGAACGGCACCAGCACGCAATACGCCGAGGTCAGGAATGCGCTGCGGCCGGGTTCGATCATCGTCAGGCCGACCGTCTGGCTGATCATCGTGCCCCAATACGTGAGCCCGGTCACCAGCCCCGGGATGATGATGGATTTGTTCAGATACGGTACGATTCGCTTGCGAAACAGGATCAGCATGATCGTCGACGCGCCGACCAGCCGCAATCCCATCAGCCATTGCGGCGTGACGACACCCATCGCGACCTTGGCTATGGGATAGCTGCCTCCCCACAGCATCGCGCAGCACAGCAGCATGACCCGCCCCGTCGTCGGGGACAGTCCTTTCTTCATCGTTGAACCTCTCTCAATGAGTCGATATGGCATTGGCGCGCATTGGCACGTCATCGGCGGCCCGATAACATGGTAATAGCGAAACCGCCGCGCCGCGCCGCGTCCGGCCCGGCATCCTGGGGAGGGGGTGCTGATATGGTGGACACTCCGTCAGAAGCCGCGTAAGTGATCGGCTTCGTTGTTGAAAGGCTATTGTGCCGAAACGTCACCATGATTTCGCGGCTGGTTCCGCTGCGCGTTCCGTTATGCATACCGATACGGACACTGTTGATATAGATGATATCGATGCCGCCCTTGATGCTTCCGCAGATGACAAGGAGCAGGATGCCGCTCCGACGTTCGCCGAGCTCGGCGTGCCCAAGCCGCTGGTGCACGTGCTCGCCATGGACGGCAAAGTCACCGCGTTCCCGATTCAGGCGGACACGCTCGCCGATTCGCTGAACGGCGTCGATCTGCTCGGTCGCGGGCAGACCGGCTCCGGCAAGACGCTCGCATTCGCCATTCCGCTGGTCGCCCGCCTGAGCGAGCACAGCGTCACCGAAGTGGCCATGAAGGAATTCGAGCAGATTCGCAAGGCGTCCGACGAGAAGGCCGCGCGGGAGCAGGCGTCCCTGCCGCGTCCGCGCGGATTGGTGCTCGCGCCGACTCGTGAGCTCGTCAACCAGATCGACGAGGTGATTCAGCCGCTCGCCGAGGCGTACGGCATGAGCACCGTCACCGTGTATGGAGGCGTGAGCTACGCCCGTCAGGTCGCGGGGCTTCGTGCGGGCGCCGATATCGTCGTCGCTTGCCCGGGACGTCTTGAGGATCTGCTGCGTCAGGGCAAGCTGTCTCTGGATGCCGTGGAGATCACGATTCTCGACGAGGCCGACGAGATGGCCGACATGGGATTCCTGCCGCCCGTCACGCGTCTGCTGGAGCAGACCGATTCACGCGGTCAGCGTATGCTGTTCTCGGCGACGCTCGACCACGGCGTGGACGCGCTGGTCAAGCGGTTCCTGCCGGATGCGAAAGTGCATGCGGTCAGTTCCGTCGTCTCGCAGGTTGACACGATGACCCATCACGTGTTCGAAGTGTCGCAGGGCAACAAGCATGAGGTGATTCGTCTGCTGGCCAGCGGCACCGGCAAGCGCATCCTGTTCACGCGCACCAAGTTCCAGGCCAAGAAGATGGCGAAGAAACTGATCGACGAGGGCATTCCCGCGGTCGATCTGCAGGGCAACCTCAGCCAGAAGCAGCGTGACCGCAACCTGTTGGCGTTCGAGAAGGGCCTGGTACGCGTATTGGTTGCCACCGACGTGGCCGCTCGCGGCATCGACGTCCATGATGTGACGCTGGTCGTGCAGACCGATCCGCCGGCCGACCCCAAATCGTTCCTGCATCGTTCCGGCCGCACTGCGCGCGCCGGCGAACAGGGTGACGTGGTGACGCTCGTTCTGCCGAATCAGGCCCGCAGCACTCGCCAGATGATGAAGCGCGCCGGCATCCGAGTCAAGTCGGTGGCAATCACGCCGGCGTCCGAAGATCTGACCGAGTTGGTCGGCGAGCACGCGCCGGTCGTCGAGGGCTGGTCGCTGGACAAGGCGCTTGAGGCTTTGCGCCGTTCCGAGCGCGCCGGCCGCTCCGATCGCAAGGGCGGTCGCGGTGGTGAGGCGCGCGGCGGGCGGGGACGTTCCGGCCGCAAGTCCCGCGCCCGTGGCGGCGAGCATGATTTCTCCCGTCCGTCCGCACGCCGTGACGGCCATCGTCATGACGGCACCGAAATGGAGGGCCGCGAGAGCGCCCAATACCGGTTCGACCATCGGGACGAATCGCAGATGTCGATCATCGGCGAGGGCAAGCCGCACGGCAAGCGCAAGCACACCACCAAGCGGGACCGTTTCGACGGATACGGGCGCTCCGGCTTCGATGACGGCCGTTTTGATGACCGGCGTCAGTACCGTGACGCTGAGGGTCGCAAGGGCGACAAGAAGCGCCGTGGCAACGACTTCGGCGACGATTTCAACACGCCGTTTGACGGTCGCGAGGCCGATCGCCGCAGTAACCGTCGCAACGGGCGTTTCCACGACACGTCGTTCGAGGACCGCAAGGGCGGCTCGCACAACAACGACGGTGACAACCGTCGTGACGGGCGGAACCGCAGGAGCCAGAGCGGGCCGAACCGTGCCACGCGCAAGGCCGCGGGATTCCGCAAGTCGCACGGCAAGCGCAACGCGGCGCCGTTCCGCCGCGGTCGCTGAGCAATCATTGACCGGCCGGGCGTCGGCGGCATCGACGTACCTGTCGATACTGCCGACGTCCGGCCGGCATATATGACCTGTCGTATATATGACCTGTCTTAGCCGTGCCATGACGGGTGACCAAGGTGTGGATGCTCGCCCCTGACTAGCTGCGTTCGGGGGGTTACAATGGGGGCGTCGATGTGAGCAGTCGGGGAGGTGCGCGATGGCAAAGCATATGCGCCCGCCGCGGCGCAGGACGGGACGTATCCTGCGCGGCATCGTGACGCATGCCGGCGGTCGTGTCGGCCCTCGTCGGCGGTCGAACCCGCCTGGCGGCCGAATAATATCCACCCGTGAGCTGACGTATGTGCGCCGCCGTCTGACGGTGCTGATCGCGATGTTCTCCGTGGTGACGATGGTGGTGCTATTGTCCGTGCGCGGGTGCTCGAACGATGGCGATGGCTCGTCCGGCAGCGTTTCATCAGCCGGTGCGGCCCGATCCGGTGCCACCGTCGACCCCACCGACGGCAGTGCCGCCGATGACGGCTCCTCCGACGAAAGTTTCTCCGACAAGTCGGGGTCCGGCAGGGTTCGTTCCCAATCGGCGTCTCGGAGCATGTTCAAGGCGGCCGTGCCGGCTCCGGCCCAGCCCGAACGCGACCTGACTGCCCAGGCATCCGCCGCGCTGGCCGGTGTGTTTTCCGGCGCGAGATATTCCGTCTCCGTGGTCGATCTGAGCAATGCCGGCACACTCGTCGACATCGACTCCTCCCAGGTGTTCGCATCGGCGAGCACGTACAAGCTGTTCGTGGCGCATTCGATGGTGACGGCCGTGGAATTAGGCGAGATGACATGGGATTCGCCGCTCAACGGCATGACGCTGCAGCAGTGCCTGACCACGATGATCGTTGATTCCGACAACGAATGTCCCAAGGCATGGCTGATGCGCGATAACGGCACCGGCTACGACAAAGTAACGCAGCAGGCGAACGCGCTCGGCGCGAAGAACACGACATTGCATTATCTGGACGTGCGCACGACATCGGCCGATCTGGCGCTGATCCTGACCAAACTGTATCGGGGCGAGATTTGGAACGACGACGACCGGGACATGGTGATCGGCCTGATGAAACGGCAGCAGTACCGCAGCGGCATACCGGCCGGCATCGGCGGCAACGGAACCGTTGCCGACAAGGTCGGATTCCGCGACTCGTACCTGCATGATGCGGGCATCGTATATTCCGGCAAGGGCGACTATGCGTTCGTCATCATGACTTCCGGCTCGTCGTGGACGGCGATAGCCAACGCCAGCGCTGCGCTGTATCAGCTGCTGTGAACGGTTGCCGCCGGAGATGGTGACGGCCGCCGGCAGATGCGGCGGCCGTATGAATGAATCGGTTTTTTCAGCGGTTCTCGACGCTGATGCGCTGCGTGAGCGCGTGCGATTCGCCGGGAGCGAGCTCGATGGCATACTCGCGGCAGGCGGCTGCCTCGATGGCTACGAAATCGCGCCATTCGCCGGGCTGCATGTCGCCGATTTCGGTGTCGGCCGCGGTTCCCGGGTTCCATGTGACGGTCTGCTTCGTGCCATGGGCCTCGATGACGATGACGCGATCCCATGCCGGGTCATCCAGACGCAACGTGTCAGTGGAGTAGTAGATGCGGTCGACCGTGGTGCCGTCGAAGGTCACCGGCTCATCGGGCTGCACGCGGGGAGGGTACCCGGCGACCGTGGCGTCGAGATAGTCGGAGCCCTCCAATCCGTGTAGGCTCACCTGGGTCAGGTCGCCGACATGGAAGTGCGTATGCAGCGCGGTCTCATAGCGCAGCGGCTCGGTACCGTCGTTGGTGACGGTCAGCGTCATGGTCAGCTCCTTGCCGACTTCGATGTCGTAGACCGCATGGAACCGCGGGGAGGCCCCGGAATGCAGCTGGGCGAGCAGTTCGGGCGTCGCGTCGGCGTCGGACAGCGTGTATCGGATGCGTCGGTCGTCGGTCGCGTCCTCGTCCACATGCCAGACAGTGGTGCGGGCGAACCCGTGCTTCGGCTTCTTACCGGCGATTTCGCCATGCTCGAAACCGAGTGCGAACCATGGCAGTACCACGGGCACGCCTCCGCGGATCGGTTCGCCCAGATAGACGGCCTTGGGCTGCCATACGGCGGGATGGCCGCCCGCGGGCGTCCAGGAGAGCACGTGAGCGCCGAAATCGCTGATCTGCGCGGCACCGTCTTCATTGGCGACGTTGCGAATAGTAAACGTAGTAATCATAGATCACAGTATATGCCGATGCCGGCCTTTGAAAATACTTACCTTGGTCATAGCTGTTTTTTATATAAAATGTTTGAACACCTTTGAACACTTTATGATGAAATACCGAGATTCTGAAAAGCAAGCCTGTCATTCTTCCTCTTATTGATATTGTGAAACAGACAAATCGGGATTTGTAGAGGTAAAGAGAATGATTACAAAGCATGTTGTTGTGCTACCTTATGATAAACACTGGGCACGGGATTTTTGTGAAATCAAGAGTGAAATTCAGGAAGCTCTTGATCAACTGGCTCTTGCGATAGAACATGTTGGCAGCACTTCAGTGCATGGTTTATCAGCGAAACCGATTATTGATATTGATGTCGTCATTAAAGATTACTCCATGCTTGACGCTGTAATCTCTGCCTTAGAAAGAATCGACTATCACCATGAAGGAAACCTTGGTATTGCCGGACGGGAAGCATTTAAATATGAAGGCAAAACCCATTTGCGGAAGCATCATCTATATGTATGCCCGCGAGATTCTGAGGAACTGAAAAGGCATATTGCTTTCCGTGAATATTTGCGTTCTCATCCGGAAGCTGTGCGTGAATACAGTAGAATTAAAGAAGAAGGCGCTGCGCTCTATCCATTTGATATTGAGAAGTATATCGAACATAAGTCACCGTTTGTCGAAAAAATCTACTCAGAAATAGGGATATGACAAATTTCAGTTTGTATGCAACAAACGTTTGAACACTTTTTGAACACTTTTTGAACACCGCAACCGTGATGAAGTCTTCAAAGCCCCTTTCTATCAATATTTGAGATTAAGTAAAACGGTTCGATTCCGGTCTGCGGCATTGATGAAAAGTGAGAGAAACGTTGAATTTACAGCGTTTCTCTTATTTTTTTAAGTAATATAAAATTGTAAAACTAAGATTGCATTTCAGATATGGATTTGAAACCCCTCATAGCTGAAAATACCATTCCCTTGTTTTAATTTCCCTTCATTTGACAAGTTGTGAAAAGCTGTCTCTATCTTGTCAATTATAGTAACTGGAATAGATAAATGATGATGTCCTGGCAAAATTCGACTTATCTTTAAAGATTGAATTTTTCTAACAGACTTCCAAAATTCTTGTGGGTTTGTTGATGGATAAAAAGCATCAAGGCAACCGCTATATATCAAATCGCCGGAATACAGATATTTTCTATCCGCTTCATAGAAACAACAATGTCCGGGAGAATGACCGGGCGTGTGAATAACTACCAACTTTCTGTTTCCTAAGTCAATACAATCTTCATCATGTAAAATCATTTGCGGAACCCCTTGAAAAATCTGATATTTCTCTACATTAAAATCCGAGGGGAAATCACATGGATTGCACATAATATTGTTTTTTACCACTTGCAAAGGTATAGGGAATTTGACCGATAGCCATTCTTTTTCTGCTTCATGAACTGCAATAGACCGAAAATATTTATGTCCACCGATATGATCCCAATGAACATGAGTAGTGATTACTGTAACGGGCAGTTTCGTCAATCCATCAATAACCTCTCTGATGTTGGAAACACCTAAACCTGTATCAATCAGAATGGCTCTTTTTGTCCCACACAATAGATAACAATGTGTTTCTTCCCAGTGTCTGTATTCGCTGATGACGAATGTATCTTGGTCTATTTGTTCGACGGTAAACCAACTGTCCATATACTATTCTCACTCCCTAAAAATTCTTTAGGTTAGAATCGATGATGGGGTAAACGAAAAAGCAGTTTTGGCATTCCAGTGAACTGCCCCTTCGTTTACACCATTTTCGATTTGACCTAATTGAACAAAGTGAGCGTCCGTGTAGCTGCTACCTATGGACTTTCAATCTTTTGTTCTTATACATGATTATACAGGATTTCCTGTGCAGAAGTTACAGAAATCAAGTGTTTTCAGATAAATAGGTACAACAACAAAACCTCAAACATTGAGGCTTCAGAAAACATATGAAAGAACAAGATTTTAACATCTTTGCGGTACTCTAAGCTGTGGTTTTCCAAGATGCCCACCACAGGATTTACATACACAAATGTTTATCTCATAAAGTTGTTTTAATATTTCCGGCATTTCCTTACCACGCAGCTTTGAGAGATACTTTTGGCAGCCAAGAAGATTCCGGCACAAAGTAAGTTTCTTGCTTTTAGTACGAGAACATAACAAACCATAATGCCGAATTCTGACAAAACGTTTTGGCGGTACGTGCATCAGAAACCGTCGTATAAATTCAGCACCGGAAAGGGTCAGTTCTTTCCATTGTCCTTTGTTCCGGTAATCTTTTACAGAAAAACGGCTGTTCTTTACTCAATGCTCTGTCGACGGCGAAGTTGGCGCGGATTCACTGCATGCTGGACATCGGAGACTGATATGAAAAAAAATAATCGACGGATCAATCAGCCGACCGGTCTGGCCGCTGATGAATACCGTTGCTGAACTGTGATTGAAAGATATATCCGTATGCCTCAGGCATATGACATGAGTTACATGAGGAGCTGTTACTGATGAAGCAGTCAAACGTCATCAAGGGCACGCTCGCCGTCGTGGCGCTCGTTGCGGCGCTGGTGGTAGGTGTCGCCGTGCATATGCATTCCGTCGGCTCTCCGACTGCTGGCCACTCGACGCAGAATACGGCGAAGACCGCGACGGAGACCACGGCGAAGACCGCAAAGTCCATCACCGCCGACTATCCCGGCTACTCTTCCGTCGAAGAGGGCGTCAAGGCCGCCGGTCTGGTGGTCACCGGTGTCCCGCTCGACTCGCGCGAGCGCATCCTGTATCCCGAGATCGATTTCACGTCCGGAACGCCTGAAACGAACCCGCAATACGGGCTGACGGAGGACGACATCGACATGGACGCGCTGGGCGTGCCGGAGACCGTCACCCGGGTGCGTGTCACCAAAGTCATCAAGGGCGACGCGAAAGTCGGCGACATCATTGAGGTCGCGCAGGTGGGCGGCGTCGACAAGAGCGGCATCGTTCGACGCGAGACGTCAACCACGCTGCTGAACGAGGCGAAGGCGAGTGGCACCGCCGAGTTCCTGCTGCTACTCAACGAATATGACGTCGTCTACAATGCCATCAACCCAATCTCCGGAGTGCTTGACGTCGATACCGATGGGCACGTCACCGCGTTGAAGTCGTCTGGCGAGTCCGGCGGCATCGGCGAATCCCTGAAGGAGTACACGAACGCCGTCTCATGACGGCTGGTCCGGGATCATCCTGAAAACCGCGGCCCCGCTGGCCGCGTTCCGATTCACATGCGGAATGCGACTGGCGCGGCCGCGCTGTCCATATATATCCGCCAAATGCTCGCTTTCAGAGTGACCGGTCACATAGTGGTTGCCCGATGCATGCATAGTGAGCGTTTTTGTTTCCTCGCAGCGCGAAAAATGACGACGCGGGACTACAGTGACACGGTGATTGCCATATCCGGCAAGTCGCAGTCGTTGGGAAAAGAGGCGAAACATGGGCAGTGGAAAAACCATGTTGGTAAGTGAAATGGCGCAGGCGGTCCTCAAAGAGGACGCGCCGGTGTGCATCGAAGCCTTCGACGGATCGACGTTCGGGCCGGGAGACGCCGACCTGCAGGTCCGGGTCACCAGTCCTAAGGCCATCTATCAGTTGGCGAGCAACCTGAACGAGATCGGTTTGGCCCGCGCATACATCCTGGGCTACTTCGACATCGAAGGACTGGACGTGGCCGACCCGTATCCGCAGCTGCGCAAGCTCGTCGAACTGGCATCGTACATCCGAAAGCCATCTCCGCTCGAACTGGCGCGCATGGGGGCGGCCGTTCTCGGCCACGGCTACCACAAGGTGGAGGTGCCGCAGTCCGAAGGCCCCTCGAAATTCGAACGCATCAAGTCCGGTCTGTTCCCGCACACCGAAAAGGCCGACTCCGAGACCGTCAGCTTCCATTATGACCTGTCGAACGAGTTCTACGCCGACTTCATCGGACCGTCGATGACGTACACGTGCGCGGTGTTCGACACGCCCGACATGAGCCTGGATGACGCGCAGCGCAACAAAATCGACCTGGTGCTCGACAAGCTGGACCTCAAGCCCGGCGACCGCATGCTCGACATCGGATGCGGCTGGGGCGCTCTGGTCATCGCCGCAGCCAAGCGCGGCATCAAGGCACTGGGCGTATCGCTGTCGCACGAGCAGATCGAGTACGGTCAGGAGTGGATCAGGCGCGAAGGGCTGGAGAATCTGGCCGAGCTGCGCGTGATGGACTACCGCGAAGTGCCGGAACGAGACTTCGACGGCATCACCTCGGTGGGCATGATGGAACATGTGGGCGCGAAGAACTACCGCCACTACTTCGATGAGATGTTCAAGCTGCTCAAGCCGGCCGGCCGCCTGCTCAACCACCAGATCACGATCTCCAAGGACAAGCCGAACAACCGGCCCGGAACGGACGAGTTCCTCGACCGATACATCTTCCCCGACGGCGACCTCGCCTCGCCCGGGTTCATCGAGTCGGCGCTGCACGACGCCGGCTTCGAGGTCGTCAACCAGGAGAACCTGCGGCAGCATTACGCGCTGACGCTGCATCATTGGAACGCCAATCTCAAGGCCAACTGGGCCGACGCCGTCAAGCAGGTCGGCTACGAGCGGGCGAAGGTGTACGGCCTGTATTTGGCCGCGTGCGAGTTGAACTTCGAGCTCAACGGCATCCAGGTGCACCAGTTCCTCGCCGTCAAGCCCGACAAGGAGGGGCTGCCGAAGGGCAACTGGTACCCGCTGCGTCCGTGGTGGGCGGCCTGAGCCGTTGAACAAACGGCGGATTACCGGTACAGCGCCGGCTGCTCGTTGAGCGTCACGGGGATGCGCCCGCCGTGGTGCAGGCTGTCCAGCGCGGCGTCGGCAACCACGTTCGCCACATAGCCGTCCCATGCGGTCGCCTCCTTGCCGCCCGGCTGCCGGTCGGCCTCGATATTCGCGAAGAACCGGTCGAACTCGCGGTCGTATGCCTCGATGAATCGGTCGAACCAGGCGGACGAGATCGCGTGGCTGATCTGACCGGCCTTGCGCACCTCCGGCGTGGCGACATCCGGCAGCGAGATGATGCCGGACTCGCCGACCAGGCGGCATTGGATGTCGTAGCCATACTGGCAGTTGACGTTCGCCTCGGCTGTGGCGAGGGCTCCGTCGGAGAACTCGACGATGGCCAGCTGCGGTTCGCGCAAGGACTCCCCGTTCGGGTTGAGCGTGTTCATCCGGGCGAACTTCATCTCAACGCTGGTGATGTCGCCGTCGAACATGTAATGCAGCATGTCGAAGTTGTGGATGAGCGTGTCGTTGATGACGTTGTCGGTGCTGTAGTAGCTCGTGGATGCCTGCGCGTTGTAGTGACGCATGCCGGCCATCAGCAGGGCGCCGATCTGTCCGTCGCCGACGAAGGTCTTCATCGCGTCGTAGCCGGGGTCGAAGCGCCAGTTGAAACCGACCTGAATGGTTTTGCGGCCCTTGGCCACCTCGGCTTCGACGACCTTCCAGCTGTCGGAGCCGTTGATGGTCATCGGCTTTTCGGTGAACGTCGGCTTGCCGATCGCGATAGTGTGCAGCAGCGGGTCGAGATGCACGTCGTTGCGGCTGGCGATGACGACGGCGTCGACGTTCGGATCGTCGATCAGTGCATCGGCCGAATCGTAGATCGTCGCGTCGAGGCGGTTGTCTTCGATGGCCTGCTTCGCGTTGCCGAGCACGGTGTCGTATACGCCGACGACCTGCGCGTTGCCGCACTTGTCCGTGATCCGACGCACGTGGTCGCGGCCCATGGCGCCGCATCCGATGAAACCGACATTGATCATGGTTGATACTCCCTTGTTGACTTGTTGACTTGTTGATGGTTGATGGTTGATGATGCGCGGGCGGCGGTCATGCGTTCTTCGTGATGCCGATCAGGATGCCGCCGAGCGCGATGAGAATCATGCCGGCGATGACGAACGCCATCTCCTTCTTGGTCTTCTTCTCCTTGAGAATGAACAGGCCTCCCAGCGTGGCGACGATGACGTTCATCTGCGACAGCGTCCAGCCGACCGCCAGACCGTTCATCTCATTGGACAGCATCACGGTGAGGTTCGCGGTGGCGAACAGGGCGCCGGTGCTCATGTTCATCCAGCTCTTCTTGCCGAACACGCCGATTTCGGGGTCCATCGCGTCCTTGCCGCTCATGCAGAAGGAGATGATTGTCGTGCCGAGCACCATGAACACGGCCTGCGGGAACAGCATGTCCCAGCTGGAGACCGAGAAGAACTTGCCGGCGGCGGCGTAGCTGGTATACAGCAGTGAGGAGATCAGGGTGATGAGCAGGCCGCGCTTCAGGTTCGACGGACCCTTGTCCTCGCTCTTCTCCTGGAAGGCGGTGCAGGCGACGCCGACGATGATGACGACGAGCGCGCAGATGCCGAAGCCGAACTGCCAGCCGTGCGTCCATTCATGGAAGAACAGCGCGCCGAGCAGGGTGGTGAACACCAGCTGCATGCCAGTGGACAGCGGCATGGCGCGGGCCACGCCCAGATAGTCGAAGGACTTGATCTGCAGTATCTGCGCGATGCTCCACGGGATGCCGTTGATGGCCACGGCCGCGATCAGCGTCCACGACCAGTTGATCGGGTGGAAGATCAGCACCACGATACCGAACAGCAGCGTGGTGAGCACCATGCCCATCTGCTTGTTGGCGGTGGTGCCGCCGACCTTCTGCATGACAATGCCCTGAAAACCCCAGCCGAATGCGGGGACCAGGGCCAAGAGGATAGGCCACATGTTCGTATCCTTTCATCGCGCCGGCATGACACACATCCGTGTCTGTCATGATGGCGTTAACAACATTGTTTCAAGTCCGAGTCTAAGCGTCGGTCGCGGGAAAACCGGGTGCCGATGCGGTCGGTTCGCGCCAAATATCGGTAAGAACGCGCCACTTTGCCCCGCCGATGGTTCAGCGAATCATTCTCAATAAGAAAAGTGTGAGGAATGCGCACAGTACCGAACAAAACGAACACAGAGAAATCCGCGTCATGTGGCCGATATCCGACTCCTCATGTTCGTTTCGCCGGCCAGCGGGCTCACACGTTTTCCGTCGGACGCAATTCGGTGCGCAGAAAATCCTGACGATACCGACTCGGACTGACGCCGAACGCGGCGGAGAAATGCTTGCGCAGCGAATCCGCGTTGCGCAGTCCCGTTCTCAGTGCAATCTGCTGCATCGGCAGATCGGTGAGCTCCAGCAGTTCCTTGGCGGCGTTCAGACGCTCCGTCAGCAGCCAGGTGCTCGGCGGCACCCCCATGACCTCGCTGAACCGGCGCTGGAACGAGCGCGTGGAGGAGTGGGAGGTCTGCGCAAGCGTCGTCAGCGTCCAGTCATAACTGAGATGCTCGCGGACTCTGCGGGTCAGCGCGATGATCTCGTCACTCTGCCGGGACGGTCGCGGCAAGACGGATGGAGCGCCGTCGCTGCGCCGGGTGGCCACCGAACGGGGGTAATGCATCATCAGCATGTTCGCCTCCGCCGTCGCCAGGGACTGCCCGGCATGTTCGGCGAGTAGCGCGATGCACAGGTCGAGACAGATGCTGCCGCCGGCGGACGTCCAGATGCGCTGCTTCGCGTTGTGCGTCAGCAGACGGTCCTTCTGCACCAGCGCCTTGGGAAACTGCGCGGCCAAATCGTCGAGGAACGGCAGGTGCGTGGTGCATTCCACGCCGTCGAGCAGACCGGTCCATGCCAGCGCGAACACGCCCGTGCACATGGCCGCGATCTCCACGCCCTCGCGGTGGGACGCGACCAGCCAGTCGCGGATGGCGAGCGCGTCGGCGGGATCGGCTGTGAACAGCCGTGCCTTGGCGTCCCCGGTGCGCCTGTCGGTGGCGATCTCATGCGGGTTGGCGAAACCGGGGATGATGATCAGATCAGGTTTCTCGTGGTAGTCGCGCAGCGCGGTGGTGGCGATGGACATGCCGTGGTCGAGTGCCTTGGAGCTTGCATTCGCGATGAAGTCGATGACCGGACGGTCGGACGAGCCGTACATGACGGAATCGTCGTCGAAGATCTGGATGATGGAGATGACGTCGAACGCCCACATCGTGCCGGGCAGCGGTACCGCAATGCGCATGTGCGTTCCTTTCCGCGTGTCCCGGCCCGATTGCCGGCCCTGCCGACATGATAGCCGTGGCAGACGATGGGCGGTTGGGAGGGTGTCGCAAGTCCGATGGTCTGCTATACAATAGTACGGTTGGCCTATTCGCCAACGTGGGGCTGTAGCTCAGTCGGTTAGAGCATCGGACTCATAATCCGCCGGTCCAGGGTTCAAGCCCCTGCGGCCCCACTGAAATCCATGCCTCGGCGTATACTTCCGTAGGTTCCGGTTCACGCCAGCCATCGGGGCGCGGCGACCCGGGTCCCCCGAATCCCCTAGGAGACAAAACCATGCAGCAGGGTATCCATCCTGATTATCATGCCGTTGAAGTCCTGTGCTCATGCGGCAACACCTTCGTCACTCGTTCCACCTACAAGGGCGACCACATGACGGTCGACGTGTGCTCGAAGTGCCACCCCTTCTACACCGGCAAGCAGAAGATTCTGGACACCGGTGGCCGCGTCGCTCGCTTCGAGAAGCGTTACGGCAAGAAGACCAAGTAGCGTATCTGACGCCAGTCCCGCACGGGTTGGGCGCGCTTCGGCGCACCCGCTCGGGGGACTGGCGTTTTTGTATCTGTAATGGCGTCGCGACAGCGATGATGACGCGGTGCCGACCGTTGTTACTATCCGGAAGGACAAGCCAGACATGGCAGTCGAGCAGTTCCCCGCGGCACAGACCGCGTTGGAGGAATACCAATCCATCGAACAGCAGATGGCGAGCCCCGAGGTGGTGACGAACCCCGACAAGATGCGCAAGCTGGGTCGTCGTCATGCCGAACTCGGCGCGATTGTATCCGCGTATCAGTCATACACGGCCGTGCGCGACGACCTTGAGGCCGCGCGCGAGATGGCGGGGGAGGACCCCGAATTCGCCGATGAGGCCAAGCGGCTCGAAGCCGAGCTGCCGGCGGCCGAGGAGAAGCTGCGGAACGCGCTGATCCCGCGCGACCCCGATGACGCCCGGGACGTCATCATGGAGATCAAGGCCGGTACGGGCGGCGAGGAGGCAGCGCTGTTCGCCGGCGACCTGCTGCGCATGTATCTGCGGTACGCCGAGAAGCGCGGCTGGGCCGTCACCGTGCAGTCCGAGAACACCACCGAGCTCGGCGGCGTCAAGGACGTGCAGATCGCCATTCGCGCCAAGGGCACGCCCGCGCCGGAGGACGGTGTGTGGGCGAGCCTGAAATACGAGGGCGGCGTGCACCGCGTGCAGCGCATCCCCGTCACCGAATCGCAGGGCCGCATCCAGACCTCCGCGGCCGGTGTAATCGTGTTCCCCGAGGCCGACGAGGACGACGACGAGATCGAGATCGATCCGAAGGACCTGAAAATCGACATCTTCATGAGCTCCGGTCCCGGCGGACAGTCCGTGAACACCACGTACTCCGCCGTGCGCATGACGCACATCCCCACTGGCATCGTGGTGAGCATGCAGGATGAGAAGTCGCAGATCCAGAACCGCGCCGCCGCGTTGCGGGTCCTGAAATCGCGCCTGCTCGCCATGAAGCATGAGCAGGAGGCCGCCGAGGCCGCCGATATGCGCCACTCGCAGGTGCGTTCGCTCGACCGTTCCGAGCGCATCCGCACCTACAACTTCCCGGAGAACCGCATCGTCGACCACCGCACCAACTACAAGGCGTACAACCTCGACGCCGTGCTCGACGGCGACCTGCAGGCCGTGATCGACTCCGACATCCAAGCCGACGAGGCCGAGCGGCTTGCCAACCAGCAGTGACCGGCCATCGGCGGGGTCAGAGTGATGGTTCCCTGGGGAATCGCACCCCCATTGATGTCTCTGCGTCGCTAAGTGCGCGCCGAAACGACAAGTGCGCGCACTTAGGAACGGAAAATCCGTGGTTTGCGTCGCTATGTGCGCGCGTACTTCGTTTCGGCGCGCACTTAGCGACGTAACGGCGAATATGCCGGCAGACGCCCCGGTGCGAAACGCCGTGATATGAACGCCCTGAGACGATGAGCCACCAACGAGCGGAAGGACACCATGACATCCGAATCCATCCATGACGTGACAGACGTGATACGCTCCGCGGCGCGGACGCTGCATGACGCCGACATCGACACGCCCGAGCATGATGCCAAGTTGTTGCTCGCCGAGGCGTGCGGCCGCGACCTGCGCGACATAGACAAGGCGATGTTGATGGGGGAGCCTCTGGACGGCCTGCCACACGAGCATGCGAGTTTTGATGCCCCGGATGCCGGCGCCGTGAGCTCCGACAGCTCCGACACTGTGGGCGATGCCGTCACCACGGCGCTCGCCCGATTCCACGCCATGATCGCTCGGCGGGCCGCACGTGAACCGTTGCAGTACATCACAGGCCATGCCCCGTTCCGCTACCTCGATCTGGAAGTCGGTCCGGGCGTGTTCATCCCGCGCCCGGAAACCGAGACCGTGGTGCAGGCCGGCATCGACTGGCTCACGCGCGAACGGCTGTCCACCCCGCGTATCGTGGATTTGTGCGCGGGCAGCGGCGCCATCGGACTGTCCCTGGTCACCGAGGTGCGCGGCGCGCAGGTGTGGGCGGTCGAGAAGGTGCCGCGCACCTATGACTGGACGATGCGCAACTGGCGGAGGATATCACGTCTCGACCCGCTGGCCGCCGATAATTATCATCTCGAGCTCGGCGACGCCACCAGCGGCACGACGCTGACCCAGTTTGACGGCACCATCGACATGGTGGTCACGAATCCGCCGTACATCCCCGAAGCGCAGATCCCCGAACAGCCCGAAGTGCGCGACCATGATCCGAAGGCGGCGCTGTATGGCGGCTCCGCCGACGGCACGCTGATACCGGAGCGGATCGTGATGCGAGCGGCGGGATTGCTGCGCCCCGGCGGCGTGCTGGTGATGGAGCATGACATCTCTCAGGGGCCGCGGATGGTCTCCTTCGCACAGGCCAACGGGTTCGGCCAGGCTCATACCGGCGACGACTGGACCGGCCGGCCCCGGTACCTGTTCGCGGTCAGATCCTGACCCAGGATCTGATGCCGTGGCCGGGCCGAGCCGGCGCCGATCACGCAGCCCTCGCCGATCGTCACGCCGCCGACCACCGTCACATTGCCGCCGAACCAGCAGTTCGACCCGATCACGATCGGCTTGCCATACTCGTAGTCGTAATACGACCCGTCAGCCGCACGCCGCACGTTGCGGTCCTGGAACCGGATCGGATGCATCGGCGGCAGCAGCTCGTCCAGTACCGCGGCTCGGCCGGCATGGTCTCCCCGAGGCAGCGCGTTGAACCGGGTGCACAAGTCGCCTGCGCGCTCTCGCATAGCGGAGAGCTCGGGGTCAGCGGGATTTCGGGCGGATACGGTCGTGTCTCTCCGCCGTACCGTCACATGAGGCCCGTCGTCGCCGGCGCCGGCCAGCGCCAAGTCGTGGCGCAATGGTGCAATGGGAAGCCGTGTCCAGGCCGGCCCGCGCGACGCGGGGGAGAGCGAACCCGTGGCGTCGGGCCATGCACCGGCCTACCATCGGTGTGGCAGGACGTGCCATAATACTTGGATAGCGGTATTCGGATACGCGTGGCGGCATGTGACCGCCGCGATGGGCGTGATACGCGATACGGGAGGTCTGATGAGTGCGGTTCGCAAGGTGAATGAGGAATCCCTCGCCGAGGCGGCGTCGGTCATCGCAGGCGGAGGCTTGGTGGTCATTCCCACCGACACGGTGTATGGCGTGGCCTGCGACCCGCGCAACGAGGCCGCAATCGACCGCATCTATCAGGTCAAGAGCCGCCCGCGCTTCAAAGCGCTGCAGGTGCTGCTGGCATCCGTCGACCAGTTGGACGGGCTCGGGCTCGACTTGCCGTCGCCGCTGAACCGGCTGGCCGCGCAGTTCCTGCCTGGTGCGTTCTCGCCGATCGCGGTGGCCCGCGAGGACTGCACGCTCGCCACGGTCAGTGCCACCCCGCAGGGCAGGCGTACGCAGGGCATCCGCGTGCCGAATTCGGCCTTGACCCTGCGCATATTGAATGAGCTCGGTCCTCTTGCCGCGTCGAGCGCGAACCGTTCCGGCGACGAAAGCGCGCAGACGGTCGAAGAGGCTGTGCAGGCGTTCGGCGACGATGTGCAGCTGTATCTTGACGGCGGGCCGACGCAAGGCCATGTCGCCAGCACGGTGGTCGCCGCCGACCCTCATGAGCGCGACGGCATCGTCATCCTGCGAGAGGGTGTCATCCCTCAGCCCGTCGTGCGCAAGGCCGTGCACATGAACGGTGGTGGTCTGGGCGCATGAGGATATATCTGCTGATCGCCGCCATCGCAGGCGGCGTCACCTGGCTGGTCACGCCGCTGATTCGCCATGTCGCCATCCATATCGGCGCGGTCGGAGAGGTTCGTGCGCGCGACGTGCACACCATCCCGACGCCGCGCATGGGCGGACTGGGCATGCTGATCGGATTCGCGTTCGCAATGATCTACTCCAGTCGCATCGCATTCACGACCGGACTGTTCGAGAACAACAACCAGGAGTGGGTGATCCTCGCCGGCGCGGTGCTGATATGCCTGCTGGGCATGGCCGACGACCTGTGGGATCTGGACTGGATGCTGAAGATGGCCGGGCAGCTGCTGATCTCGGTGTTCGTGGCGTGGGGCGGCCTGCAGATCATATCGCTGCCGCTCGGCTCCCTGATCACCGCCAGCCCCAGTATCTCGGTGACGATCACCGCGATACTGATCGTCGCGTCGATCAACGCGGTCAATTTCGTCGACGGCCTGGACGGCCTCGCGGCGGGCATCGTCGCCATCGGCGGCGTCGCGTTCGCCGCGTACTCCTACATCATCGCGCGCAATTCGCCGTCCTACGCCTCGATGGCGACGCTGATCGACGTGGCGATGGTCGGCATCTGCATCGGGTTCATCCTGCACAACTGGCATCCGGCCAAGCTGTTCATGGGCGACTCCGGCTCGATGCTGCTCGGGTATCTCATCACCTGCGCGTCAATCGTGATGACCGGCCGTCTGGATCCGGCGTCGATTCATGCCAGCGTGTACCTGCCGGTGTTCATGCCGATCCTGCTGCCGATCCTGGTGCTGTTCCTGCCAGTGCTGGACATGTGTCTGGCGATCGTGCGCCGACTCAGCCACGGGCAGTCGCCGATGCACCCGGACCGTATGCATCTGCATCACCGCATGCTGCGCATCGGCCACACCGTGCAGGGAGCGGTGCTGATTCTGTGGGGGTGGGCGGCTCTGATCGCGGTCGGCTCGATCATGACGTTGTTCTTCAAGGTCCATTATGTGCTCATCGGCTTCGTCATCGCCGTGGTGTTGCTGACGGTGGCGACGATGTACCCGTATCTGAAGCGTCGCCTGCCGGAGATCGCCGCGGAGAACCAGTCGTATGCATCCGCGCGGCGACGGGCACGTCATTCGTTTGACGAAAGCGGTGACGGGAAAAAACGGCGCCCGTGACCTGCCGATGATGATGGTCGAGACCATGTTCGTGTCGCATTCGTCGCATTACGCTCATATAGTGAATGCATGGCTACAAATTCTGAAGCGAATATGCAATCCTATGCTCCCGTCCCCCCGATTTTCTCCAAGCTGGGCCTCGCGTATGACGATGTGCTGCTGCTGCCGAACGAGACGGACGTGATTCCCTCCGAAGTCGACACCACCACTCATCTGACCCGTGAGATCACCATGAAGGTTCCGGCGATCTCCGCGGCGATGGATACCGTCACCGAATCCGAGATGGCCATCGCCATGGCCCGTAACGGCGGTATCGGTGTGCTGCACCGCAACCTGTCGATCGACGACCAGGCGGCTCAGGTCGATGTGGTCAAGCGCTCCGAGTCCGGTATGATCACCGACCCGCTGACCGTCAACCCGGACGTCACGCTCGCCGACCTCGACAAGCTGTGCGGCAAGTTCCACATCTCCGGCCTGCCGGTCGTTGACGAGGAGAACCGCCTCGTCGGCATCATCACCAACCGCGACATGCGCTTCATCCCGTCCGAAGACTACGACCACCTCAAGGTCAAGGACGTGATGACCAAGGAGAACCTCATCACTGGTCCGGCGAACATCTCCAAGGATGACGCCCACCGTCTGCTCGCCCAGCACAAGGTCGAGAAGCTGCCGCTGATCGACGACAACGGCAAGCTCGCCGGCCTGATCACCGTCAAGGACTTCGTCAAGACCGAGCAGTACCCGGACGCCACCAAGGACGAGCAGGGACGTCTGCGCGTGGCCGCCGGCATCGGCTTCCTCGGCGACGCCTGGCAGCGCGCCTCCGCTCTGATGGAGGCCGGCGTCGATGTGCTCGTCGTCGACACCGCCAACGGCGAGGCCCGTCTGGCGCTCGACATGATCAGCCGCATCAAGCGCGACCCCGCCTTCCGCGGCGTGCAGGTCATCGGCGGCAACATCGCCACCCGTTCCGGCGCCCAGGCCATGATCGACGCGGGCGTCGACGCCGTCAAGATCGGTGTCGGCCCCGGCTCCATCTGCACCACCCGCGTGGTCGCCGGTGTCGGCGTCCCGCAGCTCACCGCCGTCTATGACGCCGCCCAGGCATGCAAGGCCGCCGGCGTGCCGTGCATCGCCGACGGTGGCATCCACTACTCCGGAGACATCGCCAAGGCGCTCGTCGCCGGTGCCAACACCGTCATGCTCGGCGGCACGCTGGCCGGCTGCGAGGAGGCTCCGGGCGAGAAGGTCCTGCTGCACGGCAAGCAGTACAAGCTGTACCGCGGCATGGGCTCGCTGGGTGCCATGGCCCCGCGCGGCAAGAAGTCCTACTCCAAGGACCGTTACTTCCAGGCCGACGTCACCTCCAACGACAAGGTCGTTCCGGAAGGCGTCGAGGGCGAGGTGCCGTACCGCGGACCGCTGAACGCCGTGCTGTACCAGCTGATCGGCGGCCTGCACCAGTCCATGTTCTATGTGGGCGCGCACAACATCGCCGAGCTGCAGGAGAAGGGCCGCTTCATTCGCATCACCGACGCCGGCCTGCGCGAGTCGCATCCGCACGACATCGTGATGACCACCGAAGCGCCGAACTACACCGGCTTCCACAACTGATAGGCCGATGCCGATCGGTTCATAGGATTCGGCTCATATGAATATGATGGCGGGCTCCCCTCACGATTTGCGAGGGGAGCCCGCCATCTTGCATATAGGCCCGGCCGCGTCGAATCGGCTCCGCCGCCCGCGTCGTGGCGGGCGCGGGCAGGCCTACCGCAGCCGCATCCAGACGGACGTATCCTGCGGCAGCCGGCCGTCATCGGTGAGCGGCGCGGACGAGAGCAGCACCTCGCCGTCGGGCAGCGAAACCGGGGTGGCGCCGAAATTCGTCAGATTCGCCCAACCGTTGGCACGACGGTAGGCGATCACGCCGCCGGGCTGGCCGTCGGCGCCGTCGCGCATGCCGCTCGGACGGTTCTCGGGAAGCGACGTGCAACTGGTGTCCGGAGTCTGCATCTCGTGACGCAGCCGCAGCACGCGACGATAGAAGTTCAGCATGGAGCTGTCGTCGGCGTCCTGGATGTCCATGGCGAAATCCTTGAACCACGCGGGCTGCGGGAGGTGTGGTTCGGCGTCGCTGACGGCAGGGGAGAACCCGAACGAGCCGGCATGGACGTGCCTCTTGTCGGACGTGTACGTCTCGGGCACGTCGGACGCGACCCAGGGCAGCGGCACGCGGCAGCCGTCACGGCCCTTGGTGGACTGCGCCCGCGAGGTGCGCAGGCCGGAGGGATCCTCGATGCGGTCCCATGGAATATCCGCCACCTCAAACAGGCCCAGCTCCTCGCCCTGATACACGTAGGCCGAGCCGGGCAGCGCCATTTCGAGCATCAGTGCGGCGCGTGCCCGCAATGCGCCGGCCTGGCGATCCTCGATATAGGTGGTGCCGTCACGCAGCAGCCAGTCGTTGGCGATCTGATGGTATTCGCTGGTCGGCACTTGCGGCAGCGCGTAACGCGTGGCGTGGCGCGGCACATCATGGTTGCTCATCACCCAGGTGGACGTTGAGCCCGACCTCTCGGCGCACGCCAGCCCCTTGTCGATGGCTTTGCTCATCGCGTCGAAGGTCCAATCCGCCTTGGCGAACTCGAAGTTGAACACCTGCCCCAGTTCATCCGGTGACGCGTACAGGTACTGGCGTTCCGGCCGGACCCATGCCTCGGCGACCGCGAAGCGCGGGGGATCGTAGCGGTTGAACACCTCGCGGCGCCACTCACGGTAGATGTCGTGCACCTCGTCGCGGTCGAGCACTGGGTGGGATCCGTCCGCGGGCATGTCGTTCGTGCTCATCACCACGTAGTCGTCGAGGTCGTCGCGGTCGAGGTCCTTGGCGAGCCCGTGCGCCACATCGATGCGGAACCCGTCCACGCCGTGATCGCACCAGAAACGCAGCGTCTCAAGGAAATCGGCGCGCACGTCCGGGTTCTTCCAGTTCCAGTCGGGCTGCTCCTTGGCGAACATGTGCAGGTACCATTGGCCGTCGTCCACGCGCGTCCATGCCGGACCTCCGAAATGGTTCTGCCAGCGGGTCGGCGGCTCGTCGCCGTTCGGGCCCTTGCCGTCGCGGAAGATGTACCGGTCGCGCGCAGGGGAGCCGGGGCCGTCCGCCAGCGCCTGACGGAACCAGGGGTGCAGGTGGGAGCTGTGGTTGGGCACGATGTCCACCACCACTTTGATGTCTGCCGCATGCGCGGCGGCGGCCAGCCGGTCGAAGTCGTCCATCGAGCCGAGCTTCGGATCCACGTCACGGTAGTCGGCCACGTCGTAGCCGCCGTCTGCGAGTTCGCTCGGGTAGAAGGGCGACAGCCAGATCGCGTCGACGCCCAGCTGCCGCAGATAGGGGATCCGCCCGGTGATGCCATTGATGTCGCCCAGACCGGAGCCGGTGGTGTCCTGGAAGCTGCGCGGGTAGACCTGGTAGACCACGGCCTGCCGCCACCACAGTGCCGGGTCGGTCTCGGCGTCGTGCCGCGTCGTGATAGATTGCGTTTCCTCTGCCATGTAGTCCTCCTGGCCGTATGCATGTACCGCTGCCGTTCCTGCGCTGCCGTAATGGCGCGTGGCCGGCCGCGTCCCGAATGTCCAAGATTATATCCGTCCCGTTCCACCCGAAGCGGCGGGTCATGTCGTGTAGCGACACCAAGCTTCCGTCGTGCCCGCGTGTCTTCTTAGCGGCGCTTTAGCGGGGTCCCAATTGGATAGGGCAAGAGCATGACGCGCTGATCGTCGACCGCCGGCTGCCCGACGGCGACGGGCTGGATTTGATTCGCACTCTGCGCGGCTCCGGCGTCACTACACCCGCGCTGATGCTGACCGCGCTCGCGCAGGTGGACGACATCGTGGAAGGGCTGGACTGCGGCGTGAACGACTACCTGACCAAGCCGTTCCGCTTCATCGAACTGCAGGCCCGGCTGCGCGCGCTGCTGCGGGGGGGGCAAAGCCCAGACGGCCAGCGTGATGGTGGGCGACTGGCTGCTCAAGCCGCACTCCGGCATCATCGAGGATCCGGACGGCAGTGCGGTGTCGCTCGGGTGCGCGCGTCATCGCCAATGGGCGCAGATCCGCGTGTCCGACCATGGGCCGGGCATCGGCGGCGATCCCGAACGACTGTTCCGCCGCTTCGCCCGGGACGATGACGGCACCGCGCACCAAGGGCACGGGCTCGGCCTCGCGCTCGCCCGTGACGTGGCGAACCGGTATGGGGGCTCGGTCGCGGTGGAGTCCTCGTCCCCGTCCGGCACTACGATGCTGCTCTCTTTCCCGCTGGCCTGACGGCGCGTCCCCGGTCTGCTATAGCCTGTAACGTTCCCTAGGAAAGCACAGCAGGAAAGGCGGCTTGCGATGGTCGACAGCCATGATGCGGAAACGTACAGCGCGAAGGATTCGCGCCTGATCTGGATTGATTGCGAGATGACGGGACTTGACATCTTCGGTGGCGACGAGCTCGTCGAGGTGTCAGTGGTGCCTACCGATTTCGACCTCAACGTGCTGGACGAAGGCGTGGACTACGTCATCAAGCCGTCCGACGCCGCCGTCGCGCACATGAACGACTTCGTGCGCGCCATGCACACCCGTTCCGGGCTCATCAACGAATGGGAGCACGGCCTGAGCCTCGAAGAGGCGGAACGCAAGGTCACCGAATACGTGCTGCGGTTCACGCCGGACGGAGTCAGGCCGCTGCTCGCGGGCAACACCATCGGCTCCGACAAGAAATTCCTCGACCATTACATGCCGGGTCTCATGAGCCATCTGCACTACCGCAGCGTGGACGTGAGCACGCTGAAGGAGCTCGCGCGCCGCTGGTACCCCGCGGTGTATGATAACCGCCCCGCCAAGAACGGTGGGCACCGCGCCCTCGCCGACATCATCGAGTCGCTGGACGAGCTTCGCTACTACCGTCAGGCGTTCATGGCGCCGGCTCCCGGCCCGAACGAGGCCGAGTCGAAGGCCATCGCCGACCAGATCGTCGCCACCAGCCTGCTGAATAAGTAGCCGGCCGGTCTCGAAAAACAGAAAACGTCACGCACACGACTGAGAGGAACGACACCATGACCGCGAACGATTGGACCGTCATCTGCGACAAGCCGCACGACATCCGCCTGATCGTGGCGGACATGGATGGCACGCTGCTGGACGGCGACAGCAACATCCCCGATGGCTTCTGGCCGCTGCTCGACGAGCTGCACGCCAAGGGTGTCGAGTTCGTGCCGGCTTCCGGACGCCAGCTCGCCACGCTGCGCTCCATGTTCGCGGACCGCGTCGACGGCGCTATGTCGTATATCGCGGAGAACGGCAACGTCGTGGTCGCCGACGACAACGTCATCGACGTGCACGGGGTGAGCTGGGACATCACGCGTACGCTGATCGATCTGGTGGACGCCGCGGTGGCGTCGGGCTCGCATGACATCGGACTCGTGGTATGCGGTCTGAACACGGCGTACATCCAGCGGCAGGACAGGCCGTTCGTCGAGGAATGCTCCAAATACTACAAGGCGCTGCGCATCGTGGACGACCTGCACGAGGTGCTGGAGACCGAGGACGAAACCGTGCTGAAACTGGCGATCTTCGATTTCGGCGACGCGCAAGGCATGGCCGCGAACCTGCTGGGCGATGTGGAACGCACCCATCAGGTGGTGGTATCCGGAGCGCACTGGGTCGATATCATGAATCCCGGAACCGACAAGCGGCAGGGTGTCGTCGCGCTGCAGCGGCATCTCGGCGTCACGCCCGCGCAGACGGCGGTGTTCGGCGACTATCTCAACGATTTGCAGATGCTCGACGCCGGCGAATGGTCGTTCGCCATGGCCAACGCGCATCCGGATCTGAAACGCGCGGCGCGGTACATCGCGCCGGCCAACACCGAGCACGGCGTGCTGCAGGTGGTCCGCCGGCTGGTCTGAGCCCGCGGGCGAGCGATGTCATACGCCAGGGCGCGCGGATCGTGCGTGATGCATGAGCTTAAGGAGGGCATATGCGGCAGTCTGAGGCGCTCGCGATTCTGAACGCCGGCGCGAACGTGTTCCTGACGGGTGCGCCCGGCGCAGGAAAGACGTACGTGCTGAACGAGTTCATCCGGCAGGCGCGCGCAGACGGTGCGAACGTGGCCGTCACCGCGTCAACGGGCATCGCCGCCACGCATATCAACGGCCAGACCATCCACTCGTGGAGCGGCATCGGACTCGCCAACGTGCTGACGCCAAATCTGCTGAAGACCATCAAGACCCGTCGTCGGCGCAAGATACAGGCGGCCGACGTGCTCATCATCGACGAGGTGTCGATGATGCACGCTTGGCTGTTCGACATGGTCGATCAGGTGTGCCGTGAAGTGCGGCATGATCCTCGGCCGTTCGGCGGATTGCAAGTGGTACTGTCCGGCGACTTCTTCCAGCTGCCGCCGGTCTCCGTGTCCGGGCGCGACCGCGACGTGCTGCCGCCCGGCCCGGATTTCGTGGCGTCCCGCGAACGGTATGCGAAGGCCGGACTCAATCCGGAAGGATTCGTCACCGAATCGCTGGTGTGGGGCGAACTCGCGCCGGTCATCTGCTATCTGACCGAGCAGCATCGTCAGGACGACGGCCGGCTGCTGCACGTGCTCACCGACATCCGCGCCGGATGCGTGGATCAGGATGACCGTGACGCGCTCGTCACGCGGCTCGGTGTGACACCGAAGCCGGGCGAGGTGGCGGTCCACCTGTTCCCCGTCAACCGGCAGGCCGATAATCTCAACGATTCCAGGCTCGCGCGGATAGGCGAGGAGCCGCACGAGTTCCATGCCGAGCAGATGGGGCCGGCCCACCTGGTCGAACGGCTCAAGCGCAACATGCTGGCGCCGGAGTGCCTCGTGCTCAAGACCGGTGCCGCCGTCATGGCACTGCGCAACGACGCCGACCACCAGTATGTCAACGGTTCGCTCGGTACCGTGCGCGGCTTCGCCAACGAGAACAAGGGCGGCTGGCCCATCGTGGAATTCGAGAACGGCAACATCGTCACGATGAAGCAGGCCACGTGGGAGATGATGGACGGCGACACGGTGATGGCGTCCGTGGCGCAGGTGCCGTTGCGATGCGCATGGGCGATCACCATCCACAAGTCGCAGGGGATGACCCTCGACCGGGCGGTGATGGATCTGAGCCGCACGTTCGCGCCCGGCATGGGATATGTGGCGCTCTCGCGTGTGGAACGCATGAGCGGATTGTATCTTGCCGGCGTCAACGAGCGCATGTTCGCGGTTTCGGCGGATGCAGTGATGCTCGACGGCGATTTGCGCGGCAGGTCACAGGCCGCCAGCGCGCGGCTGGGCGACGAGGGCGTGGCTGCGTTCCGGCCGCAAACGCCTCACGAGGACGAGCCTGCTGGCGAATTCGAACAAGCCGAGCTGTTCTAGCGGTGGCTGCTTTCGGATATGGGACTGTTATTGGGCGGAGGAAGACATCAATCCCGCGAAAGTCCCATTTGAGATGGTGCTGATGGGACTTTCGCCGGGTAGCGGTGCGCTAGCGCAGCTGTGAGATGCGTTTTCCGAGCGATTGCACCGATTCGAGGCTTGCCTCGTAGCGCGCGGCGGCACCGAATATCCAGCGCAGGTTGCGGGTCGCGCTGTCGGCCATCGGATGGCATGTACGCAGCCATGCGGTGGCGGCCAATGCCGGCAGCAGCACATATGCGGCAATCGCCACGAGGTTTTTCTCAACCATGCGATTGCTGAAATCGGCGATCGCGATGACGGTAAGGCTCAAAGCGCTGATGAAGGCGACGATGATGCGCTCGGCGACATATTGCCCGGGCCGATAAGACAGGCGGCTCCCGCGAGCATAGTGAAGACAGCCACGCTGACGGCTTCGGACATGTATCTCGGCAGCATCGGCAGGTCGCACAGCAATCAGCGACACGGGCAAAGAGAAAGAGGCGTACAGGGACCATGCGCGCAACGGTTGACGGCCTTTCTGATGAACCGCCCGCAGTGCTATCGTCACGCAGCCCAGACCGAACAGCACCGCGCCGGGCGGCAATGAGCAGAACAAGCCCGGTACCGTGCCGGGTGGCACGTCGGGTGATGGCTCGTCTTCCGCCAAGCCGGGCGCGAACACGGGCGTAGTTGCCGGGGGCAAGACGTCCGCGGCCGATTCGCTGGCCCATACCGGTATCGACATGTCGCTGGTGACCGTCCTGGCGATGGCCATGCTGGCGGCCGGCATTACCCTCGAACGGCTGCGCCGGATGACGCGATAAGCGCGGCACGGCCGCGAGGCCAATACGAAGGCCGCTCGCTCGGTGAGCTCCGGGTGGGTGGCCTTTTTCAATACTGCGGGTTTGCCGAACTGAACCGGGCCCGCAATGTCCCCGAACGCGAATACCTTGGAACCCATGAGTTCCAAAGCACTTCGAATGTCCACCATGTTCCTGCGCACGCTGCGCGAGGATCCCGCCGACGCCGACACCGATTCGGCGAAACTGCTGCTGCGCGCCGGCTATGTGCGCAAGGCGGCTCCCGGTATCTGGACCTGGCTGCCGCTGGGTCTGAAGGTCCTCAACAAGATCGAGGCCATCGTCCGCGAGGAGATCGACGGCATCGGCGCCCAGGAGGTCCACTTCCCGGCGCTGCTGCCGCGCGAGCCGTATGAGGCCACCCACCGCTGGGAGGAATACGGCGAGAACCTGTTCCGTCTGAAGGACCGTCACGAGGCCGACTACCTGCTCGCCCCCACGCATGAGGAAATGTTCACGCTGCTGGTCAAGGATATGTACTCCTCGTACAAGGACCTGCCGGTCACGCTCTACCAGATCCAGACCAAGTACCGCGACGAGTTCCGCCCGCGCGCGGGCCTGATCCGCGGCCGCGAGTTCATCATGAAGGACGCTTACTCGTTCACCATCGACGAGGAGGGCATGAAGAAGGCGTACTACGACGAGCGCGGCGCCTACGAGCGCATCTTCCAGCGTCTCGACCTGAAGTACGTGCCCGTGTTCGCGATGTCCGGCCCGATGGGTGGTTCCGCGTCCGAGGAGTTCCTGGCCCCCATGGCGATTGGCGAGGACACGTTCGCGCTGGCGCCCTCCGGCAAGGCGTGGAACGTCGAGGCGCTGACCACCCCAGAGCTGCCGGCCGTGGACAGCTCCGCCGTGCCCGCGATGGAAAGCCGTGAAACCCCGGATTCCAAGACCATCGAGGATCTGGTCGCCACCGCCAACCGTCTGTACCCGCGTGAGGATGGTCGCGAATGGACTGCCGCCGACACGTTGAAGACCGTGGCCGTGACTGTGTTGCACCCCGAGGACGATGATCATGAGGGGCCGTGGCGCGAGGTCATCGCCGTGGCGCTGCCCGGTGACCGTCAGGTCGATATGAAGCGTCTTGAGGCGCAGTTCGCGCCCGCCGAGCTGGAGGAATCCACCGAGGACGATCTCAAGGCCCATCCCGAGATGGTGGCCGGCTACATGGGGCCGATGGTCTTCGGCAAGCAGGGCGAGGCCGCGGGCGTCGCCGAACCGGTGCGCTTCTTCATCGACGCGCACGTGGCTGAGGGCACTGAGTGGATCATCGGCGGCGACGAGGCGGGCAAGCACCGCTTCCACGCCGTGTACGGCCGTGATTTCAAGGCCGACGGCACCATCGAGGCGGTCGAGGTGCGTCATGGCGACATGAGCCCGGATGGTTCCGGCCCGCTGAGCTTCGAGCGCGGCGTGGAGATTGGCCAGGTGTTCCAGCTTGGCCTCAAGTACTCCAAGGCGCTTGACCTCAAGGTGCTCGACCAGAACGGCAAGACTGTGCCCGTGTGGATGGGCTGCTACGGCATCGGTGTCTCCCGCGTGCTCGCCTGCATCGCTGAGACGCATCATGACGAGCGCGGTCTGGCATGGCCGGCCGTCATCGCGCCCGCCCAGGTGCACGTCGTCGCCACCGGCAAGGATGCGGCGGCGTTCGACGCGGCCGAGAAGCTGGTCGCAGAACTGGAGGAGCGCGGCATCGAGGTCATCTACGACGACCGCAAGAAGGTCTCCCCGGGCGTCAAGTTCAAGGACGCCGAGCTGATCGGCGTGCCGCTGATTGCAGTCGCCGGCCGTGACACCGTGAATAACGGAACAATCGAGATCCGCAACCGTGACAGCTCCGATTCCGTCGCCGTGCCGGTCGCCGACGCTGCGCAGACGCTGGCGTCGCGTCTGGACACGCTGCTCGGCAAGTAGTCCGGCTGCTTCTCCTGATCGCTCGAAGTGGGGGGTCTTTCATGCGAAAGACCCCCCACTTCTGCGTTTTATTCCTTCTTCACCCAGCGAAAGTCCCGTTTACGCATGCTCGGATGGGACTTTCGCAGGATGGGGGCCCGACTGGCGCATGTCTGTCACCATGAGGTGAGGGCGGTGGCGGCTAGCATCGGCACGAATATCAGGTCCAATGCCAGGAAGCTGCCCGCGACGCACTGCCATGAAGCATCACGTTGTTCCGCGACGCAGCGGCGTATCGACTTCATTTCTCCGGGAATCCATGCGATCAGCGTCAGGAACGCCAATACCGCCAGCAGGATGTTGGTCTGCTTGTTGCGCAGAAATGCAAGCACTATGCAGATTGCTATGAGCAATGCGACGAATCCCAGGCAGGATAAGACGTACGCGATGATGCGCAGACGATTCATCGCCGTGCCGTTCTGCCTTGCGCTGCTCGCCCCAGTGACAGCGGCCATGTTTACGGCAAGCGTCAGGGCGATGCCGGCGGTGATGAGACCGGGAATCCATGTCTGCGGTGAGCTGGAGACATACAGCTGCTCTGCTGCGCGGCCGGTGGTCGAATCGGTCAGTCCCGGCACATGCGGACCGAACGTCAGAAACATGGCGAAGTGTCCGATGGAAGCGCCCAATGCGCTGATGATGAATTGCAGGACGAGAACATTGGCGATGGCGACGATCCAGGGCCGATTGTTGAAGACGCCGCCCAATATCCATAACACGACGCCCCCGGGGCCAAACAGCACGGGCAGAACCGCGATCGGCCACCAGTCGCCCGCCAGGGTGATGCCGAACATGTGCAGATACCATTCCCCCATCCGCGCGCTGTCACGGGTCTGGAATGTATACCATGCCTGTATGGTGGTGAACGCCGCGAACAGTGCCAGCCAGGCGACCGTCCACCATACGGCCCGGTGCATCGAGAACGCTTTGCGGGGATTCCTCGGCATACTCAGGCCGATGAATATGGACAGGAAACTGGTGGGGAAGCCGGTGTCGTGGAATTCGGTTTCCCCGTCGGCGGTGACACGGGTCTGTCGCATCCATGGCGGTTTGCCCATGAATTCTCCTTGCTGTTCGTCTGCGATACCGAACCCAGCATAGCCGGTCATGAATGAGCCGGGGCATTGACGGCGTGATTGTGGATAACCGGTTTTCTATCCACATGCTGTCCACAACACGCCAAAGGGGTAGCCTTCGACCACATTGTCCGAAAACCATGTGATGCCGGCGGGAAATCTGCGATAGTGAGTACACCGCCGAAGGGGGGGATCGGCGGTCCAACGTCAGTACAGGGAAGGAAAGGAGGCCGACATGGCCATACAACAGGGGACGGTGACCATCACCGGGTTCGTCGGATCGATGCCGGTGCCGTTCGGGCGCAGCGGGGGAGTCGAGGGATGCTCGTTTCGGATGGGCAGCACGCGGCGGTACCGGGATGGCGGAACCGGTGAATGGCGCAACCTGCCGACCACATGGATTACCGTGAAGGCGTTCAGGACGCTCGCGTCCAACGCTCGCATGTCATTGCACGTGGGGGAGGCGGCGATCGTGACCGGTGTGCTCAGCACGGAGGAATGGACGACCCAGAACGATGAGAGGCGCTCCCGCATCGTTGTGGAGGTCACCAATATCGGCCACGACATCAATTACGGGGTGTCGGAACTGAAGAAGTTCCAGAAATCGGATCGTGACGCCCCGGCGCAGGGGAACGGCACGCCGGCGAATCCCGGCCTGCCGCCATCGCCGGGCGGCGGCACGGCAACGGCGGGCGCGGGACAGCAGGCGGATGCGCACCCGGTGCATCCAACGCCGGTGACGTTCGATAATCTGGGCGAAGAAACCCCGACCGATAATCCGCAGACCTCACAGACGCAGGAGACCTCACAGGCGCAGGAGTTCGGTTCGGGATTCGCCGAATCGCCGCTCGATGAGTCGACGACCGAGGACATGCGGCCGGCGGGAGAAGCCGAATTCTGATGATCTGCCGGCAGGTAGGCGCGGTTCAGCCTGCCTGCCGGCAACGGATTACCAGATGCGTACGCGCTTATCGGGGTCGAGCCACATGGCGCTGTCAGGAGTCACATCAAACGCACGGTAGAACAGGTCCACGTTGCGCACGATGCCGTTCGTGCGGCATTCGGCGGGGGAGTGCGGGTCGATCTGCAGGTATTTCTCGGCGAGCTCGTCACGGTTCTTCGAGCGCCAGATCGAGGCGTAGCTCAGGAAGAAACGCTGCAGGCCGGTCCATCCGTCCATCACCGGGGCCGCGGACAGTGACTCCTCGATAGCCTTCGCGGAGCCGTCCTTGTCGCGTCCCGCGGCCTCGTCGAGCGCGAACGCGTAGGCCTTCAGCGCGATGTTCACGCCGCCGAGGTCGCCGATGTTCTCGCCGATGGTCAGCGCTCCGTTGACGTGCGGCGCCTTGTCCGGCTCGTCGGCGTACTTCTCGTCCAGCTGCGTAGGCACGAAGGCGTTGTACTGCTCGATGAGCGCCTTCGTGCGCTTCTCGAAGTTGGCCTTGTCGTCGGCCGTCCACCAGTCGTTGAGCACGCCGTCACCGTCGTACTGCGCGCCCTGGTCGTCGAAGCCGTGGCCGATCTCGTGACCGATCACCGCGCCGATGCCGCCGTAGTTCGCGGCGTCCTCGGCATCCGGGTTGAAGAAAGGAGGCTGCAGAATGGCCGCCGGGAACACGATGACGTTCATGCTCGGCTCGTAGTAGGCGTTCACGGTCTGCGGGTTCATCAGCCACTCGCCCTTGTCGACCGGCTTGCCGGCCTTGGACAGCTGGAAGCCCCACTCGTAGAGCGCCGCGGCCTGCATGTTCGCCACCAGGCCGGCGTCGGCATGAACGTCGAACGCGGTGTAGTCGCGCCAACGCTCGGTGTAGCCGATCATCGGCGTGAACTTCGACAGCTTCTCCAGCGCCTTGGCCTTGGTCTCCTCGCCGAGCCAGTCGCTGTTGGTGATCGACACGCGGTAGGCGTCGATCAGGTTGTCGACCAGATGCCCCATACGCTGCTTGGAGCTTTCGGGGAAGTGACGCTTGACGTATTCGCGGCCGACGTCCTCGCCGCAAACGCCGTTGACCAGGGAGACACCGCGACGCCAGCGGTCGCGCTGCTGGGTGGTGCCGGACAGCACTTTGCCGTAGAAGTCGAAGTTGGCGACGTCGTAGTCGTGGCTGAGCAGGCTCGCGGTGCCGATGATGACGTGCACGCGGGCCCACAGCTTGAGGTCGTCAAGGTCAGCGTTGTTCCAGAAGGCGTCGAAGCCCTTGAGGAAGCTGGGCTCGTGGACGATGGTGTGCTGCAGCGCGGCCGTCAGGTCCACCGGCTGGGTCTTCGCCGCCGGCGTGGCGTCGTAGGCGCCCTGCCAGGCGTCGGCCCACGCCGCGATGTTGAAGTGGGCCAATTCGTCGCTCAGCGTGACGAAATCGGTCGGGTTGTAGGTCTTCTGCGAGTCGCGCGTGGCGACGTTGTCCCAGTGGTTCGCGGCGATGCGGGTCTCGACATCGAGGAAGCGGTCCGCCTGTGCGCGGGTGGTCTCCTCGTCGCCGTAGCCGGCCAGACGCAGCTGCTTGGCGACCATGTCGACGTAGGCTTCGCGGATCGGGGCGTAGTGGTCCTCGCGGTAGTAGGCTTCGTCGGGCAGGCCGATGCCGGACTGTTCGAGGTGCACGACGTTCGTGTCGGGGTTCTTGGGGTCGCCGAATACGGCGATGTCGAAGACGTCCGGCCCCATGTCGATGGGCTTGAGGGCTCCGATGGTGCGGGTCAGCGCCGCCTTGTCGGCGGCGTGGTCGATGGCGTCGAGGGCGGGCCTGATCGGCGTGGCACCGGCCGCCTCGATGGCGTCGGTGTCCATGAACGAGCGGTACAGCGCCTGCGACTTGGCTGCGGGGCAGTCCTCGTCCTCCAGGATGTCGCGGATCTGGCTCTCGGCGTCTTCCGCGAGCTTGTCGAAGGAACCGTAGCGCGCCTTGTCGTCAGGCAGTCGGTACGTGTCGATCCAAGGGCCGTTGACGAAACGGAACAGATCGTCGGATGGTTTGATAACAGAGGAAAAAGCGGCCGTATCGAGGCCGGATGTCAAATCTGTGGTCATGGTCTCATACTATCCGGGTTCGGTGACGTTCCTTCTGACCTTCCGCGGCCCGTTTTTTCCCATAGCGAACGACACGCAAGGTATTGGACGGAACGGCGGATTGTGTTGATGGCATGAATTAGACAACTTGTCTAGAATATGGTGGTGACGGTGACGATATCGAAGTGGCCCGCTTCGGATGCCCGCACACGGTTGACGGCAGGCCGCATGAATGGTGAAGGAGTCATGATGAGCACATACGATGGCGGGCCTTTCCCGCACAGCGACGGACATGGCGACAGCGGGCGCGGTGACGGCGGACAGCCCGGCGGGAACGAACAGGCCGGCCGTGCCGGAGAGCCGGAATACGGAGCCTACGCGCCTCAAGGCCAGCCTGCGGGCCAGCAATACCCGTACGGGGGAGCGCCACAGGACGGCGCCGCATCCGGCCAATACCAGACGCAGCCAGGCGTCGCATCCGACCAGCCAGGCCGCCCGTACGGCCAGCCCTACGCCTACCAGCCGCCGTTCGGCCAACAGCAGCCCGGCCAGCAGCAAGGGCAGGGCGGCTGGGAGGACTTCAGCCCGTTCCGGCTGATCGAGGAGATGCTGCCGCAGAAGGCGAAGAACGCGATCCGCGGCCTGTACGGCATCATCGGCGTCGCGGCGATCGTGCTCGGCGTCGCGCTGCTGATCTGGCCCGGCAAGACGCTCGGCGTCGCGGCCGTCGCACTCGGCATCTACTTCGTGGTCTCCGGCGTGATCCGCATCGTCAGCGCCATCGTCACATTGGGACTGCCGGCCGGATGGCGCATCCTGGACATCCTCATCGGCATAATGCTGTCGGTCGGCGGCGTACTCATGCTGAAGAACGCGGCCCTGTCCGGACAGGCGCTCGCAGTGTTCATCACGATGGTGGTTGGCCTCGGCTGGATGATGGAAGGCGTGATGGCGCTCGCCGAATCATGGCGCCTGCCGAGCTCCGGATGGGCGGTGCTGTACGCGATCATCTCGATTATCGCCGGTCTCGTCGTACTGGTCTCGCCGGTCTCGTCGATGCTGTTCCTGGTGATTTTCTGCGGATGTGCGCTGATCGTCATGGGTGTTTCCTCGATGGTCCGCGCGTTCAAGTTCGGCCGTCCGAGGCGTAAGTAACCCCCGCACAGTAGGCTGGGTTGCATGATCGAACTGAAAACCGCTAAGGAAATCGAGGAGATGAAGCCGGCCGGTCGTTTCGTCGGCGAGATTCTCAAGGAACTCAAGGCCATGACGAAGGTCGGCACCAACCTGCTGGAGATCGACGAGTACGTGCACAAGAAGATCGTCGACCGCAAGGGCGCCGAATCGTGCTACGTGGATTATGCGCCGGACTTCGGCACCGGCCCGTTCGCACACTACATCTGCACGTCGGTCAACGACGTGGTGCTGCATGGCATCCCGTTCGACTACAACCTCAAGGACGGGGACCTCGTCAGCCTTGACCTGGCCATCAGCGTCAACGGCTGGGTCGGCGACTCCGCCATCAGCTTCGTGGTCGGCAACGACCCCGACCCGAGCGACCTCAAGCTCATCAAGTGCACCGAGGAGGCGCTCGCCGCCGGCATTGACGCGGCCCGTCCGGGCAACCGTCTGGGCGACGTGTCCTCCACCATCGGCGACATCGCCCGTTCGTACGGCTACCCGATCAACTTGGAATTCGGCGGCCATGGCGTCGGCCACATCATGCACGGCGACCCGCACGTCGCCAACGACGGCAAGGCCGGCCACGGCTACCGCCTGCGCCCGGGTCTGGTCATCGCCATCGAACCGTGGTTCCTCAAGACCACCGACGAGATCTACCAGGACCCCAAGGACGGCTGGACGCTGCGTTCCGAGGACGGGTCGCGTGGCGCCCACAGCGAGCACACGATCGCCATCACCGAGAACGGTCCGGTCATCCTGACCACCCGCGACTGACCGGCAACCGGTCGTCCATCGCCCACGGCCTGTATCGGGCGATGCCGTCGCCGCTTTGGCATGTGATGATGTCCACGTGCTGGAGCGGCGTTTTTGGTGGAAACATGCACGCAATATAGTGTGTCCAATACAAGGCACCGGGACGACGAATTCGATAATTTCGACGACTTGACAATTCGAACGACTCAATCAAGGGATTAAGGAGCGTGCATGGCGACAGCTGAACTTCATGTGGATTCGAATCAGTACACGTTGCCGGTCGTCAAGGCTTCGGCCGGCCCGGATGGCATCGTGGTCTCCAAGCTGCGCAACGACGGCTGGGTCACGCTTGATCCCGGCTTCCTGACCACGGCGCAGTGCGAATCGAAGATCACGTTCATAGACGGCAATCGGTCGATCCTGCGCTACCGGGGCTACCCCATCGAGCAGCTGTGCGAGCATTCCGATTTCCTTGAGGTCGCGTGGCTGCTGCGACACGGCGACCTGCCGACGCAGGCGGAATACGACCGGTTTTGCAGCGACATCAACCACAAGACCATGGTGGGCGAGGATTTCCGCACGTTCATGGGCTCGTTCCCCCGTGCCGCCCATCCGATGAGCGTGCTCGCTGCGGCGGTGAACGCGCTTGCGGCGTTCTACCCCGACACCACTGACATCACCGACTCCGACCAGCTGGATGAGGCCGCGAAGATCATCATGGCGAAGGCGCGCACGGTGGTCAGCTACATTTTCCGGCGCCGCCGCGATGAGCCGATGCTCTACCCGGACCTCGCCCGCGGCTACGTCGACGATTTCCTGCGCATGTGCTTCGCCGTGCCATACGAGCGGTTCGATTCCGACCCGCTGTACGTGCACGCGCTCGGCCGTCTGCTCATCATCCATGCCGACCATGAGCAGAATTGCTCCACGTCGGTGGTCCGCATCGCCGGCTCCGCCCACGCGAACCTGTATGCGGCGATCTCCGCCGGCATCAACGCGCTGTCCGGGCCGTTGCATGGCGGCGCGAACGAGGCCGTGTTGCGTCAGTTGAAGGCGATCCGCGACTCCGGCAAGTCCGTCCGCCAGTTCGTGGAGGACGCGAAGGCCGAGGGGCATCGCATCTCAGGCCTGGGGCATCGCGTGTACAAGTCGTATGATCCGCGTGCCGCGATCGCGCGCCTGTATCTGGAGAAGATCATCGCGCGTGAGGACACCCGCAAGCTTCCCGCCGACGAGCGCGCCCTGTTCGACGTCGCGGTCGAGCTTGAGGACATCGCGCTCAACGACGAGTATTTCGTGTCACGTCACTTGTATCCGAATGTCGACTTCTACACCGGCCTGATATACCGCGCGATCGGTTTCGATCCGGCGATGTTCACGACGCTGTTCGCGCTTGGCCGCATCCCCGGATGGATCGCCCAGTACCGCGAGATGCTCGCCGACCCGAACACGAAGATCGGTCGTCCGCGTCAGGTGTACACCGGCGAGGTGGAGCGCGCCTACATCCCCCTGAATCAGCGCTGACGGAAGCAGAAAACTGCGCCGATGGCATTGGACGTTGGCGGGCGGCGTCAGAGACCGCGCGCCAACGCCCAATGCCATCAGTCAGCTCGCTGCGCTCTCAGCAGTCTCTGCGACGCTGCTCGTCGCGCATGTATTCGAAGCACATCTGCGTCTGCTCGGCGTCCGACAGCGCGCGGTGCTCCTCGACGTCGGCGATGTCGAAACGCTGGATCAGGTCGACCAGCCGGTGTCGGTTGTACTGCGGGTACATGCTCCGGCTCATCTGCAACGTATCGATGATGCGGTTCGGCACCGCATGGTGCAGGATGCGCTGCGCCGCCAGGTCGATGAACTTGATGTCGAACTGCATGATGTTGTGCCCGATCATCGCGTCGTCGCCGCACCAGCGCAGGAAGTCGGGCAGCACGGTGTCCAGCGTCGGTGCCGGTTCGAGCATGTCCGGCGTGATGCCGGTCAGCTGCGTGATGAACGGATTGAGGTTGCGCATCGGATTGACCAACTGCTGATAGGTGTCGACGGGCTTGCGGTCGACGACCTTCACCGCTCCGAACTCGATGATGGTGTCCCGATACCAGCTGACACCGGTGGTTTCCAGATCCAGTACGACATAATCGTCGGGCAGTGTCCCGTCGGGCAGCATCGGTGTCTCCTCCCGGCGGCATGAAGCCGCCTCGTAATGGTCGTGGCGAACTCACTACTGTACATCACCATTGCGATACGATTCGCCGTCGTCGGCTTTCCGGTGTCGCAGGCTCCGAAGAAAAGGAAACCCGGCCCAAAAGGGCCGGGTGAGAAGGAGAAGAGAGAGGGGGACAATTGTGGGGTTACCTTGAGTGACCTCGCCGGCTCTTGCCGACAACCTCCATATCACTCCACCATCCTGGAAGCTGTGCTGTGATTGGCATGAATATATGCCGGTACGTTTCCTTCCGGTACCCTGGGAGCCGTTTCCGGATGCGACTTCCAGCGGTATTCGTCACTGCATGGAGATCTCGTCGATGGCTTTCAGCTCCTCGTCGCTGAAGTCCGTGTTCTTCAGCGCCCCGATGTTGTCGATGATCTGCTGCGGCTTGGATGCGCCGGCGAGCACGCTGGTCACGGCGTCGTCGTGCAGCAGCCAGGCGAGCGACATCTCGGCGAGCGTCTGCCCGCGCTGCTTGGCGATCTCGTTCAGGGCCATGATCTGGCCGTGGACGCGCGTCACGTCGTCGGCGTGCAGGAAGCGCGGATCGTGCGCCACGCGCGAATCCGCGGGGATGCCGTTGAGATACCGGTCGGTCAGCAGACCCTGCGCGAGCGGGCAGAACGTGATGAGACCCTTGCCCAGGTGCTTGGCGGTGTCCTTGAGCCCGTTGCGCTCGACGGTGCGGTCGAAGATGTTGTATTTGTTCTGGTTGATGATGAACGGCACGTGCAGTTCATCGAGGATCGTCGCCGCCCGCTCCAGCTGTGGCCCGTCGTAGTTCGACAGGCCCACATAGAGCGCCTTGCCGCTGGCGACGGCCTGGGCGAGCGCGCCCATCGTTTCCTCCAGAGGGGTCTCGGGGTCCGGACGGTGATGGTAGAAGATGTCGACGTAGTCGAGTCCCAGGCGTTCCAGGCTCTGGTCGAGTGAGGCGAGCAGGTATTTGCGGCTGCCCCAATCGCCGTACGGGCCCGACCACATCTCGTAGCCGGCCTTGGTGCTGATGACCAGTTCGTCGCGGTGGGCGGCGAGGTATTGCCGGATTAGCCGTCCCGCGTTCTTCTCCGCGGCGCCGGGTTCGGGGCCGTAGTTGTTGGCCAGGTCGAAGTGCGTGATGCCGTGGTCGAATGCGGTGAGCACCAGGGCCTTCATCTGGTCGTAGGGCGTGATGTCGCCGAAGTTGTGCCAGAAGCCCAGCGATATGGCCGGGAGCTTCAGGCCGCTGGCGCCGCAGCGCTTGTACAGCATGGTGTCGTAGCGCGTCGTGGCGGGCGCGTAGGTGCCGGTGGGTTCGAACATGGGTGCCTCCAGGTGTCGTCGATCGGTCCGATGTCTCCATTGTCACGCTTCAAGTTGACTTGAGCGCAAGGGCGTCCGGCGTGTCATCCTCGCGGCTGCGATGTCGAGCATGGAACGATACACAATCCGCGAGGTCGCCGACATGTCCATCGAGGACCTCAAGCGGTTCTTCGCGTTCGAGGCCGACGAGCCGGAGCATATCGACGACATCGTCGCGCTGCTTGAGGACCGGCGCGCCGCCATCGAGGAGCAGCGCAGGACGCTGGACGAGGCCTATGCACACGTGCTGCGCAAGCTGCATTATTACGGGATCCGGCCGATCTCGGCTGCCGCTGCCAGACCGCCGCTGCGGCCGTTCAGCGACACAGCCCCTGCGGGGATTCACGGAACAGCAATGAAACCGCATGCAGTCTATCGTCCCTGTGGACAACACGACTGCTGCCGCTCCCGCCGAAAGTCCAGACGCATCTGATGCCAAGCCACGCCGGTATCACGGGGAATCGCTCGCCGGTCAGCGCCGGGACCGCAGCCATGCCCGCTGCGCCGCGATGATCGCGGCGGTGACGGCCATCATCACCACGAACGCCACCGCGAACCATGCCCACATCGGGCCGGTCATCGCAACCACTTCGAACAGGTGCGGCAGGATGAGCAGCGCGAACGGGGCACCCAGCACCATCGTCACGCAGACGAACACGCGGATCTTCGTGAACGGCACGCAGCTCTTGATCACGGCGACCATCGACGCGGCGACCAGCAGCGCGAACATGACCGTGCGGTTCTGCGTCTCGCCGAACGGAGCGATGAGGCTGAATGCGATGATCATGCCGGTGACGACGATCGCGAACGGCGCCGCCTTGCCGAGCGCAGTGGGCAGGAACCGGCCGCGGATGCGTCGCGTGTCCGATTCGAATATCGTCAGGAACGACGGCCACGCCTCGATGCAGGCATCGACAAGCGTGATCTGGATCGGAATGAACGGGAACGGGACGTTCAAAGCCAGGCAGAAGAACGACACCAGCACCGAGTAGATCGTCTTGATGAAGAACACGGCGGCCGTGCGGGTCACGTTGTTGACGACCTTGCGGCCCTCCAGCACCACCTGCGGCAGGTAGGTGAAATCGGAGTCGAGCAGCACGACCTGCGAGATCTGGCGCGCGGCGTCCGACCCGGAGGCGATGGCGATCGAGCAGTCGGCCTCGCGCAGGGCGAGCAGGTCATTCACGCCGTCGCCGGTCATCGCGACCTGATGCCCGGCCCGCTGCATCGCCTGCACCAGCTGGCGCTTCTGCTTGGGGGTGACGCGAGAGAACACCGTGTATCGGCCGGCGACGTCGTTGAACGTGGAATCCGGGGCGTCCGCCGGCACTGAGGTCATGTCGATGACGTCACGCCAACGCTCCAGGCCGGCCTGCCGGGCGACGGCGGCGACGGTGTCGGGATGGTCGCCGGAGATGACCTTCACGTCGACGCCCTGGTCGCGGAAGTACGCCAGCGTCTCCTTGGCCCGCGGGCGGATGTTGTCGCGCAGCGCGATCAGGAACATCGGCTGCAGCGCATCCGGCAGACGCTCCTCGTCCGTCCACGCGCCGGGCAGGTATCCGACGGCGATCAGACGCAGTCCCTGACCCATCAGCGCGGCCGCCTCATCGGGCAGGTTCGCGCCAAGGATGCGCTCCGGGGCGCCCAGGAACACGGTTCCGGTCGCCGCCGCGGCCGACTCGCCCTCCTGCGCGTGGCGAGGCGCGTCTGCCGCACCAGCCGCTGCGCGCATCGTGATGGCGCCCCATTTGCGCTTCGACGAGAACGGGATGATGGCCTGCGCGGCGAAACGGCCGTCGCCGGCGGGCGCCGCGGGCTGCCCGGCATCGGCGGTGGAGCCGTCGGCACCGAAATGGGCGCGCAGCGCCGCGATGGTCACGTTGTTGTCCTCGCTGGCGTCCAGGTAGGCGCGCAGCAGCGCGTCGGAATCCTCGGCGGCACCGCGCTCGCCGAGCGGCACGATCCGGTCCACGCTCATGTTGCCGTCCGTCAGCGTGCCGGTCTTGTCGAGGCACAGCACGTCCACATGCGCCAGCGTCTCCAGCGAATAGATGTTCTGCACGAGGATCTTGGCCTTCGCGAGGCGGATCACGCCGGTGGCCAGCGACACGGAGATCAGCAGCACCAGTCCCTTCGGCAGCATGCCGAGCAGCGCCGCGGCGGACGACACCACGGCGTCGTACGTGCCGGAGTGCCGCAGGAACATCGCCTCGACGAACAGCAGCACGCCCAGCGGGATGATCAGGAAGCTGGTGAACCGGGTGACCTTGCGCATCGAATCCAGCAGCTCGGAGTGCACGCGCTTCTCCTGGCGCACCTCGTTGATCAGCGAATTCGTGTAGTTCTCGTCGCCGACGTGCGTCACACGGGCGTACGCGCGGCCGGAAATCACCGAACTGCCGGAATACAGCTCGCTGCCGGCGGTCTTGTCGATGGAGTCGCTTTCGCCGGTCAGCAGCGATTCGTTGACTTCCAGACGGCCGTCGATGACCACGGCGTCGTTGCAGATCTGCTTGCCGGAATCCAGCACCATGACATCGTCCTTGACGATGTCGCCGGCCTCGATGGTCGTCTCCTTGCCGTCGCGCAGCACCACCGCGTGCGGCTGGTTGAGGATCGTCAGCTCGTCGACGAGTTTCTTCGCCTTGAATTCCTGCACGATGCCGATGACGATGTTGAGGATGATGATCGCGATGAACAGCATGTTGGAGTACGCGCCGACCGCGAACAGCAGTATCGCTATAGCGAAGTTCAGTGCGTTGAACAGCGTGCAGATGTTCTCGCGCAGTATCGCGCCTGTCGATTTGGTGACGCTTCGCGCCCCGGTTTCGCCCTCGCCTCGCGCGCGGCGTTCTTCGACTTCAGATGTAGTGAGTCCTGTCATGGTTTCGACTGTATGGGAAAACTGCTGAGGGGGGCGCTAAAAAAACGCAAAGCATGCTTGATACACACACTTGACGCGCGAGGGCCGTCACGGTTCCGTCATGTCAAAGCGACGCAAAGTCGTTTGTTGTCGGTTTTATTCCCAATGCTTGCAGTGAATCACGAGGCGCTGGGGGAACGGGTCGGATACAGTGGTGTCATATCGCAAATCATGGAGACATACGACGAACCACCCATGGGTAATAAGGGGAGCATCGTGCTGCAGATCAAGTCGATTTCCAAGCAATACAAGACCGGCGATTTCGTACAGAAGGCGTTGGATGACGTCAGCCTGAACCTGCGCGACAGCGAATTCGTGGCGATATTGGGCCCGTCGGGTTCCGGCAAGACCACGCTGCTCAACATCATCGGCGGCCTGGACCGGTACGACAGCGGCGACCTGATCATCAACGGGGTCTCCACCAAACGGTACAAGGACCGTGACTGGAATTCGTACCGCAACCACACGATCGGCTTCGTGTTCCAAAGCTACAACCTGATTCCGCACCAGACGATTCTGTCGAACGTGGAGCTCGCGCTGACGATCTCCGGCGTATCCCGTACCGAACGGCGGGAGCGTGCCCGCAAGGCCCTCGAACAGGTCGGGCTGGGCGACCACATCAACAAGAAGCCGAACCAGCTGTCCGGCGGGCAGATGCAGCGCGTCGCCATCGCCCGCGCCCTGGTCAACGACCCGGACATCGTGCTGGCCGACGAGCCGACCGGAGCGCTCGACTCCGACACGTCCGTGCAGATCATGAACCTGCTCAAGGAGGTGGCGAAGGACCGTCTGGTGGTCATGGTCACACATAATCCCGAGCTCGCCGAGCAGTACGCCACCAGAACCGTCCAGCTGCGCGACGGCGTGATCCGCAGCGATTCCGACCCGTACGAGGTCGAGGAGGGCGCGTCCGAGGCACCCGTACACAAGAGGCTGGGCAAGGCCTCGATGTCGCTCGCCACGTCCATCGCGCTGAGCTTCAACAATCTGAGGACCAAGAAGGGCCGTACGCTGCTCACCTCGTTTGCCGGGTCTATCGGCATCATCGGCATCGCCCTGATCCTGTCGGTTTCCACCGGCGTTAACGCGTACATCGACAGCATCCAGCGCGACACGATGACCGCCTATCCGATCACCATCGACTCGCAGACCTTCGACATGACCAGCATCATGGGCGCCCAGGCGGGCGGCAAGGAGACCGGAGGCAAATCGGCGAAGAACGACGGCATTTACCCGGACGACCGCAGCATCAAGCAGACCTCCAGCCTGACGAGCAGCATCACGAAGAACAACCTCACCGATTTCAAGAAGTATCTGGACGACCCCAACAGCGAGGTTCGCCAATATGTCGGCGAAACCGGCATCCAATACACGTACGACGTGAAGTTCTCCGTGTTCAGCCACGATCCCGACGGCACGCTGGTCACCGCGAACGGCGTCACCATCGGTGCCAAGTCCGATTCGACATCGAACGCTGCGCGGATGAGCTCGATGGGCCAGTCGTCGAGCATGTCCGACATGACGAGCATGCAGATGACGATGCTGACCGGCAAGACCGACACGAGCGCGTCGCCCAACTCGTTCCATGAAATCATGCCGGGGGCGAAGGACGATCAGCTCATCAGCAAGGTCATCACCGACAACTACCGCGTGGTCAAGGGCGCATGGCCGACCGGCAAGGACCAGGTCGTGCTCGTGCTTGACGACGACAACAAGGTACCGCTCACCACGCTGTATGAGCTGGGCCTGCTCAAGGCCAGCGACTACACCGACATGATGAACAAGCTCAACGACGGCGAGACGGTCAAGACACCCACCGGCAAGATCGACTACGCGACGGCGATGGGGCAGAAGCTGGCCATGATACCTGCCGCAGACCAGTACGTGAAGGACGCGAACGGCGACTACACGTACATCGGCGACGACGCGGACGCCATCGCAGAGCGCTTCGACTCGGCGGAGCAGCTGAAGATCGTGGGCGTGGTCAAGCCGATCAAGGACGCCTCCGCCACGCCGCTGGCCACCGGAATCGGCTACACCCGCGCACTGACCGACGAGCTGATCGACCATGCGAACTCCAGCGCCATCGTCACCGACCAGGAGAGGGACAAGACCCGCGACGTGCTCAACGGCCTGGCGTTCTCGCCGTCGGACGACGCGGCGAAGGCCGCTGATGCCAAGACCTATGTGGCCTCGCTCGGCGTGAGCGACAAGGCGAACATGGCCAAGGCCATGATGCAGTCGCAGTCAGCGCAGTCGGCTCAGCCCGGGCAGGCCGGGCAGTCAGCCGCGGGCGGGCAGCAGACGGCGGCGATGAGCGAGCAGCGGCTCGCCGACAGCTTCGACCAGTACATCGCCACCGCCTCGCAGGACGTGCTGGTCAAGATCTACGACCAGTACGTCTCGACCGGCACGTATGACGACAACCTCGCCGCGTTCGGCGTGGTGAGCCGGGATGCGCCCTCGACGATCAACATCTACACCGACAGCTTCGAGGACAAGGACCACGTGTCCAAGGCCATCACCGACTACAACAAGACCGTGCCCAAGGCCGACAAGATCGTCTACACCGATTACATCGGCCTGATGATGAGCTCGGTGACGACGATCATCAACGTGATCTCCTATGTGCTGATCGCGTTCGTGTCCGTGTCGCTGGTGGTGTCGTCGATCATGATCGGCATCATCACGTACATCTCGGTGCTGGAACGCACCAAGGAGATCGGCATCCTGCGCGCGATGGGCGCCTCGAAGCGCAATGTGTCGCAGGTGTTCAACGCGGAGACCGGACTCATCGGCCTGTGCGCCGGCCTGATCGGCATAGGCGTGACGCTGCTGCTGCTCATACCGGGCAACCAGGTGCTGCACCATTTCATCGGCACCAACGACGTGAACGCCGCGCTGCCGGTGGCCGGAGCGGTGATCCTGGTGGTGCTCAGCATGGTGCTCACCCTTATCGGCGGCCTGATTCCGTCGCGCAAGGCCGCCAAGCAGGACCCGGCCACCGCGCTGCGCACCGAATAGCAGGCGTGATCCGGCGATGCGATACCTATGTGCGCCTGATTCCTTCAAGGAGAGCCTGACCGCCGCCGAGGCGGCACGGGCCATGGCCGAAGGCATCCGCCGCGGTGACCCCGACGCCGAAATACGATGCCTGCCCATGGCTGACGGGGGAGAGGGAACCGCGCGGGCGCTGGCCGACGCCACCGGCGGCACGATGCTGACGGCCGGCGCGCACGATCCCCTCGGACGCCCGGTGCAGGCCGGGTTCGCGCTGCTCGGCGACGGCCGCACCGCGGTCGTGGAGACCGCCGCCGCCAGCGGACTGGCGCTGCTGCGCCCATCCGAACGCGACCCGAAGGCCACGACGTCATACGGCACGGGCGAACTGATCCGGGCCGCGCTCGACGCCGGCGCCGAGACGATCATCGTCGGGCTCGGCGGCAGCGCCACCAACGACGCGGGCTGCGGTCTCCTGCAGGCGTTGGGGGTGCGGCTGCTTGACCATGACGGGCGTGACGTGCGGCCGGGCGGGGCGGCGCTCGCCGAAGTGGAGCGCGTTGACCTGAGCGGTCTGGACAGACGGCTTGGCGACGTGCATGTCATCGCCGCCTGCGATGTGACCAATCCGCTGACCGGCCCCGAGGGCGCCAGCGCGGTGTTCGGCCCGCAGAAGGGCGCGAGTCGCGAAGACGTGACGCTGTTGGACGGCGCCCTGCGGCACGTCTCGTCGGTCATCGAACGTGCGCTCGCTGAACAGGTGCCCGCCGAACGGAATGGCGATGGCGGAAAAGTCGAAGCGGCCGTGGCTGAATCATCGTCTCCTGGCCACCGTTCCCGTCCTGACCACCGTACCCGCACGCCCATCGCCGATCATCCCGGAGCCGGGGCGGCGGGCGGCATCGGCATGGCGCTGCTCGCCGTGCTGCATGCCGATTTTCGCCCGGGCATCGACTTGGTGATCGAGCAGTCCGGGCTGGATGCCGCCGTACAATGGGCGGACATCGTGTTCACCGGCGAAGGTTCGATTGACGCGCAGACCATGTTCGGCAAGACGCCGGTCGGGGTCGCCTCCGTGGCGAAGCGGCACGGTAAACCGGTGATTGCCATCGCCGGCCGCGTCGGCGACGGCATCGAGTGTCTGCACGGGCGCGGCATCGATGCGGTCTTCGGTGCCGCGCCGGGTGCCGCGAGCCTCGATGAGCTGCTGCGCGACGCCCGTGCGAACGTGGCCCGCACCGCCGAACAGGTCACGCGGCTGATGCGAATCGTGCGCTCGCATTAGCCGCGGATACGAGAACCGGAATGGCCGTTTCCCAATGATCGGGGCTTTCGCATCCGCGTTGAGCGCGAGTCAACGATTGGGGTCAGCTTTCGGCCACTGCCTGAATGGCCACGGCTCCGACGAAATTGATCGGCTGGCTGAAGTTCGGCTGGAAGAACAGGTCGGCGCCGGCGAGCTGATCGATCGTGAACCCCGCCTGAATGGCCACGGACACGACGTTCGCCGCCTGCGAGATGTCATGCTTCGACAGGAACTGCGCACCCAGGATGCGCCGGGTGACCGGGCTCCACACCAGCGTGGTCGTCACCGGCGTGGTGGTGAGCATGAAATCGGGGCGGTAATCCTGCGTGATCGTCGTCGATTTCGCGGCGATGCCTCGGCGTTTCGCGCCGCCGGCGGTGAGTCCCGTGGCGGACATCGCCAGATCGTACAACTGCACTGCGCTGGTGGCCTGCGTGCCGGGATACCGCTTCGTCGCGGCGACGATGTTCTCGCCGATGAGCAGCCCCTGCCGCACCGCATTGGTGGCGAGCGGGATGTAATCGTCCGCGCCGGTCGGGTTGTATCGGACCGTGGCGCTGTCGCCCGCCGCGAACACGTCGTCGAGCACCGTGTTGTCCGGCAATGAGGCGCGCATGTAGTCGTCGATGACGATCGCCCCGTTCTTCAGCATACGCAGCTGATCCGCGAACAACGCGGTGTTCGGGCGGAATCCGGCGCCCAGGATCGCCACATCGGCCGTGTACTCGCCCTTCTCGGTGACCACGGTCACGCCGGAGCCCTCGATCCCGTCGCTGCCGGCCGCCGGCCGGAACGCCGTCACCTTCTGGCCGAGCGCCAGGGTCACGCCATGCTCGTCGAACGCCTGCTCCACGTCATCGGTGATGGTCGCGTCGAAATTGTTCGCCAGCACGCGGTCCAGCGCATCCACCAGCGTGGTCTTCACGCCGATTTCGCTGAACTGCTCGGCGATCTCCGCGCCGATGTACCCCGCGCCGATCATGACGGCCGATTTCGCGCTGCCCGCGCGCTCCTTGATCGCCATCGCATGGTCCCAGTTCTTGCACAGCAGCACGCGTCCCGATTCGAGCGCCTCGTCCAGCCCGTCGATCGGCGGCACCACGGGCGCGGAACCGGTGGTGATCACCAGTTTGTCGTATCGGTATTCGCCGACTTCCCCGGTGTTCATGTCACGGGCGCGCAACACCTTGCCGGCGACATCCACATCGAGCACGTCGTGGCGCATGTGCATCGTGGCGCCGGCTTCGGCGAGGGCCTTCGGCGACGAATAGAACATGCGCTTCGGGTCGGACACGTGGTCGCCGACCCACAGCGCGATGCCGCAGGAAAGGAACGACAGCGAGTCGTTGCGTTCGAATACGTGGACCGTCCAGTCGGGATGCTGCTTGAGGATGGATGTGGCGGCGAACGTTCCCGCGTGAGTGCATCCGACGATGGCTACGGTGGTCATGGGCGAGCTCCTTTGCTTGGGTCCCTCCGGCGCGTGAATCCCGCCGGCGTCACTCCAGCATATCGCCCGGTTCCGCTGCCGGGGTGAGGCCAAATGCCCTACAGGGCACGGATGTGACGAACATCACGATGGCCGATGGGTCGTAGCGTCGGTTTCTGCGCGAAGCCATGTCGCACTTAGTCGCGCCTTGGTTGCCGCCAGAACATTCCGTGCGTGTCGCAAATGGCTCTTGCCGGTCGTCAAAGATGCCGTGCAAGTCGTGAAAATCCAGTGTTTGCAAAGGTTTTGAGCATCCTATAAATAATGTGTATGCCGTCCGGGTTGCGAGGCCGCCGGCCGCTGACTACCTTCATAAGGGTCACGCGGGGTTCATCGGGAAACCCGCCAAGAAAAACCGCAGGGGGTGCTCATGACGAGGTTCAACACTCAGCTGGTCCACGGATTGCCGGTCAACGACAACAACACCGGAGCCGTCAACCCGCCCATCTACAACTCATCCACATACGCTGTCGAATCGGTCAACGCCATGCCCCGCTGGGATTATGCGCGCAGCGGCAACCCGACCCGCGACTTTCTGGAAAAGCAGATCGCCCAGCTGGAGCACGGGACTCGCGGCTTCGCGTTCGCGTCCGGACTCGCCGCGATTCACGCGGTGCTGTCCATCTTCAAACCCGGGGACCGCATCGTGGTCGGCAAGAACATCTACGGCGGCACGTATTCGCTGTTCAACGAGTACTTCGCCAAGCGCGGGCTGGAGTTCGACAGCGTCGACACCGCCGACTACGAGGCGCTCGACGCCGCGATCAGCGGGCGCGACAGAGGCGGCCGCGCGGCCAGCGCCGTATATTTCGAGACGCTGACCAACCCGCTGCTGCAGATCAACAACGTCAACCGCATCTCGGCCATCGCGCACCGATACGGCGCGCTGTCCATCGTCGACAACACGTTCGTCACCCCGTACCTGCAGCAGCCGCTCGATTTGGGCGCGGATATCGTCATCCATTCGGCCACCAAATACCTGGCAGGCCATTCCGAGGTGAACGCCGGCCTTGTGGTGGTGTTGGACGATGAGGTCGGCAATGGCATCTACTTCGCGCAGAACCGGTTCGGCGGCGTGCTCGCCCCGACCGAATGCAACGACGTGCGCCGTGGCATCCAGACGTTGGCGCTGCGCATGGAGTGTCAGCAGCGCAACGCGCAGGCCGTGGCGGAATACCTGCTGGCGCATCCGCTCGTTCGGGCCGTGCATTACCCGGGCGTGTATGGCGACCGCAACCGTCTGCTCGCCGAGAATGGACTCAAGGGGTTCGGCGGCGTGCTGTCCTTCGAAGTGGTGCCGGGGGTCGACCCGTCCATCGTGCTCGACAACCTGCACGTGTTCCATCTCGCCGTCAGTCTGGGCGCGGTGGAAAGCCTCGCCGAGCTGCCATGCCGCATGACGCATTTCGAGCTGCCTCGCGAGGAGCGTCTCAAGGTGGGCATCACCGACGAGCTGGTGCGTCTGTCGGTGGGCATCGAGGACGTGTCCGACCTGATCGAGGATCTGGGGCAGGGCTTCGACAAGGCGTTCGAGGCGCTGGACATCGACGGCGTAAGCGGTCAGGTGCTCGACCGGCTGACGACGGAAGTGGCCGCATAGGGTCGCGTACCGTGCCTATCATGCGGTGCGGGCCGTGCGGGCGTCGACGTTCATGGCGATGACGCCCGCACTGTCGTGTCTTGAAGAAATATGGCGGTCGGTGTTCGTTGTTTTGGCGGTCATGCGGATGAAAGGGATTTGGAAATGACTGATTTCAGCACGCTTGCGGTTCATGGCGGGTATAATGCGAACCGCAACGACGATGCGGTCAGCGTGCCCATCTACGCCTCCGCCGCCTTCGATTTGGAGAACGCCGCTCGTGGCCGTGATCTGGCCGCCGGTGAGATATCCGGGTTCGAGTATTCCAGAGTCGCCAATCCGACCGTCGATGCGCTCGAACGCCGGCTCGCCGCCCTGGAGGGTGGCGTCGGCGCGGTGGCGGTGTCGTCGGGCATGGCCGCGGTGTCATACGCGCTGATGTGCGCGGGGGAGGGCGGTGGCCGCATCATCGCGCCGACGAACCTGTATGGGGCGTCAGTCGATGCGCTCGGCGACTTCCTGCCGCAGTTCGGCATCCACGCTGATTTCGTCAAGGACATCAACGACCTGCATGAGATCGAGTCTCTGATCGGTCCCGCGACCCGTGCCATCTTCGCCGAGACGGTCGCCAACCCGAACACCGCCATCACCGATATCCGTCCGCTGGCCGATCTGGCGCACCGGCACGGACTGGCGCTGATTCTCGACAACACCGTGCCGACGCCGTACCTGCTGCGCCCGATCGAATTCGGCGCCGACATCGTTGTGCATTCGACCACCAAGGGCATCACCGGGCATGGCAACGCCATCGGCGGCGTGATCGTCGACGCCGGACGGTTCGACTGGGCGAACGGCCGTTTCCTGCAATTCACGCGGCCTGAGCAGGTCATCGCCGACATCGACGGCAACCAGCGCAGCTTCTCCGGGGCGTTTGGCTCCGAAGCGTTCATCAGGCGCATCCGCGTCAAATACCTGCGCACGTTCGGTGCCGTGCAAAGCCCGTTCAACGCATACCTGCAGCTGATCGGACTGGAGACGCTGCCGCAGCGGGTCGCCCGCCAGGTCGAAACGGCGACGGCCATCGCCGGGCACCTCGAACACACGCCGCATGTCGTGTCGGTGAATTATTCAGGGTTGCCGGACTCGCCGTATCATGCGCTCGCCGGGAAATACTTCCCCCGGGGCGTCGGCCAGATCCTCTCGTTCAAGGTGGAAGGCGGCGCGGACCGTGTGCGTCGCATCCTCGACGGCGTGAAGCTGTTCTCATACGTGCCAAATATCGGCGACGCAAGGTCGCTGATCGTCGACCCCGCGAACATCACTCACCGCGAGGTGCCGGAATCGTATCGCAAGGCCGCCGGTGTGAGCGACGATCTGATTCGTCTGTCCATCGGTCTTGAGGACGCGGGAGACCTGATGGCCGACCTTGACCGGGCCATAGCCGGCGCATACGGGGAGTAGACGCGGGCATGCCGCCGTCCCGTACGGTGAGACGAAGAAGGGCCACACGGCGAACAACTCTTGAATTCTATGTGAGCTTTCACTGAAAGCCCGTCGTTTTCGGATAGGATGGAATAGACATCGCGCCCGAAGTAGGGTGCGGCAACACCAGGCAAGGAGGAATGATGGGTGTTCTGGTGGGAATGACAGGTGCTCTGATCATATCGGGCGTCATCGTCGTCATCGTCCTCGCCGTGCTGTGTGCCTCGATTTTCATCGTGCCGCAACAGCAGGCATACATCATCGAACGGTTCGGCAAATACAATAAGGTCCAGTTCGCCGGCATCCACGCCAAGATCCCGTTCGTCGACCGCATCTCGACGAAGACGAACATGCGAGTCTCCCAGCTGAACGTGCAGCTGGAAACCAAGACGCTCGACAACGTGTTCGTCACGGTCGTCGCTTCGACGCAGTTCCGTGTCAATCCTGAGAACGTCGCCACCGCATACTATGAGCTGCGCGATCCCGCCGGACAGCTCAGGAGCTACATGGAGGACGCGCTGCGTTCCGCGATCCCGGCGCTCAGCCTCGATGACGCCTTCGCCCGCAAGGACGACGTCGCCTTCGACGTGCAGAAGACGGTCGGCGCCGAGATGGCGCGCTTCGGCTTCACCGTCGTCAAGACGCTGATCACCGCCATTGACCCGAGCCCGCAGGTCAAGAGCGCGATGGACTCCATCAACGCCGCGCAGCGTGAGAAGGAGGCCACCCGCCAGCGTGCCGAGGCGCAGCGCATCCAGATCGAGACGCAGGCCGCTGCGGACGCCGAGAAGACCCGACTCCAGGGTGAGGGTCAGGCCAACTACCGTCGTGAGATCGCAAACGGCATCGTCGACCAGATCAAGAGCCTGCAGGCCGTGGGCATGGACATCAACGACGTCAACAACGTCGTGCTGTTCAACCAGTACCTTGATGTGATGCGCTCGCTGTCCGAGTCGAACAACACCAAGACCGTCGTGCTGCCCGCTTCCACGCCCGGCGGCTACGAGGATCTCTACCAACAGGTCACCAAGGCCATGCTCACCACCAACGAAGCCAAGTAACAAGTCCTACTCATCGATAAAGCCCCTCATCGCGAGGGGCTTTTACATTATGTCCCCGTTGACGGGCTGAGCCGTCAAGCAAACAGCGGTGCGGTTTGTAGGCGAAGAGCGAACGATAGTGAGCCAGCGGAACAATCATGCTTAGCCCGTCCATAATTGCAGGGCCCGGAGGGCTGTCGGCGGAGCTGACTGGAACACTGTAACGTCCCCGCTGACGGGGGCTGTCGGCTGAGCCGACTGGGGTGGTCACCACCCGCTGGCGCTGCGCGTCACCTCCCGTCAGCGGGAGGTGCGCCGTGTCCCGCTACCGCACTCTCGGCGTATGACTGACCGCCGAAATCAGTATCTTCTTCAAGCCGTCATACGGCGGATACACCAGCGAAAGCGTATCCGGCACCGCGGGCTTGCCGACCACGGTCTTGACATGACTGAACTCCAGGAACCCGGCCTTGCCGTGATATGAGCCCATGCCCGAAGCTCCCACGCCGCCGAACGGCAGCCAACTGGAGATCAGATGGCCAAGCGGCAGGTTGAATCCCAGCGCTCCGCAACTGACTTCGCGCTCGAACATCCGCCGTACCCTCTTGCTGCCCGTGAACGCGTAGGCCGCCAGCGGGCGTGGCCGGGCGTTGATGAATTCCACTGCGGCCTTCGCGTCGGCGACTTCCAGAATGGGCAGAATCGGGCCGAATATCTCCTCCTGCATCACCGGCGCATCGGGTTTGACGCCCAATAGCACGGTCGGTGCGATGTAGAGGTCATCGCGTCTGGTATTGCCCCCGCATACCGTGCGTCCGGTGGCGGGGCTCTTCGGATCGGGTAGCAGCGCAGTCAGCCGGTCGAAATGCCGGGCGTTGATGATGCGTCCGAAACTGTCGGAATGTTGCGGGTCTGAGCCGAAGAACCGCGTGACGGCCTCGGCGATCTTTCCTGCCAGCGGCTCGATGACGTCGGACGTTGCGAGCACATAGTCGGGTGCCACGCAGGTCTGCCCGGCGTTGATGAACCGCCCCCAGGCGATGCGCCGCGCGGCGACGTCGAGGTTCGCGGTACGGTCGACGAACACCGGCGACTTGCCTCCGAGCTCCAAAGTGACCGGTGTGAGATGCTTCGCGGCGGCGGCCATGACTATTGAACCGACTTTTCCTCCGCCGGTGTAGAAGATGTGATTGAACGGCTGCTCCAGCAGCTTTGTCGTCTCCTGCGGTCCTCCCTGAACCACGCGGAACGCCTGCGGGTCCATGTACCGTGCGATGAGGTCCGCCATCACGCCGCTGGTGTGCGGAGACAGCTCCGATGGTTTCATGCACACGCAATTGCCTGCGGCGATCGCGTCCGCCATAGGCTCGAAACTGAGCAGCACCGGATAGTTCCACGGCGAGATGATGAGCGCCACGCCTTTCGGCTCGGCGACTGTCCAGCCGACTGCGGGCTGCAGCAGGTAATGCATCGGCTTGGGATGCCGCGCCTCCCACCTGCCGAGGCGTGGCTTGATGAAGCGAATCTCATCGAGCACCAGCCCGATTTCCATCAGCGCGGTCTCCGCGGCGGGTTTGCCCAGGTCGGCGCGTACCGCACGGGCGATGACGGTGGCATTCTGCCTCAGCATTCGGGCCATCGCGTCGAGTTGCGCCTTTCGCCAGCGCAGTGGCCGGGTGACTCCTGAGCGGAAGGTCGCGTCCAGTTGCGCGAACGCCCGTTGCCGGGCGGCTGCCTGCTTCGTCGTGGTCGCCGCCGCCGTTTCCTTTGTAGTCATCGTCGTCCTCCTGTTTGCATGGTAGCCGAAGAATCCGCGGAACGTAATCGACGATTTCCGCCCTGACGTCGTATTGGAGTTGCATGCTGGCTCCTGCTGGCGGGAGCTGTCGGCGGAGCCGACTGAGGGTGGTCTGGGTCTTTAGGCGGCGATTGTGCCCTTAAGTGCAATCGTTCTCGATGATCGTGCCCGACATATGATGAATGCACCGAACCGGCACATCGCAACCGATCGGTGACGGCTTGGATGGCATAAGATGGGCGCCATGAAGGATTTTCTGATGCGATGGCTGGTGCTGACGGTTGCGGCCGCGGTGATGGTGGTGCTTCTGCCCGGCATGACCGCGGTGGGGCAGCCTCCGATTTTGGGAATCGCAGTGTTCGCGCTGTTCATGGCGCTGATCAACGCCTCGATCAAGCCGGTGACGCAGCTGATCGCGTTGCCGTTTTCGATTCTCACGTTCGGGCTGCTGTATCTGGTCATCAACTGGCTGTTCATGCGGCTCGCCTCATGGTTGGCAATCAGTCTGTTCGGTGTTGGCGTGCTGGTGCACGGGTTCTGGTGGGCGGTGCTCGGCTCTCTCATCATGTCCATTGTCTCGGGGATCGTCGGCAGCATCGTGCGCGATTGAGCGTCGGCGTACATCCGGCATGATGGTCGGATTTCGGGCCTCGCATGATTGCCTGGCCGCGAGTCGACGGCGTTCGCGGACACCCCGGTTCCGTCGGCCACACACCGTGCTAGGATATGCACCGAAGTCAAGGCGATGATCCGTTATCAGCGGGGAGTCTTCGGAAGAAAAGCTTCATGACGGTCGATCGAACGTCGACGGCACGAAGCTGAGTAGAACCGGCGGGATCGGCCCGTCACAGCCGAACACAAGCGGTCGCGAGTTTTCGCCGTCTTAGGATGGCCGGATGTGAGCGACAAGCGAGGTGGTACCGCGGTGGCGGTCGGCAGCCTGAGGGCATGCCGCTGATCATCGTCCTCGTAGGCGGGAATGGCCATGACGGCCGTTCCGGGCGGAACAAGGGTTCCGGCCGCGAGGACATCGCCGGCGCATATATGCCGCCGGTGTGGCGAACGGCCGTCTCAATCCCTGTTCTTCCCGTGAATGGTTCGCTATAGCCAGCTCCCGTAGGACCAGTGCAATGCGACATCGAGGAGAGCAATGGTGAGCGAAACCACCAATTCCCACGTGTATCCCAAGGCGAACGAGGGCGGCGAGACCGCCAGCGTCGCGCCGAACCCGAGTTTCCCCAACATGGAGGAAACCGTCCTGAAGTATTGGGACAAGGACGACACCTTCAACAAGTCCGTTGAACGCAATCCTTCCGGCGACCATAGCCAGAACGAGTTCGTGTTCTTCGACGGCCCGCCATTCGCGAACGGCCTGCCGCACTACGGCCACCTGCTGACCGGTTACGCGAAGGACGTGATCCCGCGCTACCAGACCATGAAGGGCCGCAAGGTCAACCGCGTGTTCGGCTGGGACACGCACGGTCTGCCCGCCGAGCTGGAGGCGCAGAAGGAGCTCGGCATCGACTCGGTCGACCAGATCGAGAAGATGGGCATCGACAAGTTCAATGACGCCTGCCGCGCCTCCGTGCTGAAGTACACGCACGAATGGCAGGATTACGTGCATCGTCAGGCCCGCTGGGTCGACTTCGAGCACGGGTACAAGACGCTGAACATCCCGTACATGGAGTCGGTGATGTGGGCGTTCAAGCAGCTGTACGAGAAGGGCCTGGCGTACCAGGGCTACCGCGTGCTGCCGTACTGCCCGAAGGATCAGACGCCGCTTTCGGCGCACGAGCTGCGCATGGACGCCGACGTGTATCAGGATCGTCAGGACACCACCGTGTCGGTGGCCGTGAAGCTGCGCGACGAGGAGGACGCCTACGCGGTCTTCTGGACCACCACGCCGTGGACCGTGCCTACCAACTTCGCGATCGTCGTCGGCGCTGACATCGACTATGTCGAGGTGCGCCCGACGCAGGGCAAGTACGCCGGCAAGAAGTTCTACTTCGGCAAGCCCCTGCTCTCCAAGTACGAGAAGGAGCTCGGCGAGGATTACGAGGTCGTGCGCGAGCTCAAGGGCTCCGAGATGGCCGGTTGGCGTTACTGGCCGGTGTTCCCGTACTTCGCTGGCGACAAAGCCGAGTCTGAGGGCAACGTGCCGGGGCCCGAAGGCTACCAAATCTTTACCGCGGACTACGTCGACACCGTCGAGGGTACCGGCCTGGTTCACCAGGCTCCCTATGGTGAGGACGATATGAACACGCTGAACGCGCACGGCATCAAGAGCACTGACGTGCTCGATGCCGGCTGCCGCTTCACCGCGCAGTGCCCCGATTACGAGGGCATGTACGTGTTCGACGCGAACAAGCCGATCCTGCGCAACCTGCGCAACGGAGACGGCCCGCTGGCCGAGATCCCGGCCGAGCATCGCGCGATCCTGTTCCAGGAGAAGAGCTATGTGCACTCTTACCCGCATTGCTGGCGTTGCGCCACGCCGCTGATCTACAAGCCTGTGAGCTCCTGGTTCGTGTCGGTGACGAAGATCAAGCCGCGCCTGTTGGAGCTCAACCAGCAGATCAACTGGATTCCTGAGAATGTCAAGGATGGTCAGTTCGGTAAGTGGCTCGCCAACGCGCGCGACTGGTCGATCTCCCGCAACCGCTTCTGGGGTTCGCCGATCCCGGTGTGGGTGAGCGATGACCCGAAGTACCCGCGCGTCGACGTGTACGGTTCGTTGGAGGAGCTCAAGGCCGACTTCGGCGACTACCCGCGCGACAAGGACGGCAACGTCAACATGCACCGTCCGTGGATCGACAACCTCACGCGCGTCAACCCGGACGACCCGACCGGCAAGAGCCACATGCACCGTATCAGCGACGTGCTCGACTGCTGGTTCGAATCCGGTTCGATGTCGTTCGCGCAGTTCCACTACCCGTTCGAGAACAAGGAGAAGTTCGAGCAGCACTTCCCGGCCGATTACATTGTCGAATACATCGGCCAGACTCGCGGCTGGTTCTACCTGCTGCACGTGATGGCCACCGCGCTGTTCGACCGCCCGGCGTTCAAGAACGTGATCTGCCACGGCATCGTGCTCGGTTCCGACGGCCAGAAGATGTCGAAGCACCTGCGCAACTACCCGGACGTGAACGGCGTGTTCGACAAGTACGGTTCCGACGCCATGCGCTGGTTCCTTATGTCGTCACCAATCCTGCGCGGCGGCAACCTCATTGTTACCGCTGAGGGCATCCGCGACACCGTGCGCCAGGTCATGCTGCCGGTGTGGAGCTCCTACTACTTCTTCACGCTGTATGCGAACGCGGCCAATGGCGGGGCCGGCTTCGACGCCCGTCAGCTGCGCGCGGATGAGGTGGCGGGTCTGCCCGAGATGGACCGTTACCTGCTGGCCCGCACCCGCAGGCTCGTAGAGCGTGTAGAGAAGTCGCTCGACGAGTTCGCGATTTCTGACGCGTGCGATGCGGCAAGTGACTTCATCGACGTGCTCACCAACTGGTACATCCGCAACACCCGTGACCGCTTCTGGAAGGAGGACGCGAACGCGTTCAACACGCTGTACACCGTGCTTGAGGTGTTCATGCGCGTTCTCGCGCCGCTCGCCCCGATGGAGTCCGAATCCGTGTGGCGTGGCCTGACCGGCGGTGAATCCGTGCATCTGGCCGATTGGCCGTACGTCGCGGACGAGAAGACCGGTGAGGCGACCGAGCTTGGCCGTGTGCTGGTCGACGACCCGGCACTGGTGGACGCGATGGAGAAGGTGCGCGAGATCGTCTCCGGCACTCTGTCGTTGCGCAAGGCCGCCCAGATCCGTGTGCGCCAGCCGCTCGCCAAGCTCACCGTCGTGGTCGAGGATGTGGACGCCGTCAAGGCGTACGATGAAATTCTCAAGTCAGAGCTTAATATAAAGGATATTGAGTTCTGCACGATGGAGGATGCCGGTTCGCAGGGGCTGAAGATCGTGCACGAGCTGAAGGTCAACGCCCGCGCCGCCGGCCCGCGCCTCGGCAAGCAGGTCCAGTTCGCCATCAAGGCGTCCAAGACCGGAGCCTGGCATGTCGATGCCGCGACCGGTGCTCCGGTCGTCGAGACGCCGAACGGCGAGGTTGCGCTGGAGGCTGGCGAATACGAGCTAATCAACCGCGTGGAGGAGGAGAACGCCGCCGAGGCCGACGCTTCCGTGTCGGCCGCTCTGCCTACCGGCGGTTTCGTGATTCTCGATACCGTGCTGACCGCCGACCTGGAGGCCGAGGGCTACGCCCGCGACGTGATTCGCGCCGTGCAGGACGCCCGCAAGGCCGCCGACCTGGACATCGCCGATCGCATCGCCCTGGTGCTGACCGTGCCGTCCGCCAATGTGGCCGATGTCGAGCGGTTCCGCGATCTGATCGCCCATGAGACGCTGGCCACCTCCTTCGCGGTGAAGGAAGGTGCCGAGCTGGGCGTGGAGGTCGCCAAGGCGTGACGCCGTGGTGAGCCGACCGCGCCCGCTGCGTGACGCACGGGCGCGTGGAATGCATGAAGTGGTCCTGCCGTTCAACGGCGGGACCACTTTTGTTGTTCCGCGTTATGCTATAAAGGTTGCGTCAGGTATTTGTTCAACTGTTCAATGCGGTCGGCATGCAGTTTTTGAATATGGCGTTTCTTCGCTCTCACATGGTTAAAGATGCATTGTCTTCATCCGTCATGCCGGTTATCGCGCAAATTCATCACATGTTTTAACTTCGCGTTTGGAGTTGGGCATGATGTGAGGAGGATTCTAGTGGTGGTTGCAACGCCTGAAGGTTTTGTGTCGTGGTTTCAGGCTCAACGCCGTGTGATAACCTCAACAACCAACAACGCGACCGCGGAAGGCCACTCAAACTTCAGGTGTTGCAACCGCCACTAGAAATCTGCGGCAACCATGTTGATTACACCCAAACGATAGGCTGGTTGATAGACTAACCGAAAGGTGGTTTGCGTGAGAATCCATATGTTTGTGGGGTGAGCAATGGCTGTTTCCAAAGCCGAATCTCATACGGTCTCGGAGTGTTCTCTGAACAACTTCACGTCCATGGATCCGTTGAACGAGGAATGGTACGAAAATCTGATCATCGATCATATGACGGAAAAACTTGGATATGAGCACCTGTACGGGCCCGATGTTCGCCGCACCGACGATTCGTATCGCGACGTATTCCTTCCTGATATTCTCCCGGATGCGTTGCGACGAATCAACAGAAATCTGCCGGAAGCAGCCGTCGAGGAGGCCATCCGGAAGATTCAGAACATCGAGATCGGCAGTCTGGAGCAATGCAACGAGATATTCAATGACTACCTGCAATCAGGAGTTGAAGTGCACTTCTTTGACGGCAAGGAAGAGCGCGATGACATCGTTCGGCTGCTTGATTTCGACGATTCTGAGAACAACGATTTCCACGTCGTGAACCAGTGGACGTTCGTGGAATATTCCGAGAAACGTCCCGACATCATCATTTTCGTGAATGGCATGCCGTTGGTGTTGTTCGAGTTGAAGTCCCCGTCGCGCGAGGAGACGGACGCTTCTGACGCTTACCTGCAATTGCGCCAGTACATGAAGCAGATACCGAGCCTGTTCGTGCCCAACGTGTTTTGCGTGATGAGCGATATGACCCAGACCAGGGTTGGCACGATTACGTCTGATGAGGACCGTTACACGGCTTGGAAGTCGGTGGATGGCGATTATTCCGGAACGAAGGCCGCGACGTGGAGCACCATGATTGACGGCATGCTTCCGAAGGAACGTCTGCTCGACATCATCCAGAACTTCGTGTGTTTCAACGATTCCTCCGAGAAAGTGGTGAAGATCATCGCCGCATACCACCAGTATTTCGCGGTGCGGAAAGCCGTCGTCAGAGCGGAAGAGGCCGTCAACGGGGATGGCAGGATCGGTGTGTTCTGGCATACTCAGGGAAGCGGCAAGTCGCTTTCGATGGTGTTCTTCGCACATCTGCTGCAGCGTCATCTCGAAAGCCCGACCATTGTGGTCATTACCGACCGCAACGATCTCGACGACCAGCTTTTTGGACAGTTCAGCCGCTGTGTCAAGTTCCTACGTCAGAAGGCCGTTCAGGCCGAGAGTCGACAGAGCCTCAAGAATCTGCTTGAGGGTCGTGAGGCGAACGGCATCATCTTCACGACCATGCAGAAGTTCTCGGACGGCGACGAGCCGTTGTGCGACCGGAGCAACGTTGTGGTGATGGTGGACGAGGCTCACCGCGGCCAGTACGGCCTGACCGAACGGATCAACGCGGACGGTCATGTGTCGGTCGGCGCGGCCCGTGTCGTGCGCAAGGCACTGCCGAACGCGTCCTATATCGGTTTCACCGGAACGCCGATCTCCACGGATGACCGCAACACCCGCGAGATCTTCGGCGACTACATTGACGTGTACGACATGACCCAGTCCGTCGAGGACGAGTCCACCAAGCCGGTCTACTACGAAAGCCGTGTGGTCTCGCTCCATCTTGACGAGAACGCGCTGGGCCGCATCGACGCGGTCTACAAGGAGTTCGCGGACCAGGCCGACGAGGCGAGCGTGGAGAAGTCCAAGCATGACCTCGGCGGCCTCGATGCCATCTTCGACACTCCTGAAACCATCGACGCATTGTGCCGCGACATCGTGGACCATTACGAGAACAACCGCGCCGACGTCCTGGCCGGCAAGGCCCTGATCGTGGCGTACAGCCGGCCGATTGCGATGAAGATCTACTACAGGATCATGGAGCTGCGCCCCGAATGGGAAGACAAGGTCGGCGTGGTGATGACCATGTCGAACCAGGATCCGGAGGAATGGTTCGACGTGTGCGGCGGCACCACGCACAAGAAGGAGATGGAACGCAGGTTCAAGGACGATTCCGATTCCCTCAAGATCGCCATCGTCGTGGACATGTGGCTCACCGGCTTCGACGTGCCCAGCCTGTCCACCATGTACGTGTTCAAGCCGATGAAGGGCCATAACCTCATGCAGGCCATCGCCCGCGTCAACCGCGTGTGCAAGGGCAAGGAGGGCGGTCTGGTCGTGGATTACATCGGCATCGCAGGCGCGCTCAAGCGGGCGATGAAGGACTATACCAGCCGTGACCAGCACAATTACGGCGACATGAACATCGCCGAGACCGCCTATCCGAAATTCCTCGAAAAGCTCGACGTGTGCCGTGATCTCATGTACGGCTTCAACTACCGCAAACTCATCTTCCAGAACAGCAGGGAGGCGCTTGCCGACGCCATCGCGGAGGGAACCGACTGGCTGCTCGATCTGGAACGGCACGAAGACACGGAATCGTTCCTCAAGCAATGCCAGCTCATGAACCAGGCGCTGAGCCTGTGCAAAAGCATGGTAAGCGAAGAGGACGCGCATGAGGCGGCTTACCTATCCGTATTGCGCGTGCAGGTCCTTCGCCTGACCGGACGTGGCTCCGGCGGGGGCAGCGGCATGACGTACACGGAGTTCAACAAGCAGGTGAGCGAGATCCTCCAGCAGAGCGTGCATGCGGACGGCGTGCTCAACCTGTTCGAGAAGGACAGCGTGGAGATCTCCCTGTTCAATGAGGCGTTCCTCCAGGAGGTCGCCGGCATGAAGGAGAAGAACATCGCGATCGAGAGCCTGAAACGCCTCATCAAGGAGAAAGTGCGGGCGTACGGGCGCACCAGCGTGGTCAAATCCCAGAAGTTCAGCGAGATGCTCCAGAACACGTTGAACGCGTATCTCAACGGCATGCTCACGAACGCGCAGGTCATCGAAGAGCTCGTCAACATGGCCAAGGAGATCATGAAGGACCGCGACGACGCGCAGAAGCTCGGCTTGAGCGACGAGGAGATGGCGTTCTACGACGCGATCACCCAGCCGCAGGCGGTCAAGGACTTCTACGACAACGACCAGCTCGTCTCGATAGCCCGCGAGTTGACCGATGCGATGCGGAGCAACGCCACGATCGACTGGCAGAAGAAGGAAAGCGCCAGGGCCGGCATGCGGCGTGCCATCAAACGTTTGCTGCGCAAATACAAGTATCCGCCCGAAGGCGTCGAGGACGCCATGAAGACCGTCATGGAACAGTGCGAGCTGTGGGCCGACACCAAGATCAGCGAATAGGACGAGCAGGAGGATAATACAAGACATGGCAAAGAAGAAGGACAATACCGCCGAGATCGGCTTCGAGGAACAGATCTGGAGCGCTGCCGACAAGCTGCGCGGCAACATCGACGCTTCCGAATACAAGAACGTCGTGCTCGGCCTCATCTTCCTGAAGTACATCTCCGACAAGTTCGACCAGAAATACCAGGAACTCGTTGAGGAGGGAGAGGGCTTCGAGGAGGACCGCGACGAATACGCGAGTGAGAACATCTTCTTCGTTCCCGAGAGCGCCCGCTGGAAGACCATCGCAGCGGCCGCGCACACGCCCGAGATCGGCAAGGCCATCGACGAGGCCATGCGCCAGATCGAGGCCGAGAACAACAAGCTCAAGGGCATCCTGCCGAAGAACTTCGCACGCCAGGAGCTCGACAAGCGACGTCTGGGCGAAGTCGTGGACCTGTTCGCCAACGTGAAGATGGCCGAAAAGGGCGATAGCCGCGACATCCTCGGACGCACCTACGAATATTGCCTGGCCAAATTCGCCGAAGCGGAGGGCAAGAACGCCGGCGAGTTCTACACACCCGCGTGCGTCGTGAAGACGCTGGTCGAAGTCATCGAACCCTACCACGGGCGAGTGTACGATCCGTGCTGTGGCAGCGGCGGCATGTTCGTACAGTCCGCGGACTTCGTCAAACGCCATCAGGGCAACATTAACGACATCTCCGTGTACGGCCAGGAGTCCAATCCGACCACGTGGAAAATGGCGACCATGAACCTCGCGATCCGTGGCATCGACGCGGATCTGGGCGATCATAATGCCGACACGTTCTTCGAGGACCTGCACAAGACCGAGAAATTCGATTTCATCCTCGCTAACCCGCCCTTCAACCTGAAGGACTGGGGAGGAAAGAAACTCAAGAACGACGTACGCTGGCAGTACGGCACCCCACCGGAGGGCAACGCCAACTTCGCATGGGTCCAGCACATGATCCACCATCTCAACCGTTCCGGCCGCATGGGCATGGTTCTGGCGAACGGCGCGTTGTCCAGCCAGACGAACAACGAGGGCGAGATCCGCGCCAAGATCGTGGATGCCGATCTGGTCGAGGGCATCATCGCAATGCCGGACAAGCTTTTCTACAGCACCGGCATACCTGTGAGCCTGTGGATCATCACCAAGAACAAGAAGCAGTCCGGCAAGACGTTGTTCATCGACGCGCGTGATATGGGAACCATGGTGTCCCGTAGGCTCCGCGAGTTCACCGATGAGGACATCGCCAAGGTATCGACTGCGTTCGACGCGTTCCGTGACGGCACTCTGGAAACGGAGAAGGGCTTCTCCGCCATCGCCACGACGGAAGATATCAAGGCGCAGGATTACATCCTGACTCCGGGCCGTTACGTCGGTGTCGCCGAAGTGGAAGAAGACGATGAGCCATTCGAGGAGAAGATGACCCGTCTGACCGACGAGATCGCCAAATGCTTCGAAGAATCCAACCGTCTGCAAGAGCAGATCAAGAAGAATCTGGAGGCCATCGGCTATGGCATGTGAGCAGCTGACGCGTCTAGGTGATGTTATCGAGCTTGAAGATGTCAAGAGAGAGCCGATATCTTCTAGGGACAGAAAGGACAGAAAAGGTTCCTATCCTTATTACGGAGCTCAAGGTATTGTCGATTATCTAGATGATTACACCTATGAGGGAGATTACCTACTGGTTGCTGAAGATGGGGAAAATCTTAGGAGTCGCAAGAATCCTATTGCGAATGCGGCTTCTGGAAAATTCAGAGTGAATAATCATGCGCATGTTATTGCTGAGTCCGAAAAGTGTAATCTCGTTTTTCTGAGACATCTTCTTAATATGACTGATATTTCTGCCTACGTAACAGGATCTACGCAGCCAAAGCTGAGCCAGAGTAATCTTTGTGCCATGAAATTGCCTCTTCCTTCGATGGCGGAACAAAATGCTATTGCAAATGTTCTTAGTTTGTTTGATAGGAAAATCGAGCTTAACAACCAGCTAAATGATTATTTAGAGCAGCTTGTAGACGGTAAGTTTCAAGAGTTGTTTGGTGGT